>Ga0207906_1000004_pt1 | contig 559775 bp, 498 predicted proteins | sample LinPmetageLP37_FD_184050 | JGI IMG/M metagenome (GOLD analysis project Ga0207906, IMG submission 184050) | Marine viral communities from the Pacific Ocean - LP-37 (SPAdes) | ecosystem: Environmental > Aquatic > Marine > Oceanic | place: Pacific Ocean | collected 2010-06-16
TCGCCATGGAGATATCGCAGGACTGGCAGACTGGACGGCGTTATCTGAATATGAATGAGGACGAGAACGAGTAAACGACTACGCCGACGTCAGGATCGCGTTTTTACAGAAAGAATGTTGCTTAATCTGGCCAGATACGGCTTCGGGCGCGGTGAATACCAGTATTTCGACTACCCGTTGCCAGAGCCAATCGCCGAACTACGAAGCGCGCTTTATCGCAAGTTGGCGCCGATCGCCAACCGCTGGAACGAGCGGGTGCGTATCGATGTGCGTTTTCCCGATACGCATGTTGCGTTTATCGAGCGCTGCCACGCGGCCGGCCAGCGCCGGCCGACGCCGCTGCTGCTCAAATACACGCCCGACGATTACAACTGCCTGCATCAGGACCTTTACGGCGAGCACGTGTTCCCGATCCAAGCAACGGTGCTGCTATCGGCGCCAGGACAGGATTTTACCGGCGGTGAGTTCGTGCTCACCGAACAGCGCCCGCGCATGCAGTCGCGTCCAGAAGTGGTGTCCCTGCAACAGGGCGACGCCGTGCTGTTTGCGACTCATCAGCGTCCGGTACAGGGTAATCGCGGCTTCTATCGGGTGAACATGCGCCACGGGGTGAGCCGGTTACGTAGCGGGCTGCGGCATACCCTCGGGGTGATCTTTCACGACGCGCGATAAGCCCATCCGATCTGTTTGCCTTCGCAGGCGTGGCTTTCTGCCCTCTGTTACCGCTGATTACGCAACAACTAATTACACCGCAAGATACGAAGTGCCGAACGTCGGTCGGCTTGATAAAAATACTCGCGACATTCATGACCTCAGACGCGAGCCAATATGCCACCGACAATCAAGCAACAGATGGGAATCCAAGAATGGGCGATGCTGATAGCACTATCGGTGCTCTGGGGCGGATCGTTTTTCTTTGTCGAAGTCGCGGTCGATGCATTGCCACCGTTAACGATCGTGTTCTTGCGCGTGGGACTGGCTGCAATTGCGCTCTGGGTCTTCGCGTTCGTCACCGGCCTGCGTCCGCCACGCGATCCGCGGATATGGGGCGCCTTCTTTATTATGGGGCTGCTCAACAATGTCGTTCCGTTCTCTTTGATCGTCTGGGGCCAGACTGAGATCGGAGCCGGTCTGGCATCGATTCTCAACGCGTCCACGCCGCTGTTCACCGTTATCGTTGCTGGCACGCTGCTGTCGGACGAACGCATCACGCCGATCAAGATCGTGGGCGTTATTATTGGTTTTGCCGGTGTGGTGGTGATGATCGGCGGCGACGCGTTGACCCATCTAGGTGGGCACGTTGCCGCCCAGTTCGCCGTTCTGGGTGCGGCCATATCCTATGCATTTGCGGGCGTATTCGGTCGACGCTTCCGGGCCATGAATATCAGTCCTGTAACCACCACGGCAGGTCAGGTCACGGCCTCATCGGTGATACTTGTACCTCTGGTATTTATGTTTGATTGGCCCGTCAATATCCACGCGCCCTCCGCATGGGTATGGGCAGCGATTGCAGGCCTAGCCATCCTGTCAACGGCTTTCGCGCATATCCTCTATTTCCGAATTCTTGGCAGTGCTGGCGCGACCAACCTCCTACTGGTGACGTTTCTAATTCCTGTATCGGCCATTCTGCTGGGATTCTTTGTTCTTGGAGAAACGCTTGAACCGATTAATTACGTGGGCATGCTGTTGGTAGCACTCGGGCTGGTAGCGGTCGACGGCCGCTTAGTAGTCAAGGTTCTACCGAGGCGAGATTCTGCCAAAGTATAGCCAGCGCCGAGAGGCGGAATGACTGCTTCGGGTCGTTACCGGCCGAAGCGTTTCAGGTCCATGATGCGTCGTCCTTGGGTAAGCGGCTCTCGGCATCATTCACCGCGACCTGTCGCGGCGGATTGGCATCCCAATCCCAGAACACGATATTAACGCTGTGCGCGTGGGCGCCGCGGGCGAACGAGGGCACGATGATGCCGCCGATGCGGTGCTCGATCAGACGGCCGGACAGCGTCCAGCTCGGCGGCGTCCCGCCGTCGAAGGCGATCAATTCCCATGCACAGGCCAGATCCTCGAAAGCGATTCCTGCGGCCGCACAGGCTGACGCGCTGGACAGGTCGAGCACGTTGTCGTGATCAACCGCGTAGCTGACGATTGTGAGCGGTTGCAGTTTGAACGGCAGGCCTTGGTGGGCCTCGGTGATTGCCAGCTCGTAGCTGCTGCTGGTGTAGAGCGCGGGAAGGCCGGGACGATTGAAGCGGCCGCCGTGCTTTGCGGCGCCCGCGCCGGACGCTGGGGCGAACGACCAGCGCGGGTTGTGCGCGCGATAGACCGTGCCGGCGAAGGGCCTACCCGTCAGGCTCACGCATAGCCGCCTTCGTTGATCCGCGCGAGGTAGGACTTCACGGCCTCGGCCTTGCCTTCCTTCACCAGTTCCTCGGCGGTCTGTCCGCCAAAGGAAGGCAGCGGTTGAGAGCGATACCAGGCGAATGCCTGTGTCACGGAGCCGGCCCAGGGCTGGGCCCGGTTGATGATTTCGATCATGTCGCGCATGCGGGTCTGAACACTGGCGGCGCGCTCGCGATTGCTGCGCCGCAGCGAGTCAACGCCAATGCCGAGCACGTCGGCAAGCTGGATCTTGTTGACGTGCAACTGTTGCGCGATCACCCGAGACTCTATGGCGCCGCTGCCGATCGACCGGAAGAACTCGTTGTCAGGGGTCTGCGTTGCGCTCACTAAATGCCACACTGAATGACGTGCTTCGCGTCATATTAGCATGGCTGATGAGTAGGTTTGGGTGACGGGTGGTAGTCAGAGATCAGCGATCGGCTAGATACCACCTGGGCCGTTATTCAGGCCTGACCGATCAGACAGGTCGATCAGCGCCGAAGTGCGTACCGGGCGCTCTCGCAGCGTCGCGAGGTTGCGGTCGAATTCACGGCTTCGCCTCAAACCAAGCCGAAGCCGCTGACCTATCCGCTCACCCCTCTTCGCTGGCTTGAGGCACGAACGCCTTAATCACTGCTTCAGCAGCGTTCGCTACGTTTTGTGCGGGGCCCCGGCAGTCATGGAAGGTCAGCGGTGAGAGGTAGGCGCCTTCCCAGAGAAGCATCAATGTATCGCCCAGCGCTTCGGGGCGCGGTGCCCCCATTTGGCTGGCGAGCGCTCTGAAACGGCTTCGCATCTCCGCCTTGTATTCTTCGATGATCGTCTTGGCCGGGTGATCTGCCTCGGACAACTCGACAGCGACGTTCGACAGTGAACAGCCACGGGACGCCTGGGCACAGGTTTCTATCAGATGGGCCTCGAACAGCGCTTTGACTTGAGCGTGGGGATCGCCCCGGTGCGCATCCAGGATGGCATCCCAATGCGCGACGCCGTCCTGAACGTTCTGGCGAACGTACGCCGCTACGAGCTCGTCTTTTGAGGCAAAGGCCCGATAGAAACTCATCTTGTTGGTGCCGGCTTCCGAGACGATCGCGTCGATGCCGACGGCGCGGATTCCTTGGTTATAGAACAGCTCGCATGCGGTCGCAAAGATCTTGTCGCGTACACGCGGCTTTTTTTCTTTGGAAATAACTTCTTCTTTCACAGCGGCTTACTACTCTCATCATGCATTCGCGAATATTCTTTCTTGACATGTTACTGACCGGTAACTAACTTCGCTATTTCTGGTGTTACAGACCAGTAACATTTCGGAGAGTCGGCTTGTTGCCGAGCGATGTCAAGTGGTCGACCGGGCTGGGAAACAGCCCGACCGGCTCAACCGGCCGCGAGTGGTCTCGTGGTTGTTGAAGGGAGTTCTCATGCGTAAATCCAAGGGGCAGTCACGTGGCGTGATCAGGGGCGTCGCTCTGGCGAGTCTGCTGGTCGGGGCTGTCGTGGCCTATTATCTATATCAACCGACTGAAGCCCAGGCGCAGCCGTCGGCACCGCCACCACCGGCGGTCACGGTTGCAACGGTAGTCGTTAAGCCGCTCCACCAATGGCAGGAATTCACCGGCCGTCTTCAGGCGGTCGATACGGTGCGCGTGCATCCGCGGGTAAACGGTTATATCGATCGCGTCGCGTTTGCCGATGGCGCGATCGTGCACAAGGGCGATCTGCTGTTCCAGATCGATCCCCGGCCTTATCAGGCGCAAGTCAATCGGCTGGTGGCCGAAAAGCAACACGCCGCGTCGTCGCTCACGCTCGCTCAGGCCGATTACCGGCGCGCCCGTGAGCTGCGCCAGGCCAACGCGGTCTCGACCAAGGAATACGATCAGTTCAAGGCGGCCAACGCCGCCGCGCAAGGGGAGCTGGGATCGGTCGAGGCGGCATTGCAGGCCGCGCGCCTTGATATGGAATTCACTCAGGTCCGATCACCGATCAATGGGCGTGTGTCGCGGGCGATCATCACGGCCGGCAATCTGGTCGACAGCAGCACGCTGCTGACTACGGTGGTCTCCCAAGACCCGATCTATGCCTATTTTGACGTCGATGAGCAGGCCTATCTGCGTTACGGGAAGCTCATCCAGCAGGGCGGAGAACAGGACGTGACTGGCGTGTTCATGGGGCTGGTGGGCGAAAAAGACTACCCGCACGCCGGTCAGCTGAATTTCGTCGACAATCAGGTGAACCCCGATACGGGAACGATTCGTGCCCGGGCCGAGTTCACCAACGCCGATGGCGAATACACCCCCGGACTGTTTGCCCGTATGCGTGTGGTTGGCGGCGGTGAGGCGGATACCGTGCTGATCGATGATCGCGCCATCGGCACCGATCTCGACAAGCGGTTCGTGCTGGTAGTCAAGCCCGATAACATGGTCGAGTATCGGCGAGTGGAGATGGGGCCGACGATTGCCGGTCTGCGCGTGGTGCGTTCGGGCTTGAAACCCGGCGACGTCATCGTTGTCGACGGCCTGCAGCATGTTCAACCCGGCCAGGCCGTGGCACCGACACACGTCTCCATGGCGAAGGATCCGTCGGCTCTGCGTCAGTTGACCCAGGTCACGGCCAAGCCGGCGCCGACCCAGCTCGCCTCGGGTGCGTTGCCTGCGCTCTACGTCGATAACGCGCGCGGTCTCGTTACTGCAATGGCCACGGCCACGGAGCGCGCGAAATGAGGCTCTCCCAGTTCTTCATCAGCCGCCCGATCTTCGCGGGCGTGCTGTCGACAATCATCCTGCTGGCCGGCCTGCTGGCGTTGCCCTTGCTGCCGATCAGCGAGTATCCGGAAGTGGTGCCGCCGACTGTCGTGGTCAAGGCGAGCTATCCGGGGGCCAATCCCAAGGTGATCGGCGACACCGTGGCCGGGCCGTTGGAACAGGCGATCAACGGCGTCGAGGACATGTTGTATCAGTCCTCGCAGGCGACGGCCGACGGCGTGATGACGCTGACCATCACGTTCGCGCTCGGGACCGATCCGGACAAGGCACAGGTGCTCGTGCAAAACCGTGTGGCCCAGGCGCTGCCGGAACTGCCGGAAGAGGTCCAACGCCTCGGCGTGACCACCAAGAAGGCATCGCCCGATCTGACCATGGTGGTGCATCTGGTCTCGCCCAGCGAACGGTATGACCGGCTCTATCTCGCCAACTATGCGCTCGTGCGGGTCAAGGACGAACTGGCGCGTCTTGATGGTGTGGGCGATGTGCAGGTCTTCGGTGCCGGCGAGTACTCGATGCGCATCTGGCTGAACCCCGAGAAGCTTGCGAGCCGGAACATGACGGCTGGCGACGTGGTGCAGGCGATCCGCGATCAGAATATCCAGGTGGCTGCCGGCCAACTGGGTGCGCCGCCCACACGCAGCAGCGCCAACTTCCAGGTGTTGATCAACACCAAGGGACGCCTCACCACCGTCGACGAGTTCGAGAATATCGTCGTCAAGACCGGCGAAATCGGCCAGATCACCCATCTGAAGGATGTCGCGCGGGTTCAGATCGGCGCAGATACCTACGCACTGAGGGCGCTGTTGGACAATGCTTCTGCGGCGGCCATTCCGGTATTCCAGCAGCCGGGTAGCAACGCGCTCGAGATATCCGAACTGGTGCGGGCCAAGATGGCCGAGCTAAAGAAGAGCTTTCCCGAGGGCGTGGATTATCAGATCGTCTACGATCCGACGGTCTTCGTACGTGAGTCGATACGGGACGTGGTGCACACGCTGCTGGAGGCGATCGTGCTCGTTGTCCTCGTGGTGATCCTGTTCCTGCAGACCTGGCGTGCATCGGTGATTCCGCTGATCGCCGTGCCTGTGTCGCTGGTCGGCACGTTTGCGGTGATGTATCTGTTCGGGTTTTCGTTGAACGCGCTTTCATTGTTCGGTCTGGTGCTGGCGATCGGCATCGTCGTGGACGACGCGATCGTGGTCGTCGAGAACGTGCAGCGCAATATCGAGAACGGCCTCAAGCCGGTGGCCGCGACCCAGCAAGCCATGCGCGAGGTGACCGGACCGATCATTGCCACGTCGCTCGTGCTCTGTGCCGTTTTCGTGCCGACGGCGTTCATCAGCGGGCTGTCGGGGCAGTTCTACAAGCAGTTCGCGCTCACGATTGCGATCAGCACGATCATCTCGGCGTTTAATTCGCTGACCCTGAGCCCGGCGCTCTCGGCGTTGCTTCTCAAAGACAAGGGCGCCGCACCCGATCGCCTGACGCGCCTGATCAACGGCTTGTTCGGCTGGCTGTTTCGTCCTTTCAATCGCTTCTTCGCGGCAGCCTCCAACGGCTATGTGCGCGGCGTCGGCCGAGTGTTTCGCGTGGGCGGCATTGCGGTTGTGCTCTATGGCGGACTGATCGGGCTCACCTGGCTCGGTTTCAGCCAGTTGCCGACCGGCTTCGTGCCGCAGCAGGACAAGCAGTATCTGGTGGCGTTCGCGCAGCTGCCGGATGCAGCGACGTTGGACCGGACCGAAACGGTGATCCGCCGCATGGGCGACATCGTTGCCGATCAACCGGGCGCCGAAAGTGCGGTTCAGTTCCCCGGATTGAACATCAACGGGTTCACCAACAGCCCCAATACCGGCATCGTGTTCGTGACCCTCGACCCGTTCGAGGAACGCGAAAGCGACGATCTTTCGGCGAATGCTATCGCGGCTACGCTCAACCAGAAATTCGCGTCCATACAGGGTGCGTTTGTAGCGGTCTTTCCGCCGCCGCCCGTGAACGGCCTGGGCACGATAGGCGGCTTCCGTATGCAGATCGAGGACCGGGCCGACTTGGGGTCGCGTGCCCTCTACGACGAAACCCAGAAGCTGATCGCGGCGGCCAACAACGACCCTGCGCTGCAGGGCCTGTTCACGGGCTTTCAACAGAACGTACCGCAGGTGGATGCCGATGTGGACCGCGACAAGGCGATCTCCCAGGGCGTGAATCTGCAACAGCTGTTCGACACCATGCAGGTCTATCTGGGCTCGCTCTATGTCAATCAGTTCAATCGCTTCGGGCGTACCTACCAGGTCAACGTACAGGCCGAACTGGATTTCCGTCTGGAGCCCGACGATATTTTGCAGCTGAAAACGCGAAACGCCGGCGGAGACATGATTCCGCTGGGCGCCTTCGTGACCCTCAACCCATCCTCCGGGCCGGATCGGATCATGCACTACAACGGCTACGGTACGGCCGAGATCAACGGCGGTCCGGCACCGGGCTTCAGCACGGGCCAGGCCCAGGCCGCGATGGAAAAGCTGGCGCAACAGACCCTGCCCAACGGCATGGCCTTCGAGTGGACGGACTTGACCTACCAGCAGATTCTGGCCGGCGATACCGGCATGCTTATCTTCCCGCTGGTCGTAGTGCTGGTGTTCCTGGTGCTGGCGGCCCAGTACGAGAGTCTTGGGCTGCCGCTGGCGGTGATCCTGATCATGCCGATGGTGCTGTTCTCGGCCTTGCTCGGCGTGCAGGTAACGGGCGGCGACAACAATATCTTCACCCAGATTGGCTTGATCGTCCTCGTGGCTCTGGCGAGCAAGAATGCGATTCTGATCGTCGAGTTCGCCCGGGATCGTGAAGCCGAGGGTGCAGAGCCTTTGCGTGCGGTGCTCGATGCGGCGCGTCTGCGGCTGCGCCCGATCCTGATGACGTCGATGGCGTTCATCATGGGCGTGGTGCCACTGGTGATCTCGACCGGTGCGGGTGCTGAAATGCGGCGTGCAATGGGTGTGGCCGTGTTCTCCGGAATGATCGGCGTGACGTTATTTGGCCTGATGCTCACTCCGCTGTTCTACCTGCTGGTGCGCAAGGCGACACGACGGCTCGCCCGCCGTCGTGCGGCGCGAGCCGATACCCCAGCGCTAACCGCGCCCAGCGGAGGGCGGTCATGACGCGTTATAGCCCGGCATTGCTGCTGTCGCTGCTGCTCGGCGCCTGTGCGGTCGGTCCGGACTATACGCCGCCCGTAACCCCGTCGGCCGAGCTGCAGTCGGCCGATCTACACACGTTCGTCGCAACGACACCGGAAGCTGCCTGGTGGGCCCAGTTGGGCGACGCCGAACTGGATTCGCTGGTCACGCGCGCGCTGGGCGCCAATCTCGATCTGCAATTGGCGGTCGATCGCGTGCGCCAGGCGCGTGCGGTATTTGCCGGCGAGAAGTATGACTATGCGCCGCATGTACCGATCGGGGTGAGTTATACGCGCAGCGATCAGCAGCAGCCCGGCTTGGGTGATTCTCCTGTCGAGGTCGATCAGTACAGGCTCGGCTTCGATGCGACGTGGGAGATCGATCTGTTCGGTCATGTGCGCCGCTCGGTGGAAGCGGCGCAGGCGGATCTGGAAGCCGAGCAGGCAGCGCTGCGCACGGCTCAGGTGATGGTGGCGGCCGAAGTGGCGCGTAACTATTTCGAGTTGCGGGGCGCGCAGCGGCGTATCGCGGTCGCCCGGAGCAATCTGGACAACGCGGGCGAAACGCTTGACCAGACGCAGGCGCGTTATCGTATCGGCAGTATCTCGCAGCTGGATGTGTTTCGCAGCCGCTCCCAGTTCAAGGCGGTGGAAGCGCGTATACCGCCGCTACAGGTCGCCGAACGCCGTGCGGCATTCCGACTGGCTGTTCTGCTAGGACAGCGCCCCGGTGCGCTGGACGCCGAACTTGAGCCCACGCGAATCGCGACCTACGCAAAAGCGCTGCCGATCGGCAATGCCGCCGATCTGCTCCGGCGGCGGCCGGACGTACGCGTGGCCGAGCGACGGCTGGCGGCCGCGACCGCACGTGTCGGTGTCGCGACCGCCGAGCTGTTCCCTCGCGTCAACGTGACCGGGTTCGTGGGTTTTCTCTCCGGCAGTGCCGGGGACCTGTTCGACTTCAGCGCCGATGGCGGTCGGGCCTGGTCGGTGACGCCGACGGTGAGCTGGGCCGCCTTCGACTTCGGCTCGCTGCGTGCACGCCTGAGAGCCAGCGAAGCCCAGGCCGATGCAGCGCTAACCGGTTATCACAAGGCCGTGCTCGTAGCCCTTGAGGACACCGAAAACAGCCTGACCGCCTACGCCAAGGAACAGCGTCGGCTGCACAGTCTGGTCGAACAGGCCGATGCGGCCAGCCGCGCCGCCGATATGGCGACGTTGCAATACCGGGCGGGGGCCGTGGACTTTCTCGACCTGCTCGATGCCCAGCGTATTCAGCTTGAGGCCGAGGATAACGTGGCGGCCTCGGAAGCCGCGGTCAACGTCAGTGTCGCCGGGGTATACAAGGCGCTCGGCGGCGTTGGCCAGCCTGATGTTCCCTACCTGTCAGCAAACTGATTGCCGTGCTCAGGCGATCCCAACTCATCTCGTTCGGAGACCACCATGAATGATCAATCTCGTACCAAGGCGCAGGCCACCACGGCCCATTCGCAAGTCGCGGACGGCCTGTTCATATTGCCGGACGCTGGCGGCTCGTCAGGCATTGAGCAGCGCCTGCGTCTAGATATGGATCGCCTGTTTCGTAAGGGGCATATGCGGGTTATCAGTCGTGAGGAGGGCCCTATGAGCCGGTCAATCGAGCTGGACGGCGACGCACAGCCCACGACGCACACCCGGGCCGGTCGCATACTCAACCAAGGCATCGCGGATTGCCTGGATCTTCAAAGCCAATGCCGGCAAGCCCGGTGGGCGTTGATGGATAGCGCCTATCTGGAACACCGTTCGATCTGCACGCAGGCGATTCAGCTCGTCGAGCATTACGTCAGCCTACTGGGTAATCGTATCGTGGCGTTGGGTGGCGTCGTCGACAGTACTGTTCGGCAGGTGGCCGCGCGCTCGGGTTTGAACGAATATCCGGCCGAGGCCGAAACGCCGCAAACACATATCGACTCCGTGGCTTTCGCATTCTGGCTGGTGAGTGGCGCCATGCGTGGGGATTGCAGCGAACTCGCTGAGCTGGGCGATACCACCAGCCGCGATCTGCTTGACCAGACGGCCGCGTCGTTGGCGCGGTGCCTGATATTGCTCGAAGTCCTTGGCCAAGAGACTGCGTCTGCTTAGCAGAGCGCCAAGGTCGACACGTCGCGCGCCGAGTGGATATGTCGCTCCGATCCGGTGTGTGTGTCGATCGGCGCGCGGATCAGCGACATATTTGATGGCTGAACCCAACACGGACTCTGTGGCATTGCTGCTGAGTAAACCAGAGAACGAATGCTCTACTCTCGTTAGATCACCGGACTAAGGATATCGCTGCGAACGTGTGCGTATGACAGCCGCCCGATGGCTTGCTTTCGTCGCAGCGTGTGGCTCACGAATCTGTAAAACCAAAAAAAAAGCCGAGCGAGACACTCGCACGGCTTGGTCTTCGCTGTATCCAGCGTTTGCGATCAGGTGCCGCTGCTGTTCGACGATCGGCCGCTCTGTGCGTTATCGCCCACTTCTTCGCTGGGTTCCTGTCCGATCTGCCATTCTTCAACAGACAACTCGATGATATCGCCGGTCACGGCATCCACTTCGACCTTGAACTCGTTTTTCTGGCCGTCGCGCGAGACATCGATCTCGTAGGTGGGCGAGCCGTCGGTTTCGATCTCGTACTCGACTTCGACTACCTCGCCGCCAAAGCGGGCGGTCACCGTCATTATGGCGTCGTCTTCGGTGATCTTGGCGTTTTTCGCGAACGCTTCGTCTTGTGCGGAATCGACTTCTGTCTCGAGTTCATAGATATCGCCGGTGCGGGCATTGCACATCATCTCCCACTCAACGTCATTGTCGTCGCGAATCTCGATTTCGTAGGTGGGTACGCCTGCCGGCGATAGGCTCAGGTACTCGACCTTCACGAATTCGCCCATGTGGATGTCCTGTGCGGCTTCCAGGCACTCATCCAGCGGGACCAGATCGTCGGCGTCGGCCATGGCCGGCGATGCGATCGCCATGCCCATCACTACAGCGGCGGGCGCTAGAGCCGCCGAAAGAATAAACTTGTTACGCATTTTGGAAAATCTCCTGTTCTTGGAATAAGTTAAGAATGCCGTCACTGCGCGCTATTTTCGAGCCTGCCGGGATTGATCATCAGACACGCTAGCGAGGCTGGTTCCTTGGAGCTCTTGCTGCGGAATGGGCTGGTTGTATCCTGCCGCACGCCGGCGGCCTGACAGCCTTCGAGTTCTCGCGTCTTCGCTCGACTGATTGCACTCAAGCCACGGATCAATAAAAAGCGACCGTCCACGATCTTGCTGGGTGATCGTGGACGGATGCGCTTATCAAGACACCTTTTTTGCCACGAACTAAAGCTCGATTCGCACTCCGCCCCAGATGCCGAAGGGCGCGCCGGGACCGATAAACCGCGTCGCGTCCTCATAGCGATCGCCTTCGAGGACTTCGTCGGACTCGCCGTAGAGGCCGAACGTTTCGTAGTCGCTGTCGAACAGGTTGTTCATACGCACAAACGTGGTGATGCGATCGGTCCAGGCGTAGGACGCATTGGCGTTGACGATCGCGTAACCGCTGATGTCCTCTGGATCCGTATTGGACTCGTCACCGCGATAGATCTGATCGCCGTTGCCGACCAGCTGCATGCCGATCTTGAGCTTGTCGGTGGCGAGCCAGTCGACGCCCAGGTTGAACAGATGCTCGGGGATCAGCGGAATACGATCGCCCGATTCGACCTGCTGGGTCGGATCCTCGCCGGGCGCGGCGTCTTCATCGGCCAACGGATGATTCGGCGAGTTGGTGATGAACCGATCACGGAATTCGGCGTTCAGATAGGTGTAGTTCACCGACGCCAGCCAGCGCTCGGCAAACTGCCAGTCCAGGCCCAGCTCGATCCCCTGACGACGGGTTTCACCCACGTTATCGAAATAACCCTCGAAGCGGGATTCGGCCGAGATGAACAGGATATCGTTCTGATTGTCCGAGCGGAACGCACTGGCCGACCAGCGCAGCGTATCGGTGCCGCCACGCAGACCCAGTTCGTAGGTCGTGGTTACCACCTGCTCGAGGGGCGGATCATCCACAAAGCCGTTGGGCAGCCGGCAGGGCGCGTCCGGGTTGGCACAGGTCAGCTCCACCGGGGAGGGCGCACGCGAGGACTGCGACAGGCTGCCGAAGGTGGTCAGCTGATCGGTGATCTTGTAGGTGAGGCCACCGGCCAGATTCAGGCGCTTGAACTCGTGATCGCCGTCGAGGCTCAGCCCGGCATCGTCATCGTCGTCGCCGCCTTCGAAATCGACTTCCGGCGAGGTATCGTTGAGGGTGATGGCCGTGCGGTTATAGCGACCTGCGATCGTGCCTTCGAGCTTTTCGGTAATAGGCACGCGCTGCAGGAAGAACAGGCTGGCCGTGCTGTTGCGTGCGTTCACGCCGGTCAGCGACTCGCCGGAGATGATGCCGCTGCCCACGGTGCCGCGATCGTCGGTCAGGCGTGCCAGCTCGGTCTGCTGATAGAACTGGCTGCTGCCGTAGTCGATGCTCGCACCCACGATCAGATCGCCGCCGAGCACGCCGTCCTGGCGCCCCTGCACGTTCAGGCCGAAGCCGTCTTCCTTGGTCTGGGAGGTGTTCTCGGTGCCGCCGAGCACGTTCGAGCCGGCCGCAACGGCATTGCCGTCGGCGTCGAAGATGATCTCTTCCTCGCCGCCGCCTTCTTCCTCTTCGCAGAGCAGGCCGGCGTTGCCCGCACCCTCACAGGCGCCGAACTCCGAGCCGTCGCCGTTGAACGTGTTGATCTCGTTGCGGCGATAGTAGGTGCCCCAGGCCAGGGTGAAGTCGTCGGTGACGTCCTGCGTGCCGCGCAGGTTGAACATCACCATGTCGGGCTTGGTTTCGTCGGGATAGGTGAAGACCGAATCCCGACCTTCGGCACGCGCGAGTTCGCGCGGGATGGCGCCGTTGCCACGCAGCGTGTTGTCGGCTGCGGTGATGGACAAATCCAGCGTGCCGTTGTCGGTGAGCGTGGAGAACTGGGTGAAAAGCTGTGTGACGTCCGAGTCGGAGAAGTCGCGCCAGCCGTCTTCGGACATGCCTTGTGCGGCGAAATACCAACCGGTCTGGCCGTCGTTGCCGCCGGCCTGGAAATAGCCGCCGAACCGACCGAAGCTGCCGCCGAACAGTTCCAGCTCGCGGCCCTGGTAGGTAAAGCCGGTCTTGGTCTTGACCGAGATCGCGCCGCCCAGCGTATTCTGGCCGAACAACGGATTGGAGCCGGGGATGAGATCGATCGAATCGATGGCGATCTGGGGGATCAGATCCCAGTTGACGGTATCGCCGAACGGCTCGTTGATGCGTACGCCGTCCTGATAGATCGACAGGCCCTGCGGCAGGCCGAGCAGCGGCGACGCGGTATAGCCGCGATAGTTGAGATCCGGCTGAAACGGATTATTGACCGCGTCGTTGACATGGACGCTGCCAAGCTCGGTGCTCAGGAACTCGTTGATATTGAGTGTTTCCGAGCGCCGTATATCGTCGGCGTCCGAGCTCTGTACGTTGGCCGGATAGCGATCGGCGTCGATATCGCTGCCCGAGAAAGGCGTGGCGCCGATGACTTCGATGCCCCCAAGTGATGTGTCCAGATCCTGCGCCAGCGTGGCCGTGCTGCACAGCGCGCCCGCGGCGACTAAGAGGTAGCCCCTGTTGCCCATATCTCCCCCTAATACTCAATAATGCGCATACCACCCCAGCACACGCGAAATTGAAGTGTGTTCCGTGCGCATGGCCCAATTCAATGGGAAAAACTCCCGTTTTCTAGCAGGGCTCAGTCCCGAGCGGAATGACGGCCTCGATTCGACTGCCGCGATCCGGCGCGCTGTTCACGCGCAGACGCCCATTCAGAAGTTCCATGCGTTCGGCCATACCCGACAAGCCAAGACCGGGGCGATGGTTGGCCGGGTCGAAGCCGCAGCCGTCGTCCTTGATCGAAACCTTGAGCTGGCCGGGCGCCAGCTGCAGCTCGACATCCACCGCGCAGGCCTGCGCGTGGCGCACGATATTGGTGAGCGCTTCCTGCACCAGCCGGAAAACATGGATGGCAACCTCGGGCGAGAGGCTGTCGTCACTGCCCTGGTTGTCGAAGCGAAAAGCCATATCGCCATGACTACGCTGCCAACTGGCGACGTGTTCTTCCAGTGCCGCTGACAGGCCGAGTTCGTCGAGCCCGGGCGGGCGCAGGCGTCGCATCATCAGGCGAGCCTGGTCATATATACGTGCAGCCACGTCAGCAATCGCGGTGGCCGATTCGGCCACGCCCGACGGCAGTCGATCGCCGCGCGCGAGGATTCCCGCGGCATCGGCGCGTATCGCGGTCAAGCTCTGGCCGAGTTCGTCGTGGAGTTCGCGCGCGAGACTGCGGCGTTCGTCCTCCTGAATACGCAGCGAATGATCGCGCAGCCGGTGGTTTTCATCGCGCGCCGCGGCCAGCGTCTCGGCCATGTGGTTGAACTGCCCGGCGATGCCGTCGAACTCGGGCAGCGAGAAGGTCGGCAGGCGCGTCGCGTAATCGCCGCGCTCGATACGCTGAAGGGCCGTGTCGATACGTCGTACGGGCACCATGGCGCGGCCCATCAGCAGATACACGATCGCCAGGATCGCCAGATAGAAGGTCAGCAGCAGTGCCAGCAGGCCGCGCGTGTCGTGCCAGGTTTCGTCGATCTCGTCGTCCGGATCGGCAAGAATCCGTATCTCCAGATCGGGGGTTACGGCAATCCGGGTCTCGGGCAGCGTATCGGGGCGGGTGAGGGCGGCAAACCAGGCGGGTGCACTCAGCGGCGGCTTGGTCGGGCAGCCGGGCGGGGCGTTATCGTCGCGAATCAACGACAGGCACAGATGACGCAGCTGGCCGATATCGCGAAGTCGACGCGCGGCGGTGACGCTGGCCTCGCCGTCGGCAAGACTGGCCTCGATGATGTCCGTGGCCAGCGTGACGCTCGACGACATCTCGTCGGCGATTGCACTATGCGCATTGGCCACGATCAGCCAGCCGGCGGCCAGCAGGATACCGGCCAGCAACAGGGTGACCGAGATCATCAGCCGTTGGCGCAGGCGCAGCCGGGTCAGCATGTGGATCTGCGCGCCGTGTGCATCAGAGGGATACCACACCCGTACGGATGGCCAGACGCGTGAGATCGGCGGTGCCGCTGGCACCCAGTTTGCTGCGCAGCTTGGTGGTGTGATTTGCCACGGTCTTGGGGCTCAGGAACAGCTCGTCGGCAATCATGTTCGCGTTGGCGCCGGAGGCGAGCAGCCGGAAGATCTCGAACTCGCGAGATGATAGCGCCGCCAGCGGATTGGCAGGCGCGCTTTGTTCGTCCGCCAGATCGGTATCGATATAACGCTCGCCGCGGGCGACCGCGCGGACCGCGTCCACCAGAACATCGGATACCGCGCGCTTGCTGATATAGCCGGTGGCCCCGGCAGCCAGCGCGCGCCGCACGAAGATAGGCTCTTCGTGCACGGAGAACACCAGCACGCGCACCTCGGGGTGACGCGCGAGGATGCGTTTCGTGGCCTCGATGCCGCTCATGCCGGGCAGCGACATATCCATGACGATGACGTCCACCGGAGTTTCCCGGCAGGCGTTGTAGGCGCGCTCACCGCTGTCTGCCTCGCCGGCCACCTCGATATCGTCGGCCAGTTTGAGCAGCCGGCCATAGCCGGCGCGCACGACTGCATGGTCGTCGACCAGCAGCACCCGGATCGATCCTGTTCTCATCGACTCTCCTCCGACGCGGGTCATGGCCCGCTTGTTTTCAATACGGCCTGGTCAGCCCGTGCCGCTATCCTCGAGCACTGCCAAGCGCGCCCGTCAGCATATTACCGCGGGCTGGGCCGTGCGACGTCGGCCAACACGGCGCATGCGCATCCGGCAATGGCGCGCAAGACGGCCTGGCCGTGGTTGCTGTGCCATCACACAAGATCATTCAGCAAAAAAACCGGCTGTCGCTCTCGCCACAGCCGGTCTGTTTCATGCTTCAGGCCACAGGGCCTGAATAAGTGCGCTTACAGCGAGACAGTAACCGTCTTGCACTCGGTGTAGTTGTTGAGCACCTGCTCGCCCATCTCGCGACCCCAGCCGGACTGCTTGTAGCCGCCGAACGGCAGTGCCGCATCGAAGATGTTGTAGCAGTTGACCCATACCGTGCCGGCACGCAGCTGCTTGGCCAGACGATGGGCCTTGCTGATGTCCTGTGTCCAGATACCCGAGGCCAGGCCGAAGACCGTGTCGTTGGCACGCTTGACCAGTTCCTCGTCGAAGTCCGAGAACTTGGACGCCGTGACAACCGGGCCAAAGATCTCTTCCTGGAAGACCTTCATATCGTCCTTGACGTCCACCAGCACGGTCGGCTGCACGAAATAACCGTCGCGATCGATGCCTTCGCCACCGGCCGCGAAACTGGCGCCCTGGCTCTTGCCGGAATCAAGGAAGCCGGTCACGCGGTCGAACTGCGTACGCGACACGAGCGGGCCCATCTGTGTTTCCGGATCGAGACCCGGCCCCAGCTTGATATTGCGCGCGTATTCGGCCACCCCTTCCACGACCTGATCGTAGATCTTTTCGTGCACGAACAGACGCGAGCCTGCCGCACAGCACTGGCCGTGGTTGAAGAAGATCGCGTTGGCTGCACCCGGTATTGCCTTTTCGATGTCGGCGTCTTCCAGAATGATGTTTGGCGACTTGCCGCCCAGCTCCAGCGAGACTTTCTTGAGGTTGCCCTTGGCCGCGTCGACGATCAGGCGGCCCACTTCGGTGGAACCGGTGAAGGCGATCTTGTCGACCAGCGGGTGGGCTGCCAGCGGGGCGCCGGCCTCTTCACCAAAGCCGGTGATGATATTGACCACGCCGTCCGGCACGCCGGCTTCCTGCATGATCTCGGCGAGCTTCAGGCCCGACAACGGGGTCTCTTCGGCCAGCTTCATGACCACGGTGTTGCCGCACGCCAGCGCCGGCGCCAACTTCCAGGCGGCCATCAGCAGCGGAAAGTTCCACGGAATGATCTGGCCGCAGACGCCGACGGCCTCGCGACGGGTATAGGCCATCCAATCGGCGCCCGGCGCATAGGGCACGCTCGGGGTGATCAGGTCGCCGTTGAGCTTGGTGGCCCAGCCGGCCATGTAGCGGAACATCTCGGCCGCCAGCGGCACATCGGCAGCACGTGCGATCGAAATCGGCTTGCCGTTGTCGAGCGACTCGAGCTGAGCGAGCTCTTCCTGGTAATGCATGATCAGATCGCCGATCTTCCAGACGATCTGCTGGCGCTCGGCGGGGGTCATCTTCGTCCACGGGCCGTCGTCGAATGCCTGGCGGGCAGCCTTTACGGCCTTGTCGACGTCGGCCTTGCCGGCCGACTGGGCCTTGGCAATGACCTGATCGTTCGACGGATTGTAGACATCGAACGTCTCGCCGGATTCTGCGGCGACCCACTGGCCGCCGATCAGCATCTTGCGCGGGGTATCGATGAATTGCTTGACGCTGGGTTCCAGCGCGACTTCAGAAGCAGCTACTGCACACATGGTTATGGACTCCTCCGGATTAATTGTTCGTGCGGGGCATCGTGTTCTGATGAACCGCTTTTCGAAGCGCTGGCCGCAGCAATGGCGACAACGCCTTGCTGGCACTAAACGCAAGGATCACGCCACGCCGCAGCGGCCCTTTGATTGCGGGATTTATCGTTATCGAGGAGCGCTGCGACCCAGACACTGTCACGAAACTGGCGCAGGGGTGTTGCAGGCGACACATCGAGTGGTGGATACAGTTGTGCGACTGCGCAAAAGCTGTTAAAAAAATCCCAAGAGCCAAGCCGTTTCAGGCCAAAAGGGTCACGAATACTAAAAAAGACCAGAGTGCCTGTTACAGGGCGCTCCAGGAGGAGACAATGGCTACGTTAATGGCGCCGTCGCGTACGGCCAGTGCGTCGCGTGGCCTGGGGAACACCGCCGATCTGATCGCCGGATCCTGGGATCGCTGCATTCGCGAGTACGGGCTCAATCCCGCCCAGATCGACGTCGACGTTGTATCGCCCAGCAAGCTCAGTGCGCATCGCGACGAACTGGGCGAGGTGGTGAGCATCGCGCGCGCCGAGATGGAGAACCTCGCCGCCCAGATCTCGGGGTCGGGCTATGCGCTGCTGCTCACGGACGCGCACGGCGTAATTCTCTACAACCGTGTAGAGCATTCACTGCGCAGCAGTTTTCGCGCGGCGGGGCTGTGGGACGGCGCCGACTGGAGCGAGGGCCGGCAGGGCACCAATGGTATCGGCACGTGTATTTTCGAGACCCGTCCGGTCACCGTGCACTGCGCCGACCATTTTGCCTCGCGCAACAGTGCGCTGAGCTGTTCGGCGGCGCCTATTCGTAATCCGTACGGGGATCTGCTGGCGGTGCTGGATGCGTCGTCGGTCCAGTGCGAGGGCACACGTGCCGGCCAGACGCACACCATGGCGCTGGTCAATATGTCCGCACGGCTGATCGAAAAATGTGTCTTTCTCAACGCCAACGCAGACCACCGGATACTGCGTTTTCATAGCCGCCCTGAATTCGTCAGCCTGATCCACGACGGCATGATCGCCGTGGATGAAGGCGGCATCATCATCGCCGCCGACGACGGCGCCGCTTGTCAGCTGGGCCACGACAGCCGCAGCCCCCTGATCGGCCGGCCGATCTCGGAAATATTCGATATCAACGCCGATATTCTTGCCGAGCGCGCAAGCGACAGCGGTCATGCCGTATGGCCGATGCACGAACAGCTGCGGGGCCGTCGCTACTTTGCCAGCGTGCGTCGGTCTGCGGACTCGGCCCGCCGCGTGACGGTCGCGCGTAGCGACGACTCCGCGCTACGCGTGAGTGCCGTCCGGCGTCATCAGGCCAATGGGTTTGCCGATCTGGCCGGCAGCGATCCGGCCATGGCGAACAATGTCAGGTGTGCCCGCCGCGTGGCCGATCGCCAGATCCAGGTCATGCTGCGCGGCGAGACCGGCACCGGCAAGGAGCTGTTCGCACGCGCGATCCATCTGGCCAGCCGCCGGGCAGCATCGCCTTTCGTGCCGGTGAACTGTGCGGCTATTCCCGAATCGCTGATCGAGTCCGAGCTGTTCGGCTACAAGCCGGGCGCTTTTACCGGCGCCCGGCGCGACGGGATGCGCGGCAAGATTCTGCAGTCTTCGGGCGGCACGTTGTTTCTCGACGAGATCGGCGATATGCCGACCGAGTTGCAGACCCGTCTGCTGCGCGTGCTCGAGGAACGCGAGGTCGTGCCGCTGGGCAGCGAGACGCCGATTGCGGTTGATCTGAACGTGATTTCCGCGACCCATGCGGACCTGATGCAACGCGTCGGGGACGGCAGCTTTCGCGAGGATCTGTATTACCGCCTCAACGGCATCACGCTTACGCTGCCCGCGGTGCGCGAGCGCGCCGATCGCCAGTCACTGCTGCGATCCGTTGTGGCGCTGGAACACGACGGCGATGTGGCGGTAAAGATCGAAGAGGACGCCTTGGAGGCGCTCGTGCGCTACACCTGGCCCGGCAATATCCGACAGATGCGCAACGTGATGCGTACCGCGCTGGCGCTGTGTGACGACCTGACCATCGGGCTGGCGGATCTGCCCCCCGAAATCTCCCAGGGCCAGGAAGGGGCAGCCGCCGATGCGCGAGCGACCCGTGTGATGAGCACCGGCGCCGCGAGCCCGCTGAACTGCGCCGAGCGCGCGGCCCTGCTGGCCGCGCTCGACGACAACCGCTGGAATATCAGTCATACCGCGGCGCAACTGGAGATGAGCCGCAACACGCTGTATCGGAAGATGAAGAAACACGAGATTCCGCCTTCGCGGCAGCGCTGATTGCCTGCTGGGAAAGACGTATTGGACTTGCCGCACGGCGATCGCAGAGCTTTCGTAGACTTGTAATGTTGCGTGATGCCCGTGCAGTTCGCGCGCTGTTCTAATTTTCGGCCATTAATCTTTGTCCACGTCGGGCCAAAGATCGTGGGTTCGCCGCGCCCTGGTCATACGCCGGGACGTTTTTATCTGGCCGAGCAGCGGGTCCGTTGACTTACAGCCCGTGTGAGTTTGACGCCGCGCACGGCGTTCGCCGTCGGTTCACCGAAATCGATGCCCGACGAAAATCGAGCCTTGCCGTTGATCGTTGTTAGGCCTTCTGGCACGAAGCCTGCCTTGATCCGGTCTATCGAGTCATAAAACCAGTCAGGAACGTATAGATGCATATCAGAGTGCTTGGGTCGGCCGCCGGCGGCGGCTTTCCGCAGTGGAATACCAACGTCGGCCTGAATAGGGCGCTGCACGAAGGCACGACGAACGCCACCGCTCGTACCCAGTCCTCGATTGCGGTCAGCGCCGACGGCGAGCGCTGGCTGCTGGTCAATGCCTCGCCCGACGTGCGCCAGCAGATTCTGGATTTTCCGGCGCTGCGGCCGGCACCGGATACGCGCGGTACCGGCATCGGTGCGATTCTGCTGATGGACAGCCAGATCGATCATACCGCCGGGCTGATGATCCTGCGCGAGGGCAATACGCTGCCTGTCTGGTCGACGCGGCCGGTCTATCAGGATCTGACCACGGGCCTGCCGCTGTTTACCGTACTCGGGCATTTCTGCGGCGTGGACTGGCACGAGATCGATACCGCGGCCGGGGCATTCACTATCGATGGCGTGCCGGGGCTGTCGTTCCGCGCGGTCGAGTTATCGTCCGCCGCCCCGCCGTATTCCCCGCATCGCGGCGATCCCCATCCCGGCGATAATATCGGCTTGATCGTCACCGACGACACCACGGGCGGCACGCTGTTCTATGCGCCGGGACTGGGTGCGCCGGACGAGGCGATCGCGGCCATTGCGCGCGCGGCGGATTGTCTGCTGATCGACGGCACGTTCTTCACCGAAACCGAGATGATCGATCAGGGCGTGGGTAGCAAGCCGGCCGCGACGATGGGCCATCTGCCACAGTCTGGCGACGATGGCATGCTCGCCTGGCTGGACCAGTTCCCGGATACGCGCCGTGTGCTGATTCATATCAACAACACCAATCCGATCCTCGATCCGGATTCGGACGAGCGGGCCGTGGTCGAGAACCGCGGCGTGGAAGTCGCATACGACGGCATGGAGATCACGCTATGAGCCCCGCCACCAATCAGGCTGCCATACAGGCGCCGTGGCCGCGCGGCGAGTTCGAAGCGCGGCTGCGTGGCCTCGGTGCCCGTTATCATATTCATCATCCCTATCACCGGATGATGCATGAAGGCCATTGCACGCCAGAGCAGATTCGTGGCTGGGTGATCAACCGCTATTACTATCAGGTGAGTATCCCGATCAAGGATGCAAACGTGCTCGCCAACTGCCCGGATACGGACGCCCGTCGGCTATGGGTGCAGCGTATTATCGATCACGACGGCGCAGAGGGTGAGACCGGTGGCATCGAAGCCTGGCTGGCGCTGGCCGATGCCTGCGGGCTGGAGCGCGATCGCGTGGCCGCTCTCACCGACGTGCTGCCTGGCGTGCGGTTTGCTGTCGATGCGTATGTGAACTTCGCCCGGCGCTCGACCTGGCAGGAAGCAGCGTGTTCGTCACTCACCGAGTTGTTCGCGCCGGAAATTCATCAGCAGCGGTTGACCGGCTGGCCGGATCATTATCCCTGGATCGACGACTCGGGGCTGAGTTATTTCCGCAAGCGCCTGTCCGAGGCGCGACGCGATGTCGAGCACGGGCTGCGGGTCACTCTTGATCACTTCACCACCCGCGCCGAGCAGGATCATGCGATGTCGATCCTGCAGTTCAAGCTCGACGTGCTCTGGAGCATGCTCGATGCCATGTGGATGGCCTACCAGGCCGATATGCCGCCTTATCACTCCTGCGCTACGCCGAATTCGGAGCTCAAAGCATGACCACAGCCGCCCTCAGCGATACCGTCATTCCAAGCGTGGCCCGAGGCCACCGGATGCAGTTCGAGCCGGCCCAGGACTGTCACGTGCTGCTCTATCCGGAAGGCATGGTCACGCTCAACCCGAGCGCGGCAGAGATCTTATCGCGATGCGATGGCAAGGCCAGTGTGGGCAACATCTGCGACGCCCTGTCGGAAGAGTTCGGCGGCGCGGATCTGAGCGGTGACGTGCATCAGTTTCTGGAGCTGGCCACCTCGCAAGGCTGGGTGACGCTCAAGGAGTAACCCGCGGTTGCAGGGCTGATCGTCTGAAGCGGCAACTGAGCACCGGCATAGCGCCTGAATACGCGTTCAGCCATACGTACGGCGAACGATACGTGGGAGATCTATCGACGACGCAAAACCCTGCCCAACGCAGTGCTGCCATAGCCCATCTGCAGGCCCTGTCGTACCCGTGTCTTGCAGCGTTTATCCGCGCGCACGGATGCGTCGGCCCGGAACCGACGTCTGCGCGGCTGTTGTCCCTAGGGGCTGTTGCCGTTTCGTACGAGACCGCGCCAAGGACTGTTTTGCGGCAAGACGAGGCGTCAGCAAGTGCCGCGTAGTCATTCTACGCAAGCGCGCTGCAACGCTGTATTGCAGCAAAACAGCGCTTGTCCCGAAGGGTTGGGCCTCAAATCGCCTCATGCGGCGTTGCAAGTCTTGGTCGTGGCCAGCCACGACCGGCGACTCGCGCCTTGCCTGAGACGATTTGAGGTCTCCAACGCGGCGCTCGCACGAAACGGCAACAGCCCCTAGTGTCCTGTAACGCAAATACACTGCACAACTCCGGCGCTTTTCTGCGCCATGCTGCGTGGCGATGCCTCGCCATGAGGCCGGCCATGACTCGTTGTCGCGCCTTGCCTGACACAAAAAATCACTCGGAATTCACGTTTGCGAACTTCCGTTACAGGACACTAGCTGGTCTCGGTGGTCCGCGACAGCCGCTTGGCATTCTTCATGTTGCGGAACACGATCGGCTGGGCCTCGGGCTGGTTGGTGGGGCGGTTGTTGGCGCGCTCCACAGCGTCGGTGACAAGATGGTGCTGCGGTGACTTGGCACAGACCGGATCGGTGGCATGCATATCACCGGTAAGCATATAGGCCTGGCAGCGGCAGCCGCCAAAGTCCTTGCTCTTCTCCGAGCAGCTGCGACAAGGTTCGGCCATCCAGTCGAAACCGCGGAAATGATTGAAAGCGGGTGATTCGCTCCAGATCCAGTCGACCGCGTGATCGCGCACGTTCGGAAACTCAAGCCCCGGTAGCTGGCGTGCTGCGTGGCAGGGCAGGGCAACCCCGTCCGGCGCCACCGTGAGAAAGATATCGCCCCAGCCGCTCATGCAGGCCTTGGGCCGGTCTTCGTAATAGTCGGGGACGATGAAGTACAGCTTCATCGCACTGCCGTCGTTCTCCTGATGCGCGCGATAGGCGTTGGTTACTTTTTCTGCATGTGCCAACTGCGCCCGCGTGGGCAGAAGCATCTCACGGTTATGAAAGGCCCAGCCGTAGTACTGGGTGTTGGCCAGCTCTACATAGTCGGCGTCCAGCGCTTCGGCCATCGCGATGATTTCTTCGATATCGTCGATGTTCTTTCGGTGCAGCACGATGTTGAGCACCATCGGATAGCCGTGGGCCTTGATCGAGCGCGCCATGTCTTTTTTCTTCTCGAAGCTGTCGGAGCCTCCGAGAAAGTTGTTCATGTCGGCGTTGCTGGCCTGGAAGCTGATCTGGATATGATCCAGGCCGGCTTCTTTCAGGCGTGCCACCCGGTCGTCGTCCATGCCGATGCCCGAGGTGATCAGGTTGGAATAGAAGCCCAGGCGGCGGCCCTCGGCCACGATCTGTTCGAGATCTTTTCGGATCAGCGGTTCGCCGCCCGACAATCCGAGCTGAGCCGCACCCATGGCGCGCGCTTCGCGCAGGACCTTGAACCAGTCCTCGGTGCTGATCTCGCGGCCGATCTCGCTCATTTCGGTAGGATTGCTGCAGTAGGGGCACTGTAGCGGGCAGGCATAGGTCAGCTCGGCAAGCAGCCACAGTGGGCGCGCCGGGGTCTGGCCATCGTGTCGTGTGGGCAATTCCATGGTCTTCGCACCGACATCCATATAAGACAGAGAAAAAGAAAGGGGCGCGTGGCCCCTTTCTCTCGACATCAAAACCGTTGATTAACGGTTGTTGACGTACATCGTGATTTCGAAACCCAGACGCAGGTCATGGGCCTTCGGGGTGGTCCACTGTTTCATAGCGTATCTCCTGATTGATGTTGTGGATGGTGCATCACTCATGTTGCATCGTCCGTGCCATTTTCTCTCGACAGACTTTGCTTTGCGCAGGCGTCTGATTTGCATTGAAAATCTTCGGCAGGCCCAAGTTCTAATCTGTGTATCTCGGCGGGGATTGGCCAGAGACGGTCGGGCCTGGCCAGAAGTGGCCGGCCGATTGGCCAATTCTGGCCAGTTTTGACACGCGCTGAGCCTGCCGATGGCCAAATCGGTACAGCCGTCGGCTGGCGCTTGCGTCCGATGTAGACTCGGACCATGTCGAGCACGCGCCAAGAATCGCTCAAGAGCCTGATCCGTCGTTATCAGATCGCGTTGCTGCTGATTTTGACCGTGGCGGCCGGCATCGGCGGCCTGTGGTCGATATTCTGGCAGAACGGGTATCAGAGTTCGCTGCGTCTGAACGGGCTGCTGGTCGAGGCCCAGGCCGTGCGCGGCGATCTGTATCGTCAGATCAAGGCGATCGATGATCTGAACAGCCCCAGACCGGATGACGACTATTGGCAGCGGCTCTATCGGATCGACGAGCATTTCTATCGGATGCGCCAGTACTCGGGTACGGCAGCCGAACAGGACACCATTGCAAGAATGGAGGCGGCCTACGCGCTGCTGCTGGCGGCCATGAATCAGATTGTCACCCGTCCGAGCGGGGATATCGATCGCGAGGCCGCGATCGACCAGTGGAGCAGCGGCGATTTCGAGGCGGCCTACAGCGAACTCACAGCCCAGGTGGCCGAACAGCGCGACGACCTGGCCGAGCGCATGCATCTGTGGACCCGCATGGCGCCATGGCTGGCCTGGCTTCCTCTGGTGATCGGTGTAGCCGTGGTGGTATGGCTCAACCGTCGTTTCGTGCGCGGTTTTGTCCGCCCGCTCGAACAACTGGTGGCCGATACCGGCGCGCTGGGCCGCGGCCAGCTCAATTATCGGCTGCAGCGTCGTGGCGTGGCCGAGATCCAGCAGTTGGCCGATACCCTCAACGCCATGGCCGGCGAACTCGATCAGAAACGCGGTGAACTGGTCGAGCGTGAGCGTCAGGCCGCACTGGGTGCTCTGGTGCCGGTGATCGCACATAATATCCGCAATCCCCTTGCCGGCATTCGTGCCAACGCCCAGATGCTCGATCGCCAGGCTACGGTCGCCGAGATCGAGGAAACGGGCGCCGATATCATCGACGCCGCCGATCGCCTCGAACGCTGGCTGGCCGCACTCCTGTCCTATCTGCACCCGCTGGCGCTCGATCGCCAGCGACACAGGCTCGATACAATCGTCGACGGCGCGGTCGCAGCCCTAGGCGGGCGCCTGGCGGCCGCCGATATGGCACTGGATCGGACCTGCTCGGAGGCCATGGTCGAGGTGGACGGCGCGCTGCTGGAACAGGCGCTGCATGGCCTGATTGCCAACGCGCTGGAGGCGTCGCCGCCCGGATCGACGCTGCGCCTGGTCACATCGATCGACGACGATAGCGCCGAGTTCATCATTGATGATCAGGGCCCCGGTATGGCCCACGTGCCCGACCCGCAGGCCAGCTCGCCGGTGCCGACGACCAAGCGCCGCGGCACCGGGCTGGGCATACCGTTTGCCTACAAGATCATCCAGGCCCACGACGGCGCGCTCGATTATCTTGTCGGTCATATCGGCGGCACCTGCACGCGCGTACGTCTGCCCGCTACGCACCTACGCCCACCGAGCGCCGACATATGAGTCAGGCGCCGCATATTCTGCTGCTCGAAGACGAAGGCGGGCTCGCGCGCGCGATCGATCGCCGCCTGCGCCGCGACGGCTACACCGTCGCGGTCTGCGAGACACTGGCCAACGCGCGACTCGCCGTCGGCCGCCGCAGGCCCGACCTGGCCGTGCTCGACCTGCGCCTGCCGGATGGCGGCGGGCTGGATTTCCTGGAATGGCTGCGCGCCGAGGCGAGCCCGACCGAGACCGATCTGCCCGCTATCGTGATGACCGCCTTCGGCGAGCTCGACGATGCGATACAGGCGATGCGGCTCGGCGCCGTGGATTTTCTCAAGAAGCCGCTCGATCTGGATGCGCTGTGTCGGATCGCAAGCGATGCGCTGCGTGGCGACAGCCGTGCCACGCGAGAGGCCTCGGCGCCGAGCGGTGCTGCGGCTAGCGGGCCACAACTCATTGGCGCCAGCCCCGCGATGGCGAGGCTGCGGACCCAGCTCGATCGAATTGCGGCGCTGGGCAGCGGTGAGGCGCCGCCAAACGTGCTGATCACCGGCGAGACCGGCACTGGCAAGGACCTGCTGGCGCGCTGTCTGCACGCCATGTCGCCCCGTGCCGCGGCCGCGTTCGTGCAGGTCGACTGTGCGGCGCTGCCGCGGGATCTGATCGAGGCCGAATTGTTTGGCCACGAAAAAGGCGCGTTCACCAATGCCCATCGCGCACGGCGCGGTCTGCTCGCCGCCGCAGGCCGCGGGTCGGCGTTTCTCAACGAAATCGGCGAACTGCCGCTGGCACTGCAGGCCAAGCTGCTGACCGCGCTCGAGTCGCGCACCGTGCGCGAAATCGGCAGCGACAGCGAGCGCCCAATCGATGCCTGGTTCATTGCCGCGACCAATCGCGATCTGGCCGCCATGATGAGCGCCGGGGATTTCCGCCAGGATCTCTACTACCGCCTGAATGTCATCACCGTCGAGCTGCCACCGCTGCGCGAACGTGGGGAAGACGTCATCGCGCTCGCCGAGCACTTCGTGGCCAGCATCGCGGCGCACTACGACCGCCCGGCGCCCGGCATCAGCGAGGGTGCGGCCGAAGCGATGCGTGCCTACGCCTGGCCCGGCAATGTCCGGGAACTGCGCCACGTACTCGAGCGTGCCGTGCTCGTGGATGCCGACGATCGACTCGACGCACAACACCTGCGCCTGACAACAGTCACACGCCAACCTGCAACACCGCCAGGCGCTGAGGATGCGACGACGGTGCCGGCAACGCTGGCCGATAGCGAGCGCGATCTGATCGTGCGTACGTTGGAGACCACGGGCGACAATATCTCGGAGGCCGCGCGGCGACTGGGTCTCAGCCGCGGCGCGCTGCGCTATCGGCTGGACAAATACGACCTCGAAAAGTGATCTCCAGCGTCAGCGATGCCGGTTGTCCCAGCGCAGGAATAGTCGAAACGATATTGCGCTTACCTGTATTCAACCCCGCGGCGCTGCGACCTAGACGCACAGTGACCATGGGTGTCCGATGTATGGGATCGGCGCGGCAGGCCTGCCGGAGGGCCGCCAAAGCGGGCCGAGCCTTGATCAGGTTTCAGCGCCGCATCCCCTCGGCGCCATTACTCTTTCTGCCTCCGGCGCGGACAGCGGCCTTCGTGCTTTTTGCCTGCTTTTTGTCGGACGAGCAACGATAAGTGGATCGCGTAGCAGCGCGAAACACAGGCTTGTCCAAGTCGGACAGTTCGAAGCGCCGCGTGCGTGTCGCAGCGCCATGCCCCAATCGTCGGCTGCGACCCTCACGATGCTCGAATGAACAGCATTACCGCTTCGGCAGGCTCTTGTATGGGTGCGCTCAAGCGTAGGCGTAAGGGCCGCCTTTTTCGAGCGCCCGTCGATAGGCGGGTCGTTCGTGAATACGGGCACAGAATGCCTTGATCTTCGGGCAGCGATCTTCCAGCCCGCGGCGACTGGCGGCGGCCTCCAGAGGAAAGCTCATCATGATGTCGGCGGCGCTGAACTGGTTGCCGACAAACCAGTCGTGCTGGCGTAGCTCGTTTTCCATGAAGTCCAGGTGCAGGTCGAGCTGGGGGCGGATGAACTGTTTTTTCACGTTGGCCGAGATGGCCCTGGCGATCGGTTTGATGAAGAAGGGAGATTTCTTCTCCACCGTGTCGAACACGAGATGGAGTAACAAAGGCGGCATCGCCGAACCCTCGGCGTAGTGCAGCCAGTAGTCATATTGCAACCGATCCGCAGTGCCGCGCTCCGGCGCCAGTTGGCCGGCGCCGTGACGGTCGATGATGTAGTCCACGATGAGCCCGGTCTCGGCCACGGTTCTCGCATCGTCGGTAATAACGGGCGATTTGCCCAGCGGATGAACCTGGCGCAGGGCGTCGGGTGCGAGCATGGTCTGGGGATCACGAGCGTAGTGCTTGATCGCATAGTCGAGCCCCAGCTCCTCGAGCAGCCACAGCACACGCTGCGAACGCGAATTCTCGAGATGATGGACAGTGATCATCGTTTGTCTCCCGGTACATGAAAGCTGGCGCCAAGATACGTCAATGGGTACAGGCCCTAGGGCCTATTGTGCGCCGTGCGGCGTTGCGCGCTGGGACCGTGGCTCACCACGATCGGCGGCTCACGCCTGGCCTGGCGCGCGATAGGCGCTAGCGCGGCGCTTGGATGAAACGACAGCAGGCCTAGCCACGCGCGCGCCGGCCGCCACCTGAACCCGGCGTGGTGGGCGGTGTCCAGACATTGCGGATTGCCTGTCGCCCGTGCTCGGGAAAGTCGCTCGAGAAACGCAGCCGCGCATGGCGCCCGTGGCCCTTGCAGTCGATCTCGCCGCGCTCGATATGATGCAGGGCGATCACGTCGCGAACACGGGCGACAAAGCGTGCCGGCGGGCGTCCGGAGACGACGGTCAGCCCCTGGGCGTCGACGCGTAGTTTGTAGACGAGTTTGAAGCGCGCGAGCACGGGCGTTTTAGTCGGCACGATTTGATGGCACAGTCTGCGTATGAGTCAGCGTAGCCGCAAGCCGGAAGACACAGCCGACCCGATCGCGGTGCGGGTCGACAAGTGGCTGTGGGCGGCACGGTTTTTCAAGACGCGAAGTCTGGCCTCGGCGGCGGTCAAGGGCGGCAAGATCGAGATCGACGGTCACAATGCCAAGCCGAGCACCGGTGTCCGCGCCGGCCACCGACTGCGTATTACTAAAGGCGAGTTGCACTTCGAGATCGATGTGCTGGCCGTATCGGAAAAGCGGGGTGCGGCCAGCCAGGCAGAAACGCTGTACGCGGAAACCGTCGAAAGCATTGAACGTCGCTCGGCGGCCGCTGCCGAACGCAAGGCGGCACACCTGACGATGCCCCGCACTATTGGCCGGCCAGACAAGAAAGAGCGTCGTCAGCTGCGCCGGTTCAAGACCGGCGAATAGACGCGCTTCTCGGTCGCGATGGCTCAGCGGCATCGTGCCGGCAGGTAGCTGTCCGGCACGCCGCGGCTGGACGGCGCCGTGCATTCCCAGGCAATCACGCCGGCTGATATCTTCGCTTGCAGATAGAGCAGGCGATCATCCAGCGCGCCGCCGTCGTACTTGATGCGTATGCCCGGATGATCGGCGTTATTGTTCCACCAGATGCGCTTGACGTAGACGCCGCTTGCCGCGCCCGACTCGCTGTCGTTGGCCACACCGAGTTCGTCGAGAATCAGATTCCAGGTGTTGTTCTCGACGTCCGGCAGCCCGCCGTTGATCGCGATATATTCGACCACGGCGTGACGTAGCGGCTGTGCCAGGATCAGCCCTTCGCTAACTTTCGCGCGGGCGACATAGTTCTGATAGGCCGGAATGGCCATGGCGGCGAGCACGCCGACGATGGCGAGCATGATCATCATCTCGATGAGCGTGAAGCCCAGGGCCTGTCGCCGTTTAACGCGCGCGCCGCCGATCCTTGTGGGCGCCAGGATCAAGGTGGGCAACGCCGTATGATGCGCCGTGCTGTATTTCTGGCGGCCCAACCGTTGGAAGCAACTGCCCGTGTACAGGGCCAGGGCCTGAACTCCAGCGTGGCCACGTGCTCGTGCAGGCCTATGACACCGCAATCGCGGCGCGTTGTCTTGCCCACCAGTAGACGCAGGCGCGGATGCGTATGAACCGCCAACAGGCCTTTGCGGCGCCGCGCCGATGACATGACATCGGGCGTGCCCGTGGGTCGCGCAATGCATTGCGGTCCCTATGATTATTGTTCTTGTAATGCTTTTGTGCGTGCGAGAGCTAGCTCTTGTCAAGCGGATTGCCGCCATATGCCGCGGCTTGGCCAAGCGCTAGACTTGGCCCTTTGCAGGCGCCGCGCGTGTGGTGTGGTGCTGCGAACCCATTCAGCAAAACCAGGGAGAAGGGCATGGAGAATCGTTTCATCAAGGCTCGGCGCGCGGCCGTCGTGGCCGCAATGGCGGGTACGTTGGTTGGTGCCACGGCATGTGGGGTGATCCTCTATCCGGAGCGCAAGGGCCAGGTCGACGGCCGTATCGATCCGGCTGTGGCCGTGCTCGATGGCATCGGGCTACTGTTCTTCATCGTGCCGGGCGTGATTGCCTTTGCCGTCGATTTCGCCACGGGAGCGATCTATCTGCCGGGCACGTCGGCCTCGACTACGCTCGATATGGACGACGCAGACATGGTGAAACTCGACCGCCGCTATATGGATGCCGCCCTGATCGAGAAAAGCCTGCGCGAGCAGACCGGCCAGGCGGTGTCGCTGGCCGACCCGGCGCTGCTTGCCCGCCGCGCGGATGGCGCTGACTGGCAGGCGTTGTCGCAGATTCTGAGCGCTACTCAGTACGCCGAGCTGACCGGCAGTCGGATGCGCGCGGCAGCCGACTGATCTTCTCGCCGGCCAGTCGGCGTTCTACCAGGGCGCAAGGGTGCTCCAGTTGAGCATCAGGTACAGGGCGACTGCGCCGGTTATGGCCACGCTACAGGCGCCGGCCCCGACCAGTAGTCCAAGCCGCCGTCCGCCCAGCAGATAGGCAAGCAGGCTCTTGAACAGCACGCTGCTGGTCGCGGCTACTACCAGCGCCTGGGCTGCAGTATCGGCGGGCACGTCGGCCTGGGTCAGTTGTGCCACCGACAGGGTCACCGCGGTGAGATCGCCCATCGCGGCGACGCCGGCGATCACGAACATGCCGGCATCGCCGAGCAGTCGATGCGCGGCCGCACTGGCCAGCGTTATCGCGATCAGCAATATGGCAAAACGCAGCGTGTCCTTGAGTCGGAACGGCGTTCCCATGCGGCGCGGCGCGCGCAGGTTCGCGGTATCGACCCGTGTGCGCAGCAGCAGCGCGGCGATGAGTCCGACTGCCATCATGGCAAGCAAGGGCACGGCGGCGTGCCGCGCCAGCAGCGGACTGGCTACTGTTGCCACCACCAGCATGCGCGGCATGCCCATGGCCTGGGCCAGGATCACGCCGACCGCGAGCAGACCATCCATGCCGTGGGTACGTCGGGACAGGCGCGCGAAGTGCAGCGTCAGCGCCGTCGAAGAGGCCAGGCCGCCGAATACGCCCATGGCCAGAATACCGCGCGCCTGACCCAGCAAGCGCACCGCAAAATGCCCGGCAAAGGAGATGGCTGCGACCAGCACAACAAGCAGCCACAGGCGATAGGGATTGAGCGTATCCCACGGCCCCATGCCGTGATCGGGCATCAGCGGCAGGATAAGCACCGAGATCATCAGCAGCTTGAGTGCCGCGATCAGTTCATCCCGGTCCAGTCTTTCCAGCCAGCGGTGCAGCTCCGGTTTGAGTCCCAGCAGCGTGGCAATCACGACGGCGCCGGCCGCGGCCAGCGCGGGCGCTCCTGTGGTGGCCAGTGCGGCCAGTGTGAACGTGGCGAACGCGGCCATCTCGCTGGTGATGCCGTAATCGCCGCGCTGATGGGACGACAGGACATGAGCAGCGATGAGCATGGCGGCGACCGCGAGCAGCCCGAAGGCCAGCACGATTGCGCCGACGGTCATCGATAGCTGGCCGGTCACCCCACCAGCCACGCCGATGATGGCAAAAGTGCGCAGTCCAGCCACACGTTGGCCCACGCCCGCTTCACGTTGCTGCCAACCGCGCTCCAGACCGATCAGCAGGCCGACGGCCAGGGCCACCCCGAGATTACGAAAGAGAATGAGTGTTGTATCGCTGTCCATTGATGTTTTTTTAACGCATATCCTGGCCGAACGGTAGCCGGCGCGCGCAATTCGCCCGACGGGACCCAACGGCAGCCTGCCGGACCGTCCTGCCGCACTCAATACTCAAGTCAATGCCTCGGATATGTTATTAGGATCTATTTGTAGGCATGTCCGGTGAACACGACCATGAGCACTGAATCGCCTGTGATCCTTGAGCGTCAGCAGGATCGCGCCACCGTGCGGCTGAATCGCCCCACCAGGCATAACGGCATGAACCTGGCCATGCTGGATGCAGTCAACGAGACGGCGCGAGCGCTGACACGTGACCGGTCGCTGCGCTCGGTGATCATCGAGGGCGCAGGGCCGTCATTCTGTGCAGGCCTGGATTTCAAGTCCGTGTTCGCGTCGCCGCTGGCGGCTGCGCCGGCCATGGCCGAGCTGTGGCTGCCCTATGCCAATCGGTTTCAGCGCTGGAGTCTAGGGCCTGTTGCCGTTTCGTACGAGACCGCGCCAAGGGCTGTTTTGCGGCAAGACGAGGCGTCAGTACGTGCCGCGTAGTCATTCTACGTAAGCGTGCTGCAACGCTGTATTGCCGCAAAACAGCCCTTGTCCCGAAGGGTTGGGCCTCAAATCGCCTCAGACGGCGTTACAAGTCTTGGCCGTGGCTAGCCACGCCCGGCGACTCGCGCCTTGCCTGAGACGATTTGAGGTCTCCAACGCGGCGCTCGTACGAAACGGCAACAGGCCCTAGCCTGGCGCAATATCGGCGTGCCGGTGGTTGCCGCGATCCACGGCAACTGTTTTGGCGCCGGGTTGCAGCTGGCGCTCGGCGCCGATGTCCGTGTCGCTCGGCCGGATGCGCGGTTTTCGATCATGGAAGCCAAGTGGGGCCTGATTCCCGATATGGGCGGCGTCGCGCTATTGCGCGAACTCATGTCCATCGACCGGGCCAAGCAGTTGACGCTTTCGGCGCAGATCATCGACGGCGTCGAGGCCGAGCGTATCGGCCTGGTGACCCATCTGGCAGACGATCCTTTGGCACGAGCGCATGAGATCGCCGGGCAGATGAGTCGGTATTCGCCGGATGCGGTCGCTGCCGGCAAGTTCCTGCTCCAGGAGGCCTGGCAGGCGAGCGAGAAACAGGCCACGAGTGCTGAACGCCGTTATCAGCGGCGCCTGATCGGACGTATCAACCAGCGCGTCAGTCTGGCTCGTAACGCCAAACAGCCCGACAAACCGTTTCACAAACGTCATATCGACCGCTGAGTGCGCGCCGGCGACCGCGTTCCGACCCGCGTGCTGGAATCAACCGTCGGTGAAAATCGGCAGATGGCCCAGGGCCACGATCTCGTGCCAGTTCTCGCGCTCGCCTTCGGTCAGGATGGCGGCCTCGGCGGCGATACGTGCGCCGGCCTTGTTCATGATGGCGCGCATGGCCTGCAGGGTAGAGCCGGAGCTGATCACATCGTCTACCAGCACGATAGGCGCATCCGTTACCAGCGCCCGGTCCTTGGCGTCCAGAAACAGCGTTTGCGGCTTGCCCGTGGTGATCGACATCGTCTCGGCCTCGATCGCCTGGCCCATATAGGCCTTGTAGTTCTTGCGCAGCACCACATAGGGCTTGCCGGTAGCTACCGACAACGCATGAACCAGCGGTATCGACTTGGCCTCGGCGGTGACCAGCACTGCGTAGTCGATCGCCGCGAGCTTGTCGGCCAGCGTGCGCGCTGCGGTCTCCACTAGCTCGGTATCGCCCAGCACGTTGAGCACCGCGATCCGGGTGCCGGGCGCGACCTCGAACAGCGGCAGGTCGCGGTGCAGACCGGCGATATCGATCGGATGCGTGAGCGCGCATTCTTTCATGGTCGAGCCTTCCTTGTGGCGGCGCCTGATGCACGCGGTGGCAGCAGGGGGGTGTCGTCAGCGCCTAGAAAAGCGCCGATTGTGCCTCATGCATCGACGGTTCTCGAACGCGCGCTTCGCTGCGCCAGATGCGGCGACGGTGCTAGATTGATAGACCCGCCGGTTCGGCCCTGGTTCGAGCCGGCTTCCATATCGTGCTTCAGGAGCCCGCATGCAGACCCGTGCCGCCGTATTGCGTGAAATGACATCCAGTCGTCCGTTCGACGAATCCCGCCCGCTGTCGATAGAGACTTTCGAACTTGCCCCGCCGCAGGCCGGCGAGGTGCTGCTCAAGATCCATGCTGCAGGTCTGTGTCACTCCGACCTGTCCAGTATCAACGGCAATCGTCCGCGCCCCACGCCCATGGTGCTGGGTCACGAAGCCGCCGGCGAGATCATCGAAGTGGGCGCCAACGTGCATGACTTCGAGGTGGGCGATCACGTCGTCTGCTCGTTTGTGCCCAGCTGCGGCCATTGCAAGTACTGTGGCGACGGCCGCGCAGCGCTATGTACGCCCGGTGCGGCGGCCAACAACGAGGGCACGCTACTCGATGGTGGGCGTCGACTGAGCGACAACGGTGACGACGTGCATCATCATCTGGGTATTTCCGGTTTTGCCGAGTACGCGGTGGTACGCCGCGAATCGCTGGTGAAGATCGACCCGACGCTGGACTACGAGATTGCTGCGGTATTCGGCTGTGCGGTGCTGACCGGCGTGGGCGCGATGATTCATACGGCCAAGCTACAGCTCGGCCAGACCGTGCTCGTGGTCGGGCTCGGTGGCGTGGGCCTGGCGGCTGTGCTGGGCGCGATCGCCGGTGGCGCGTCGCAAGTGATCGCCGCGGATATCGACGACGACAAACTGCTCAAGGCAAAGGAAATGGGCGCGACGGCCACGGTCAACACCGGCGACGACGATGCGCTCGAACAGGTGCACAAACTCTGCGACGGCGGTGTTGATGTTGCTGCTGAATTTGCCGGTGTACAGGAGGCACTCGAGTTCGCCTTTGCCGCGACCGGCAAGGGCGGCAAGACCGTTACCGCTGGTCTCCAGCACCCGGATTCGCGCATGCAGCTCAACGCCCTGCAGCTGGTTGCTCAGGAGCGCACGATCATGGGCTCTTATCTGGGCGGGCATGTGCCCAAGCTCGATATTCCCGAATATATTGCGCTCTACCAGGCCGGTCGTCTGCCGGTCGACAAGCTGCTCACCCACCGGCTGAGCCTCGACGAGATCAATCTGGGTTTCGAGCGTCTGGCGGCCGGTCAGGCGATTCGCCAGGTTGTGGTTTTCTAAATGGTACAGCCTGTGTTCAGTAGCATCACATAAGCTCCAAGCTGCGTACAGGTGCGACAATATGCCGCATCGTCGTGCAGTCTGCGGTATAGTTGCATGGTGCAACAAAGGCCGTCTGGCCGTTCAGCAAACGGTCATCGGTCACTGACAATAGAGAAAAGGAGAAATCAATGTTGAAGAAGTCCATTTTCCTGATGATGTTTGCGGTACTGTCTGTGTCGGCGTTCGCCGCTCAGGCCAAAACCGTCGAAATCGAGGGCAAGAACAGCCTGCGATTCAGTGAAGAGGCGATCAGTGCCAAGCCGGGCGAAGAGATCACCATCAAGCTGACCAACACCTCCAAGCTGCCGGCCTCGGCCATGGCCCATAACTGGGTGCTGCTCAAATCCGACGCCGATGCGGCCAAGATCGATGAAGCCGCCGCCAATGCCAAGGCCAACGATTATATTCCGGAAGACATGAGTGACCAGATCGTCGCCCATACCGGGTTGGTCGCCGGTGGCGAATCCGATTCGGTGACCTTCAAGGCGCCGACCGAGCCGGGTGAGTACACTTATATCTGCACTTTCCCGGGCCATTATTCGGCCGGCATGAAGGGCACGCTGACCGTCAAGTAAGTCTAGACGCGATGCCAGACCGGCCCTAGGTAGCGGCCGGGTCTGAATCGAGCCCCGTCGCATTGCGGCGGGGCTTTTTTGTATCCAACCGGCCTCCCCGACTTGATTCCTGGCAAACCATCGCCACTTCAGCGGCATCTGCAACACTGTTTCTGCAAGGATATCTATGTCATTTGATCAACTGCTGTCGCCCGTAAAGTTCGGCGCGGTCGAACTACCCAATCGCGTCGTCATGGCGCCACTGACCCGCTCGCGCACCCCCGACCAGGTGCCGGGCCCGATGCAGCAGGAATACTATGCCCAGCGCGCCGGTGCGGGGCTGATCATCTCCGAGGCCACCAATATCTCGGAGAGCGCTCGTGGCTATGTCTACACGCCCAGCATCTTCACCGATGAACAGGAAGAGGGCTGGAAGGGCGTCGTAGACGCAGTCCACAACGCCGGCGGTCGGATGTGCCTGCAGCTGTGGCATGTCGGTCGCGTAGGGCATGAGATGGTCCATCCCGACGGCCGCAAGCCGGTCGCACCCAGCGCCATTCGCGGCGAAGGCGCCCAGAGCTTCGTTGAATTCGAAGACGGCTCGAACGGCTTGCAGGACTCCAGCATCCCGCGCGCGCTCGATACCAAGGAAATCCCGGAGGTCGTTGACGAATATCGTCAGGCTGCGATACGTGCCAAGCGTGCCGGTTTCGATCTGGTTGAAGTGCATGCGGCCAACGCGTATCTGCTGCAGCAGTTCATGGCGACCGGTTCCAACACGCGTACCGACGCCTACGGCGGCTCGATCGAGAATCGTGCCAGAATCGTTCTTGAAGCGGTGGATGCCGTGGTCGAAGTGATGGGCGCCGATCGTGTAGGCATCCGCTTGTCGCCGTTCATCGAGATCTTCGGACTGAGCGACGAAGAACCCAAGGCCATGGCTTTTTATATGGCCGAGCAGCTCAACGCCCGCGGTCTGGCGTATCTGCACGTCAACGAGCCCGACTGGGCCGGCGGCGATATCAAGCTCACCGAGGAATTCCGCGCAGCGATCCGCGAGCGTTTTTCCAGCGGCGCCTTGATCTTCTGTGGCCATTACACCGCTGAGACTGCCGAGCAGCTGATCGAGAACGGCCACGGTGACGGCGCGGCCTTCGGACGGCCCTATATCGCCAATCCGGATCTGGTCGAGCGTTTCCGCCAGAACGCCGAGCTCACCAAGCCCGACGAGGCCACCTATTACGGTGGCGACGAGAAGGGCTATACCGACTATCCGACGCTGGCCGAACAGAAAAGCTAGCGTTTAAACGGTCAAGCCGGCGGATTCGTTCCGCCGGCTTCATTCATCATTCACCTGTTCAACGCGGACTTTTTATTCCCTCAGTCAGCGATGTGCACGCGTGCGAGGCGCACCCAGAACCTCGCTAGCCCAACGTGCAACTATTTTCGTCCGTGACATCCAATGCCGTACTGCCGAACATGAGTCGGAAACTGGAATTGAACTTCAAAGGCTCTCCTTGCGAGCCTTGACTCGAATAATTTCTCTCGGGTTGGATTCTTCGAGCAATGTTAATCGTTTGTCCTCTGTTATTACCCGGCTCAATAAACATTTGCAGGTTCGTGACGCCTTTATTGAGCAAGCTGGTTTTGAGTATCAACTTCTGCTGATCATCTAGCGACGGCAGGATGAGTGCCTGTACAAACGCTTGAACGTTGTCGCAAGAGTGATATCTGGAATCGTCTTGTTCGGCATCCGCGTGGCCGCCAAACCCTGCTGCTAGAACTACGCACACTGCCGGCGATAAATGTTTCATTATCTTTCCTCGGAATATGTGATTTAGTCGCTGTCCACCCAAGTGTTTCGGGTGTCAGCCCAGTACAATGGCTACCTGAACGTTGGCAACAAACATCTATGGGTCGATAGAATTATTCCAAGCTGATCATGGTTGGTCAGCATCGAAGTGGCCTACCATCTAAAGGTTCGGTGCTACACGCAAGGCGGCACAGTTTGTTCTGGCACGCCATTTCGAATAGCAACGTCGACCTGTCGACGGACTCAGTTGTTTGAAAAGCAAGTGCCATACCATAAATTTCAAGTTATTGAATAAAAAATAACTCTGATGTAGGGCGTAAGCCTGAGATCGGCGACTGTAACTAAAACCGACACCGGATCCGGTTTGTGGGCATAGCGGCAGACGATCTGGGCCACTCCAGTTCGCCGACCTGCCGAACACGGTGCAGGATCGGTTGCTCAATCCATGAAAAAACTAGCCTTGCCGTCGGCAAACGACCAGTCGATATCGTTGTTTTCGGCGATGGTCATCATCACATTGTGCGGGTCGATGCCGGGATTGTTCTTCAGGTTGTCCGTACAGCGGGCATAAAACGCTTTCTTCTGATCATCGGTTTTACCCGAGCGCATGATCAGCGCCATCATCACGCGATCGCCGCCGCGACTCTGCAACTGCAGCGCGTGTTCCGGATGCTCGGTAATGACCTGATAGCGGTCGTCGGCAGGGAAATCCAGCTGCGAGATCGCGGCTTCATTGACGCCGTCGGCCACGGCGCGGGCATAGTCCTCGCCCTTGCCTTCGAGAATGGCGATATTGACGAATGGCATGTCAGCTCCTGTTGATCGGGATAAAGCTTGTTTAAAGCACGAAGTACAAAGTGAGGGGAATGACTGCCAATGCAATGACGTGGCCCACGGCCACTATCGCCGCCACGCGTTGCGGGGCGATACGAAACTGCTCGGCCAGCATGTAGTTGAGCACTGCCGGTGGCAGAGCGCCGAAAACGATCAGCAATGCGCCGAGCGGCGCTGTCGGCTGTGTCAGCCAGACCCAGGGAATGGCGATCGCAAGACCGCTAACCGGGCAGGCGAGGCCACCCCAGAAACCGGCGGACCACTGGCCCGGCGCGCCGTCGGCCAGCCGCACCCCGAGCGCGACCAGCATCAGCGGAATCGAGACTTCGCCCAGCATCCGGATGCCGGGTTCGATCATGGCCGGCGCGTGCCAGTCCATCGCCATGAACAGCACGCCGAGGGCGGTCGCGACCAGCATGGGATTGGTTGCAAGCTTGCGTAGACGGATTGCATCGCCCAGCAGCCAGAGCCCGATGGTGAACTGCAGCAGGTTCTCGGTGACCAGCAGCACTACCGCTAGCGGCAATGCATCCTCGCCGAAGGCCAGCAGGGCGAGCGGCAGGCCCAGGTTGCCGCAATTGTTGAACATGGCCGGTCCGATATAGGTCGCCGCGTCGCGCCCGGTCAGACGAATCCACAGCCAGGCCAGGGCCCCAGAACCCAGCACGATGACAACAGCGCCGAGCGCGGCCAGGCCGAAATCGCTGCCGCCGCCCGAGCGCTCGGTCAGGGCGTGGAAGATCAGCGCCGGCGTGAAGATCGCGATATTCAGCCGGTTGGCGTCGCCCAGATCGGTTGTTCGCGCGCGGCCGTAGGCATAGGCGAGCGCGATCACGCCGAATATCGGCACGGTAATTTCGAGAATACGAAGCAGCACGCAGGCTCCTGCGACGAAGGGTAGTCGGCCAAAGACGGCCAAAGACGGCCAGAGACGGCCAGAACCGAGCAAAGCCCGTCATTTTATCTGCATCTGACAATTATCGCGCGGTTCGGGCCGTATCAGATGTGAAGTCAGCCCGTATACTCGGCGCTTCACTTGTCAGCACAGCGCACTATGTTCATTGCCATGAACCGTTTCAGGATCAAGCCGGGCCATGAGGAGGATTTCCTTCAGATCTGGCGCGAACGCGATTCGCATCTCGACGGCGTGCCCGGTTTCCAGCAGTTCAACATGCTCCAGGGGCCGACCACCGACGAACACACGCTGTTCGTATCGCACACCCACTGGGCCTCACGGGAGGCGTTCGAGGCCTGGACGCGGTCGGAGTCGTTCCGCAAGGCGCATGCGAGCGCGGGCGCCCGCCGTGATATCTATCTGGGTCCGCCCCAGTTCGAGGGCTTCGATATCAAGATGTAATCGCGCAGCGCTCAGCGGCTGTCTCGGCTGATATGTCCCCCGGCCGACGTCTCTGGCGGCGGCCCGCTCGGTCTGCGTCGAAGAAAACGCGCGAATCGGGGCAGGCCGGTCGCGGTGCGGCCCGTGTATCGATACGTGATCCAGGCTCCGATCGGCGGCGGATCGGCGCGTTGTGCGTCGCTGAAGCCGCTGCCGACGGCGAAGTGCCGGCCGCCGGGTGTGACGACCTCCAGCGACCCCATCAGGCCATCCAGCCTACCTTGGCCGGGATTGATGCCGACGACTTTTGCCTCGGCGTCATCGAACGGTTTGAGCTTTAACAGATCATCGCTCCGACCGGGGTGATATTCGGCGCCGCCGCGATGCAGCATCAACCCTTCGCCGCCGCGCTCGAGGACCACGGCAAACGCGCGATCAAGCGCTGCGGCGTCGGCCACATGGAACTGCCGTATGGCCACGACCCAGGGATGACCGATCGCGGCGACCGTCTTGCGAATCGCGGGCACACGCGTATCGAAGCCGCCCTTGTGCGCCGGCAGATCGAATACCCGATAGCTTATATCCCGCCAGTCGCGCTCGACCGGGTCATCGGTGCGCACGATGCCGGACACGCGCGCGAACTCGCCGTAGTCCGTCCACAATTCGCCGTCGAGCGGCGTGTCGGGAAAGTTAACGGTGAACCAGTCGGGCGCGTTGATGACGGAGCCGCCGCGGGTCAGTAGACGATGGCCATCCCAATAGCCGCGTACGCCGTCGTACTTTTCACTCACCCAGTAATGGGTCAGATCAGGGCCCGGCGCGTAGCTTTCGGCGAGGGTGACCTGCGGCGGTGGTACGGCCCGTGCAGACAGACACAGCAAGCATAGCGCGCACAGCAGCGACGCCTGGATGCGAAGCGTATTCATTATTATTGTTGTGGTCGATTCGCTGCCCGACGCTATCGCAGATGCGCCCTTGCAGACAACTCCGCCGCGACACCGCAGCGTTCTCGATGTGCGATGCATCTGGCGGGAGTCAAATGGACTAGAGTCGGGATCATCTCCTGCAGAGAGCGTCCATGGCACTGGCTCATCATCACCGCTACGCATACAGCCCCATCGTCGACCGCCCGGACTTTGCCTGGCCGCAGGACAAGCGCCTGGCCGTGCATATCGGGATGAACTTCGAACATTTCGATTTCGGCAAGGGCCACGGCGCGTCGCTGGCCGCCGGCCGGCAGGAGCCGGACGTGCTCAACTATGCCTGGCGCGACTACGGCAACCGCGTGGCCGGCTGGCGCATGCTGGACCTGTTCGAAACCCTTGATCTTCCGGTGGGGCTGATCGTCAATGCATCCATTGCGGACTACTGTCCGGAACTGATTCACGCCTACCAGCAGCGTCTGGTCTGCGAAATCATCGGCCATGGCCATACCAACAGCGAGTCCCAGAACGAGTTCAGCGAAATCGAAGAGGCCGCGATGATCAGCCAGTCCCGTGCGCGTCTGGCCGAGGCCTTTGGCGAGACGCCCACCGGCTGGCTTGGGCCCTGGATCGCGCAGAGCCATGTCACGCCGGATCTGTTGGCCGAGGCGGGCTTTGGCTATCACATGGACTGGTGCCACGACGATCAGCCGATCTGGATGGCCACACGCGACAACGGCCATATCCTGTCGGTGCCGTATCCGCAGGAGATCAACGATATTCCGTCGATCGCGGCACACCATATCGACTACCGCGAGTTTTCAGCCCGTATCGTCGACCAGTTCGACGAGATGCTCGAGCAATCGGCGGGGCAATCGCTGGTCATGGGCATTGCACTGCATCCCTATGTGACAGGTCAGCCGTTTCGACTGCGTGCGCTGCGCCGTGCGTTGACGCATATCGCCGATCATCGCGACGATATCTGGCTGACCACTCCCGGGCAGATTGCGGCCCATTACCGCGCGCAGTGCCCGCCCGGCTGAATGGGCCGCTGATCGGCTGCCGAGACCGGCGTTCTTCGGTTGGATCAGGGCACACGAGCCGCGGCCGCCGGGCAAGACTCCGCAGGGCCGCGACAGGCGCCATGCAACCTGCTGCAATCGCCGGCAATGGCGGCACGTTTCATGCTTTGCCGAAGGTCTGTGGTCGTGCGTTAAAGCTCGGGGAGCAGGCACGGCCTATCGTCTTGGTGGGCTGGCTCAAAGCGGCTGATGTTCGCGGTACATCGGTGTCGATGTGTTCGATAATCCTTGAGCGTCGGCACCCGCGCGGCAATACACAACCCGGGCCAGCTTGAATAGGTCTGTCTAGCGGCGATCCCCTCTGCCATGAACTGGATCGATACGAATCTGCTGCTCGACATGATCGAGACCGGCGCGCTGCCCGACTTTCACGCGATCCGCCCTGAGCACGCAGAGCCACTGGTCGATGCGCTGATCGCACGCGGCCGCGCGTCGATTGCCGAAAGCATCACAGGTGCTGCAACGCCGAGCTGGGACACGGTGATCGCACCGCTGGACGCATCGGAAGATCGTATGGGCCGTGGTTTTGCGCCGATAGCGCATCTGACCGTAGTCATGGACTCGCCGGCGTGGCGACGCGCGTTTGAGGCCTGCCGGATCAAGCTGGCGGCGTACAGCGCCGAGCTGGGCCAGAACGTCGCGCTGTTGGAGGCCGTGAAGACGCTGCGTGCGAGTGCGGCATACGCTACGTTCGACCACGCCCAGCAGCGCGTGGTCGACGATATCCTGCGCGATTTCCAGCTGTCTGGCGTGTCGCTGCCGGCGGCGGATCAGGCCCGCTATCGCCAGATCAGCACGCGCCTGGGCGAGCTCGCCACGTGCTTTCAGCAGCACGTGCAGGATGCGCTGCGCTCCTGGACGCGGCATGTCACCAACGTAATCGAGATCGACGGCTTGCCGGAGTCCAGCCGTGCGTTGCTGGCGCAGTGCGCGCGTGAGCGAGGCCTCGACGGCTGGCTGATCACGCTGGATTCCGCCAGCGCAGGCGCGGTGATGGCGCATGCCACAAGCCGCGCGCTGCGTGCCGATGTGCACTACGCGCTGGCCACGCTGGCCTCCGATATTGGCCCTGGCGGCCATCAGTACGACAACGGCCCGCTCATCGAGGAGATCGTCGCCCTGCGCCATGAAAGCGCGCGCCTGCTTGGCTTCGATGATTTTCTGGCGCAATCCCTGTCCATCAAGATGGCACGCGAACCAGCCAGGGTAGAGCGCTTCCTGCTCGATCTGGCCGAACGCGCGCGTGGCCAGACCGAGGCCGATCTGGCGGCACTCGAAGCACTCGCCAGCGAGGACGGGCTCGACACGCTCGAAGCCTGGGATCTCGGCTATTACAGCGAACGGCTGCGTCAGCGCCGTTATACGCTGACCAGCGAAGACCTGCGTCCTTATTTCGCACTCGATGATGTGCTTGCCGGCCTGTTTGCAGTCGTTGAAAAGCTCTATGGCGTACGCGCCGTGCCGCGCGATGATATTTCCACCTGGCACCCGGACGTGCGCGTGTTCGAGCTTCGCGACAGCGACCCCACAGACACGCCGCGGGCGATCTTCTATCTCGACCCGTTCGCGCGGGACAACAAGCAGAACGGCGCCTGGATGGCCGCGTTCCAGAGTCGGCGTCGCGTGGGCGATCATGTCCAGCTGCCGGTGGCCTTTCTGGTGTGCAGCTTTGCACCGCCGATCGGTGGCGCCACTGCGCTGCTGCGCCACGGCGAAGTCATTACCCTGTTCCACGAATTCGGCCATGGTCTGCATCACATGCTGACGCGCGTCGATTATTCGCCGGTGGCCGGCATTGTCGGCGTGGAGTGGGACGCGGTGGAACTGCCCAGCCAGTTCATGGAGAACTGGTGCTGGCAGCGCGCAGCGCTCGATCTGTTTGCCAGACATCATGAGACGGGCGCGCCGCTGCCCGACGCACTGTTTGCGCAGCTCACCGCGGCGCGCCAGCACATGGCCGCCGCCGGCACCCTCGAACAGGTGGAACTGGCCCTGTTCGATCTGCGCGTGCATCGCGATTTCGATACCGCTCGCGGCGCCTGCGTGATGGACACCCTGGCCGCGGTGCGTGACGAGATCTGTGTCGTACGCGTGCCGGATTACAATCGACTGCCGCATGCGTTCACGCATGTCTTCGCCGGCGGCTACGGCGCCGGCTACTACAGCTACAAATGGGCGGAGGTGCTCTCGGCCGATGTCTTTTCGGCGTTCGAAGAGGCCGCGCTATTCGATAGCGGCGTCGGCCAGAAATTCCTGGTCGAGATCCTGGAGCGCGGCTCGACCCGCAGCACCATGGACAACTTCATTGCCTTTCGCGGACGTGAGCCGACGCTTGACGCCATGCTGCGCCACAGCGGCCTGGTGCAGGCTCTGGCCGGGGACGCCGGAATGGCCGTGGATGCTCTTCAGGCTACGGGCTGACACAATCGGTCCAGACCCGAATCGCAAGAGACCCAATCGTGGCGCAATCCGTCCGGCCGCTTGCGCCGGTGGCGATCGTATTCCTGGTGCTGCTCGGCGTGCTCTGGTGGCTGTTCGACGGCTACACCGCGGGCCGCGTACACCCGAATCGGGCGTTGGCCACCAGCGCGGGCGAGGCCGGCACCGTACGGCTGACGCGAAGCCGTGACGGCCATTATCGCGCGCCGGGCACGATCAACGGCGAATCCGTGGGTTTTCTCGTGGATACGGGCGCCAGCGTGATTGCGCTGCCGGCTGGCGTCGCGGAGCGTATCGGTCTGGCGCGCGGTGCGCGTATCACCGTGCAGACAGCAGCCGGGCCGAGCCGTGCCTATCGCACGCGTCTGGATCGGGTGGTCGTCGGCTCGATTGCGGTCGACGATGTACGCGCGGCCATCGTGCCGGCGGTGGGCGGCGACCAGATCCTGCTCGGCATGAGTTTTCTCGGCCATCTGGATATGCAGTTCCGCAACGGCGAACTGCTGCTGCGCTGATCAGTCGGCGGCGCCGAGCACCGACTCAAGCGATAGATGCGCCAGCATCGGATCGTCCCGATTGGCGATGATTTGTGAGCGTGCGATGACATAGGCACGGCCGGTGATAGTGTTATGAACCACGTCCCGATCGCCACTGCGCTCGCGATCGGTGAATCTGCCGACAAAGCGGGTATTGCGCAGCGACACGGTTTCCAACTGGTCGCCGGGCTCGATCAACCCCTGGTGGTTCATCAGCGCCAGCCGTGCGGAGGTGCCGGTGCCGGTGGTGCTGCGACAGATCACGCCGGGATGGACATAGGTCGCCGAGCGGGCCCGGTAAGAGCCGGGCGCCACCGTCTCGACCGGGCCCATGAAATGCAGGAACGGCAGCGGACCGACTTCGCCCAGGCTGTAATGGGTGAACGACAACGTGCTGCGAATCGTCTCGACGATCTCAAACGCTGTGTCGGCGAGCCGGCGCTCTTCATCGGGGGTCAGGGCAAACCCCAGTTCGGCGGCATCCACCAGCGCGTAGAAGCCGCCGCTGTAGGCGATGTGATAACCGATCTCGCCCAGGCCGGGTACGTCGATCCGGGCATCGAAGGTATCGATATAGCTCGGCAGGCCGCCACAGGTAATGGCCTTTACCACGCCGTTCTCTATATGTGCTTCGATCTGTACCAGTCCGGCCGGGGATTCCAGGCAGAAGCGCTGGCGGCCTTCCTGTTTTTCGACGATGCCGGTTTCCAGCACGGCGGTGGCGGTACAGATCGTGTTGGAGCCGGAATAGATGGGATAACCCATCACTTCCATGATGATATAGCCGGCCGCCGCGCGCGGATCCGTTGCGGGCACCAGCAGATCCACCGACATCTCGGGAATACCGTTGGGCTCTTCCAGTAGCAGGCGGCGAAGATCGTCGGCGTGATCGCGCAGATACTCCATCTGGGCGCGTACGGTCGCGCCGGGCAGGGCGTTGACCCCGCCGGTCACGATACGGCTGACGTCGCCGCCGGCATGGGTATCGAGCAGGTGCAGGCTGAGTTGCTCGCTCACGGCGCCGGCCCGGCGGTGACTGCGAATCGCGCGCCGTGCTCGGCCCACTGGGCATCGGGCACGACCACGATCTTGCCGAGATAGTTCGCGCCGCGATCCATGAAATAACGCTCGCAGGCGTGCAGGTCGGAGAGTCTGAAGGCGCCGTGCAGCACCGGCTTGATCTTGCCGGCGCGGATCCAGTCGATCAGCTGTGCCGCTTCGTCGCGAGTGCCGTGGGATACGCCGAAGATCTGTACCTGATAGAGATAGATCACTGTCCACATCACTTCGGACACGTTGGATGCGCCGGCGCCGGCGATAGACAGGCGTGGATAGGTCGAGCGCGCGTTCATGTCGAAGGTCATGGTGTCGATGAAGCGCATGGTCATCTCGCCGCCGACCAGGTCCATTACCGCGTCGATGGGTGGGCCGCCGGTCAGCGCACGAATCTGACCGGTGAAGTCGTCCATCTCGGTCCGATCGAGTACTGCTTCGGCGCCGAGCGCAATCAGCGCGTCGGCCTTGTCGCGGCGGCTCAGCGCATACGGCACGGCACCGATCGCGCGACACAGCTGGATAAGTGCCGTGCCCACACCGCCACTGGCGCCGGTGACCAGCACGCGTTCGCCGGCACGGACATTGGCGGCGGTGAGCATGTGATAGCCGGTCTGGTAGGAACACATGCCCATGGTGGCCAGCTCGGCGTCGGCCAGCTCCGGATTGTCGATCCTATGAAACTGGTCGGCGGGGGCGACCGCATACTCGGCAAAACCGCCGTCGGCGCCGTGGCCGTAGTAGTCGGGCGCCAGATTGATATCGGATCGCGGCTGCCCGCCCACGTGCGCATAGATATTGAAATCCAGCAGCCCGCGTTCGCCGATACGCGCGGCATCCACGCCGTCGCCCACGGCCACGATCCGGCCAACGATGTCGGCGCCCTGGATGCGCGGAAAGGTCAGCGTGCTCTGGCCACCGATCGCAAACGAAGTGACGTCGGCCTTGTCGCGGGTTGGATAGAGTCCTTCGCGGGCCTTGCGATCGGTATTGTTCTTGGCGGTGGCGGTTACCTGGATCAGCACCTCACCGGCTTTCGGCTGAGGCAGCGCCAGGTCGTTGCGATAGACCAGTTTGTCGATATCGCCGTGGCCCACGAGCTGCATGGCGGCCATCACGTCGGGCAGGGATCGCTTGTTCACGGCAGGCTCCGATCAACCAGGGCTTGTTGCGGTTTCATGCGAGCCGCACACAGGATTGGCTCGGATACGACATCATGGCTCGATAGTAGTGGGTCACGCAGCGGATACAAAACATGGCTCCCACGAATCGACACGCCGATAGGCAGCAGGTCAGACGCTGTGCGTGGCCTGGAAACAACACGCTGCTGTGCGATTATCACGACCGCGAGTGGGGCGTACCGAAATACGACAGTCGCGCGCTGTGGGAAAAGCTCATGCCAGGGCCTATTAACACCAACGAGATCGCCGCGCCGCGGGCTATTTTTCCGTAAGGCAAGACGCCGTGAGCGTGGTGTAGCTTCGCTACATGAGCGAACTGAAACGCGGTATTACGGGAAAATAGACCGCGTCCCGAAGGGTTGCGCCCAACATGCCGCCATGCGGTGTTGCTCGTCGTTTATTTGGCTCGCCAAACTGCTCTCCTCGCGCCTGGCCTGGCGGCATGTTGGACTGCAACGCGGCGATCGGCGTTAGTGTCAACAGGCCCTAAAGGGCTTTCCGGCGGGGCTGTCGTGGCTGACGATCCTGAAAAAACGCGATGCCTTTCGCAGCGGATTTGCCGTTTTCGAGCCTGAGCGGGTTGCGCGCTTCAGCCCGGCCGACGTCGAGCGGCTGATGGGCGATGCATCGATTGTGTGCTCACGCGCGAAGATCGAGGCGACGATCGGCAACGCGCGCGCTTTTCTGGATATGGCAGATCGCGGAGAATCGTTCTCCGCGTGGGCATGGTCGTTCGTGGACGGCGTGCCATTGACGGGCGACGGCCACCGCGTAGATGCCAGCACACCGCGGTCGGCGACGCTGTCGACAGCGCTCAAGACACGCGGCTTCAAATTCGTCGGGCCGACGATTGTCCATGCGTGGATGCAGGCCGCGGGCATGGTCAACGACCACGCAATGAACTGCTTTCGCCGCGATCAGGTCTAAACGGCTGTTGCCGAGCTGTCCGCTACGGGTTGTTGCTGTCGGACGCGGACGTGCTGCGCTGCGTCGGCGTGGGCGAGGCAGGCGTGGAACCCTGCGTACGGGCTTTATCGCCGTCTACGCGGGCACTTCTGCTTTTCTGATAGCGGTCGTAGAACTGGCGAGCGGTGCGTTTGACCTTGGCCTGATTCTGCGGATTGCGCAGCCAGTTCATGGCCATACGGCCGAGTGAGCGTTTCATGGGGTGTGCCTGGCGGTGGTGGACGATGGTTGCCGGTGTAAATGGTTGGGGCGTGCGGCGTGGATACAACGCCGGGGTCATGGGCGTGCACTACAGGCCTCAACCTGTGATGCACGCCCCTGCAGTATGATTTACCTGGCGTTGCGTGGATCATCCTTGGGATCGAGATATTCGATCTTGAAAGGACCGATAGCGGTCAATTGCAGAACCACCGGTGCGTCGGTGGCCCACACCGAATGCGGCGTGTCTGACGGCAGATAAATGAAGCCGCCGGCTTTGACGGTCTCGGCGTGGCCGTCGTCGTTGCCCAGATCATGCATCATCGTGCCCGAAATCACGGTCAGGTTCTCGACCATCGGGTGGGTATGCATGGCCACCTTGAAATCGGCCGGAAAACGAAAACGGACCACGAACGGGCCGTCTTTGCCCGGGTCCCCGGCGAGCACTTTCATCTGGGCGCCCGCGGGCAGCGAATCCGGCCCGGCCTGCCATTCGATCGTGTCGGCCTGGGTGATCTGGAAGTCGCCCTCGGCGGCAGAGGCTGCGGGAACGGCGATCGCGAACATGACGCCTGCAAGCAGGGCTGCGCGGTTTAATCGGGACGGGTTGGACATGGTTGTTTCCTCTGGTGGGGTATCGCGCCGACGAGGGCGCGGGCTTTGTATGTTCTGCAACGCACCCAGAGGGTAATCAAGATTTCGGTCCTACGGATATCGACTCGACTAAAGTAGAAAACCCGCTGCCTTCCGGCCCTAATCCATCCGTTCGATCTGATAGCCCCTGTCTCGAAGCATCGCGACCAGCCCTTTCGGGCCCACCAGATGTGCCGCGCCGACGAGCACCATGGCGTTGTCGGGGCTGTGCAGCAGCGTGTCCACGGTGCTCAGCCAGGCCTGGTTGCGATCATAGATCAGGCGGTCATAGAGCGCCGGATACGCCTCGACCTGCTCGTCGATGGCCGCCGCAAAGTCGGCCACGTTTCCGGACTGCCAGTAGCCGAACAGCTCGTCGGGCGCGGTGTCGAGTTCGTCTGCGTTGGCGAGCGTCACCGCCAGCTGGTCGCGCGACAGACCGGTCGACAGCTCGGTGAGAACCGCCAGATGTCGGTCAATGGGCTGCAGCGCCAGAATCGCCTTGTCGTCGAGCCGCGCGCGTTGATCGAAAAAACCGTCGAGACCGAGATCGGCGTGGTATCCGGCGTTCTCGAAGGCCTGTACCTCGATCGCCATGGAGACGAACCAGGGACGGAACTGCGCATAGTCGCCGATGGACAGGCCCAGCGTGTCGAGTACCTCGGCCGTCTGTTCGAGCGTATCGGCGTCGAGGTGGTCGGCCAGATCGCCCTGGTCGTAACGTGCGGCGGACATGAGGATGCGCGAGGCCTGCGGGCTCTGCAAAGCGGCCTGATCGGCTTCTTCGACGAGCATCTTCGATGCGCTGTAGGCGTCTTCGTAAGCCGCTGGCAACGGGTAGGCGCGTGCGGGCAGCAGATGCATGGAACCGGCGAGATACACCGTATTGTCGCTGCCGGCCACGCGCCAGACGAACGACTCGGCGTGGGCAATGCTGGACAGGCCCAGCAGCACGATGATCAACATGAACTGGCGCATGACGCATCCCGGAAACACTGAACAGCTACGTTAGCGGTTTACGCAGAGCCTGTGCCAGCGGTTTCCGAACCCTGACCGGCATCACGCGCGCAGGCCGGATGCTATTCCAACTCGTCGGGCTCGTCTTTGGTAAGCAGGTAGGCGATCTTCTCGGTGCTCTTGAAATGTCGGCAGACGATGATGATGGCTACCGTCAAGGGTACCGCGAGCAGCGCACCGGCAAAGCCCCAGAGCCAGCCCCAGAACAGCAGCGACAGGATGATCATTACCGGTGGGATCGATACGCCGCGCGACTGCAGCATGGGATAGACGAAGTTGCTGATCACCAGCTGCATCAGGGCGAATCCGACGAACACAACGGCCGGCATCACCCAGCTGTCGTACTGGATCAACGCATACAGCGTCGGCGGGAGAATGCCGAGGATGTTGCCGACCACCGGCACGAAGTTGAGCAGGAAGTTGAGCACACCCCAGATCAACGCCAGATCGAGGCCCACGGCGAGCGCCCAGACGGTTGATGCCACACCGGTGATCAGGCTCGAGATCACGGTCATGGTCACATAGCTGCGAAAGTTGTCAGCGATGTTGATCGAGGTGTTGTAAAGCTCGTGGGTGCTGTCCGCATCGAACTGATGACGAAATCGACGACCGAGTGCCGGCACTTCTGGGAGTCCCATGATCACGACGACCGCGATCAGGCCAAGATAACTCAGCGTCGAATAGATGTCTGCGATCAGCGATCGGGCGATACCCAGCAGGCGTTCGAAGCCGCTCGAGCCCTGCAACACAGGCAGCCCGTGATCATGGGCCCAGCCGGTGTACTCGTTGTACAACGCCCGGAACTCGTCCTGATGGTCGTAGAAATGCGCAGCCACCTGCGCCGTCGCGTAATAGACCAGAACAAAGAACCCGAGGAACATGGCCATCAACAGTGCGACAGTACCGACATAGCTGAGCGCTGTGGGCATACGCGCGTCGAGCCAGTTCTTGACCGGCCAGGCGGTGGCAATGATGAACATCGCGGCAATGGCCGGCATGAGCACCGGATAGCCGATGCGCAAGGCCCCGATGGTCAAGATTACGGCGATACAGGCGAGCAACCGCAGTCGCACGGATTCTTGTTTCATCGCTGGCTTCCTCGTGCCGTGGGCAACGCCACCGAATGACGAGCGCAGGCGTGCCGTGCGATACCGCGATGCCCTCGATCAATGATGATGCCTGAACTGTCGTATCGGCATGCTACAGGCCGACGTCGGTTGGCCTGCAATCCGTAGAACTCCCGCAGCGCGGCGGATACGGTGTGAAGCTCAGGCTCGCGTGGCCATTGCGATCGCGACCGCAATAGCGTGACGCGCTACTCTTGAAGCCATCACTCGCCGACCGCGCCCCATCTTGGACATTCTGCCGTTAAGCGCCATTCTGGTTTCGATCGCCGGACTGCTCGCGTTCTTCAACTATCGCTTTATCGGCTTGCCGACCACCATCGGCGTGATGCTGCTCAGCCTGTTGCTGTCGGCGCTGCTGGTCGCCGCCGATTTTTTCGGTCTTGAACTGGGTATCCACAACCGCGGCCAGGACTGGTTGCTGGATATCGATTTCAACAAGACGCTCATGGACGGCATGCTCAGCTTCCTGCTTTTTGCCGGCGCGCTGTCGGTCAATCTCGGTGATCTCTGGCGGCATCGTTTTTCTATCGGCGTGCTCGCCTCGGTGGGTGTAGTGCTATCCACGGCCATCATCGGCGGGGTGAGCTATTTTCTGTTCCCGCTGCTGGGCTTCGAGCTGCCGTTCATCTATTGCCTGCTGTTCGGCGTGCTCATCTCGCCGACCGATCCGATTGCGGTGATGGCGATTCTCAAGCGCGCCGGGGTCAGCTCGGAGCTGGAAACCAACATTACCGGTGAATCGCTGTTCAACGACGGCGTTGCCGTGGTGTTGTTCATCGCCCTGGTCGGGCTGACCGGCGGCGGCCACGCCGAGGGCCCGGGTGCAATTGCGCTGCTGTTTGTCCAGGAAGTCGCGGGCGGCGCGCTGCTGGGGCTCGTCCTTGGCGGGGCAACGTTCTGGATGCTCCGCGAGATCGACGATCACCAGGTCGAGATCCTGCTCACCCTGGCGCTCGTGCTCGGCGGCTATCAGCTCGCACTCGCACTGCACGCCTCGGGCCCGATCGCCATGGTTGTGGCAGGGCTGCTGATCGGCAACCACGGCCGCATGTTCGCCATGAGCCGGACCACGCGCGAGCATCTCGATATCTTCTGGGAGATCGTCGACGAGATCCTCAATACCGTGCTGTTTGTGATGATCGGTCTCGAGATGATCGGCATCACTCTGGACGGGCGCTATCTCACCGCCGGGCTGATCGCGATACCGCTGGTGCTCGCGACCCGTTATCTGTGCGTGGGCACGGCGCTGCGGCTGGTCCAGCCCTGGCATCACATGGGCCAGTATGCCAGCGCGCTGCTGACCTGGGCCGGCCTGCGCGGTGGCATCTCCGTGGCACTGGCGCTGGCCTTGCCGGAGGGTGATTCACGCAACGCGATCCTCACCGTGACCTACTGCGTGGTGCTGTTCTCGATCGTCGTACAGGGGCTGACCATCGGCCGTGTGATCGGCCGGCTCAGTGGCGAATCCTGAGCCGGCTTCGGGTTCAGGGCCGGTTGCCGTCTCGCATGCAACGGCAACCGGCCTAGTCATCGGCCGGCTGTGGCTGCCGGCTATCGAGCGCCTGAGCCCGCGCGGCGATATATACACATGCGCCGGCGGCTAGGGCAAAGACCACGCATACCGACATGACCGCGCCCCAGCCCAGCCACTCGTAGAGCGAGACCATGGCGCTCGAGCCGACGATGCCGCCTGCAAACACTGCGGCCACGAACAGGGCGCTGACCGTGCCCGACTGGGAACGCGCGAAATAGTCGTTGAGGAGCACGATCTGTGTTGCCTGATGAAAGACCATGCTGCCGCACAGCAACACCACGCCCACCACAAGCGCGATGAACGAACCCTGGATCACGCCGAGCAGGCCCACGGTGAACAGCACCGCTGCGGCCAGCGTCGCATTGGGCAGGCCTCTTGTGGCCCGGGTGATCACCGGCGCACCCAATGACGTGACAATGCCGACCGCATAACCGCCATAGACAATCGCCAGCATCAACGTGCCACCGCGCTCGTAGCCTACCTTGAAGGGCAGGCACGTCAGGATCGCGGTCAATGTGCCGAAGGCGAGTGCGAGCCCGGGATAGGCCAGCGTTACCGGCGTGATCCAGCTGCGTTTGGCCAGCGGCGCCGGCCGCGCGTCGGCCTTGATGCCGGTCAGCGGCAGTTCCTCGGCCAGGCGCGGCGGATGGCGGAGCAGGGCGGCCGAGATGAGCAGCATCACCGCGATCGCCAGGCTACCGAGCTGCCAGTGCTCCAGGGCCACCGAGCCGACCGCGATCAGTCGCCCGCTGACGCCGCCGACAATGGTGCCGGCAGTATAGAAGGCCAGATCGCGCGCGCGATTGGTCGACCCGCGGATATTGGACGAGCCGGTGATGATCGCCGGAATCAACAACGGCAGCAGCAATACCTGCAGGCCGCGAATAGCGAAATACGCGGTCGGCGAGCTCGCCAGCGCCTGCACGGCAAACAGCAGTGCGAGCAGCAGTTCGCAGACCACCACGATCCGCATGGCCCGCGCGACCGTAATGAACCGGCCGAACAGCACCGGGCCGGCGGTCAGCACGATGAAAGCTGCTGTCATCGGCATCGCGCCCCATAGCGCCGTCATGTCGAACGAGCTCTGGATACGTGCCGCCAACGGCTGCGGGAAATAGATACAGGCCGCGGCCGCAGCGCCTGCGACGCCGAGCTTGATGCCGTCTCGAAAGGGGTTCATGCGTTCTTCGGATACGAACTATCGACCTGGATTGTGGCATATACATCGAAGGCGTGCCCGGCCTGCGGGGTGCGGGCCAAGGCGCTTCGAGCCCGGCTATCCGCCGCTGCTGTAGCCGCCGCCCAGCGGGAACTGGCGCAGGCGATTCAACGGAAAACCGGGCATGCCCCAGAGCCGGCCTGTGGGGGCTTCCAACTCGCCGCGAGCGGTCGGGGCGGCGTCTGTATCGCTTGGCACGCTGCGCCCGATCCGGAACCCTGGCGTTGCGGGCGTTCGGTGCTTGAGCGCACGCAATCGTTGTTCGGCCTGCTGCGCCGTCAGCGTCTGCCCGGGCGGTTGGCACATATAGCCGACATGGCCACGGCGCGGACGCCCCAGTGGGTCCAGCGAGGCGCGATCCCATACGGCAATGAATGCGACACAGGCCAGCGTGGGCGTGTCGACCAGAGCGTGATCGAATCGTCGATAGACGACGGCGGTGCCGGTCAGCCGACGATGGCGCGGATCGACCCAGCGGAGTGCGCCGCCGCCGCGATTGAATCGCCAGGCACGGGTGAGGGCCTCCAGATCATCGCTGGCCAGGTCAAAGACCGCGTTGACGCTGTGTGCTGCCAGCACGATCGCTTCGGCGCGTCCCGCGCCGGCGACGCGGTCGTATTCCTGATAGGCATAGGGGCTGCGATAGGCCACGCTCACGGTCTCGTCGCCGGCTGCTGCGGGCAGTCGCAGATGGCGCATGTCGCGGGCCACGAACGCGCTGCCACTGGCCGAGCCCTGCATAAAGGCGCAGCCGCTGCTGACCAGCAGGGTGAGTGCGACCAGACCTGCCATACCGGTTCGACAGAGCACGGTATGGCTGGATAGCGGCAATAGGTGCATGGCGCATCGGGTTGTATGGGAAACAGATTACAGCCGAGCCCGTGAACTCGCGGCCTGACCATGTCGCTGGCTGTGACGGCGGTGTGCGGGTATCTTGCCGCAGATCATATTCCCGAATTGCCTACGAGGCCGTCATGATCCTGCACGGATTACCCCTGTCGCCATTCGTTCGAAAAGTCATGTTCATGCTGGCCGAGCTGGGCCTCGACGTCGAGCAGAAGATGGTGCCGCCCCAGGGCGATGCGCCGGATTTCCGCGCGGCGAGCCCACTCGGGCGTATCCCCGCCTTCGAGGACGGCGACTTCAAGATGTCGGACTCTTCGGCGATCTGTCATTACCTGGCGCTCACCCACGGCAGCTCGCTGATGGGGCAAGCCGACCCGCAGCGTTTCGCCCGGATTGTCTCGTACGACAAGTACGCCGACGAGGATCTGGCACCGCCGGCACTGCAGCTGCTGGTCGAGCGCGTGGTCAAGCGGGTTCGTTTCGAGCAGCCCTCCGATGAAGTGGCGGTGGCCACCATCATCAACGAGCAGCTGCCGCCGGTGTTCGATGTGCTCGACGCGCAGCTGGCTGCCAGCGGACAGAACTGGTTTGTCGGCGATGCGTTCTCGTTTGCTGACATGGCCGTGGCCGCGCATCTGAGTGATCTGCCGCTGGCCGGTATCGAACTGGATGCCCAGCGCTGGCCGGCGCTGGGCGCCTGGTTCGAGCGCGCGCTGGCGCGCCCGTCGATCGCGAGCGCGGTAGAGGCTGCGCGCCGGCTAGCTGCCGGCGAATAGGCGCACCCGTCGATGCGTGCCGGGCTGGATGCGCAGCAAATCGCGTCTGCACGTACCGCGCTTGCACGACGCGATCCGGCGTTGGCGCGTGTCGATACGGCGATCGGGCTGTTCGAATGGCGTCGCAAGACGCCGGGCTTCGCTGGGCTGGTCGCGCTGATCATCGAACAACAGGTATCGGTCGCCTCGGCGCGGGCGATCGTGGCACGGGTTACCGCAGGTCTCGACGGCATCACGCCAGCGCGTGTGCTGAGCCAGGATATGGCCGCACTCCGCGCGTTGGGGCTGTCGATGCAGAAGGCGCGCTATCTTCACTGTGCCGCCCAGGCCCAGAGCAACACTCGGCTCGCGGTGGAAACGATTGCAACATTAGACGACGTGGCAGCCACCGAACGGCTGATCGAGATCAAGGGCGTGGGCCGCTGGACGGCCGAGGCCTATCTCATGGGCTGCGAAGGCCGTACCGATCTGTTGCCTGCCGGCGATCTGGCGCTGCAGGAGGCGATACGGCGAGCCGACCGGGATGATCTGCGCCCGACCACGGCAGCGCTGTACTGCCGTGCCCAGGCCTGGCGTCCGCACCGCGGAGTGGCGGCGCATATGCTCTGGGCCTACTACACGGCCTTCAAGCGCGGTGAGATCACAGACCTCTGAGCGTGTGGCGCAGCGGTGCCTGCAAGCAGGCGCCTTATGCCGTGGCTTTATTGGGTCGCCGGGTCAGTGAATCAATCGCTGCGACTGCCAGAAGCCGGGCAGCTCAGATCACCTTCCTCGCACTTCAGGTAGGCGCCGAGCTCGCTGCTTCGTCGGGCGGTCACGTCGGTCAGACATAGTGAATACACCATGGGTTGTGCGGACCCACCCTCGACCGACGAAGCGTTGAACCGGCATTCGGCATCGCGGAAATCGATCCAGCGTCGCTGGGCCTCGACCAGCATCTGCCTGTGCGCGGTGTTGTCGGACAGCTGTGATATCAGCTCGCGATACCGGGCGTTCAGGCGTGCATCGGCCTCGGCATATTGACGGTGCGCACAACCGTTCATTGCCGACTGCGAGCGGGCCGTTTGCATACAGTCCGCCTCGGCTGCGGTCTCGGTCGCCGTGGCCGTCGCCATTGCGGGATGATACGAGGCCAAGACGAGCAGGCCGGTGGCCAGCGTTGTTTTCAGAGTGTGCATACGGGGCTTCGGTTTGGGCGGATACGGTCATGGCGCGATGAATGTCATGCCATGAACAGTCGCGATAAGACGGCAGCCGGGCGAACATGGCGCGGCGCGTTCGGAACACGGGCGCTGCAGTAGTAGACTCGCACCATCATCTCAATAAACGCTACCCGTATGAGCGACTCCCAAGAATATACGCCGCCGAAAGTCTGGACCCACGACCAGGAAAGCGGCGGCAAGTTCGCCAATATCAACGCCCCCACCGCCGGTGCCCGCGTCGACAAGGCGCTGCCGGTCGGCAAGCACGCGTTTCAGCTCTACTCGCTGGCCACGCCCAACGGGGTGAAGGTCACGACCATGCTCGAGGAGTTGCTGGAGGCCGGTCACAAGGACGCCGAATATGATGCCTGGCCGATCAAGATCGGCGACGGTGATCAGTTCACCAGTGGCTTTGTCGAGGCCAACCCCAACTCCAAGATTCCGGCGATGTTCGTGCACGGCGACGGCGAGCCGATGCGGCTGTTCGAGTCCGGCTCGATTCTGCTGTATCTGGCTGAACGCTTCGATGCGTTTGTACCCAAGGACGTGGCCGGTCGCGCCGAGACTATGAACTGGCTGTTCTGGCAGATGGGCAGCGCGCCGTATCTGGGTGGCGGGTTCGGACATTTCTATGCCTATGCGCCGTACAAGATGGAATATCCCATCAACCGGTTCACCATGGAAACCAAGCGTCAGCTCGATGTGCTCGACCAACGCCTGGCCCACCATGAATATCTCGCAGGTGATGCGTACACCATTGCCGATATTGCGAACTGGGCCTGGTACGGCGCGCTGGCGCTCGGCCGTCTCTATGATGCCGCCGAGTTCCTTCAGGTCGAGGATTACAGCCATGTGCAGCGCTGGGCGAAGACGATCGATGCGCGCCCGGCGGTGCAGCGTGGGCGTATGGTCAATCGTGTCTGGGGCGAGCCCGAGGAGCAGCTGCCCGAACGCCACGCTGCCAGCGACTTTGAACAGCGTACCCAGGACAAGCTCGACGCGGCTGACTGATCGGGTCTTGTTGCAGCATGAATCCAGGGCGCCGGGGCCGAGCCTCGGCGCTTTTTTTGCAAGCACACTTCGGCTCGCCTCATACCGGGCGATCGAGATCGTGCACAGGCTGATCAAACCGCAGCCGTGCTGTACAGCACCGTGCACCTCTGATTGGGCCGGGGGCTGACAATGCTGTCGTTCAGCCTGGGGCCGCTCGTGATATCGGTCGAGCAGGCACTGGCTATCGCGGCACTGGTGGTGGCTATGGTCACCGGGCGTATTGCTGCGCGCCGTCGCGGTCTGCGCGTCGCTGATACGCTGTTCAATCTCGCCATCGCCGGTATCCTGGCGGCCAGGGTGGTGTTCGTGGCGCGCTATCTGGGCGAATACCGGGATGCGCTCTGGCGTATCGTCGACCTTCGCGACGGTGGCTTCGATGTGCTGGGCGGCCTGGCCGGCATGGCATTTTATGCTGGCCTGGTGCTGCGCGATCGGCCCGAGTTACGGCGTCCGCTGGGTGCTGCGTTGCTTGCCGGTGCGCTGAGCTGGGGGCTGAGCGCGGGCGCTCTGGGCCTGATCGAAACCGAGGCCGGCTCCTTGCCCGTTGCGTCGCTGCAGGCGCTCGACGGTCGGTCGGTCGATCTGGCGACGCTACAGCGCGAATCCGGCGGCAAGCCCATGGTGGTGAATCTCTGGGCGACCTGGTGTCCGCCGTGCCGGGCCGAAATGCCGCTGCTCCAGGCCGCGCAGCGGGCGCGCCCGGATACGCTGTTCGTATTCGCCAATCAGGGCGAATCGAGCGCCGCGATTGACCGTTATCTCACCAATCAACAGCTCGATCTCGAGCACTCACTGCGCGACCCCGGCCGCCGGCTGGCACGCCACGTTGGCGCCAGCGGGCTGCCGACCACGCTGTTCTACGATGCCAGCGGGCGTCTGGTCGATAGTCATCTTGGTCAGCTATCCAAAGCCACGCTGCGCGACGCCATGCGTCATCTGGAGCCTGCCCCCGCCGAATAGGCCCGCCTGTTGGTCCGCCAACGATCGCTCTGACTCATGCGCGTACGTGGTCGATGCAACCCGTCGCCCTGATCGCACGTAAGCCTGAACATCATCCGCGCAAGGAGCAGCCCATGGCGCTATCGATCGGAGACACGGCCCACTGGAACTGGGGCGGCGGCACCGCTGCAGGCCGCATCACCCAGATCTATACCGAGCGCGTGACCAAGACGTTGAAAGGCGCCGAGATCGTGCGCAACGGTGATACGGACAACCCGGCCTATCTGATCGAGCAGGACGAGGGATCCCAAGTGCTCAAGCTTGCCTCGGAGCTTGATTGAGCGAGCAGATTGTCGGCGCGCGCTGTCAGCCGTCTGAGCCGAGGCGCTGCCGGAGTGCCTGGTTGTCCTGTTCAAGCTCGGCGATACGGGCCTCCAGCTCTGCAATACGGGAATTCGCGCCGGAAGAGCCACGCTCGCTCGCCGCAGCCTGTGCGTACGCCTGCGTATCCACCGGGCCGCACAGCTGGTGCATGAATTCGGCGTCCTTGCGGCCCGGCGTGCGCGGCAGCAGAACGAGCAGTGAGTCGGTGTCGTCGTCGGCGTCAATCAGGCCGCGGGCGGCCGTGATCACGGCATCATTATCGGCGAATTCATGCAGACGGCCGGCGCGTGCACGCAGCTCGCCCGGTGTCTGCGCGCCACGCAGCAGCAGCAGGGCAACGATCGCGTACTCGCCGGCGTCGAGCTTGAGCTCGTTGAAAGTGGTATTGCACAGCCGCTGCTTGTACTTCTCGCTGCCGTTGCGGAAGTTCTCCTCGATATGCAGGAGGCTGCGCTGCTTGAGCGCACGGCAGGCACGCTGCACGTCAGCGGGCTTGAGCGCCATCACCGGATCGCGCGCCGATTTCTGGTTGGCAGCGTTGGTGAGTGCGTTGAGCGTCAGCGGGTACTGATCGGGCGTGGTGACGGATTTCTCCATCAGGCAGCCGATGATGCGCGCTTCGATATCAGAGAGTCTGGGCAGCATGGGACGGGGCCGGGTACAGGAGTCGCCCCATGCTAACGCGTCCACCGGTCGGCGCGTACGATCGGCCGCTAATGGCCTGTGACAAACAAGCCGATCGCCGCGGGGCTGCCGCGCTCAGACGTAGGCCTTGCCCCAGCTGTCGCCGGCCAGCTTCACCACGCGTTCGATCTCTTCGTCGGGAACGTCCTCCTGATCGCCGTTTTCGAGCGGGTCGAAGTGAAATACGAACAGGCGCGATGCGAACTGATCAAATGGCAGGCTGGCTTCGCCGGCCAGTTCGCCGTGGCCAGTGGTTGCGGTGACGATGCCCTGGCCCCAATCCTGGCCGCTGTCGTTGTTCGGGTTGAAGAAATACACCCGCATCTGCTGGTCAGCGTCGACGGCCACACGCCGCAGCGTGATGGCATGTCGGCCGACATAGCGCGCCGCGCTGTCGGTGACGGCAATACCCGCCGGCTGCGGATGGATCACCGGCACGTTGCCGTTGTAGTAGGGATGATAGCTGGCATAGAAATGCCGCACGAAACCCTCGTGATCGTCGATCTTGTCGGTGAGTGCGTTGGCGACCACACGAAAACCCTGGCCGACCCACCAGCCGTAGAAGTCCGGGTTGATCCAGCGGTGCAGATCGTCGTCTCGATCCTCGCCGCACAGGCGGCCCATCTCGATATAGATCCGGTCCAGATGCGGGACCAGAATCATCGACACCGGATCGACGTCCAGCGGGCGGGTCTTGGCCAGCCCTGCCTCAAGGCCCTTGGAGGACACCAGCTGGCCTTCAAAACGGGTCAGCACCTCGTCGTCGCGTGCCGCCCAGGTGACCAGCTGCATGAGATAGTCCGGATCGTTGTCGGCCCACATCGACAGGCCGATCACCGACTGGCAGGTCGGATTGTTGCCCTGACCCACGCCCAGCGGCTGGCCCAGCAGATTGAGCAGGCCGGCCAGCAGAAACACGCGCGGTGGATGCGAGTCGCCGTGCGCCATGCGCAGAATCTCGCTGTTCTCGGCCGACAGCTTGAGCTGGAGATGCCGCCACAGGCCGGCGGCTACGGGCGCCGAATACATGACGCCGCGTTCGAGCAGTCGCGTCAGCCCGTAGATCGCCTGGGCCGTCTCCACGAAAATCGCCTCGTCGATCAGCCGATGCACCAGCGCCTGATAGCACAGCAGAACGTCGGTGCCGGTGGTGCTCAGACCGAGCGCCAGCGGAATCAACTGATTGCCGTCCTCGCCGAGGGTGAGCAGGTGGCGCAGGAATATCGCGTGATACACCGACACCAGCCCGGTCTGGTGCATGGCGTGCGCGAAATTGGTGGCTTCGTCGGACAGCGCACCGGGTTGCATATCGACCAGCCGCTCCTGATAGACGGCGATGCCGGGATCCTCCTGTGAGGCCGGCGTCGGCGCGAACATATAGCTCACCAGCAGCCGTGCATCCTCGCTGTCGGCCTCGACGTTCGGATCATAGACACACTTGGCGATCTGGATGACCATCTCGCGGACACTGTCGACGTCGATCGGCCGCTGGTGAAGAATACGCCAGACTTCCTTGACCAGACTGTCGAGGATGCTGTCGTAGCCCATCGTGGCGACTTCAAACTGGTACAGCGCCTGTACCGCCTGGCCCAGCCCGTCGGGCCGTTCACGATCGGATTCGTTGAGCTGACCGGACAGCAGGTCCAGATTGAGCGCCATCACCTGGGTGATGAAGATATAGGCTCGCTCCGCGGTGATACCGGGGTGATCAAAAGCACCCACGGCAACCGCCAGCAGACGGATCTGGCTGAGTGCCTCGATGACCGTGATCTCGAAACTACCCGTGCGCAGCGAAATCTTGGCGATGTCGGCCTGCAGGATGGCGGGCTTGTTCCAGTCCGTGCCGGTGAACACGCCGGCCGATTCGATACTGCGCACGCGGGTGTACAGGTCGCCTACGCCATTGGGCTCGGTCAGTACGGCACCGGCAGCGTGCAGCACGGCGCGGTTGGACGCCGAGCGGTCGGTCTGGCGTGCCTGACCCAGGTTGAGAAGGGCCATATCGAGTTGTTGCAGGTTCGGGCTGGACATATAAGGCAAGGGTTCCGGTTCGCCGAGAGCGGGCAAGATTGCACCGTTATCGACTGCGATACAAAACCTTGCAGCTTTCCAGTCGCCTGGAACGGCGTTCTTTCTGGCCAAATCCGCGATGCCGGCGGCGGCTCACGCGGGGCGCTGTGGCCAGCCGCGCAACCACGGTCCGAATCAATCGGCCACGGGCTTGCGGCGATCGTCGATCACGGTGCGACCCTGAATACAGTGCTGTTCGTGGGTCTCGTCGAACAAGCGCTCTTCGACAGCCTCATGCGCCCATTGCACGACATAGGGCTGCTTGAGCAGCCGGTCGGCGTACGCCATTGCATCGGCGCCAAGTGCGATGCAGTAGCCGCGTAGCCGGATCGCCACCGGCGCAAAGAAGGCGTCCACCGTGGTGAAGTCCGAGCCACCAAGCCATGGCCCGTGAAAACGACTCAGCCCGTCGAGCCAGAGCGCCTCCAGGCGCGCCAGATCACCCTGTAACGCCGCGCTGGGCTCGCCGAGTTCGATCGTGAGGCTGCAGTTCATCGAGCATTCGTCGCGCAGTGCGCTGAATCCGGAATGCATTTCGGCGGTGGCCGAGCGCGCCCAGGCGCGGGCCGGGGCATTGGCTGGCCAGGCATGCGGATAACTTTCGGCCAGATACTCGGCGATCGCCAGCGAATCCCAGATATGCAGATCCTTGTGAACCAGCACGGGCACCTTGCCGCTGGGTGAGAACGTATCGAAGGGATTTGGCCCACCCTGGTCGTTGAACGCTGTCAAGGTCTCCCGGAACGGGATGCCGAGAGTCTTCATGAGCACCCATGGCCGCATCGACCACGACGAATAATTCTTGTTGGCGATATGCAATTCGTAAGCCATAAGATCCTCCAATGTCGTTGTCGCCACAGCCCGGTCGAGCATGCCAGATCCGGCGATAAGCGGCGCGAATTGTCGTGCACCGGTTGTCGAGTGCTGTGGCAAACTGCGCCCTGGGAACATCACGGCTTGATTGGGGAACACAATGCTGGAACGACTGACGAAGCGCAGCGCGCAGATCGCGAGATGGGCCGCGATGAGTAGCGCGTTGCTTGTCCTGGCTGCCTGCAGCCAGGACGAGGGCGGCACCGTCGACGGTATTCATCTGGTCGACAAGAATGCGCTCACGGTCTGTACCCATCTGCCCTACAAGCCGTTCCAGTTCAGCAACGCCGAGGGCGAGGTGGTCGGCTTCGATGTCGATATTCTCAAGCTGCTCGCCGATGATCTGGGCGTCGAGGAAAAGGTGGTGAGCATGGACTGGAATCAGATCACCTCTGCCGCGGTCTTTGCCGCCAACAAGTGCGATGTGGCCATGGGCGGGGCGACCATTACGTCCAAGCGCGCCGAGGCGGTGCTGTTCTCGGACCCGTACTTCAACTCCACCCAGGCGCTGCTGGTCAAGACCGGCAGCAATATCACCGGGCTGGCTGATCTCGAGGGCAAGCGGCTGGGTATACAGGCCGATACCACCGGTGCGCTGTACGCCGAGAAACACGCCGAGGAATATGGCTACACCACGGTCGTGTTCGATGATCTGGCCCTGGAAACCACGGCCGTCTCGGCCGGTCAGGTTGTGGCCTCGATCGGCGACAACGGGCCGCTGTATCAGTTTGCTCAGGACAACCCCGGCACCGAGATTGCGGCCGAGTTCGATACCGGCGAGTACTACGGCTTCATTGCCCGCAAGGACGACGACAACGCCGCCAAGCTTGTCGCGCGTCTCAACGACCAGATAGCACAGGCCAAGGAAAACGGCGAATACGATCGTATCTTCGAGAAGTGGTTCGGCCATCTGCCGGGCCACGTCAATCAGAGCGAGTAGGCATGCGCATGGCTCAATTCCAGGGCATGCAGGCGTCGGCGGCGGCTTTGCTGCTGTTGCGAGGGTGAGCCGGGTGTCAAAGCTGCCTGCGGGCCGGTCGGCGCGTATCAGCCCGCGCCGGCGCGCCCGACGTATTCGTATCGCGCAATACGTCGTGCTGGCAGCGCTGGTCGCAGGCGCTATCTGGGGCGCCGACTGGCCGACCATCGGGCATACCTTCTTCGATCCGGGGCTCATTCAGGATACGGTTGCCCACGGCCTGTGGCGCGCCCTGTGGAATACGCTGGCCTACTCGGCCGGCGGGTTCGTGCTGGGCCTGGTTGCGGGCACGCTGCTGGCGTTGATGCGCCTGTCCGACGTGGCGCCGTATCGGTGGCTGGCCACGATCTATATCGAGTTCTTCCGCGGTCTGCCGGCACTGGTCGTTTTCATGGCGTTCTCGCTGCTGCCGCTGGCGTTCCCGGGCCTGGCCATGCCCTGGCAGCCTTATGGCACGGTCTGGGCCGCACTTGGCATTGTCGGCAGCGCCTATATGGCGGAAACGATTCGTGCCGGCATTCTGGCCGTACCCAAGGGCCAGATCGAGGCCGCTCGATCGCTCGGCATGACCGCCGGCCAGGCCCTGCGCAAGATCACGCTGCCGCAGGCGTTTCGTATCATGATTCCGCCGCTGACCAACGAACTGATCATGCTCATCAAGGATTCGTCACTGGTATTCATCGTCGGCCTGTCGGCCGCGAATTTCGATCTCACCAAGTTCGGCCGTGCGGCGGCCAACAGCAACGTCAATATCACGCCGTTGGTGGTGGCCGGACTGGGCTATCTGCTGATCACGCTGCCGCTGTCGATACTGGTCCGGCGCATGGAAGCGGCTGCCGCCCGTGGCCGCTGAGCAGGCGCGTATGAGCCACCCGTCGTCACTCGTCGAGATCCGCGGCCTGAACAAATCCTTTGGCGCCAACCACGTGTTGCACGATATCGATTTCGATGTTGCACGCGGCGAGGTGGTCTGCGTGATCGGGCCATCCGGCTCGGGCAAGTCGACGCTGCTGCGCTGCGTGAATCTGCTGGAGCGGCCCGAGTCCGGCCGGGTAACCGTTGACGGCCGGGAGCTAACCGATCCGGATTGCGATATCGATGCCGCCCGCCGCCAGATCGGCATGGTATTCCAGCAGTTCAATCTGTTTCCGCACCACAGCGCCCGCGATAACTGCGCGCTGGCGCTCAAGACCGTGCTGCGCAGATCAACCGGCGACGCCCGACGGATCGCGACAGCCAATCTCGAACGCGTCGGGCTGGCCGACAAGCTGGATGCCTATCCGGCCCGGTTGTCCGGCGGCCAGCAGCAGCGCGTGGCCATCGCCAGAGCGCTGTCGATGGACCCCGCGTTGATGCTGTTCGACGAGCCGACCTCTGCACTCGACCCGGAGCTTGTCGGCGAGGTGCTGGCGGTGATGCGGCGTCTGGCCGACGAGGGTATGACCATGATTGTCGTCACTCACGAGATTGCGTTTGCTCGGGAAGTCGCTGACCGGGTCGTATTCATGGACGGCGGAACCGTGGTCGAGCAGGGCCGGCCCGAGCAGCTGCTCAGCGCACCGCGCGAGCCGCGTACGCGGGATTTCCTCGAGCGCGTGTTGACGCCGACCAGCCGCGGATAGCCTGGTGGGATCGTAATGATCGACCTCGCCGGCGTGTGCGACGCCGACCAGCGTCGACGGCCCGTGCCAATGGTCAGCGCCAATAGTCAGTGCCAATAGTCAGCGATAGAACAGGTCGGGCAGCACCTGACTGAGCCACGGCACATAGGTCACCAGCCCCAGCACCAGCAGCGACGCCACCAGAAACGGCACAATCGCAACCCAGATGCGCTCGATCGGCTCGCCGGACACGCGCGCGCTCACAAACAGATTGACCGCAACTGGCGGTGTGATCTGGCCGATGGCCAGGTTGAGCGTCATCATCACGCCGAACCAGACCGGGTCCCAGCCGAGTTGATGCATGACCGGCAACAGGATCGGCAGGGTCAGATAATAGATGCTGATCGCATCCATCATCATGCCCAGCACCAGCCACATCAGGTTGAGCAGCAGCAGGAACCATGCACCGTTGTCGGCGAGCGTGAGCAGGGCAGAGCTTAGGGTATCCACGAGGCCCGTGGTGTTGGCCGCCCACGCGAACAGCCCGGCCCAGGCCACGATCAGCAGGATCACGCCGCTGGAGACCGCCGAGCTGACCAGTACCGCCTGAATATCGCGCCAGCCCAGCGTGCGATAAATGAACACGCCCACGAACAAAGCCCAGAACACGCCTACCGCTGCGGCTTCGGTGGGCGTGAACAGCCCGCCGTAGATGCCGCCCAGGATGATCACCGGCGTCATCAGCCCCCAGAAGGCGTCGCGCGCCAATTTCCAGCCGCTCGTCTGAGGTTGGGCGTCGTCCGGCGTGCCCCAGCCGCGCAGATGCACCACCAGCACGGCGGCTGCGCCCAGAAACAGGCCGGTGAGCATACCGGGGATGATGCCGGCCACGAACTGCTCGGCTACCGAGCCGCTGATTATGGTGGCGTAGATGATGAAGGCGATCGACGGCGGGATGATGATGGAGACTTCCGATGCCGCGGCTACCAGCGCGCCGCCAAACGGTCGGCCGTAACCCTGACGCGTCATCATTGGAATCAGGATCGGCCCGAGGGCAGCGACCGTTGCCGGCCCGGAGCCGGAGACCGCGCCCCAGAACATGGCGACCACGATCGTGGTCACCGCTGCTCCACTGCGTCGCTGGCGGAACATCGCCATGGCCAGATGCACGATACGCCGAGCGATGCCGGCGCGGTCCATGATCGCCCCTGCCAGGACAAAGAACGGGATTGCCAGCAGCGGAAAGTTGGCGATTCCTGCCTGGAAATTGAATGACACGATGCCGACGCCGAGATCGCCCTGCCAGATCACGAACACGGCCGCCGCGCCCAGTGCGACGCCTACCGGCACGCGCAAGAACAGCAGCAGCACGAAGATCGCGATCAGTGCCCAAGCCGGCATGATCAGGCCTCGTCCACGTCGCGGAAAACGCCGATCGCAGCCGCGGCAGCGCGCACGGCGACCCAGGCGGCCAGCACCGGCGTCGGGCCGGTATAGATCCAGTTCGGCCAGCCGAGTGCGGGTGATGTCATGCCCAGCAGCAGGTCGTCCTGCAGCTGGCCGTAGCTCAGATAAGCCAGCACCGCGAACAGCCCGGCCGTGACGATAAAGCCCAGCGAGATCGCCGCGCGCCGCACGACAGAGGGCAGAAACTCGGTGGCCGCCACAAAGCGGATATGTGCGCCTTCACGGCCCTCACGCAGGCCGATCGCAATACCGATCAGCGTCAGCCATATGAAGGCGTTGACGATCAGCTCATGCGAGGCGGCCAGCGGATAGTGCAGCAGATAGCGCGTCAGCACGTTCGCAAAAGCAAGCGTGACCATGGCCGCCAGCACGAGTGCCGCCAGCCCCTCCTCGAGGCGATTGAGAAAACGCGGCACGGGTCAGATCCTAGCGCGCCTGTTTCTGGTCGGCGCGCGCAGTATCCACCAGCTCGGCGCCGATCGTATCGGTCCACTGCTCGATCACCGGTGCAACCTTTGCCTTGAACGCGGCGAACTGGTCGTCTTCCAGTCGGGTGATGGCCACGCCGTTGTCGGCTAGTACGCCGTACGGGTCGGTGACCTCCGGGGTCTCGTCGTGCGCCTTGAGATAATCCAGCGCGCTGCCGTCGTCCAGCCCCACGCGGGCCAGCGCCTTCTGATAAACGGCTGCATCGTCCGCAGAGGACTGGATCGCTTGTTTGATATCGTCGGGGAAACCGGCCCAGGTTCGGCCGTTCACGGCATAGATCAGCGGATCGGCGACATAATTCCATACCGTGAGATGCGTCTGGCCGTACTGCCATAGCTTGTAGGGCACGATCACGCCGGCGACCGGATTCTCCTGGCCGTCGACCACGCCCTGCTGCAGCGCGGTGAGCGCCTCGGAGTAGGGCATGGCGGTGGGATTGGCACCCAGAGCCTTGAAGGTGTCGATGAACAGCTTGGAGCCAACCACTCGGATCTTGAGATCATGCAGATCTTCGGGGCGGGCGATATCGCGCTGGCTGTTGGTGAGCTGGCGGTAGCCGTTTTCGCCCCAGGCCAGTGGCTGCACGCCGAGCTGCGACAGACGCGCAAAGATCTGCTCGCCGGCCTTGCCGTGCACCACCGCATCCAGCGCCTGCGTGTTCTCGAAGAAGAACGGCAGCGAGAACAGATTGAGTTCGGCGATCTGCGGCGACCAGTTGATGGTCGAGGCCAGGGAAAAATCCGCCACGCCCTGACGCAGCAGGGTGAATTCGTTGGTCTGGCGGCCGGCGAACAGCGCGCCGGAGTAATAGACCTTGATCTTGATCTGGCCGTCGGTGCGTTCGGCCACAAGATCGGCAAAGCGCTGTGCGCCCATGCCCCAGGCCGTGTTCGGCCCCACTACCATAGACAGCTTGTACTGCGATTTGAACGCCAGCGCCGGCGTGCTCATGGCAAGCGCCAGCGACATCACGGCGGCGATACGCAAGACGTTTTTAAACATTGTTTTCTCCCCTTGGACGCCAGCGGTGTGGCGCTGTGCTGTTCAACACACGGCTTGATTGTTGTCACGAAAATGCGCGTGTCAGCTGTGCTGGCGGACAGCACGCCGGCTGATGTGGACCGTGGCAGATACACGAAACTGCTTTCGCGCCGGCAAGTGTAGGCGCGGCGCGTTTCGCCTGGCAACCGTATACAGGCAGTTAGTAGCCGGGCCTGGGCGCTGCTGCGCCGGCTATACTGTGTTCGATACGCGCAGGCGCTTGCCAGGCGGACAGCAGTGTCATCACCACAGGACATATCAGGACATGGGCTCCAAACAGAAATCACAGCAGAAGCTGCCCCGGCAGAATCCCAGAACCGGCAAGGACGCGGGGTGGGGCAAGGCGCCGTCGAAGGACAAGAGCCGGACCGGCTTCAACGGCTACCGATAGGCCCAATCCGCCAGCGACTGGCGCGATTACGGCGCCAACCGCGGTTGGCCATATCGAAGACCCGTGGGGTCAGCGCGAAGGCATCCGCCAGGTCGCCAGCGTGGTTGTGATTGATCGACCGAGCCGGATCGCACCCTGCTGAAACTCTCGATTCGCCCCGGGCCGTCGACGGCGCTGTTGTCGAGTAATCCTGTTGGGTTGGTGCGGTGAGCCGGAGCGGACAAACAGGCCGCGTTTTCGCCCGGCGCGCTATCTGCCGTAGCCGAACGATTTGCCCCGAGATAGCGGCAGGCGCGTGGCGATTGACGGCCGTCGTACAGCGATCTCAGGCTTGCCGCATCAAAAATCACCGAGGGTTGGATGCAGTTGCATCAGATGATGCGAATAATTATTATTCACGCTTGAAGAGCGTGCGGGCATTTCCGCAGCCGCGACGTCGCCCACCACAAGGCTCTGAGTCATGACCCACGCATTCTCTCCGCCACGGCTACGATTCCGACTCATGCCGCTCGGCCTGCTGGTTCTCGGCGCGGCGCCGCTGCTGGCATGGGCACAGGACACCAGCGAGTCGTCGCTGGGGGCGCTGGAACCATTGGTGATTGCCGAAACCGCGCTCAAGGTCGAAGTGCCGCTGGCCGAGACGCCGCGCCCGGTATCGGTCGTCAACCAGGAGGAGTTGCAAGAGCGCAACGTGCAGAGCCTGGACGAGGCGTTGCGCTATCGCGCCGGTATTCTCACGGGCCACTACGGCGCCGACAACAATACCGACTGGTTCAAGATTCGCGGCTTCGATCAGTCGACCTATCAGGATGGTCTGCGAATCTATCGCGCCGGTTTCTACGAGTGGCTGCCCGAGCCTTATGGTCTGTCGCGCGTGGAGGTCTTCAAGGGGCCGACGTCCATTCTCTACGGCGAAGCACCCCCGGGCGGGCTCATCAATGCGGTGAGCAAGCGCCCGACCGACGAGGCGCGCGGGCGGGTCGATTTCGGTATCGGCAACCGCGACTTCCGCCAGTTCGGCTTCGATACCTCGGGGCCGGTCGCGAAGACAGACAATATTCAATATCGTCTGGTAGGCACCTACAAGGAACGCGACGGCGATCTCGATCGCACCGGCAACGACCGCTACTACATCGCCCCCAGCGTCAATATCGACTTCTCGCCGGATACATCGCTGACTCTTCTCACCAGTTTCCAGCGCGACGACGGCGTGCCGACCAACACGTTCAAGCTGCCTTACGGCACCGTTCAGGACACCCCGTTCGGCAAGGTCGACCCGTCAACGAACTACAGCGAGCCGTCCTACGATCGTGATCAGCGCAAGCAGACATCGCTGGGCTACGAGTTCACCCACGCCCTGAACGACGACTGGACGTTCAATCAGAACTTCGCGTTCCGGCGTCTCGATCTCGAACTGCGCAGCAGCTATGTCCTTGCGCGCGTCGGCGAGCGCCAGGGCTCGCGCGGGCTCGTATTTCGCAATGGCGATGCCGAAAGCTGGACCGTGGACAACCAGCTGGTCGGCCAGTGGTTTACCGACCGTACAGAAAACACGCTGCTGATCGGTCTGGATTATCAGAACGTCAACGTCCGCGCCCGGGAGGCGGACCTGTTCTCCTTTGGCGCGCCGATCGATCTGTTCGATCCGCAGTACGGCAACTTCGATCCCGTAAGCAACAACGACGTGGCCAATCGCAGCGTCGACAGCGATCAGACCGGGCTCTATCTGCAGAACCAGCTGCGCCTGGACGACCGCTGGATACTGCTCGGCGGCGTGCGCTACGACGAGGCCGAGTCGAGCGACGCCAATCGCACCACGAATATCACGCAGAGCTACGACGTCGACCAGTTCTCCTTCTCCGGCGGCCTGATGTATGTCGCGGACAACGGGCTGTCGCCTTACCTGAGTTATACCGAGTCGTTCCAGCCGCTGGGACGCACGACGAGCGACGGCGTGCCCTACAAGCCGCGCGAAGGCCAGCAGTCGGAGATCGGCCTGAAGTTCGCGCCGGACGGCTGGGACGGCTATGCGACGCTGGCGGTCTATGATCTCAAGGAAACCAATACGCTGATCACCTCGCCGGGCGGATTCCAGGTACAGGGCGGCGAGCGTACATCCCAGGGCGTCGAACTCGAGACTGTGGGCTATGTCACCGACGCGCTCCAGCTGATCGCCTCATACAGCTATACCGATGCACAGTTCGATCGCTCTACCGACGATCGTAATGCCCGCGCCGCGCTGATTCCGCGCCATCAGGCGTCCCTGTGGCTCGACTACGAATTCGCACCCAGCACCGTTCTGAGCGGCCTGAAAGTCGGCGCGGGCACGCGCTATGTCGGCAAGAGTGTCGATGACGACATCGCCGTGCCGGACTACACGGTTTTCGATGCCATGGTTGGCTATGACCTGACCCGTCAATGGAGTGCCCAGGTCAACGTCACCAATATCGCCGACAAGGAATACGTCGCCAGCTGCGACTACTGGTGTTATTACGGCGAGTCCCGCAGCGTGCTGGGGAATCTCAGCTACCGCTGGTAGGCGCAATCGAGCCGGCCGACAACCTGGATGTAAACAGATCGCCGGGGCCGGTTTGAGCTGACCGACTTTGTCGCCCATGAGATAGTCGGTCACCCGCTCTGTCACGGCGCTCACGGTCGGCGATTTGTTAAGCCCGCAACTGCCAGTTGCGATAGGAGTCGATCGCGGAGCGTAGGAATGTGTTCGAGTGAGCGCCGCCGCTTGTAACCGTGCCTAACGTCCGCGTTGAGGTCTTTTCACGCGCTGTCAGTCCGCTGACAACGGCGTCGTCATGAAGCGCTGCAGCGCTTGGATTTCCGCGTTCGAGACCTGATGCCCGCCGGCCAGGATCTCGGTCTCCACGTCGGCGCCCTGGGCTGTCAGCCAGTCGATGAAGGCGCGCGTCTGGGCCAACGGGCAGATCGGGTCGTCGATACCGGCGCTCACGAACAACTGCTTGCCGGCCAGGCCCGGCTGCGGTGCCGGCGTCCATGGAATAAGCGGATGCAGCAGCGCGGCGCGCTCGAACAGCGCCGGCTGCTCGAACAACACCGACGCCAGGATATTGGCGCCGTTGGAGTACCCGAGGCCGTAGACCGGACGCCCCGAATGAGCGGCGCGCACCTCGGCCACGAATGTCGCCATCCGCTCGGTGCGCAGGGCCAGATCGGCCATGTCATAGACACCTTCGCCGGTGCGGCGGAAGTATCGGTTGGCACCGCCTTCGGAGACATCGCCGCGGGGTGCGACGATGCCAGCCTGCGGCAGCATCTGGCCGATCAGATCGACGAACTGGGTCTCGTCGGCGCCGGTGCCATGAAAAGCGATCACCAGCGGCGCGTCGGCCTCGCCGCTGTGGTGATAGGTTGAATAGTTTGATTCGATCATTGCATGCTTCCAGAAAGACGGGGCCGGGCCCTGAGGCCCGGCGTGGACTGTTTGAACAAACCCTTTATCCAGTCTTTGTTTCGTCGTCCGGGTGGGTGCTGTCGTCAATCGGCTCGAGACCGGCGGTGATTTTCTCGCGCATTGGCTCATAGCGCGCGGGCAGCTGGAGCGCCTGGCCGAGATGCGCGGTGTCCTCGTCGCGGTCGAAGCCGGGCTCATGGGTGGCCACCTCGAACAGCACGCCGCCGGGCGTCCGGAAATAGATCGCCCAGAAATAATCCCGGTCGATAACCGGGGTGACCTGATAGCCCGTATCCAGCAGTGCCTTGCGCACATCGGCTTGCGCCGCTCGGTCAGGTACCGCGAAAGCGATGTGGTGCACGGAGCCCGCACCCTGGCGTGACGCCGGCGCCTGCGGATGCGCTTCCAGATCGATCGTATCGGCGCCGTTGCCATTGGGCATCACAAAGCGCGTCGTATTGCCCTCGGACTCGGCTCGCTCATAGCCCATGAACTCGAGCAGCTCCGCCTCGGCGCCGGTATCGCGCAGGCGCAGTGCTGCGCCGGCAAAGCCCTTGATGGCTGCGTCTGCCGGCACGCCGCCGCCGGTCCACGAGCCGCGCCCATCGGCGGATGTCTCGATCAGCGAGAAGGTATCGCCGTCCGGGCCCTCGAAGCGCAGCCGGTTGGCGCCGAACAGATGGTCCCGGGACAGGCCCGATACGCCGAGCCCGCCCAGGCGCTCGCTCCAATAGCCCAGCGCGGCCTCGGGTACGGCGAACCGTGTATCGCCCACTTCGCCCACGCCCGGGCGTCCGCGAGCGGCGTCGGGAAACGGGAAATACGTCATCACCGAGCCCGGCGTGCCGGTTTCGTCGCCGTAGTACAGGTGGTACACATCCGGTGCGTCGAAGTTCACGGTTTTCTTGATCCGGCGCAGACCCAGCGTGTCGGTGAAGAAGCGGTTGTTCTGACGCGCGTCGGCCGCCAGCGAGGTGATGTGATGAAGGCCCTTGATCTGGTCGAGCATGGCGAATCTCCTGCAGGCGGCCCGCTGCACTATTCAACGAGGCCGCTAATGAATATGACCCTAATCTAGCAACGTCTGCATGCTTACAGAATTGGCACAACCCTTTCCATATTGTTGCGTTTAGCGTAATAATCAGCAATGGACGAACACAAGGCCCTGCGTACCTTCCTCATGGCAGCCGAGCGGCATAACTTTGCCCAGGTCGCCCGTGAACTCGACACCACGCCGGCGTCGATCACCCGCACCATCGCGCTGCTGGAAAAGAATCTCGGCGTGCAGCTGTTCGTGCGTACCACCCGGCGTGTCAGCCTCACCAGCGCCGGGGCGGCCTATGCCGCGCGGTTGCGTCCCGCCATGCAGGCCTTGGACAGCGCCCGCAGCGAACTGCTGGATGCCCATCGCGCCGATGCCGGCACCCTGCGCGTGAATGCGCCCATGTCGTTTGGCATGCGCGTACTGCCCGACGTGCTCGCAGGGTTTCAGGCCCTGCATCCGAAGATTCAGGTCGAGGTTGCCCTCACCGACGAAATGGTGGATATCGTGGAGGCCGATTTTGATCTGGCCATCCGTATCTCCGGTCCGCCCTCGGACAAGTTCACCATCTGGCGCAAGATCTGCCCAATCGAGCGCCTGCTCGTAGCCGCGCCCGGTACACCATTCGCCCGGATCGCGCATCCCAACGATCTGCCGCGCGATGCCTGTCTCGCGTTCAGCAAGGAAAGCCGGGAAGAAGTCTGGGCGCTGAGCAACGCCAGCAGTTCGGTCAGCATCACGGCCGGACGCGCGGTCAGCGCGAACAACGGCGAACTGCTGGCCACGATGGCGGCGAAAGGTCGGGGCGTGGCGCTGCTGCCCGCGTTCATCGTCGGCCAAGCGCTGGCCGCTGGCACTCTGGTGCAGGTGTTGCCCGGTTGGGCGCCGCCACAGATATGGCTCACGCTCTACTATCCGCCTTATCTGCGCCTGCCGCCGCGCGTCGCGGCGTTCTCGGATTTCTTCGAGGCGCGGATGCTGGAGCCCATTGGCGAGGCGAGCGCGTCAAGCGCTTGACCAGCGATCGAAAACGGGGTGCACCGTAGGCCGTAGGCAACTTTTGATCGGATCCGCACGGGTTGTGTTTGAACCCCGAAAGCCGCCGCATGAGGACCCATAGTCCACTCCAGGTTAGGCCCAAACCTACTGGACAAGGCTCCTAAAACTAGCGATATGCGGCAAGACGGCGTTACAGCGCGCTTGAGTAGCATGACTACCGGCACTTGCTATGCCTCGTTTTGCCGCCCTCGACGCGGTTTCTTACAAAACGGCAACAGCCCTGGCGTCTTGCTCAGTCCCAGTCCGTGGGCTTTCCCATGGGGTTGCGTGGCACGGCCGGCCCGAAGCGAAAGCGTGTCGGGCGTTCGGCTGGCGACAGGCGGTTGGCCACGAACTGGCGTAATCGTTGTTCCAGGCACGCTTCGTCGTGTTTGATGACGGGTACGACGAACGCCTTCAAGCGGCCGTTGTCGCCCTGTCGCACTACGGTTTCGGCAACTCCTTCGCAATCAGCGAGCAGGGCGGCGATACGATCGGGATAGATATTGATGCCGCCGATTTGAACGGCATGGTCACGGCGTCCCAAGAGTTCGATGCGGCGTTCACCGGTTTGCTGCACGTCATCGGGCAGGCTGACTGTGCGGCCGTCGTGGTCGATGAGCGTCGAGGCGTCGTCGGCCGCGAGCCGCCAGCGTGGTAGCAGCGTATAGCCTGTATCCGGCATGTCCCGTATGCCGATCGCACTCGTTTCCGAGCTGCCATAAATATCAACAAGACGCGTCAGGCCTGCGGCGAGCAAGGCCTCGCCGAGCGCGCTGGGCAGCGGCCCACCCGAGCTGACCCCGATGACCTGCTCCGGCCACTGTTTGCGAAAGCGTGCCAGCGCTGACCAGTGTTCGGGCACGCCCACGATCAGGTCGTACGCTTGAGAGGCGGGCATGGCGAGGACTGTGGTCTGGATCACCGGAACATCGAGGACGGCCGGCAACAATGCCGTCCAGACTAGTCCATAGAGATGGTCGGCCGGGACGAGTGCGATAACCCGCTGCGTGGCGGCAAACTGCTGTGCAAACCCGTCGGCCTCCTTGAGCAGGTCGGCGATCGAGTGAGAGTGGCCTTGCGGCGCCCCCGTGGAGCCGGACGTATATACCGTCAGCCGTTCAATCCGCTGTGCCGTGATCCGGTCTGCCCAGTCGGCAACGGTGGCCGCCGTGTCCGGGGCGAAGGCCACGTCGTCCAGCTCGAAGACTTCGCTGAGTGCAGCGGCTACGCTCATCGCCTCGAGAGAGTCCAGGTCGAGTAGCGCCGCAACGTCATCCGGCGTATGCGCCTCGGGTCTGCCTGACCTGATCCCTTCATCGCGCAGGCGGCGAAGCTCGCGCGCAATCACGGCGCTGGCAATTCGGTGGATGGCTGCCGGGGGCAGGCTGGCGAGTGTCATGCCGCCACGGGTGCCACGCGATCGCGCCCGGCGTGTTTCGCCTCGTAGAGGCGCCGATCAGCGATCGCTATGAGATCGTCGGTCGATCCGTCGGTTTCGCTCATCTCCGCGCAGCCCAGGCTGGCCGTGACTTTGATCTGGCCGCTGGGAACCGTGATTTCCAGTCCGGCGATTTCCCGACGCAGTGTCTCGGCAAGCTCAATGGCAGCGCGCACCGGGCAGTCGGGTACCAGCAGGGCGAATTCTTCGCCACCGAGTCTCGCAAAGACTGCATTCGCCGGCGTGCAGTCGGCCCCGATGCGCGCGACCTGTTTCAACATCACGTCACCTGCCGGATGGCCGTGCACGTCGTTCAGTGTCTTGAAATCGTCCAGATCGAGGATGATCAGCGACAGGGGTTGCCCGTGCTTGAGATATCGCGTGTGCTCGCGCTTGAGTATCTTCTGGAACTGCATCCGGTTGGTGGCGCCGGTCAGATAATCGCGCGTCAGGAGCTTGATGAGATCATTGGTCTTTTCTCCGGGTTCGGGCACATCCCGCAGCACCATGGAGAACGTTGGATCGTCTTCGTCCCCCTGTTCAGCACGCGCGACCAGCAGACGCTGGCACCAGTAATCTTCGCCATCGGCCCGTTTTTCCCATCCCTCGAACAGATGCCAGCCATCGCGGGTCGCAAGACAGAGCTGGTCCGCTATGGCGAATGGGGTATGTTCGCCGTTATTGGCGGCGCAAAGGATTGTTTCCACCGGTTGGCCAATAACCTGTTCGACGCGATAGCCGGTCTGTCGTACGAACGATGGATTGGCTGACAGCACCGTGCCGTTGCCGTTGACCGTCAACAGCGCATGATCATTGATTTCGTCGATGAGGGCAGAGAACCAGGTATCCGCCTGACGCACCCGATGTTCCTGGGCCACTTGCGCGCTGATATCGTTCAGGGTGGCGATCAGTTGGTTCGGCCCACGCTTGACCAGGGAGCAGGCCAGGACTTGCGGGCGTCCCTCCTGGCGCTTCTGGACAAGATCCACCACGATTCGATGACCGTCGCAGATTGTGCCGTTGGATTCGGCGAAAGCGTCGGCGACGTTACGGAGCTCCGGCGCGTATTTCTCCATTGCGTCGAAGAAGTTCTCAACCCCCTGCGCGCCGGCAAGTGGTAGCAGATGCTTCATCGCATGCGGATTGATCATGCCGATAACGCCCGCGGCATCGAACTTGATTAGCCCGAATGGGCACGCATACATGAAGCTTAGAAGATCGTCTTCCTCCGACATAGCCACCATTCTCCGATTAGCGTGCGACGAGGATATAGCGCCGCTCTACGTCGCGGGCCTGGAGCAATCGCAGGCGGACGCGGGTTGGGCGCATCCGCAGCGTCAGCACGAACGGCACGATCTCATCCAGATCGGCCTCGTCCTCGAAACGCTGCGCCACCATGAAATTATTCATGCACTGGCCGATCGTGGAAAAAAAAGGCGCGCCTTGGACTTGGGAGGGATCGACTCCGGACATGCGGGCCTCGGTGGCGTTGTAGACATCGGCTCGGGTATCCGGACGTAGTCCGATCACGCCGAAATCGAGTGCATCGCGCTCGGCTTGCGCCATGCTTTCCAGATCAGCCAACTGGACTGTTTCGAATGCTGGATTCTTGTCGTGCATGTGTGCGCCTCCATGAAAGAAGAATTTGGGTTCGACGGGGTCAATGTGTTGTCGGCCCGTGAACAATTCCAGGTCTTGCGTCGTGCGCCTATGACAGCACCTGATTCCAATTTGTCTGGCCAGAGCGCATCGGGCCAGCGCGGGTGCCGCACTGGAAAAATCCACCCCGGGTGTCAGATATGTTTTTTGTGTCCTTGGTCTTTCAATCGTTCCTGATATAAGACCAGCACCTGCCATGCTCAACGCCATTCGGCTATGCCTGCCTTTCCCGCCGGAGTGCGTGATCGCAGTGCATGCGATATCTATATCCGCTTTTCAAACAGTGCCTCGATATCGACCGCGGGCATGGGCCGGGCCAGCAGGAAGCCCTGGGCGAGCGGACAGTCGAGCGACCGCGCCACTTGCCTTTGCTCTTCGGTCTCGATGCCTTCGGCGACGATCTCCAGGCCCAGGGTGCGCCCGAGTCCGATGATCATCTGTACGATCGCGAAGGTACGCCGCGATTCGTTGATTCGCATCATGAAGCTGCGATCGATCTTGATCGTGTCGATCTCATAGCGATCGATATAACTCAGCGACGAGTACCCCGTGCCGAAATCATCCAGCGCGATCTGTACGCCCAGCCCGCGCAGTTGGGCAAGCAGCTGACACACGATGGCCGGCTCCTGCAGGAACAGGCTCTCAGTGATTTCCAATTGCAACAGATGCGCCGGCAGGCCGGTGTCGACAAGAATTGATCGCACCCGATCCACGAAATCGAACTGGCGCAACTCGCGCACTGAGACGTTTACGCTCACCCGCAATGGCGCAGCGGGACTGCGTGTAAGGTTCCACTCGGCCACCTGGCGACAGCTGCTGTGCATGATCCAGCGGCCGATTGAATCGATCAGGCCTATCTCCTCGGCAATGGGAATGAATACTGCCGGGCTCACAAGGCCACGCGTCGGGTGCTGCCAGCGCGCTAGCGCCTCTACGCTGTGCAGGGCGCCGGTGGCAAGATCGACAATGGGCTGGTAGTGGATCGACAACTGGTTGTCGACCAGCGCCTGGCGCAAGTCGGTCTGAAGGGAAAGGGTCTCGACCACCCTGGCGCGCATGGACTCCGAGAACAGGATGTACTGGCCCGGCCCTTGCGACTTGGCGGCGTACATGGCGATGTCGGCATCGCGCAACAGCGCCTCGGACGTCTTGTAGCCCAGGGCCATCTCGACGATACCGATGCTGGCGGTCACGAACAGATCGTGACCGTTGATACGAAATGGCGCCTGCAGGCGGGTCAGAATCCGCTCGGCAATCGCCACGGCGATCTGTGGGTCGCGGCCAATCGACTGCACCACCACGAACTCGTCACCGCCCACCCGGGCCAGCATGTCCTGATCGCGCACACACTCTTCCAGGCGTCGTGCCATCTCCATAAGCAACAGATCGCCGGCGCGATGCCCCAGGCTGTCGTTGACCAACTTGAAGCGATCCAGGTCCATGAACAGCACAAAACCCTCGGGCACTGCGTCGTCCTCTGTACGCCGTGCCAACAAACCGTCCAGATGCCCCATCACATACGCGCGATTGCGTAGCTGAGTCAGATCATCGTGAAAAGCCGCGTGCTTTAGCGACTTCTCGATACGCTGGCGCTCGGCCAGCTTGGCCTCCAGAGCAATCTTCTCCGCCTGGGCGATACGGACCTGATGGGCTATTCCCTCGGCCTGCTTGCGTTCGGTGACATCGCGCTGCACCGATACCCAGTGGGTGTACCAGCCAGCCTCGTCGGCTACCGGTACGATACTCAGCTCCACCCAGAACTGGGTGCCGTCCTTGTGGCGATTGAGCAGTTCGATCTCGATCGGGCGCCAGCGCTTGAGCGCGTGTCGCAGGCGGCCGAGGGCCTCGCGGTCGATGTGTTCGCTCTGCAGGATACGCGGCGTCTTGCCGAGCACCTCGTCCTCGGTGTAACCGGTCGTGCGAGTAAATGCAGCGTTGCAATATACGATGCGCGGACCGGGCAGATCGATCGGCTCGGCCTGGGTGATGAGCACTGCATCGTTGGCATGGATCACCACCGACTCTAGCAAGCGAAGCCGCTCCGCTACCGGGCCGCTCAAGGGTGGCTCCCGCACCTCGCGTCGGCTGGCCCGCTCGATCTGCTGTCCGAGCTGCGCAGCGTGCGTTTTCAGGACGTACAGCTGAGCGGGAGAAACTCCGGCATGTGCGCAGTGGTCGGCAAGCAGCAGAATACCCAGGAGTGAGTCATTATCCGCAGTCATCACCGGCAGCAGAATGACGGATCGCACCGATAGCTTCGTCGATAACGACAGCGCGGGAACGGGCCAGGGCGCGGTAACCTGGCAGTCGTTGATGATCAAAGGCTCGAGTACGTCTTTTGGATCGCAGTCTGCCCAGGGGGCCGGTACCGGCATAGTCTCCTGCGTGCTCTCGACCCCGAGCCCGGCGACAACGCCGAGACTGCCGCCGATGACCGCGCGCTGGTAGAGCGCGCCGGCCGGGCAATCGACCGCGCAGGCCGCGCTGCGCAACAGACGGCTTACTTGCAGTGTATCGTCGTCTTCCTGGCCGGCCACGCCGGCCCGTACGCTGTCGATATGGATCATTTCCCAAGCCCCTGTCCGTGACTGGCGACACCCGCGCCGACAAATCGCTGTGTTCGTATGCGCTGTACGCATGCGCAGATGTCATGGGTGCCAAACGTCGCCGCAGCCCAGTTGACCCTACCCGCGGCGCGCATCGAGCCGCGCGGGCGAGAACGGTCGGTAACCACCGCGGACGCGCCAAGGTATGGCTAATGGCCGTCGCTGGCGATTCGATAGTGACAGGGCCAGCGCCAACACCCATCGCTATACCGGCCGGACGCGATAAAACTTTAATATTGCGACGTGATTAGGAGCCGGCGGATTCCTGCCAGGCGCCTGGCGAGTCCGGCCAGTGCACTGAGCACCCAGGACACCAGCGCCCCGTTTCGTCTGGGCATGTCCGGGAACTGGACGAGGAGGTTCCGAGGCTGTTGCGCATTACCACGAGGAGAAAAGCATTCGGAAGTCCCCGAACCACCACGGGTTCATGGGCCGATTTCAGACGTTGGTCATGAAACCAGCCGCGCAAGCCGTCGCTCTGCGACCTGCTGCAAGCGCGGTCTCCAATCGATGCGTGGGCTGAGCACGAGGCCCTGGAGTCGCCGGCGTTGCCGGCATTGAATGACGGGATGGTCGCATCCGTTACAGCGCTCGGGCACAGTCGTGCGCATGCAAAGCTACTCTCGCGCCGGCTGGGCGTTCATCGTCGTCATGACCTTATGGCTCACTGGCTGTGCGTCCTGGCGCACGCCGGAGACGCCGGCCCGGCCGGCGCCTGCCGTGCGCGCCGAAATCATCAGCCTGATGCCCACCAGCGTGAGCGACCGATCCGGCTGGGCGCAGGACATCCAGGCTGCTTTCGCCGCCCAGAACATCGACGCGTCGACGAGCAACCTGTGCGCGACGCTGGCGGTGGTCGCCCAGGAATCCTCGTATCAGGCTGATCCGGTCGTGGCGGGCTTGCCCGGTATTGCTCGCGCCGAGATCGAGCGCCGCGCCCATGCTGCTCACCTGCCCGATTTCGTGCTCAAAGGCGCGCTCGGACTAAAGTCGTCCAACGGTCAGACCTACGACCAGCGCCTCGATAACGTACGCACCGAAAAACAGCTCAGCGATCTGTTCGACGACTTTGCGGGCAAGGTCCCGCTCGGCCGATCCCTGTTCGGAGGTCTGAACCCGGTACATACCGGCGGGCCGATGCAGGTCGCCGTCGACTTTGCCGAGGCGCATAGCGACGACTATCCCTATGCCGACGCAACCTCAGCGCGCGCCGAGGTATTCAGCCGCCGTGGCGGCCTGTATTTCGGCATCCTGCACCTGCTTGGCTACGCCGCCGATTACCCCGACCCGCTGTATCGCTTTGCCGACTATAACGCTGGCTGGTATGCCAGCCGCAACGCCGCCTTTCAGCGTGCGGTCAGCCAGCTCACCGGCATTGACCTGGCCCTGGACGGCGATCTCGTGAGCTACGGCATCGCGCCCAGCCATACCGAGCGCGCCACGAAGACGCTCAGCGCACGCATCGATCTGGAAGAAGGGCTGATCCGGCGCGACCTGACAGAAGGCGACACCGCCGACTTCAACGACACCACGCTCTACCGGCGTATATACGCGCTCGCCGATTCGGTTGAGGGCCGGCCCGTTCCGCGCGTGATTCTGCCGGGCATCACGCTGAAAAGCCCCAAGATCACGCGCAATCTCACTACCGCCTGGTTCGCCCAGCGCGTGCAATCCCGCTGGCGAGCCTGCTTGAACCGAGCCAGTGGCTGAGGCGCGCACCCAACCGTCACCAGAGGCAGGCGATGCACGTGATGTAATCACGCTGAAGGGCCTTGTTCTGCGTGCCGCCTGTAGCGGCGGCGGCCATCCCGAGCCGCTAGTTCACGTGGGGATCCCTCCGGTGGAAACGGCTACCCAGGCGGCCAGCCTTGGCATGACGTTCTACGACGCAAAAATGTCTACCGAGCCCACCCAGGCGGCATCTCCAGCACCTAGCATGATTCCTAGAGTCGGGCCACAGCGGGTCGCGTCATCGTCAGCCGACCAGGAGCGATAGCAACGCAGGCCAGACGCACAGCTTTGCCTCGGCCTTGGCTGGCCGAGGGCACAGGGGAGTATCTCGGGCGACCGATCTAATTAAGGCAGTATTTGGACGATGCGCTACCGGTGTCGGATGACACGACCGGCGACATCTACCGTATTTCCTATACACGCGAATAGCGTCTGGACTGGATCCGGACACCGACAACGAGCGGCTTCGGGCCATTCGTCGCAATATTTTGGCTTGCGTTTTGACATCGTGCTCGGCCTCAGGCCGGCTGGACGTGGTCCGTGGTCCGTGGTCCGAGCTCGAGACGTTGTTGCTTGACCTACAGGAAGCGATAGGCCAGTTCGACCAGGGCCGCATCTAGCCCAGCGTCGCGATGTCGGGTACAGGCGTTGGATGTGTGCTGCACACGCAGGCCAATGCGCCATTGTCGTGCCGCGCCGAATTGCTGGCCCAAGGTCGCATGCGTTGTGACATACAAGTGTGCGCCCAAGTCGTGACCATTGACATGGCTGTGGTCCAGATTAAGTGACCGCCGTGCCGAATTCCACGAAATTGCCTTCCCACAGGAGGTCGCGATGCTATTTCCAAGCCGGTCCCGCGTACACAAAAGATGTGCGAGCGTTGTGCCCACCACCGCCAAAGAACTCACCGGCCGTCACGTCGTAGCGGATGTTATCACCGAAATAAATCAACAGCTTGGGCGACGACTCCGTGACCACCGATAGCGTTACATCGGCGATGCCGACATCGTTGAACTGGCTGTAATGTACGGCGATGGCGCTGAATCGCGCCGCTGACGCAGCAGGGGCTGTGATCAGGAGTACCAGGGCGCAGAACCTGGCAGCGTATGCCTTGTACATCAGTCGGCTCCTGTCGTTACAAGAAAGGCAGCCTCGCGAGCTACGCAATAGTCGCCGGGGAATGCGGCCTCTGGCCGCCGCTGGAACTAGATGGGTGGGCACGTGGGGTTCGCGGTGCTGTATCAGTATGTATAAGAGTTCGGTCGCCGCATGCGGGATCCCGCATGCAACTATTGCATAGCGCAGGTAAATGTGCTGGTTTTGTCTGCCATGGTCCTCGGCGCGGCTCGAGTTTTCCCTGGAAAGTTCTGATTGAATCCTCGCGGATCGCGTTTGCCGGAAAACGACACTAGGCTAAAGGCGTCGATACAAGGCGCCGTGCGCCGCGTCCGGCCCGATGTCATCAACAAGCGCCGGACCCAGCCCGGCAACGCCGTAGCGGTGCCGGGCTTTGCGCGCGCCGTTCCTCACGAGGCGAGGAGCAGGTTTCCCGGCGCAGCCGGGATGCGACCGCCGGCGTGCGCAATGAGCTGCGAGGAAACGACTCGTGCGGTTCAACACGCCGCGGGGCGCCCCCACCGCTACGCGGCGGTAAGACCCTGCTCCGCCGCTTGCAGCGAAGGCGTCATTCGTCGTTCACGTGCAACTTGACTATTTTTGTGCACGCTACATTCTTCATTCGTTGTCAGCCGCGCGCAGAGCACGCAGGCAGGATCGTGATGACTAGATAGAGGTTCCTAAAGGCCACTGGAGCCTTAAGCTGGTCAAAACCATAGCGCCTGCCTTGGGTATTTCAGCAGCGAACGGCGAGCAAAACCCAAGATGTGACCCGGCCGTACTTTCGTTGCATCAAACGATGAAACGCACGCTAGTGAGTTGTGAGGCGTGCTGTTTCAAGCTCACAGAGTGGTGCGACAATTAACGTGCTCATGAGCGCTAAGTCTACAGCCACAAAGCATAATTCGGACAAATCCTCATGAACGATAGGCCAAGCCGATTCAGCTTCAGCGTTCGCGTGCGTAGCATGCGTTACGCGTTCGCCGGCGTGAGAGACGTGCTCGCGACCCAGCACAATGCCTGGATCCATGCTGCCGCCACATGTCTAGTCGTGTGTGCCGGTGCCCTGCTCGGCGTGTCGCGGATCGAGTGGTGTATGTTGACTCTGGCGATGTCGCTGGTGTGGGTCGCCGAGGCACTGAACACTGCTCTGGAAGTGCTTTGCGACGTCGTCTCGCCGGAGTTCAATTCGCTGATCGGCAGGTCCAAGGATATAGCTGCAGGTGCTGTGTTACTGAGCGCAGCCGGCTCGGTTGCAATTGCTTTGTTGATCTTCGTGCCTTATCTGAGACCGTTGATGTAATAGATCTGTTTCTGTTGGCCAAGCGCCGATAGAGTTCGGTCCGATGCTGCTCTTGGCGGACTTAAATATTGGTCGGATTACCGCGTCTGCCGGCGATGATCGCGGCATCCACAATAGGTGCCATCTGCCGGCGACGGCGAGCCCGATAAGTGATTGATGAAAGACTAGAAACTGGCTTGAAAACCCAACGTGCCGCCGTGGCGCGACAACTCGACGCTGGGTACGAACCGATCCGGCTGTACTCCGAGAAATGCCTTGTCCACGATGGCCCCCATGAAATGCCCGATCGCGGCACCGACGAGCACGTCAGACAGGTAATGCTTTTGGGCCTCCACGCGCGCGTAGTCCGTGCCGACGCTCAGGCCGATAGCGGCCGCCTTGAGCGTGACCTGGCTGGCGTCCGATAGAGGCAGCGTATCAATGGTCCGCGTGGTCATCGTTGCAGACAGAGTCGTCAACGCAGCGTGGCCTGAAGGAAAGCTGTCGTTGCCTGAATCGTCAGGTCGTTTGCGCCCCAAGCCTTGTTTCAGGCCTGCGACGACGCCCTCTGTGGCGATTGCCGCGCCGGCGCCCATAGCCAAGCCTCTGGCCTTGTTTCCATACCAGTCGTGCTGATAGCTGGGCGCCGCCAGCGCGGTGACGCCATAGAGGGCCGCGGAAGCACCAAGCATCACGTCACTGGCGGTCTTGGCGCTCTGCCGTGAGCCAAACACTGGCGTATGGTGCGAACTCCAGCGAGACATATGCTGATCCGCATGGCCGATCTGAAAAACGCCGGCTGCTGCTAGTGGCGCCCAGGTCGCCGGGGAAACAGCGGCATCCTTGGCGGCACTTCCGATGCGGGACCAGCCAGGTTCAAAAGTCGCCTGCGATCCCCAAGCCGGGCCAGTCGGCGCAGTTGTACAGGCCGATAAACTAAAAACAACAAATGAAATAACCACCGCTCGTCGCATATCGCCCCAACAACCCACAGGAATTTAAGAGGTTCTAGCATTGCGTGTGTAAGAGAATTGTTTGCAGCGGTCTGTCGCAGTGGCTACGCCATCCCAGATTAACCGTCGTAAGCGGTTGGCGGCTGCCCCATGCAAGAGATTGGTGTGCATTTTGGATTGCACTATTCATGGATCAGTCGAATCGCCAAAGAGTACGAGTCTGGGAATACGCAAACAGCGAAACGCAAGGCCTGACTCCGCTGTGCACTCGTTCAGGAGTCTTGTTCGGCTGGCCGCCTGCACTGCAAGCGGTGCAGAGCCGCCGTGGGTGCGAACCCATCTGCCAACGCCGGCACGACACGCCGTTCATGGACAGCACGTCGCAGGCGAGCGACGAAAACGGCGCCGGGAATTCATGATCGGCACCGACCGCTCAAACCGCCCAGCACGCCATCCAGGTCCAGGGCCGCTGGGGCCTGACGCCCGCCGACTGCGAACCCGGCCGCGCCGACGCCAAGGGGCTGCTGGTGATCGACGCCACCACGCTCAAGTTCTATGAAACCCGCGGCACGCTTGCCCAAGTGGCCGAACGCGACGTCAGTCGTATTCGTGCCACCTTCGAATTGTCGGGCGCGGGCATGACATGGATGGGCGACGAGCTACTGGACGTGCAGGACAACGGCAAGACGCTCATACGCCGTGCATATGGCGACGATGCGGCGTCAGGGCCGTTCAAGTATGGCCGTTGCCCCGATTGATGCGGGCAGATCAATCGTAGACCGGAATATAGCCTCGCCAGGCCGGGCCCGTATCGGTTGACGAAAAACACCGCCGCGCCCGCCAGCAAGGTGGTCGCGGCGGTGGATGAGCAGCGTTGTTTTATGGCGTAACGATCGCGAACCCGCGATCCGGCGCTTCCAGCAGGGAGAAGAAACGGCCGAGGCTGTCCCGGTCGCCGTCGACTTTGAGCTGCTTGGGCGACAATTGACCCCCGATAAGCGCCAGCAGTGCCGGGTGGGTGAGATGCACGGTGGCGTCGGCATCATCCGCCATCGGCCGCTGCCAGTGGTGGAGCACGCCGTTCTCGATGCGCAGCACGTGGTTCTCGCCGAGATCCTTGAAGTCGAAATTGATCGTGAGATCGGTGTCGGCGGCCTTCGGGCCGTTCAGGCGCGCCGCCATGGCATCGAAGAAGCGATCGACAGGCACCTGACGCAGCAGGCCGATGCCCTTGCGCAGATCCAGCGACGTGCCCTGGGCGCCGTGGCGCAGTTCCAGCGCGCCAGTCAGGTAGAAGTCACGCCAGGGGCCGGACTCCGCGCGGTAGCCGAGCTGATCGTAGGTGTTGGCAAGCAGTTCCTTGGCGGCCGCATTATCCGGTTGGGCGAAGACCACGTGGTTGAGTACCTCGGCGGTCCAGCGATACTCGCCGGCATTGTATGACTGCTGCGCCTTGTCGACGACCGCGTCTGCGCCGCCCATGAACTCGACATACTTCTTTGCCGATTCGGTCGGCGGCAACGGGTTGAGGTGGGCCGGGTTGCCGTCGAACCAGCCGAAGTACCACTGGTACACCGCCTTGGCATCGTGACTGACCGTGCCGTAGTAGCCGCGGTTGTGGAAGGATTTCGTCAGCGAATCGGGCAGGGTGAGTTGTTCGGCGATCTCGCGCGGCGTGTAGCCGGCGTTGGCCATGCGCAGCGTCTGGTCGTGGATGTACTTGTAGGTGTCGCGCTGGACCTTGAGATAGTCGACGATCTGGTCGTGGCCCCACACCGGCCAGTGATGACTGTTGAAGACCACGTCGGCCTTGTTGCCGAATAACTGCAAGGCTTCGTCTATGTAGTCGCTCCACTTGAGCGCGTCGCGCACCTTGGCGCCGCGCAGGGTGTAGATGTTGTGCAGGTTGTGGCTGACGATTTCCGCGCCACAGAACGCCTTGAGCGCGGGCAGGTAGAAAGTCAGCTCGGCGGGTGCTTCGGATTCGGGGGTGTACTGGAATTCGAATTCGAGCCCGTCGACGGTGAGTTTCTGGCCGGTGTGATCGATCACGTCGGTGGGCGCGAGGATGCTGAAGTGGCCCTGGGCCGGGGCCTTGCCCAGGCCAGAATCGACATGGCCGCGCGGACTGCGTTCCAGCGCGCCACCGAACATATAGGTGGCGCGGCGGCCCATGGCCGGCCCGGCGAGCAGGTTCTCGCTGGTCGACTCTTCCATGAAGCCTTTCGGCGCGATGATGCGTACGCGGTTCTTCTTCGCCTGCTCGGCGCTGATCACGCCCTCGATACCGCCGAAATGGTCGACGTGGCTGTGGGTGAAGATCACCGCCACGATCGGCTTGTCGCCGATGATATGCGCCTTGGCCATTTGCCAGGCAGCGGCGGCGGTTTCGGCGGTGATCAGCGGGTCGACCACGATCCAGCCGCTGTCGCCTTCGATCAGCGACATGTTCGACAGGTCGTATCCGCGCAGCTGATAGATACGATCAGTGACCTTGTACAGGCCGTGCAGATCGTTGAGCTTGGCCTGGCGCCAGAGGCTGGGGTTGACGCTGGCGGGGGCGGCGCCCTTGATGAAGTCGTATGCGGTCATGTCCCACACCGGCGCACCGTCGGCGTCGGTAATCACGAGCTTGGGATCGCGCGCGATCAGGCCGCGCTTGGCCGCCTCGAAGTCGGCCTGGTCATCCAGGGGCAGCTGTTTCGCGACCGCGGCATTGGCCTGTTCGGTGGTGGCTGTGGCGGTGACGTGGCCCTCGGCGTCGGCCGCGTGGGCCTGGGTCGTGCCCTGGGCGAAAGCCAGTGGCATCCCGGTGCTCAGTCCCATTCCCAGCACCAGTGCTGTGACCCCAGTGACGGTCGATCTGTTGTTCATGGTGTTCTCCTCTCGTGGCGTACCGATCACCGATCCTGCGTCGGCGTGGGCGAGACGCGTGTTGTTCTGCGCGCCCCGACAGGCATCGTCGCCTGTGTTGAAGTCGCGCGTATTGACAGTGCGCGTCAAATTCTTAACTTTTGGTGACAGCGTCGCTCTGGCGCGCCGCAGGAGCATTCGATGACGAGCCTGGTCCGCAACAGCGCCTTGGACGGTTTCGGCGCATTCGTCCGGGAACTCGGCGGCGAGCCGGAGCGGCTGCTGGCCGGCTGCAGTATCCCGACGGATATCGAGTCTCGCGAGGATGCGTTCCTGCCGTATCGCGCGTTGATCCAGCTGCTGGAAGACTGCGCCGACCAGCTGGCTTGTCCGGATTTCGGCATGCGCCTGGCCGGCGCGCAGGGCATCGGTATCCTCGGGCCGCTCGCGGTGGTAATCCGTCATTCCAGTACCGTCGCCGAGGCTATCGATCAGGGCGCGAAATACCTGCACGTGTTCAATCCGGGCCAGCGCGTGACGGCGCGGCGCGTGGGTAGCACGCTATGTCTGCGCTTCGAGATCCTGCTCGAGAATCTGGCCTGCCCGCGCCAGGCCAACGAGCGCGCGCTGGTATTCCTGAAGGGGCTTACGGAACTTGGTGGCAACGCGCCGACGCCCACCCGACTGCTCTTCGCGCAGAGCCGGCTCGCACCGATCTCGGCGTACAAGCGATTCTTCGGCGATACCGCCCTCTGCTTCGAGCAGCCCGTCTGCGGTCTCGATATCGACGCCCGGGCGATGCAGGAATCACTGCGCCGTTCGGACCGACACATCCGCTCCATGGCCATCGCGTTTCTGGAGCAGAACCGGGCCGCGCGCGACCCGCCGGTGGCCGCCCGTGTACGCGAGATCGTGCGCCGGCTGCTGCCGACCGGGCAGGTCGGCATCGACCTGGTTGCCGAATCTCTCAACCTGCACCGGCGTACGCTGCAGCGCCGATTGGACGCGGAAGACACATCGTTCGTGGTCTTGGTGGATAGCGTACGCAGGGAACTGGCCGTGCGCTATCTGGCTGAGGACGACATGCTCTTCAACCAGGCGGCGTCGCTGCTCGGCTATACGGAGCAAAGCGCTTTCAATCGCGCCTGCCAGCGCTGGTTCGCGACCACGCCGCGAAAGTACCGACAGAGCGCGACCAGGAGAGGACGTTGAAAATCAGATGCGATGTGAAAGTCTCGACTGCCTCGATCATGAATAGGCTAAGTCTATTGCATCCGCGGCTTGTATCGCCTAGCGCGATCTGGTTGCTGAGGCTCACCGCATGCGCCGGTAGTTGAGTCCGTCAAAAAAATCCCGCCTGACCCATGTGGCACTGCTCGTACGACGGTATCGCCAGTGGCGCTCTGCAGCCCCAAGGAGTATGAGTGGCTTCAATACGCCCCGCAGCCGGATTACAAGAACGCGAGTCGGATCAGCGCCAGCAGAACGTGCCGAGCTAAATATTCCAGCCCGGCACGCCGGCTGACCGCCGCGTTGCCGCAGGCCACGAGGGGGGGGCGGCCAGCATGGATATCGGTCACGGTGTCGGATTGCGTCGGGGACGCGAATTGAAGGCGAACAGATGCCCACCGAGCATGCCGGCGAACGCCTCGAGCCGGCTGGACAGGGCAATTCAGCGAGCGGAGATTAGTGGCGTTGAAAGCGACCTGTCACGGTCGTGATATAGCGCATGCCACGTCGTGCTGTCGTGTTTTACGGCGCAGCGTGAGCGTTGCACCGTCGATATATTCCCGTGACGTATCGACGCTTATCGTTATGCGCTGGATACGATGCTCTGTGACGAGCTTGGCCCTTGTTCGGTTGTCGCGGCCTGAAGACGAGGCAGTTCCGGATTTCGGCGTCTGTGATGCGTTTAGAGACGACGCCCGACGAGCTGTCCTCCGGGAAGTCGAGGTCGACTTTGCGTGTCCGATCGATCGTCCAACCGATATCGAGCGTGAAGGGCCGCCCGGCCTATACGATGCGTGCTTCACAATCTTCTTGTCTGTCCTCCGCGGCCACACCGCCCATCGGCCCCATATCGATTGCGGTGCCCGTCGCCCCGAAATCGAGCCGCGCCCCGTTCAAGATGTCGCTGGCGCCAGAGCGACCGGGCATTCTGGATTGGCCCGAAACGTATAACGCTGGTCGTCATGGGCCTGCTGACTCGGCGCGTACTCTAAGCGGATCTCGCCGTCTTGTACTGCCTGGCTCAGAGCCGCGTCGCCACCCGGTAGGCGGGGGCGAAATCGGCGGCCACCGTACAAGTGGGTGGATGGCGCACCAATAGCGTCTGCGTCCGGGTCAGTGCCGGTCCGGCGAATGAACAACAGATCCAGGTGCCGCCCGGAAAAATCTGTGTCTGCTCGCCGCTAATCGTGAGGCCACGCGGCCGGTTTTCGCGTGCCGCGAGCAACGCGTGGAGCATTTCTCGGATTGCCTGTTTCGGTGTATCGCGGTATCGCGTAGCGCATCGAGAAAGTCGACGCGCACGCGATATCTATGCGTAATCACGCCCTGCTCGTGTCCAATTTCGATCGGCGCTATCGACTCGGTTTACAGCTCGCCGAATTGATCGAGGCGGTCCCGACTGGATGCGCGCAATGTTGTTGGCATCGGGCGTTCTCCGTCTCATGTGATTGGCGTGCTACGCAAGACGCCGACCAATACGGCGACGCTCGTGGCGCTCCGAGTCGCCACTCGAGAGCCGGGCCAGGCGCATTTCCTGGCTATTGCGGATGCTCCATGATCGAGTGGCCGCGGTTGCCCGGTGGCGATTGGAAACGCCCTCAATTATATGGTAATAAAAATGATCGCACGCAATCGAGCATGGGGCTCGATCGGCGATGGACGTTTTATAACTAAGATCCATGCGAGGAGATCAATATGTCGGAACAAACCCTGTATGAGCGGTTGGGCGGCGCCTACGCGATAGCCAGTGCCGTCGATTACCTGATCGATCGGTTGCACACCAACGCCACGCTCAATAACAAGAACGACAAGGTCAAGGCGTTTCACGCCGATCAATACAAGGCCGGCTACAAGTTCATGGTCACGGCCTGGAGTATCGAAAAGACAGGCGGCCCAGCTTGTTATCCGGGCAAGGACATGTTCGAGGCCCACAAGGATCTAGGCCTGACCGATTACGAATTCGATGTCACTGCCCACGAAATTCGCAATACGCTCTATCAACTCGGCGTGCCACGTCAGGAAGTGAACGAATTCATGGACATCATCGAAAGTTATCGAAGCATGGTGGTGGCGGCCGCGGCCTGAAGCCGCCACGCTCCGAGGGGGCGGGCTTTAAGCTCGCCCACTTGTCCTGCCTTGCCCGGTGTTGTTGTCCTGCGGATAGGCCATGGCTGAACTGGCTTGGCGGCGGAGGGCAGCGGCTCCTGGTCTGCGCTACCTGTTTGGTACGGAAACCCGAACAAGGGGCTCAGCCGATAGAGATCACGATGCTGCGGATAAGTAACAGCCGACCCGTACCATCGGATAGTCAGGTTTATTGTTTTGGTTCTCGGCCGGCTCCTCCTGCCGTTTGTCCGCGGCGCCGGTCGTCATCTCGGTAATACAGCAACGTGTCTATCGCTGTAGTTCCAGCTGCTGGCCAGCGGCACGATTGATAACACCGTTAAACGGCTTTCCCACGGCAGTAAAATACCGGCGCCCAGGCTCTCCGCAGCCGAGGAGATTCGAGTGGCGATCTCTGTCTGCTTGACTGTCGAAGCATCTGTGTACCGCTACCTCCTAACAGTCGATTCCTGCGTCTTTCAGCGTGATCGAAACGGCCTGATATCTCGGCTACTCAGCGCTGCGTTCTTCCATAAAGAAAGGGGCCCTTTAGTTGCTGTGTTTCGGTGGCGTTCACGGCCTGACGTCGGGATCATTTAATCTGTAATCTGGCTGCAACTAGCAAATAAACCGCTTCTGAGAATTACACGGCACGACGTGGCCCGCCACGCGCCTACACGAATCCATTGAACAAGGGCTGTCTAATGTCCAGTGACGAAAAGGACGGTCGGCAGACGCCGGCGGAGCACGAAAAAGAGAAATCGCAAAAAGAGCCGTCGGAACAGGAGAGCCAGCAATCCCAGAGGGCGGAGCAGGAACAGATTGCCCAGCCTGCTACCCACGAGGAACAGGCTGAAAGCTCGGAGAAGGAAGAAAAGCCAACGAAACCGTCGCGTCTGGCTGTGCTTGCCCTGGGCGCCCTCGGCGTATCGTTCGGTGATATCGGTACCAGCCCGCTGTATGCCCTGCGCGAATGTTTTCGCGGCGCGAGCAATCTGGAGCCGAGCGACGCCAACGTCTTTGGCATTCTGTCGCTCATGTTCTGGGCATTGCTGCTGATCGTCTCCGTCAAGTACATGCTGTTCATCACGCGCGCCAATAACAACGGCGAAGGCGGCATGCTCGCGCTGGTGGCCTTGCTCAACCCCTGGCGTGAGAACGCCGGCCCATATTCCAAGTTGCTGCTCAAGCTTGGCGTATTCGGAACGGCGCTGCTTTACGGCAGTTTCATGCTCACGCCGGCCATCTCGGTCTCGAGTGCGGTCGAGGGCCTGGAGGTTGCGACACCAGCCTTTCAGCCTTATGTGATTCCGATCACCATCGTCATTTTGATAGGTCTGTTTGCGATTCAAAGTCGCGGCACGGACACGATCGGCGCATTCTTCGGGCCGATCATGATCGTCTGGTTTCTGACGCTGGCGACGATGGGTGTGTACGGCATCGCCCACTACCCGGGCGTGATCTGGGCCATCAATCCCGGCCATGCTGTGGATTTTTTCCTGCGTAATCACTGGACCGGGTTCGTGGTACTGGGCGCGATCTTCCTGGTGGTGACCGGCGGCGAGGCGTTATACGCCGATATGGGCCATTTCGGCAGACGGCCCATCACCCTGGCCTGGTTCGTGCTGGTGCTGCCCGCGCTGCTGCTCAATTATTTCGGGCAGGGCGCGATGATGTTGCATACGGACGGCATGTCGGCGAGTCAGCCGTTTTATCATCTGGCGCCGGATTGGGCGCTTTATCCGTTGGTGATGCTGGCCACCATGGCCACAATCATTGCATCGCAAGCAGTGATATCCGGCGGATTTTCGCTGACGCGTCAAGCCGTGCAGTTAGGCCAGTTGCCGCGCATGCGTCTGCTGCAGACCTCCTCCGAAGAATACGGTCAGATTTACGTGCCGACGCTCAACTGGCTTCTCATGTGTGCCACGATCGCTCTGGTGCTGGGTTTCGGCAGTTCCAGCGCGCTGGCCTGGGCGTACGGCGTGGGTATTTCGTTTGCCATGACCATTACCAGTGTTCTCGCGTATTTCATCATGCGTGAGCGCTGGGGCTGGTCCCGTTGGCTGGCGCTCTCGATCACTGGCGCATTCCTGTTGGTGGACCTGCCGTTCTTCGGCGCGAACCTGCTGAAAATACCGCACGGTGGATGGTTTCCGGTGCTGACAGCCGCGTTGGTGTTCACGCTCATGGCCACCTGGCGCCGCGGCACCGAGCTGGTACGGGACCGGTTGACCAACCACGACGAACCGTTGCCGCTGGACGATTTCCTGGCCCGGCTGAAAACCGATGACACGATACGGGTTTCGGGCACGGCCATATTCCTGATCGGCAACGAGACCGGCACGCCGCCCATGCTGCTGCACCATTTGCGCCACAATCGTGTGCTGCACAAGCAGGTTTTGCTGATGACAGTGCGCACCGAAGACGTGCCGCGTATTCCGGCCGCCGACCGGCTCGAGATCGACGAACTTGGTCAAGGGCTGTATCGCGTGTATGCCCGCTATGGGTACATGCAGAATCCCAATGTGCCGGTCGCTGTACGGCTGTGTGAACATTTCGGAATCGATATTGATCTCGACAACGCCACGTTCTATGTCGGCAGGGCGACCATCATTCCCAGCGCAGAAGTGCCCGGCATGATGCTGTGGCGGGAAAAACTGTTTGCCTATATGGACCGCAATGCCATCGAGCCTACGTCGTATTACAAAGTAACGCCGGATCGAGTGGTGGAGTTGGGGCTTCGCGTGGAGATTTGAGCAAGACACGGTCTCGCGTCGGATATTGCTTCGCCAACAGGCGAAGGAACGTCGGCTTCAAGCGCAGTTGGCTGGCGATGCGCGGTTGTTCAGGCTGGCCTCTCGTCGGCTGTTGATGACCCTGCATGAGTAAATTTAATGGGTCGCAGAAGTCTCTTGGCCTGCACAGACCCAAGCTGCAGAGCCAGCCTGACGCTGAAGACGCGATGTTCGCGGTCATGCCTTGTGGCGGCGTGCGCGGGCAACTGCGCATGCTTTGTTTGGCGGAGGACGACACGCCATTCGATCAAGTTGTGTTGCTGTGCGGCTATACGCAGCAGAGCGCCTTCATTAGAGCCTGCCAGGAAGAAACAGGGACCACACAGGAGTAGCACGCGAGTGCCACGAGTTGCGAGCTCTGGGCATTGTCGATCATCACCAGCGTGGTAAATCCTGTAGGACCCCTTTTGCTTCTAGAAGGCCTTTGAATCGACCTTGAAACAGGTGACCTGTTTGGTTATGCCGACGGTTATCGCACTGCGTGTATACGCCGTCGGGCTCTCGCATCACTTTGAATAAGTTCCCGCAGAGTATCTCGATAACCAGTTGGTGATGCTTGGTCATCCGCCAATAGGCCTGGCATATCTAATTAAAGCCCCGCGCGACTTGTCTGGGTATGGTGAGAAAACATGCGCGATCGTCGTTGCCTTCCTGCATCGCTCCCCGCCATCCACCGGCGGAGTGGCGTGATGCGACTTAGCTAGACCTGCCCCCGCCTTGTATTCTTTCGATCAGGCCGTAATCTTCAGCATAAATATCCTTAATCGCTTGAATATTCTGATTATTGAGGAAGCTACTGGATGAAGGTAGTTTGTCGTTGTTTACAAATCGCCGATAAAGCTCGTGTGACGGAATATCGCAATTAATTTCTTCTTTACCTGGATTTTTATTGTCTGCGTCTGAACTCGTTGTAGCGTTCAATTTTTTACCGAAATACGAGGCGGCAAGTTTCTCACCGATTATGTGTCGCATCTGATGACTCAAGTCAGCCAATAGTATTGCGTCGGTGTATCGAACAGGCAACAAATGTCGGCTTTGCGGCATGACGTGTGAGTCTAATACTGTCGAACAGCGGGTGAGATATGAGTAAACGAACTCATTAAAAGTTGTTTTTTTTGGCGATAGTCCGGTGATTTGCTCAAAATTCGCATGAATGCCACGGTATCCGCTACGCATAACAAACTTATTCTTGAATACAGAAACCACACGTTCAATAGGATCTCGGTAAACTAGAATGATGTGGTCGGCCTTCCAGTAATCTTTTGGGAATCTAGCTTTGTGGTAAGCCTCAAGAAATCTGATGGGCTTTTGAACAGGCGGAGTTCGCTTGCTGGTGTGCGGTGATACATCAAAAAAGAGTTGTTTGAAGGCGCTACAAGCATTTTTGCGAATGTAGCAATATACAATAGATTTCTCGCCAATCTCGATTTTGAGATGCAAGGGAGCAAGGCGTCGCCTACGAAAAACCTGTGCTGCTTTAATAAGATTTCTATTGTCCAAGGCCGTTGAGTGAGGTTGCGATGGTTTTGGTTTGATAATGCGTCGTCTCGGCCTGATAGCTAATATAACTTAGCGTGCCAGATAGTATTTGGACTGGAAATTAAACTTTCCGATTAGTTCGAAAAAATCGGCAGGGCTACGATATGAGCCGGCTAGGTGGGAGTAATAAATCCATAACAGACATGCAGCGCGTCGCTATAGCAATGAATCGCGTTCAATTTCAACCAGGACTGTCGGTAACCGGATTCATGCGACGCTATGGCACGCAAGCTCTATGCGAAGCCGCGCTGGCGGCGTTGCGGTGGCCGCATGAAAGCATTGGAGAAAACCGATGGCTATCAGTGCGTAGTTGGAACGTAATACGGATATCGCTATAGGAGTTCGATGTTGCCAGGATAGTCCGCCAGCAGGCGATCGCTGGTGCAGAGTGTGAGGTCTTCGATCTGCGCTTGTGCGAGCAGAATTCGGTCGAACGGGTCTTTGTGAATGTCTGGCAAATTAGCGATGGCAGCGGCATGTCGGCCGTTGATTGGCAACTCGTCGTAGCCGTTCTCGAACAGGCCGCGACGGAGCCTCCCTGCAGAGATTTTGAAGTCTGGCCGATTGAGTCCTGCCTTGATCGCTACCTCCCATATGCTGGCAGCGCTGAACAACAGTTGGTTTGCGTCGTTCTGAATCAGATCGACGGCACGTGCGGGGAGCCTGTCCGAACCTGCGGCTGCCCATAGCAGCAGGTGCGTGTCCAACAGGAGAATCACGATTCGCCGTAGAACGCGCCTTCTATAGCCTCTACGCCCAGCGTGTCGAAGTCGTCGGGTATGTCGAACTCGCCGGCCATGAAGCCGATGCGTGAAGACTGCTTGTCGTCGGGTGCCGTGATGGCGCTGACTTTCACCAGCGGCTTGCCGGCCTTGGCGATAACGAAGGGCTCACCGCGGGCTGCGTCTTCGATCAGGCGCGATAGATGGGTCTTGGCTTCGTGGACATTAAAGGTGTTCATATCGCTTGTCGATTAAACTAACAACACTTAGTTTACCGACAGCTATTTCGAGCGGCAAGATAAATACGGCAGGACCTCTGGATAATGCGGTGCGTTATTTGAACCTTACAATCGACGTTATCGGCGGATAACGTGTTGCCTGGGCCCCATCAGTTAGCTAGACCGACAGCCGCAGCTTCCCACTCCACGCCTTCAAGTCCAGCAACAACTGCAACTTGGCGGGCTCGCCCTGAACGCGTTCCATGAGGGCCGCCACTACGTCGTCGTACTCATCCAGCGTCAGCCCGCCATCGGGTGCGAACTCCAGCCGCTTGGACAGCCAGCTGTTCCAATCGTCCTTTTCAGCGTCCACCAGCGTGTCTGGATAATGCCGGGCGCGATAGCGGAACAGCAGTTCGTTGAGGCGGTTGTCCTTGAACGCTATTGCACCGTCGGCCAGATCGGCCGGTGACGTGCGGCGCACCTGGTCGGCAAGTTTGCGATCGTCGTTGGAGATGAAGCCGTCGTAGAGGGCGGCTTCAGCGTCGCCGTCGGGCTCGAAGCTGTGGGCATCGAAGACGGCGGTGGCCTTGGCTTCCACTTCTGCGAGTTGATCGTGAATCGCTTTCCAGTGGCGCCGGCACTGGTTGATATCGAGATTGAGCCGGGCGGCCTCTGATTCGCGCATCATCTCGAACGGAGCCAGCACCGGGCATTTGTTCATGTGCACGCCTTTGAGCGCGATACGCGGGGTGTCTTCGGGCAGATCCTCGGTAGGCGTGAAGATACGCTCGTAGATTTCGTCAGGATCCAGTTCCAGCAGCGGGGCCGGGTCTACGCGCAGGTCATAGACGATGACCGCGTTCTTGTTGCTCGGGTGGGCCGCGATCGGCATGACCGGCGACAGACAGCCGTTGGAGGCCGGAAACTTGGAGGTGACATGCAGCGCCGGTTTGCGCGTGACCATGTCCAGTTGTTTGCGCGCGCTGTGCTTGTCGCGATTGGCCACGACATAGTCGAACAGCTTGGGCTGCTTGTCGCGGATCAGTTTCGCCAGGCCGATAGTGGCGTGCACATCGGAGAGCGCGTCGTGGGCTTTCTCCTGCAGCAGGCCGTTGGCCGTGGCCAGATGTTCCAGCTTGAAGCTGGGCGCGCCGTCTTCGCGCTTAGGCCATTCGATGCCGTCGGGGCGCAGGGCATAGGCCAGACGCACCATGTTGATGATATCCCAGCGCGAACAGCCGTTCTGCCACTCGCGGGCATACGGGTCGAAGAAGTTGCGCCACAGCGTGTGACGGGTCACTTCGTCATCGAAAGCCAGGCTGTTATAGCCCACGCTGCAGGTGCCGGGTGTCGCCATTTCGGCGACGATGGTCTCGATGAACTCGGGCTCGGGCACACCTTTTTCCAGGGCGATCTGCGGCGTGATGCCGGTAATCAGCGTGGCTTCCGGATGGCCGAGCATATCCACCGGCGGCTGACAGTAGAGCACCACGGGCTCGCCGATGATATTGAAGTCGGCATCGGTACGGATACCGGCAAACTGGGCTGGCTTGTCGCGCTTGGGGTTGGCGCCGAAGGTTTCGTAATCGTGCCAGAAATAGGTGAGCTGATTGGTGGCAGAGCCGGCCATTACGCGGCACTCGCCTTGCTGGCGTCCTTCTGGGCCTCAAGCGCCTCCGCGCTTTCCATCCAGAGTGCTTCGGCTTTTTCGAGCTGTTTGCTCAGTTTGCCCTGTTCCTGAGACAGGCGGGCGATCTCGGTCTTGTTGCCGTATACGCTCGGTTTGGTCATCTCTTTCTCGATGCCCTTGATCTTGTCTTCCAGCCGGGCCATGTCGGCTTCGGACTGCTTGATCGCGCGGCGCAGCGGTTTTTCCTTCTCGCGCTGGGCGGCGGCATCGCGGCGGGTATCGGCGCCTGCGCCGCCGACGGTCGTGGCTTTCTTGGGCTTCTCGTTGCCTTCGCGGGCCGAGTTCTGGCGGGTCAGCCACTTGGCATAGTCGTTGAGGTCGCCGTCGAAGGGGGCCATGCCGCCGTCGTCGACGCGCCAGAGCTGATCGCAGGTGGCATCAATCAGATGACGATCATGGGCGATCAGCACGACCGCGCCGTTGAAACCGGCGAGCGCAGTTTCCAGCGCGTGGCGCATATCCAGATCGAGATGGTTGGTCGGTTCGTCGAGCAGCAGCAGATTGGGCCTGGCATGCACGACCAGGGCGAGCGCCAGCCGCGCTTTCTCGCCGCCGGAGAACGGGGCAATGGGCTCCAGGGCCTTGTCGCCGTGGAAATCGAAGCCGCCCAGGAAGTCGCGGATGCTCTGCTCGGATTCCCTGGGTGCCTGGCGCTGAATATGGGTGGCCGCGCTCGCGTTGTCGTCCAGCACTTCGACCTGATGCTGGGTGAAGTAACCCACCTTGAGATATTTGTCGGGCTGGGCATCGCCGTGCAGCGGGGCCAGCTCGCCGGCCAGCAGCTTCATCACCGTTGATTTACCGGCGCCGTTACGGCCCAGAATCGCCAGCCGGTCGCCGGCAATCAGGCGCATCTGGATATCCGAGACGAGTGCGACGCCGTCGTAGCCGATATCGACGTGGTCCAGGCGCAGCAGCGTATCTGGCACCCGCTCGGGTTCGCGAAAGCCGAAGGAGAAGGGTGTATCCCAGTGGGCGGCCTCGACCTTCTCCATGCGCTCCATCTGCTTGAGCTTGCTCTGTGCCTGGCGGGCCTTGGTGGCCTGGGCGCGAAAACGATCGACAAAACCCTGCAGCTGGGCCAGCTTCTTCTGCTGATTCTCGTAGGCGGCCTGCTGCTGCAGCTTGGCCTCGGCGCGCATGGTCTCGAACTCGGAATAATTGCCGGTGTACAGAGTGGCGCGCCCGCCTTCCAGATGCAGCGTGTGGCTGATCAGCGCATCCAGAAAATCGCGGTCATGCGAGATGATGATCAGCGTGGCTGGATGGGCACCCAGGTATTCCTGCAGCCAGAACACCGCGTCCATGTCCAGATGGTTGGTGGGCTCGTCGAGCAGCAGCAGATCGCAGCGGCGCATCAGAGCTGCGGCCAGGTTCAGGCGCATCCGCCAGCCGCCCGAGAACGAATCCAGCGGCGCGTAGTGGGTATCCGGGGCAAAACCCAGGCCGTGCAGCAGTTTGGCGGCGCGCGCGACCGCTGAATAGCCGTTGATCTCGGCCATACGGCCGTGCAGCTCGGCCATGGCGTTGCCGTCGACCTCTTCCTCGGCCTTGGCGAGCTTTGCCTCGACCGCGCGCAGTTCCGTATCGCCGTCGAGCACGAAATCGATGGCGGGCTGCGCGCCGGACGGCGAGTGCTGGCGCACGGTGGCGATATCCAGGTGGGCCGAGATCTCGGCCTCGCCGGAGTCGGGTGCGAGTTCGCCCAGCATCATGGCAAACAGGCTGGACTTGCCGGTGCCGTTCTGGCCGACGATGCCGATACGCTGGCCGGGCTGGAAACGCACGTTGACGTTTTCCAGCAGCTTGCGCGATCCGCGGCGGAGGGTGAGGTCTTTGAAAGCGATCATGCGCGCATTGTAAAGCACCGAACGCTGTCAATCTGGGGTGAGTCGTATGTCGGGGCTCGGTGTAACAGCAAAAGCGTAACCCAGAGCACCGCCGTAAAGGCGCAGCCGATCTGGGCCGCGTTCACGGGCGTCCCCTGCCCTGCGCAACTGCCGGCCATCACGACCAGCGGCCTCCCGTTCGGGCTGATGGCCGAAACGTGGCCCCGAGAGCGACCGGCGCGGTTATAGATGATGAAGCCGACGAACGACGGCCCAAGCTCCAGATAGAGCGCTGCACCGAGTGGGGCCGTCGAGAGCGTTGGATCAACCCCAAGGATAAGCTGCTCGACGACCGCCAGCGCGAGTAGTGCGATACCCGCACGCAGTGCCAGCGGCACCATGGTTGCGTATCGGGGCATGCCGACAAGTCCGTTACGGGCAGATGTCAGATACAAAACAGCCGGCGCAGGCGCCGGCTGTTTTCAAGCGATCAGCGGATCAGCTCAGCTCGACGGCGCGCCGCCGCCCGAGCGCTGGCCACCACCGCCACCGCGATTGCCGCGGCGCGGCTTGCGCCGACGATTGGCGGCGCTGGGCGCGCTACCGTCATTACCCGAGGCAGCGCGGGCGCCGCCGCCGCTGTTACCACCGCCACCGCGCTTGGGCGGACGCTGGCCACCGCCATTGTCTGGACGCCGGGCGCGCTGATCACGCTCGTCTTCTTCGTCATCCTTGCCGGGCGCGCGCAGGTCGATGCCTTCGACCTGCATGCGCTCAATCTGATTGCCGATGAGCTTCTCGATATCCTTGAGGAACTTGCGCTCGTCCGGGCCAACCAGCGATACGGCTTCGCCTTCCGAGCCGGCACGGCCGGTGCGCCCGATGCGGTGGACATAGTCCTCCGGCACGTTGGGCAGTTCGTAGTTGACGACATGCGGCAGCGCGTCGATATCGATACCGCGAGCGGCGATATCGGTGGCCACCAGCACTCGGATCGAACCGTTCTTGAAGCCTTCAAGCGCCTTGGTACGAGCGTTCTGCGACTTGTTACCGTGCAGCGCGGCGGCACTCAGGCCGTCGGTTTCGAGCTGCTTCACAAGACGGTTGGCACCGTGCTTTGTGCGCGCGAAGACCAGCACCTGCGACCATTCGCCGCTGGTGATCAGATGGCTGAGCAGGGCTCGCTTGCGGGCCTTCTCGACCATGATCGCTTTCTGGTCGATTCGCTCGGCCGTGGCATTACGCGGCGCGACGTCAATCTCGATCGGATTGTTGAGCAGGTTGGACGCGAGCTTACGGATATCCTTGGAGAAGGTTGCCGAGAACAGCAGCGTCTGGCGCTTGGCCGGGATGTGCTTGAGCACCTTCTTGATATCGTTGATGAAGCCCATGTCGAGCATGCGATCGGCTTCGTCCAGCACCAGCGTTTCCACACCGGACAGATCCAGATTGCCCTGCTGCAGATGGTCGAGCAGACGACCGGGTGTGGCGACGATCACGTCGACGCCTTTACGGAACGCCGAAATCTGCGGCTGATAGCCGACGCCGCCGAAAACGACGGTGGACTTGATCCGGGTCTGCCGGCCGTAGGTCTTGACCGACTGCTCTACCTGCGCGGCAAGTTCGCGGGTGGGCGTAAGCACGAGAACACGTGCCTTCTTGTAAGACTCCTGGCCCAGACGATGCAGCAGGGGCAGGGTGAAGGCAGCGGTCTTGCCGGTGCCGGTCTGGGCGGCGGCAAGTACATCCTGGCCTTCGAGAACGGCCGGAATGGCCTTGGCCTGGATCGGCGTGGGCGTGGTGTAGCCCTCGGCGGCAACCGCCTCGAGAAGCGACGGCGCCAGGCCGAGTTGATCAAACGACATAAAGTTTCCTGGATTGGACTGACTGCGGCGATTCGTGAAACACGACACCGGCTGCCGCGTGGCATGATGGCGTGACAGACGCAGTCGAAATCCGGGCAAATCTGTGCCGGAACACTGCGAAGGATGAGGCCTCGGCGTGCGGGGGCAGAGCCTGTGCTCGTTGCCAGCCGAATCGGTCATCATACGCGCCGCGGCGCCACTTTGACACCGGACGGCCGAACGACACGGCGCGCTGCCTGTCCAAACCCGTACTTAACGCTTTCCTTCGTTCTACTACCGGGGCCAACTCGCACGCTCATGCTGCTTCTGCTTTTCTATCTGTTCCTCGCGCTGGGCGTATCGTTCCTGTGTTCGATTCTCGAGGCCGTGCTGCTCTCGCTTACGCCGTCGCATATCACGCTGATGGCGCAGGAGAACGAGTCCCTTGGCAAGCGCCTGAAGACACTCAAGGACGACGTCGACCGGCCGCTGTCGGCGCTGCTCAGTCTCAATACCATTGCGCATACCGTGGGTGCGGCCGGTGTGGGCGCCCAGTCACAGGTGTTGTTCGGCAACGGTTATCTGGCGATCACTTCGGCGCTGGTCACGCTCGGGATTCTGGTGATCTCCGAAATCATTCCCAAGACACTGGGTGCGACCTACTGGAAAACGCTCGCGCCGTTTGCTGCAATCGTGCTGCGGTGGATGGTCATCGGGCTGTATCCGCTGGTGGTGTTGTCGCTGTTCATCACCCGATTGCTGACCCCGAACGAGCGCGCGCCGGCCTTCTCGCGCGCCGAGTTCAAGGCCATGGCCGATCAGGGCGAGGCCGAGGGCGTGTTCGCCGTGGAAGAGTCGCAGATTCTGCGCAATCTGCTGCATTTCGAATCGCTACGGGTCAAGGACGTGCTTACCCCCAGAGTGGTGATGGTTGCCTTTCACGAATCGGCGACGGTATCCGAGGTATTCGAGGCGCTGGGCGCGCGCCGGATCTCGCGACTGCCGGTATTCTCGGACGATAACGAAGACATCACCGGTTATGTGCTGCTCTCCGACGTGCTGATCGAGATTGCGCGCGATCGCCACGACACGCTGATGTCGGCGGTCAAGCACGATGTACTGGTGGTGCCGGAAACGCTCTCGCTCTACGGCCTGTTCCGCAACCTGCTCGAACGCCAGCAGCAGCTGTCGGTGGTGATCGACGAATACGGCGGTATTGTCGGTGTGGCCACCATGGAGGACATCGTCGAGACAATGCTCGGTATGGAGATCATGGACGAAGGCGATGCCGTCGAGGACATGCGGGTCATGGCCCGTCAGCGCTGGCTCACCCGGGCGCGCAAGCTTGGGCTGGTGAGCGAGGAAGATGACCGCATCGAAAAAGCGGCCTCGCGGGCGCCGGCGTAAGCGCTGTCAGTCGGTAGGCACGATAGACGCATGGTCGGCTGCGCTGCGCGCGCGGATCTCGGCGATCGCTTCACGCATGCACGCCACGAATATGCGCGCCGCCTGCGACAGACCGTCTCGCTCGGTATGCACATAACCGAACGACACCCAGCGCGCCGGCGCCAGCGGCCGCATCACCGCGCCGGTCATATCGATGGACGGGGCGCATAGCCGGTCCAGCACTGCAACGCCGGCCCCGTCTCGCGCCATCTGACAGGCGAGCAGGGAAGAGCTGCTCTGTACCTGATGATGGGCCTCGACGCCGCCCGACTGCAGGAAGTTGTCGATATGATCGCGCCATACCTGCCCGCGGCCCAGTCCGAGCAGCGGTTGGGCGGCAAGATCCTGGGCGCTCACCGACGCCTGGGACGCCAGCGGATGATCGGCGGCCATGATCGCTTCTGCGCGTACGTTGACCAGTGGCGTAGCCACGATTTCCAGCAGCGAATGCGCTACCGGCAAAGAAATAACCCCCATGTCGTAGACGCCCACACCGAGCTGTTTCTCGAGGGCGGTCCGCGAGTAGACATCCACCTGTATCTCCATATCGGGATGGAGCGCGCGCATGCGGACCAGCGCCGGCGCAACCAGACCCTGGCCGATACGCGCCGCGGTGAGGATGCGAAAGCGCTGGGCACGACGCTCCCGAATGGCGCTTGCGATACGCGGGATCTCATCCAGGCCAGAGACAATATGCTCGGCTTCGCGGAAGAAGCGCTCGCCCTCCTCGGTGAGGAGCAGCCGCCGGTGCGAGCGATGAAACAGCGCGATCCGCACTTCGGCCTCCAGCTGTGCCACCAGTCGGCTCGCGGCGGGCTGACTGATATGCAGTGAGCGCGCCGCCGCTGACAGCGATCCCTGGATCACGATCTGTCGAAACAGTCGAAGTGCCTTGATATTCATGACGGCGCTAAGAGGCAAGTGTCTACCATGGAAAACAAAATACGCGATCTATCCGTTTTTGGCATTAATTGATCTCATCTTTCTATTTCTGCAATACAAGCCGCTTTGCTAGCGTCTGTCGCCGTAGCAACAAAGAAGCCGGTCAACGGCTCACAGGGCGCCGCCATCGGTGGCGCTCGATTACAAAGCAAGGGGAGATGAGATGCGACGTCTGTGGACAATGGCGCTGTTGCTGATGATGGCGCCCTGGGCGCTGGCCGGCACGAGCGGGCCACTCGCCAGCGGGGCCGGTCAATATCAATACGATGATCCGGCGACCGACAAGCCGGTAACCGTCTACTACTACAAGCCGGCGGCATACACCGCGCACACGCCGGTTGTTTTCGTGCTGCACGGGCTGCGCCGTAACGCCGCCGAGTATCGGGACAGCTGGGCGGGCTATGCCGAACAGAATAATCTGATGGTGCTGGTGCCGCTGTTCTCCCGCGACCCGTATCGCGGTGCTGCGGGCTACAACCTGGGCAATGTCTTCCACCCGACCAACAGCCTCGAGGCGCGCGGCCGCGCCCTGCCCGAGCAGCTCAATCCCAGATCGCTCTGGGCGTTCAGCCTGATAGAGCGGCTGTTCACCGATTTCGAAACGCAACGCGATAATAACGACTCGCCGCGCTACTTCCTCTACGGGCACGGGGCAGGTGCCCAGTTCGCTCATCGCTTTGCCCTGTTCATGCCGGATGCGCGCGTCGAGCAGATCATCGTGGCCAATTCGGGCTGGTACACCATGCCCAACGAGACTATCGAATGGCCGTACGGCACCGGCGGCGTGTCGATCGTCGAACCGGCGCTGCTTGATGCGTTCTATGGTCAGCACATGCTGCTGCTGTCTGGTGGCGCGGATACTGCCACCCGCAATACCGTGATGCGCCAGAACGTGCATACCGATGCCCAGGGGCCGCATCGACTGGCCCGTGGCAAGCATTACTTTGCGGTGGGCCAGGACAACGCCGCGGCACGGGGCGTGGCTTTCAACTGGCAGCAGTGGACGGTGCCGGGCGTGGGCCACAGCGACACTCAGATGGCGCCATTCGCGGCGCGCTATATCGCCACCATGGCCGCTTACCAGGCGCCATAGCGCGGTGTATGTCATGCCGGATCGGCCGGCATCGCCTTCAATCGATAAACAATAAAGGGCTCCGCAGAGCCAAGGGGAGATCATGTCTGGAAAACGACTCAACAAGCGGCTGCGTCCGCTGGCCGGTGCTGCCGTGATGGCGCTCGCACCCACCATTGCGATGAACGCCAGTGCAGCGACCAGCGACGACCTGGCCGAGCTGGTACGCCAGCAGTCGGCCATGCTCGAGCAGCAGGCGGCACAGATATCCCAGCTTCGGGAACGCCTCGATCAGGTCGAGGATTCACAGGGCAAGCGCCAGGTGAGTACGCGCGCCACTGACGAGGGCGGGGTTGCAGCTGCAGCGCAAGCCGAGCGCGCGCAGCAGGACGGCGCCAGCCAGAGCGTCGCCAACCAGAAGAACGAGTCGGTGCGCGAGCTGCAGAGTCGTGTAGCACTGCTCGAGGCCGGCAACGCCAGCCAGTCGGGCATCGACTGGAGCGACGGCGCGCCGGAGTTCATCAGCCCGGACGGTGAGCGCAGCTTCAAGCTGGGCGGCCGGCTGCAGTTCGATGCGTCGACCACGCATGGGTCGCGCTTTGACGATACCGGCGCCGATCGTAATATCAGTGGCACCGAAGCACGGCGCCTGCGTATCGACGCGTCCGGGCAGCTCGCGCGCTGGCTGGGTTACAAGCTCGAGTATGACCTGGCCAACAACGGCGCCAGCGTTCGCGACGCGTTCCTGAAAACCGGTTTTGGCCTGGGCAGCAACGATGTCGCGCTATATCTGGGCAACAAGTATGACGATCGCACCCTTGACGGCGCGACTTCTTCCAACAAGACCTGGTTCATGGAGCGCAGTCTCGTCAACGAGGCCGTCGCGCCGGATCGCGGTAGTTACGGGCTGGGTATCAAGGGCAAGATCTACGACGGCGGACGTAACTGGCACGGCTCGCTGGCCATTACCAGCGGCGAGATCGGGCGCGACAACGAGACATCGGACAACGTCACGTACATGTCTCGCGTGCACTGGAACCCGTGGCGCTCCGGCGAGAACATGGTGCATCTGGGCACCTGGGGTTTCTATGAGGACTTCGACCAGACCGACAGCACCGTGTTCAAGAACACCCGCATCGCCGATCATTTCAACGACAACGCCACGGTGCGCAGTCGCGGTATCAGCGATCCGGACAACAGCACCGCCTACGGCTTCGAGCTGGCGACGTCGCTGGGCTCGTTCGCGGCGGCCGCAGAATACGGCCAGCGCAAGGTCGATCAGCGCGAGGATCTTGGCGACGAGTCCATGCGCTATGACGCCTACAGCCTGCAGGCCGGTTATTTTCTTACCGGCGAGCATCATGGCTACTCGCACAAGTCCGGTGTCTGGAAGTTTCCCGAGGTGCGGCGTCCGGTCTCGGCCGGGGGCTACGGTGCCTTCGAGGTGGCGGCGCGCTATCAGGCGCTGGATTATTTCGACGCGCCCGATTATCCCGGTGGCAACGGTCGCTCGCGCACGTTCGGCCTCAACTGGTATCCGAACGACTGGTCACGCGTGATGGTCAACTACAGCCTGTGGGATACCAACAACCGCAGCGGCGATTACCAGGGCATGGACAACGGCAATACGCTATCGGCACGAGCACAGGTCATCTTCTGATGTTCCTGCGGCCTGGCGCTATTGCTATCAGTCGCATCCCGGTCTGGGCCGGGATTGCGGCGACCGTGCTGGCCGCGCTGGTGGGCTGCGCCGAGCCGGTCGCCCAGGACGACGTGCTCGACGTAGCTTTTCAGGAACAGATCAGCAATCTCGATCGCACGTTCACCACCAAGCGCGAGTACATCATCCTGTCGCAGCTGATCGACGATTTCCTGTTCGCCGTGGATCCGGCCACGCTCGACTATGAGCCGCTGCTGGCCAAGTCCTACAACTTCGCCGATTCGACCACGCTTGACGTGACCCTGCGTGACGGCGTGCATTTTCACGATGGCTCGCTGCTGTCGGCCGACGACGTGGTCTATACCTATCGATTCGTGATCGATCCGGCCAACGGTGCCCGTGCTCAGCAGCATATTGCCAAGTGGCTGACGTCGGTAGAAAAAACCGGGCCGATGAGCGTGCGTTTTCATCTGAAATACGCCTATCCACTGACCCTGCGCGACATGGCCGTGACCGTGCCGATACGCAAGGCCGGCAGTTACAGCACCGATGGCAGGCTGGACAAGTCCACTCTGGTGACTCGGGAGAACGGGCTGGGGCCGTATCGAGTGGTCTCGTTCGCGCCGGGCCGGGAAGTCGTGCTCGAGCGTTTCGACAACTACTATCCCGGTTCACCCAAGGGCGAGCCGGCTATCAAACGGATGCGTATCCATACCGTATCCGACTGGGGTTCGATGCAGGCCGGCCTGCTCAGCGGCGAACTCGACTGGCTATACAACGTGCCCGGCGATATTGCCGAGAATCTTGCCGCATCGGGCTATGCACGACGCGAGGTGGGCAGCTCGATGCGCATCGGTTTTCTCGTGCTCGATGCCAAGGGGCTGACCGGAAAAGATAACCCGCTGACCCGTCTGAAGGTCAGGCGCGGTATCAACCATGCCATCAACCGCCAGTCGATCGTGGAACATATCGTGCGCGGCGGTGCCCAGGTGGTCGATGCCTCCTGCCACCCCGTTCAGTTCGGCTGTGAACAGGATGTCCGCCACTACGACTTCGACCCGGACCGCGCAGGTGCGCTGTTCGCCGAGGCCGGCTATCCAAACGGTTTTCCGATGCAGATATGGGCTTATCGCGACCCGTACGTGGCCGAAGCCATGGCCCAGGATCTGCGTAATGTCGGCGTCAACGTAGATCTGCGCTATGTGAAGTTGCCGGTGCTCAACAAGGCCCGCTCGGGTGGTCGTATCCAGTCGTATTTCGGCACCTGGGGCGCCGGCGGAACGCCGGATGTGGATGCCACCCTCAGCGTGCTCTGGAACGCAGACACCGATCGTAACTTCAGCGGCGACAGTCAGGTGTCGGCGTGGGTCGAACAAGCGGCCACGACCCGCGACCAGCCGCGACGACGCGCGCTCTACAGCAAGGTGCTCAAGCGTATCGCCGATCAGGCCTACTACGTGCCGTTGTATGCCTATCCCCAGAACTATGTGTTGTCCAAGCGCTTGCTGTTTCCGGCGCCCAGCGACGGCATGCCGCGCCTGTATCGCGCCCGCTGGGATGAGACCACGACACCGGCCGGGGCCCAGGAGTAGCCATGCTGCGTTATGCCATCAAACGTCTGCTGCTGGCCCTGGCTGTTGCATTCACTGTTTCGGTGGCCGCCTTTCTGGCCCTGCATCTGGCCACCGATCCGGCCCGCGCGATTGCAGGCGAGGACGCCGAGCAACAGGTGGTCGAACAGATCCGTGTCGAATACGGGCTGGATCAGCCCTTGATCAGTCAGTACACCGAATGGCTTACCGATCTGGCACAGGGCGATTTCGGCGAAAGCTATTACTGGCATCAGCCGGTGGCTCATCTGATCGTCGAGGCCGCGCCCACCACGCTGCGCCTGGCCGGGTTCGCACTGCTGATCACGATTTTCGTGGCGATCCCGCTGGGGGCACTGGCGGCTATTCGTGCCAATACCTGGATCGATCGGCTGGCGTTGTCGATTGCGGTATCGGCACAGGCGATCCCCAGTTTCTGGCTGGGTCTGGTGATGATCGTGATCTTTGCCGTCGAGTTGCACTGGTTCCCGGTATCGGGCGGCGGCAGCTGGGCGCATTTCGTGTTGCCCGCTTTCGTACTCGGCATGCGCTCGGTGCCGGCGGTCATGCGCCTGACCCGCGCCGGGCTGATCGAGGTCTATGAGTCCGACTATATCCGCACCGCCCGAGCCAAGGGTTTTCGCGGGCGTCGCCTGCTCACCGGACAGGCGCTGCGTAACGCACTGCTGCCGGTGGTCAGCGTGCTGGCCGTCCAGCTCGGCCACAAGCTGGGCGGCTCGATCATCATCGAATCCGTGTTCTCCATGCGCGGTCTTGGCCGCCTGGCGCTGGATTCGATCCTGGGCGGCGATATTCCGACCGTTCAGATGCTGGTGTTCATCTTTGCGATCACGTTCGTGTTTCTGACGTTCATATCGGATCTGGCCAACGCCTGGATCGATCCGCGGCTGCGTCTGAGGTAGAGCCATGAGTAGCACACCCGACACACTCGCCGAGCGACAGATCGCAGGATCTGCCGGCGAGGACGACCTGCTGGCGCCGCTTACGCCGCGCCAATTGTTCAGACGTCGCGCGCTGTCGCACTGGGGGCTGCTCATCGGCTCGGGCCTGATTGTGGCGCTGGTGCTGGCCGCGCTATTCGGGCCCATGCTGGTACCTCACGACGCCTACGCACAGGATCTGGCCGGACGGCTGGCACCGCCGATATGGGCTGGCGGCAGCTGGACCCATCCGTTTGGCACCGACCATGTGGGCCGCGACTATCTGGCCCGGCTTCTCATGGGCGCGCGGGTATCGCTGACGGTCGGCTTCTTCGCGGCGATCGTGGGCAGCGTGATCGGCGTGGGGCTGGGTATCTGTGCCGGCTATTTCGGCGGTCGTGTGGATCAGGTGGTCTCTTATCTGCTGACCTGCCAACTGGCACTGCCCCAGATTCTGCTCGCCATGGCGCTGGTCTTTCTGATCGGGCCGTCGATGATCGTGGTGATCGGCGTCATCGGCGTGCTGCACTGGAGCTATTACCTGGTGGTGTCGCGCTCAGCGGCCATGCGTATCCGCGAACTCGACTATGTCGCCTCGGCGCGGGCGATCGGCAGCTCGACGCCGGCGATTCTCTGGCACGAGGTGCTGCCGAACCTGCGTAGCCAGGTGATCGTGATCTTCACCATCGAAATGGGCACGGCCATCCTGTCGGAGGCGGCCCTGTCTTTTCTGGGCGTGGGCATCCAGTCGCCGACCCCGTCCTGGGGGCTGATGATTGCCGAGGGCCGTCAGTCGATGTTCTTCCAGCCCTGGCTGGCCATCCTGCCCGGCATCGGCCTGTTTGTGCTGGTCATGGGCGTCAACCTGTTTGGCGACGGTCTGCGCGATGTGCTGTCGCCCGAGGGCCGGAACTGATGGCTGTGTCCAACGACGCACTCCTATCGGTGCGCGGCCTGTCGGTGGCGCTGACAACGCCGAGCGGCGATATCGTGCGGCCCGTGCGGCAAGTGGATTTCGAGCTGGGTCGCGGCGAGGCGCTGGGTATCGTGGGCGAATCCGGCTCGGGCAAGTCGATGGCGATGCTGGCATTGATGGGGCTGCTGCCGCGTAGCGCGCGCCGCGAGGCCAGGCGTGTGTCGCTCGGCGAGACTGACCTGCTGAGCTTGCCGGACGCACAGTTCGCCCGCCAGGTCGCCGGCAAGCGCATCGGCATGATCTTCCAGGAGCCGATGACGTCGCTAAACCCGGTCTATTCGATCGGGCGCCAGCTCACCGAGACCATGACCCTGCACGGCCAGGCCGATGCCCGCACGGCACGCCGGCGCGCGCTGGAACTGCTCGAACGTGTGGGCGTGCCGGAACCCGATGTCCGCATGGCCCAGTATCCGCACCAGCTATCAGGTGGCCTGCGTCAGCGCGTGATGATCGCTATGGCGCTGATGAATTCACCCGAGCTGATCATCGCCGACGAGCCGACCACCGCACTGGACGTCACCATCAAGGCCCAGATTCTGGATCTGCTGGCGGAGCTGCGCTGCGAACTCGGTACGGCCATGATTCTGGTCAGCCACGATATCGCGGCGGTATCGCGCGCGGTGGACCGGGTAGCGGTGATGTATGCCGGCGCCCTGGTCGAGACCGGGCCGCTGCGCTCGGTCATGCAGGCGCCGCTGCATCCGTATACACAGGGGCTGTTGCGCTGCGCGCCGCAAGCGCTTGCGCCGCATGGTGGCGGGCGTCTCGGGGCAATCGAGGGCAGCGTACCGCGCCCGTTTGCACGGCTGTCCCGCTGTGCGTTCACCGAGCGCTGTCCGCTGGTACACGCGGCCTGTCATGCCGGGGAACCGGATATGCACGGTAGCGCTGAACGCGATTATCGCTGTGTGCTCGACGTCGAGCGCCTGGCAGCGTTCGAGTGGGCAGACGAAGAGCAGCCGGCTGTGGCCCGGTCCTCGGTGGCGGATACCGCGCGCAGCGATCAGCCTGCGTTGGCGCTCGATTCGGTCAGCTGTCAATTCACCACGCGTCGCGGCCTGCTCGGCAAACCGCATCACCTCAAGGCCGTCGATGAGGTCTCGCTCGATCTGCATCACGGACAGATACTGGCCCTGGTGGGCGAATCCGGATCGGGCAAGACCACCGTGGCCCGCATGCTGCTGGGCCTGCAGCAGCCGACCGCGGGCACCGTGCGCTTCAACGGGCTGGCCCTGTCGGACACCGATCGCCGCGAACGCGCGCGTCGTATCCAGCCGGTCTTCCAGGACCCTTATTCATCGTTGAATCCTTTGCGTACGGTGGGCGATGCGATCGGGCGACCGCTGGTGGTTCACCGCATCGGCAATACGCGTTCACGACGCGATCGGGTACGCGAGATCATGTCGCTGGTAGGCCTGGACGCGCGTTTTTACGACAGCTACCCCGGCCAGATGTCCGGCGGACAGCGCCAGCGCGTGGCGGTGGCCCGGGCGCTTGCGCTGGAGCCGGAGATCCTGGTCTGTGACGAGCCGACGTCCGCGCTGGATATCTCGGTCCAGGCCCAGATCCTGAATCTGCTGGTCGATCTACAGGCCCGCCTGAATCTGACCTATTTCATCATCACCCATGATCTGGCGGTCGTGCGGTATATGGCTACGCGCGTGGCGGTCATGAAACAGGGACGGATCGTGGAAACCGGGCCGACAGAACGGGTTTATACACGCCCGGCGCATGCCTATACCGAGCAGTTGCTGGCCTCGATGACCGACCCGCTGGCGCCGCCAGAGCGCGCCCGCGCCACTCGATGACTTCTCCTTCCAGAGCGCCGCAGCCCATGTCCGAAATTCCCAGTGCTCAGACCGTGCGCGATCTGTTCTGTACGCACAGTCGTCATCAATCCTGGCTGGATGTAGAGGCGGCCCTGGCGCAGTCGCAGGGCGAGCTGGGCATGATTCCGACACAAGCGGCACAACGGATCGCGGCCGTGGCGCGGCTCGATGCCATCGATACCGATGACTTCGCCGCGCGTGCGGCCCGTAACCGGGCGCCGGTGCTTGCATTGGTCGAGACGCTCGCCCACGCCTGCGGGCCAGAGGCCGGTGCTTATGTGCACTGGGGCGGAACCACACAGAACATCATTCAGACCGCGCGTATCCTGCAGATGCACAAGGCCCATCGGGCGTTGCTGGCTCGACTCGGGGTCATCTTCAGCCGCCTGGCAGATATGGCGCAGACCAGCGCGCAGATGATCGTGGCCGGGCGTTCCAACCGCCGTCAGGGCCTGCCGATCACGTTTGGCTTCAAGGTCGCCGCCTGGATCGACGAGATGCTGCGCCACGAGCAGCGTCTGACCGGCGCGGAATCGCGCGTGTTCGTAGCGCAGATCGGCGGGGCGCTCGGCGCCATGCACGCCTTCGGCCCGGACGGCCCGGCGCTGAACCAGGCCGTGTCGACGCGATTGGGCCTGCACGCCACGACCATCCCTGTGCGCTCGGCGCTGGATCATATCGCTGAATACATGCAGCTGCTCGCGCTGCTGGCCGGCACCTGCGCCAAGATTGCCAACGAGTTCTATACGCTGATGACCGACGAAATCGGCGAGGTGATCGAAGACATCGAGGGCGCGATCGGGAGCAGCACCATGCCGCAGAAGATCAACTCCAAGATTGCGGTGAGGGTCATGGCTTATGCCAGTCGGCTGCGCGGCTACGCCATGACCACGCTCGAGGCCATGCAGCCCTCGCACGAGGGCGACAGCGCTTCAAACATGGTGATGTACAACGCCATCGACGAAGCCGTGCCGCTGGCCTACGAGATGAGCTGTCTGTTCGACGAACTGCTTGGCTGTATCCGCCTGCTGCCCGACAACATGCGCCGCAATCTTGCTGCCAGCGACGGTCTCATCGTGGCAGAAAAAGCGATGATGCTGCTGGCCGAGCACGTTGGGCGCAATCAGGCGCATCATCTGGTTCAACAGAGCGTCGAACGCGCCCAGCGCGATGGCTGCGACTTCGCCAGCGCGCTGGTGGCCCATGAACACCTGCCGAGCGCCATCGACGCCGATGCGCTGGTGTTATCGCTGTCGCCCGAATCCTATACCGGCCAGAGCGTGCCCATGGCGCGGGCGGCGGTCGAGCGCGCGCGCGGCGCCGCTGACCGCCTGGGCCGCCCTGCCTGAACAGCGACGCCGGCGTCGGCGCGAGCGACGTATGGCATCGTATGCGCCTGCATGAGTCTCTTACAGGAAATACGATCATGGGTCAGGCATCAGGCGACGAATTCGTAGCCCTGCATATTGCCGTTCTGACGGTCTCGGATACGCGCACCGAGGCCACCGACAAGTCCGGCAGGCTGCTGGTCGACCGACTCGAGGCGGCTGGGCATGTGCTCCACGACAAGGCCATCTGCACAGACGACGTCTACGAACTGAGAGCGCGCGTGTCGCGCTGGATAGCCGACGACCGGCCGGACGTGGTGATTACCACCGGCGGCACCGGACTCACCGGACGCGACGTCACCCCGCAGGCCATCGAGCCGCTGTTTGATCGGCGTATCGACGGTTTCGGCGAGATGTTCCGGGTGCTGTCCTACGACACGATCGGCACGTCGACGTTGCAGTCACGCGCTATCGCGGGTGTCGCCAAGGCCACTTTCATCTTCTGCCTGCCGGGCTCGTCCGGCGCCTGTGCAGACGGCTGGGACAAGCTCATCGTCGAGCAGATCGATGCCCGTACGCGGCCCTGCAATCTGCAGGAGTTGTTACCGCGGCTGACCGAACGCTGACCCAGCGCGGGCCTGATTCGAACGAGAGAAGAACAGCCCGGGCGACACGCCCGGGCTGTTCTGAATAACGCTTCAGATACCGGTGCTTCGGCGTCTGCGCACGCCCCAGATCAGCAGCAGGGTGATCCCGGCGAACAGCGCAAGCGGGGCGGGCTCGGCCACCGATGCCTGCCCCGTATCGTCGCGAAGCGTCGAATCGAAAGAGCCGAAGACCAGGCCGGAGTTGAAGACATTGCTCAGATCGGCAACGGTGACCATGAAGCCGTCGGCGGTGAGTATGAGCGCGCATTCGCGGCATTGCGGGACGCTGTTGAATGCCGTCATGAGCCCGAACCGGCTCAAGGACATGCCGTCGCCGGAAATCCGTCCGCCGAAGTTAACGAAGGGGCCGTTATTCAGATCGAACGTCACGGCGCCGACGGTAAAGCTGAAGTCCAGCAGATCAGCGGCGTTGAAGATGCCGCCGGGTGCGACTGCGTCGTCGTTGAGCTCGATGAAACCGGTTACCGCATCGCCGATCAAGAACGGCTGGGGAATCGGCCGTACGAAAGACATGCCGTCGGTAACGCTTCCCGAAAAATCGATGAACGCGGCATTGGCCGGGGCGGCCAGCCCGATAGCCAGCGGCACGAGCAGGGCCGATAGAAGGCGGGCTGCTTTTGATTTGATCGATATGCGCATTGTGGTCATGAAGCCTTTATAAGATTGGTGTGCGTATCAGCCGCACTCGGATACCACGCAAAGCAAAAGCCGGGCCATTTAACAAGATTTATATAATTCAGTAGGTTGCGATATATTTCTGGTTCCTCGTGCCGGGGCTGATAAGAAATACGACAGCGTGTAACCGGCGCAATCACCGGCACTGATGATCAGATCACGGGGTAAGCAGCGCGCACGGTATTCGCTGCGGTCTCGGCGCGTCGGATCGATTGCGCCGCCCTGTAATACTGGCCGACAGGGGCGGCGTCGCCGGTTGCGCCTCACACGGCGGCGATTGGGGTGGGCAGGACTGGCAGGCCCTTATGGCCCGGGCATCCGAGCGCTGGACGATGGCAGCAACAGAGACTGGGCGCCTTCGAAGTCGGCCGGTATGAAATCGATGCCGAAGCCCGCGAGCGTGTCCTGTGCTTCGGCTTCGATCCAGCGCGCGACCTGTGCGGTGGGGTCACCGTCACGCGGCCCGAGGCGGCGGCTCATCCAGATGTCGTCTGCCCGCCGCAGGGCAATATCGAACGGCTGAACCAGTATGCCTTCGGCGAGCTCACGGTCCACCAGCAGGCGCTGGGCAATGGCCACGCCCAGGCCCTGGGCGGCGGCCTGATTGGCAAGACCGGATTCCTTGAAGTCGAGCTCGCGCGTGGCTTGAATACCGGCGGCGCCGGCCACGTCCAGCCAGTTGGGCCAATCGAGCCGCCGGTAGCGCGAGCGCAGGAGCGTATGCCGGGCGAGATTGTCGAGCGGTGGCAGTGGGTGTGGCCCGGCCTGGACGCCCGGGCTGCAGACCGGCACCACGATATCCGGGAGGATCGGCTTGCCCGCGTATGTGTCGTCGTTCTCACGGCCATACCGGATACGGATATCCGCCTGTGCGCCGTCGAACTCGGCCGGGGTCGCAGCCGTGGTCAGGCTGAGATTGATATCGGGGTTGGCAGCGGTGAAATGCTTCAAGCGCGGGATGAGCCAGCACATCGCAAAGGCTTGATAGGTGCACAGCACGACGGTTCGGGCGTCCGGCTGGCGCAGTTGGCGAGCACCTTCGGCGAGCTGGTCGAGTGCGGCACTTACCGAGGGCAGCAGTCGACGGCCCGCAGGGCTCAGTTCGATCGTGTTCGCGTGGCGTATGAACAGCAGCGTATCGAAATAAGTCTCGAGGACGACCACCTGACGGCTGACCGCGACCGCCGTCACGTTGAGTTCTTCGGCGGCGGCCGCAAAGCTGCCGGCACGGGCGGCCGCCTCGAAGTTGCGCAGGGGGTTGAGCGGCGGCAGGCGGCGGCGAGTCATGGCAACAGCTTAACAATAAGTAAGCCCAGGCCGATCGATTGCCGCTATGACTGTATGCATTTGATGTATACCGTAGACCTATAGCGCGCACGGCCCTTTCTCGGGCTGGCGCGATAACAGGCATACGCAGGAGAGCCGACCCCATGCATTCGTTTCGATTCGATCCAGTCGATATGCCGGCCTCGACGCTCGCGGTCCGCGACAAGGTCCGCGGCTTTCTGGCCGAGGAACTGGCCGCCGAGCGCTTTACACCGCACCGCAATTCCTGGGGTAGCTTCGACGCGGAGTTCTCCCGGCGCTGCGGTGCAGCCGGCTTCATCGGTATGCGGTGGCCGTCAGAATATGGCGGCGGGCAAGCCAGCGCGCTTGATCGGCATGTCGTCATCGAGGAAATGCTGGCCGCCGGTGCACCGGTGGGGGCGCACTGGATCGCCGATCGTCAGAGCGGTAACAATATCCTGGCGAATGGCTCCGAGGCAGCCCGTACCACGATTCTGCCCAGGATTGCTGCCGGCGAATGTTTCTTCTCCATCGGCATGAGTGAGCCGAACTCGGGTTCCGATCTGGCCTCGGTGGGGATGCGCGCGACCCAGGTGGACGGCGGCTGGCGCCTGAACGGCACCAAGATATGGACCAGCCTCGCGCACAAGACGCACTACCTGATTGCACTGGCGCGCACCGCCGATGCCGGCGAAAACCGCCATGAGGGCCTGACCCAGTTCATCGTCAAACTCGGCGAGGGCAGCGGTGTGACCACGCGCCCTATCCGCAATCTCTACGGCGATCATGACTTCAACGAAGTCTTCTTCGATGATGTTTTCGTGCCCGATGACTATGTGGTGGGCGATGTGGGTGCCGGCTGGCAGATGGTCACCGGCGAGCTGGCCTATGAGCGCAGCGGCCCCGACCGATTGCTGAGCACGTATCAGCTATTGCGCCAGTTGGTGGATGTGCTCGGCGCGGACGCCGGCGAGCGGGCACAGGTCGCCATCGGGCGTCTGATTGCGCATCTGGCCACCCTGCGGCAGATGTCCTGGTCGGTGGCCGGCATGCTCGAAGCCGGGCAGTCGCCGGAACTCGAAGCGTCGGTGGTCAAGGACGTGGGCACCGCGTTCGAGCAGGAGATACCCGAGATCGCGCGCCTGCTGGTCGCTGCTCAGGCGTCGTTAACCGCGGGCGATCTGTACAGCGAAGCGCTCGCGCAGAGCGTGTTCTCTGCACCCTGTTTTTCTATTCGTGGCGGCACGCGCGAGATCCTGCGCGGCATCATCGCCCGAGGCCTGGGCCTGCGATGAGCGACCGCCCCTCCAAACCTGTGAAACCGATGAACGACCACAACACGAACGACGAGCTGCGAACGCTGGTGCTGGATACCGCCGGCCGGCTGTTTGCCGATCGAGTAGACGCCGATCTGTGCGAGCAGGTCGAGGCCGGAGAATGGCCACAGGCCTGCTGGGACGACATCGTCGCGATGGGCCTGCCGCGCATACTGCTTGCCGAGGAGGACGGCGGCACCGGGTTGGGCGCCGCCGACAGTCTGGCGCTGGTCGAACGGGCCGGCTACTACGCCTTGCCGCTGCCGCTGGGCGAGACCCTGGTGGGCAATCATCTGCGTTCGGCGATCGGTTGTCCGGTGGATGATGCGCCCGTCGCGCTGGTATCGAGCCACGATACGGATGGCATAACGCTTATAAAGTCCGGGGACGGCTGGCAGCTCAGCGGTCGGCTGTGCCGTGTCGCCTGGGCCCGTTTTGCGCCTGCGCTGGTGATGGATGTCGATACCGACCAGGGCGCTACGCAGCGTATTTGTCTGGCGTCCGCCGGCCTTGACTGGCGTCAGGACAACAGCCTTGCCGGTGAGCCACGCGATAGCGCGACGCTCGACGGGCTGAATCTGGATGCCGGTCGGGTCGCGCCGCTCGGCGACAACGCGCTGTCGATCACGCACTGGGGCGCGCTGATACGTGCCCTGCAGATGGCGGGTGCAGCGCGCCGCGCGTTGGAACTTGCCGTCGAGTACGCCAACGATCGCAAGCAGTTTGGCCGGCCGATCGCGCGTTTCCAGGCGGTTCAGCAACAGCTGGCGGCGATGGCCGGTCATATCGCGGTGGCGGGTGCGGCGGCCGATGCCGGCTCGCGGTCGCTGGGCAGCGATTCAGCCCCCCTGATGATCGCCATTGCCAAGGCCCGCGTCGGCGAGGCCGCAAGCCAGGCCGCGGCAATCGCCCATCAGGTGACAGCGGCCATGGGTTTTACACGCGAACACAGCCTGCACAACTACAGCCGCCGGATCTGGGCGTGGCGCGATGAACACGGGGCCGAGCCCTACTGGCAGGCCGAGATCGGCCGGGCGGCACTGGCCGCTGGCGGCGACGGTCTGTGGCCGTTCATCAGCGAGCGCACATGAGTCGGTCGGCGAGTCACGTGGCGGTAGAGCCGGCGCTGGCGCGGCTGTTCCGGCCCGGGCGTGTCGCGCTTGTCGGCGTGTCCGGGCGCGCCGGCTCGACCATGGCACGGCCGCTGACATTTCTGGTTGAACACGGCTTCAAGGGCGAAATCTATCCGGTCAATCCCAACTACGAACAGATCGATGGCCACCGCTGCTATGCGCGCCTGACCGATGTGCCAGAGGATATCGATCTGGTTCTGAGCATGGTGCCGGCCGGCGCGGCCATCGATGTCGTCAAGGATGCGGGCCGCGTGAACGCCGCGGCGGTCATCGTATTTGCCTCCGGCTTTGCCGAGACCGGCGGGGCAGGTGCGGCGCTGCAGCGTGAGTTACAACAAGCGGCAGACGAGGCCGGCGTGCGATTGCTCGGGCCGAACTGTCAGGGTCTGCTCTACGGGCCCTCGAATCTCTGTGCCACGTTTACCTCGGCGGCCCTGCGCCCGCGTGCCGTACGCGATTCCGGCGTGGCTTATGTGGGCCAGAGTGGCGCCATCGGCGGCTCGATTCTGGATCTGGCCAACGAGATGGGGGTCGGGCTGACCGCCTGGGCCAGCACCGGCAATCAGGCCGACCTGGGCCTGGTCGAACTCGCCCAGGCGCTGGTCGCCGACGAGGCCGTACAGGTGATCATGCTCTATATCGAGGCCGTCGGCGACGGTGCGGCCTTCACGCGGCTGGCCGCCAGCGCGGCCGAGCGCGGCAAGCATCTGGTGGTGCTGCGGTCGGGCCGCTCGGAAGTCGGCCAGCGGGCCGCGGCGTCGCATACGGGGGCGATGCTCGGCAACAATGCGGGCTTCGATCTCACCGCCGCACGTTATGGCGTCACCCAGGTCGACGACCTGGACGAACTGCTCGCAGTGGCTGCAGCCCGGGCACGCCTGGCGCCGATGCACGGTCGCCGCGTGGCGGTGATCACGACATCGGGCGGCGCGGGCAGCCTGGCGGCCGATCGCTGTGCCGATCATGGGCTGGAATTGCCCGAGCTCGGCGCGGCGACGCAGCGGGCGTTGGCGCCCTTGATTCCGGATTTCGGTGCGCTCGCCAACCCGGTCGATGTCACCGCCCAGATTCTGGGCAGCGACGACGCCTTTGGTGCGGTCTGTGATGCGACCGGCGCCGACGACCGCGTCGACGCTGTAATCGTATTGTTGACCATGGTGGTGGGCGACAATGGTCGCGCACTGGCTGCCGATCTGGCGCGCTGTGCAGACCGGCTCGGCAAACCGCTGCTGATTGCCTGGCTGGCCGGGGTCGAGCTGACCGCCGACGGGCGAGCCGTGCTGCGCGAGGCGGGCATTCCCGTATTCAGCAGTATCGGCGGCGTAACCCGAGCCGCTGCACGGCTGGCGAGCTTCGCTACGAAACGCAGCGAACCGAGCGCCCCGAGCATCGATATTCCGGCGCTTGTGGGCTGTCTGGACGCCGCGCCCTTCGACGGCGAAGCGCTGCTCGATGCGCTGGCTATTCCCTATCCAGTCAGCCGGATCGTGACCGATGCTGAATCGGCCGAGGCCGTGGTCACCGAGCTGGGCCGGCCGGCGGCGCTGAAGCTTGTTGCTGCGGGTCTGGATCACAAGTCGGATGTGGGCGGCGTGCGTCTGAATATTGATAGCGCGAACGCGGGCCAGGCGTATACCGCGCTCGTTGCCAGCGCGCGCGAGCACAATATCGTTGTCGACGGCGTTCAGGTCCAGCCGATGGTGGGCGCCGGTGTGGAACTGATCGTCGGCGCGACCGCAGGCCAGGACGGTTTTGCCCCGATCATCAGCGTGGGGCTCGGCGGTGTGACCACGGAGCTGTATCGCGATACCGCGTCGGCACTCGCCCCGGTCGACTCGGTTCAGGCCCGGGCGATGCTCGAAACACTCAAGGCCTGGCCGCTGCTCGACGGATTTCGCGGCGCCGCCAGGGCGGATGTGGACGCCGCCGTGGATGTGATCGTGCGGGTCGGTCAGGCCATGGTCGCGGCCAGGTCGGCGATCCGTGAATTTGAAATAAACCCCTTGATCGTCGGTTCGGCCGGCGAGGGCGCCATGGCCGTTGACGTGCTGGTCACGTGCGGCGACGCCGGGGCCAATCACTCATGACAGGAGCGTAGAAGATGGGCGATATCAAGCTGGAACGCCGTGAAGGCGTGGCGATTCTCACCGTCGATTCGGTAGAGGTGAAGAACGGGTTGACGCCCGATATGGGCAAACAGCTGGCAGCCTACTGCGACGAGATCGATGCCGATTCGAGCATTGGTGCGGCTGTGGTGCAGGGCGCGGGCGGCACATTCTGCTCGGGTGCCGACCGCCGCCTCTGGAACCCGGACGCCGATCAGGCCGAGGACAGCACCTACAGCGAGTACAGCGCAATCTACAACGCGTTCATGCGCGTAGGCACGCTGAGCGTGCCCACCGTGGCCGCCGTGCGCGGGGCAGCCGTCGGGGCGGGCATCAATCTGATGCTGGCTACCGATCTTCGTATCGTTGCCGACAACGCCCGCATCATCGCGGGTTTTCTGAAGATCGGCCTGCATCCGGGGGGCGGTTTTTTCACCATCGCCGGGCGCACCGCCGGACGCGAGGCGACCTCGGCCATGGGTCTGTTCAGCGAAGAGATCAGCGGCACGCGCGCCGTAGAAGTGGGCATGGCCTGGCAGGCGGTGGCCGATGACGACGTCGAGGGCCGCGCGTTTGAACTCGCGGCCCGGCCGGCGAAAGACCCACGTCTGGCACGTGAGGCGGCGCGCTCATTCCGTACCGAGCTCGGCGAAGGCCATATGAACTGGCAGGCCGCGATGCATTTCGAACGCGCCACGCAGATGTGGTCGCAGCGTCGGAGACGCGATCAGTAGCTATTGGATGCATCTCGGCGCCGATCGTGCGGCGCCGGATGCTGACCTGTGAATTGATGGTTTTGATCAACAGCGCGGGCAGGCAGACCGTTGGACATAAAGATAATAGAGGCTCAAGCCCACTCGGCCGAAAGCATCGGCCATACGACATGCGAGGGATGATCATGAACAGGAATCTTCTACGAATTGCCGCAGCGACGGCGATTACCCTGACGAGTTCCCTGTCGCTGGCCGCAAGCGACGTCGAACTACCCAAGACCATTGCCATGACCGCCTACGGGACCGGCTCGACCGGCTATACCCAGATGGTGTCGATCGGCAATCTGCTGCGTAACGAATACGGAACGTCGGTGCGTATCCTGCCCGGCGAGAACGATGTGTCCCGGATGACGCCGCTGCGCCTGGGTCGGGTACCGCTATGTGCCTGCGGCATTGCCAGTTACTTTGCGTCCGAAGGCGTGCTGATGTTCGCCTCTCGTACCTGGGGCCCGCAGCCGCTGCGTGTCATTACCACGTCCACGGCAAGCTTCGGGCTCGGCCCGGCCGTGGCCGGCGATATCGGCGTCAAGACGCCGGCCGATCTCAAGGGCAAACGCGTGGCGTATGTCCGGGGTGACGACGCCATCAATATCGGCATGGAAGCGTTTCTGGCTTTTGGTGGCCTGGGTTGGGATGACGTCGAAAAGATCACCTATCCGGGCTACAGCGCGGCGTTCCAGGGCATTGTCGCCAACCAGGTGGATGCGACCTACGGCTCGACCACGGCGCCCAGTGCGCAGCAGCTGGCGGCCAGTCCGCGCGGTATCGTCTGGCCCGCGGTCGATCCCGAAGACAAGGCCGGCTGGAAACGGCTCAACGAGGTCGCACCGTTCTTCCAGCCGCATGAGGCCACCGCGGTCGCGGGTGACGATTATGGCCCGGACCATCCCTGGGTCGGGGCGACCTATCCCTATCCGATTGTCTTGGGAACCGACAAGCTCGAAGACAAGCTGGCCTACAACCTGGTCAAGGTATTCACCGAGGATCAGGACAAGTACAAGGACGCCGCCCCCGGTAACGAAGGCTATGCCCAGTCGCAACAGAACATGGAGTGGATCGTTCCGTTCCACGCGGGCGTGGTGCAGTACTACAAGGACGTCGGCATCTGGACCGCTGCCATGCAGACGCATCAGGACGAGCTCATAAAGCGCCAGCAGGTGCTGGCCGATGCCTGGAAGACGTATATCGCAGATGACGCGCCGAGCGACGCCGCGGCTTTTCAGACAGGCTGGATGAAGGCGCGCGCCGGCGCACTCGAGGCCAATAACCTGCCCATCGTCTTCAACTGATACCGCATGGTACGAAAGTCTGATCGGCAGGTTCGCGCCGGATGCCGGTCAGACTTCTCCCTTTTTTTGCCTTGGCGGGTAAAGGATGCGCTCGTGCACAGTGCGTATTGCCTGTGGGTCCCGGTGGTTGTGCCCGATCTCGTTGCATAGCGCAGGGTTGCAAACACGCAAGCGCTTAATTCTAATAGGGTCCGTAGCATTGGGGCTACGTGTGCACCGGGGAGAATCATGCAATCAACAAAAAACTGGCGCGTGAGCGTCATGACGGCAGTAGTGGCCAGCGCCAGCGTCTATGTGCCGGCCGCGTTTGCTCAGCAGCCGAGCAACGCCGACCTGGCTGATCTGGTGCGACAGCAGGCCGCACAGATCGAGCGTCTGAATACGCGCATCGAGGCACTGGAGCAGACATCGGGTAGTGCAGCACCGGCGTCGCGCCGACAGGCCACGTCACAGCCTGCGACACCTTCGACGACCGCGCCGCGCACTGACAGCGCTGCGTCGAGCGTGGTTCAGGCCGGCGGTGGGCGCGACGACACGGCGGCGCGTCTGAGGGCATTGGAAGACACGCAGGCCAAGGGTACGGTCATCAACTGGTCATCCGGCGCGCCTGAATTTGTCAGCCCGGACGGCGAATTCAGCTTCGAGATTGGCGGCCGTATCCAGTACGACGTCTCCAGTACTTTTGGTTCGCGCTACGACGGTGAAGGTGCTCAGGACGGCTTGGATCGCAATATCACCGGCACTGAGTTCCGTCGCATCCGCCTGGACGCCTCGGGCCAACTGACGGACCCGATCGCCTACAAGCTGGAGCTGGATTTTGCCGGCAACAGCGTCGGGCTGCGCGATGTTTATCTGGCAACGTCGAAGGACTTCGAACTCGGCGAGGCGACCGTCTATCTGGGTAACAAGTTCACCGACAGCGGCTTCGATGGCCGAACGTCTTCCAAATGGACCTGGTTCACCGAGCGCAACACGGTAGCCAACGCAATCCAGCCTGATACCGGCGCCTATATCTCGGGCCTGACCACCGAGTTCCACGGCAACGACTGGCACTCCTCGTTGGCCGTAGGCAAAGGCTCGATTGGCGGCCCGGACAACGAATCGGACAATCTCACAGTTCTATCGCGGGCCCACTGGAACCCCGTCAATACGGATGGCACGATCGTGCATCTGGGCGTGAACGGCTTCTACGAGAATTTTGAAGGTGACCGCGTCGAGACGTTCCAGGACAACATCGATATCGCCGGCCACTACAACGATAACTTGTCCATCACGAGCGCGCTGCTCGACGATCCTAACCAGTCCACTGCATTCGGCTTCGAGCTGGGCGGGCTGACCGGGCCGTTTGCCACCGGCGCGGAGTGGGGTCGACGGGATCTGGATTCGGGCGCCGGACCGGACATGCACTACACCGCGTACTCGGGTCAGATCGGCTACTCGATCACGGGTGAGGCGTTTGGCTACTCCACCAAGCAAGGTGTCTGGGCACCGCCGAAAGTGGCCAATCCGGTGGGCAAGGGCGGTCTTGGTGCGCTGCAGATCATGGCGCGCTATCAGGCGCTCGACTTCCAGAACAGCGGCCAGTATGCGGGCGGCACCGGGCATGCCAGCACGATCGGTCTGAGCTGGTACCTGAACTCCTATACGCGTGCTCTGATCGACTACAGCTACTGGCAGACGAACAACCGAGTGCCGATGGGCGTGGATCCGAGCATCACCCCGGGCTACTACGGTGACGACAGCGGCAGCACCATCAACGCGCGCGCCCAGGTCGTGTTCTAGTCGCGGCCTGGTAATGACCTGAAAAAAGCCCCGTCGGTTCAACCGGCGGGGCTTTTTGTATTTCAGGACCCGCGTACAGCGGACAGCCTTTGATTAGCCCTTGTTGTAGGCCTCGATCGACTTGACGATCTCGGCCTTGGCCTTGTCGGCGCCTTCCCAGCCGGTGATCTTGACCCACTTGCCTTTTTCCTGATCCTTGTAGTGCTCGAAGAAGTGATGGATCTTGTTCTTCAGCCGCTCGTCCAGATCACCCAGGTCCTTGATGTCCTTATAGTAATCGGTGGCGATCTTGTCGGTCGGCACGCACAGGATCTTGGCGTCCAGACCCGACTCGTCCTCGGTGCCGAGTACGGCTACCGGACGCGCCTTGATCACGCAGCCCGCCACGATCGGCTCGGGGGTCAGTACCAGCACATCGACCGGGTCGCCGTCGTCATACAGGGTCTGCGGCACGAAGCCGTAGTTGGCCGGATAGTGCATGGCCACGTTCATGAAACGATCGACGGTCAGGCAGTTGGTGTCCTTATCGACTTCGTACTTGACCGAACTCGAGCCTTCCACGATCTCGATGATTACATTGACTTCGTCGGGCGCATTCTTGCCCGGCGTGACGGCTTCAAAGCCCATTGCAGACTCCTTTCATGATGAATATCGAATAATTCAGACGCGCGCAGTGTAACCGATGCGCCGCGCAGACGACTTTTGTGCCGATCAGACCGCGAAGCTGTCCTTGAGCTTCTTTTCCACGGCGACTTTCTTCAGGCGCGCGTACTGGGGCAGTCCGTCGGCGTACGGCGGATAGGATTCGCCTGCAATAAGCGGCTTGAGATAACGCCGCGCGGCTTCGGTGATATGGAAGCCGTCGTCGCTGATGAACTCGCGCGGCATCATCTTCTCGACGTTGGCAACCTGGTCCAGCGGTGCCTCGCCGATCGACCATTTATACGGCTCATCCGATTCGCGAACGATCGATACCATGATGCCGGACTTGCCGGCCACGGCGTATTCGACGGCCGCTCGGCCCACGGCATAGGCCTGGTCTACATCGGTCTGTGAGGCGATATGACGCGCGGAGCGCATCAGATAATCGGCGATCGCATAGTGGTACTTCAGCCCCAGCTTGCTGCTGATCAGCTCCGCCAGCGTCGGTGCCATGCCGCCGAGCTGCTTATGACCGAAGGCGTCGGTGGAGCCCGCATCGGCCAGGAATTCGCCGTCGGCGTTGCGCACGCCCTCGGAGGCCACGATCGTGCAATAGCCGTATCTCTTGACGGTGTCGTCGACCTTGGCAAGGAACTTCGCCTCGTCGAAGGCGATCTCCGGGAACAACAGAATATGCGGATCCTGGCCCTCGGCTTCGCTGGCAAGGCCGCCCGCGGCGGCGGTCCAGCCGGCGTGTCGCCCCATGACTTCCAGAATGAACACTTTGGTCGAGGTCTTGCACATGCTGGCCAGGTCGAATCCGGCCTCGCGGATCGAGACCGCCGTGTACTTGGCCACGCTGCCAAAACCCGGTGAGCAGTCGGTATGCGGCAGATCGTTATCCATGGTCTTGGGCACATGGATCGCCTGGATCGGATAGCCCAGCTTTTCCGACAGCTGGCTGATCTTCAGGCAGGTATCGGCCGAATCGCCGCCGCCGTTGTAGAAGAAAAAACCGATATCGTGGGCCTTGAATACTTCAATCAGGCGCTCGTACTGGGCACGGCTGTCTTCCAGGCCCTTGAGCTTGTAGCGTGCACTGCCGAACGCGCCTGCGGGCGTGTGCTTGAGAGCAGCGATCGCGCCGGCCGATTCGGCGCTGGTGTCGATCAGATCTTCGGTGAGTGCGCCGACTATCCCGTCGCGGCCGGCATACACCTTGCCGATCACATCGGAATGCTCGCGCGCAGCTTCGATCACACCGGCGGCGGATGCATTGATGACGGCAGTTACGCCGCCGCTCTGGGCATAAAACGCGTTTTTCTTGCTCATTGAATTACCTGACGACGACGGAGAAGGGGAGAGGATACTTTAGACATCGAAGGTTAGAAAATTGACTTGCCTTATGCGAATCATTAACGTCCAGCGTTCGCTTTTTGCGCGGTGTGACGCCGTCCGGTGCGCCGCTCCATTGTATAAATGCCTTTCGCGGGGAAATCATGCTGAAAATCGTGCTGTTGGGTGCGCCTGGCTCGGGCAAGGGAACACAGAGTGAAAAACTGGTGGCGGAGTTCGGCGTACCGCAGATCTCCACCGGCGACCTGTTGCGCAGCGCGGTGGCCAATCAGACCGAGCTTGGCCAGAAGGCAAAGACGGCGATGGACGCCGGCGAGCTCGTCTCCGACGATATCGTGGTGGGCATGATCCGCGAGCGGCTCAACGAAGCCGACGCCGAGAACGGCTTTATTCTCGACGGTTTCCCGCGCAGCCTGTCGCAGGCCGAGGCGCTCGACGAACTCCTCGACAAGCTGGATCGGCCGCTCCAGGGCGTGGTTCATATCAAGGTCGATAACGAAGAGATCGTGCAGCGATTGATGGCGCGTGGCCGTGCCGACGACAACGAGGACACGATTCGTAATCGACTCAAGGTGTTCGAGGAACAGACCCAGCCGCTGGTTGCCTACTACGACAACAAGGGCCTGCTGTCGGCCGTGGCCGGTGTGGGTGACGTCGACGAGATCTATGCGCGTATCAAGGGCGCGCTGCCGGCCGGCTGATCGGCCGGCCGATACGCCCGGCAGTCGGTCGGCCGGGCGCGATCTTCAACGAACGCCAGAGTTTGTGCCAGTGGGCTGGCCTGCTCTGGCGTTTTCGATTGTGGCGAGTACGTAATCGCCGGCAGCCTGGCCTCGCCATCCGCTGAGCAGCCGGGTGTCGGTATGGCCGTCGACAATCGCTGCGATCTCCTTGCGGCTGCCGATCGCGGAGGCGGCGATATTCAGTGCTGCCGCGCGTTCGGCCAGACAGTCCATACCCGCCTTGATCAGCGTTTTCTCGGCGGCCGTGGGCGGCTGCGGTGTCGGCGCGAGCGGCGCGTTGCCGTGGGCGTCTGCGGCGATCACACAGTCGATGAGTGCGGCGCCGTGGCGCGCGACCGTCTTCGCGGCGATGCTGCGGATGGCCTCGAGCTCGGCGACCGCGCGGGGGCGGCGTCGGGCGATATCGTAGAGCGCATCGTCGGCCAGGATCCACTTGCGCGGCCGATCACTGGCCATGGCCTCGCGTTCACGCCAGGCGGCCAGTTGCGCAAGCGTCTGCTGGGCAGGTGCATCGAGACGATGCCATTGCTTGAGGCGACGCCAGGCGCGGTCGGTATCAACCTGGAATCGGCTCGGATCGGCCAGCGCGATCATGTCGTCGTCCAGCCAGTCCGCGCGCGAAAGCTCTGCCAGTTCGCCGCGGATTGCTTCAAACGCCACCGCGAGATAGCGCACGTCGTCGGCGGCGTACTCGAGCGCGCCGTCGGGCAGTGGGCGCTTGCTCCAGTCGGTTCGGGTATGGTCTTTGGGCAGATCGACGCCGAGCAGCGCCGAGATCAGGCGCGCGTAGCCCATCTGGTCGTCCTGGCCGACAAGTACCGCGGCCAGCTGGGTGTCGAACAGCGGCGCTGGCATGGCGCCAAAGCGCTGCGAGAGCACTTCCAGATCCTGTTCGGCGGAGTGGAAGACCTTGCGCACACGGGTATCGGCCAGCAGCTCGGCCAGCGCAGAGAGATCGTCGATGGCCAGCACGTCGACCAGCGCGATTTCTTCCAGGTCGGCGATCTGAACTAGGCAGAGCTTTGGGTAGTAGGTCGACTCACGCAGGAACTCGGTGTCCACCGCGATCCAGTCGCGTGCTTTCATTCGTTCGCAGAATGCCGCGAGGGTCGCAGCGTCGTTGATCGTCGCGACGTGCTCGGGCGGCTTCGGTATCATGCCGGCTGTTGTCATAGGCTTGGCTTTCAAGAGGATGCGCCGTCGATGGAATTAGCGCGCCGTGTAATCGAGATCATGCTCTTCAAGCGTGGTCCGCAGGATATGCCAGGGGATTCGACCACGCTGATCGGCAGTGCGAGCGTCTATTGTATCCTTCTGTTCGCGCAAGTCAGCCTGCTGGCATCGTCTGGCTCTGCCGTGTTCCAGGCGGTGACCGCAACGATCCTCCTCGCGGTCTATGTCTACGGCGTGCTTCAGGTGCGCAAGCGTGTGCACCGTTTCGCCCAGACCGCGACCGCGCTGTTCGCCACCGGTGCGGTGGTCACACTGGTGATGCTCGGCCCGACCCATGCCATCGCGCCCTATATGCTGGCGGTGACCCAGGCCAGTGATCCACAGAGCGTGACGATGCCGTCGACGCTGGTCACCCTGTCTTATGTCGCGATGGGTTTCTGGGGGCTGGCGGTGTATACGCATATCTATCGGCAGGCGCTGGACAGCGGCCCGTGGCTGGGCTTTGGTGCGACGCTCGCCTTCGAACTGCTGTTGCTGTTCGTGTTCTCGATCATCGGCTGAGCGGAACACCGCAATGCATATTCATATTCTGGGTATCGGCGGCACGTTCATGGCCGGTGTGGCGCTGCTGGCCCGCGCGGCCGGCCACCGGGTGACCGGCTCTGACGCCGGCCTGTACCCGCCGATGAGCACACAGCTGCTCGATGCCGGTATTGATGTCATGGAAGGTTATTGCGCCAGCCATCTGCAACCGGCGCCGGATCAGGTGGTCATCGGCAACGCCATGAGCCGGGGTAATCCGGCGGTCGAGCATGTGCTGGATGCGGGGCTGGCCTATACGTCAGGTCCGCAGTGGCTGGCCGAGAACGTGCTGGCCGGGCGCTGGGTGCTGGCGGTGGCGGGCACCCACGGCAAGACGACCACATCCAGCATGCTGGCGCATATCCTTCAGTACGCGGGCCTGGCGCCGGGCTATCTGATCGGCGGCATCGCGGCAGACCTCGGCCAGTCGGCGGCGACGGGCGACAGCGATTTCTTCGTGGTCGAGGCCGACGAGTACGACACGGCCTTCTTCGACAAGCGCTCGAAGTTCGTGCATTACCGCGCAAGGACCGTGATTCTCAATAACCTGGAATTCGATCACGCCGACATCTTCGATGATCTCGAAGCCATCAAACGCCAGTTCCATCATCTGGTGCGCACCGTGCCGGGTAGCGGTCAGATCATCCATCCGGTTGCCGACACGGCAGTGGACGACGTGCTCGCGCGTGGCTGCTGGACGCCTACCGTGTCATTTGATGGCGACGGCGCGACGTGGCAGGCACAGGCGCTATCAGCGGATTGCAGCCGCCTGCGTATTCTGTTGGAGGGCGTCGATGCGGGCGAACTGTGCTGGCCGCTGACCGGCGAGCACAATCGCGCCAATGCGCTCGCGGCGCTCGCCGCGGCACGCCATGTCGGCGTGACGCCGGCGGTGGGCATTGAAGCCCTGTCCTGCTTTTCGGGCGTGAAGCGGCGCATGGAGCTTCGGGGTACGCCGGGCGGCGTGTCGGTGTACGACGATTTTGCCCATCATCCGACGGCTATCCGCAGCACCCTCGCAGGACTGCGGGCCGGCATGTCCGCTGAATCAGGCAGCCGTATCCTGGCCGTGTTCGAGCCGCGCTCCAATACCATGCGCCGCGGCGTTCACGAAAAAACGCTGGCGGCGAGTTTCGCCGATGCGGATCGCGTGCTGGTCTACGACGCCGACCTGGGCTGGGACGCCGCATCGGTGTTCGATGCGCTGGGCGACGCCGCGCTCTGCGTGAATGATCTCGAACGCCTAGTGGATGCGATTGTAGACGAGGCCCGAGCCGGCGACGCGGTCGTGGTCATGAGCAACGGCGGCTTCGGCGGTATCCATGAGCGCCTGCTCGAAGCGCTGGGCGGATGATCGGTCGCCGCTGACGGGGCTGTCACCGCGCCGATCGATTGGCGGGCCCTGCGACAAGCGCCCATCGGATTGCGCGTCTCCAGACACAGCATAGACGACGAACAATCATTAATGGGCGGCCGTCGTGCTGTGAGTGACTGAAAATACGCCAATGCGCGTACATCAGGCGCGACTCGCCTGATCCTCGGGCGTAGATACGGGGCAAGACCGCGTGGGGCACGAGAATACGCGTGGCTGGGTTACTCAGTGTCTATTCCGCCCGGGGACGAGCCCCCTGCGTCGACTTGGCTCGTGAGCGCCGCGTTGCGACGCACAGGCCCTACAAGGCGACCAAAAAAAAGACCGCCGCAGCGGTCTCTAGATTTCGCACTGGCCGGCCCGCACCGCGTCGAGGTACGAGGGGGGACCGGGAGACGCCGGGCCGACCAGGCGAAAATGGTGACAGCTGTCGCTGTCGTCGATAATTTCGCTGGAGCCGAGCCGTGCCACGCTTAGGCACGAGGGGGGACCGGGAGACGACGACCCGACCCAGCGAACTCTGTCGCCAGACTTGACTGGCTTATTAATTCCGCTCAGACGAGCCGTACCACGCCGAGGCACGAGGGGGGACCGGGAGAGAAGCCGGCCCGGCTGAGCGAAACGGGTTGGCAGCGCTTGCTGCCTAAACTGAAACTGATATTGCTAACTGTCCGAGTCGTCGGACTGCGTGATTTCCTGTGTTTTCTTCATGGCCTTCATATGCGCGCTGAACTCTTCTTTGGTCACCTCGCCGTCGCCATTAGCATCCATCGAATCGAACTTGGCTTCCCACGGTGTGGCTGCCACTTCATCAGGCGTCAGCGCGCCATCGGCGTTAGCGTCCATCGTGGCCCAAGAGGCAGAAGCGGTTGCAGCGCTGTCGTCTTGCGCGATCGCGCTGCCAAATGGCATGGCAATCGCAAGACTGGCGATCACTGCATAACGTTTTCTCATGTTCAACCACAGGCGTCGAAAGCGTATAGAACCTAGCTAGAGCAAGCGCCGTGCCACCAATAAAAAGAACTGTTAAAACAGTTATTTGAGAATAAAACATCGATGTACCGGACGCCCAGCGTCGAGGCACGCGTTCGTTGCGCTCAGCATGTGTTGCCGTGAGGAGACAGCTTAGTGGCGTATCGCTCAACCGATTGATCGATAAGCTGAAAAAATGTCGCTAATAAGCGACAGAAGAGAGAGATGAGCGTTAATGCATGTCGCTAATAAGCAACAGCCGGATATCAGCTCTTGTACAGCGTGGAGTCGATCTCGTGCCGGTTGAGCAGTTTGTAGAACTCGGTCCGGTTGCGTTTGGCTAAACGCGCGCTACGGGCGACGTTGCCGTCAGCGATCTGCAGAAGCTGGATCAGGTAGTCGCGCACGAAATCGTCACGGGCTTCGGCCAGCGGTTTGAGGGTCCGCGTGCGTTCCCGGCTGCCGGCCTGTCCGGCCAGTGCTTTCTCGACCGCAGCCAGCGAGATGATATGACCGCGCGTCAGGGTGACGTTCTGTTCCACCACATTGGACAACTGGCGGATATTGCCGGGCCAATCATGCGCGCAGAGCAGCTCAAGCGCGTCGGGTGCATACACCTTGGTGCGACGGCCGTTGCGGCGTGCGATGAGTTCCAGGAAATGTCGGGCAAGCGGTGCGATATCCTCCGGGCGGTCGCGCAGGCTCGGCAGCGCCAGGGTGACGACGGCGAGCCGATAGTAGAGATCTTCGCGGAACTCCTCGGCTTCGATGTTCATGCCGAGATCGCGATGGGTAGCCGAGACGACGCGCACGTCGACCGGAAGCGACTGCGAAGCGCCGACCGGCCGTACCTCGCGTTCCTGGAGCACGCGCAGCAGCTTGACCTGCAGCGCCAACGGCATGTCACCGATTTCGTCGAGGAATAACGTGCCGCCCTCGGCGCTGCGAAACAGGCCCTGCTGGGCCTGTTTGGCGTCGGTGAACGCGCCTTTCTCATGGCCGAATAGCTCCGACTCGAGCAGTTGTTCGGGCATCGCCCCGCAGTTGATGGCAACAAACGGGTGCCGGCGGCGCGGGCTGGCCTCGTGGAGCGCGCGTGCCAGCACTTCCTTGCCGGTGCCGGACGCGCCTGTCACCAGCACGCTGGTATCGCTGTCGGCCACCAGCCGGGCCTCTTCCAGCAGGCGATACATGCTGGGCGATCGGGTAACGATCCGGTCGGCCCAGATTGCACGCCAGTCTTCGACTGCTACGCCGGACTGGCCGAGCGCTGCAGCCACTCGTTCCAGAAGAATGTCCTTATCGACCGGCTTGGACAGAAAATCCAGTGCGCCGCGCTGGGTGGCCGCGACGGCCTCGGGAATGGTGCCGTGGGCGGTAATGAGAATGACAGGCAGCGATGGTCGTTTTTCGGTCAGCCGCTCGAGCAGGTCGATGCCATCCATGCCGTTCATGCGCAGATCGGTAATGACACAGTCAGCAGCAAACTCATCGAGTGCGCGCAGCGCCGCGGCCCCGCTATCGGCTGTTTCTACGGTATGGCCCGCGCCTTCGATACGCAGGGCAAGCAGGCGACGCAGGCTGGGATCATCGTCGACCAACAGAATGTTGCCGGAGCGCGCGCTCATTGGGGGCTGTCGCCGAGCCGGTTTTCGATATTGGCCAGCTCGCGGAGTTTACGATGTGCGTCGTCGAGTTCGGCCTGCAATCGCATGACTTCGGCGTCTCGGTCAGCGCTTTGGCCACGGTCGTCGGCTGCAGGCGTCGTATCTGGCCTGTCCGTGTCGTAGCCGCGTCTGGCGGCGGCACTCGAGTCAACGGGATCCGAGGGGCTGCCGCTCCGTGTGGTCGGTGCGCGCAATCGTGCATAGTCACTGAGATACTGGCGCGCCGCCGGGCTCCAGTCTGCATCCTCGGCTTGAACGGCACGGCGCGCGTAGCGCGCGGCCTCGTCGGGCGTATAGCGCCGCTGACTGGGCGCACCGTAGGCGATGGCGAGATTGGCGTAGCTGCGAGCGTTCGGATCATCCCGCACCGCCTGGCGGGTCGCGACGACCGCTTCGGCACGCTGCTGCGGCGTAGCCTGGCTCAGACGATGAGCGAAATTGAGCAGGTCGATGGCCGGATCCGGTGCACGGGCGACCGGGGCGGCCACCCGGGCCTGAACGGTGGCCTCTTCGGGGGGGGCATGCACGCAGGCGCTGCCCAGCAGAACCAGCCCCCCAACGACGCCGCTCGCCGCCAGCCATCGAATCCACTCAGAGCGCATGACGATCCGGGATGTCTACACAGAACAGGGCGCCGCCCCGCGGCGCGTCGTCGATGAAGACACGCCCACCGTGGGCCTGTACGCACTCGCGTACTACAGACAGGCCAATGCCCGTGCCGCGTACCGCGCCCGTTGCCTGGCGCTGGCTCCGGTAGAACGCCTCGAAGACGGTCTCGCGCTCGGCCAGGGCCACGCCCGGGCCTTGATCGGCCACACGCATCCGTACGCCATCCGTAACCCGCTCGGCGTCGAGCGTGATCGTGGCGTCGGCAGGCGAAAACCTCACTGCGTTGGCGAGCAGATTGTCGATGATCAATTGCATGCGGTCCCGGTCAGCATTGATCGTGAACGGCTTGTCCGGCCGCACGATGTCCAGCTGTTTCCCCTCGATCGTCAGCCGCTGTCGATTGACGATGTCCTCGAAAAGCGCGGTCAGATCGAAGCGCTCGTACTCCAGTTTAGCGTGATGTTGCTGCCAGGCTGCAAAATCCAGCAGATTGTCGATCAGTTTGGCCAGCTCCAGGCTGTTCTGCTGCAGGATATCGGCGACCTCGGCCTGGGCCTGGGTGAGATCGCCTACGGTGCCGTCGCGCAGCAGTTCGGCGCCTTCGCGGATGCTCGCCAGTGGTGTCTTGAGTTCGTGCGACATATGCCGGATGAACTGCTGTTTTTCGTTTTCCAGCGTGGCCAGCCGTCGCCGCATCCAGTCCAGGCGCGAACCCAGAGTGTCGAGTTCGGCGGTTGGCGCGACCACCTCGATTCGGCGTTCAAAGTCGCCGTCGCCCATCCGGGTCACGGCCGCCGAGATCTGGCGCAGCGGGCGCGAGATCACGGTCACGAAGAATGCGGTGAGGATGAGCACGCCTGGTATGAGCGCGAAGACGCAGAGCAACAGGAAAGTGCGCGCGTTCGCTGCAGTTGACTGCAGTCGGGCCAGTTCGCGATCAACGAACAGATTGCCCTGATCAGCGATCAGGTCGGTCTCGCGCTGCATCGCACCGAGCTGATCGAGCGCGCCGTCGATCTGTCCGGGCCGACGCGCCAGCTGTGTCGATAGCGACTGCGTCTGGTCGCGCAGGGCGTCGAGATTCCAGTCGGGCAGGGTATCGAGTTCGAGTGCCCCCAGCGCATCCAGCATGTCATTGAACTCGCCGGCCTGGCGTTCAAAACGCTGAATGAGCTCGCCGCTGCCAAGCACATCGTACTGGCGGGCGCTGCGCTCCATGGCGATCAGCAGGCTGCTCAGGCGCTTGCTGTAGCGGGTGACTTCCACGCCCTGGAGCACCAGCCGCTCGCTCTGATCGGTCAGCCGATCGACATAGATCACGCTGAACACGATGGCCACGATCAACGGCAGAGCCACAACGACGAAGCTCGACAGCAACAGCCCGGTGATCGAACGCGGGCGGAACAGCAGCCGTCGTCGACGTCGGCGCGGGCTGTCAATGGTGCCATCGTCGACGGCGTCGGAGGCCAGCTCGGCGGTCGCCTGTTTCACAAGGGAACCTCTGATTGAATCGTCACGGTCGCGCCGGAATGCTTTGCGCACGGCTGGCAAGGATTGGAGAGCGTAGCGTGCTCATTGCACGGTAGCGAGCCAAGACGCGGTCCAGGCGCGCGCAAAGCCCCGGCCCCGAAGGGGTTCGGCCCAAACGGCGCCGCTACGGCGTTGCCGAGCTGGGTCCGGCAATGAGCCGGACGCTGCGCTCGGACGCCTCGTAGCACCACCGTTTGGGACTCGAACGCGAGCCGCGAGGATTCAATCAAAGGTTCCCAAGTCTAAGCCGGTTCGGGACAGCGGGTAGCATACCGTCGATACACCCGTTATTGCGCGTGCAGCCACAGCGGCGCTAGGGTTGCCGGCTGATCCCGAGCCAAACCGATTCGCCCATGACCGCTATGCAGACTACAGACGAGGCCGCCGAGCGTGCACTGCCGGACGCTGCGCATCTGACCGACCAACTGCGTGAGATGTTGGCGCGCGCTGCCAGCCGCGGCGCCGATCAGGCCGAGGCGGCGCTGTCGGCCTCCAGAGCGCTCTCGGTCAGCGCGCGCGGTCGCGCGCGTGAATCGGTAGAGTACGAGGGCGATCGCAGTGCCAGCGTGACCGTCTATCGAGGCCAGCGCAGTGCCAGCGTCTCGACCACGGATCTGAGCGCTGAAGGACTTGATGCGGCGCTGGATCAGGCCATCACCATCGCCGGCTATACCGAGGTCGATACCTATGCCGGGCTGGCCGATCCCGACCTGATGGCCCGTGACTGGCCGGATCTGTCGCTGCACCATCCGTGGGCGCTGGAGGCCGAGCAAGCGCTGGAACTGGCGCTTGCACTCGAGGCGTCAGCGCTCGATCACGATTCGCGTATTGTTCAGACCGAGGGCGCGACTGTCGCGACCCAGGAATCGCTGACCGTGTACGGCAACAGCCACGGTTTTGTGGCCGCCGAACGCGCCAGTCGTCACGCGATGTCCTGTCAGCCGATTGCCCGTGATGATGCCGGCATGCAGCGCGAAGTCGCGTTTTCGCAGGCGCGCCACCCCGAGGATCTGGAGCCGCTGGAGGCCATCGGCCGATTGGCTGCGACGCGTGCGCTGTCGCGCCTGGGTGCGAGGACGCCGCCGACAGGTACAGCGCCCGTGTTGTTCACGCCGCGCGTGGCCCGCAGCCTCTGGGGTCATCTCATTGGTGCGATAAGCGGCGGCGCGCTGTACCGCAACGCCAGTTTTCTCAAGGACCGCGTAGGCGAGGTGATCGCGTCGCCCCGGATTACGCTCTCCCAGCATCCGCATCGTCGGCGCGGACTGTCGAGCACCGGCTTCGACGGCGACGGCGTGGCAACGACCGACCGCACGCTGGTCGAGAGTGGCGTTCTGCGCGGCTATGTTCTGAGCGCCTACACCGCGCGCCGGCTCGGGCTTGTGAGCACCGGCAATGCAGGCGGCGTGTTCAACCTGGATGTGGTGCCCGGCGAGACTGACTTCAACGAGCTGATTGCGGGCATGGGCACCGGCCTGGTGGTCACCGAACTGATGGGCCAGGGCGTGAACATGGTCAACGGCGACTACTCGCGCGGCGCCGCCGGCTTCTGGGTCGAGAACGGCGAGATCGCCTATCCGGTGGAGAACGCCACCATTGCGTCCAATCTGCTGGATATGTATGCCGCCATCGACGCGCTGGGCAACGATGTCGATCTGGGCAGTCCGCTGCGCACGCCGTCGGTGTTGATCGGCTCGATGACCATTGCCGGCGGGTGACGGTGCCAGGGGCCTAGAGATTCATTCTCCTGAAACCGTTCCTAATGGCGGCCGATGAACGCGAACGATACAGGAAGGCATCAATACGCAGATTTAGCCGATTCAAATCGAAGACGACGCATGCGTATTGCCTGTCTCGCAACTTGCGGCTAAGACAGAGACACGAAGCCGGTTCTGCCCTTGTCTAGAGTTTGCCTTGCACAGAAATCGCGATCTTTCCGTTGGCGTTTTTTTACAGACGCATTGATTGATAGCGCCGGCCGGTCAGCGCAGCAGGAACATCGTGCCGAGACCCAGGAAGGCGCCAAAGCCGATCACGTCGGTGAACGTGGTCAGCACCACCGAGCCGGCCAGGGCGGGATCGATGCCCATCTTCTTCATCGCCAGCGGAATCGCCACGCCGGCTATTGCGGCCCCGATCTGATTGATCACGAGTGCCACGGCAATGATCACGCCGAGCACCGGGTTGCCGAACCAGACCTGGGCGATCACGCCCACGACCACCCCCCAGAGAATGCCGTTGATCACGGCGACCGCCAGTTCCTTGATCAATAGCGTCTTGGCGTTGGCAAAACCGATCTGGCCCAGCGACAGGCCGCGGATCATCAGGGTAAGCGTCTGTGATCCGCCGATGCCGCCCATGCTGGCCACGATCGGCATCAGTACGGCCAGGGCCACGACCTGCGACAGCGTCGCTTCGAACATGCCCACCACCTGTGCGGCCAGAAAGGCCGTGAACAGGTTTGCGCCCAGCCATACCGCGCGGCGCCGCGCACTGCGGGCAATCGGGGCGAACACGTCCTCTTCTTCGTCCAGACCGGCCATGGTCATGATGCTGTGCTCGGCCTCGTCGCGGATCACATCGACCACGTCGTCTATGGTGATACGCCCGACCAGCTTGCCGTCTTCCTCGACCACGGGTGCGGAAATCAGATCCAGATCCTGGAACCGTTTGGCGACCAGTGCGGCGGGCATATCGACGGTCAGGGCTTCGAGGTCGGTGTTCATCACCTCGGAGACATCGCGCTCGGGATCGAGTGTGACCAGCTTGGCCAGGGTCAGCATGCCCAGATAGCGCCCGTAACGGGAGACTACGAAAAGCGACTCGGTATCTTCCGGCAGGGTGCCCCGTTGTTGCAGGTAACGACGAACCACGTCGAGTGATACGTCCGGACGCACCGTGATCGTGTCGTTGTTCATCAGGCCGCCGGCAGAATCCGACGGATACGACAGCACGGCCTTGAGCCGCTCGCGGTTGTCGCCGTCCATCGAGCGCAGCACGTCGCGCGTGACCTGCTCGGGCAGATCCTCGATGAGATCGGCCAGATCATCGATCGGCATGCCTTCGGTGGCGGCCAGCAGCACATCGTCCTCGAGGGCGTCGATCAGCTCGGATCGCACCTCGTCATTGACGTGCAGCAGTGTCTCGCCGTGATCCTCGTCAGGAACGAGGCGCCAGACCAGTGCGCGCTTGGCGCGAGGAATGGACTCGATGAGCAGGCCAATCTCGGCCGGATGCAGCGAGGACAGCATCGGCTTGAGCCGGCGCATGCGCCCGGACTCCAGGGCTGCGTTGAGTTCGGCCAGCCGGGTTTCCATCTGGGCGTCGGTGGACTTGGCTTCGCTCATGGGCGCTTTCCGGCAGGCAGTTTCAATGGCCTAAAAATAGCAGAAAAATCCGTATTTTCCGGGCTCGCGTTCAGTTAGACACGGCAAGGCCTTGCGGCTCATCCCCCGGTCAGTTTTCGGTCGGTTGTTTTGGCGCCCCGCGCCGCCCAGGCAGGGCTTTTTGCGCGCGATGCACTGCCGCGCCGCCTTGCCCGACAGGAAAATCACTCGAACCTTATCTCGCCAACTTTATTGTTACAGGCCTTCACCGACCTGTTGGCTCAAGGAATCGAGTGCGTCTCGATAAGCGTGTGCATCGGTGAGTGCCAGAATCTCGGCGGTGCGGATCTTCAACGCCGCGACGTCTGCGCTCATGATCGCGCGCTTGACCTCGAGCACGCTCGCCGGATGCATGGAGAACTCGGTCAGCCCCAGGCCGAGCAGCAGCGCAGTGTAGCGCTTGTCGGACGCCATCTCGCCGCACATCGATACGCTGATGCCGGCGGCGGCACCGGCCTCGATCGTCATGCGGATCAGTTGCAGCACGGCCGGATGCAGCGGGTCGTAGAGATAATTGATCTCGTCATCCACGCGGTCCATGGCCAGCGTGTACTGGATCAGATCGTTGGTGCCCAGCGAAAAGAAATCGCAGTAGCGGGCAAGCTGCGGGGCGGCCAGGGCGGCGGCCGGTACCTCGATCATGGCGCCTACCGGCAGGCGCGCATCGAAATCCAGCCCTTCGCGCTTGAGTTCGTCCATGACCTCGCCGATCAGATGACGGGCCTGACGCAGTTCCTGAATATTGGTGACCATGGGCAGCATGATGCGCAGATCGCCCTCGGCCGAGGCGCGCAGCAGGGCTCTGAGCTGCGTACGAAACAGATCGGTCTCCTTGAGACACAGACGGATGGCGCGCAGACCGAGCGCCGGGTTGGACGATGTCTTGGCGCTTGAGCCACGACCGACGGTCTTGTCTGCGCCCAGATCGAGGGTGCGGATCGTGACCGGACCGTCGACCGAGCGCAGCACACGCCGATACGCGGCCAGCTGCTCCTCTTCGCCCGGCGTCTCGTCGCGATTCATGTAGAGAAATTCGGTGCGGTAGAGGCCGATGCCCTCGGCGCCGACATCGGCGGCGTCCTTGCTGTCGTCAGGCAGCTCGACGTTGGCGAGCATGGCGATCCGTACGCCATCGGTGGAGACCGCAGTCTCGTCCTTGAGCATGCCGAGCATGCGTCGGTAGCGTTCGTCGCGCTTCTGGCGGTGGCGATAGAACTCGAGTGCGGCTTCGTCCGGTCCGGCCAGCAGATGTCCGGCTTCGCCGTCGACCACCACCGTCTCGTCGTCGAGCAGCAGGCGGCGCGCGTCGTGCATGCCGACGATCGCCGGAATACGCAGGCTACGCGCGAGAATTGCGCTGTGCGAGAGCGGGCCACCGTGTTCGGTCACGAATGCGGCGACGCCCTGCTGGTGGAGCAGGATGATATCGGCCGGCGTGAGCTCGTCGGCCACAATGACCGGCGGCGGGGCGTTGCCCTCGCTGTGGGCCTCGATACTGCGCTCCTGCTTGAGCAGGATGCGCTGGATACGCGCGGTGACGTGCATGACGTCGTCACGACGGGTACGCAGGTAGCTGTCGTCCATCTCGTCGAAGACGGCCGTCAGATGCTCGGCCTGACGCTTGAGCGCCCATTCGGCGTTGCACTGGTGTTCGCGGATGAGTGCGGCCACCGTATCGGTGAGAGCGCTGTCGCCCATCATCAGCAGATGCGTTTCAATAAAAGCGCTGATCTCGGGCGGGGCATTGCCGGGGATCTGTTCACGAATGGCGGCAAGCTGTGCCTTGGCATCATCGAGCGCGCTATGGAAACGCGCGATCTCGGCCTCGAGTGCGCCCGCTTCTACCCGATACTCGGGGATGTCCAGATCGCTGGCATGCACGCGATGCACGGCGCCGATGGCCACGCCGCGCGATACGCCGATAGCAGACAGCCACAGGCTCATGACAGACGCGACCAGACTGGGTGGCGATAATCCACGACTACTGACCTTCCCCGAAGCGGTCGGCGACCAGTTCCTCGAGCGCGTCGAGCGCGGTCTCGGCGTCGTCGCCGTTGGCGTGTACCACAATCGTGGAGCCGCGCGCGGCGGCGAGCATCATCACGCCCATGATCGACTTGCCCGAGACTTCGCGGCCGCCTTTCTCGACCTTGATCTCGGCGTCGTGCTGGGAGGCAACGGTCACGAACTTGCTGGCCGCGCGTGCGTGCAGGCCGAGCTTGTTGATGATGGGGAATTCGCGAGTGGGCATAAGTGAGTCTTGTCGGTGGTTGAAGACGAAAACTAACGCGGTCAATGGCCGTATCGGGGCGCTCAGGGCTGCGGACAGCGCATTACGCCGGCCCGTCCGGCTTCGATGGCCGAGTCGGCCAGTTCATCAAGGCCGAGCTGCGGATAATTGTAGACGCGTACGAGCATCGAAAGATTGATACCGGCGACCAGTCGGGTGCGATCGGGCTGTGCGATGCGCATGGCGATATTGCTCGGTGTCGAACCAAAGGCATCGGTAATGATCAATACGCCGTCGCCCATGTCGATACGCCCGAGTGCTGCCGCGGCCGCCTGGTGACGCTCGTCCGGGTCGTCGTGGCGATGGACTTCCAGCACCTCGGTCGGGCGCGACAGATCGCCGATCATGCCGGTGACGGTTTCCACGAAATGCGCACCGAGCCGGCCGTGGGTAATCAGCAGCACGCCAATCATGCGCGGGCCCGCCGGGGGCTGATCAAGCTCGAGTCAGTGCAGTTCATTGTGTCGCACCAGCGTCTGGGCAAATTGTTCGCGCAGCCGCTCGGTCAGCCGTTCGACCAGATAGACCGATCGATGCTTGCCGCCGGTGCAGCCAATCGCAACTGTGACATAAGCCCGGTTCTCGCGCGCGAACTCCGGCAGCCAGCGACTCAGAAAGCCGTGGATATCGTCGAGCATGGCATGGGTGGCCGGCTGCGCGGCCAGATGCTCGGCCACGGCTGTGTCCAGCCCGGTAAGCGCACGCAGCTCGGGCACCCAGTGAGGGTTGGGCAGACAGCGCACGTCGAATACGAAGTCGACCGCCTGCGGCAGCCCGTATTTGAAGCCGAACGACTGTACGAGAATCGACAGCTCGCCGGTCTGGCTGGCCTCCACCCGGTTGCGGATGATATCGCGCAGCTGATGAATATTGGTGTGGCTGGTATCGATGGTGACATCGGCCTTGGCCGCCATCGGTTCCAGCAGCGTGCGATCGGCTTCAACGGCGTCTATCAGCGTGGTGTCGGCGTCGGTCAGTGGATGCTTGCGCCGTGTTTCGGAATAGCGCCGCAGGATCGTCTCGCGATCGGCGTGCAGATAGATCACTTCGATATCGATACCGCCGGCACGCAGCTTCTCGATACGATCGGGAAAGCCGGCGATGTCCAGATGGCGCGCGCGTGCGTCGATACCGATCGCCAGACGGTCGAAATCCATGCCCTGACTCTTGAGCGTCTCCGCCGATACCTCGCGCAGCAGGCCCATGGGCAGGTTGTCGATACAGTAATAGCCCAGATCCTCGAGCATATGCAGCGCAACCGACTTGCCGGCGCCTGCCAGACCGCTCACCACAACCAGCTTCATGACATGCTCTCCTGAATCGCCTGGCCCTGACGGGTGGCGAACTGTTCGTCGCTGTGCTGACCCTGCATACGCAGCAGGTGATCGCGACAGGCGGCCTCGATCAGCACGCCCAGGTTATGTCCTGCGGCAACGGGCAGGGTGATTTCGGGAATGGTCACGCCCAGCAGTTCGCGCGTGGTGCGCGAGCCGGTCAGGCGGTCGGGCACGTCGAGCACGCCGTTCTCGGGTCGTACGAGCCGAATCACCAGCCCGAGCTGCTTGCGCCGCTTGATCGCGGCCTCGCCGAACATGGCCCGGATGTTGAGAATACCCAGGCCGCGGACTTCAAGAAAATCCTGTAGCACCGCCGGGCAGCCGCCGTTGAGATCATCCGGGCCGAGCAGGGCGAACTCGGGTGCGTCGTCGGCGACCAGGCGATGGCCGCGGTTGATCAGCTCCAGCGCCAGTTCGCTCTTGCCCACGCCGGGGTCGCCGGTAAGCAGCAGCCCGATCGACAGTACTTCGAGAAACACGCCGTGAACCGTCAGCTGACGCGCCAGTGCCTCGCCCAGGAAATGACGTAGCCGATAGGCCGCCCGATGACCGCTGGCAGCCGACTCGAAAACAGCGATTCCGGCATCGTCAAAGGTGCGTCGGACTTCGCTGCGCAGATGGCGTGCGTCGGCCACCACCACCAGCTTGGTGGCGCCTGCGGTCAGGCGGTGCAGCACGTGAGCCAGCTGGGCGTCGTCGATCTGCTCCAGATACGCCGCTTCGGGTTCGCCGATCACCTGGACCTGGGGCGGATGGATGAAGTTGAGATAGCCCACCATGGGAACCCGGCGGCCCTCCAGACGGGTTGCGCCGAGCGTAGCCGCGCCACCACAGGGGCGCGACCACTGCAGGCCCAGCGACGACTTGAGGCGGTTGTAGACGGTCTCGACTGCAACCCGTCGGGGGGTGAGCGATTCGTCGAACAGATCGTCGCCGGATACCGGCATGAGGCGTCCTTCTATTGTGCCGCGTCGCGTGCGATGAGCGCGCGATGAAGTGCGGCGTCGTCAGGCGCATCGCGCAGCTCGGCCAGCGCCTGCTTGACCGAGAAGGTCTCGGCGAGCGTGCGCAGCATGTTCAGATGCGTCTCGGTGGATTTTTCGGGCACGATCAGCCCGAACACCAGATCCACCGGCTGTTCGTCATTGGATTCGAAATCCACCGGCTGAGGCAGGCGCATGAAGGCGCCGATGCACTCATCGGCGCCTTTCATACGGGCATGCGGAATCGCCACCCCGTCGCCGATCCCCGTACTGCCCAGTTTCTCACGCGCAATCAGGCCGCTGAAGATCTCGCTTGCGGTCAGATAGGGCGTGCCCTGGGTCAGGATTTCGGCCAGTTGCTCGAGCGCGCGTTTCTTGCTCTGTACATCTTCGGCAAGACGCACGCGTTCGGGGGCGACGATATCAGCGATATTCATGAATGGACTCGCGGTATGCAAAACGGCGGGGATCAGCCGATCTCGGTGCCGGGCTCCGGATTGATATGACGGCCCTGGCGATTGTGATGATCCTGGACCTTCTCCTTGTGCTTGAGCGTCTGCCGATCCAGTTTGTCGACCATGCTGTCGATAGCGGCGTACATGTCGTCCTGGGTGGATTCAGCGTGCAGCGTGGCACCGCGGATCTGCATCGTGACCTCGGCCTTGTGCCGGAGTTTTTCCACCTCGAGTACCACCTGGGCGTCGATGACGTGATCGAAATGACGCTCGACGCGCTCCATCTTGGCGGCAACGTAGTCGTGCAGTGCTTCAGTCATGTCCACATGATGCCCGGAGATGTTCAGATTCATCGGTTACTCCTGCTCGGCTTTGGGAAGAACGGATTACACATCGTGTTCAGTTGGGGTGGCGGCGGCGTTCGTGCGACGGCGCGATCGACAGCGCTTCGCGATACTTGGCCACCGTCCGGCGCGCTACCTTGATGCCATTGTCGAGCAGCAGATCGGCAAGCTTGCTGTCGGACAGCGGCTTGCCGGGGGACTCTGCTGCCACCATGCGCTTGATCATGGCCTGGATCGCAGTCGCCGAAGCGGCTCCGCCGTCCGTGGTCGAGACATGGCTGGAAAAGAAGTACTTGAGCTCGAAGATGCCGCGCGGTGTCTGCATGTACTTGTTGGCGGTTGCGCGCGAGACCGTCGACTCATGGATTTCGAGCTGTTCGGCAACATCGCGCAACACCAACGGTTTCATCGCTTCCTCGCCATACTCCAGAAACGCACGCTGTGCCTCGACAATCGCCTGGGCGACCTCGAGCAGCGTGTCGTTGCGGGACTTCAGGCTGTTGAGAAAGAACCGGGCTTCCTGCAGATGCGACTTGAGCGTGGTCTGATCGGCGGACTTGTCGGCGCGCTTGATCAGCGCCAGGTACTGGCTGTTGATACGCAGACGCGGGGAGATATCAGCGTTGAGCGAGACATGCCAGCGCGAGGCCTGACGCGCGACAAACACCTCCGGCACCACGTAAGTCGATTCATGATCGGAAAACGCCTCGCCGGGATGCGGCTGCAGCGTCTGGATAAGGCCAAGCGCCATTTCCAGCGCCTCTGGGGTGACGTCCAGGCGTTTTGCGACCGGTGCACGGTCGCGCGAGGCCAGGCACTCCAGGGGTTCGTTGTCGATGATCCGCAGCGCCAGCGTTCGGGCAGGGGTCTCGACAGGCAGTTGGCGCAACTGGATGCTCAGACACTCGGCCAGGCCGCGTGCGGCCACCCCGGGCGGATCGAACTGCTGGATCGCCTGCAGTACCGCTTCGACATGCGCGCCGTCGGTGTCGTATTCGGCGGCCAGCCGGGGTTCGAGATCGGCCCACTCGTCGAGCAGGCCGTGCTCGTTGATGGCATCGAGCAGGTTTTCGGCGATCGCGCGCTCGTTCGCGGTGAACGGGTGCATATCTGCCTGCCAGGTCAGATGCGCGTGCAGATCAGGCGTGCTGGTGAGGTTGGCCTGACGATAGTCCCAGTAATCGTCGTCTTCGCTGCTGGGCGCTGGTGCAGGGGACGCACTGCCGGCATAGATATCGTTCCAGTCGGCATCTACCGGCAGATTCTCCGGGATATCGCCGTCGCTGTTGGCGGTATCGCTGGTGCTGCGCTCGGCGGCTGCCTCGTGGTTGTCGGCCTTGGGCGTTGCGATCTCGCCGGTGCCGTCGTCGGCCTCGAGCATGACATTGGATTCGAGCGCGTCCTGGATCTCGGTCTTCAGATCCAGCGTCGACAGCTGCAGCATGCGAATCGCCTGCTGCAGCGCAGGCGTCATTGTCAGGCTCTGCGATAGATTGAGATTCAGCGATTGCTTCATAGTTTGAAGTCCTCGCCCAGATATACTTCACGGACCTTGCGATCGGCGAGAATGGTCTCGCCGGTGCCATCGGCGATCACCTTGCCGTCGCTCAGAATATAGGCGCGTTCACAGATCGAGAGCGTCTCGCGCACGTTGTGATCGGTGATTAGCACGCCGATGCCACGGTTTTGCAGATGCCGGATGATGCCGCGGATATCGCCGATGGAAATTGGATCGATGCCCGCAAAAGGCTCATCGAGCAGCATGAAGCGCGGCTCGGCGGCCAGCGCGCGGGCGATCTCCACGCGGCGGCGCTCGCCGCCGGACAGATTGAGCCCCTTGGAGTCGGCGATATGGCCGATGGATAATTCATCGAGCAGGCTGTCGAGCTCGCGACGAATGCCGGCGCGATCCAGATCCCGGCGCAGCTGCAGGATGGCGCGAATATTGTCGGACACCGACAGCTTGCGGAACACCGAGGCTTCCTGGGGCAGGTAGCCGATGCCGAGCTGGGCACGGCGATGCATGGGCGTGCCGACGAGACTCTGGTTGCCAAGAGTGATGCTGCCGCGGTCAGGCGTGACCAGCCCGACGATCATATAGAACGAGGTGGTCTTGCCCGCGCCGTTGGGCCCGAGCAGGCCCACCACTTCGCCCTGGCCGACCGAAAGACTGACGTCCTGGACGACGTCACGACCGCGATAGCGCTTGCTCAGATTCTCGGCGACCAGGCGCTGGCCCGGTGCGTTGTTCGGATGCGGGTTGGCCATCGCTGCTGCGCTCACGGCGAGCTGCCTGACGCCGGCTGGATCGTGATGCGGACCCGATCGCCGCTGCCGCCGTCGGCCTGGGTGCGCTCGGTGTCGAGGTTATGACGAATGACCTGGCCGTTCACCTCGTCGCCGCCGCGATTGACCACCGCATCGCCACGCAGCACGACCGTGGAGTCGTTGTTGGCGTATTCGATCTGACTGGAGTGGCCCTTGACCACGTCATCGCCGTCCTGATCCGGCTGCTTGTTCAGCCGCGCCGGTGAGCCGGTGAGCACGGCTTTGACGTTGCCGCGGTCGTTGATACGGGTAATCACCAGCTTGGTGCCGGTGAGGGTCAGGCCGCCCCGGGTGAGCACCACGTTGCCGGTATAGGTGCTGGTGCCGCTCTGCTGGGACAGATCCGCGTTGTTGGATTCGATACGGATGGGCAGCGCCTGCTGGGCGATGGCCGTCGTGCAGATCAACAGGCCGGCGAGCGTCGCGGCGATGGCCAGCGCGCGTCGCGCGGCGATGCGTGTCGGGCGGTTGAGATGGCCCGAACCGCAGGAGTGGCTGGCGCGGCTAGGGGGTGTAGATGACTTGTACATTGTCGAGCAGTCTCAGCTTGTCTGTTTTCAGATCGACTTCCATGCCGTCGCCTTCCACGCGGCGGCCGGGCTCGACCGCGGTGACGTGGGCCTCGGTGTCGATCCGGTCGCGGTCGGGTCGAACCCAGGCGTTGTCGGTATCAATGGTCACGAGCGGGCCGTTCGGGCGCGGATGGCGGCCCTGAACGCCGTCATACAGATAGATATCGCGCTTGCCCGGCGGAATGCGACCCTTCGTCGCCACGACGTCCCAGTAATTATCTGTGCCTGAGAGATAGTGTACGTCAATATCCGTAAGCCGAGCCGAGTCGTCCGGGAAGTGCAGTGTCTGGCCCAGATTCATGCGATAAGCAAGGCCGCCGTCGCTGTTCATCTGATGGACCACGGCGTCGGTCATGTAGTAGTCGCTGTTGTCGGGCGTGGCCAGACGTGGCTCCGCCGGGGTGCCGATCCGAGGCTTGTCATAGGACCGCATGGCCAGCACGAGTGCTGCCACGATCATCAGACCGGCGATGATTCGGAGCATCGGCCAGGCCTCTAATGGGCGTCGTGGGCGGCGATGATCAGCTCGCAGGCTTCGCGCACCGCGCCTTCGCCGCCCTTGAACCGGCTCACCCAGTGGGCGGCTGCGATCACGTCATCGAAGGCGTCGGCCACGCACAGGGCAAGGCCTGCGCGTCGCATCAGCGTCAGGTCGGGCAAATCGTCGCCCATGACGGCGGCTTGATCGGGTGTGAGTTCGAGTTCGGCCAGCAAGGCGTCGAAGTCCATCTGTTTGTCACGGCTATCCAGATAGACATAGTCGACGCCCAGATCGTTCAACCGGGCCGCAACCGATGGCGACGGGCGACCGCTGATTGCGGCCACGGTCACGCCTGCAGCCTGCAGGCGCTTGATGCCCAGGCCGTCGCGAATATGCGTGGTCTTGATCTCGTCGCCGCGGTCGTAGCCGTAGAGCTTGCCGTCGGTGATCACGCCGTCGACGTCGAACACGGCAACATGAACCGCCGCGGCGCGGCGCGTGAGTTCCTCGGTGGACAATCGCATGGGGGTGTCTGTGTCGTGTGTCATATCACGCCTGCTCGAAGTAGATCCTGCATATTGAGAGCGCCCACCGGGCGGTTGTCGTCGTCCACCACCATCAATGCGCCGCCGCCAATACGATGGGTTTCCAGCAGCCGCACCGCCTCGGCGGCCAGCATGTCGGCGGTGACGGTCTTGGGTCCGCGTGTCATATAGTCGGCAATCGCTGCGCGCTTGATATCGATGTCGTAATCGAGTGTGCGACGCAGATCGCCGTCGGTAAACAGCCCGGCCAGTCGGCCGTTGTCGTGGATCACGCCGGTCATGCCCAGCCCCTTGGCCGTCATTTCCAGCAGGGCCTCGCGCAGTCCGGCGCACTCATTGACCAGCGGCAGTTGGTCGCCGGTGTGCATGACGTCGGCCACGGTCAACAGCAGCCGCCGGCCGAGCGCGCCGCCTGGATGCGATCGGGCAAAATCCTCGGCGGTGAAATGCCGCGCTTCGAGCAGCGCGATCGCCAGCGCATCGCCCATGGCCAGGGCCGCGGTCGTCGAGGCGGTCGGCGCCAGTTCCAGTGGGCAGGCCTCGATCTCCACGGATACGTCCAGATGTACGTCGGCACGGCGCGCGAGCGTCGACTCGGGGTTGCCGGTCAGGGCGATCAGGGCGACGTCCATGCGCTTGAGCAGCGGCAGGATAGTGAGAATCTCGCCGGTCTCGCCCGAGTAGGACAGGGCGATGACCACGTCAGACGGCGTGATCATGCCCAGGTCGCCGTGGCTGGCCTCGCCGGGATGCACGAAGAAGGCGGGCGTGCCGGTCGAGGCCAGCGTGGCTGCAATCTTGCCGGCGACATGGCCGGATTTGCCCATGCCGGTGACGACCACGCGACCGCTGCAGCCCAAGATATGCTCGGCAGCATGGATCAAGTGGCCGTTGATCCGGTGTTCGAGCGCGGCGACCGCCGCGGCTTCGATACGGATGACGCGCTGGGCGGAGGCGACAAGTTCGGCAGTATCCATACCGGCAGTCTAGCGCAGACGTCTACAGCCAAGATATTGCCAATACAGGATTTCGGTTCGTCCGCTGGCCCTCGTCGTCGTTGTCGTATGCATGTATCGCGCCAAGCCGTATAATGCGCGCCCTTATCCATACCCGGCAGGTCTGATGACCGATACCGCGATCTCGATCCAGAACGTGGACAAGCGCTACGCCAGCACGCACGCCCTGAACAACGTCAGTTTCGATATTCAGCGCGGCGAGTATTTCGGCCTGCTGGGGCCGAACGGCGCCGGCAAGTCCACGCTGATCTCGATCATTGCCGGCCTGACCCATGCGACGTCCGGCTCGGTTGCCGTGCTCGGCCACGACGTACGCGCCGATTTTCGCGCGGCTCGACGCGCGCTCGGCGTGGTGCCGCAGGAACTGGTCTACGACCCGTTCTTTCCGGTGCGCGAGATGCTGCGTATCCAGGCCGGCTATTTCGGCTGCGGGCGCGAGGTCTGGCCATGGGTGGATGAGCTGCTGGAGCGGCTCGATCTCACCGACAAGGCTACGCAGTCGATGCGGGCCTTGTCCGGTGGCATGAAGCGCCGGGTACTGATCGCCCAGGCGCTGGTGCACAAGCCGGATGTGGTCATTCTCGACGAACCCACGGCCGGCGTGGACGTGGAGCTGCGTCGCACGCTCTGGCAATTCACCCGCGAGCTCAACGACGACGGCCATACCATCGTGCTCACGACGCATTATCTGGAAGAGGCGGAAGAGCTGTGTGATCGCATCGCCATTCTCAACCACGGCTCGCTCGATGTGCTCGAGGACAAACGGGCGCTGCTGGACCGCCACCCTTATCGCTTTCTGTCGCTGCAGCTGTCGGGCAACGGCGGCGCACTGCCGGCCGAGATCGAAGCGCTCGTCGAGGATCGCCACGAAGACACGCTTGAGCTCAAGCTCGAGCAGGGCAAGCATTTCATTGCCGACGTGCTGGAGGGCATCCGCGATGCCGGCTATCGCATACAGGACGTCAAGACCCGCGAGCCGCATCTGGAGGATATCTTCATGGAGTTGACCTCCGACGCCCACCACAACGCTGTCAGCGGAGCATCGGCATGAACTGGCGCGGCACCTTCACCCTGTTCGTCAAGGAAGTCCGTCGTTTTTATAGCGTTATCCTGCAGACGGTCGGCGCGCCGGTAGTGACCGCGCTGTTATATATGGTCGTGTTCGGTCAGGTGCTCCAGGGTCAGGAGATCCAGGGCGTACCGTCGTCGGCGTTCCTGGTGCCGGGCCTGATGATGATGAGCATCATCCAGAATTCGTTTGCCAATACGTCGTCGAGCATCACCCAGTCCAAGGTGATGGGGAACCTGGTATTCCTGCTGATGACGCCGCTGTCGGCGTTCGAGATATATCTGGCCTATATCGCGGCCTCTCTGCTGCGGGCCACGCTCGTGGCGATTGTGCTCTACAGCGTCACCGCATTCTTTGTGGATGTGCCTATCGTCAATCCGCTGCTGGTACTGGTCATGCTGTTGCTGTCGGGCGGCACGCTGGCCGTGCTTGGCATGATCGCCGGGATTGTGGCCAGCAAGTTCGACCATCTGGCGGCGTTTCAGAATTTCTTCATCATGCCGCTGTCGTTCCTCTCGGGCGTGTTCTACTCGATCCACTCGCTGCCCGAGTTCTGGCAGCAGGCCTCGCACTTCAACCCCGTGTTCTACATGATCGACGGATTCCGGCAGGGCTTTTTCGGCGTCGGCGATACCAATCCGACGGTCAGCGTTGTCGTGGCCGCGCTGGTGTTCGGCGCTGTTTCGACGATCTGTATCACGATGCTGTCGCGCGGTTACAAGATCCGTGGATAGCGCAGTCTGCGAACAGCGCGTAGCCGAGGTGCTGCGCGTGCTAGCATTTCGCGCCAGTTTTCAATTGAAGATTCATCATGTATAGCGCAGACGCCATACGCGAACTCATTCAGGACGGCATGCCGGACGCCCGCGTCGAAGTTATGGGCGACGACGGCCAGCATTTTGCCGCGCGAGTGATCAGCGCCAGCTTCGACGGCAAGGGCATCGTCGAACAGCATCGGATGGTCTACGCCACCCTGGGTGACAAGATGGGTGGCGATATCCATGCCCTTTCGCTGAAGACGATGACGCTTGATCAGGCCGGGCGTGCGGGTCTGGTCTGAAACTGTCGATGGCCTGATTTGAAGCTGTCGTTGGCTGGGCCTGAGATCGCCACCGGCTCGTCTTCGATGGTCTGTACCGTATAGCCCGAAAGGAATGGCAATGGATCTGCTACGTATCAAGGGCGGCCCGCCGCTCAACGGCGATGTTCGCGCCTCGGGCGCCAAGAACGCCACGCTGCCGATCATGACGGCCGCGCTGCTCATTGATGAGGCGCTGTTCGTGGAGAACGTGCCGCATCTGGAGGATGTGACTACAACCAACGTGCTGCTTGCGCATATGGGCGTATCGGTAACGGTGGGCGACTACATGGTCATCGAGGCCGATGCGTCGACCATTACCCAGTGCGTCGCACCCTATGATCTGGTCAAGACCATGCGTGCCTCGATTCTGGTGCTCGGGCCGCTGCTGGCGCGTCACGGCGAGGCGGAAGTATCGCTGCCCGGCGGCTGTGCGATTGGCGCGCGCCCGGTGGATATCCATCTGCGCGGCCTGGAAGCGATGGGTGCGGAGATCCGGGTCGAGGGCGGCTATGTAAAAGCCCGCTGCTCGCGCCTGAAGGGTGCACGTATCCCGATGGATACGGTCACCGTGACCGGCACCGAGAATCTGATGATGGCGGCCACGCTGGCCGACGGCGTTACCCTGCTGGAAAACGCGGCGCGTGAACCGGAAGTGGTGGATCTGGCCAAGTGCCTGATCGCCATGGGCGCCGATATCGAAGGCGCGGGTACGTCGACGATCACGATCCGGGGCAAGAAGAAGCTGCACGGCGCTCGCCATCGCGTGCTGCCGGACCGTATCGAGACCGGCACGTTCCTGGTCGCGGGTGCAGCCAGTCGCGGCCGCGTCAAGGTGACCCAGACCGATCCGCTGTTGGTGGATGCAATTACAGCCAAGCTGGCCGAGGCCGGCGCCCATGTTAGCCAGGGCAACGACTGGGTCGAGGTCGACATGCGCGGCGCGCGGCCCCGGTCGGTCAACCTGCGTACCGCGCCGTATCCGGGTTTTCCGACCGATATGCAGGCCCAGTTCTGTGTGCTCAATGCGCTGGCCGACGGCGTGGGTACGGTAACCGAGACGGTGTTCGAGAACCGATTCATGCATGTCTCGGAGTTGCAGCGCATGGGCGCGAAGATCCGCCAGGAAGGTAATACCGTGATTGTGACCGGTGTGGACCGGCTCACCGGTGCGCCGGTCATGGCCACCGATCTGCGCGCATCGGCGTCGCTGGTGATTGCCGGACTGGTCGCCGACGGCGAGACCGACGTGCGCCGTATCTACCATATCGATCGTGGCTACGAGTGCATCGAGGAAAAAATGGCTCAGCTCGGCGGTCATATTCAGCGCCTGCCCGACCGCGCGCCGGTCACCGCACGGAGTGCTGCAACGGAAGAGTCGCAATGAGCCGTCAGGTCACGCTCGCGCTGTCCAAGGGGCGCATTCTGGAGGCGACGCTGCCGTTGCTTGCCGCTGCCGGGATCAAGCCGGAAGTCGATCCGGATACCTCGCGCAAGCTCGTTTTCGAGACCAATCATGCCGGACTCAGGCTGCTCGTGATCCGAGCCTCGGACGTACCGACGTTCGTGGCTTATGGGGCGGCCGATATCGGTGTGGCCGGCAAGGATGTGCTCATCGAGCACGGTGGTGCCGATCTCTATGAGCCCTTGGATTTGGGTATCGCCCGGTGCAAGCTGATGACCGCGGGGCTGCCGGGGGCGATGGATGCGGCCAGTCACCGGCCGCTACGGGTCGCCACCAAATACGTGGAAACCGCGCGCGCCTATTTTTCCAAGCTTGGCCGTCAGGTCGAGATCATCAAGCTTTACGGCTCCATGGAGCTGGCTCCGATCGTGGGGCTGGCCGATGTGATCGTGGACCTGGTGGATACCGGCAACACCCTGCGCGCCAACGGCCTGGAGGCGTTCGACGTGATCGAGGACATCAGCGCGCGTCTGGTCGTGAACAAGGCCGCTCAGAAGATGAAGCACGCCGAGATCGGCGAGCTCGTCGATCTGTTCGATCCGGCGCGGGAGCCATTGTAATGCGGCGCCTGCAGACCGTTCAGGCTGATTTCGAGGCCGCGTTCGCGGCGTTGATCACCCACGACACGCCGGCCCAGGCCGAGATCGACAGCCGTGTATCGGCGATCATCACGGACGTGCGCGAGCGCGGCGACGCGGCGCTGGTCGCCTACACCCGCGAACTCGACAATAATCCAGCGACCGACATGGCTACGCTGGAAATCGATCCCGCGCGACTGCAGGCCGCGCTTGACGCTATGCCGGGCGCGCCGCGCGCCGCGCTGGAAACAGCGGCGGAACGCATCACCCGCTATGCCGAATCGCAGAAAATCGAAGCGCACAGTTACCTAGACGAATACGGCAACCGCCTCGGTCAGGTGGTGCGCCCGATCGAGCGTGCCGGCGTCTACGCGCCCGGTGGCAAGGCTGCCTATCCGTCGAGCGTACTGATGAATGCGCTTCCTGCGCGGGTGGCCGGAGTGGCCGAGATCGTGATGATGTCGCCGGCACCGAACGGCGAAGTCAACGACTGGGTGCTGGCCGCGGCCGCTATCGCGGGGGTGCATCGTTTCTTTACTATTGGCGGCGCTCAGGCGATCGCCGCGCTGGCCTACGGCAGTGAGACCGTGCCGGTAATGGACAAGATCGTCGGCCCGGGCAATGCCTATGTGGCCGAGGCCAAGCGCCAGGTATTCGGTCGTGTGGGTATCGAATCCGTGGCCGGGCCGTCCGAGGTGTTGATCATCGCGGACGGTAGCGGCGATCCGGAATGGGCCGCGCTGGATCTGTTTGCCCAGGCTGAGCACGGCGAGGATTCGCGCGCGCTGCTGATCAGTCCGGATGCTGATTTCCTTGCTGCGGTCGAGGCGGCGATCGATCGTCTGATTGATACGCAGCCCAGGCGCGAGATCATCCGGGCCTCGCTGGCCAACCACGGCGCGCTTATCCAGGCCAACGACATGGCCGAGGCGGTGGCGTTGTCGAACCGTATCGCACCCGAGCATCTGGAGCTGGCTGTGGATGCGCCGCACGACCTGCTCGATATGATCGAGCACGCGGGGGCAATCTTCATGGGTCATCGCACGCCGGAAGCCTTTGGCGACTACTGCGCTGGGCCCAATCATGTGCTGCCGACAGGGCGCACCGCTCGATTCTCGTCGGCGCTCGGCGTCTATGATTTCCAGAAGCGTCTTTCTATCGTACAGGCCAGCGAGACAGGCGCTGCCGCGCTGGCCCCGATTGCCGCAGAACTGGCACGCGGAGAGGGGCTGTTTGCGCATGCGGCCTCAGCCGAAGCGCGCGCTCGTGGGCGCGCCGCAGACAAATGACGGCAAGCTGAACCCGTTTGCCGCTGTGCTATACTTTTCCGATCTTGGCCGCGTCAGGGAACGCTGCCAATCAAGCAGTTCAACCATAAATCGAACCGGCATTTCTGCCCTGCTCGAAGAGGTCTAACGCATGAGCAAAGAGGGGGTCGACGTCCGCAAGCGCCGATTTTTGACTACCGCTACCGCAGCCGTAGGCGGCGTGGGTGCGGCGTTTGTGGCCACTCCGTTCATCAAATCATGGATGCCCAGCGCGCGTGCGCGTGCAGCGGGTGCTCCGGTCGAAGTGAACATTGCAGCGCTGGAGGAAGGCGCGCTCGTCAGCGTGACCTGGCGCGGCAAACCGGTATGGGTTGTTCGCCGCACGCCCGATATGCTCAAGACGCTGGACGAAGTGGCCTCCGAGCTTGCGGATCCGGATTCGGAAGCCGTACAGCAGCCCGAGTACTGCCAGAACAAGTTCCGCTCCATCAAGGAGCCGGTGCTGGTGATGGTCGGTATCTGCACCCATCTTGGGTGCTCGCCCAAGTACCGGCCCGAGGCCTCCGGCGGTCAGCTGGACTTCCCCGGCTTCTTCTGCCCTTGTCATGGCTCTCACTACGATATTTCCGGGCGTGTCTACGTGGCACAGCCTGCGCCGCTGAACATGGTGGTGCCACCGCATCGCTACCAGAGCGATGATCTCATCGTAGTCGGCGAGGATCCGGGTCAGGGCGAGGAGGCCGCGTAATGGCAAACAGATTCATGGGATGGGTCGACGAGCGGTTCCCGGCTACACAGCTGTGGAACGAGCATATCGCCCAGTATTACGCGCCGAAGAACTTCAACTTCTGGTACTACTTCGGCTCGCTGGCCATGCTTGTACTGGTCAACCAGCTGGTTACCGGTATCTGGCTGGCGATGTTCTACAAGCCGGGAGCGGCCACCGCGTTCGGCTCGGTCGCCTACATCATGCGCGACGTGGAGTGGGGCTGGCTGATCCGCTACATGCACTCTACCGGTGCCTCTTTCTTCTTCATCGTGGTCTATCTGCACATGTTCCGCGCGCTGCTGTATGGCTCATACCGCAAGCCGCGCGAACTGCTGTGGATCTTCGGCTGCCTGATCTTCCTCGCACTGATGGCCGAGGCGTTCATGGGCTACGTGCTGCCGTGGGGCAACATGTCCTACTGGGGCGCACAGGTGATCATCTCGTTGTTCTCGGCTATTCCGGTGGTCGGCGAACAGCTTACGACCTGGATTCGCGGCGACTTCGTCATCGGCGACGCCACCCTGAACCGGTTCTTTGCACTGCATGTGGTGGCACTGCCGTTCGTGCTGGTGGGCCTGGTGATTGCGCATATCATGGCGCTGCATCATGTGGGCTCGAACAATCCCGACGGCATCGAGATCAAGGCGAACAAGAATGCCGATGGGCATCCCGCCGACGGCATCCCGTTCCACCCGTATTACACGGTCAAGGATCTGTTCGGTGTGGGCGTGTTCCTGACGCTGTTCGCGGGCGTGATCTTTTTTGCGCCGGAGTTCGGCGGGTTCTTCCTGGAGCCGCCCAATTTCACGGAAGCCAATCCTTCGGTCACGCCCGAGCATATCGCACCGGTGTGGTACTTCACGCCGTTCTACGCGATGCTTCGCGCAGTGCCGGACAAGCTCGGCGGTGTGATCACCATGTTCGCGGCCGTGCTGATTCTGTTCGTGCTGCCCTGGCTTGATCGCAGCAAGGTCCGTTCGATCCGCTACAAGGGCCTGATTTTCAAGATCATGCTGGCCGCGCTGGCAATCTCGTTCCTGATTCTCGGCTATATCGGCACCCAGCCGCCGAGCCCTGCGCTCACGCTGACGGCCCGAATCGCCACGATCGTCTATTTCGCGTTCTTCCTGCTGATGCCGGTGTACAGTGTCATCGACAGGACAAAGCCAGTTCCGGAAAGGGTGACGGAATGATGCGTCAGCTATTGTTCGCACTTGTCGTGTTGATGCCGATGTCGGTCTTTGCGGCTGGCGGTGAATCGGTGCCGTACCATTTTGACGCGAATATGGGCAATCAGGCGTCGCTGCAGCGCGGCGCCAAACTGTTCATGAATTACTGCTCAGGCTGTCATTCCCTGCAGTACATGCGTTATCAGCGCATTGCCGATGATCTGGAGATCCCGGTGGATGTCATGGAGAGCAATCTCATGATGACCCAGGGCAAGATTCACGACACGATCCAAGGCACGATGCCGGCTGAAAAAGCCGCTGAGTGGTTCGGTAAGGCCCCGCCCGATTTGTCGCTGGCCGCGCGTGCGCATGGCGCAGACTGGATCTACAGCTTCCTCCGCTCGTTCTATATCGACGACTCGCGTCCGACCGGCGTGAATAATCTCGTGATGAGCAATACGGCCATGCCGGCGGTGCTGGCACCCCTACAGGGCTACCAGGCACTCAAGCACGCAGAAGAAGGCCATGAAGAGTCCGGCGGCGAGAGTCACGGTAGCGACGAGCCACAGTTCGAAATCGTTCAGGAGGGTCAGCTGAACCCGGCCGAATATCGCGCTGCGGCGGGGGACCTGACCAACTTCCTGGTGTATGTGGCTGAACCCGCTAAACTCGTGCGTTATTCGCTCGGTTTCAAGGTTATTCTGTTCCTGTTGTTGTTCACAGGTCTTGCGTACATGCTCAAGCGCGAGTTCTGGCGCGACGTACACTAATCAACATTATCGAGGCGTACCAAGATGGCTAGCCGCAGTTCGACCATTACGCTCTACTCGCGTGAGGCCTGTGCTCATAGCCATCGTGTGCGCCTGGTGATGGCCGAGAAGGGCGTCGCCAGCTACGACATCATCGAGTTGCGGGATGACGAGGAGAGCGAAGATCTTCTCGAACTCAACCCCTACAACACGGTGCCGACATTGGTCGATCGTGATCTGGTGGTCTACGACCCGCGGATCATCCTCGAATACATCGACGAGCGCTATCCACACCCGCCGTTGATGCCGGTGGATCCGGTGCTGCGCGCCCAGTATCGACTGGCGATCTTCCGAATGGAGTCTGATCTGTATTCGCTTTGCGAAGATCTGGAGTCCACGCCGGCGGTGGCGCGTAAGGCACGCGCACGCATGACCGAACTGCTTGCCACCCTGGCAGGCGATTTCTCGGCCCGCGAATGGATCGGCGAGGAGTTCTCGCTGGTCGACTGCACGCTGGCGCCGATTCTATGGCGTCTTGAGCACTACGGCGTCGAACTGCCCGAACGCCGCGGCAAACAGCTGAGCAAGTACGCGCGCCGACTGTTCGCTCGACCGGCGTTTGCGCAAAGCCTGTCGACTATGGAAGCGGATATGGGTACGCTCGGCGCCGATTGATACCCATGGCAGGCCGTTGCCGGTCTGTCCGTCGGAGTTTTCCTATGGCCGATCTATCTTCCCGTCGCCCCTATCTGATCCGCGCACTCTACGACTGGGTGCTCGACAACGACTTGACGCCCCACCTGCTGGTTGCCGCAGACGCGGACGGCGTCGATGTGCCCCGCCAGTTTGTGACCGAGGACGGCAAGATCACGGTTAACGTCAGCCCGGGCGCGGTTCGCGGCCTTAGTCTGGATAACGAACTCATCAGCTTTTCTGCCCGTTTCTCGGGCCAGAACTACAATGTGAGCGTGCCTCCAGGTGCGGTGCTTGCGCTCTACGCGCGCGAGAACGGCGAGGGCATGCTGTTTGGCGAGGTCGAGGAAGCGCAGCCACCGGTTGCTTCGGCAGATACCCCGGAAGACGCGCCAGCTGGCGACGACGATCCGAAGAAAAAACGTGCGCATTTGAAGGTCGTGAAATAAGGCGAGTGCGATACGGGCTTCGAGCCTGTACGGGCGCTGGCCGAGAGGCTGTACCGCAAACCGGTGACGCGACATGCGAAGGCTTCTGGGGCGGCGCCAAGTCCTCGTGGCATACCAGAATCCATGGCAGCGCTATGCCAATGCCGGCGTGCCTCGCTGGCCCATTATTGCCTAAACGGCTCAAGCGAACGTCGGGTCAGGCCCGGCATGCGCCGAGCAGTCACAACGGCGTCGCGTGCAACTGATGTCTTACGAACCTGGTTGGCCACGAATATTTGGCCACGCAGTCGGCCGTGCGCAACAACGGTCTATGTCCCCAGTAAGTCGTCTTCGATCAACCGGCACAGGCAGTGGATAAACAAAAGATGCATTTCCTGGATACGCGCGGTGCTGTCGGCTGCGGCCCGTAGCTCGATATCGTTCGATCTGAGTCGGCCGGCGATCTCGCCGCCGTCGCGTCCGGTCAGTGCAAGTACGATCATCTGGGCTTCATGTGCGGCATCCACTGCCGCTACGACGTTCGCCGAGTTGCCGCTCGTGCTTATCGCGATAAGCACGTCACCCGGGCGGCCCAAGGCTTCGATCTGGCGTGAGAAAAGACGCGTGTAGTCGTAGTCGTTCGCGATTGCGGTAAGCGTCGAGCTTTCGGTGGTGAGCGCGACTGCCGGCAGCGCGCGACGCTCTCGCTCGAAGCGGTTGATGAGCTCCGACGAGAAATGCTGGGCGTCGCCGGCAGAGCCGCCGTTGCCACAGGTCAGTATCTTGCCGCCCTGGTTCAGACATTCGATGAGCAGATCGGCGCCGTTGACAATCGTTGTGTCCATGGCGGCGAGGGTGTCCTGGTTGGCCCGCGCACTGTCGTCGAAAAGCCGGGTAATCAGGTTGCGGCGGGGGTCCTCGCTGCGGTCATTCGGCATAAAAGGCGTTCTCTATCCAGTCGAGTTGGTCGCTGTCGTCGACGCCCACCACGTCGAAACGGATGGGTCGATGCGCGTGCGAAGGATTTTCGGCCAGAAAGTGGCGGGTTGCCAGCACGATACGGCGCTGCTTGACGCCAGTCACGCTTGCAGCGGCGCCGCCGTATGACTGGCCTGATCGATACCGGACCTCCACGATCACGAGCATTTCGTCCGCGAGATAGACCAGATCCAGCTCGCCGCCGCGCGCGTTGTAGTTGCGTGCAATACGCTTCCAGCGCCGTCGCCGCGCCGCGCGATCGACCCGCTGCTCGGCGGCGCGTCCTGTATCTAGGGTCGAGCCCATGGTGCGGTGCTGCTTTGATCGGTCTGGGCGTCGCTGGGATCCGGCATTTCCACCAGCTGCGGTGCGCCGCTACGGAATACGCCCCAGGCTAGATAACGTTCGACGTGGCCGTCGGGCTGGACCGCGAGTACCCCGGTCATGCCCTCGAACACGTCACCCGATTCCAGGCCGCGGTCGGCTATGCGTGCGGTGAGTTTCCAGGCGTCCATGCCCATTGCGAACAGGCGGGCGTATCGGGTCGCGTTGGCGCCGTAGCGCTGTGCGGCCTGCTGACGTCGTGCATCCAGAAAATCACCGCCGCCGATCACCCAGGGCATATCGGCAAAGCCGACGCCGTTGAGATCGATATCGTTGCCGGTATCAACGGTGCCGGTATAGATATGCGATGTCGACAGCATGGGCAGGTTGCTGGCGTGATAGAAACGCAGCTGGCTGCGGATCAGGCGTGCCTGCGGCGGCTGGGCTGCGACAAAGATGAAGTCGACATCATTGCCCGGATAGCCGGCCAGGGCCGACTGAATAGGCCCGCGGTGGTCGTGCTGATTGGTGTCGTAGGTGGCGAAGTTGACCACCTGGCCGCCGCGTTCGCTGAACGTGCTGCGAAACGCATCGAACACGCGACTGCCCCAGTCGCCCTGCGGCACGAGCGCCAGCGCGCGGGCATAACCCTGCTCGCTGGCATGGCGAGCCACCTCGGAGGCCTCGTCCTCGGGGGCCAGGGCAAACTGGTAGAAGCCGGGGCGGCTGGCTGGCTCATCGATATAGTTGAGTGCGACTTGCGGCATGTCGTTCGACAGGCGTGCGATCTCGGTGACCTTGGGCTTGTCGAGCGGCCCGACCAGAATGCCGGCGTTGTCGCCGCGGGCGCGATCGATGATCTGGCTGGCGCCCAGAACGCTTGAATCGTAGACCAGCGGCTGGGGCGCGTCAGTGCGGGTATTGCCGTAGGCAAACAGGAAGCCGTCGCGGATCGCGGCGGCCGCGTTGGCGTACTTGCCGGTCAATGGCAGCGCGAGTGCCACGATATTGCTGGTGGGGCGCGGTGCCTGACCCGTCATCGCCATGTCAGCCGGCGTCTGCTCGGTCGGTGTCGTGGCCGGTTGGTAGTCGAACTGCTGCTGAAGCAGGGTGCGGGTTGCCGGATGGCCCGGGTAGTCGCGCTCCCAGGTGGCCAGCGCTTCGTCGCGCTCCTGGCGATTGACCCACTGGCGCTGCCCGATATCCGCCAGCGCCAGCCAACCGAGCGTGGTCGCGTCTGCGTTGCGCGCGCCGACGCTGCGCGGGCCCTGGCCGAGCGCAATCGAATCCAGCGCGTGGTCGTAGATGCGCTGGTCGTTGCCGCGCAGGGCGTTGTCGTCTACGAGCCAGACGCCGCGCTGGGTCAGATCACCGATGCCGGCGATCAGATCGTTCTGCGCGAAGTGCAGCTGCGCGCGTTTTTCCCAGACGCGTTCCGCGATCACTGGCGGCACGCCGCTGTTGGGGGGCGGTAGTTCGGACAGGGCGCGATCCGGCGCCATGTTGACGATCTCTATCTCGCGCTCGGCCAGCGCATAGCGGCGACGATCGAGTTCGCTCAACGTCGAGGGCTGAATACTGGCCAGGATCTGACGAGCCATCGCCGCGTTACCCGCCTGAGCTGCGGCCAGGCCGGCTTCCAGTCGAAGCGCGCGACTGCGGTCGGTGTCGCGTGTATCGGCCGAGGCCTGCATATACAGACTGGCGGCGCGCTGATAATCGCCTTCGGCCTCGGCGGCCTTCGGGTCGTTGTCGGACGCGGCCGGCGAGGCTCCCGACGGACCTTGCATCTGGGTGGCGCAGCCCGCCAGGGCGGCAACAATGAACCACAGGCTAAGCGCGCGCAGGTTCGGCATGATCGAGGACGTCATCGGTAGGCTCCCATGTGAGCGCGCCCGATTCCCCCAGGCGCAGCAACTTGAACTGCATAATATCAGCGCAGGACGGTTATTGGGCTCGCCTTTTGCCGCCGCGTGGAGATGGCCGCAGGCGCGCGACGGTTCGGTGTCGATTGCCGTCGGGCTCGTCGCCGTGCCCGATTACAACCGGCGCTGGCGTCTTGATCGCCATAATCTATGGCCCGAGGCCTGTTGCTATTTCAGGCCCAACCCTCCGGCACAGCGGCCATCTGGCCCCAACACAGCGTTGTCGCTCGCCTGTAGACTCATATCAGCGCACTCGCCGCGCCGCCTTGTCCTGGCAGAGCTTGAATAGATTCGGGCGGCGGTTGGCGCGCACCGGTAATGAAACGGCAACAGGCCCTACCATGTCGATCGACAATCCGCCGGCTGCAGTTCTCTGGATCGTAGCCACGCCTATCGGCAATCTCGAAGATATGAGCCCGCGCGCGGCGCGCGTGCTGCACGAGGTGGCGGTGATCGCCGCCGAGGATACCCGGCACAGCAGTCGCCTGACCCGACACCTGGGCATCGATACGCCCATGCTGTCGTTGCACGAACATAATGAAGGCGCGCGCGCCGAGCAGCTGCTGGCAAGACTGGGCCAGGGCGAGAGCGTCGCGCTCATCAGCGACGCCGGCACGCCCTTGATCAGCGACCCCGGTTTTGTCCTTGTCCGTACGGCGCGCGAGGCGGGCTTCCGGGTGGAGACTGTTCCGGGCGCCTGTGCGGCCATCGCGGCACTGTCGGTCGCTGGGCTGCCCAGCGATCGGTTCGTGTTCGAGGGTTTCCTGCCGGCCAAGACGACGGCACGCCAGACGCGGCTGGCCGAGCTCGCCGAGGAGTCGCGCACGCTGGTGTTCTACGAATCCAGCCATCGGATCGAAAAGAGCGTGGCTGATATGGTCGCCGTGCTCGGCGCCGATCGCCGTATCGCGCTATGCCGCGAACTGACCAAGATGCACGAGCAGAGCGTAAGCCTGCCCGCCACCGATCTGCTCGAATGGCTTGCTGCTGACGACAATCATCGGCGCGGCGAATTCGTGCTGGTGGTGGCCGGTGCGCCGGTGGGCGCGCCCGGCGGTCTGGAGGTCGGCCTCGACGCGCTCTTGACAGAATTGCTTGCGATTACCGGCACCAAGCCGGCGGCCCAGATCGCCGCGCGCCTGACCGGCGTGACGCGCAACGAGGCGTATGCCCGCGCGCTCGCCCTCGGTGCGGCGTAGCGGCTGCCACGGCTCTGGCGCCGCGATGATAGACTCTGGCGTTCGGAGTCGGCCACGCAGTCGCGGTGCCCGCTTGCGGGCACGGAGGAAAGTCCGGGCTCCATAGGGCAGGATGCCAGGTAACGCCTGGGAGGCGTGAGCCTACGGAAAGTGCAACAGAGAGCAGACCGCCTAAGGCCCGTTCGCGGGCCCGGTAAGGGTGAAAGGGTGCGGTAAGAGCGCACCGCGCGTCCGGCAACGGTTCGTGGCACGGTAAACCCCATCCGGAGCAAGACCAAATAGGAGGACGACGTGCGGCCCGCACAGTCCTCGGGTAGGTCGCAACAGGCATGCGGTGACGCATGTCGCAGATGAATGACTGCGCTCGACAGAACCCGGCTTATCGGCCGACTCCGAATCTTCTATTAGCCGTCTGTTCACGGTCGGCCTGGGTCAGCGACCCACCGACACGTCGCCTGCGCGAATTGCGCGCCACTTTCCCCCACCTGGCGCGTTGGGTAATCCGCACGCCCTTTACCTGGCAAGCCCTGGCGTACGCCGCTGCGCTCATATTCTCGTCGAGCTAGGCGCGTTAAAACACTGGAATGCCTAATAAAAATCCGCTGCTCGGCGACGCCCCGAAAAGCTGTGGAAAGACGCCAGAAATCACTGTTTCACCGGCCTTTTTTAGGCCCGGCCTGATGCTTGACACCCCGAAGCCGTGCTGCCTATAGTGGCGCAACGGGGCGAGAAGTGGGGCGAAGTGGTTTAACAGCGACGAGAGGCCGCTGCAGTGTTCAAGGGGTCACATCCGGTCACGATTGATGCCAAGGGTCGCATTGCGATTCCAGCGTCTTATCGGCAGTCGTTGCTGGACGACTGCGCGGGCCGGCTCGTCATCACACGACACTGGGACGGCTGTCTGTTGATCTATCCCAATACCGAATTCCAGAAGTTCCAGGAGCAGCTGCTTGCCAAGGGCAGCCTGAATCCGCAGGTGCGCAAGTACCAGCGTTTCTTCGTAGGCCAGGCGCGTGATGTGGATATGGATCGTCAGGGCCGTCTGCTGCTGCCAGGGCTGCTGCGCGTGCACGCGAATCTCGAATCCAAGGCGGTGCTGTCCGGCCTCGGCAATCTGTTCGAGCTCTGGGACGAGACCGAATTCGACCGTCGCAATGCGGATACTGCCGCCAGCCTCGCCGAGGATGCCGCGAACGGCGATCTGCCCGACGTGCTGATGGATATCAGCCTGTGATCCGCGCTCTGCTACCCCCAATTCGTTCATAACCCTTATGAGGAACGCCGCTCCGATGCCGCAGGCCGAACATCAACCGGTACTGCTCGACGCCGCGTTGGCGGGACTCGCCGTGCGCGGCGACGGTGTCTATGTGGATGCCACATTTGGCCGTGGTGGCCATAGCGCAGCGGTTCTGGCGCAACTCGGCGAGCGCGGCCGGCTGATCGCTTTTGACCAGGATCCGGACGCCGAACGGTATGCCGCGGCACTCGCTGATGTGGATCCGCGGCTGACGTTCGTGCGCGCCTCGTTTGCAGATATCGGCGCGCATATCGCATCGCTCGGGTTGGCCGGGCAGGTCGACGGATTGCTGTTCGACCTGGGCGTGTCTTCCCCGCAGTTCGATGTCGCCGAGCGTGGCTTTTCTTTTCGCCACGGCGGCCCGCTGGATATGCGCATGAATCCCGACGCCGGCGAGCCGCTTTCTGCGTGGCTGGCGCGCGCCAGCCACGGCGAGATCGCGTCCGTGATCAAGCGCCTGGGCGAAGAGCCGTTTGCCGGGCGTATCGCGGGGGCGATCGTCGATGCACGCGCCAAGGCGCCGATTGTCGATACCGTCAAACTTGCCGAACTCGTGCGCGGCGCTATTCCGGCGCGCGTCGCTGCGGGCAAGCGTATCCATCCAGCCACGCGCACCTTCCAGGCGCTGCGCATGCATATCAACGATGAGCTCGGCGCGATCGATGCCGCGCTGGCTGCCAGTCTTGACGTGCTTGCGCCCGGTGGCCGTCTGGCCGTGATCAGTTTTCACTCGCTCGAGGATCGTCGGGTCAAACGATTCATGCGTGGCCAGGCACAGCCGCCGCTGCCGCCGGTGCCGATGGCCGAACCGGCCGCAGCTGCGCTTAATCTCGTGGGCCGTGCGGTACGCGCCGATGCCGCCGAGACGCGCGTCAATCCGCGTGCCCGTAGTGCAATCATGCGGATAGCCGAGCGCACTACCGCGCCGCGGGTGCCCTCATGATGCGGCCCGCCTTGACTCTTGTCGCGCTGCTGGTGGCGATCATGGTGAGCGCTGTGGCTGTCGTTCAGGCCAAGCACAAGACCCGTGAGCTGGCTCACGAACTGCAGGTGGAGCGCGTCGAGCGCGACAAGCTCACCACCGAGTGGGCCCAACTGCAGCTCGAGGAGAGCGCCTGGGCCAATCCGGATCGTGTGGCTCAGGTGGCGCGCGGCACTCTGGACATGATCCAGCCCAAGAATTATGTCGTGCTCGCGCCTGGCGCCTCGGGCGGTGACCGATGAGCCGCCGCGAGTCCGCGCCGCGCGTCAAGCCGCCCGAACGCTGGCGTGGCTATTTCATACTCGCACTGTTCGGCGTGTTTGCCGTGGTGCTCGCCGGCCGTGCGTTCGATCTACAGGTGCTGGATCAGGCGTTTCTGACCCATGAAGGCGACAAGCGCCATCTGCGAACGGTCTCGGTGCCGGCCGGACGTGGCGCGATCAAGGACCGCAACGGCGAGCCGCTGGCGCTGTCGGCGCCCACCGAATCGGTCTGGGCCGTGCCGGGCGCGGTGCTGGAAGCGCCGGCCAAGCTGGCGCCGCTCGCCAAGGCCTTGGGGATGTCGAGCGCCGAGCTGCGCAAGCGTCTGGAAGCCTACAAGAGCCGGCAGTTTCTCTATCTCAAGCGCCAGCTGTCGCCGGCGGATGCGCGCCGGGTGACCTCGGTCGACGCGCCGGGTATTTTCCTGCAGCGCGAGTACAAGCGTTATTACCCGGCAGGCGAGGCCGCAGCCCAGATCGTGGGCATGACCAATATCGACGGCCGTGGTCAGGAAGGCCTGGAGCTGGATCGCGACAAGTATCTCCACGGCGAGCCGGGCAGCCGTCGTGTGGTCAAGGATCGCGTCGGCCGCGTGGTGGAGGATCTCGCCGAGTTCACGCCGCCACAGGCCGGCCACGATCTGGAACTGACCATCGACGCGCGGATGCAGTATCTGGCGTATCGCCATATCAAGTCGGCGGTGGTCAAGAACAACGCCAAGGGCGGGCTTGTGGTCATGCTTGACCCGCACACCGGCGAGCTTCGGGCGGTGGCTTCTTACCCGAGCTTCAACCCGAACGACCGCGAGTCGATCGACCCCGCCGGCGTGCGTGCGCGTGCGGCCACGGATGTGATGGAGCCGGGCTCCACGGTCAAGCCGATTCTGTTGTCGCAGGCGCTCAATTCCGGGCTGTTCAATACCCACGACACGATCCATACCAAGGGCTGGTTCATGGTCGGGCGCTTGACCGTGCGTGATTTTCGCAACTACGGCAATGTCGATTTTGCCAAGATCCTGCAGAAATCCAGCAACGTGGGTGCGGCCCGTGTCGGTCTGAAGATGGGCGCCGAAGGGGTCTGGTCGACGTACAACAGGTTCGGTTTCGGCGAGACCAGCGGCACCGGTTTTCCGGGCGAACGCTACGGTGTACTCAAGGATTTCTATCAGTGGAACGACGTGGAAACCGCCACGGCGTCCTATGGCTACGGCCTGGCCGTCACAGCGTTTCAGTTGATTCGTGCGTACGGCGCGATAGCCGATGACGGCATGCTCCACAGCCTGCGCTTGATCAAGGGCGACGGTGCAGCCATGCATACGCCGCCGCGGCAGGTGATTTCGCCCGAGACCGCGCGCACCATGCGGCATCTGCTGGAAGGCGTGGTCACGCCGGCGGGGACTGCCACACGCGCTGCGATCCCCGGCTATCGCGTGGCTGGCAAGACCGGCACCGCACGCAAGGCCGGCGGCGGCGGCTACAAGAACGATCGTCACCAGGCGTTGTTCGTGGGCATGGCGCCGGCCGAGAATCCGGCGCTGGTCACGCTGGTCATGCTGGACGAGCCGAAAAAGGATGCCTACTACGGCGGTGCGGTGGCGGCACCTGTATTTGCCGACGTCATGCGGGATGCGCTGCGCCTGCTGCGCGTGCCGCCTGACGATCCTGCCGTGCTGGCTGCCGCAGCCAAGCAGACCGGGAGCGGCACGTGATGGCCGTGGCCGAAACAACACCGGCACCGGTCACGCTGGCTGGCCTGCTCGACGGGCTGGTCGAGGTGTCTGTTCCGGATATTTCGATTGCCCACGTCGCGCTGGATAGCCGCCAGGTCAGGCCCGGCAGTCTGTTCATGGCCTGCGCGGGTGCCACGGTGCACGGCCTGGATTTTGCCGATCAGGCCGTCGAGCGCGGCGCGGTGGCCATCGTCTGGGACGGCGAGCGCGCGCCGGTGGTCGATATTCCCTGTGTACGCGTTGCGCATCTGGCTGCGCTTGTCAGCACTATCGCCGGTCGTTTCCACGGCGAGCCGTCGAAACGACTGTTTGTTACCGGCATCACCGGCACCGACGGCAAGACATCCTGTGCATGGATGCTCGCGCAGGCGCTCGACGGGCTGGGACAGGGCTGTGGTTATCTCGGCACGCTTGGTCTGGGGCGGACCACGGATCTGGCCCCGGCGACGCACACCACGCCGGACGCAGTCAGCGTGCAGCAATGGCTGGCGCGTTTTGTCGAGGATAAGCTGAGTGCGGTGGCCTTCGAGGTGTCGTCACATGCGCTCGATCAGCATCGTGTCGACGGCATAGCGTTTGATACCGCCGTGCTTACCCAGATCGGGCGTGACCATCTGGACTATCACGGCGACGCGGCGCACTACGCCGCAGCCAAACGGCGTCTTTTTGCCCGCCCGGGCCTGCGTCACGCGGTGATCAACGCCGACGATGCACAGGGTCGCAGCTGGCTGGCGACGCTCGATGCCACAGTGACGCCCGTTGTCTATGGTCACGGCGATCTTCGCGCGCTTGCTGATTGCTATGTGCGGATCGTCGACGTCGCCCTGCGTGCCGACGGCCTGGTGCTCGACGTAGAGACCCATCGCGGCCCCGCGCGAATCGATAGCGCGCTGGTGGGTGATTTCAACGCCATGAATCTGGCGGCCGTGCTGGCGGTATTGCTCGCTCGCGGCGAACCGCTAGCCGACTGTGTGGCCGTACTGGACAGAATCGAGACCGTGCCCGGGCGCATGCAGCGTGTTCCGGGCCGCGCTGATCAACCGCTGGTGGTGGTCGACTTTGCGCATACGCCCGGCGCCTTGAAAGGTGCGCTGGCTGCAGTGCGGGCTCACACGGCCGCGCGGGTGCTCTGTGTATTCGGCTGCGGCGGCGATCGTGATCGGGGCAAGCGCGCCTTGATGGGGCAGGCGGCCATTGAGGGCGCCGACGGCGTCTGGGTTACCGACGACAATCCCCGAAGCGAATCGCCTGAAGCGATCGTGGCCGATATTCTGGCCGGCATGGGCCCATCGACCGCGGTGCGCGTCGAACACGATCGCGCTGCGGCCATTGCCCAGGCGATTGCCGAGGCCGCCCGTGGTGATGTCGTGCTGATCGCCGGCAAGGGCCATGAAACCACGCAGCAGGTCGGCGCCGAGCGTCGCTCGTTCGACGATCGTGTGGTCGCGCAGCGCGCGCTGGAGGCGGCATGAAAGCGCGGCTGAGTGAGCTGGCCGTGCGCATCGGTGCCGAACTGCACGGCGCGGACGGTGATTTTCGTGGGGCGTCGATCGATACGCGTCGGGTCGAGCGCGGCAATCTGTTCTTTGCGCTGCCGGGCAGCCGCGTGGACGGTCATGATTTCGTCGCGCGTGCCGCAAGCCTGGGTGCGGCGGCTGCAGTGGTCGACCGGCTGGTGGACTCACCGGCGCCCCAGTTGCAGGTCATGGACGTCGAAGCCGCATTGCAGCGCGCGGGCGCGGCTTCGCGTCATGATTTCGACGGTCCCGTGATCGGTGTCACCGGGAGCAACGGCAAGACGACGGTCAAGCAGATGCTGGCGGCGATTCTTGATCATGCCGGCTCGGTGCTGGCGACCGAAGGCAATCTGAACAATCATCTGGGTGTGCCGCTGACGCTCATGCGCCTGGACGAATCGTCCCAGCGCGCGGTGGTGGAAATGGGCGCCTCCAGCAGCGGCGAAATCGCCATGCTCTGCGATATGGCGCGTCCCGACATTGCCGTGGTCACCAATGCCGGCGTGGCTCATCTGGAAGGCTTTGGCAGCCGTGAAGGCGTAGCCCGAGCCAAGGGCGAAATCTATGCCGGGTTGACCGATGACGGCACCGCCGTGATCAACGCTGACGATGCGTATGCAGGCCTCTGGTCAGAGATCGCCGGCACCCGTAGTCAGATCCGTTTTGCCCGTCGCGAGGGCGAGGGTGTCGACGTATATGCCAGCCACGAGGAACTGGCCGCTGACGGTAGCCGTTTTACGCTGCATACGCCGACCGGCTCTGCGCGCGTGAATCTCAAGCTTGCCGGCGCACACAACATCAGCAACGCGCTGGCCGCCGCGGCGGTCGCCGGTGCGCTGAATCTCGACGCTGACTTGATCGCCCGTGGTCTGGCCGGCATGGCTGCGGTCGGCGGGCGCATGGTCGTGACCAGCGCACGCGATGGCGCGCGGCTGGTGGACGACAGCTACAACGCCAATCCCGAGTCACTGGCGGCCGCGCTGGGCTGGCTCGCCCAGCAGCCGGGCCCGCGCTGGGCTGTGCTCGGTGATATGGGTGAACTGGGCAATTACGCCGAGCAGGCTCATATAGAGGCGGGCACCACCGCGCGCCAGGCCGGCGTGAGCCGGCTTTGGCTTACCGGTCCGTTGAGCCGGCATACCGCAGAGAGCTTTGGCGAAGGCGCACGCTGGTTCACCGATCACGACGCGCTCAGCGAAGCACTGCTGAGCGCGCTCGCGCACAATTCGGCCGAAAATAATCACACAGGCCCGGTCACCGTTCTGGTCAAGGGCTCGCGCTCGGCGCGTATGGATCGCGTGGCGGACGCGTTGCGCATGGACGCCAATGCACGGGCAGGTGCGCCGTGCTGATGTATCTCGCAGACTGGCTTGAACCGTTGCATAGCGGTTTCCGCGTGTTTCAGTTCATCACGCTGCGCGCGATCATGGGCGTGCTGACCGCGATGATCTTCTCGTTCGTATTCGGGCCGATCATGATCCGCAAGCTGACCTTTCACCAGATCGGCCAGCATGTGCGCTCGGATGGCCCGCAGTCGCATCTGGTCAAGGCCGGTACACCCACTATGGGCGGCGCGCTGATTCTGGTCGCGGTCATCGTTTCCACATTGCTGTGGGCAGACCTGGGCAACAGCTGGGTCTGGCTGGCGGTGCTGGTCACCGCCGCGTTCGGCGCGATCGGCTTTGTTGATGACTATCGCAAGCTCAAGTTCGGCAACAGCAAAGGCTTGTCGGCGCGTGCGAAATACAGTGCGCAGACATTGGTGGGGCTGGCCGCGGGTCTGTGGCTGTACGTGGGCGCGGCCAGCGCCGCCGAGACCAGCGTGCTGATTCCCATGGTCAAGGATGTGGCCGTGCCGCTGGGTGCGGGCTATATCATCTGGAGTTATCTGGTGATCGTGGGTACCAGCAACGCGGTCAATCTCACCGACGGTCTCGACGGTCTGGCCATCATGCCGTGCGTGCTGGTGGCGTCCGCGCTGGCGATCTTTGCCTATGTCACCGGCAATATCCAGTTCGCCAACTATCTCGGCTTCTCCTATATCGAGGGCGTCGGCGAGCTGTCGATCTTCTGTACCGCCATCGGCGGGGCGGGGCTCGGTTTTTTGTGGTTCAACGCCTATCCGGCCCAGGTCTTCATGGGCGATGTCGGCGCGCTTGCCCTCGGCGCTGCCCTTGGCGTGGTCGCCGTGGTGGTGCGTCAGGAGCTGGTGCTGCTGGTCATGGGCGGGATCTTCGTTGCGGAGACGGTGTCCGTGATCCTGCAGGTCGCGACCTTCAAGCTCACCGGCAAGCGCATGTTCCGCATGGCACCGCTGCATCATCATTTCGAACTCAAGGGCTGGGCCGAGCCCAAGATCATCGTGCGATTCTGGATCGTCACGCTGGTGCTCGTGCTGATCGGCCTGTCCACGCTGAAGATCCGATGAACAACCGCAAGCACCTATTCGAAAAACAGCTCGCCGACGCCACCGTGCTGGTTATCGGCTGTGGCATGTCAGGCGTTTCGGCGGCGCGGTTTGCCAGCGATTGCGGCGCGCGCGTGCGGGTTGTCGATAGCCGCAATGAACCGCCCGGCGCGACCGCACTGGCAGCGGCCTGTCCACGGGCGAGCCTGATCGTGGGCGAGTTCCAGGACGCCGTGCTCAACGGCATCGACCACGTCGTGGTCTCGCCGGGGGTGGATCTGCGCGAGCCGCTGATTGCCGCGGCGCGCGAGCGTGGCCTGGAGATTGTGGGCGATATCGAGTGGTTCGCCCGCGTGGTTGACGTGCCGGTGGTCGCGATCACCGGTTCGAACGGCAAGTCGACCGTAACCGCCTGGCTGGGCGAAATGCTCGGTGCGGCCGGCGTGAATACCGCCGTGGGCGGCAACTTCGGCACGCCTGCACTGGATCTGCTTGCCGACGGCATCGAGTGCTATGTGCTGGAGCTGTCGAGCTTCCAGCTCGAGCTGACCGAATCCCTGGCGCCGAGTGCTGCCGTGGTGCTCAACATCAGCGCCGATCATATCGATCGTCACGGCGATCTTGATCACTATGCTGCACTCAAGGCGCGTATCTATCGGCATGCGGATATCGCCATCGTCAACGACGATGACGCCCGTGTGGCTGCCATGGAAACCCACAACGCACCGGTGCGTCGTTTCGGCACAGGCACGAACGTCGACTACCGACTGCTGGAGACACCACGCGGCGCGGCGCTGGCGCGCGGCGACCAGCCCTGGCTGGCCTGCGATGCGCTGCAGGTTGCCGGTCGCCACAATTACATGAACGCGCTCGCCGTGTGGGCGCTGGCCGACGCGCTGGCCGGTATCGTGATGCTCGACGAGGCTGCGATCGGCCACGGCATGCGCGCGTTCGGTGGTCTGCCGCATCGCTGTCAGACGGTTGCCGAGGTGCGCGGCGTGACCTGGGTCAACGATTCCAAGGGCACCAACCTCGGCGCGCTGCTGGCCTCCCTGATCGGCATGAGCGCACCGGTTGTGCTGCTGGCCGGTGGTCAGGCCAAGGGCGCTGACTTCACCCCGCTCGGGCCTGTCGCGGCCGACAAGACACGTGCCGTGGTCGTGTTCGGCCAGGACGCCGAGCAGATTGCCAGCGCGGTTGGACAACACAGCGACGTGTATCGGGTTGCCACGCTTGCCGAGGCCGTACGGCGTGCAGCGGATCTGGCACAGCCCGGCGATACGGTGCTGCTCTCACCGGGCTGCGCGAGTCTCGACCAGTTTGAAAACTATGCCGCACGCGGTGATGCGTTTGTGGCTGCCGTACGGGAGCTCGCCGCATGAGCCGGCTTGTCGATACGCTTACCCTGCCGCGGGTCCGGCCCGATATCGCGCTGCTGGTCGCGCTTGCGCTAATCAGTTGCATCGGGCTGATCATGGTGGGCTCGGCGTCGGTCGCGGTAGCCGATCGGCTGACCGGTGAGCCGATGTATTTCTTCTATCGGCAGGCCATCTATGCGCTGCTGGGGCTGGTCGCCGGGTTTGTGGTGCTGCATATCCCGCTGCGCGCCTGGGAGGCCAATACCTTCACGCTGCTCGGCGCCGGCCTGCTGCTGCTGATCGTCGTGCTCGTGCCTGGAATCGGTCATTCAGTCAACGGCGCGCGCCGCTGGATCGATCTGGGTCCGGTCGCCATGCAGGCGTCCGAGCCGGCACGGCTGTTCTTGATTCTGTACGTGGCCGGGTATGCCGCACGCCGCCAGCTCGAGCTGCAGACCACGCTCGGCGGCCTGCTGCGGCCGATGGGTTTCATGCTTGTCGCGAGCGTGTTTCTGCTCAAGGAGCCGGACTTCGGTGCCGCGGCCATCCTGTGTGTCGTGGCCGGCATGATCCTGTTTCTGGCCGGCGCCCGGCTCACCTACGTGATGGTGTTCGGCGGCCTGGCCATGGTGGGCGCCACGCTCATGGTTATGATCTCGCCGTATCGTATGGCGCGGATGCTCAGCTTTGCAGATCCCTGGGCGCATCCCTACGCCAGTGGCTTTCAGCTGACCCAGTCGCTGATCGCGATCGGGCGAGGCCAGGTCGACGGTGTAGGGCTCGGCAATTCGGTCCAGAAGCTGCTCTACCTGCCGGAAACCCATACAGATTTCCTGTTTGCTATCTACGCCGAAGAATTTGGCCTGATCGGCTCGCTGCTTCTGATTGGCCTGTTCGCCATCGTGGTGTGGCGGGGATTCGCGATCGCCCGCACGGCGATCGACGCCGGCCAGCTGTTCGGGGGGTTCGCCGCCTATGGGCTGTCGAGCTGGCTCGCACTCCAGGCGTTTCTCAATATCGCGGTCAACATGGGCATGCTGCCGACCAAGGGTCTGACCCTGCCACTGATGAGCTACGGCGGCTCGTCGCTGGTGATCATGTGCCTGCTCTGTGGCCTGCTGCTGCGCGTAGATATGGAAAGCCGTCAGCCGACCCGGGCGAGGCCGTCATGAGTGCTGCGGCGATGAATCATTCCAGCACACCGCATGTTTTGATCATGGCGGGCGGCACCGGGGGGCATGTGTTCCCGGCACTGGCCGTGGCCGAACGGCTTATCGAGCGTGGCGCGAAGGTGTCCTGGCTGGGTACCCGTGCCGGTATCGAGGCGCGGCTGGTGCCCGCGCGCGACCTGGAACTGCATACCATCGATGTGGCCGGCCTGCGCGGCAAGGGCGTATTGTCCTGGGTGCTCGCGCCGCTCAAGCTGGTGCGTGCCTGTGCCCAGGCGCTTGGCCTGGTGCGACGCCTGGCGCCGCAGCTTGTGGTCGGCATGGGCGGTTTTGCCGCCGGGCCCGGCGGCGTTGCCGCACGCCTGACCGGGCGTGCGCTGCTTATCCACGAACAGAACGCCTCAGCGGGCTTGACCAATCGACTGCTGGCGCGTGTTGCATCGACCGTGCTGCAGGCGTTTCCGGACACGTTTGCCGGCAACGCGCGGGCACGTACGGTCGGTAATCCGGTCCGCCGCGAGATACTGGGGCTGGCTGCACCGGCCACGCGCTGGCGCGCCCGTGAGGGTCGTATCCGGCTGCTGGTGCTCGGCGGTAGCGGCGGCGCGCTCGCCATCAATCAGACGGTGCCGGCGGCCCTGGCGCGTCTGAACAGCGATGAACGGCCGCAGGTGCGTCATCAGGCCGGTCGTACGCTGGCCGAGGCCGAACAGGCCTATGCCCAGCACCACGTCGACGCCGACGTGAGCGAATTCATTGACGACATGGCGGGCGCCTATGCCTGGGCCGATGTCGTGATCTGTCGCAGCGGCGCGCTGACCGTGGCCGAGTTGGCCGCCGCCGGTCTGGGCGCGCTGCTGGTGCCGTACCCGTTTGCTGCCGACGACCATCAGCGGGCCAACGGCCAGTATCTGGTCGCGCGGGGCGCGGCCGTGCTCATTGATCAGGCCGATCTCAGCCCCGAGCGGCTGGCCGATGAGCTGCGCGGATTCTGTGTCGATCGTGCAGCACTGCTGATACGCGCAGAAGCCGCGCGTGCTGCGGCCTGGCCGGAGTCGACCGATGCCATTGTCGATGCCTGCTTCGAATTGCTGGAGGCCACATGATGGATCCGCAATCCAATATGTCGCCGGGCCTGGCGCAGAGCGCCGGCCACCAGCCGCTTACCCACCGGCCGATGCGGCGCGTCAACCGCGTGCATATGGTGGGCATCGGCGGCGTCGGCATGGCCGGCATCGCACGCGTGCTGCTCAACCTCGGCTATCAGGTGACGGGCAGCGATATCAAGGCAGGCGCGGCGACCCGTGCGCTGGCCGACCAAGGCGCCGAGATCTTCACTGGTCACGCGGCCGAGAACATCGAGCGGGCCGACGTAGTGGTCGTCTCGACCGCGGTCGCGGCCGACAATCCGGAAGTGGTCGCTGCTCATGATCGGCTTGTGCCGGTCGTGCGCCGCGCCGAGATGCTGGCCGAGCTGATGCGTTTTCGTTACGGCATCGCGGTGGCAGGAACGCATGGCAAGACCACCACCACGAGCCTGGTCGCGTCGTTGCTGGCCGACGGCGGACTGGATCCGACCTTCATCGTCGGCGGCAAGGTGCTGGGAGCGGGCTCGAACGCGCGCCTGGGCCAGGGGCCTTATCTGGTGGCCGAGGCCGACGAATCCGATGCGTCGTTCCTGTTTCTGACGCCGATGATGGCGATCGTGACCAATATCGATGCGGATCACCTGGAAACCTACGGCGGACAGTTCTCCAAACTTACCGAAACCTTCGTCGAGTTCCTGCATCACCTGCCGTTCTACGGCTTGGCCGTGATGTGCGTGGACGATCCGGTCGTGCGCTCGATCCTGGCTGATGTCGGCCGGCCGATCGTGACCTATGGCATCGATCACGAGGCCGACTTCATGGCGGAGAATCTGGCCTTCGACGGCACCGGGACGCGCTTTACGCTGCGGCGCGCCGGTCATGAGGGCTTCGATGTCCATCTGAATCTGCCCGGTCGGCACAACGTGCTCAACGCGCTCGCCGCGGCCGCTGTCGCCCACGAGCTGGGCGTGGACATGCCGGCGATTGGCAAGGGCTTGTCTCAGTTCGCCGGCATCGCCCGCCGCTGTGAGGTGCACGGCGAGATTTCGCTCGGCGACAAGCAGGTTCTGCTGGTCGATGACTACGGCCACCATCCACGTGAGCTCACGAGCATTATCGGCGCGGCCCGCGGCGCCTGGCCGGATCGTCGGCTGGTCGTGGTATTCCAGCCGCATCGTTTTTCGCGTACACGGGACCTGTTCGACGATTTCTGCCAGGTGCTGGCAGAGCTCGACGTACTCGTGCTCTGCGAGGTCTATGCAGCCGGCGAGCACCCGATTGCCGGCGCCGACGGCCGAGCGCTGTCGCGCAGCGTGCGTGCCCGCGGCAAGGTCGACCCGGTGTTTGTTGACGACGTGCATACGCTGATCGACGTGCTGCCGGGCGTGGTGTCCGACGGCGACGTGCTGCTCACTCTGGGTGCCGGTGATATCGGCGCGGTGGCGCAGCAGTTGGCAGCGCAGGCTGTGGGAGGCACGTCATGAAGACGCGTTCGACCGCTCCAACGACAACAATCACCGATCCGGCCGCGTTCGGGCGTGTGGCCGTGCTCATGGGCGGCTGGTCGGCCGAGCGCGCGGTCTCGCTGGACTCGGGCGCGGCCGTGGCCGCCGGTCTGGCACGGCGCGGGGTGAACGTGACCGCAATTGATATCGACCGCAAGCGCGTCCTGGGTCTGGCCGACGAGGGTTTTGATCGGGTCTGGCTGGCACTGCACGGTCGCGGCGGCGAAGACGGCGTGGTTCAGGGCGCGCTGGAACTGCAGGGCCTGGCCTACACCGGCAGCGGTGTGCTCGCCTGTGCGCTTTCCATGGACAAGGTCCGCACCAAGGCGATATGGGCCGCGCAGGGTATTCCCACGCCCGCCCATCGGGTGCTTGGCGAGGATACGGATCTGGCCGAAGTGGTCGACGCCCTGGGCCTGCCGTTGATCGTCAAGCCGGTGCACGAGGGCTCGACGATTGGCATCACGCGGGTCAATCGCCTGTCCGAACTGGCCGACGCCAGAGCCGAGGCGGCACGTTTCGATCGCGATGTCATGGCCGAGCAGCTCATTGCCGGGCCCGAATATACGGCCGCGATTCTGGGCGATGACGCGCTGCCGCTGATTCATATCGAGCCGTCCAGTGGCTTTTACGATTACCAGGCCAAATACGTTGCCAACGACACGCTCTATCACTGCCCTTGCGATCTGCCCGCGGTCCGCGAGGCCGAACTGCGGCGTCTGGCCAAACGTGCTTTCGATATCACCGGCGCGCGCGGTTGGGGCCGGGTCGACCTGATGCTGGATGCAGCCGGCCAACCCTGGCTTCTGGAACTCAATGCGGCGCCCGGCATGACGTCACATTCGTTGGTACCGATGGCGGCCCTTGCGGCCGGAATGGATTTCGACGAACTGGTGTGGCGCATTCTGGCCGCCACCATGAGCACCGAGGGAGCACGCCATGAAACGGCTTGATCGTCGGCGCCTTCGTGATGCGCTGCTGGGCGGCCTGCTGCTGTTAGGCGTGGCTGCGTGCACCTGGCAGGGGCTCAAGCCCGATGGCCAACGCACCGGTCATCTGTATATCAGCGGGGACTCGGCCCATGTGAGTGACGCCGAGATCGCGCGTATCGCCACGCCCTATATGACCTCTGCCTTTTTCGATGTCGATATCGAGAGGCTGCAGGCCGAGGTAGCGCGCGAACCCTGGCTTGCACGGGTCGACGTCTCGCGCCACTGGCCGGACGGCGTGGCGGTGCACGTATCCGATCACGTGCCGGTCGCGCTCTGGGGCGACGAAGGCGTGCTCGGGGCCAACGGCCGCGTGTTCGTGCCGGCCGCGGACAGCCGGCCAACTGATCTGGTTGCGCTCGACGGTCCGCCGACCGCCGGTCTGAAGGTCTACGAACAATACCGGCATCTATCCGACGTGCTGAGTGCACGCGACGTTCATATCGCACGCCTGGCACTGGATGCACGCGGCTCGTGGACAGCTACGCTTACCGACGGCCTGGAGCTGCGGCTCGGTCGGGACAAACTGGACGAGCGCATGCAGCGTTTCGTCGATTATGCGCTGGACGATAGCCAGGCGCGCGATGCCCTGGCCTACGCCGGCTATGTGGATTTACGTTACAGCGACGGTTTCGCGGTCGGCGGCACGCGCGCCGCCACCCATCAGGATCAGGAGAAGGTCAATGAGCAAGCGGCCTGAGAAGAATCTCGTCGTCGGTCTGGATATCGGCACTTCCAAGGTGGCGTGTATCGTCGCCGAGGTGAATCACGGCGAGCTCGAGATCATCGGGCTGGGCACGGCCCCGTCGAGAGGCATGAAAAAAGGCATGGTGGTCAATATCGAGTCCACCACGGATTCGATCCGTCGCGCGGTCGAGGAGGCCGAGCTGATGGCGGGCTGCCGGATCCAGTCGGTGCACTGCGGTATTTCGGGGGCGCATGTGCGCTCGCTGAATTCGCACGGCATCGTGGCGGTGCGCAACAAGGAAGTCACCGAATCGGATATCGAGCGGGTGATCGACGCGGCCTGTGCGGTAGCCATACCGGCGGACCAGAAGATCCTGCATGTCCTGCCGCAAGAATTCACGGTCGACGACAACGAAGGTATCCAGGAGCCGGTGGGCATGTCCGGCGTGCGCCTGGAAGCCAAGGTACATATCGTCACCGGTGCGGTCACCTCGGCCCAGAACATCCAGAAATGCGTGGCCCGCTGCGGGCTGGAAGTCTCCAAGCTTTCGCTTGAGCAGCTGGCCTCCAGCTATGCGGTGCTCACCGACGACGAAAAGGATCTGGGCGTGGCGCTCGTGGATATCGGCGGCGGCACCTCCGATATCGCGGTGTTCATCAACGGCTCGATCCGGCATACGGCGGTCATTCCGATTGCCGGCGACCAGGTCACCAACGATATCGCTGTTGCCCTGCGCACGCCGACCCAGCACGCCGAAGGCATCAAGATCCGCTACGGCTGTGCGCTGCCCGAGCTCATCGAGGACGACGACGCGATCGAAGTACCGAGCGTGGGCGAACGCCCGCCCAGACGGTTGTCGCGCTACACCCTCGCCGAGGTCATCAAGCCCCGCTACGAAGAGCTGTTCATGCTCATCCACAAGGAGCTGGTGCGTTCCGGCTTCGAGGACATGCTGGCCGGCGGCGTGGTGATCACGGGCGGCTCTTCCAAGATGGAAGGGCTGACCGATCTGGCCGAGGAGGTCTTTCACATGTCGGTTCGGCTGGGCGTGCCACAGCGCGTGCACGGGCTGTCCGACGTGGTCAAGAATCCGATCCATGCCACCGGCGTGGGTCTGCTCGAGTTTGGTAACCGATCGATGCCCAAGCCGGGTATGGATCGTTCACAGAACGACAACAGCTTTACCCAGGTCTGGGAACGGATGAAGGCCTGGTTCCAGGGTAATTTCTAGAAAAATTTCTGGCGCATTTGCCAGTTTTTCGATCAACGAGGGGTCAGGCCGGCGAGCGCCGGTTTCTACTCAGCACGATTTTCCCCGGCAGGGAAAAGCACGGCAACCAATGAAGAGGTGCATCATGTCCGAAGTATTTGAATTCGCAGATCAGAAGACCGACAAAGCGGTCATCAAGGTCATCGGCGTCGGCGGTGGCGGCGGCAATACCATCAATCAGATGGTCAATGGCGGCATCCAGGGCGTCGATTTCATCTGTGCCAACACAGACGCGCAGCATCTGGAGCGTTGCGACGCTGACGTACTTGTCCAGCTGGGCATGAATGTCACCCGCGGTCTGGGCGCAGGCGCAGATCCGGCCATCGGCCGACAGGCCGCCGAAGAGGATCGCGACCGGATTCGTGAATCCATCGAAGGCGCGGACATGCTGTTCATCACCTGCGGCATGGGCGGTGGTACCGGCACGGGTGCGGCACCCGTGGTGGCTGAAATCGCCCGTGAGATGGGGATTCTCACGCTGGCCGTCGTCACCAAGCCGTTCCCGTTCGAGCGCGGCAAGCGCATGGAAGTGGCCAAGCAGGGTATCGAAGATCTGGGCCGCTTCGTGGATTCACTGATCGTGATTCCCAACGAGAAGCTGCTGACCGCTCTCGGCAAGGCGACCACGCTGAAGAATGCTTTCCAGGCGGCCAACAACGTGCTGCACAACGCGGTGCAGGGCATCTCGGATCTGATCACGCGTCCCGGCGTGATCAACGTCGACTTTGCCGACGTGCGTCGTGTGATGTCGGTCCAGGGTATGGCGATGATGGGCCGTGCCACCGCGAAGGGCGAGGATCGTGCACGCGAGGCCGCCGAAGCCGCACTGGCCAGCCCGCTGCTCGACGATCTGTCGCTGCACGGCGCCCAGGGTCTGCTGGTCAATGTCTCGGGCGACGAGAACCTGGGCATTCATGAGTTCCAGATCGTCAACGAAGTCATCGCCGATATGGGCGCGGACAATGCCGAAGTGATCGTCGGCATGACCGAAGACGCCGAAATGGGCGACGAGATCTGTGTGACCGTCGTGGCTACCGGTTTGGGCCATCAGGGCATCGAACGTGAGGCGGTTCGTCCGCTCAAGCGTGATGCCGGCGGCCAGATGCGCTACGAGGATCTGGATCGACCGACCGTGATCCGCAATCGTCCGCAGCAGTCCTCGCGGGACAACGCTGCGGTCGACATGGATTACTTCGACGTGCCGGCGTTTCTGCGTAATCAGGCGGACTGAACGTACAGCACAAGATGATGCGCCACGCGTGCCCCTCGGATGAAGGGCACGCGCTGACCGACGGCAGCCGTGCGCCGTCGGTCGGTTTCGGCGTGTTATTCTAGATGGCTTTTTTTAGCGGGCAGCAGTGCTCGCGGCGCTGCAACATTAAGGTAAAGTTAAGGCGCCGTGGATAAAGTATCGCTGCAACGTATGACACCGTGATTACACGGTGTGCGCGGCGTTATCGATCGCCACAAGGGATACCATCACGATGCTCAGACAACGTACATTGAAGAATCCTATTCGCGCTACGGGCGTGGGTCTTCACACCGGCCAGAAGGTCTATATGACCCTGCGCCCGGCTGCCGCTAATCAAGGCATCGTCTTCCGTCGTACAGACCGCACACCGATGGTAGAGTTCCGTGGCGATGCGTTTGCCGTGGGGGACACGACGCTGGCCACGACGCTGATCAATAAAGACGGCGTGCGTGTACAGACCGTCGAGCATCTATTGTCGGCCATGGCGGGGCTGGGCATCGACAACGCGATCGTCGAGCTGTCCTCGGACGAACTGCCGATCATGGACGGCAGCGCCGGGCCTTTCGTGTTTCTGATCCAGTCTGCGGGCATCCAGGAACTCGATGCGCCCAAGAAATTCATTCGTATCAAGCGTTCGGTCGAGGTCAGCGACGGCGACAAGTGGGCCCGCTTCGATCCGTTCGACGGCTTCAAGGTCAGTTTCAGTATCGACTTCGATCATCCCGCGTTTCATTCGGATACGCAGTCGGCAACGGTGGATTTCTCGACGACCTCGTTCGTCAAGGAAGTCAGCCGTGCACGGACCTTCGGCTTCATGCGCGATATCGAATTCCTGCGTTCCAATAATCTGGCGCGTGGTGGCAGCATGGACAACGCAGTCGTGCTCGACGACTATCGCGTGCTCAACGCCGACGGCCTGCGCTACGACAACGAATTCGTTCGCCACAAGATTCTCGATGCGATCGGCGATCTGTACTTGCTGGGCCATGGCCTGATTGGCAGTTATTCTGGTTACAAGTCGGGTCACGCGCTCAACAACAAGCTGCTGCGCGCTCTCTTATCGGAAACCAAGGCCTGGGAAGAGGTCACCTACGAGGATCTCTCCGAGTCGCCTGTGGCCTATATTAACGCCCGTCCCGTTATAGCCGCGTAACAAATGGTGCGGCAACGCGCGCTGATCAGACCCCGGCCCGGCCTGCCGCGACGGGGTTTTTTGTGCCTCGCTTATGCCCGGCGTCTGGTTCAGGGATGAGCACAGGCCCTATGGCCTTAGCGCAACAGCCGTTTTCGATACACGCGCCAGAGCACGATCCAGCCGAAGATCAGCGGATGGCGGCGCAGTCGTTCGTCGGCTAGGATTTTCTCGCCGGTATGGCGTTCGATCTTGAACGCCGCGTAATCGACGGCGTCGGTGAAGGTAAAACAGGCCTTGACCAGCCGTGCGACAGACAGCAGCCGGCCCGAGGCCCCACGTAACCACCAGACCCGGCGCACGCGCCGAGGATTGGTCGACGGCCATCCGAGTGTGTCGTTGGCGCTCAGCCAGGTCATGATTGCGAGCAGGGGACGCGCCGCGCTGACCCGGCGCTCGTACTCGCTGCGATCGCGGTCCACCAGCGACTGGCTGCGGCCGGCGCTTTCCACGCGCAGTTCGGTGGCATAGCTCAATGCCAGGGCGCTGGCGAAGACCTCAGCCGGTGTTTGACCGGGCGACAGCGCGGGCAGGGCGCGATTCAGGAGTGCGACCACGGCTTGCCCGGCGGCCGCGCGCACGCGCAGCCGATCGACTGCGCTGCGTGCATGGACGATGGCAATGGGCTGGGCAAAACGGCCCCAGATCGAGCTCTGAAACCATCGCGACGTGCCGGCTTCGAGCTGGGCCAGACTCAGCGTTGCGTACTTGCAGCGCAGCATGCCCGCGTCGGCGCGGCACTGGTCGTAGTACACGTTCGGGGGAATCAAGCGATTGAATAATCCGCTGACCCGTTTCTGACCCGGCGGCCCGTAGCGATCGACGATCGCATAGAAATCCAGCAGGCTGTCATAGGGGTCGCCGCTGCGCAGGCAAGAGCCGTAATACACCACCGCGATCAGTCGTTGTCCGAAGCGGCGCTCGATGCGCTCGACGATCGGCCGCAGCGCCAGGGTCTGATCGGTTTCGCAGGGCCCAGCCAGCTCGGCGAGCCGGCGCTGGTGTTCCGGAGTCATCTTCACAGGTTGATGAAGCGCGCGTTGCCGGCAGAGCTCAGCGTTACCGGCCCGTCCGCGCGCGAGGCGTGAAAGAATTCGCCGTCGACGATATAGCCGCCGTCGAAGCGCAGCTCCAGGCGGTCGCTGTTATGGCTGCGATACCCCTTATCAGGGGTCATCCAGCGCCGATAACGGCCGCGACAGACGGCCGGCATTCGGCGCAGGAAGCCCTCGGCGCCCTCGGCGACCGTCGTCCATGACACCGGGCCCGGTTCCTCGCCCCAGAAGGGATGCATCCGCAGCACCAGTGTTTCCAGCGTGCTCGCCAGCAGCAGGATGCTCGCGCCGTCGAGATCCTGCCCGCGATCGTCGGTGAGGCGCACATCGACCGGCGAAAAGTAACGTCGATCGCCGGTGGCGACGGCCTTGACGAAACGGGTGAAGGCCACGCCGGGCCCGACCTCGCCGCGCATACCGTAGTGATGAAGCTTGCGCTGGGTGTGTTCGACCGCGTTGTAGATTGCGCCCGCGCCGAAGAACATGCCGCAGAACGGCGCGCGGTCGCCGCCGGGATCGATACGCAGCACGGGTCGGCTTACGACCCGGCGTTGCAGGTCGCTCGGGTCTGCGGCCCAGCGTTGCAGGCGCTGCCAGCCGTCACGCTTGACCTTGACCGTGCCGACGTCGTTGCCGGTCATGTTGGTGCTGCCGGTCGGCACCAGGGCCAGCAGCGGCGGGGTCTGGAAGAGCCCGCCCAGCATGACGTGACTCAGCACCGACTGGACCGTGCCATCGCCGCCCGCCACGGCGATCAGGTTCACGCCCTCGGCGGCCATCGCGCGGAGGGCGGCATGGATGTCGGCGTCGCTTCGGGCCCGTATGGCCGGCACGTCGGGTCCGAGATCGGGCTGGGCCCAGCGCTTGCCATGCCGACCGCTGTGCGCATTGTAGAGAATGCCCAGCTTGAGCGGGCGTGCCAGCGCAAGCTCTGGGTCAGGCGTGGATGACGCGGTCATCGGCATTCAGGATCCCGATACCGCCGCGCATCGGGCGTTGCGGCGTCGGTTGGGCCATGGGGCAGCGTCATGCGTAGGGCAGGTCGGGCGTGTTTGATCCGAAAGGGTACCGCATGCGTCGCGATCCACGCTCGAACCTTCGACCGCTGCGGCCCTGCGGGTGCGACAAGGGACCCGCGTTGTCGAGGCTCAGAGCCGGCGCAGCCAGAGCAGCGCCATCAGGCTGAGCAACACCCCCGGCGCCAGCATGAGCAGCGGCGCCGAGAGCGCATAGACAAAAGCGAGATTGCCGATGGCCTGGATCATGGCGTAGGCCAGCAGCCCAATGCCGGTGGCAACGGCAATACGCAGGCCGATATTGGCGCCGCGCGGATTGACGAATACCAACGGGATGCCGAGCAACAGCATGGCGATACTGGTCAGTGGCAGGGCGATCTTCTGCCAGAGTGCGATCTGAAACGGCTGTACGTCCTGATTGTGTGCCTGCAGATAACCGATATAGCGATACAGCGACAGCGGCGCCAGGCTGTCCGGGCTGCGATCGAGCACGGCAAGCTGGCGCGCATAGAGCGTGGGCGACCATTTGAGCGTGGGCTGCTGCGTGCTGATCTGGCCGCCGCTATCAAAACGCTTGATCGTCACGTCACGGAGCAGCCACGGCCCTTGATTGCGGATATCGGCGCGGGCGGCGTGCAGGGCGCGGGTCAGCGTGGACTGATCGCCGAATTCGAGAATCTCGATATCCAGCGGCACATGCGCGTTTTCGAGTGCGCCGATATGAACCACGCCGTCCTGCGAGCGCAGCCAGAAGCTGGCGTCGTCGGCGACCTGGCCGCCGGTCATGGCCGACGCGCGCTGTTGTTGTGCCTTCTGGGCCAGCGGCGGAGCCACGAACGACTGCATCACCAGCATCACCATGACGACCAGGACCCCGAAGCCGAGCACTCGGGCCGCGATACGCATCGGCGACAGCCCAGCCGCCCGCAGCACGACCAGTTCGCTGCGGCCAGCCATCATGCCGAGTGCCGCGACCACGGTGACCAGCAGCGTGAACGGCGTGAGTTCGACCGCGCGATGGGGCAGCTGCTTGACGGTGACCATGACGGCGTCGAGTGCGCGGTAGTCGCCCTGGCCGACATCGTCGAGCTGGATCGACAGATCGAAGAATCCGAACAGACCGAGCAGCATCACGCTGACCACGCCGTAGACGCGCAACAACTCCAGATAAAGATGGCGGGTAATGATGCTCATCGGCATTCGATCAGTAGTGCCCACGCCGTCGCGCCAGCAACGCCATGGCGATGGCGCCGACCAGCGCATCGACCCAGTACAGACCGGGCAGGGCGCCTACAGCCCGCTGCTCGACCCAGCTGCGGGCCACGCTGGCCAGTCCGTAGTAGAGCGCGAAACTCATCGTGGCTGCGAGCACGTTCAGCGCGCGCCCGCTGCGCGGCGAACTGCGGGCGAAGCTGATGGCCAGCAGGGCCAGGAAGAAGGTGGCCAGCGGCCGTGACAGGCGCCATTGCCGTTCGGCCACATCGTCGCTGTCGCGCGGTATGAACAGATCGGCCGTGGTCGCCGCCTTGCGCTTGTAGCCCACGACACGGCTGGACGGTTTCAAATGCCACTGCAGATGGCCGAAACCGACGACGCTGTCGTTGCTGCCATCCGGATCGAGCTGATAGAGATGGCCGTGGTCGAACGCCAGCGTCGGCGCGCCGTCGGCATCGGTGTCGCGGCGCATATGGGCGGCCCGGATGACGACGCTGCGCGTGGCATCGACAAACCGCGTGAAAACGTCGTCGAGCCGGCGGCCATCGTCGGATTTGGCGCCGGCATAAAGTACGGCGTCGTCGCTGATATAGAACCGGCGTGGGGTGATGGCACTCAGATCCAGGCGTGTTTCGGCGGCCGACTCCAGGGCGTACAGCTGTCCGTAGGCCCAGGGCCGGCCATAGACCGATAGCAGCGCAACCAGGCCCGCCACAACGAGGGCAAAACCGATCAAGCTGCGCAGCATGAGCGCTCGACCCAGGCCGCCCGCCTGCCAGGCGGTCATTTCCTGATCGGCATAGAGACGGCCCAGGCCGACGATCACGCCCAGATACAGCGCCAGTGGCAACAACACCTCGAGCGCCACGAGTACGCGTAGCCCGATCATGGCACCGACCAGCCCCATGATCGGGCCGCCCTGTGCCGCTTCTGCCAGATAGCGGGTGGCGCTGTAGCTGGCGAATATGACGATCAGCGCACACAGGATCGCAAGCGTCGGGGCGAGCACCGCGCGCAGCAGGTAGCGATCGACAATCATGCCGACAGCGCGGCGCTACCACGTAGCGTCGGATATCCGGGGGGCTCGATGAACGAACACATCAATAGACGAATCAGGGGGAGCGGTCCGGGACAGGGCGCCGGGCCAGGATCGACTCGACCAGCGCAAGATCGGCCAGGCTGTCGACATCTACAGCCGCCTGAGGTTGCGACAACAGCACAGGGCGGATGTTCAGTTCGACGCGGCGCGACAGCTTGTCGAAGGCCTGGACGAGCGTCAGCCGGCCAAGCAGGTAGCGCAGAACAGCCAGAGGGCCAAGCATGCCGGCGATGACCCGGGCCGGATGCTTGCGCTCGCGCTCGACCCGCTGCCATGTCGCGACCAGGCGCCGCGCCGCAAGAGTATGCAGGGCAAACAGATTACAGCCGCAGTAGCCGCTGCCCGGCCCCAGCCGTATCGCGGTTCGTCGATTGTCGGGATAGGCCTGGCGTACCGCCGCATATTCGACCAGCCCGACGCCGATATCGCCGCTGGGATCGGCCAGCAGTTCTTCGATCATGCGCGGCTCGAGCAGCGCATGATCGGCGGTGGTCAGCAGCACGGGCCGATCATCGGCCACATGCGCTAGGCCGCGAACAGCGCTGGCTGCCGGTGAGTCGGCCGGTGCGACCCAGTGAATAGTGTTGTCGGCCAGCATCTGCGCCAGGGCAGGCTCGGCGGCGACGATGGTATCGGCCGGCCCGACCACGACAATGGCCTCAATGGCAGGCGTGGCGCGCAGCGTATCGAGCACGCGTGCCAGCAGCGGCTGACCGCCGACCGGGCTGAGCGCCTTGCACGGCGCACCGGTCGCCGCCGCTATCGGATCGGCCGGTCCGCGATCACCGGCCAGCACCACCGCGGTATAGCGACCCGGCGTCACAGTGGCTTGTCGTAGACGCGATAAGTCTTGTAAACGCTGCCGCCGATCGATTCGATGATATCGCGCATGCCCTTGTTGGTTTCGAGAATCCACGATAGCTCACAGCCGGTCGCGCCGCAGGCCAGCAGCTCGGTCTGTAGCGCGCCGATCACCGAGTAGGCCAGTGCCGCGCCCAGCGGGCCGCCCTGATAGCGCTGGCGTACGCCCATCAGCGGCACGCGCGAGGTGTCGGGGAAGCGCACCTTGAGACGCCACAACAGCTTGAACAGACCCGTGGGCAACAGGCGCCCGCCCAGATCGCGGGCGGCCTCGTTGATATTGGGCAGGCCTACGATGAACGCCGCCGGTTCGCCGTCGACTTCGGCGATCTGGACGAGCTGGTCGGGCAACAGCAGCTTGAGCGTCTTGCCCATATCCCGGAATTCCTCGACCGTGATCGGCACGAAGCCCCAGTTCTTTGCCCAGGCGTCGTTGAACAGATCACGGATGACGTCAAGCTCGGCCAAGAAGTTCTTGCCGTCGATCGGGCGCACCGTGATTCGTTTCGCGTAACGGGCCTGCAGGCGCTGCATCACCCGCGGACGCGCAAAGTCGAGCGCAATCCAGTATGCGTGCAGGTCGATGGCCTTGTCGTAGCCGAGCGCTTCGAGCTGCGGCGCATAGTAAGGTCGAGCGTGGCCCATCATGACCATCGGCGGCGTGTCGAAACCGTCGACGAGCAGCCCGCATTCTTCGTTGATGGTGAGGTTGAACGGCCCGTGGATGCGCCGCATGCCGCGCTCACGCAGCCAGGCCTCGGCCGCGCCGATAAGTGCCGCGAAGACGGCGGGGTCATCCACGGCGTCGAGCATTCCGAAATAACCCACGTCGTCGCCGTGAATGGGCTTGCGCAGGCGATCGATCTGAGCGCTGATGCGGCCGACACAGACATCATCGTGCCAGGCCAGCCACGCGTTGAACTCCAGGTGCTCGAACGCGGGGTTGTGCTTGGCTGACAGATGGATACGGCGTTCTATCTTGAGTGGCGCACGCCACACCGGATCACCGTCGAAAATACGTGCCGGCGTGGCCAGAAAGCGGCTGCGATCGCGCTTGGATGACACGACCGTGGTGCGAACGACAGGACTATTGGCGATAGAAGGCATGGGCGCGGCTGTAGTGGGATGGGCGGCGAGAGCGCGACGAGACGTCATGGTCTTCAATAAAATACAACGCCAACGTTATATTTATTTAACGGAAATTCTTCAAAAAAACGCTAGAATGCCGTTTTGGCAAGGCTGCACGACGGTATTTGTTTTTCCTTGAAGGCTCAAGGGCAACCATCGTTATCGACCGCAAGCGGTTATCTGCAGACGGTCATTTGCGCTAAGCTCGGTATGATAACTGGCAAATGCACGAAAAAGGATGGGTTTGAAGACGCTCCGCTCGACGGCCAGCGCGAGCACGGCTGCACAGCAGCGCGACGTGATGGGCCCTTGCAGCTTGTCGGCTCGGCCGTGCCGGCTATCTGGCGCTGTGCGCGCAATGGAAAGCGGTTTGCCGCGGTCTATACGCCACGCGAGGCGCGTCATGTGCAAACAGGCGACTCTTCTTTTCGCATGCCAAATGTTTCTTAAGCAGGAATCTGGATCATGATGCCAACCCCCACCCAGCATCGGCTGCCGATGCGCCATGCCGACTTTTCCACGCTCGCGGATGCGCTGGATTACGCGGCCGAGGGGGAGACCGGCTTCAATTTCTATAACGGCCGGGGCGAATTGGCGGCCGCGTTGCCCTACGCGCAGCTCCAGCAGCGTGCCCGGGATATGGCCGCGCGACTGATTGGCCTGGGGGTGGTGCCCGGCGAGCGCGTGGCACTTGTGGCCGATACCGTGCCCGGCTTCATGGACTGCTTCTTCGCCTGCCAGTATGTCGGGCTGGTGCCTGTGCCGCTGCCAGTAACCGTGGGCCTGGGCAGCCGCGATGCATACATCAGACAGCTTCGCGGGCTGCTCGCCGGCTGCGACGCCTCGATTGCGCTCGCCCCTGAAGACTTCATGAGCTTTCTCGAGTCAGCCGCCCAGGACATGACGCTGCGCCACGTTGGCAGCTTCGAGGCCCTGGCCGATCTGAGCCCGGCCGACGACCTGCCGCCGCGGCCCGCGCCCGAGGCCACGGCGTATCTGCAGTACACATCAGGCAGCACCCAGTTTCCGCGCGGCGTGGTGATCAGCCAGGCGCAGGTCATGCAGAATCTGACCAGTATTCTGTCGCTCGGCGTGCAGATGCGCGACGACGATCGGCTGGTGTCCTGGTTGCCGCTCTATCACGACATGGGCCTGGTCGGCTTCATGCTCGCCGCGCTCACCTCGCAGCGATCCGTGGATTATCTGGCTACCCGTGATTTTGCCATGCGCCCGCGTCAATGGCTGAGCCTGATCAGCCGCAACCGTGGGACCATCGCCTTCAGCCCGTCGTTCGGCTACGAACTATGCGCGCGCCGTATCCGCAACGGTGCCGCCGATTTCGACCTGTCGAGCTGGCGTATTGCCGGCGCCGGCGCCGAGACGATCCGTCCCGACTCGCTCAACCGTTTTGCCGAGACGCTGGCTCCGGCCGGTTTCGATCCGCGTGCGTTTCTGGCCTGCTACGGCATGGCCGAATGCTCGCTGGCGATCAGTTTCGCGCCGTTGGACACCGGACTGCAGGTCGACTCGGTTGATGCCGAAACGCTGGCCGCCGAGCAGCGCGCCGAGCCGTCGACCGAGGCCAGCGGGCGCTGCAACACGTTCGTGGACTGCGGCGAAGTTCTGCCCGAATACGATTTCGAAGTGCTCGACGACGCCGGCCAGCCGCTGGGCGATCGGTGCGTGGGCTCGATTCGTGTCCGCGGGCCGAGCGTGATGTCCGGCTATTTCGGCGACGCCGAGAAGACCCGACAGACGCTGTCTGCCGACGGTTGGCTCGATACCGGCGATCTGGGCTATCGTATTGGCCGGCGTATCGTGATTACCGGGCGCGCCAAGGACCTGATCATCGTCAACGGCCGTAATATCTGGCCGCAGGATCTCGAGTGGCTGGCCGAGCAGCAGCCCGAGCTGCGTCCGGGCGATGCACTGGCTTTTGCCGCGCCGTCGGATACCGGTTCGGATGCGGCGGTCGTGGTGGTCCAGTGCCGGGCGCGCGAGCCCGAGGCGCGCGATGCGCTGATCAAACGTCTGGAAGGCCTGATCCGCCGCGAGTTCGGCGTCGAGTGCCTGGTGGAAGCGGTGGCGCCACATACGCTGCCCAGAACCTCCTCGGGCAAGCTGTCGCGTGCCGGCGCGCGCCGGGATTATATCGATCGCCTGGCCGAGCGCGTGCACGAACGCAAGCGCACTGCCGAGTCGGGCTCGAGCGAGCAAGACCGTCAGGCCGGCTGACCCTCTGTCGCCCCGCGTCGCCCTCACCGGCGCGTCGGGCTTTATTGGCGCAGCATTGTGCGCGGCGCTGCAGAGCCAGGGCTGGCGCGTTCGGGCGCTGACGCGCAGCATCGAGTCCGCTGATGCGCTCCAATCCAGGGGCGTGGATGCGATCGTCGGTGGCCTGAACAGCGAGCATGCGCTAGCTGGCCTGGTAGACGGCGTCGATGCGGTGGTGCATTGCGCGGGCGCGGTGCGTGGTGCCTGCTACGACGATTTCGCCGAGATAAACGTCGCCGGTACCAAGCGGCTGCTGAATGCCATCGACGGCCTGGAGCTGCCGTTGGTGGCGTTGTCGTCGTTGGCGGCCCGTGAGCCGCGATTGTCCTACTACGCGCGCAGCAAACGGGCCATGGAGGCCGCGATCGAGCGGGCCTCGCCCCCCGGGGCCTGCTTGATCCTGCGCCCGCCGGCGGTCTACGGCCCGGGCGATCGTGAGCTTCGGCCCCTGTTCGATGCCTTTGCCAGAGGCATCGCGCCGCTGCCGGGCGCGCCCGATGCACGGGTGTCACTGCTGCACGTGGATGACCTGTGCGCGGCCATCGTGACCTGGCTGAATGCATCCAATCGGCCCGTTGGCGTCTATGAGATTGGTGACGACCGAATCGGTGGACACAGCTGGGACGAGGTCGTCGCCACGGCGGAAACGCTTTTACAACGCCGAATCCGTAGAATACGCTTGCCCCGAGGCGCCTTGAGCGCTGTGGCCCATGCCAATACGCGCCTGTCGCGGTGGCTGGACTACGCGCCCATGCTCACGCCCGGCAAGGTGGCCGAGCTGCGCCACGGCAACTGGGTCTGCGATAACCGCAGGCTGCAGGCGGTACTGGATTGGCAGCCGAGAATCGGGCTTGCCGAGGGCCTAGCCACCACTTGCGGATGGCGTGCGCCGGCCTGAGTGCCGGCGATTCCGGCGTCAGCGATCGATAGCAGGGACGGGGTCGGAGCAATACGAGGATTGAATCCATGGCGAACTACGACACCATCTACCAAGAACTGCATACGCTGCTCGAAAGCCATGTCAAAGGACGGCAGACCATCGCGCCGGACAGCCGTCTGGTCGACGATCTGGGCCTGGATTCCATGCAGACCATGGAGATGGTCATGGATATGGAGGACCGGCTCGATATGTCGATTCCGCTGAACGTGCTGCCCGAAGTGCAGACGGTCGATGATCTGGTACAGGCATTGACCCGGGTCGCCGCATGAGCATATTCGACAAGTTTGCCGCGATCGCCGCCACCCGCGAACGCATTGCCGCGACCGGTGTGGATCCGCTGGGCGTGCCCGTCGACGAGATTCATTCGGCCACCGAAGCCGTGGTGCGTGGCCGGCCAACGATCCTGGCGGGCAGCAACAACTATCTGGGCCTGACCTTCGATGACGACTGTGTTGCCGCCGGCGTGGCCGCGCTGCGCAGCGAAGGCACGGGCACCACGGGCTCGCGTATGGCCAACGGCTCTTATGCCGGACATCTGGCGCTGGAGGCCGAGCTCGCGGCGTTCTACGGCGTGGGCCATGCCATCGTGTTCTCGACCGGCTATCAGGCCAATCTCGGCATGCTCTCGGCGCTGGCTGGCTCGCAGGATATCGTCATGCTCGACGCCGACTGTCATGCCAGCATCTACGACGGCGTCAAGCTCGGCGGCTCGCAAGCGCTGCGCTTTCGTCATAACGATGCAGCCGATCTGGACAAGCGCCTCGGTCGGCTCGGCGAGCGCGCGGCCGATACGCTCGTCGTGGTCGAGGGCGTGTACAGCATGCTCGGCGATCGCGCGCCGCTGGCGGCGATCTGCAAAGTCGCCCATCGCCATGGCGCGCTCGTCTATGTGGACGAGGCGCATTCGCTGGGTATCTACGGCGAGACCGGCAGCGGCGTCGCTGAAGACGAAGGTATACGCGAACAGGTGGATTTTATCGTCGGCACCTTCAGCAAGAGCCTGGGTGCGGCCGGTGGCTACGGCGTGTCGCGGCATGCCGAGCTGGATATGGTGCGCTACGCCAGTCGGCCCTATATCTTCACGGCATCGCCGGTGCCGTCGGTGATTGCCACCACGCGCGCCGCTCTCGAGCGCCTGCAGGCGGCCCCCGAACTGCGCACCCAGCTCTGGCGCAACGCCGAACGCCTGCACGCCGCGCTCACCGAGGCCGGCTTCAAACTCGGCGCGCCGCCCGGGCCGGTGGTGGCCACGATGTTCGATACCCCGGAAGCGGCGTTGTTCTTCTGGCAGGGCCTGCTCGACCAGGGGGTGTACGTCAATCTGATGCTGCCGCCAGCCACGCCCAACGGCTGGTGCCTGGTACGGGCGAGCCTGAGCGCAGGCCATAGCGACGCACAGATCGATCACATCATCGACGCTTTCCTGACGCTTGGCCGGAGCGAGCGTGACGCGGCCGTGGGCTGACATGAACCGCGCGCATCGGCCCGCCTTATCATGGGCGTGACTCTCATCACCGGCGCGTCGTCCGGTATCGGCCGGAGCCTGGCGCGGCGTCTGGCGGCCCAAGGCGAGGCTGTGGCGCTGGTTGCGCGTCGCCATGATCTGCTGGACTCGCTGGTTGACGAGATCGGCCGCGCGGGCGGCCGTGCGCTGGCCTGTCCGGCGGATGTGACCGATCGCGCGGCATTGGCCGCAGCCGTGAGTCGCGCGCAAGCCGAGCTGGGCCCTGTCACCCGGCTGGTTGCCAACGCCGGCGGCGGTGAATCGACGCCGGCCGACGATTTCGATGCGGCCGTGTTCGAATCGATCGTTACTCTTAATCTGATTGGTGTGGCCAACGCCGTCGCCGCCGTGCTACCGGGCATGTTGACGCGCGGCGAAGGCCATCTGGTGGCGACCGGCAGCATGGCCGGCATGCGCGGCCTGCCCGGCGCGGCCGCCTATTCGGCCGCCAAGGGCGGCCTGGCCAATCTCATGGACAGCCTGCGTATCGATCTGGCGGGGCGCGGCATTGATGTGACCCTGATCATGCCCGGATTCATCCGCACCAAGCCGAAGAAAACCGGGCGCAACAAGGCCAAGCCGTTTCGGGTAGATCTGGAGGTCGCCATCGCGCGGATGGAAGTCGCGATCATGGCCCGGCGCCGGCGGCTGATCTTTCCCTGGCCGTTGGCCGTCGCGATTGCGGCCACGCGGCTGCTACCATTCGGGCTTGACGCACGGCTGCTGGCCGGCCGCGGACCGGGTGTGGCCAAGCGCAAGCGCCCGGCGTGATCGTCGTTTCTCAACGTTATCCTTCCCACGAAGACTGAAACTATGGCAACCCAGCAGGCAGATACGACCCACGCCAAGCGCCGCAAGATGGTCAAGCGCTTCGGCAAGAAGCTTTTCCGCGGCACGCTGATGGATTTCCTGTCGCGCCAGTCGCGCGTACCGGACGAGCCGGTCATCGACAACCGTCATTTCCCTTGGGCGGAGCAACTGCGCGCGCAGTGGCCGATCATTCGCGATGAGCTCGACGGCCTGCTCGAACGTCGCGCTGCGCTGCCGAGCTTTCAGGACATCAGCCCCGATCAGAAACGTATTTCCACCGACGACCAGTGGAAGACCTTCATGCTCTATGCCTTCGGCACGCGGCTGGATTTCGGCGCCGAGGTCTGTCCGCAGACGGTGGCGGCGCTCGACAAGGTGCCGCATATTTCCAATGCGTTCTTCTCGATCCTTGGCCCCGGCAAGCATATCCCGCGCCATCGCGGCGTCACCAAAGGTCTTGTGCGCTGTCATATCGGTCTGCGCGTGCCCAAGGGCCCCGAGCGCTGCCTGATCCAGGTCGACGATGTCGACTGTGTGTGGGAAGAGGGCGGCATGTTCTTTTTCGACGACACCTATGAACACGAAGTCTGGAACGAGACCGACGGCGAACGTGCGGTACTGCTGTTCGATATCGAACGGCCCATGGGCATGCCCGGTCGGATGGTATCGCGCGCGATGATTGCCGCACTGCGCCGTACGGCGTATTTCAAGGACGCATTGGCCAATCAACGCGCCTGGGAAGCGCGTTATCGTCAGGCCACGGGCTGATGATCATGCTGCCGCGCGTGTTGCGCGGCGGCGGCAACGAGCGCTGATCCATGCCGCGATTCTATTTTTCCGGAAACCGAAGCCACGAGGTGCCGAACTGGCAGCGCCAGCCGATCTGGTTGGCAGAAGGCGTGGCGATCGGCACGCTGATGACGCTGTTCCAGCGGCTACCTCTGAGCGCCGCGCTTGCCCTCGGTGCCCGCTTGGGCGGGCTGATGGCGCGGTTTTCGCCGCGTGTCGACAAGGTGCGCAGCAATCTGCGCGTGGTGTTTCCAGACGCCAATGCCGAAACCCTGGAAGCCACCACTCAGGCATCGTTCCGGAATGTCGGCGTCGCCATGGCCGAACTGGCCAATCTGGGGCGGCTATGGCGACAGCGTGACGAGCGTATCGAGTTCTGTGTATTGCCGGGCGCGGTGCAGCCGTCGGCGGCCCAGCGCTCGGTGTTCGTGACTGCGCATCTCGGCGCCTGGCAGCTCACCCCGCTGATCGGTCGTCAGTACGGGTTCACCATTCCGGTGATCTACGCTCCCGAGCAGAATCCCTATGTGGATCGCCAGCTCAACCGCCTGCGTGATGCGTTCGATAGTCCGCTGGTGTCGCGCGATGGTGGCATCCGCATGCTCATGCGCTCGCTCGAACACGGCGACTCCATCGGCCTGACCGTCGATACGCGCCTGGACAGCGGCGAGCCGGTGATGTTCTTTGGCGAAGAGGCCATGACCAACACCGCGCCCGCAAGACTGGCCCTGCGCTATGACTGCGACTTGGTGCCGGTCGTTGCCGAGCGTCTGCCCGGCGGGCGTTTCCGGGTCAATATCCACCCGCCGGTAAAGCCCCGCAGCGACAGCGCGACGCGCAACGTCAAGGCGCTGGATATGAGCACGCAGATCAATGTTCTGTTCGAAGGCTGGATTGCCCGGCACCCCGACCAGTGGCTGTGTCTAAAGCGGCGCTGGCCCAAGGCGGTACACAAGCGTCATGCCTGAGCTGCCGGCAGCCAGCGCGCCCGAATTCCTGCTCTCGCGTCGCGCCGGCGCGCGGCGCTAATCGGAGTATTACGCCGTGGCCCTACGCAGTAGACGGGTTCTGACGACCTTTATCCATGGCGATCTGCGCCACGCGCGCGCCGACCAGACGGGCACGGTCTGTATCCGGCTGGCATCGCGTCCGGGCGTGACGCCGAGCGACAAGCCGCCGGTACGCATATTCATGGGCACCGAGGCTGTACAGTTTCGGGCCGAGCGCGCCTTTGTGTGGTCAATCGAGCGCGTGCGCGATCCGGCGCGCGTCTACGAAATCCATCTCATGCGTGATCTGGTGGGCTTCGAACGCCGGCTATGGCTGACCGGCTTCACCAACTACCGCTTTCTGATACCGGAGCTTGCCGGTGGTCGCGGCCGGGCCATCTACAACGACGCTGATCAGCTTTATCTGAGCGATCCGGCGTGGCTGTTCGACAAGGACATGGGCGCAGCCGGCGTGCTGTCGATCAACGACCGCGATACGTCCGTCATGCTGATCGACTGCGAGAGAATGCGGCCGCTGTGGAACGGCCAGGCCGCACGCAGGACCGGCAACCGCGAGCTGGAACAACACATGCGCGAGGCGGGCCTCTGGGGCGATCTGGACGACGCCTGGAACGCCCGCGACGCTGAGTACCGCGCCGGCGAGTCGCATGTGGTGCACTACACCACCATCCATACCCAGCCCTGGCGCCCGACACCGCAGGATTATGTCTACGGCGCCAACCCGGCCGGCGACGTATGGACACAGATCGATCGCGAGGCCGACGAGGCCGGCTTCCAGCTGTTCGATGCGGCCCATCCCAGCGGGGGCCTGGCACGCCGCGCTGCCATGCTCGAACCCGAGCCCGACGCGGCCGAAAGGCTGGCCGATGTACGCCGTCTGGTTGTCGACAGCGGCGCCGAGTCGTTGCTGTACTGCGGAACCGAGCCTCAATTTCTGGCGCCGCTCGCGCGCAGCGGCCGCCTGAAAGGCGATAACCGCGTCACCGAATGCCCGCTGGCGGAACTGGCGATGGGGCGCCAGCCGGACGGCGCCGATATGGTTGCGGTCGACGGCCTGGCTCAGTTGCCCGATCTGGATATCGCCTGGCTGTTGAATACGCTGTTCGGCGTCGCGCGTCGTGCACTTGTGGTGGCCGTCACGCTCGACACGAGCGCCCAGCGCAGCACGCCGGCCGACGAGATCTGGTGGTATCAGCAACTCGCCGCAGCCGGCGTCCGGCATCCGGACCGTCACTGGCGGCTGATCGTGCGCCAGCCAAGACGCCTGCGTCACCCGCGTGAATGGCGCTGGACCGGCGGCGCGCTGCTGGACGCCAGGCCGCGGGTCTGGGCACTGACCCATTACAAGACCGGCCACGCCAGTCAGGCAGTCGGCATGGCCGCAGCACTCGGCTGGCCGTTCGAGACACGCGAGCTCACGCGCGAACCCTGGCGTTACGCCCAGGCTCTGATCCGGACACGTCTGGGGCTGGGCGGCGCGTTGCCGGGCGGTATCCGTGCGCCGTGGCCGGATATGGTTGTGGCCTCGGGCTGGCTGCCCGGTCTGGTGGCGCGCGCGATCAGCGCCCGTAATCTGAGCAACACGCGTTTGATCCTGCTCGGCCGTCGCAGCGGACGCGTCGGCGAGAGCCCGCACATCGGCGTGGTGTGTCGCCATTTCGATCTGCCGTCCAATCCACGCGAACTGGTCACGACGCTGCCGCCCAGCAAGGTTGATGAAACCCAGCTCGCCGAAGCGCGTCAGCAGTGGCCTGACCTGTTTCGCGCCGATGCCAAGCCGCGCGTTGTGATGCTGGTCGGGGGCGACAGCGCCCAGCACACGCTGGACGAGGCAACCGCCGCGCGGATGACCGCCGACGTGCTCGGCGAGGCTCGCCGCGCCGGCGGCCAGTTGGCGATTCTCACTAGTCGCCGCACGCCGGCGAAGAGCGTGGATGCGATCCGCCAGGCGGCCGGAACCGAGGCAATCATCGAGCCCTGGACGCCGACCCGTCCGGTCGCCAATCCGTATCTCGGCTATCTGGCCAGCGCCGATATTCTGGTCGTGACCGGCGAGAGCGAATCGATGCTGGCCGAGGCGGTCGCGACCGGCAAGCCGGTTTATATCCTGCCCTTGCCCGATGCCGCCCCCGGGCTGCGCCGTCGTCTGGCCGACTGGGTGGTGCGCCAGGCGAACACCGATCGTTTCAACAAGCGCGGTTCGCGCCGGCCGCAGGAAGGGCTCCAGTACGCCTGTGCGCGTCTGGTCGAACGGCGTGTGCTGGTGCCGCGCCGCAACATGCCCAAGCTGCACGCCGCCCTTGTGGATCAGGGCGTGGCGCGGATCTTCGACGGCGAACTTGCCCCGTGGACGCCGCCGGTATGGCACGAGATGGACTGGGTGGCCCAGCGCATTCGGGCCATGCTGCCCGTGGCTGGCGCGGGCCTTGCCGGTCGTCGGAGTACAGCGGCTGCTGAGCGCGCGGCGCATGGCTGATGCATGGCCACGCGTCTGGGTGCTGCTGGGCGAGGGGGCCGGTGGGAACGCCCAGATGTGTGCGCTCGCCGAGGCGCTTGGCTGGCCGTTCGAGACGCGGCAGCTGAGCTGGAACCGGCTCAACCATCTGCCCAATCCATTGATCGGGGCGCGTGCCTTCACCCTTGATGCCCGTGCCGACCGGCTGGCGCCGCCGTGGCCCGATCTGGTGATTGGCGCCTCGCGCCGCTCGGCGCCGATCGCGCGCTGGATCAAGCGCCAGTCGGGCGGACGTACACGGCTTGTCCATCTGCTGCACGCGCAGATGCCACTGCATCATTTCGATCTGATCGTGACACTGGCCCAGTTTCGCGTACCTGCGGCGCCCAACGTGGTGCGCAATACGCTACCGCTGAACAGGGTGGCAGCCAGCGACCGTGCCGCGGCCAGCCAGCGCTGGGCGCCACGGCTGGCGCATCTGCCGCGGCCCTGGACTGCGGTACTGGTGGGCGGGGACAGCTCCAGCTATGCGTTCGGGCCCGCCACAGCCCGGGCGCTGGCCGCGCGCGCCAACCAGATGGCGGCTTGCACCGGCGGCTGTCTGCTGGTGACCACCAGCAAGCGCACATCGGATGCGGCCGCCCGCGCGCTTGCCGAGTCGTTGTCGGCGCCGCATCATCTGTATCGCTGGCAGGCAGGCGACGACGACAATCCGTATCCTGCCTATCTGGCGCTGGCTGATCGGTTTCTGGTCACGGGCGACAGTGCCTCGTTGCCCGCCGAGGCCGTGGCCACCGGGCGCCCGGTGGAGCTGTTCGAGTGGCCGGCCCGGCAGTCGCGATCGGTTCCGGGCCAGTTCGCCAGTCGCCTGCATGATCGCCTGGTCTATGCCGGCTGGGTCAAGCCGCGTCGCGATTTTGCGGCGTTTCATCGCACGCTGCGCCAGGCGCGACTTGTCGATGCCGACCCGCCCGCACGGCCGCCGGATGATATGGCCACCACGGTGGCGCGTATCCAGTCGCTTATGCGGGCGGCATAGCCGGTCCGACATCCATCATGAATTCTTATCGTCACAAGCAGTGGTCAGCAGCATGAACTATATCGATTACACGCGCCTCGAGGCCATGAGCAGCTCGGATTTCCAGTCCGCGGATCCCTATCCGTGGGCCAACCCGGCGGCCTTGCTGACCCCGGAAGGCTGGCAGAAGCTGGTCGCTACGATGCCGACGACCGACATCATGGAAGCCCAGTTCGGCCAGACCCGCTCGCACGGTCAGAAGTCGCATGATCGCTATTCGCTGGAATACCGCGAGGGCGTGAACATCTCGCCCGAGTGGCAGGCCTTCATCGAAGAGCTGCAGGGCGATCGCTACCACGACTTCATCAAGCGCATGTTCGGGCGCGGCCTGTTCAAGCTCAATTTCCACTGGCATTACGCGCCCAGAGGCGCTTCGGTCTCGCCGCACTGCGATGCGGCGCGCAAGCTCGGCTCGCATATCTTCTACTTCAGCGATCCGGCCCATTGGAGCGCAGACTGGGGCGGCGATACCGTGATTCTGGACGACCACGGTGAGTTCGATCGCAAGTCGGCGCCGGCCTTCGACGATTTTCATGCGGCCCATCAGGGCAACAGCATGGGCAACCACAGCCTGTTGTTTCAGCGCCAGTCCAAGTCCTGGCACGGGGTGCGCGAGCTGACCTGCCCGGAGGGCATGTATCGCAAGGTCTTCATCGTGGTCATCAACGACCGCGTGCGCGCGGCCTGGCGGCGTGTGAAAGGCCGGCTCAAGGGCGAGGAGATCCGCGATGTCTGAGGTCTCGCGGCGGGCCACCTCCGCGGCGCCACTTGCCGTTGAGCGATCGACCGTCATCCCGGTACTGGGCGCCGGACGCAGCGGCACCAGCGCGATCACGCGTGGGCTGGCGGCACTGGGCGTGGATCTGGGCGACAAGCTGCGCCAGCCCGGCGGCAAGAACCCGACCGGCTTTTTTGAAGACAACGACGTGCTCGCGATCAGCAAGCGGCTCAAGCGTGCGCTGGGTATCCGCGGTCATAGCGTGCGCCTGCTGGACGACGCCGAGTTCGACACACCCCGCATGGCCGCGATCCAGGCCCAGGCGATCGCGACACTCGGCAAGCGCTTTGCTGGCAGCCCGCTGTGGGGCTACAAGTATTCGCGCACGCTGCGCACCATGCCGTTCTGGCAGGGCATTCACGACGCCCTCGATCTTGATGTGCGCTATGTCATCGCTCTGCGCAACCCGTTGTCGGTTGCGCGCTCACGCGGGCAGATCAACCCGCAGCGCGGACGCCAGGTCTGGTCGGATATGGAATGGCTAGTCAATGTCGTGCCGTATTTTCATCGCACGCACGGTCATCCCACGGTGGTCGTGGACTTCGATCGTCTGATGCGCGAGCCGGAGCAACAGCTGGCCCGCGTGGCGCGCGATCTGGACCTGCCACTGGGCGAGGCGGCACAGGCCGGCGTACACGAGTACGCCACGCAGTTCCTCAAGCAGGACAAGCCCAGGACGCGTTTCACGCGCGACGACCTGCTGGCCGACCCCGCTGCCAACCGCTGGACCGCTGAGGGCTACAGTCTGCTGGACGAAGTGGCCGCCGACGAACTGACGCTGGATTCGCCAGAGTTTCGCGAGCGCTGGGCGGCGGTGGAACAGGCGGTGACTGATCTCGGACCGTTTCTGGGCGAGTTCGATTACATGCGCCGGCAAACAGTCAAGGCGCGCTGGAATCCGGCCACCCCGATCGAGGAACTCCGCCAGGTCTGGCGCGATCTCAAAGCCAAGTGACGCTGCGCCGGACGCGGCGGGCTGGCCTGGAAGAGCGCCTCAGCGCGTCGTCGTCCGGATGCCTGTAAGCAACTCGGCGTAGCGCTTGGCTGATGTCTCGGCCGAGTAGTGTTCGGCTCTGGTCTTGAGCGCTTGCCGATCCGGCGGATTGTCCAACGTGGCTTCGATGGCGCCCGCCATGGCGCCGGCGTCACCGATCGGCACCAGGCGACCGTAGTGGCCGTGATCCAGAATCTCGGCGCTGCCGCCGGGGCAGTCGGTCGCCACTACCGGGCAACCACAGGCCAGCGCCTGGATGAGCACGCCGGGCAGGCCTTCAAACTTCGAGGGCAGCACAAACACCGCGGCGGCGGCCATGGCCGGGAACGGGTTGTCCTGCCAGCCGGTCAGCGCCAGGTCGTCGGCGACGCCGAGTTCGCCGGCCAGCGCGGCCAGCTGCGGGGTCAGTGGTCCATCGCCGACGAGCATGAGCCGCGCCGCGCGCCGAGCGCGCAATTCGGCAAAAGCGTGCAGCAGCGTGATCGGGTCCTTTTGGGCCACCAGTCGACCGACGCCCAGGATGACCGGCGGTTGCCCGGCGGCGAACCAGGGATGGTCTGGCTCGATGGCGGCGGCCTCGCGCAGGGCCTGATCGACTACCGGATTGGGCGCGGTGACGATCGCCGCACGGGCCAGACCCGTGCACGCGGCCAGATCATCGGCCACCGCGCATGACACCCCCACGACGGCGTCGGCGCGCGGATAACTCCGGGCCACCAGCGCGGGCAGGTGTCGCCAGCGGGATTTGTTCGCATGGCCACGCACGAAGCTGGACAGCATGTTGCGCTCGCTCACGACCAGCCGTCCCGGACGGCCCGCCAGTCGATGCGCCCAGAGCGCGACGAGATTGCACTGGGTCATGGCCGACAGCAGCCCGGCCGGTCGGGTTGCCGTCAGATAATCGCGCAGCGCGGCCAGGTAATCGACCTTGGACCAGGTCTTGAGCGGCAAGAGCACGGTGCGCGCCAGCGCCGGCGTGCCGGTGGAGTCGGCGCGCCAGGCCAGAAAACGCCCGACCATGGGCGCCGAGCGTGCCAGCACGATCACGCGTACGCCGGCACGCTCCAGCAGGTCGGCCTGTTCGCGATCGCCGTGGCAGACCAGCAGATCGACCGCGTAACCCGTCTGCACCAGAGCCACCGCCAGATTGCGCAGCGAGCGCTGTACGCCGCCGCCGGTCAGCGCGGAGGTGAACAGTGCCAGGCGGGTCGTGGCCCGCGCAGGGGTCATCAGGTGCCCAGCCGAAGCCGGGTACGGGCTTCTTCACGCAGGCCCGGCCAGATCGTGCGGCGCAGCGGTGAGGCAATCAGGCGGCGGGCGGCCGCGGGGCCAATAGCCGCCAGGGCAAACCAGCAGACCTTGCACCAGAATGCACCCAGCGTTGCCGAGAAGGCCGGTTCGGGATACAGATGGCGCTCGGCGTTGGCAGCCAGCAGGGCGGCAAACCAGCGCTCTGTCCAGTCGAGATAGGCATGATCAGGCTGGAAGGCTTCCTTGTGCATACGCCGCAGCACATAGTGGTTTTCCAGATCGTGCGCCTGGTACGACACGCCGAGTGCGTCGAGTTGATCGGCAAAGATTGCCAGCCGCCAATGCTTGTATTCCGGGCTGCGCTCGTCGCTGGCCTGGCTGTCGTGCTGGCGCCGCTCGACCAGCACTTGGGGCAGGGCGGCCAGGCGATAGTCGGCGGCGATCCGTGCCCAGAGATCGTAGTCCGAGCCCAGTCGATAATCTTCGCGATGCGGATACGCGCGCAGCACCTCCGTGCGCGCGGTCGCGGTAGAGTTTTCCAGGCAGGATCGGAACAGCCGTTCGGCCGCGATCTGGTCCGGATCGGCGGCCTTGCGCTTGGTCTTGCCGCGAGTTGCGCCGCTGTCGTCGATCCAGCGGATCCAGCTGCCGACCGCGGCGACGTCGGGATGTGTGTCGAGAAACGCGACTTGATGCGCCAGGCGTTCGGGCAGCGCGCGGTCGTCGCTGTCCAGAAACGCTACGAACTCGCCGCGGGCGGCGTCGATGCCCCGGTTGCGGGTCGCGGCAATGCCGAGGTTCTCGGGGTTCTGAATCAGGCGGATGCGCGGATCATCGCAGGCGCCGATACGCGCCTGGCTGCCGTCGGTGGAGCCGTCGTCGACCAGTAGCAGCTCGAAGTCCTTAAAGGTCTGGGCCAGCACGCTGTCGATGGCATCGCCAATGAAGCGGATACGGTTGTACACGGGAATGAGAACGGTGACTCTGGGCATCGGCACAAGACAGCACGGCGTATTCGAAGCGGCTAGGATAACCCGCGCGTCGATGGGCGCGGGCGACGCTGTATAATGCAATGCCGACGGGCGAGAGTGGAACGCGTGCAGCTGATCAAAGACTTCTTCAAGCAATACCCGGCCCAGTGTCTGATCGTCTGGAGCTGTCTGGTCGTGGCCAGTATTGCCGAAGGACTGAGCCTGTCGACGCTGTTGCCGATGCTTTCGGTCGCCACCGGCAATCAGGCCGGCATGGTCGACGACAACACCGCAGATTTCCTGTCGAGCGCGCTGGATAATCTGGCCATCAATCCGACCATCGGCACCATGGTGGTCATCGTGCTGGTAGGGCTGGTGGTCAAGGCACTGCTCACCCTGCTGGCCTATCGACAGGTCGGTTTCACTGTAGCCAAGATCGCCACTGACGTGCGTTTGTCGTTCCTGCGCGCCTTGTCGGCCTCGCGCTGGGAGTATTTCCTGCAGCAGCGCACCGGTCGCCTGGCCAACTCGATCTCTACCGAGGCCTCGGCCAGCGCCAGCGCTTTTCAGAGCGTGGCTGCGCTGGCCTCGCTGGTATCCCAATCGGTCGTGTTCATGGCCGTGGCGCTGCTGATCAACTGGAAGATCGCACTGCTGGCGCTGGCGGTGGGCGGGGTGATCTTCGGGCTGCTCAAGATCATGGTCTCGATCTCGCGTGATGCGGGCAGCCGCCAGAAGGGCCTGTTTCAACAGCTGATGTCGCTGCTGACCGACTCATTGTCGTCGCTCAAGCCGCTCAAGGCGATGGCGCGCGAAGGCGAAATGGACGCACTGCTCGAGCGCCAGACGCGCGAACTCAACGCCACCATGCGCACTCAGGTCATGGCCAGCGAAGTGCTCAAGGCGATGCAGGAACTGCTCATCGGCTTTGTGCTGGTCGCCGGTGTGGCCGTATCGCTGCTGATCTGGAAGCTCGCACTGGCCGAGATCATGGTGCTGACGATTGTCCTGGCACGCATGCTCACGCGCCTGAGCAAGGTCCAGCAGGAATACCAGAAGCTGGCGTCCAAGGAGAGTTTCTACTGGGCCATGCAGGGCGCGGTAAACGAGGCGCGCGACGCGCGTGAAGTGCCGTTCGGCACGCATACGCCGACGCTGGAGCAGGGCATACGGCTGTCCGGCATTGATTTCGGCTACGGCGGATCGAGCGTGCTCGCAGATTTCGAGCTGGAGATTCCGGCCGGCCAGGTCACCGCGCTTATTGGTCCATCCGGTGCCGGCAAGACCACGGCGGTGGATCTGATCATCGGGCTGCTGCGCGCCGACGGCGGTGACGTATTCATCGACGGCGTGCCGCTGACCGCGCTCGATATCCGCCAGTGGCGCTCGATGATCGGTTATGTGCCACAGGATACGGTGCTGCTGCACGACACGATTCTGAACAACGTACGGATCGGCAACGCGGATATCAGCGAAGCAGACGCGCTCTGGGCGCTGGACAAGGCCGGGGCGACGTCGTTCATCGACGCACTCGAGGACGGCGCGCACACCACGGTGGGGGAGCACGGCGCGCGTTTTTCCGGCGGCCAGCGCCAGCGTATCGTCATTGCCCGCGCGCTGGCGCATCGGCCAAAGCTGCTGATTCTGGACGAGGCCACCAGCGCGCTGGATCCGGCGACTGAACGCGCGGTCAGCCAGACGCTGCGCGGGCTGGGCGACAACTACACCGTGTTGGCTATCTCGCATCGGCCCACGCTCATGGAACTGGCCGATAACGTCTATCGTATCGATGCCGGCAAGGCCTGGCGGTTGAGTCGCGATCAGGCGAGCGCTCAAGCCGGCTGACCAGGGCGGGTTGCCGGTGAGCGCGCAAGGCTCAGTCGGCGCTGTGGTCGGCGTTCTGGCCTGCGTGCGCCAGACGAGTCAGCGCTGCAGCCAGGTCGCCGTCACCGACAAAGCCGGCCATGCGCTGGATATTCGTACGGTTGGACGCGCTGATATGGCGGGCTCTGGGCGGCGCCGGCGGCGGGCCGCTGGGCGGCCTGACGCGTACGTTGACCACTTCGATATGCAGCTGCATATGCTGGGCGAGGGCCTGGGCAATAGCCGGCTGCATATAGCGCAGACGTGTTGCCCAGCCGGCGTGGGTGACATGCAGCGTGAGCCGGTACTGATCGTAGGCCGCGACCTGGATCTGCTCGGCCGCGGCCGGTGGCAGCATGGCCACGATTGCGCTGCGCATCTTGTCGAGAAAGCGCGCGCGGGCAATGAGGTTGGCGATATCGGGAGTCGCTGTATGCAACAGGGACTGGATTGAGCGCGGTGTCGTCCCCATAGTGGTGAGGCGGTGTGGTAAACAGACACGGCGAGCATAGCAGGGCTTCGAGCGATCTCTCTTAAAGGGGGGGCCGGCCCTGGGGTATCATCAGCGTTTTGGATCGGCCGGTACGGGCCACGCAGAGCCACGCCACGATCCGAACCAGGCGAGACGACGAGGGTTCATGAGCAATTTTCTGACCAAACTGATCGGCAGCCGCAACCAGCGTGTGGTCAAGCGCCTGCATCGGATCGTCGGCTCGGTCAACGCGCTCGAGGCCGACTACGAAGCGTTGTCGGACGAGGCGCTGGCGTATCGGACCGTCGAGCTGCGCGAGCGCCTCGAAGGCGGCGCCAGTCTTGACGACGTGATGGCCGATGCTTTTGCCACGGTGCGCGAAGCCGGCAAGCGCGTGCTCGGCATGCGCCATTTCGATGTGCAGCTGGTCGGCGGCATGGTCATGCATCAAGGCCAGATCGCCGAGATGAAGACCGGCGAAGGCAAGACGCTGGTGGCCACGCTCGCCACCTATCTGAACGCGCTCAGTGGCAAGGGCGTGCATATCGTCACGGTCAACGACTATCTGGCCGCGCGCGACGCGGAATGGATGGGTCGGCTGTATCGCTTTCTGGGTCTGAGCGTTGGTGTGATCTTCTCCGGCCAGGACCCGCAGGGCAAGCGCGCAGCCTATGCCTGCGATATCACCTACGGCACCAATAACGAATACGGCTTCGACTATCTGCGCGACAACATGGCGTTCGCGCCGGCCGATCGGGTCCAGCGCCCGCTCAATTACGCCATCATCGATGAGGTCGACTCGATTCTCATCGACGAGGCGCGTACGCCGCTGATCATCTCGGGCCCCACCGACGACGACCCGGAAACCTCACTGCGTGTCGACAAGCTGGTCAAGCATCTCGACGAGCAGCAAGAGGAAGACGGGCCCGGCGACTACTACGCCGAAGAGAAGAACAAGCAGGTATTCCTCACCGAGGACGGTCATCAGAAGGTCGAAGGCCTGATGCGCGACGCGGGTCTGCTGGACGCCGACGAGTCGTTGTATGACGCCAATAATGTGGTGCTCATGCATCATATGAACGCGGCGATGCGCGCGCATTATCTCTACAACAAGGATATCGAATACATCATCGCCGACGATCAGATCGTGATCGTGGACGAATTCACCGGCCGCACCATGCCCGGCCGGCGCTGGTCGGACGGTCTGCACCAGGCCATCGAGGCCAAGGAAGGCGTCAAGATTCAGAAAGAGAATCAGACGCTCGCCTCGATCACGTTCCAGAATTTCTTTCGGCTCTACGACAAGCTCTCGGGCATGACCGGCACCGCCGATACCGAGGCCTTCGAGTTCCAGTCTATCTACGGGCTGGAAGTGGTCGTGATCCCCACCAACCGGCCGCTGCTGCGCAAGGATCTGCCCGACCAGATCTATATGACCGGCGCCGAGAAGTTCGAGGCCATCGCCGACGAGGCCAAGGCGGCCAGCGATCGTGCTCAGCCGGTGCTTATCGGTACCGCATCGATCGAGGCCTCCGAGCTGCTGTCGCATCTGCTGCGTCAACGCGGATTGCGCCACGAGGTGCTCAACGCCAAGCAGCATGAGCGCGAGGCCGAGATCATCGCCCAGGCAGGCCGTCCGGGTGCGGTGACCATCGCCACCAACATGGCCGGGCGCGGTACCGATATCGTGCTCGGCGGCAACGTCGAAGAAGCCATCGAAGCGCTGGAAGAAGGCGATGAAGCCGGTCGCCAGCGTATCCGCGACGAATGGCAGAAGGTTCACGACGCAGTGCTCGAAGCCGGTGGCCTGTACGTGATCGGCTCCGAACGGCATGAATCCCGGCGCGTGGATAATCAGCTACGCGGTCGTTCCGGTCGTCAGGGCGATCCGGGCGGCTCGCGGTTCTATCTGTCGCTCGAAGACAGCCTGATGCGTATCTTCACGCCCCCGCGGCTGCGCACGATGTTGCAGAACCTGGGCCTGGAAAAGGGCGAGGCGATCGAGCACAAATGGGTGTCCCGTGCCATCGAGAACGCCCAGCGCAAGGTCGAATCGCATCATTTCGATATTCGCAAGCAGCTCCTCGAATACGACAACGTGGCCAACGACCAGCGCCAGGTTGTCTACGAGCAGCGCAACGAAACCATGGACAGCGAAGACGTGGGCGACGTCGTCGAAAGTATCTGGGACGACGTGGTCAACGCCGCCATCAACGAGCATATCCCGCCCAAAAGCCTGGAAGAGCAGTGGGATATTGCCGGTCTGACCGAATCGATCCAGCGCGAATTCGGCCAGGAACTGCCGATTCAGCAGTGGTTGGACGAAGAGAAGACCCTTGACGAGGAAGGCCTGCGTGAACGTATCAGCGCCCGGCTCAAGGACGCTTACGAGGCCAAGCGCGAGGAAGCCGGCGCCGAAGTGCTGGCTCAGATCGAGAAGGCCGTGTTGCTGCAGGTGCTCGATTCGCTCTGGCGCGAACATCTGGCCTCGATGGACTATCTGCGCAAGGGCATTCATCTGCGCGGCTACGCCCAGAAAGACCCCAAGAACGAATACAAGCGTGAAGCGTTCAACATGTTCCAGGACATGCTTGAGCGCTTGAAGCATGAAACCGTGACCGTACTCGCACGTGGGCGTGTACGCGCCGAGATCACCGACGAAGCACGCGAGGAACGGCGCAGGCAGATGGAGAATCTCGACTTTCAGCACGCCGAGGCCTCTTCGGCGGCCGATCAGGCGGTCGCAGCCGCTACCGCTCCGCCGCCGCAGGAAGACGGGCATCCGGTCGCCCCGGAAGCCGCGGCCCAGGCCAGCCTGCCTGGTACCAACGCCGACACGGCGGAGGATGCCGCCGGTGTGCGCCCGGAGACGTTTGTACGCGGTGAGCGCAAGGTCGGTCGCAACGAGGCCTGTCCCTGTGGCTCGGGCAAGAAGTTCAAGCACTGTCACGGACGCGACCAGGTCTGAACCCATTCAGCCGACTCGCGTCACGCGAGTCGGTTGCCGGAGTCCTGTATTGCCGGCGCTCTACGAGCGCCGAGCCAACCAAGGAAAGTTTCATGGCCGTGAATCTGACCGCGCCCGAGCGGATTGAGCCCGTGCCCGGCGCGCGCTGGGCGGTGGCCGAGGCCGCGATCAAGAAACCCGGACGTAACGATATGGCGCTGCTGGTGTTGCCTGAGCAGGCTGCCGTGGCCGGGGTATTCACACAGAACGCTTTTGCCGCCGCACCCGTGCGTGTGGCGCAGGCGCATCTGGCGGCTGGGCGCGTGCGTGCGCTGGTCGTCAACAGCGGCAATGCCAATGCCGGCACGGGCCGGGGCGGACTCGCGGATGCCGATGCCTGCTGTGCCCAGGCCGCGGCCGTACTTGGCCTCGACGCTGAGCAGGTGCTTCCGTTTTCAACCGGTGTCATCGGTCAGCGTCTGCCGCTGGAACGCATGCTCGCGCAGTTCGATACGCTTGGTCAGACACTCGCCGAAGACGCCTGGCTGGACGCCGCCCAGGCGATCATGACCACTGACACGGTCGCCAAGGGCGGCTCGCGGGCGGTCGATATCGGCAACGGCGAGCGTATTGTGCTCAGCGGTATCGCCAAGGGCTCCGGCATGATCCGGCCGGATATGGCAACCATGCTGGCGTTTATTGTGACCGATGCGACCATCGACCCACCGGATCTGGATGCGGCGCTGCGTGCGGCGATGACGAACTCGTTCAACGCGATCTCCGTGGACGGCGATACTTCCACCAACGACGCCTGTATTGCCTGCGCCACCGGCGCGGGCCCGGTGCTGTCGACTGCGGATCAAGGCTGGGCTGGTTTTGTTGCCGCCCTGACGGATCTTGCGCGTGAGCTGGCCCAGTCGATCGTGCGCGACGGCGAGGGTGCAACCCGTTTCATAACACTGGCGGTGACTGGTGCGGCCGATGCCGCCGAGGCACGCGAGGTGGCGTTTACGGTCGCTCATTCGCCGCTGGTCAAGACCGCGTGCTTTGCCGGCGACCCCAACTGGGGCCGGATTCTGGCGGCCATCGGCCGCGCGCCGGTGCCCGGCTTCTCGATCGATCGCGTCTCGATTGCGCTCGATCAGGTCGCGATCGTCGCCGAAGGCGAGCCGCGCGATGATTATCGCGAGGCCGACGGCGCTGCTGTGATGGCCAGGGCCGAATATACAATCGCTATTGATCTGGGCCGTGGTGCCGGTGAGGCCACGATCTGGACGTCGGATCTGTCCTACGAATACGTACGCATCAACGCCGAGTACCGAAGCTGATCGTGCGACGCCAACTTCATGGATGACATTCTCGATATCGCTGTTGGCGTACTGGTTGCCGACGATGGCCGTCTGCTGATTGCCAGACGTCGCGCCGGCACCCCGGGCGCCGGCTGCTGGGAGTTCCCGGGTGGCAAGCAGGAGCCCGGCGAAGCCATGATCGATACGCTCGCGCGCGAGCTCGCCGAGGAGATCGGCGTCGCGGATCTGGCGGCTACGCCCGTTATCCGCTTTGCTCACGCGCTTGGAGAGCGTCCGGTACGTCTGCACGTCTGGCGGATCGACGCCTGGTCGATGGACCCGATCGGCCGGGAAGGCCAGGAGCTGGCCTGGGTCGAACGAGACGCCCTGTCCGATATCGCACTTCTGCCGGCAACCGGGGCGATTCTGCATGCGCTGTTCCTGCCGGAGCGCTATGCGATCACGCCATCGCATGCCGCTGCCGACAGCCGCGACTGGTGGCAGGCTCTCGATGCCTGTCTGGACAACGGCACGCGCCTGCTACGCCTGCGCGACCAGCGACTCGACGATGCGGGCTACCGTCAGCTTGCACAGGACGTGATCACCCGCGCGCATACAGCTGGCGCACGCGTGCTGCTGGATCGCGATGTGGCGATGTGCACGGCACTCGGTGCCGACGGCTTGCACTGGCCTGCGGGTCGGTTGATCGCGCAGGGTCAGCGTCCGCCGCTGGGCGATCGGCTGCTTGCGATTTCTGCGCATTCAGTCGCGGATCTGGACGCCGCCACTCATTACGGCGCCGATTTCGCGGTTTTGTCGCCCGTGGCGGCAACGCCGACGCACCCGGGCGCGCCGGCGCTCGGGTGGAGCAAGTGGGCCGATATCCGCGGCGATCATGCGCTGCCCGTATACGCGCTAGGCGGGCTGGGCACGGACGACATTGCAACCGCCCGCGCCCACAACGCCCAGGGCGTGGCCGCGATCAGAGCGTTCTGGCAGTAGTTCCGGGATTCTCGCTGAATCCCCCGGCCCTAGGGGCTGTTGCCGTTTCGTACGAGACCGCGCCAAGGACTGTTTTGCGGCAAGACGAGGCGTCAGCACGTGCCGCGTAGTCATTCCACGCAAGCGCGCTGCAACGCTGTATTGCCGCATATCGTTAATTCGCGGGCCCTTGTCCCAAAGGGTTGGGCCTCCCTGAAAAATCTACCAGGGGCCTCAGACGGCGTTGCAAGTCGCCGGTCGTGGCCAGCCACGACCGGCGACTCGCGCCTTGCCTGAGACGATTTGAGGACGCCAACGCGGCGCTCGCACGAAACGGCAACAGCCCCTAGTGCTGTTGCGTCGCGTTGGGGTCGTCGTCGCCCCAGCTCCCGCCGGGCGCGGAGCCGCTGGGATCCGGAATACGATTACTTTCGTCGAGCCAGTCGCCCAGGTCGATGAGCTTGCATCGGCGCGAGCAGAACGGTCGATATGGATTGCTGGCGTCGACGTGGGCAGGTTCGCCGCAATACGGGCAGTCGATGGTCTTGGCTTGGTTCATGCTCATGGATCAGAAACGGCAGCAGGCCATACGGAAATGAATAGGGGACTGGCTCTGGCGGACATGCAGCTGTGCATCGGCGTACTCCATGAAGCGGATCGTGGCGCGATGACGTCCGGCGCTGATCTCAGGATAGACGCTGGCATCGTCCATGAATACCCGAATCATCTGGGTGCCGGTTTCCGTGTTGTGCACCAGCACACCGGCCTCGGCCGTGGTTTCGCGCGCCGTGGTGCTTTCGCGTAGCAGCTGCAGGATGGTGGAAATCGATTGTTCGAAAATCGAGATACGGTGGGCCCATGCCTGCATATCGGCCTCGATCTGGGTTGCGTCCTGCGATAACCAGTGCTGGTAGGCGGGTACGTCGAAACTGCAGCTGCCGCCGGGAATCGGCATCCGGTTGTTGAGACTGTTGAGCAGTTCGTTGTCGCGCAGCTGGTACGAGGCAAACTGAGGCGGCATGCGTTGCATATCGCGGCCGAGGCTATCGAGACGTTCGAGAATGCGGGTCAGGGCCGCGGTGTCGATATCGTCTCTGTCGGCGAACCGTTCGAGCGCGGCATAGCGCAGGCCGAGTTCCTTGCTGACTTCGCCGCGGGTGTCGTAGCGCGACATCACGTTGAGAATATCCAGCAGCGCGTCCATCGCCGCACGCCGCCCCCAGATGCTGGTGTCGGCCTCGTGATGGCGAAGACGTGCGATCAGATGTTCCAGACGCAGAAACGTCCGTATCCGTTCGTTAAGTGGCTGCTCGAAACAGACCACGTCTTCGTCGGCCACTAATCAACTCTCAGCAGGAAAAATAGAACGCACAGTCTATGCTGCATCCGGCGGCCGGCAAAATCGTGACGGGTATTGACGTGACGTACTCGCGGGCGCGCCGGGCATCGCGTTGCAGGGCGGCTCAACCGGGTAGATGCAGCGGCGGCAGTTCGGCGATTTCGCCGAGCGCCAAGCGGCTATAGCCCGCATGAAATGCGGCAGCGAGATCGGCAATATCCTTGCGCGGGCCGGTGTTGATCAGCACGTCATGGGCATTGGCCAGGCGTTCGGCGCGCGAATCCTGAGCGGCGATCATGCGGTTGGCCAGCGATTCGTCGATATCGTCGCGCTCCATCAGGCGTTCGAGCTGAACGTCTTCGGGGGCGTCGATGACCAGCACACGATCGACCAGATCGATCATGCTGGATTTCACCAGCAGCGGCACGACGAGCAGACAGTAGTCCGACTGGGCGGCGTCGCGCTGGCGTGCCAGCTCGGCGCGGATACGCGGATGCGTGATCGCTTCCAGATCGGCGCGTGCCGCGTCCCCGGCGAAAACGATCTCGCGCAGGTCGCGTCTTTTCAGCCGGCCATCAGCATCCAGGATATCGGCCCCGAAACGCTCGGCGATCTCGGCCAGGGCCGGCTGGCCCGGCTCGACCACCTCGCGGGCGACGATATCGGCGTCGATGACCGTGGCTCCCAGACGCTGGAAGGCGCTGGCCACAGCGGACTTGCCGCTGGCGATGCCGCCGGTCAGGCCGACGGTGAATTTGCGCGTCATGCACGGCTCCCGATACGGATCGCAGACGCGGCTGGCCTGCGCGGACGGGAGACAGGGCGATGGGAATCGAACGGATGCACTAACGCAGTCCCGAGAAGCTCAAATAGGCGGCGAGAATTGTATCGCCTGCGACGAGCGCCAGCCAGCCGGCGATCGCGAGCCACGGGCCGAACGGCATGGGGTTGCCGCGGCCCAGGCGGCCGGTGGCCATCAACAGCCCGCCCACGATTGCACCTGCCAGCGATGCCAGCAGCAGGATGATCGGCAGCGCCTGCCAGCCAAGCCAGGCGCCGAGTACGGCCAGCAGTTTGAAGTCGCCGTAGCCCATGCCCTCCTTGCCGGTGACCAGCAGGAACAGCTGGAATACTGTCCATAGCATCAGGTAGCCGGCTGCAGCACCCACAATCGCCGTAGCCGGATCGACCAGGGCGAAGCCCGCGCCATGTCCAAGGCTGATCAACAGTCCGAGCCAGAGCAGCGGCAGGGTGAGCGTGTCGGGCAGCAACTGGGTGCGCAGATCGATCACTGCGAGTGCGAGTAGCGCCCACGACAGAATCAGCGCAAAGCCCATGAACGGCGTGGCCCCGAATCGCCAGGCCACAACCAGCGCGAGCACGGCGCTGGTGATCTCCACGGCCGGATACTGCCAGGAGATAGGCGTACGGCAATGGGCGCAGCGTCCGCGCAGCAGGATGAAACTGACCACCGGAACGTTGTGAAACGCGCGGATCGGCGTATGGCAGTGGCCGCAGCGCGAGCGCGGCTGCGACAGACTCACGCGAACCGGCTCGGCCGCGGCGGCCGGCTGGCCCAGAATTTCGGCCGCACTGGCCCGCCATTCGGCCTCCATCATGCGCGGCAGGCGCAGGATGACAACATTGAGAAAGCTGCCGACGATCAACCCGAGCAGACCGATGGCCGCAAAGCAGAACAGCGGCTGCTGCTGGAAAAGTTCTGACACTAGACCACGGAGCCCAGCTTGAAGATCGGCAGATACATCGCGATGACCAAGCCGCCGACCAGCACGCCGATGATCGCCATGATCATCGGCTCAAGCAGGCTGGAGAGTGAGTCCACTTGATTGTCGACCTCGGCCTCGTAGAAATCGGCCACGCGCGAGCACATGGCGTCCAGCGCACCCGATTCTTCGCCGATCGCCACCATTTGCTGAGCCATGCTCGGAAAGAGGCCCGTATTGTTCATGGCCAACTGAAGCTGGACGCCGGAAGATACCTGATCGCGCATCTGCAGGATCGCTTCCTCGAACACGATATTGCCGGCCGCTCGCGCGACCGAGTCCATCGCCTCGACCAGCGGCACGCCGGCGGCGAACATGGTGGCCAGCGTGCGCGCAAAACGCGCTACAGCCGCCTTGTAGAGGATATCTCCGATCACCGGAAGCTTGAGCGCGATCCGGTCGTTGGAACGCCGGAACGCCCGGGATCGGAGCCGCGCCTGGAATAAGCCGTAAAAGATCAGCCCGATCGCGCCCATGATCGCCCACCACCAGCTCTGCACGAACTCCGACAGACCGATGACCAGAAGCGTGAACGCCGGCAGATCGGCGCCGAATCCCTGGAACAGCGACTGGAACTGGGGCACCACAAAATACAGCAGAATGCCCATGACGATGATCGCCACGATGATCACGGCACTCGGGTAGAACAGCGCCTTGCGGACCTTGGCCTTGATCTCCTCGGTTTTTTCCTTATAGGTGGCAATCTTGTCGAGCAGAGCTTCCAGCGCGCCGGATTTCTCGCCGGCGTCGACCAGATTCACGAACAGGTCATCGAAATGCCGGGGATGACGCGCCAGCGCCTCGGCGAGCGTGATGCCGGACTCGATATCGTTGCGGATGGTGGCAATGAGCTCGGCAAGCGACGCATTGTCGGCGCCCTTGGTGATGATATCGAGCGACTGCACCAGCGGCACGCCGGCGGCCAGCATTGTGGCGAGCTGGCGCGAGAATATGGCGATATCGCCGGCCTTGATCTTCTTCTTGCGCTTGCCGCCGAGACCGAACAGCTTGGTCTGCTTGCGCACGCGGATAGGGTTGATGCCCTGCTTTCGCAGGGCAACCTTGACCATGGCATCGTTCGGGCCGTCCGTCTGGCCCTTGACGCGTGCGCCGCTGCGATCCGTGCCGATCCAGAAAAACGTCTGTTTTTCTGTTGCTGTTCTGGCCGCTCTGGCCATCGTGCCCCCTTGGCCGTTAAACGCTGTAACAGCATAAAACTGTGTTATTCGGACGTTATCGGCACATCCGGAAATTAGTTCATGCCCAGTTTGGCAAGCCGATACCGTAGCGCACGGAAAGTGATGCCGAGCTGTTTGGCCGCCTTGGTCTTGTTGTACTGACACGCTTCCAGTGCGTCGCGGATACGCTCGCGCTCGAGGGCTTCCAGCTGGCTTTCCAGATCGGCGCTGGTATCGAGCGCGAGCGTGGCCGGCGCAGCCGACGGCGGCTGGGCGGTAAGGCCGCTGTAGCGTGGATCCGTGCTCGTTATACCCGGTGCTACGTAATGACGCGCCGGCTCGCCCAGCGGGGAACTCAGGCGCAAGTACTTGCGGTCGATGAGCATGTGCTCGCTGAGCGTCACCGCGCGCTCGAGAATATTCTCGAGCTCGCGGATATTACCCGGGAACTCGTAGGCCTGAAGCGCTTCGAGCGCGGATGCAGTCAGCTGTGGGGCCTTGCGCAGCCGCATCTTGCGGGCGAGCGCTTCGAGGATGCGCGTGGTCAGTGCCGGTATATCGGCGTTGCGCTCACGCAGCGGTGAGACATGAACCTCGATGACGTTGAGTCGGTAATACAGATCCTCGCGGAAGCGCCCTGAAGCAACTTCCGTGGCCAGGTCGCGATGGGTCGCACAGATCACGCGCACGTCTACGGCAGTTTCAGCATTGGCGCCCACCGGCCGGATAGCGCGCTCCTGGATGGCGCGCAGCAGCTTGACCTGCATCGTCAGCGGCAGATCCGCGACCTCGTCGAGGAACAATGTGCCGCCGTCGGCGCGTGCGAACAGGCCAACGGTGTCGCGCATTGCGCCCGTGAACGCGCCGCGCAGATAGCCGAAAAACTCCGACTCCATCAACTCCGAGGGAATCGCGCCGCAGTTGATAGGGACAAACGCGCTGCCCATGCGCGGCCCTTCGGCGTGAATCATGCGCGCGACGAGTTCCTTGCCGGTGCCGGATTCGCCGGTGATATAGACCGGGGCCTGGCTCCGTGAGAGCTTGGTGATGGTCTCGCGTAGCTGTTTCATGACCGGCGTATCGCCGATCAGGCGGGGTGAGGCCTCCAGCGACGGATGCGGCGGCGCATCGTTGTCCAGGCCGGCCAGTTTCAGCGCCTGGCTGATCAGCGCGCGCAAACCGGCCACATCGATCGGCTTCGAAACAAAGTCGAAAGCGCCGGCCTTGAGACTCGCCACCGCACTCTCGGCGCTGCCGTAGGCGGTGATCACCGCCACCGGACAGTGAGGGTGGCGCTCGCTGATGTGTTCGACCAGCTCCAGGCCGTCACCGTCCGGCAGACGCATGTCGGTCAGGCATAGGTCGAATCTTTTCTCAGACAAGGCCTTGCGGGCGTCCTTGATGTTGGCAACCGCGAATGTCTCGATCGACATTCGGGCCAGCGTGATCTCCACGAGTTCACGGATATCGGCTTCATCATCGACGATCAGGGCCTGTGGCGTGCTGTCGGTCGCGCTCATGTTATTGGCTTGTATTCGAGTGGCGGGGCCGGGTTACCGGCATCAATGGTCGTATGCGCAAAAACAATACGAAAGCAGGCGCCGGGCATTTGTGCAACTGGCAGCAGCCGCGCGCCGTTGGCTTCGCACAGCTCTGCGGCGATATGCAGGCCCAGGCCGGTGCCTTCGCGCGTGGTGGTAAAGAACGGCTCGAGAATCGAGTCGACGATGGCGTCGTCGATGCCGGGACCGTTATCGACGACGTCCAGACAGAAACGTTGAGCGCGCGTGCGATTGCCGATCAGTCGAATATGCAGATGCTTATCCTTCTGACGTGCATGGCGCTGGGCGTTGTCCCATAGATTGAACAACAACTGACGCAGATGATCCGGATCGAAATCGATCTGCTGGACGGTATTGATCGCTTCAATATCGAAGATGGGCGCCTGCTCGGCGGTTTCCCGATAGACGGCGATGGTTTGGCTGAGCCAGCTCGCAAGGCCCAGGCGCTTGCGATTGCGCGGCGAGCGCTGCGACAGGCCCATGACGTTATTGATGATCGCATCGATACGCCGGGTGTGACGGTGGATGATATCGAGCAGGCGGCCATCCGCGCCGGTGATCGCCTCGGACTCTGCAAGTAATTGTCCGGCATGGCTGATCGCGCCCAGCGGATTACGGATCTCATGGGCGATGTTCGCGGTCAGCCGTCCGATCGAGATCAGTTTGAGCTGCTGGGCCTGTTCGTACTGTCGTGCGGCATTCTCGATGAAGATCAGGGTCGGTTCGTGTGCCCCCCAGCCCAGCTGAGAAAAAGTAGGCAGCAGCGACTGCTGGCCGATCTGAACCGATTCACCGGCTTCCCCGGGATAGGCACGCCAACGCGCCAGTGCGTTGGCAAGAGCGGGCGCTACGACGCGCAGATCGGCGCCCGGTGCCGGCACCGCGTCCATATCGAGCAGCGTAACGGCCTCGTCATTGAGGATTTCTATACGCTGGTCGTGATCCACGATCACAGCGCCAATCTCCATCTGCTGGATGATGCGCAGGTTGAGCGAGGCCAGATCACGAATCTCTCCGGCGCGTTCATCTGCAAGCGCTTCGCTCAGGCGGGCACGCTGCGATAGCCAGTGCCCAAGAACCATGGTGATGAAGAACAGGATGCCGAGAATCCCGGCCTGTACGAACTCCTCGTGCCCGTCCGGGGTGTACAGGCTGTGCCAGCCCTCCTGGCCCAGCACGCCGATCGCAGCACAGGCTGCGATGAGCGTGGCCTGGCGTGCCGGCAGGAGTATGCCCGCGGCCGCCACGGGCGCGAGCAGCAGCATGCCGAGGCCGCCGGCCACGCCGTCGCTGGCCAGCGTCAGACAGGTGAAGAACACCACGTCCACGGCACAGGCCAGAATGATCTGCGCACGTCGACGCGGGCGTCGCGACAGCGTTGCGGCCACCGCGAGGGCGCACTGCGCCAGATAAATAAGTGTGGCCAGCCGGAACAGATCCAGCATGGTGACGTTGAACAAGCTTGTGGTGGCGCCGAACAGCAACAGGGCAACCAGGCCGAAGCCGATCAGGCTGCGATAAAGATTGAACGACAGGATCGCGCGCCAGTCGTCACCCTGGCGGATAAGCGGCGCGCTCGGCGCCGGAATCATCGCCGGGGCTCTTTCTCCGGGTGACCCGCGCAGCCGGGCTCCTTGCATACATGGCCGTCGTCGGCGGGGCGTGCGAGTGCCGCAGGCACGTGCACGCCGCAGCGCGCACAGCGCACCGTTTTCTCGAACCGCGGCTGCGGCGAGTCGCGCGGTACCGGCGGCGGCCCCAGCAGCCGTTTGACCACGAGCCAACCCAGACCAAGCAGGACCAGTAAACCGAGCAGTTTCGCCATTTGTCAGCGCGCGTGTTGAAACAAGCCGTCGTTTCTGATCATACGTCAGCAGGCGCGTTACGACGATGCAGGCATAGGCCAGTCAAGTTGTCGTGCTGGGTCTGACAGGCCACAATGCACGGCAATTACAGGTTTTGTTCCCAAATAGGCATTGCCATGAACGTTCATGAATATCAGGCCAAGGAAATCTTCGCGCGCTTCGGCGTGCCCGCAGGCGAGGGCAAGGTCGCCCGCAGCGCCGACGAGGCCGTGGAAGTCGCCAAATTGCTCGGCGGCGAGAAATGGGTCGTCAAGGCGCAGGTCCATGCCGGCGGACGCGGCAAGGCCGGTGGCGTGAAGATCTGCGACAGCGTCGACGAGGTCAAAAAGGCCGCTGACGGCATGATCGGCGGCGAGCTCAAGACCAAGCAGACCGGCGATGTGGCCCTGCCGATCCATTCGGTTTATGTGGAAAAGCCCGCCGATATCGAATCCGAGCTGTATCTGTCGGTGCTGGTCGATCGCGCTACGCGCCGGGTGACGTTCATTGCCTCGCCCGAAGGCGGCATGGACATCGAGGAGGTCGCCGAGAACACGCCCGAGAAGATCACCCAGGTGGCAATCCACCCGGCCGCCGGTTTCCAGGCCTACCAGGGCCGTGAGCTGGGTTTCTTCCTGGGTCTGGACAAGAAACAGGTCGGCGAATTCGTCAAGGTGATGAAAGGCCTGTATGACATGTTCATGGCCACCGACGCGTCGCTGGTCGAGATCAACCCGCTGGTCACCACCAAGCAGGGCGGCCTCATGGCCCTCGACGGCAAACTCGACTTCGACGACAACGCGCTGTTCCGGCAGAAGGAATTCGCCGCGATGCGTGATATCACCCAGGAAAACGAGCGCGAGGCCAAGGCCGCCGAGTTCGACCTGAACTATATCCAGCTCGACGGCAACATCGGCTGCATGGTCAACGGCGCGGGCCTGGCCATGGGCACCATGGATCTGGTCAAGCTGCACGGCGGCGAGCCGGCCAACTTCTTGGACGTGGGCGGCGGCGCGACCACCGAGCGCGTCACCGAGGCGTTCAAGCTGATCACCGCCGGTGACGGCGTCAAGGCGATTCTGGTGAATATCTTCGGCGGTATCGTCAGATGCGATCTGATCGCCGAGGGCATCATCACCGCCGCCAAGGATGTCGGCATTACGGTGCCGGTGGTCGTGCGTCTGGAAGGCACCAACGCCGAAGCGGGCCGCAAGCTGCTGGACGAGTGCGATTTCGATCTCATTGCCGCACAGGATCTGACCGACGCGGCCAAGAAGGTCGTCGCCGAAGCCAAGAAAGGCTGACCCTGCGGTTATCGGCTCGACGCTTTCAACGAACACGCTTTAGATCAGGATCAATCCATGAGCATTCTCGTCAACAACGACACCAAACTCATTGTCCAGGGCTTCACCGGTAGCCAGGGCACCTTCCATTCCGAACAGTGCATTGCCTACGGCACCAACATCGTCGGCGGCGTCACCCCCGGCCGCGGCGGCGAAACCCATCTGGACAAGCCGGTATTCAACACCTGTGCCGATGCGGTCGCCGAGACCGGCGCCAACGCCAGCATGATCTATGTGCCGGCGCCTTTTGCGGCCGATGCGATCCTCGAAGCCGAAGCTGCCGGCATCAAGGTGATCATCTGCATCACCGAGCATATTCCGGTGCTGGACATGCTCAAGGTGCGTGCCGTACTCGATAACTCGGAGTCGGTGCTGATCGGCCCGAACTGCCCGGGTGTCATCACCCCGGGCGAATGCAAGATCGGCATCATGCCGGCGCATATTCACAAGCAGGGCAAGATCGGCATTGTCTCGCGCTCGGGCACGCTCACCTACGAGGCGGTGTTCCAGACCACGGCCATCGGCTATGGTCAGAGCACCTGCGTGGGCATCGGCGGCGACCCGATTCACGGGCTCGACTTCATCGATGTACTCGAGATGTTCGAAAACGATCCGCAGACCGAAGGCGTGGTCATGGTCGGTGAGATCGGTGGTACCGCCGAAGAAGAGGCCGCCGAGTACATCAAGGCCAATATGAAGAAGCCGGTAGTCGCCTATATCGCTGGCGTGACCGCGCCGGCGGGCAAGCGCATGGGCCACGCCGGGGCGATCATCTCGGGTGGCAAGGGTACGGCCGACGACAAGTTTGCCGCGCTCGAGTCGGCCGGTGTGGCCACCGTGCGCTCCACCGCCGAGATCGGCAGCAAAATGGAAGAAATCCTGGGCTGATCAATGCGTTGATGCATTGAGGGTCTGTCAGGATGATAAGCCGGAGCCCGACGATGGGCTCCGGCTTTTTTGTGCATGGGCTACGTGCCGAATACCTGCGTGAAAATGAAGAGGTGTCCACGAATGGAAGTGAATCACTTCAAATGGAATTGTCTTTGCTACGGTCAGGGCGTGATGAAAGAGCCCTCGATCCCAGGACGCTATCCGCAGATTGCGCCGATTCAAAACGAGATAAAAGCCGATTGTCTTTATGTCTTGAATCTGCGTCATCGGCGAAATCCGCGGATCAATATCCTCTGGATTGCGCGGTGTGGGCCGGCCACTCGTCGAGCGTCGCAGTAAATCAACGTTATAGGATTACGCCGTGCCGCCATGCTCGAATGCCTGCACGTTTCAATTGAGCACAATCGATATGAGTAATACCTACGAACTCAGCTGTGACTGCGGCCACGTGACCATGACAGCGCGGGGCGAGCCCAAGCTGTCGTTGTACTGTCATTGCGGCAGTTGCCGGGATCTGTATAACGTCGACATGCTCTCGGGCACCGGTTGGGCCAACGAGGACGTCGACCTGCCGGACACCACCAAGCTGTTCGTGCACAAGATCGACGGCAAGCAGATGACTCGCTACGGCTGCCCGAAGTGCGGCATGACGATGTACGGCGTGCACAAGCCGGGTATTCCCGTGATTCCACATGGGCTATTTCGCAAGGCCAACAACGGCAATCTGCCGGCCGAGCTGGCGCCGACGCTGCATCTGTTCTATCGCGATCGGGTGCTGGATATCGACGATGAACTCGACAAGTGCGAGGACGGATCCGCTGTTGGCATCTGATTCGCTCGGACGTATTGGACAGGCGCTGGTCAGCGGCGCAGGCAGGGGACGTCCGTAGGGTCGGCCCCTCTTTTTGAGCTAACAGGTATCCTGACCGGCATCGGCGCTCAACCAACGCGCGTCATCAATGCGGGCCGGTCGCAACGAGCGCAGGAACTGAGAGAGTCAGGCAGACCATGGGTAATCCGTCACTACGTATCGCGCTGGCCCAGCTCAACGTCTGGGTGGGTGATATCGAAGGCAACGCACGCCAGATGCTCGATGCCGCAGCCACTGCGCGCGACCGCGACGGCGCGCATATCGTCGCGTTCCCGGAGATGGCGCTGCTGGGTTATCCGCCGGATGATCTGTTGCTGCGGCGCGGTCTGCCGCAGGCCATAGAAACCGCGCTGGCGAAACTGACGGATCAGCTGATCGGCATCACGGCCATTGTCGGGTACCCGGAATACGACGGCGATGATATCTACAACGCCGCCGTGGTTCTGCGCGACGGTGAGCGCGTGGCCCACTATCGCAAGCAGTGCCTGCCCAACTACGGCGTGTTCGACGAGCGTCGTCACTATCGGCCGGGGCAGGATCCCTGCGTGTTCGAGCAGGACGGCGTGCAGGTTGGTGTGACCATCTGCGAGGATATGTGGGAACAGGGCCCGACTGCCCAGTCGGCTGCGGCCGGCGCCGAACTGCTGATCAATCTCAACGCGTCACCGTTCCATGCCGACAAGCAGGCACAGCGCGAAGCACTTGTTGCTCGGCGGTCACGTACCAACAATATCGCGATCTGCTACGTCAACTGTGTCGGCGGTCAGGATGAACTGGTCTTCGACGGCGGTTCCTGCGCGGTCGACGGTACCGGCAAACTGATCCTACGGGCGCCGGCGTTCGAGGCCGGCGTGTTCTGTATCGACTGGCCGATGCCGGAGCCGGCGGTGATCGACGAGATGCCCTGCGATGAAGCGCTCATCTACGATACGCTGGTGCGTGCGACCCGCGATTATGTCGATCGCAACGGTTTTCCGGGCGCGTTGATCGGCGCCTCGGGCGGGATCGACTCCGCGCTGGTCATGGCGATCGCAGCCGATGCGCTGGGCGGTGAGCGGGTGTGGGCGGTGTCGATGCCGTCGCGCTACACGGCCGATATCAGCAATATGGACGCGGCCGAACAGGCCCAGCGCATGGGCGTGCGCTACGACGAGTTGCCTATCGAGGATGGCTTTTCGGCGCTGCTCGACACGCTCGCGCCGCTGTTCGGAGATCGCGCCGCTGATACGGCCGAGGAGAATCTGCAATCGCGTATCCGCGGCGCGCTGCTCATGTCTCTATCCAACAAGTTCGGTCATGTGGTGCTGGCCACCGGCAACAAGTCCGAGATGGCCATGGGCTATGCGACGCTGTACGGCGACATGTGTGGCGGTTTCGCGCCGCTGAAGGATGTCTACAAGACGTGGGTATACCGGCTGGCCCGGTATCGCAACACGCGCAGCGACGTCATTCCCGAGCGCGTGATCACACGCCCGCCCTCGGCCGAACTGCGAGCCGATCAAGCCGATACCGACACGCTGCCGGAATACGACGTGCTCGACCCGATCATCGAAGCCTATGTCGAGGACGGCGCTTCGATCGAGGGCATCTGCGCCATGGGCTTTGCCGAGGACGACGTACGCCAAGCCGCCGGCCTGATCCGACGCAACGAGTACAAGCGCCGCCAGGCCGCACCGGGGCCGAAAGTGACGCTGCGTGCCTTCGGTCGTGATCGACGCTATCCGATTACGGCGGTCTACGGCGACCTGTAGGCCGGCTTCTGACAAGGATGGCTGTCTGCTCGTCGAGCGGTGCGCTTGAAGGCCCGCGTGACCCAGAGCGGTCGACGAGCGCAACGCCGCAGGGTGCGGCGCGCGATTTGCCTCGAACCCTTCGGAGCATGGAGACGTCTATGACAATCCAGCGTCGGCGTTATCCTGAGTAAGACAACGACGGCGTGCTCGCTATACATCATCCTGGCGCAGGGCAGCGCCTGGCGCTGACGCGTACGCAAGCGTCGACAGACCCCAATCAGCCGGCGCTGGCGCCCTGCGTGGCGGTCGCATCGGCGCCGATCTCGGGCAGCTCGTAGCGGGGTTTCTCGCCAGCGCGCTGGCGATAGAACTCATCGCGATTGAGGATGTAATTCGGATAGGACGCCTGCAGGATCGCGCGGGTGTCCTCGGCCAGATCCGGGAGCCCCAGGCGCGCATAGGATTCTTCCATGATCTCAAGTGCGCGCGGCACCGAGTCGGAGCCCTGATAGCGCTTGACCACCAGCTCCGCGCGTCGGCTGGAGGCGACATAGGCATGCCGGCGAAGATAGTATTCGGCGACATAAATATCGAACTGCGCCAGCCGGTTGCGGATTTCGATCATGTGCAGCTGTGCGTCCTTGCGGTACGCGCTGTTCGGGAAGTTGTTCACGAGCAGGCCGAAATCGTTGAACGATTGCTCGAGATAGCTGGTATCGCGCTTGTCCTTATCGCCGCCCAGGATGCCGGTCTCGTTGCGATTGTAGTTGGACAGGCCACGCAGGTAGTACATGTAGTCGATATGTGGATTGCGCGGACGCTGCTTGATGAAGCGGTCAGTGCCGGAAACGGCGGCGTCGTATTCCTCGGCCTTGTAGTGCGCAGCCACGGATTCCATCTCGGCCTGCGCGGCGTATTCGGAAAAGGGGAATCGAGCCTGTACTTCAGCGTATAATCTGAGCGCTTTGACGGGCTGGTTGTCGACGAAGAACTCGCGGCCGGCACGATACATGCGCTCGGCGTCGGCCGAGTCGAGCTTGTTGCCCTCACGATCGATCAGCGGCTCGTTGCTGTACCCGGTTTCGCTGATGCCCTTGTCGCCGCCACAGCCGGCTGCCGCCAACAGCATGAAAACACAGAGCGCGAGAACGATTTTCCGCATGCTGGCCTCGGGCGCGCTTTGCGGCGCCATGAATCAGTGAATAGAACGAACGCGGAGTATACCTAGAGCCTGTGGATGTTTCATACGCCAGTGCGTTGTCGCTCGCGGCTACGGGCCCGCTACACTGGGCCTGCGGTGTTTTTTGCTGTCGCCCCAGGCCGTTGGCGCGGTCTCGGACGAATCGTCACCGGCCCTGGTCACATCGGGCCACGTCCAATCGAGTCATATCCGGTCGCGTATCAGTCACGGCTGCGACCAGTCAGTCAACCAAGAGAGAAGCGTCATGCCAGCCAGCCGCAGCGAACCTGATTTCGATGCGCCGATTCCTGCGGAGTTGGCAGGCCAGAGGCTCGATCGCGCCCTGGCGGCGATGTTGCCGGACTACTCGCGCTCGCGTCTGCAGCGCTGGTTGGCCGAAGGCGAGCTGACCGTCGACGGCGAAACGCCACCGGCCAAGACCGCCGTGGCCGGTGGCGAGCAGGTGCGCCTGAGTGTGCCCCACGAGCCGGATGACGCGCGTGTCCAGGCCGAACCGATCCGGCTGAGCATCATCTACGAAGACGAATCCATTCTTGTGGTCGACAAGCCGGCGGGCCTGGTCATGCATCCGGGCGCCGGCAATCCCGATGGCACGCTGCAGAACGCGCTGGTTCATTACGACGCATCAATGGCGGCGCTCCCGCGTGCCGGCATCGTTCATCGTCTGGATAAGGACACATCCGGCATTCTGGTTGTGGCGCGCACTTTTGCTGCACACAAGCAGCTGGTCGATGATCTGGCCGCACGCACGGTCAAGCGCGAATACGAGGCCGTGGCGGTAGGCGTCATGACAGCCGGCGGCCATATCAACGCGCCGATCGACCGACACCCGGTGGATCGCAAGCGTATGGCCGTGCGCGAGTTCGGGCGCGAGGCGATCACCCATTATCGTATGATCAAACGTTACCGTGCCCATACCCATGTACGCTGCGCGCTGGAAACCGGGCGTACCCATCAGATCCGTGTGCACATGGCGCATATCCGTTATCCACTGCTCGGCGATGCCACCTACGGTCGGCGCCTTGCGGTGCCCAAGGATTCGGACGACGCTTTCGTCGGCGCGCTGCGCGCCTTCAAACGCCAGGCGCTGCACGCACGCACGCTCGGCCTGACCCATCCGGCAACCGGCGAGGCCATGAAGTGGCAGGCGCGGCGCCCGGCTGATTTCACTGCATTGCTGGCCGCGCTCGCGGCCGATTACGAAGGACATGGCGAATGAACGACACGATCGGTTGGCTGGCCGCAGACTGGCCGGCACCGGCTCATATCAAAGCCGGCATCACGCTACGCAGCGGCGGCGTGAGCGACGCCCCGTTCGACAGTTTCAACCTGGGCGATCATGTCGGCGACGACAGCGCGGCAGTGGCAGAAAACCGCCGCCGGCTGGTCGACGGGCTGTCGCTGCCTGCCGAGCCCGCGTGGCTGCACCAGGTGCACGGCAGCGCGGTGGCCAGTGCCGACGGCGCGGTTAGCGGAGATGCTGATGCCAGCGTCGGCACGACACAGGAAGCGGTCTGCGCGGTATTGACCGCCGACTGTCTGCCGGTGCTGCTCTGCGACCTCGAAGGCACCTGCTGGGCGGCGGCCCATGCCGGCTGGCGGAGTCTGGCTGCCGGGGTACTGGAGGCTACGGTCGAGGCGATGCCGGCCCGGCCTGCGGATATCATGGCCTGGCTGGGCCCGGCTATCGGGCCCTGCCATTTCGAAGTCGGTGCCGAGGTGCGGGCCGCATTCGTGGATGCGAACGCCGACGATTTCTCGTCGTTCACCGAAGGCGCGCGTCCGGGCAAGTTCATGGTTGATCTTCACGCACTCGCCCGTGCGCGCCTGTCTCGCTCCGGCGTGAAGAATGTCCACGGCGCGGGTCTATGCACCGTGGACGACAAGGCGCGTCTGTATTCCTACCGCCGCGACTCGCGTACCGGCCGAATGGCTGCCCTGGTCTGGTCCACGCGCTGATCGACAGTCCGCGCGCATCGGACGCGTCGCTGCCAGTCGTCGCGCCGTGCGGTTGGTGGCGGTTGATAGCGTGTCTGAAATGAGCGCGCTCTAAACTAATCGGCCCACAAGTCGATACCACCATGGACCCATCGCAGATCTGCTGCCTGGATCGCGCGCCGCCGGTTTTCGTAGGCATTCGCTGCACAGTCATGATCGATTCATGCGCGGACGCGTAGCATTATCGGTGTCGGACCGCCTTGATGGCAGTTCTACACACGAGCCGTCTCCGTACGGCATTAATAGTTACCGCGCCTGAGGGGGCCACTCGTTCATGTCGATTTCTTTCAAGAGTTTTTTTCGTACGATTCTGCTGGCGTGCTGTGTCGCATCGCTTGCCGCCTGTGGCGGCGGTGGTGGTGGCGATGATGACGGCGGTGGTTCTTCTGGCTCGAACTCGGGTTCGAATGGCAACGGTGACGCATCCGGCGGCAACGGTACGAACGGAGGCAGCCGGACGCTGACCGCTGACGCCGGCGCCGATGAGGACGTGCTCGTCGGAACGCGGCTTAGTCTGGACGGCTCGAACAGCCGCGTGTCCGACGGCGCCACCATCACATACAGCTGGAGCCTGGAAAGCCGACCGGCCGCTAGCGGTGCGACGCTGTCTGATGCCACGAGCGCGAGGCCGGCCTTTACGGCAGACGTGGCGGGGGACTACGTGATCGAACTCGTCGTCAGCAGCGGCTCGGCCAACAGTCGCGCCGATCAGGTCACGATTACGGCAAGTCGGAACAACACGCGACCAACGGCGAACGCGGGGCGCGACCAGAACGTGACGACCGGTGATCCCGTCACATTGAACGGCAGCGGCAGTCGTGATGCAGACGGCGATCGTCTGTCCTATCGCTGGCGCTTCGTGTCCCGCGCGCCGGGCAGTGATGCCTCTTTCAGCAACGCAGCCGCACCCAGCCCTTCATTTACGGCCGACACAAGCGGCGATTATGTGATTGGTCTGACTGTCAACGACGGTACTCAGGCCAGTGCCGAGGACAGGCTGACGGTCACCGCGGTAGACGGCAACAGTGCGCCGATGGCGGTCGCAGGGCCAGATCAAGACATTGCGGTCAATCGCAGCGCCAAGCTGAACGGGCGCAATAGCAGCGATGCCGATGGCGACAACCTGAGCTATGCGTGGCGCATTGTCGGCAGGCCGCAAGGCAGCACGGCTTCGCTGTCGAACGAGAACTCCGTGTCGCCAGAGCTGATGCCTGACCTGGTGGGCGACTATGTCGTCGAACTCGCGGTGTCCGATGGCCAGGAAAATTCAACCGACAGGTTAGTCATCAGCGCCGGGCCCGTTCTCTCCCTTCGCATTGATCGCGGTGATCCCCAGGATGGGTCGCCGAACTACGCGCTCGCGGATCGGACGGCGGTTGTCGTCAGGCTGGACACGGACCCGCAGTCCGCCAGCGTATCGGAGATCGATCGTATTCAGTTCGGACGCATCCGCCTGGATGCCATCGGTCGCGCGTTCACGATCGACGATCTCCGAATTGCCGTCACCCAGAACAGCAGCGGTGAGCAGCCGCCGAGGCTGAGTGTATCGGGGCTCAATAGCGGCGATACCATCGTCGAAGAGCGTTCGACCAATGTTGTCTTCACGGCCACGGATATCGCCGTCCCGGGAGACTATCTCTTTGCAGTTGATTTCACGGCGCGGGAAACCGGCGTGGCTTATCAGCTGAGGTTTCTGGTGAGTCTGACGCAGTCGGACTGATTCGGGACCAGCAGCAGGCTCGCAGCCGGCCATTGGCCGGCTCGGGCGGCTCGGTGTTGAGCGGCAGCGCTGATCTCGGCATGTCTTGCCTGCGCTAGCCATGTTGGTTGCTGATCAGCACGACCGGCGGGCTGGTGGCTCGAAGCCGCCAGCCCCTGCATCATCGAGCGAGCGAAACTTTGATCATGCCTTGGTGCGACCGGCGGCCTTCTTCGTCGGCTTCTTCTTTGGCTTGTCCTTCTTCATCGGCGGCAGGCCCAGATCGCGCTTGTCGCCGGCGGTGTTGTGCCCGGTGCCGGGCGTGGCGTCGCCGAGCATCGATTTGAGGAAGTGGCCGGTGTACGAGGCCTCATTCGCTGCAACGTCCTCGGGCGTGCCGGTGGCGATGATCTCGCCGCCGCCGTCGCCGCCCTCGGGGCCGAGATCGATAAGCCAGTCGGCGGTCTTGATCACGTCCAGATTATGCTCGATCACCACCACTGCATTGCCGGCATCACGCAGGCGCAGCAGCACGGTCAGCAGCTGCTTGATATCGTGGAAATGCAGGCCGGTGGTGGGCTCGTCGAGCAGATAGAGCGTGCGCCCGGTATCGCGCTTGGACAGCTCGCGCGCCAGTTTGATGCGCTGGGCTTCGCCGCCGGATAGCGTAGTCGCGTTCTGGCCGAGCTTGACATAGCTCAGGCCGACATCCATGAGCGTGTCCAGCTTGCGCTTGAGGCTCGGCACGGGTGCAAAGAACTCGAGCGCGGCTTCCACGCGCATATCGAGCACCTCGGCAATGGTCTTGCCCTTGTAGTGCACCTGCAGGGTCTCGCGGTTGTAGCGTGCGCCCTTGCAGGTATCGCAGGTCACATAGATGTCCGGCAGGAAATGCATCTCCACCTTGATCACGCCGTCGCCCTGGCAGGCTTCACAACGCCCGCCCTTGACGTTGAACGAGAACCGCCCCGGCTGGTAGCCGCGAGTACGCGCCTCCGGCGTGTTGGAGAACAGCTCGCGGATGGTGCCGAACAGGCCGGTATAGGTGGCCGGGTTGGATCGCGGCGTACGCCCGATCGGGGCCTGGTTGATATCGATGACCTTGTCGAGATGTTCGAGGCCTTCGATAGAGGTCACCGGTGCAGCCCGTGCGACAGCACGGTTGACCTGACGTGCGGCCGCTGGGAACAGTGTTTCGTTGATGAGGGTGGACTTGCCCGAACCGGATACGCCGGTGATACAAGTCAACTGGCCCATCGAGATACTCGCACTCGCGTTCTTGAGATTGTTGCCGCGCGCGCCCTTTATCCTGATCTGGCGTTTCTTGTCGAAGGCGATACGCTTGTCGGGCAGGGCGATCGACAGGCGTCCGGACAGATACTGGCCGGTGAGCGACTCTTCGCTGGCCTCAACCTGTTTGGCCGTGCCCTGGGCGATCACGTGCCCGCCGTGGTCGCCGGCGCCTACGCCCATGTCGACCACGTATTCGGCCTCGCGGATGGCGTCCTCGTCGTGTTCGACTACGATCACGGTGTTGCCGAGATCGCGCAGGCGCTCCAGCGTATTGAGCAGGCGCCGGTTGTCGCGCTGATGCAGGCCGATCGACGGCTCGTCGAGTACATACATCACGCCCACAAGCCCGGCGCCGATCTGGCTGGCCAGCCGGATCCGCTGGGCCTCACCGCCGGAGAGTGTCTCCGCGCTTCGCGACAGGGTCAGATAATCCAGGCCCACGTCGAGCAGGAAGCTCAGCCGCTGGCGGATTTCCTTGAGAATGGGCGCGGCGATTTCGGCGCGATGGCCGGTGATCTTGAGTTCTTCGATGATCTGGTAGGCGCCGGCAATGCTGGCGGCGTTGATGGTTGGCAGTGTGGTATCGGCCACCTTGACGTGCCGTGCCGCCGTATTCAGGCGTGCGCCGCCGCAGGTGGGGCAGGGCTTGTTGGCCAGATACTTGGCCAGTTCTTCGCGCACCGCCAGTGAATCGGTCTCCGCATAGCGGCGCTGCATGTTGTTGAGCACGCCCTCGAAGGCGTGCTTGCGTAAGCGCGTCCGGCCGCGGGCGTTGACATAGCGGAACTCGATCTTGTCGCCGTCCGAGCCGTCAAGAATGACCTTGCGCGCTTTTTCCGGCAGGTCCGCCCAGGGAACATCGACATCGAAGCCGTATTTGTCGGCCAGCGACTGGATCAGCCCGAAGAAATAGGGGTTGCGTCGATCCCAGCCGCGTACGGCACCGCCGGCGAGGCTGAGCGCGTCGTCGGTGATTACGCGGTCGACGTCGAACACGCTCTGCGAACCCAGCCCGTCGCAGCCCGAGCAGGCCCCGTGCGGCGAGTTGAACGAAAACAGCCGCGGCTCCATATCGTTGATCGAATAGCCGCACACCGGACAGGCGAACTGCGAGGAGAACACCTCCGGCTCGGCCTCGCCGCGCCAAGGCATGATCCAGGCGATGCCCTCGGACAGGCGCAGTGCCGTTTCGAAGCTCTCGGCCAGGCGCTGCTGGATGCCGTCGCGAATCTTGAAGCGATCGACCACCACTTCGATATCGTGCTTCTTCTTCGGGTCCAGCGTGGGTACGTCGTCGATCTCGACGATCTCACCGTCGACGCGCATGCGCACGAAGCCTTGGCCGCGCATCTGCTCGAACACATCACGGTGTTCGCCCTTGCGTGAGCGGATCACCGGAGCGAGCAGCATCCAGGCCGACTCGGCCTCTTTTTCCAGCGTCTGGTCGACCATCTGCGACACGCTCTGGGCGGTCAGCGGCTCGCCGTGGTCTGGGCAATAGGGCATGCCGGCACGCGCATAGAGCAGGCGCAGATAATCGTGGATTTCGGTAACCGTGCCCACGGTCGAGCGTGGGTTGTGCGACGTCGATTTCTGTTCGATGGAGATCGCCGGCGACAGACCCTCGATGGAATCCAGATCCGGTTTTTCCATCATCGAAAGGAACTGACGCGCATAGGCCGACAGCGATTCGACATACCGACGCTGGCCCTCGGCGTAGATGGTGTCGAAGGCCAGCGACGATTTGCCGGAACCGGACAGGCCGGTAATCACGATCAGCTTGTTGCGCGGCAGATCGAGATCGACGTTCTTGAGATTGTGCGTACGTGCACCGCGGATGCGGATATTGTCCATGCGATTGGGGCGCCGACAAGAGAATAACCACGCAGTATACGTGGCAGGAGACGGAGCCGATCAACTCATCGCCAAGGTCGACACGGATGACGATTATGGCCAGAGCCCGGGCCCGGTGTATCGCTATGGCTATGCTAGAATCCGCGCCCAGTCCAGGCGCTGATCGATCGCTTCGATCCAAGGTGCCACGGCGGTGAAACGACACGCTGTCGACATCGTCAACGGCCTATTGCACACCCAGCGGGCGGCCTATGAATCAGTTCGAAACTCGGGCGGCATTCTCCCTCGCAGGGATCTTTTCCCTGCGTATGCTCGGCCTGTTCATGATCTATCCGGTGTTCACGTTCTACGCCGAAACACTGTCGGGATCGACGCCCATGACGGTCGGTCTGGCGCTCGGTGCCTATGGCCTGACCCAGGCGCTGTTGCAGATTCCCTTCGGCATGCTCTCGGATCGTTTCGGGCGCAAGCGCATGATCGCCATCGGCCTGGTCATCTTTGCGGCCGGCAGCGTGGTGGCGGCCCTGTCCGGCAGCATTTACGGCGTGATCGGCGGGCGCATCCTGCAGGGTGCGGGCGCGGTCGGCTCGGTGATCCTGGCACTCGGCGCGGACCTGACCCGCGAGGAAGTCCGTACCAAGACCATGGCGATCATCGGCATGACCATCGGCCTGTCGTTCGCGGTCGCGCTGGTGGTGGGGCCGCTGCTCAACGCCGTGATTGGCGTATCCGGCATCTTCTGGCTGACTGCCATGCTGGCGCTGCTCGGCATCGTCGTGCTGTTCGTGGTCACCCCGGAGCCGAACGCGCTACGCAGCCATCGCGATACCGGCGCGGTACCGGCGTTGTTCGCGCGCGTACTCGGCGACGGCCAGCTGCTGCGGCTGGATTTCGGCATTTTCGCCCTGCACGCGATCCTGACCGCCAGCTTCATCGCGCTGCCCAATGTGCTGCACGACGAGATCGGTATCGACCAGTCGCATCTGTGGATGGTCTATCTGCCGGTGCTGGCGGCATCGGTGGTGATCATGATTCCGATGATCATCATCGCCGAGGCCAAGCGCAAGATGAAGCCGGTATTCATCGGCGCGATCGTCACCCTCGGGCTCACCCAGCTGGCGCTTATCGTCTGGCACGCCAATCTGGTCGAGCTGGTGATCGTGTTGACGCTGTTCTTTGCCGCGTTCAACACCATGGAAGCGAGCCTGCCGTCGCTCATCTCCAAGGCCGCCCCGGCCGATGCCAAGGGTACGGCGATGGGCGTGTATTCCTCGTCGCAGTTCTTTGGCATATTCGTAGGCGGCACGCTCGGCGGCTGGGCCTACGGGCTGGACGGGCCGACCGGCGTGTTCGTATTTTCCGCCGTGGTGGCCGCCCTGTGGCTGGGCGTGGCGCTGTCCATGAAGGCGCCGCGGTTTACCCAGAGCCGGATGCTCAAGGTGGACGTAGCCGATGCGGCCGCCGCGCGCCGTCTGACCACCGAGCTGGAAGCCCAGCCGGGCGTGGTCGAGGCCGTGGTAGTGGCCGAAGACGGCGTGGCCTATCTCAAGATCGACAGCGAGCAGGCGGACGATGTCGATCTCGACCAGTTTTCAGCACGGCCTGCTCAGGTATGAGTACGCTAGAAGCACAGCAATCATCGATGGAGTCTGGCAATGGCAAGTAGAGGCGTAAACAAGGCAATCCTGATCGGCAATCTCGGTGCCGACCCGGAAACCCGATATACCGCGGGCGGCACCGCCGTGACCAATGCCAATATCGCGACCTCGGATAGCTGGCGCGACAAGAGCTCCGGCGAGATGCAGGAGCGCACCGAATGGCATCGCGTGGTGTTCTTCGCACGCCTGGCCGAAGTTGCCGGCGAGTACCTGCGCAAGGGCTCCAAGATCTATGTCGAAGGCCGTATCCAGACGCGCAAGTGGCAGAACAAGGACGGTATCGACCAGTACACGACCGAAATCGTCGCCAACGAGATGCAGATGCTCGACACTAAGGGCGGCCAGGGCGGTGGTAGTGCGCCGTTTGGCGGCGGCGGCGGTCAGCAGCAGAGCCCGCAGCAGTCCGGCGGCGGCTACGGCGGACAAGGCGGTGGCCAACAGGGTGGCGGCGCACAAGGCGGCGGCCAGCAGCGCGGCGGTCAGCCGCAGCATCAGCAGCCCCAGCCGGCCGGCGATCCCGGTTTCGATGACGACCTGGACGACGATATTCCGTTCTAGGTCCTACTAAATAAAGCAGGGCGTCGCCGCGAGCGGGTCGGGCAAGTCTCTTGTCGCGGCGCCGGCCGGCGGTGGCAGGTGACAGGCGTGTCGCGCACGCGCTGGCTGCTGAATAAATGCTGCTTTTCTGTATGCGGATAGAGAAATCCTTCGAGGTCGCAGAAAAGATAATGCGTCGTTGCGCCGAGGTCCGCACATGACAGATAGGCATGCCGGCCAACCGGAAGTCGTCGGGTTCTTCGACGAGGCGACATTCAGCATCCAGTACGTCTGTATCGATACCGGCACCGGCCATTGCGCCATTATCGATCCGGTGCTGGACTACGATCCGGACTCTGCCACGACGAGCACTTCCTCTGCGGACGCGATCGTTGCGCTGGTGCGCGAGCGCGGTCTGACCGTCGACTGGATTCTGGATACGCATCCACACGCCGATCATCTGTCTGCGGCCGTCTATCTGCAGACGCACTTTGATGCGCCGCGGGCCATTGGCGAGCACGTCGTCGACGTGCAGAAGCTCTGGAAAGACATCTACAACTTCGGCGACGAGTTCACGACCGACGGCACCCAGTGGGACCGGCTGTTCGCCCACGGTGATACGTTCGCTATAGGCAGCATGCGGGCGCGCGTGATGCATTCGCCGGGTCATACACTGGCCTCGGTCACCTACGTCGTCGGCGATGCCGCGTTCGTGCACGACACCCTGTTCATGCCCGATTTCGGCACTGCCCGCGCGGATTTTCCCGGCGCCGATGCCCGCACGCTGTACCAGTCGATACAGCGCATTCTGGAGTTGCCTGACGCCACCCGTCTGTTCACCGGTCACGACTATATGCCCGACGGGCGCGCGCCACGCTGGGAATCGACGGTGGCGGCGCAGCGTGCGCACAATCTCCATCTGCAAGGCCGGAGCGAGGCGGCGTTCGTCCAACTGCGGAACGACCGAGACGCCTCGTTGCCGCTGCCTGCGCTGATGCTCGCCGCGTTGCAGATCAACACGCGCGGCGGACGCCTGCCCGAGCCGGAAGACAACGGCACGGTCTATCTCAAGATTCCGGTGAATCGGTTCTGAACGCCCAGGGCGGCGCTGCAGCTGCTCCCGCGGCATCGACTCGAGCATGAAATGGCTCGCTGGCCTGCTGATTGGCGTGCTGCTATTGCTGGCCGGGCCGATGCTCATGCTTGCCAGCGACACCGTACGCATGGGCCAGCCCTGGTACGCGGCCGATCGTTCCACCGCGGGTCTCGCGCCCGATCCGCAGATCACGCGCGATGCAGTCGTTCAGATCTACTCGGCGCGGGCGTTCAGCTGGCGCGGTCTGTTTGCCGTGCATACCTGGATCGCGACCAAGCCCGCGGGCGCGCCGAACTATACCGTGCATCAGGTCACCGGCTGGGGCTTTCCCGCGCTCAGATCTGGTATCGATGTGCCCGACCGACGCTGGGTCGGTGCGTTGCCCGAACTGCTGCTGGATCTGCGCGGCCCGGTGGCCGCACGGGCTATCGACCATATCGGGCAGGCGTTGACGATCTACCCGTTTGCGGTGGGCTATCGCGTCTGGCCGGGGCCCAACAGCAATACGTTCACAGCCTGGATGATCCGCCATGTGCCGGAACTGCAGGTCGCCATGCCTTCGAACGCGATCGGCAAGGATTATCTGGCCGGCGGCGTATTTGCGCCTGCGCCGAGTGAGAGCGGCTATCAGCTGTCGTTGTTCGGCGCACTCGGCGTAATGCTTGCGCGGGACGAGGGCCTTGAATTCAATACGCTGGGGCTGGTCTGGGGGCTGGATGTCACGTTGTTGGCGATCAAGTGGCCGGGAGTAGGGCGAATCGGTTTTCCCGAGGACCGCCGGGTACACGAACCGCTACCGTGAGGGCCTTGCGACAGAGCGCATGACCCGGCGCTGGATTGCTGCGTTATAACCGGTAGCCTCCCTTAGCGACCAACTGGGCCTGGCCGAGTCCCACCAGCGTATCCATCATTTCAGCCACGCGATCGCGGCGTGTGTTCTTGAACATAGCGGCCACGGCCTCGGTGTCGCCGCCGCCGGGCAACGCCGTAAGCGCGCCGCGCTACGTTGAGCAGGTCGCACAGCTCGGCCAGAAACGACTGGCAGTTGGCCCGCCCGGAGCCGCCGGAGACCGCCCAGCGCTCGATGAACTGTTCTACCTTCGGTGGAACGGATTCGGACCCGGTTGATCAATACCGAGGATTCGGCCGGCACTGTATCGCAACGGGTTTGAACCCCGATACTCGTGGGCTTCCATGTGCAGCCCGAGTCTCAGTATTCGAGCCACGCGTCGGCTTTTACGAACGCGTGGGCCCGTCGCACGACAGCTGATGCGTGGCCTCTTCAGGCGCGAGCGGGCAACGCGGCGTTCCAGGGTGGCGCCGTGCTTGTCGACGGCCAGGCGCTGTGATGTACTGATGCGGCAACATCAATCCATCAAAACCATGAGAACGACCCTGACCCTGGACGACGAGGCGCTGGCGGCAGCGCGCAAGCTGGCGACGGCACGCAATCAGCCGCTGGGGCGCGTGGTATCCGATCTCATGCGGCGAGGGCTGGCGGTGCGCTCGGCGTATTCGACGAGCCAGGACGGCTTTCCCGTGTTCAGCGTGGCCGAGGACAGCCCCCCGATCACGCTGGAAGACGTCAAGCGCGACGAGGACGGTCCCGCGTGAGCGTGGGGCTGCTGGATGTCAACGTGCTTGTGGCACTGACATGGCCCACGCATGTGCATCACGGCGTAGCGCGGCGGTGGTTCGACCTGCATTCCGTCGAAGGATGGGCGACATGCCCGATCACCCAGCTCGGCTTCGTCAGGCTATCGTCAAACCCGAAGAGCATCCGCGACGCGGTAGCGCCACGCGAAGCGGTGGCCATGCTCGCGCGACTCACGGCTTTACCCGGGCATGTGTTCTGGCCGGATGCGGTAGAAGTGTCGGCCAGCGGGCCGTTCGCCGCGCTGGGCTTCGTGGGCCATCGGCAGGCGACGGACGCCTATCTGCTGGCTTTGGCCCAGTGCCAGGAGGGGCGGCTGGTGACATTGGATCGCGGTATCGGTGAACTGATCGCGGACCCGGCCGCACGCCCGCGCTCGATAGCACTGCTCGAACCCGACGCATGAGGCCGGCCTGCTCGACAGGCGCGGGCTCTTGTGCTGTGGGTTACAATATAAGGCTTGTTTGAACCCGCCCGACATGGGCCGATACGCATGACGAGCGCGACCAACAATCCGCGGGTCTTCGTTCAGACCTGGGGCTGCCAGATGAACGAGTACGACTCGGCCAAGATGGTCGACGTGCTGGTCAAGAATCGGGGTGCCACGCGTGTGGCGAGCGCCGAGGAAGCCGACATCATCCTGCTCAATACCTGTTCCGTGCGCGAAAAGGCACAGGAAAAGGTGTTCTCGCAGCTCGGCCGCTGGCGCGAGCTCAAGCTCGAACGGCCCGACATAGTAATCGGCGTGGGCGGCTGTGTGGCCTCGCAGGAAGGCCATGCCATCCGCGAGCGCGCGCCCTATGTGGATATGGTGTTCGGCCCGCAGACCCTGCATCGCTTGCCGGAGATGCTCGATGCGATCCAGGACAACGGCGCGGCGGTGGTGGATATCGCCTTCCCCGAGATCGACAAGTTCGACTATCTGCCCGCGCCACGCGCCGAAGGCCCGACCGCGTTTGTATCGATCATGGAAGGCTGCTCGAAATACTGCAGCTTCTGTGTCGTGCCCTATACGCGCGGCGAAGAGATTTCGCGGCCTTTCGACGATGTGATTCTGGAGGTGGCCGAACTCGCCGAGCAGGGCGTCAAGGAGATCACCCTGCTGGGCCAGAACGTGAACGGCTACCGCGGGCCGATGGCCGATGGCTCGATCTGCGATCTGGCGATGCTGGTGGAGTTTGTCGCCGAGATCGAGGGCATCGAGCGTATTCGCTATACGACATCACACCCGCTGGAATTCTCGGATGCACTGATCGAGGCCTATGCGCGTGTGCCCAAACTGGCCAACCATCTGCATCTGCCGGTGCAGTCGGGCTCGGACAGCGTGCTGGCACTGATGAAGCGGGGCTATACGGCCGATCATTTCCGCGAGCGTATCGCCAGGCTGCGCGAGGTACGCCCGGATATCAGCCTGTCGACCGATATCATCGTTGGCCATCCGGGCGAGGGCGAGGGCGAGTTTGAAGACACGATGAGGCTTGTCGACGATATGGGCTTCGATGCGGCGTTTTCGTTTGTCTACAGCAAGCGCCCCGGCACGCCGGCGTCCGATATGGACGACGCCACGCCACGCGAGTTGAAAAAAGAACGGCTGGCCCGACTTCAGACCCGTATTGGCGAGTACAACCGGCAATACATGCAGGCCATGATCGGCACCAGTCAGCGGGTACTGGTCGAGCGGCCGTCCAAGCGCGGTGACCAGCTCGCCGGGCGTACCGACTCCAATCGCTGGGTCAATTTCGACGGCAATCCGCGCATGATCGGACACTTCATCGAAATCGAGATCACCGAAGCCCTCGATAATTCGCTGCGTGGTCGCGTCATCACCAGTGGCCCTGAAACGCCGGCCTATCCAACAACCCGGAATCTGGCCGCTGTCGGCTGATTCCTCTACTACTGTCAGAGGCATTTTGGCCGACACTACCGTACGCAAGACACTGGAGCTGGAGCCGGCCGACACGAGCCGGCTAGCGCACCTTTGTGGCCCGCAGGACAGCCACCTGCGCCTGATCGAGAAGACGCTCGACGTGGCCGTGCACAACCGCGGTCATCGGTTTCAGGTCGAGGGCAGTGCACAGGCCGCCAGCGCCGCGCTCGACGTGCTCAACGAGCTCTACGCGGCGACTGCGGGTGGTGAGCTGGCGGCCGATCAGGTGCACGTGGCCGCGCGTACCGCAGAACGTGAACGCGAAGAGGCCACCGACCAGAACCCGGCCGATGACGTAGTCATCAAGACCCGGCTGGGGCTGGTGCGTGGCCGCGGGCCGAGCCAGCGCCGTTATCTGGCGAACCTGCGGGACCACGATCTGAATTTCGGCATCGGCCCGGCAGGCACCGGCAAGACCTATCTCGCAGTGGCAGCGGCGGTGGACGCGCTCGAATCCGAGCGTGTACGCCGCGTATTGCTGGTGCGCCCGGCGGTCGAGGCCGGCGAGCGGCTGGGCTTTCTGCCCGGCGATCTGGCCCAGAAGATCGACCCTTACCTGCGCCCGCTCTACGATGCGCTCTACGAGATGCTCGGCTTCGAGCGCGTCGGCCGCATGATCGAACGTAATATCATCGAGATTGCGCCGCTGGCTTATATGCGCGGTCGCACGCTCAACGAGGCATTCATCATTCTCGACGAGGCCCAGAACACCACCGTCGAGCAGATGAAGATGTTCCTCACCCGTATCGGGTTCGGCTCCACCGCAATCGTGACGGGCGATATGACCCAGGTCGATCTGCCGGTGGCCAAGAAGTCCGGTCTGCGTCATGCGGTGCAGCTGCTCCATCAGATCGAAGGCATCAGCGTGACTAGGTTCACGTCGCGCGATGTGGTGCGTCATCCGCTGGTCCAGCGCATCGTCCAGGCCTACGACGCCGAGAGCGAAGCCCTGGGCCAGCGCCAGGACGACGACAACGACTACCGCACAGGCCGCTGACTCATGACAGCTGGCAGGCGGCGTTCGGCGCGCTGATGGCACTCGATATTGCGATCGACTGTGCGGACGGGCTCGACGTCGATAGCGGCCGGTTCCGCGTGGTTGCGGCGGCACAGGCTGCGCTCTCGGCTGCTGCGCGCTTCGACGAAGACACCGAGGTGGAGCTGTCGGTACGACTGGTCGACAACGCCGAATCCGCCGAGCTGAACGGCGAATGGCGTGATAAACCCTATGCCACCAATGTGTTGTCGTTTCCTGCCGAGGTATCGCTGCCCGGATTGGTGGTGCTGGGCGATCTGGTGATCTGCATGCCGATCGTGGCTCAGGAGGCACAAGCCCAGGGCAAGACGCTGGCCGCGCACGTCGAGCACATGATCGTACACGGCGTTCTGCACTTGCTCGGCCATGATCATATCGGCGACGATGAAGCCGAACGCATGGAATCCATCGAGCGGCGGGTTATGGCGGATCTGGGTCACGACGATCCGTATCTCGAGCGCGCGCCGCGCTGATTCCTGCACGGCCGCAGGGCCTTTATCCGACATACATGTTCAACTGGAGGAGGCGGTTGCGGCCGCAGCACACATGAGCGACGAGGACGACAGCGACAACAGTCGAAGTAGTAACTGGCTGCGCCAGATCGGCAAGAGCCTGACCGGGCCGCCGCGTGATCGCGATGAATTGATTGCCGTGCTGACCGAGGCCCAGCAGAACGAACTGCTCGACGTGGATGCGCTCTGGATGATGCAGGGCGTGCTCAAGGTCTCCGAGCTGCAGGTGCGCGATATCATGATTCCGCGCTCGCAGATGGTCGTGGTGGAATCCGACGCTGACGCAGGCGAGATCCTGCCGATCGCCATCGAGTCGGGTCACTCACGCTTTCCCGTGATCGGCGAATCCCGCGACGAGGTGGTGGGCATACTGCTGGCCAAGGACATGCTGGCGCTGGCCGAATCCGATCGCGATCGCAACGATTTCTCGATCGACGAAGTGCTGCGTCCGGCGGTGTATGTGCCCGAATCCAAGCGCGTCAACGTGCTGCTCAAGGAGTTCAAGGCCTCGCGCAACCATATGGCCGTGGTCGTGGACGAATACGGCGGCGTCGCGGGCCTGGTCACCATCGAAGACGCGCTCGAGCAGATCGTCGGCGAGATCGACGATGAATACGACCAGTCGGAGGGTGCGTTCATCCTGCGTCAGGAAAAGAATCGCTTCCAGATCCGCAGCTTGACGCCGGTCGATGAGTTCAACAAATACTTCGGCTCCGAGTTTTCCGACGAGGATTTCGACACCATCGGCGGCCTGGTCGTGCATGAGTTCGGGCATATGCCCAAGCGCGGCGAGACCACGGTGATCGATCGTTTTCAGTTCAACGTGCAGCGCGCCGACTCACGACGTATTCATCTGTTTCAGATGACAATTCTTCCCGAGTCGGCAGAATAATCCGGCGCGGTGCGGCGGCGTAAACGCGCCCAGAGGGCGCTACGAGCCGCGCCGCCGGCAGCTGTCATGCGGGCAGGGCATAATTCGCCGCCAACCAACCGACGAACAGGACTTCACGGCCCATGAGGGTATTGCGCGTCATCGGGCTCGATCTGTTGCTACCCGCGCTGCTGGGCGTGGCGGCCACACTCGGGTTTGCACCGTTTGGCTATTACGGTTTCACGTTTCTCGCGCTGGTCGGTCTCGTCGCCCTGTGGTGGAACGTCGCGGCCCGACGCGCGGCGCTGCGCGGCTGGATCTTTGGTCTGGCGCATTTCGGCACCGGCATCTACTGGACGTTCGTCTCGACCTACTATTACGGCGGCGCGCCGCTGCCGATGGCGATCGGGCTGGTCTGCCTGCTCAGTGCCTATATGGCCTGTTATCCGGCGCTGGTCGGCGCGTTTGCCGGCGCCACGCGTGGCCTGCCGCGCACGCTATGGGCACTGATTCTCGTGCCTGGTGCCTGGCTGCTCGGCGAGCTGATGCGCAGCTGGGTGCTCACCGGCTTTCCGTGGCTGTCGCTCGGCTATGCGCTGATCGATGCACCCGTTACCGCGCTGCCGCCGCTGCTCGGCGTGTATGTCATCGGCGCGTTGATGATGACCGCCGCCGGGGCTGTCGTGCTGCTGTTCGCGGGCTCGTTGATTGGCCGCGCTGTGGCTGTTGTGCTGTTCGCCTTGGCGCCATTGGCGCTGTGGGCATTGCCGGCGGCCAGTCAGTGGACGCGCCCGACCGGCAAGCCGATCAGCGTTGATGTAGTGCAGGGCAACTTCCCGCAGCAGGACAAGTGGGACCCGGACGTATTCACCACCACGCTGACCCGGTATCGAGATCTCACCGCGCGCAGCGATGCGGATCTCGTGGTCTGGCCCGAGGTCGCGATACCGGCACCCGCCAACAAGGTTCAGCGTTATTTCGACGCGATCGAAGATCTCGCCGCGCCGCGCGGCCAGACCGTACTGGCCGGCACGCTCGTGCATCAGGGGGCAGATCAGCCGTACTACAACGCCGTGCTCGCCCTCGGCGCAGGCCAGGGCCGCTACTACAAGCGTCATCTGGTGCCGTTCGGCGAATATTTTCCGGTGCCCGATTTCGTCATGCACTGGCTCGACGGCATCAACATGCGCTACAGCAACTTCGGCTTTGGCGCCGATGACCAGCCACTGATCAGCGTCGACGGCATAAAGCTGGGCCTGTCGATCTGCTTCGAGGATGCCTTTGGCTACGAAATTGCCAAGGCGTTGCCGGAGGCCGGGATTCTGGTCAACGTCACCAACGACGCATGGTTCGCCGGCACTACGGCCGCCGATCAGCATCTGGAAATTGCCCGGATGCGTGCACTGGAGGCGGGCCGGCCGATGCTGCGCGCCGCCAACACCGGCATCTCGGCGATTATCGACGCGGACGGTCGGATACGCGAGCGCACGGCCCAGTTTAAGGTGGCCAATATCGAATCCATGGTTCAGCCGCGCACCGGGCTTACGCCTTATATGCGTATCGGCGACTGGCCGGCATGGGTTGCGGGTGCTCTGATCACGCTCGTCGGACTGCTGGCCGGCCGGTGGCATCGCCGCAGGGCCTGAGCGACTTTGGTACGGGCCGGCTGTTGCTTGAGGCGCGCGCCGCGTTGGCCCACACGAGGGGCCCAACCGGTCAGGGCAACGCTCGTTTGTCGGCAATCCAGCCGTGCCGCTCGCCTGTAGACGCACGACACCGCGCTCGCAGTGTCTTGCTCTTGCGGATCGCTGGCATGACTGGGGCACGTTGGCGCGGTCTCGCACGAAACAGCAACAGGCCCTAGACTACCCGGCTGATTCTGCCCAACCCAAGACGACCCGCCGATGGATGACCGTTATCGTTTCGACGTAATCGAGGCCGATGTGCAGGCGCGCTGGCAGGCCGCCGGCGCGTTCGAGGTCAAGCTAGACGCGCGCGAGAAGTTCTACTGCCTGTCGATGTTCCCGTATCCCAGCGGCAAGCTGCATATGGGGCATGTGCGCAACTACACGATCGGCGATGTGATATCGCGCTATCAGCGTATGTGCGGCAAGAACGTGCTGCAGCCGATGGGTTGGGATGCGTTCGGCCTGCCGGCCGAGAACGCAGCGATCAAGAACGGCGTGCCGCCGGCGAAATGGACCCGCGAGAATATCGAATACATGCGCGTCCAGCTTCAGAGTCTGGGCTTTGCCTATGACTGGTCGCGCGAGTTCGCCACCTGTGACCCGAGCTATTACCGATGGGAGCAGTGGCTGTTCACGAAGCTGTTCGAGAAGGGCCTGGTGTACCGCAAGGAATCCGTGGTCAATTGGGATCCGGTCGACCAGACCGTGCTTGCCAACGAACAGGTCGTGGACGGTCGTGGCTGGCGTTCCGGGGCCATCGTCGAGCAGCGCGCGATTCCGCAGTGGTTTGCGCGTATCACCGACTACGCCGACGAGTTGCTGGATGATCTCGAGTCGCTCGACGGCTGGCCGGATGCGGTCAAGACGATGCAGGCCAACTGGATCGGACGCTCGACCGGCCTCGAGATCGATTTTGCCATTACCGGCCAGGACGCGCCGCTGACGGTCTACACCACGCGCCCCGACACGCTGCACGGCGCGACCTATCTGGCGCTGGCGGCGGACCACCCGCTGGCGGCGGCTGCAGCCGATACGGACGCGGACCTTGCCGCGTTCTGCGCCGAATGCCGTCAGGCCGGGACCGCCGAGGCCGGGCTGGAGACGCGCGACAAGAAAGGCTATAGCCTGGCGCATACGGCTGTTCATCCGCTTTCGGGTGAGCCGCTGCCCATTTATGTCGCGAACTTCGTGCTCATGGGGTATGGCACCGGTGCGGTGATGAGCGTACCCGGCCACGATCAGCGCGACTGGGAGTTTGCGCGTGCCTACGATCTGCCGATTGTCTCGGTGATCGGCGACGCCGACGGCCAGCCCCTGGATGTCTCGGAGGCCGCCAATCCGGGCAAAGGGCCGCTGGTGCATTCCAACCAAGACAATGGTCTGGACTTCGAGGCGGCCGTGGCCGCTATCAGCGACCGGCTGGAAGGCCAGGGCATCGCCCGCCGCAAGACCCAGTACCGCCTGCGCGACTGGGGTCTGTCGCGCCAGCGATACTGGGGCGCCCCGATTCCGATCATCCACTGTGAGGCCTGCGGCCCGGTGGCCGTGCCGGAAGCCGATCTGCCGGTGGTCCTGCCTGAAGACGTCACCCCGGAAGGCGCCGGTTCGCCGCTGCCTGACATGCCCGAATTCGTGAACGCAGACTGCCCAAGCTGCGGCAAGCCGGCCCGACGCGAGACCGATACCTTCGATACGTTCATGGAATCGTCCTGGTATTTCGCGCGTTTCGCCTGCCCGGACGCGGATTCCATGCTCGACGAGCGGGCCGACTACTGGCTGCCGGTGGATCAGTATGTCGGCGGCGTCGAGCACGCCATCCTGCATCTGCTGTACGCGCGTTTCTTCCAGAAGCTGCTGCGCGACGAAGGCCTGAGCACCGCCGGCGAGCCGTTCAAGCGGCTGCTGACCCAGGGCATGGTGCTGTCAGACGGCGCCAAGATGTCCAAGTCCAAGGGCAACACGGTCGACCCACAGGCGCTCATCGATCAGTACGGCGCCGATACCGTGCGTCTGTTCACCATGTTTGCCGCACCGCCCGAGCAGTCGCTGGAATGGTCGGATGCCGGCGTGGAAGGCGCGCATCGTTTCCTCAAGCGGCTCTGGCGTCTGGTTGCCGAACATCTGGAGACCGGCGCCGTCGCGCCGGCCACCTCGGCCACCTCGGCCGCCGGGGACGCCGGCGAGCTGCGGCGCAAGCTGCACGAGACGATTGCCAAGGTGGGCGACGATATCGGTCGGCGCATGACCTTCAATACGGCGATCGCTGCGATCATGGAACTATGCAATGCGCTGGGCCGCGTGGACGCCGCCGATACGGCCCAGCACGCCGTCCGACAGGAAGCACTGGAGGCCATCGTCAAGATGCTCGCGCCGATTGCGCCGCACGTCTGTGATGCACTCTGGAGCGAGCTGGGTCACGATGCGTTGCTGCTCGATGTGGCCTGGCCGGGCGCCGACGAGTCCGCACTCGTGCGCGATACGCTCACGCTGGTGGTTCAGGTCAACGGCAAGGTGCGTTCGCGTATCGAAGTGGCTGCCGACGCCGATCGGGATTCGATCGCCGCCGCTGCCCATGCCGATGCCAATGTGGCACGCTTTGTCGATGGTCAGCCGATTCGCAAAACGATCGTGGTGCCCGGCAAGCTCGTCAACCTCGTGGTATAGAACGCAACATGCAGCATATCCGCACCCGTAACCTGTCCGCGCGCACCGTGGCCCCGGTCCTCTTCACGCTTGTCGTATTGGCGTTGTCCGGCTGCGGATTCCATCTGCAGGGCGCCTCACCCTTGCCGCAAGGCATCGATGCGATGTACGTCGACTACAATGATGACTATCGCGTAGGAAGCCCACCGCTGGTCGAGAGGCTGCAACAGCGCCTGCGAGAGCAGGGCCTGCTGGGCGAGGTTGATGCACCGGCACAGCTGGATATCCAGCGTATCGACAATCAGCAACGTATTGTCTCGGTCAGCCCGATCGACGGCCGTGTCGCCGAATACGAACTCACTACGCGTGTGGTCTTCGACTACAGCGTCAACGGTGCGACTCAGCTGTCCAACGAAACGCTGTCTGTGACCCGCAACTACAGCTTCGACGATACCGAGCGTCTGGCCGCCGAGGCCGAGCAAAGAGAACTGCTGACGAGCATGCACGAGGAACTGGCGAATCTCATGTTCATCCGTATCGCCCGCGCCAACGATAGACTCGTGGCCGGCGCTGACGACGGCGCGTCCTGATCTTGCCGCACCCATGACTGATCGCGCCGCACTGACCGACAGCCCGATAACGCCCGAACAGGCCGCAGACTTCATCCGCGGCCGGCGCAGCGTCGACCAGTTCACCGAATCGGTGCCCGACGAAGATATTGTGCGTCAGGCGATTGAAGTGGCGCGCTGGGCGCCAAATCATCATCTGACCCAGCCCTGGCGTTTCTACCTGATGGGCCCGCAGGCACAAGCCGCCGTTATCGATCTGAATACGCGACTCGTGGCGGCGCGCAAGGGCGACGAGGTCGCGGCGGCCAAGCGTGAACGCTGGCAGCGCATGCCGGGCTGGCTGGCCGTGAACTGCATCCGTAGTAACGACGAGGTCGAGGCACGCGAGGATTACGCAGCCTGTGCCTGTGCGATCCAGAATTTGACCCTGTATCTCCACAGTGCCGGCATTGCCAGCAAATGGATCAGCGGCGAGGCCACACAACACGCGGATCTGCTGCCGATTCTGGACGTGGATCCTGCAGAGCAATACTGTGTGGGTATTCTCTGGTATGGCTATCCGAAACGCCGACCACGCAGTCAGAGAACAGCACTCGAGAACGTCGTTTTCTCACGCCCCTGATACGGGTGTCCTGTAACATATGACTGCACGATGTCTTGTGTCAGGCACAGCGCCATAACCCGTCCCGGCGCTAGCTATGACGCGGCGGCACGAACGTGCGACAAATGGCTGATCATGGCCGTTGCAAATCCACCCCGGACGCTATAGAATTGCGCGCTTTCGCGGCCGCCTTGGCTGCAATCTGCGTTGTTCCAGGTACAGTGTAATGAAGACGTTTTCTGCGAAGAAAGACGAAGTCGCCGCCGACTGGTACGTCGTCGATGCCACCGACAAGACGCTCGGTCGTCTCGCTTCAGAGGTTGCTTTCCGTTTGCGCGGCAAGCACAAGCCGGAATATACCCCGAATCAGGATGTTGGCGACCACATCGTGGTCATCAACGCCGGTCAGATAAAGGTCACCGGCAAAAAGCCGCAGCAGAAGATCTACTATCGCTTCACCGGCTATGTGGGCAACCTCAAGTCGGTCACGCTGGAAAAACAGCTCCAGAACCATCCCGAGCGCGTCATCGAGCACGCAGTCAAGGGCATGCTTCCGAAGAACCCGCTGGGCCGTCAGATGTATCGCAAGCTTCGCGTCTATGCCGGCGCCGAACACCCGCACACCGCGCAGCAGCCGCAGACGCTGGAGATTTAAAAAGACATGGCAACTGAAACCACATACGGCACCGGCCGTCGCAAGACCGCCACCGCGCGCGTCTTCATCAAGCCGGGCAGCGGCCAGATCACGGTCAACAAAAAGTCGCTGGATGATTACTTCGGTCGCCCGACCTCGCGCATGATCGTGCGTCAGGCGCTGGAAGCCACCGACTCCACCGATCGTTTTGATATCAATGTCACCGTCAAGGGTGGCGGTCCGAACGGTCAGGCCGGCGCTATTCGCCACGGCCTGTCGCGTGCGCTGGTCTCTTATGACGAGATGATGCGCGTGCCGCTGCGTGCGGCCGGGTTCATGACCCGTGACGCTCGTAAGGTCGAGCGTAAGAAGATCGGCCTGCACAAGGCGCGTAAATCGCCGCAGTACTCCAAGCGCTAACAGCGTTTGGCAACCGATGGTCGCTGCCTACTCCAGCGGCCATCGGCTAATGGTTGATGGGGGATCGTCTAGTGGTAGGACTGCGGACTCTGACTCCGCCAACGGGGGTTCGAATCCCTCTCCCCCAGCCAGCACCCAAAACCCGCCAATGGCGGGTTTTTTTGTGGGCGCTGGCTGGGGAAGAGGACATGATTCGACCCCCTCGGTTCGACGAGCGAGCACTGCTCGCGAGAACCGGGGCGCGCAGCGCCACGGCCCCGACGGGGTAAGCGGCGCGGCCGCGAATCATCCCTTGGGCGAAATGAGTCGCCACATTCAAAACCAGTCGGCACAGTACCCGGCGATCGGCGCCGCCCAGAGCTTCGGCGGATCAAGTCGTACCCTAACGAGTGTCCGAACAATGATGTTCTCAGAAACGGCATTCTCGGACATCCCGCGGCTATCAACGATAATCGCGCCGCGTACCGATTGCGTACTATCAGAACAATCACGCTTCATATGCAGGAGGCAGGCGTGTTCTGTCGCATGACATACGTATTTTCAAAACGCATTGCCCAGAGCGTGATGCTCACAAGCCTGGCTGTTTTCATCAGCGCGGCTCCTGCGGCCGAAAGCGCGGCCGATTGCCCGACGCCGACCTATGTCTTCAGTTGGGCGCAGATGGATAACTGCGGTGTCACGCCTCGTGGAGGTACAACCACTGGTCCGGCGGTGACGCTGGCCGACACACCCAGTGATGCCTGGAAGGCACTGCAGGAGCCCGGGCTGTCCAGCGTTCAGAAGGATCGTCGGGCCATTCTTGCCTTGGCCGGTGATTACCGTGTGAACTTCGAATTTCTGGAGACGATCGGCTATACGTCCGACTACAAGCGGCCGAAGCCTTATCAATCCTGGGCTACGGAGCGGGTTTATGTGATTGCTGACGACGGCGATTTCATAAGCCTGCAGCACATCATGGTCATGTATTTTCAGACCAGCGATCCGGACACAGGCCAGTTGGCTACGCAGGGGCCGGTCGTCATGAAGCACTGGCGCCAGGACTGGCGCTATCAGGACCGCGATCTGTTCGTGTTCGGTGGCGATGCTCTCTGGCAACACCGGCAAGTTCCTGAAAACTTGGCGACAGGGCGTTGGAGCCAGGCGGTGTATCAGGTCGACGATGCGCCGCGCTACAAAGACACAGGATTCTGGCAGCACGGCGCGCATCGCTCGATCTGGGAAAGCGGCGATACATGGCGACCGTTGCCGCGACGAGAAGCGAGCGTGCGCGACGACTACGACGTGCTCGTCAGTCGAACGCGTATCACGGTGCTGCCGACCGGCTGGGTGCACGGCCAGGACAACGAAAAGCTGGTGTTGGACGATAGCCGCAGACCGATGGCCATGCTGGCACGCGAGCAGGGCGTCGATCGCTATCAGCGCATCGTGGACTTCGATTTTGTGCCAGGTGATGAATACTGGCGTACCACCTCGGCGTTCTGGGCCCAGGTGCGCGATTACTGGACACAGATCGAGCGGCAGGACGCGTCGGGCGTACGGATAGACAACAGGGTCGACGGGACGCCGCACTATGCGCCGCTGTTCGGTTATGCCGAGCGATTGATGGCGGGCGAGACATACGATCCGTCGGCTGCGCAGAGCTTCATCGAGAACACGCTGTCGGCCTATGTTGATGTACGTTCCGAGCCGTAGGCAGGCCTAAGTGTCGAACCGGCGGCGTATAGAGGACGCGGGATGGCACGCTCGTTGCTCGTATATACGCATTACCTCATCGTGACGCGTCTCAACCATGCGTGTATTGCTCGTAGATCGTCGGTCGGAGCGGCTTTCGGCGCTTCGCAGCGTCATCACGGACGCGGGTTTCGATGTCATTGACGTCCTCGATGAGAATGCCGATCTATATGCGGCCGTCGAGCGGCATGCACCTGATGCTGTCATCGTCGGTGCCGACTCGCCCTCGCGTGACGTGCTCGAGGACGTCGCAACCCTGGGTAGACGCTACCCCAAGCCGCTGCTCATGCTGTCGACCCACGACGACCGCCAACTCATGGCTCAAGCGACGGACGCCGGTATCAGCGCCTATGTCATGGAAGGCCTGTCGCCGGCACTGGTGCGCTCGCTCATCGATATCGCGATGCGCCAATACCGGCAGATGGAAACGCTCAAGCGTGAGCTGGCCGAGACAAGAGAAACGTTGGCCGATCGCCAGATCATCAATCGCGCCAAGTGTCTGTTGATGGAACACGGCGCGATCAGCGAAAAGCAGGCCTATACCCGGCTGCGGCAACAGGCAATGGATTACGGGCTGCCGCTACCTGAGGTCGCGCGTCAAGTGATGGTGCGGGCCGCCGGCTGACGCATCGCGCTTCGCGCTGCTCGATGGGCAACCGCTCGGTCAGGCCGCCGCACGCAAACTGTGCAGTGTTCTCCGTTCTGCACTTTTTATATGCACCGCGAAGAGAGCCCGTCGCGTCGATGATCCCTCGCAGGCCAGTGTCCTCAAGCGCGGTAGAGAGCTCAATGTTCTGTTTTGTATAGATTATTTCTGGATTGTCCTGCGCTGGCATGTTTGCTGCAACGCATACAGAGACGGCGGACATCAGGGCGGGCACCAACGCCATAACCGCGCGCCGTAGACAACCCGTTAGAAGGACAACGAAGTCCGGTCACGCCATGTGCGAAAGCGCGTGTGCGGCCGGGCTTTTTTCATGCCTGTGCTCGGTGGCAAACCAGCACGGACGGATCGGAAAGAGGCAGGGCAATGACCGCATGGCACGAGGCGAATTTTGGGCGAAAGGGGCGATATATCGGCGCGCCCCACGAGCGCGATACGCTGCGGCTGGGCTTTATTGCGCTTAACGACTGCGCGCCGCTGGTGATTGCGCGCGAAGCCGGCTTTTTTGAAGCAGAAGGCCTGGGCGTCGAGCTTTCGCGCGAGCACTCCTGGGCGTCGATCCGCGACAAGGTCGCACTCGGTCTGCTCGACGGCGCCCAGATGCTCGCCGGCATGCCGATCGCCTCGACGCTTGGCGTGGGCGGGCCACCGCATCCAATGGTGACCGCGCTGTCGCTGGGCCTCAACGGCAATGCGATCACGGTCGCCTCATCGCTCTACGAGCGGATGGCTGGGTTCGATCCGGCGGCGATGAGTGCGCGCCCGTGTACGGCATCCGCACTCAGACAAGTCATTGACCAGGACCGTGCCGCCGGACTCGAACCGCTGACCTTTGGCATGGTTCATCCGGCGTCCGCACATAACTATCAGCTGCGCTACTGGCTGGCTTCTGCCGGCATCGATCCCGACCGCGACGTGCGCCTTATCGTGGTGCCGCCGCAGCGCATGGTCGCCAACCTCGCGGCCGGACGGCTCGCCGGCTACTGCGTGGGCGAGCCGTGGAACCAGATGGCGGTGCGTGCCGGTATCGGCCATGCATTGATCACCGGCTACGAGATCTGGAACAACGCGCCGGAGAAGGTGCTGGGTGTGTCTGGCGACTGGGCCGAGGCCAATCCGCGGACTCATGCGGCCCTGATCCGCTCAATCGTGCGCGCCAGCGCCTGGCTCGATAATCCAGACAACCGCGAGGAGGCGGCCGATACCATTGCCGGCTCCGATTATGTCGACGCGCCGGCGGACGTTATCCGCCGCACGTTGGGCGGACGTTTTTGCTATCGGCCCGGTGCCGCGCCCCGCCCGGCTCCGGATTTCAACGTATTCCATCGTTATGCGGCGACCTTTCCGTGGTGCTCGCATGCGATGTGGTTCATCAGCCAGATGATCCGTTGGGGGCAGCTCAGCGCGCCATTGGATATTGCGGCCACGGCCGGGCGTATCTACCGGGCCGATATATATCGCGAAGCGATACGGCCTCTGGGCCTGGCAGTGCCAACGAGCGACTTCAAAAGCGAAGGGCGCCATAGCGCGCCATGGACGCTGGCCTCGGCCGATGCCGAGCCGATCGCCATGGGCGCCGACCGATTCTTCGACCGCCAGATCTTCGATCCGTCGGACGTGCTCGCCTATATCCGATCACATCCGGTGCACGCGCGCACCGCGCGTCTGCGCGAGCTGGCACTACTGAATACCTCAGCGGCCCGGGCACCTCATCCCGCAGTCGTCGGCTGGTCATGATTTTCAGGAACTGACAGGAGTTACCCATGGAACTTGCGAACAAGGCGACAAGGATCCGGCTGTTCGATTTCAAATCAGTGCAGATGCGCGCCTTCCATATGAGCTGGCTGGCGTTTCATCTGTGTTTCTTTGGCTGGTTCGGTATCGCCCCTCTGATGGCCGTGGTGCGTGAGGATCTGAATCTGGACAAGTCGATGGTGGGCTCGACCATCATCGCCTCGGTGGCGATCACGGTGCTCGTGCGCCTGCTCATCGGTCCGCTGTGCGACAAGTTCGGCCCTAGAAAGACTTATTCGACGCTGCTGATCCTCGGCTCGATCCCGGTGATGTGTATCGGCTTTGCCGACAGCTTCGAATCGTTTCTGGTTGCACGCCTGTGCATCGGCGCGATCGGTGCATCGTTCGTCATAACCCAATACCACACGTCGGTGATGTTCGCGCCCAATATCGTGGGCACGGCGAATGCGACCACTGCCGGCTGGGGCAATCTCGGCGGCGGCACCACGCAGATCCTCATGCCGCTGATCTTTGCGGCCATCGTCTCGCTGGGCGTGAGCGAAACGCTGGGCTGGCGTCTGGCCATGGTCGTGCCCGGCGTGATCCTGTTCGTGCTGGGCATCGCCTACTGGAAGTTCACTCAGGACGCGCCCGACGGCAATTATTCGGACCTGCGCGCCGCCGGCAAGATTCCCCAGGCCACGAACGATAACAGCGGCTGGGCCAGTTTCCGGAAGGCCGCGAGGGACTACCGCGTGTGGGCGTTGTTCGTAGTCTATGCCGGTTGCTTCGGGGTGGAACTGACCATCAACAACGTCGCCGCGATCTATTTCTTCGATAACTTCGAGGTCGATCTCAAGACGGCGGGTCTGATCGCCGGCCTGTTCGGGCTGATGAATATCTTTGCTCGCACCATGGGCGGATTCTTCTCCGACCTGTCGGCACGCTATATGGGCCTGAACGGACGTGTGCGCTTCCTGTTTGCGGCCATGTTCATCGAGGGCGTTGCATTGATTGCGTTCTCGCAGATGGAAGTGCTGGCGGCGGCCATTGCCACCATGATCGTGTTCAGCCTGTTCGTGCAGATGTCCGAAGGGGCGACGTTCGGCATCGTGCCGTTCATGAACAAGAAGGCGTTGGGCGGCGTGGCCGGTATCGTCGGGGCCGGCGGCAATGCGGGCGCGGTGCTGGCCGGTTTCCTGTTCAAGAGCGAATCACTGTCCTACGGCCAGGGGCTGCTGATCCTCGGCTGTGCGGTGATTGTCTGTTCGTTCTTTGCGTTCTTCGTGCGTTTTTCTGTGGACGTGCTGGCCGAAGAGAAGGCCGCGTTCGATACGGCCTCGGCGGGCAGCGACCCTATCAAGGCGCGTGGCGCCGACGGCCAGCCCACACCGGCCTGATGGCGGCGCAGCAGAGCACGAACATGAGCCACAAGCGCACCGACAACGATAGCGCGCCCCGTCTCGATCTGGTCGTCATCGGCAACGGCATGGCGGGTCTGCGCGTGGTCGAGGATCTGCTGGATATTGCGCCCGAGCGCTACAACATCACCGTGTTCGGCGCCGAGCCGCACGCCAGCTACAACCGCATCATGCTATCGCCGGTGCTGGCCGGCGACAAGGACTTCGCCGAGATCCAGACCCGTGATCGCGACTGGTACGCCGACAACCACATCACCCTGCATACGGGCGAGGCGGTCGTCGATATCGATCGCCGCCGGCGCATGGTCATCTCCGACACCGGCCGCGAGGTCGGCTATGACCGGCTGGTGCTGGCGACCGGCTCGTCGCCGTTCATCCTGCCGGTGCCAGGCCATACGCTGGACGGGGTGATCAGTTTTCGCGATATCGGCGATGTCGACCGCATGGTCAAGGCCAGCGCGAACGGCGGCAACGCGGTGGTGATCGGCGGCGGGCTGCTGGGGCTGGAAGCGGCCTACGGGCTGCACAAGCGCGGCATGGACGTGACCGTGGTCCATCTCATGGGCAGCCTCATGGAGCGCCAGCTCGACCCGACCGCTGCCGAACTGCTCCAGTATTCACTGGCCCAGCGCGGGCTGAGTTTCAAGATGGGGGCCAAGACCGCCGCTATTCTGGGTGATGAGGATCAGGGCGTGATCGGCCTGCGCTTCGAGGACGCGGACCATTCCACCCTCGACGCCAAGCTTGTGGTCATGGCGATCGGCATCCGCCCGAATATCGAGCTGGCGAAGAAGGCCGGGCTGCACTGCGACAAGGGTATTGTCGTCAACGACACCATGCAGAGCTTCGACCCGCGGATCTATGCGGTCGGCGAATGCGTCGAGCACCGGCAGGCGGTCTACGGGCTGGTGGCCCCACTGTGGGATCAGGCGAAGGTCTGTGCCAATCATCTGGCGTATCGCGGTCATAGCCACTACGACGGCTCGGTGACCGCGACCCAGCTCAAGGTAACCGGCATCGATATGTATTCGGCCGGGGATTTTGCTGAAAGCGAAGACACCGACACACTGGTCTACGCCGACGTGCGCCGCGGCGTGTACAAACGCATCGTGCTGCGCGACAACCGTATTCAGGGCGTGGTGCTCTACGGTGACACCCGCGACGGCGGCTGGTATTTCAAGCAGATGCAGGCCGGCACCGATGTGTCTGCCCGGCGTGACCTGCTGCTGTTCGGCCAGGCCTATCTGGCGACCGACAACGGCGAAGACGCGCTGCATCAGGTAGCGGCGTAATGGCCACTACGACACGCACAACCTGTCCGTACTGCGGCGTTGGCTGTGGTGTGACCGTGAGCGTGAACGACAACAACGCCGTAAGCGTTACCGGCGACGCCGCGCATCCGTCCAATCTGGGCCGCCTGTGCTCAAAGGGCACGGCACTCGCCGATACGGTCGGCCTGGCCGATCGGCTGCTGCATCCCATGGTCGATGGTCGTCGCACAGACTGGGCCGACGCACTCGATACAGTAGCGATGGGGTTTAGCGAGATCATCGAAAAACACGGCGCGGACGCGGTGGCCTTTTATGTGTCCGGCCAGTTGCTGACCGAAGACTATTACGTCGCCAACAAGCTGATGAAGGGCTATATCGGCTCGGCTAATATCGATACCAACTCGCGGCTGTGCATGTCGTCGGCGGTAGCCGGCCACATGCGCGCCTTCGGCGAGGACGTCGTGCCCGGCTGCTACGAGGATCTTGAACAAGCAGATCTGGTGGTGCTGGTCGGCTCCAACACGGCCTGGTGTCATCCGGTGGTCTATCAGCGCATCGTCGCCGCGCGCGAAGCCGACCCGAACAAGAAACTCGTGGTTATCGACCCGCGCCGTACGGCCACCGCACAAGGCGCGGATCTGCACTTGCCGCTGGCTGCCGGTAGCGATGTGGCCTTGTTCAATGGCCTGCTCGCCCATCTGGCTGATACCGGTTTCGAGAGCGCGCTGCCGGGCGACGACGACGCCATCGAGGCCGCACAGTCCGGCGGTGACGTAGCGGCGGTCGCTGACACCTGCGGGCTTGATACCAAGGATCTGGCCATGTTCTTCGACTGGTACGCCGCCACCCAGCGCACCGTCACCGTGTTCTCGCAGGGCGTGAACCAGTCCTCGGCTGGCACCGACAAGGTCAATGCGATCATCAACTGTCATCTGCTCACCGATCGTATCGGCAAGCCGGGCGCCTGCCCGTTCTCGATCACCGGCCAGCCTAATGCCATGGGCGGGCGCGAAGTCGGTGGTCTGTCCAATACGCTGGCCGCCCATATGAGCTTTGACGCCGCCGACACCGTGCAGCGGTTCTGGGGGTCGCGGGACATTGCACGCCAGCCCGGTCTGAAAGCGGTGGATCTGTTCGAGGCGATCGAAGCGGGGCAGGTCAAAGCGGTCTGGATCATGGCGACCAATCCGGTGGTGAGTCTGCCCAACGCCGATCAGGTCAAACGTGCGCTGGATCGCTGCGAACTGGTGGTGGTCTCCGACTGCATGCGCCATACCGACACGACCGATCGCGCTCACGTGCTGCTGCCGGCCGCCGGCTGGGCCGAGAAAGACGGCACGGTGACCAACTCCGAGCGCGTCATCTCGCGCCAGCGCCGGTTCCTGGCCGTGGCCGGCGACGCCCGGCCGGACTGGTGGATCGTCAGCGAGGTCGGCCGCCGGATGGGCTTTGCGGCGGCTTTCGACTACACAGGGCCGGCTGCAATCTTCCGCGAGCATGCCGCACTGACGGCCTTCGAGAACGACGGCAGCCGGGTGCTCGATATCGGCGGTCTGGTGGATCTCGATGACGCCGAATACGACCAACTCCAGCCGCTGCGCTGGCCCATCGCCCAATCGCTGCGTCTGCGTGCCGCCGGTGCCATGCCGGCGACAGCGGATACGCGTCGCCTTTTCGTCGACGGCGTCTATCCGACCGATGACGGCCTCGCGCATCTGGTCGCGGTCATGCCTCGAGGCCCGGTGCATGCACTTAGCGTGGCCTGGCCGCTGGTGCTCAATACCGGCCGCGTGCGCGATCACTGGCATACGATGACGCGTACGGCCAAGTCCGCACGGCTGTCGGCGCATATTCCCGAGCCGTTCGTGGAAGTTCATCCGGACGACGCCAAGGCCTATGCCATCGACGAGGGTCGTCTTGCGCGGGTATCGACCGTCTGGGGCGCGCTTACCGTGCGCGCCGTTGTCACGGACGCCCAAAGGCGAGGGGCCTTGTTCGTGCCCATGCACTGGAACGATCAGTTCGCCGCCGATGCACGTGTCGGCGCGCTGGCCAACCCTGCCGTGTGCCCGATCTCCGGCGAGCCTGAGTTCAAGCATACGCCGGCCACCATCGCGCCGTTCGAGGCCGCCTGGTATGGCTTCATCCTTGCCGCACGACCCCTGCCGGTGGCTCGCGCAGACGGCATTGACTACTGGGTGAAGGTGCCGGGTGCGCGTTTCTGGCGCTACGAGATCGCCGGCACGCACGCGCCCGACGACTGGGTTGCCGCCACCCGCTCCTGGCTCGGCGTGGACGACCGAACGGTCGACTGGCTGGATGCCAGCGACGTGGCCAAGGGTCGCTATCGCGCTGCGCATATGGACGCCGGGCACATCGAGGCCTGTGTGTTCATTGACCGCGCGCCGGCGGCCCTGCCGGATCGCAGCTGGCTGGCATCGCTGTTCACCGGCGAGCCGATAGAAGAGGCCGATCGCGCCGGACTGTTGGCCGCGCGCCCGGCCGACGCCAGCAAGGATGTCGGCGCGCAGGTCTGTTCCTGTTTCGGCGTGGGGCGCAATACGATCCTGCGCGCGATCGTTGAGGCCGACCTGGACAGCGTGGCCGCCATCGGCGAAGCGCTGGACGCCGGCACCAACTGCGGCTCCTGCAAACCCGAAATTGCCAGCCTGCTGGCCTTGGTCGAGCGCGACTAAGTCAGCAAGACATGTTTGTCCTCAGATGAACATAGATAGACGCAGATCTAAATATAGAAAGAAGACGGTGAAACGTCGACAAATGAACGCAAAAGTTGAGACAAATTGAATACGGAATGAAAAATATTCGTCCTCGAACGGACGCCAAAACTGGGAATTAATCACGAGTTTTCTGTCGAATCGAGGCACAGATTTTTCGGCTTCTAGGAGCTTTCATACATCTGTTTTTTGTCTTACTTGCGTTTATCCGCTCGCGGCATTTGCGTCCATTTGCGGACAGAAATCCTGTCTTTTTCTTCATCTGCGTCTTTTGCGTTCATCTGCGAATGAAAATTTCAAGAACACGACTCGTGACAGAACGAATCGGAGCCCGATATGACCGACAGCAGCTTCAACGACGAACAGCAGCGCTATCTCAAGGGTGTGACCGCCGGGCTGCATCTGGCCCGCGGCGTGCCGGGGATGACCGGGCTCACCGGTGGCAAGCGGCTACGCCCAGATGATTTCCATGCCCAGGCGCGGATACGCGCCGAGGCCGCAGGCGGCGAGCTGTGCAGTCAGGAAAAAGCCAAGGCCGATCTCAACCCCAACGATCTATGGGACGAGATGGCGGGGCTGGCCGCGCGCGGCGAATATCCGAAGGGCGACATGGTCTTTCTGATGAAGTCCAACGGGCTGTTCTATGTCGCACCCAATCAGGACAGCTATATGTGTCGGTTACGGCTGCCTGGGGGAATATTCTCCAGCCACCAGTTTCGTGGCGTGGCTGATCTGGCCGACCAATTCGGCGGCGGCTATACGCATGTAACGACCCGGTGCAACCTGCAGATCCGCGAGATCGGCGCCAGGGACTCACTCAACGTACTGATGGGCCTCCAGGACATCGGCATCCTCAACCGCGGTGCGGGCGGCGACAATATCCGCAATATCACCGGTTCGCCGCTGGCCGGAATCGACGATCAGGAGCTCATCGACGTGACTGATCTGGCGCGCCAGATGCATCACCATATCCTCAATCACCGCGAGCTCAACGGCCTGCCGCGCAAGTTCAATATCGCCTTCGATGGCGGAGGTCGGATCAGCGCGCTGGAAGGCACCAACGACGTCGGCTTCGCTGCGGTGCTGCCCAAGGGCGACGGGCCCCTGCCGCGCCGACCGTATTTCCGGCTGCTGCTGGGCGGCATTACCGGGCACCAGGATTTCGCCCGCGATACCGGCGTCATGCTCAAGCCCGAGGAGTGCGTGGCCGTCGCCCATGCCGTACTCAAGGTTTTTCTGGCCAACGGTGACCGCACCGATCGCGACAGGGCCCGCTTGAAATATGTGCTGGATCGCTGGGGTTTCGACAAATTCATGAACGCAGTGCAGGGAGAACTGCCGTTCACGCTGCGTCGATATCCGCTGGCGCGCTGCGAAAAACGTGGGCCGGTAGAAAAAGCGGGCCATGTCGGCGTGCACGAGCAGGCGGCGGGGAATAACAAGAGCGGCAAATGTTATGTCGGCATCGTGCTTCCCGTCGGCATGCTCACGGCAAAACAGATGTACGATCTGGCCGACATTGCCGATCGCTACAGCGACGGCAAGCTGCGCACCACGGTCTGGCAGAACGTGATTCTGGGCAACATCGCCAAGACAGATACTGATGCGGTGACCAAGGCAATTCAGGCCACTGGCCTGTACGTCGAAGCGAGCCCGGCGCGGGCCGGCATGGTGGCCTGTACGGGCAGCTTTGGCTGCAAGTTCGGCAACGCCGAGACCAAGGGCAACGCCATGAAGCTGGTCGCGCATCTCGAGGAAACACTCCAGCTGGACGCGCCCCTGAATATTCATATGACCGGTTGCCCGAACTCCTGTGCCCAGCACTATATCGGCGATATCGGCCTGCTCGGCTGCAAGGTCGACGACCCGGACGCCGCTGATGCGGAAGAGGCCGATCAGGTCGACGGGTTTCATGTGTTCGTCGGCGGCGGCTACGAGCAGGAGCAGGGCATCGCGCGCGAGTTGGCTTCGAGCGTGGCCGTGTCGCAGCTGCCGGTGTATATCGAGCACCTCATGGGCGCCTATATAGAAACGCGCCACAAGGGCGAAGGCTTCGTGTCGTTCGCTCGGCGCCATGAAATCACCGAACTGCGCGCGCTCATCGCCCAGCGCTCGGAGGTGGCGGCCGACATGCAGGCACAGGTCGAAGCCGAAGAAACCGAGCCGCCGATCTCCGCTGATCCGGATACCGCCGATGCCGATGAAACGAACGTTGCTTGACTGGAGAGATTTATTCGCAGATGAACGCAGAGGACACAGATAGAAGACAAGAGGAAATTCGAAAAATCGTCCGAAAATGAGCGCAAATGGGTCTGCAAGGCCGACCTTGTCGAGACACAAAGCGGCCGTAGTCATACTGCGCTTTTAAAGAAGTTTCTATATTTGTGTTTATTTACCGAAGAACCGTGTTTTGGCTTTTTATTCATCTACGTAGATCTGCGTCTATCTGCGGATAAAGACACTTCTCGTAAGAGCGAGGTAGCACATGCCCACACAAGTCGATCTGATTCCCGAAGATGCGCCTTTCGAGGCCGAGCAACGTGAATGGCTCAATGGCCTGATTGCCGCGCTTGCCGGCTGGGAAGGCTCGCTTGGCGGCGCCGGTGGCCAGGAGCACGGGTCAGAGGAAAGCTTTCCCTGGCACGATCCGGCCATGGCGCTTGAAGACCGCATGGATCTGGCCGAGGGCAAGCCTTATGAGCGAAAGCTCATGGCCGCCATGGCCCAGCTCGACTGCGGCCAGTGTGGCTATCTGTGCAAGACCTACGCCGAGGCGATTGCCTTCGACGGCGAGGATCTCAACCGCTGTGTGCCGGGCGCAAAGGAGACCGAGCGCAAGCTCAAGGAACTGGTCGCCCAACAACAGGCCGCCAACGCCAGCACGGATGCGGCGCCCGTAGACAAGCCTGAACCCAAGCCGAAAAAGAAAGGTCCGCTCGGCACGCGCGACAATCCGCTCATGGCGCGGCTCAAGGCCAGCACACCCCTCAACGCCGAAGGCTCGACCAAGGACACGCGCCATGTCGTGATCGATCTGGGCGATTCCGGCGTGGCCTACGAGGCCGGCGATTCCATGGGCATCTTCCCCGAGAACGACCCGCGCACCGTCGACGCGATTCTGGCGGATATCGAGGCCTCCGGCGGGGAGAAGGTGACGGCGGCCGACGGCGAGCAAAAACTGTTCCGCCAGGTGCTGCTCAAGGAACTGGACATCACCAAGCCCACGGACGATGTGATGGCACTTCTTGCCGACTCGGCATCGGACGCCGACGAGGCCGAGGACCTGCGCATGCTCGCCGCCGGCGGCGTCGAAGAAGGCCAGACCCTGCTCGAAATCCTGCGGGTCTATCCGAGCGCGCGACCGGATGTGCAGGCCCTGGTCGACAAACTCGGCCCGCTGCAGCCCCGGCTGTATTCGATCGCCTCGTCCTCGCGCAAGCACCCGACCGAAATCCATACGACCGTGGCGGTACTCAAAGCGGCGATCTATGGCCGCGGCTACAAGGGCGTGGCCTCGACGTTTCTGGCCAAGCGCCTGTCCCGTAACGGCGAGGTGCCGATCTATATCCAGCCGACCCAGGAGTTTCGTGTCAACGCCGACCCGGATCATCCGGCGATCATGATCGGACCCGGCACCGGCATCGCACCCTTCATGGCGTTTCTGCAGGAGCGCGAGGCCAGAAAGGATCCGGGTCGCAACTGGGTGTTTTTCGGCAACCCGGAGAGCGCCAAGGATCATATATATAAAGACGCGCTCGAGGACTGGCGTAAATCAGGGCTTGTCAGCCGCCTTACGCTGGCTTTCTCGCGCGACCAGGCTGACAAGGTCTATGTGCAGACTCGCATGCTCGAACAGGCGCGTGAGGTCTGGGCCTGGCTGGAGGCTGGGGCTGTGATCTATATCTGCGGTGACGCCGAGCGCATGGCGAAAGACGTCGACAACGCGCTGCACCAGATCGTGCGCGAGCAGGGCGAGATGGACGAAAAGCAGGCCGTCCGCTATGTGGAGAAACTGGCCTCGGAGCATCGCTATCTGCGCGATGTCTATTGAATCCGTTCTGATGAAATCGTTGTAGCCACGACAGTCGGTCTACGAGTCTGCGTGTGGGTAATCGCGTATGTCTATGACCAACGTAGGATTTTTTCAGGTGCGGGCGATTGTTATCGTCGCCGCGAATTTCATAAATAAGCATGTGACATGCATACAACGCCTAAAATCGCGTTGGCACTCTGTGGATTAGTGGCGACCGGCAGCGCCGGTGCGGCCCAGGCAGATACCAAAGCCGCACTGTTCGATCATCTGGACAGCAACCACGACGGCGTCATCAGCCAGCAGGAAATGAACGGCGTCAAACAGGCGCTCGCCCGAAACGGTTTTGATCGTGTCGATAGCGATAACGACGGTCGCATCAGCGAACAGGAATATCTGAACAAGGCCCGACAAGATGCCAAGGCGTCTTTCAAACGGATGGACACGGACGCTGACCAGGGCCTGAGTCTGGTCGAGGCCACTCGGCTGAATGCGTCCGATATCAAGACAGCGGCCCGCGAGCGTGCCGATTCGCCCACGGCCACGCGGGTCATGAACAACATGGATGCCAATGACGACGGCTCGGTTTCGACTGACGAATGGTCAGACGCTATCAAGCGACGTAGTGCTCACCGCTCGGCTGCGGTCGGCGGGCTACCCAGCAGTTGATAGACGCTGCGCCGGTGGCAGGCCCTCGGCGTCTGACGTCGCCGGCTACATCACAACTCGTATTCAAGTGCGAATCGGACGGTCTGATCCGCCGCGTCGTCGTCAAGCCCGAGCAGCAGGCCGAACTGGAAGGCGATCTCGTCGTCAGCCCCCAGCGGTAGCTGGCCGAAAAACACCGGCCCGGCACGATGGCCGGCGGCGTATTCCGGCTCGCCCGTTTCGCGTTCTTCTTCGTCCTCATCGCCGTACTCGTGTTCGCCGAAACCCTGCAGTCCGATGGCCATATCGGCGCTGCGCGGCCATTTGATCTGCCAGCCATAACTCAGCCCCACGTCGGGCGCCGAAACCATCGCGCGATCGACGAAGACATTGGCGTTGATCTGTATACCCGAGATTTTAGCCGCGAACACCGGCCCGGCGACCAGTTCGTCGTGCGCCGTATCGATCGTGGCAATTTCGTAGGAAAGAAGCAGGCCCGCATCCAGCCCGCGATGCCGGTCGGGTGTCAGTTGGAAGACGTTTTCAATCTGGACCTGCTTCATCTCGATATTGTCGCCGGGGGCGTCGACAAGAACCGGTGAGATGCTGGCCCGCCAGAAATCGGTGACCCCGTAGCCGATACCGAATCGATACTCGGTCGCCCGATTAGCGTCTGCGTCATTTCCGCTCAGCCAATAGGCGCTGGCTTCGAGTTCGGTTTCGCCGGCCTCCACGTTCGGCGTATAGATCTCGTCGTCCGGGCCCACGTCGGCTGACGCTGTGCTCCAGATAGTCAGCGCCGCCAGCGCAATCAGCCCGCGCCCGACGCTTGCCGCCCGCCGCAACGCGGTCAGTCGTGCAGAGCAGGGCATAGACGCGGGTCGTCCCATACGGGCGTCAGGTCGCCGGGCAGCGGGCGCAGACGGCCGAGTGCCAGCCAGATCTGTTCTGGTGCATGAAAATCGGAACCTATGGAGCCCCGTAGTCCGTGGGCTACGGCATCGTCTGCGGCGGCAATCTCCTGATCTCGATTTGTGCTGCCGGTACAGATTTCCAGTGCGCCACCGCCGGCCTCGGCAAAAGCGGTCACGGCGCGCCGCCGCCAGGCGCCGGAAAAGCCGTAGCCGAAAGGATGCGCCAGCACGGACACGCCGCCCGCGTCGTGGATCCAGCCGATGGCATCCTCAAGTGTTGCCCATTCGATGGTGGCATGGCCTGGTTTGCCCGGTTTGAGATAGCGCTTGAAAGCCTGGTTCATGTCCTTGCACAGGCCGTCTTCAACCAGCAGACGCGCAAAATGCGGACGCGCAATCTGGCCGGCCCCGGCCAGCGCCTGGGCACGCCTCAGCGCATCGGTCAGCCCCTGTTTCTCCAGTTTCGTAGCGATCAGGGCGGCACGTTCGGCGCGCTGTTTCTGTAGCGCGGCCAGGCCGTCGCTCAGCGCGTTGGCCGTGGGGTCGAACGCGAGGCCCACGATATGCAGCGTGCGCCTGTTCCAGGTTACGGAAAGCTCAACGCCGGCGACCACGCGTACACCGAGTTCGTCGCCCGCCGCGCGTGCAGCGGCCAGGCCCGCCACCGTATCGTGGTCGGTCAGAGCGAGCGTGGTCACGCCGAAATCGGCCGCGCGCGCGACGAGCTCTGCCGGCGCGAGACGCCCATCCGAGCAGGTGGAATGGCTGTGCAGATCGATCAAGGTGATTTTGGTATCTCCGATAAGGCAGTGCCTGGATCATCGAGATCGGCGATCAGCGTCTCGAGCACGCGGTGCGGCCGTCGTCCATGGCGCGTGATTGCAGCATAGTCGATACGATAGGAATACCGATCAACACACAGCGCGCGCAGGCGGCCGCTATCAATCCAGCGCTGGGCGAAGTGTTCCGGCAGGTACCCGATATAGCGCTCGGTGAGCAGCAGAAAGGCGATGCCCTCCCGGTCGGTTGCGGTTGCCGTGCCGTTGAGCCGTTCGACGCAGCGCTGGCCGGCGCGCGGCAGGGCATGGGCGGGCACGACCGCGTCCGCGCCAGCGATCTCGTGGGCCTCGATGCCGGCGTCATCGCGTGCGTAGAACGGGTGATTGCGCGCGCAGTACAGATAGGCCGTTTCGGCATAGAGCGCGCTGTAATCCAGCGCGCTCATCGCGTTCACGATCGGCACCACACCGATATGCAGGCGGCCGTCCATGACGCCGGCCTCCACGTCGCTCGGCGGCATCATATGGATATTGATATGCACCTCGGGCCCGCGCTCTTTGAGCGAGGCCAGCGCATGGGTGATACGCATATGCGGCAGGGTGACCAGGTTGTCGGTGATCCCGATATTGAGTTCGCCGCGCAGGTGACGATGCAGGCTGTTGACCTCGTTGCGAAAGCTCTCGAGCGATGCGAGCAGGCGCAGCGACGCCTGATAGATCTCCTTGCCTTCCTCGGTCAGTGCAAAGCCGGAGCGACCGCGCTGGCACAGGCGCATGCCCACGCGTGCCTCCAGGTCGGCCATATGCAGGCTGATCGCCGAGCGGCCGATGCCCAGGGCGGGCACGGCGGCGGTAAAGCCGCCGCTTTCCACGACGGCCTTGAACACGCGCAGCAGACGGACTTCGAAGTCGCTGATCTGGCCCAGCGGATCGATATGGCGCTCGAGCATGGGAGGGCAATAATTGGAGCGACGATATGCATACGTTAGCTGTGACTGACGTAAACGTCGAGAAACAGGCGTGTAACAAAACTGAGCCGAGGGCTAGTGTCGGGATTAATCAAATCGTTGAACAGGTCAGGCAATGCCCGAATCGATATTGAAAACGCGGCACGAAAGCGGCGGACTTGCCGAGCGCGCGGCCCGCTTGACGGCTGCGGATATGGACGCCTTCTGGATGCCTTTCAGCGGCAACCGCCAGTTCAAGGCCGATCCCCGTCTGATCGTCGGCGCCGAGGGCTGCTACTACACCGACGCCGACGGGCGCCAGATATTCGATAGCCTGTCAGGGCTGTGGTGCGTGAGCTTTGGCCACGGCCGGACAGAGATCGCTGAGGCGATCGCGCGCACAGCGCGCGAACTCGATTACGCGCCGCCGTTCCAGTACGCCCACCCGCTGGCGTTCGAACTGGCCAGCCGTGTCAAAGCGCTCACCCCGGCGGGGCTCGATCATGTGTTCTTCACCAATTCCGGCTCCGAGTCGGCCGATACCGCCTTGAAGATGGCGCGCGCGTACTGGGCCAAACGCGGCGCGCCCGGGAAGACACGCCTGATCGGCCGTGCCAAGGGCTATCACGGCGTCAACGTCGGCGGCACCGGCGTCGGCGGCATCGAGGCCAACCGCAAGGGCTTTGGCGACATGCTGGTCAGCGAGCATCTGCCGCATACGCTGCTCGAGGAAAACCGATTCAGTCGGGGTATCCCCGAACACGGCGTCGAACTGGCCGATGCGCTCGAAAACATGATCCAGGCCCACGGCGCCGATACCGTGGCCGCGGTGATGGTCGAGCCGATGGGCGGCTCGGCAGGGGTGATCGTGCCGCCGAACGGCTATCTGAACCGACTGCGCGCGATCTGCGATCGCCACGACGTGTTGCTGATCTTCGACGAAGTGCTCACTGGTTTCGGTCGCACCGGCGCGTCGTTCGGGGCGGAACTGTTCGGTGTGCGCCCCGATATCATGACCCTGGCGAAGAACCTGACCAACGCGGCCGTGCCGATGGGTGCGGTGGTGGCCAGCGACGCGATCTATCAGACCTTCATGCGCGAAGGCGGCCCCGAATATCAGATCGAATTCTTCCACGGCTATACCTATTCGGCCCATCCGCTGGCCTGCGCGGCGGGTCTGGCCGCGCTGGATATCTACGAACGCGAAAATATGGTCGAACGCGTCGCAACGCTGGCGCCGTATTTCGAAGCCCAGGTGCACGGCCTGCGTGGTCTGCGCCACGTGGTGGATATACGTAATCTGGGTCTGGCCGCGGCGATCCAGATCGAGCCTGTCGACGGCGAGCCGGGGCGCCGCCCCTGGGCGATCGCCATGGCGGCGTGGAAACGCGGTCTGTATCTGCGCTTTGGCGGCGACACGATTCAGCTCGGGCCGCCCTTCATCGCCGAGCCGGCCCAGATCGACGAACTGTGCAACGTCCTGCAGGACGTTATTCCGTCGGTCGATTGATGCGCCGTGCGCTGGATTCCGCGCGACCAGAGTTTTCTGCAGGCCATCCACCGCCGAGCCGGCAAGCTGCCGTGGTGCCGGAAAAAAGCCGTGCAATAATGTTTTCGACCTAACGAACAGGCCGCTATGCCTGCTGGCGCATACAGTGCGGCGCGGCGGCACGAACGGAGTGCCTATGACGACAGAGACGCTGGACACGCTAGTCCAATTCCGCCATGACCTGCATCGCGAGCCCGAACTGGGCTTCGAAGAACACGATACCGCGCGCAAGGTATGTGCCTATCTGGACGCGCTCGGCGTCGAGCATGTCAGCGGGATCGGCCAGACCGGTATCGTCGCCTGGATCGTCGGCTCGGCGGGCAGGAGCGATGCCAGCGTCGGTCTGCGTGCCGATATGGACGCCTTGCCCATCGAAGAGAAAAGCGGCGTGGCCTACACGTCGACACGTGCCGGGCGTATGCACGCCTGTGGCCACGATGGCCATACCAGCATGCTGCTCGGCGCGGTCGAAGCCTTGAAGGCGCACGACGATTTTTCGGGTACGATCTATTTCGTGTTTCAGCCGGCCGAGGAAGGCGTCGGTGGCGCCACGGCGATGATCGAGGACGGCGTGTTCGAGCGCTTCGATGTGCGCGAGATCTATGCGCTGCACAACTGGCCCTCGTTGCCCATCAGGCAGTACGGGCTCATTCCGGGGCCGATCATGGCCTGCGGCGACCGGGTCGATATCACCATTCACGGTCGCGGTGGCCACGGCGGCCTGAATCCACACGGCTGTATCGATCCGATCCGGATCGCGGCCGAGCTCGTGCACAAGGCGCATACGATCATTGCCCGCGAAGTCGATCCGTTGAGTCCGGCGGTGCTGAGCATCTGTGCCCTGCAAGCCGGCGATCTGAGCGGTTTCGCCGTGATTCCGAATACCGCAGAACTCTGCGGCACCATTCGTGCACTCGATGACGCCACGCGAGAGATCGTGCGCTCCGGCCTGCGTCGGCTCTGCGAAAGCCTCGAGCACTATTACGGCGCCGAGATCACACTCACGATCGAGGACAAGTTCGGCGTGACCTTCAACGATCCCGATGCGACCGAGACCGCGGGCGAGGTCATCGGCGCCTGCTTTGGCGAACAGACATTGGCGCGGGACTACAAGCCCTGTATGGGCGGCGAGGATTTCTCCTACATGCTGGCCGAGCGCCCCGGCGCGTATATCCACGTCGGTTCCGGCGACGCAGATCACAGCCGTGGTCTGCACCATCCCGAGTACGATTTCAACGACCGGATCATGCCGGCCGGCATCCGGCTGTTCACGGAGCTGGCACGAAAATCACTGGAAAAACAGAGTTCGTAGACATGAATCCGCGTTGCGTCTGAGGCATCGCGCCAGTGGATAAGCTGCATCCAGAAAAGGAGGGTGCGTATGGACAATAGCCGCACGAGAAACGTCACCAAGCCCTATATCATCTTCGTGGTGGTGATCTTTTTACTCATGATCTTTCCACTGTACGGGCTTGCAAACCGTGTCTTCCCTCTGGTGCTCGGGTTGCCGTTCGGGCTGTTCTGGGTCGTGCTACTGGAAGTGATCGCCTTCGTGGCCCTGTGCTGTTTCTACCGCTATGAGTACGGCAACGGAGGCCGGTCATGAGCAATTGGCAGTTCGCGCTCGGCTCGATGCTGGTGTATCTGGTCTTTGCCTTTGTGATCGGGATCATGGCCGGTCGCAAGCGCTCGTTCTGGTCGGTGTCCGAATACGCGGTCGCGGATCGCGGTCTGGGCCTTATCGTGATCTGGTTCATGATGGGCGGCACCGTATTCAGCGCGTTCTCGTTTCTTGGTGGGCCGGGCATGGCGTTCTCCAAGGGCGCGGCCTCGTTCTTCGTGCCGGCCTATATCGCGCTCGGCATCCTGCCCTGGTATCTGCTGGGGCCGAAGGTGGGCCGTATTGGCGCGCGCAAGAACTTCTTCACCATGGGTGACTTTCTGGGCGATCGCTATCAGTCCAGGGCGCTGACCGTGCTCGTAGGCCTGATCTCGGTGCTGGCCTTCATCCAGTACCTGACCCTGCAGATCAAGGGCATGGCGTTCATCTTCAACATCCTCACCGACGGCGTCATTCCCTACTGGTTCGGGGCGCTGCTGGCCTACGGCATCGTCTGTGCCTATGTGGCGACGTCCGGGGTACGCGGGGCGGCCTGGAGCGACGTGCTGCAGGGCGCGCTGATGCTCGTCGTGGCCTGGACCGTAGGCTATTTCCTGGTCTATACGCTGCAGGGCAGCCCCACCGAGATGTTCACCGCGATCAACGCGACCAAACCGGGTTTTCTGACCATCGGGCAGGATGGCTCGCAGATGTCGGCGATGGCGTATTCGACCGTCATTCTGGTCTCTGCGCTGGGTTTTCTGATGTGGCCACATCTGTTCACCAAGTCCTATACGACGACCGAAAAGCGCATCAAGATCACCACCATGGCGTTCCCGTTGTTCGGCATCTTCCTGGTGCCGGTGCTGTTTGTCGGTTTTGCCGCCATCGGCGTGGTCGCGCCGGACGCGCTGGAAAGCTCGAACCAGATCCTGCCGTATCTGGTGACCCACAATCTCGGCGCCAACGGCTGGCTGTATGGACTGATCGGCGCGGGCGCGCTGGCGGCGGCGATGTCGTCGTCGGATGCGATCACCCACGGCGGCTCGGTATCGCTGGGACGCGACGTGATCCTGCCGTTCAAGCCGGATATGGACGAGCGCACGCAGGTGTGGATCATGCGGATCGGCGTGGTCGCAATCGGTGCGGCGGCCTACTGTCTGTCGATCTTCGGGGCGGCCGGCATCATCGCGCTGCTGGTCGGTGCCTATGGATCGATCGCGCAGTTTGTGCCGGCGGTCTATGGCGCGCTGATATGGCGGCGGGGCACCAAGTACGGTGCCATCGCGGGCATGGTGGTCGGTATCGGCGTCAACTACTACTTCCAGATCGTGGCGGAATCGACGCCGCTGGACATGAATGCCGGCTTCGTCGGCCTGCTGTGCAATATCGTGGTGTTCGTGGTGTTCGTGGCGGTCAGCCTGATGACGCGTCCGGTGCCCGCTGCACTTGCCGACGAATACACCAACGCCTGAGCGTGGCCGCTTGGCTTCAGAGCCGGCCCAGGGCGTCGATCAACGTGTCCAAGGCTTCGCCGGGGGTGCCGATGAGTACCAGCGCGCGGGTGTTGCGGGCACGGGTCGCGGTGAAGGTCAGACGGCCGCCGGCCAGCTGGACCACGTGGCATGTGCCGGGCGTATCGTTGGCCTGTACCAGGCCCTTGGCGCGTAGCAGCGTGGGTGCGGCGTCGGCCAGCAAAGCCTCGAGCGCTGCCATATCGATGGCGCCGTCGAAGGACACGCTTTCGGTTACGAGCGGCTCCGCGCCAGGCGTCGAGCGGCGGGTCGGATGCGCCGGCTGCGGCGCATGGCCTGCTTTTTCGAGCGTTGTTGTCGCCGACGAATTGATCACAGCAAGTCGCTGCAACACATCCGCGCGCTCGACCGCGCTGAGCCAGTCGACGCGGTTGATACGCAGGTGGTGCACCTCGCGTATCTGGGCCGTGAAGATGTCGCTGATCGCAGTGTCCGTATCGTGACGCGCGAAGGCGCTGGCATCCAGCAGCGTCTCGGCGTGTTCAAGCCGGTAGCCGCGGGCGGCGTCGAGCAACTGCATGAGTGGGCGCGGCCGAGCGATACCGCTGGCCTCGAAGACCAGATGTTCGGGACGGTCTGGCCACTGGCGTATATCGCGCAGCTGTGCCGACAGATCGCCCGCGATACCACAACAGGCACAGCCGTTGCTCAGCCGCAGGATATGGTCGTCGCGTGATTCGATCAGTTCGGCATCGATATTGATACGGCCGAAATCGTTGACCAGGAACAGCGCGTTCGCGATTTCGCCGTCCGCGATGAGCGTATTGATACGGGTGGTCTTGCCGCTGCCCAGAAAGCCGCAGAGCAGGGTGGCGGGAATAGGCGACGTCACCGCGCTCGGCAGCTCAGCCACCGCCGGTCGGCCGTCCGGACAGCAGGGTGTCGTGTACGCCGATGTCCTTGAGCGGCGTGTCGGTAGTCAGCGGATCCTCGTCGAGCACGGTGATATCGGCGAACTTGCCCGGCTCGAGGCTGCCGATGCGGTCGTCCATGCGCAGCGTGAAGGCCGCGCCCAGGGTGATCGCCTCCAGCGCACGCCCGCGGCTGATCTTCTCGGCCTCGCCCAGCGTCACGCCGCCGGCGGTCTCGCGCGTAGTGGCACACCAGGCCGTAAACAGCGGCGAGATCGGAGTCACAGGCGCATCGCAGTGAATGCCGAAGGTGATACCCATGCGATCGGCGCTCGCCGCCGGTTCCAGGCGCTGACAGCGATCGTAGCCGAGCGTCTTGACCAGATGGATATCGCCCCAGTAGTAGATATGGTTGGCGAATATATTCAGGCAGGCGCCCAGCCGTGCGACCCGCCGCAGCTGGTCCTGGCGGATCAGCTGTACGTGCTGGAGCGTGTGGCGGTGGTCGGGCCGTGGCCACATCGCCAGGGCCTCGTCGAGTGCATCCAGGATCACGGTGACCGCCTCGTCGCCGTTGGTATGCACGTGTAGTTGCAGCCCGGCCTGGTGGTAATGCTGCACCATGTCGTGAAAGGTCTGCGGCGGCGCGTTCCAGACGCCGTTGTCCGGGCCGGTGAGATAGCCCGGCCACTGCAGGCGGGCGGTGAAATTCTGGATCGCGCCGTCGGTGACCAGTTTCACCAGACCGAACTGCAGCCGTTCGTGGTTGTAGGCGATCGCCTGCTGCACGCGTTCGCTGCCGGCCTGCGGGTCCCAGGCGAGCGCGTTGAGTGCGGGCACCAGGCGCACCGGAAAGTCCGCGGCGGCGGTGGCCTCGCGCAGTGCGCTGATTGCGGCATCGCTCATCGGATTGAGCAGATCGGTGATCGTGGTCACGCCCTCGCGTCGTGCGGCCTGGGCATAGCGATTGAGCGCGCGGGTATCGGAGGCGCCCTCGAAGATATCGAAGTCGAGCGCATCGAACACCGGATGCATGGCGGCGAACTCCTCGACTACGCCGCTGGGCTGGCCCTGGTCGTCGCGCACGATGCCGTCCAGATCCAAGTCATCAAGACCCGCCTGGCGGATGGTCGCACTGTTGACGAACATCACGTGCAGGCTGGCATGAATCACCACGATTGGTCGTGTTGCGCTGACCGCGTCCAGCAGTCGACGATCGATCGTGGCATCGTCGAAATATACCGGGTCCAGTCCCCAGGCAATGAGCGGGCTGTCCGCGTCGCCCTGATCGACGTGCTCGGCAAGCCGCTGCTGGACCGCATCGGGTGTCTTGAGCCCGTCCCAGAGCTCGCCTTCCGGATCGCGCCGGTCGAAGTAGCCCAGATACAGATGATTCCAGACCGAGCCTTCCAGCGCATGGCTATGGCCTTCGACAAAGCCGGGCACCAGCACCTTGTCGGCATAGCGGTCGTCGACGCTTACCGGCCCGAACCGCTCGATCTCTGCCAGCGGGCCCACGCCCAGCACGCGCCCGTCCCGAACCGCCACGCACTGCCCGACAGGCTGTGACGGATTCATCGTATGGATGGTCTTGGCGGTATAGGCGGTGATTGTCATTGCGGCCCGGGCAGCTGTTCATGAATGGCTAACCAACATAGTCAGCGAGCCCGGTGTGCGCAAGACGGCCGGCGTTCACTAGGGGCTGTTGCCGTTTCGTTCGAGACCGCGCCAAGAGCTGTTTTGCGGCAAGACGAGGCGTCAGCACGTGCCGCGTAGTCACTCTACGTAAGCGTGCTGCAACGCTGTATTGCCACAAAACAGCCCTTGTCCCAAAGGGTTGGGCCTAAAATCGCCTCATGCGGCGTTGCAAGTCTTGATCGTGGCTAGCCACGACCGGCGACTCGCGCCTTGCCTGAAACGATTTTAGGTCTCCAACGCGGCCCTCGAACGAAACGGCAACAGCCCCTAAGGGCTGTGAACGCCGGCCTCGTCGTCAGTCTTGCCTATGACTGGCGTGCAGCACCTGATCGGCCGCGCCGAAACGATCGCTGGCGGTGGCCTGCTGGTGCCAGTACGGATACAGCAGCTCTGGCCGGCTGACTTTCTCGATGGCGGCGATCTCGTCGTTGGCGAGAACGAGACTCGCGGCGGCCAGGTTGTCTTCGAGTTGATGGGCCTTGCGGGCGCCGATCACGGCGGTGGTCACCCCGGGCCGGCCGGTGATCCAAGCCAGGGCCACCTGGGCTGCCGATACGCCGTGGGCATCACCGATCTCGACCATGGTCTCGATGATATCGAACAGGCGGCTTTCGTCGGATATCGGCGGTTCTTCCCAGCCGTCGGCGAAGCGGGTGCCTTCGGGCTTGTCGGCGTCGCGGCGATACTTGCCGGAGAGCAGGCCGCCGGCCAGCGGCGACCAGATCATTGTGCCCATGCCGGAATCCACCGCCATTGGCATCAGCTCGTATTCAGCCTCCCGAGCCTGGGCGGTGTAGTGGATCTGCTGGCTGATCGGTTTGATAAAACCTTCGCGTTCGCAGACAGCCATCACCTTCATCGCATGCCAGGCCGAAAAGTTGGAGATACCGTAGTAGCGGATCTTGCCGTGGCGCACGAGCGTGTCGAAGGTCTCCAGTGTCTCCTCGAGCGGCGTGGTGCCGTCCCACTGATGCATCTGGTACAGGTCGATGTAGTCGGTGTTCAGGCGCTTGAGGCTGTGCTCGATCTGCTGGCGGATATGCAGACGCGACAGCCCGGCGTCATTCGGCCCGTCGCCCATGCCAAACCGCACCTTGGTGGCAATCAGCACGTCTTCGCGTTTCTTGCCCAGGGCCTTGCCGAGGATTTCCTCGGAGGCGCCCTGCGAATACATATTGGCGGTATCGAAGATGTTCACGCCGGCGTCCATAGCCGTGTCGATCATCTTCGCGGCACCCTTGACGTCGGTGCTGCCTACCTTCGACATGGCGCCTTCGCCGCCGAAGGTCATGGTGCCGAGCGTGAGTTTGGAGACTTTCAGGCCGGAGCGGCCGAGGGTGCGATATTCCATGGTGTACTCGATTGAATGTCTATTGCCGGGATGATTGGTGCGACATGTCGGTTGTTCAAACCCAGCGCCCGTCTTTTGCCGTGTGGTTCAGAGCATCGGCCCCATGTGTTCGGACAGAAAATCCAGCAGCAGCCGAATACGCAGTGTGAGCGGGGTGTTGCGGTAGTACACGGCGTTGATCGCCTGAAAGCGATCTTGGGTGATCGGGGCCAGCACCGGCACCAGCTCGGCGCTCGCGCGGTCGCTATGGGTGGTGTAGTCGGCAAGGCAGACGATGCCCTGATCGGCGAGTGCGAGTGCTCTGAGCGTGCTGGCACTGGAGGCGGCCAGGGTCGGCCGGATGAGCAGGTCGTGGCCTTTGCCATCGGCAACCGGCCAGCGGTTGAGGTGTGCCATGTCGTGAAAACCGAGCAAGCTGTGTTCGGCGAGCGCCGCCGTATCGCGCGGTGCGCCGCAGCGCGCCAGATAGCCGGGGCTGGCCAGCAGTTGCAACCGGCTCTGGCCCAGCGGTCTGGCATGCAGGCTGGAGTCGGTCAGCGTGCCGATGCGGATCGCCACATCCGTACGCCGTTCCAGCAGATCGATGACACGGTCATGCGTGTCCAGCTCCAGCACGATCTTCGGATAAAGGCGACGGAAGTCGCCGATGAGCCGTGCCAGCACGTGCTGCATGAAGGTGGGTGCCGCGTTCACCCGTAACCGGCCGACCGGCTCCTGGCGGCCCTGGGCGACGGCCTGCTCAGCCGCGTCGACGGCCGCGAGAATCAAACGCACATGGCGCAGGAACGCCTCGCCCTCGGCGGTGACTTCCAGGCGGCGTGTGGTACGACGGAGCAGGGTCGCATCGAGCTTTCGCTCCAGCCGGGCCAGGCTGCGGCTGACCGCTGACGTGGTCTGATCCAGCTGACCGGCGGCAGACGTGATCGAGCCGGCATCCACAATCGCTACGAAAACCCGCTGTTCTTCGAACGTTGTCGTCATTCTTGCGCCTGGATCAATAATAATTTGCAGTAACCCGCTGTTCTTCGAACGTTGTCGTCATTCTTGCGCCTGGATCAATAATAATTTGCAGTTTATCCCGTTTATCGTCACGTGGCCCGTCGTCACACTCTGGCTCACACGATGAGCTCAGCCGAGCCGTCGACCATTCCAGTCCAGGGAGGACACGACATGAACATCTTTCTGATCAACGGCCAGCGGCCGTTCGCGCATTCACAGGGTCGGCTCAACACCACGCTGCACGAGGCCGCGCACGAGTGGCTTTCGGCCCAGGGGCACGCGCTGGAACAGACCGTAGTCGACGATGGCTACGACCTGCAGGCCGAGGTCGACAAGTATCTCTGGGCTGATGTCATCGTCTACCAGATGCCGGGCTGGTGGATGGGCGTACCGTGGGTGCTCAAGAAGTATCTCGACGAGGTGCTGACCGTCGGCCACGGCCAGCTCTACGCCAGCGACGGCCGCAGCCGGCGCGACCCGTCTCTGCAATACGGCTCTGGCGGGTTGTTGCAGGGGCGCCGTTATATGCTGTCGCTGACATGGAATGCGCCACAAGCCGCGTTCGACGAGCCGGGCAATTTCTTCGAGGGCCGCGGCGTCGACGGCGTCTATTTCCCGTTTCACAAGTCGCAGACCTTTCTCGGCCTCGAGGCGTTGCCCACATTCCTGGCGACCGACGTCATCAAGGCGCCCGATGTCGACACCACGCTGGCATTGTATCGCCGCCACCTCGAGGCTACTTTTGGCGTCGTGGCAAACAGCCGGACCGGCACCGCCTAGTGGTTTGGTCCGAGAGCGTTTGCCTCATGGCGCGAGCCGCCGCTTGCCGTTAAGCTGAAAACCATTGTTTTCAGTCGGTAGTCCATATGCAGACTGCCCAGCTTCGAGGAGGCGTTCGTGGACAACAGAGCCGATGCAATCGTGGTGGGCGCGGGGCTGGCCGGACTCGTGGCCGCTGCGGAACTGGCCGACGCCGGCAAGTCCGTGCTTATCGTTGAGCAGGAGGGCGAAAACTCTGTAGGCGGGCAGGCGCACTGGTCGCTCGGCGGATTGTTCCTGGTCGACAGCCCCGAGCAGCGACGTATGCGTATCCACGACAGCGTCGAGCTGGCGCTGGCCGACTGGATGGGCTCGGCCCAGTTCGACCGGCCCGAGGATTACTGGCCGCGCAAGGTGGCCGAGGCCTATGTGTATTTTGCCGCCGGCGAGATGCGGCCTTGGCTGCATGCACAGGGCATGCGCTGGTTTCCGGTCGTGGGCTGGGCCGAGCGGGGCGGTTCGCTTTCAAACGGGCACGGCAATTCGGTGCCGCGTTTTCATCTGACCTGGGGCACCGGGCCGGGCACGGTGGCCCCGTTCGAGCGGCGCGTGCGTGAACACGTGGCCAGCGGTCGTATCCGCCTGTATTTCCGGCATCAGGTCAGCCGCGTGCTTACCGATAACGCGCGCGTGACGGGCGTCGCGGGCGAGCGCCTGGCGGCGAGCGTGGTCGAACGCGGCGAGCGCTCCAATCGCGAGGTGATCGGCGACTTCGAGCTTACCGCCGGCGCGGTGCTGGTCACCGCCGGCGGCATCGGCGGCAATCACGATCTGGTGCGTGAGCACTGGCCGGTCGAGCGGCTGGGCCCGGCGCCAGCGTCTATGATCTCGGGCGTGCCGCACCATGTCGACGGGCGCATGCTGGGCATCACCCGTGATGCGGGCGCGGCGATCATCAACAACGACCGCATGTGGCACTACACCGAAGGCATCAGGAACTGGAACCCGATCTGGCCGGCGCACGGTATTCGTATCATTCCCGGGCCGTCGTCACTGTGGTTCGATGCCAACGGCCGGCGCTTGCCTGCGCCCTGCCTGCCGGGCTTCGATACGCTGTCCACGCTCAAGGAAATCCTGTCGACCGGGCACGATTATTCCTGGTTCGTGCTTACCCAGAAGATCATCGAAAAGGAGTTCGCGCTGTCCGGCTCCGAGCAGAATCCGGACATGACTTCCGAAAAATGGAAGGAAGTGCTCAAGAGCCGTCTGTCGAAAGGCGCGCCGCCGCCGGTCGAGGCGTTCAAGACGCACGGCGAGGATTTTGTGATCGCCAAGGATATGGGCCAACTGGTGGAGGGCATGAACCGGCTGGCGGGGAACGAGCTGATCGATCGCGGGGCACTGGAGGCCCAGATCGTCAGCCGAGACCGTCAGATCGATAATGCCTATTCCAAGGATGCCCAGATCACCGCCATCCACGGCGCGCGCCGTTATCCGGGCGACAAGCTGTTTCGTACCGCTACGCCGCACAAGTTTCTGGATCCCGCCAACGGGCCGCTGATCGCTGTGCGCCTGCATATCCTTACCCGCAAGACGCTGGGCGGGCTGCATACCAACCTGGACGGGCAGGTGCTTGGCGGCGACGGCGAGCCGATTGCGGGCCTCTATGCGGCCGGTGAGGTGGCCGGCTTCGGCGGCGGTGGCTATCACGGCTACAACGCGCTTGAAGGCACGTTCCTGGGCGGCTGCATCTTTTCAGGGCGCTGCGCCGGGCGGCACGCAGCGCGCAACGTATGACGACTAACGCGACAGGACCTGCAACTCGACGGGCGCTACGCCGGAACGGACCATGTCGATACGCGAGGCCGCGCGCCGCGACAGGTCGATGATCCGGCCGCGCACGAATGGGCCGCGATCGTTGATCCGCACGACCACGTGGCGCCCGTTGTCCAGATTGGTCACCCGCACGCGAGAACCCATGGCCAGGCTGCGATGGGCAGCCGTGAGTCGGTTCGAGCTGAATATCTCGCCGCTGGCGGTGCGGCGGCCGTCAAAGGCACGCCCGTAGTACGAAGCCTCGCCGCGTTGATAGACGCCGTCGCGCGTCGAGAGCATGCCGCCGCAGCCGGTGATGAGCACGGCGGTCGCCAGCAGCGTGATCATCAAAGCGTGACGACATAGCGTTAAGCGCATCATGTGGCGAATCCGGATTGTGTGCCGTTCATGCCACGGCGCGACTGCATCGGCTGGCCATCATGGACGTTCAAACCCGTGCCATAGCTGAACAGACGAGCACAGCGGGCTTGTCCCGGCGATAATGCCTGTTGCCGGAAACACAGGCCATATCGTGTGCCCGGAAAGATATAGGGCACTGGAGTACGTATGCGGTACAAGACGCTGCTGTTCGATCTCGACGGTACGCTCACCGACCCGGGCGAGGGCATCACGCGCTGCGTGCAGCACGCGCTGGCGCAGCAGGGCATCGAGGTGACTGATCGCGCTGAGTTGGCGTGCTTTATCGGGCCGCCGCTCAAGCAGTCGTTCATGGATTTCCACGGGCTCAGTGCGATAGAGGCCGATCGCGCAGTGGCCGACTATCGCGAGCGCTTCGGCGCGCTCGGCATGTTTGAAAATAAAGTTTATGACGGTATTCCGGAATTGCTTGCCGGACTTCATCGCAGCGGGAGACGGCTTTTCGTGGCGACGTCAAAGCCATGGTTCTACGCGCGTCAGATTGTGTCGCACTTCAAGCTGGACGGCTTCTTTGGACAGGTCTACGGCAGTGAACTGGACGGCGCCCGAGTAGAAAAGCATGCCCTTATCGCGCATATCCTGCGCGATGCGCGTATCGAACCGGCCGCCGCCCTGATGATCGGTGACCGACGCTTCGATCTGATCGGCGCCCGTCACAACGGTGTCGCCAATGCGGCGGTGGGTTATGGCTATGGCAGCGCCGAAGAGTTGGCGGCCGAGTCGCCCGATCATTATTTTGCGACGCTGGCCGAACTCGACCAGGCGCTGCGTGCGTGTCATATCTAGAGCTTCGTTATGGCGCATCAGCAGCGCGCCCTGTCCATAAGTCGACGTACTCGGATAGGCTTTCAGCCTGACTCCAAATCACGATCGACGAGCACAGATGGCTGATTCCAACGACCGCACCTCGCTTTTTTCACTCCTGGCTTCAATGGCACCGGGCGATAACGGCCACCGCCTGGACATACCGGCTGACTGGCTTCAGGGTCGAGCCGTCTACGGCGGGCTGTCGGCGGCCGTATGTCTGCAGGCAACGCTGAAACAGCTAGGGGAGGATCTGCCCCCGCTGCGGTCGATGCAGGTCAGCTTCATCGGGCCGGCAGGCAGCCAAGTCAGCGCGCAGCCGGAAGTGGTGCGTCAGGGCAAATCCACCACGTTCGTCACCGTCGACATGCGCAGCGATGACAAACTCGCGGTACGCGCCACGCTGTGCTTTGCCAAGGCGCGTGAGTCGAAACTGGCCATCCGTGACTGTCCCGCGCCGGCTGTGCCCGGTATCGACGCGTGCAGCGGTTTTTTCGAAAATCGAAAAGGCGACAACCGTGGGCCGAACTTTGCCCAGCACTTCAACAGCCGTCTGGCGGCGGGATCAATGGTGCGCTCCGGTGCTGATTCGCCCGATTTCACGGTCTGGTTACAGCACAAGGATCCGGCCTCGCGCGACACGCTGGTCGGGCTGGTCGCGCTGGCCGACGCGTTGCCGCCGGCAGCCATGGCCTGTTTTACCGAGCCGGCGCCCATCAGCAGCATGACCTGGCTGTTCGACGTGCTGCAGGACAACCCTACGACCGACGATGGCTGGTGGCTGTGCCGCAGCCGCGCCGAGCACACCGTCGACGGTTACTCCTCGCAGGCGATGACGATCTGGAACGCCGCCGGCGAGGCGGTGCTCATCGGGCGCCAGAACATCGCGATCTTCTACTAGGGCCTGTTGCCGTTTCGTTCGAGCGCCGCGTTGGCGTCCTCAAATCGTCTCAGGCAAGGCGCGAGTCGCCGATCGTGGCTCGCCACGATCAAGACTTGCAACGCAGTCTGGGGCCCCTGGTAGATTTTTCAGGGAGGCCCAACCCTTTGGGACAAGGGCTGCCTGAAAATTGACTAGGGCGGCAATACAGCGTTACAGCGCGCTTGAGTAGAATGACTACACAGCACCTGCTGGCGCCTCGTCTTGCCGCAAAACAGCCCTTGGCGCGGTCTCGTACGAAATGGCAACAGGCCCTAGGACCTGTTGCTGTTTCAGGCGGCTGTGCGCCGATGGATTCAGGTCGCCGCGTCTGCCCGCGCATGCAATAACCGACCTAGCGGATCGCGGGCCGGCGTTGGCCCCACGCTGGCGTGTCCGAATCGAGCGTCCTCCCCAGGGCGTGTGAACCGGCGCCTGCGTTGTGGCCGGCAAACAGGCGTCGAATCCGCCGTGGAAGTAGCGCCGGCGGCCGGCAATCTGTGCCGACTCGAACACGGGTCGTCGAACGATCTGCCGTGAACCGTGACTGTACGAGCGTCGCCTACATGGCTTTCCGAGCGGCCGCGCCGGGCGGCCAGCCTTGACGATCATCGATCAATGAATGAAAATCATTCGCATTCGCACTCCGGAAAAATGCTATAGCGCGTCAGGGGTCGTGTCGGTTCATTCGTATGCCCAGTCAGGGATCCTAAGGGGGGAACGTTTTGCGTCAATCATCTGCAACCACCGAATCAGGCAGGGCGCGGTTGCGTCGGCGCAGTGAACTGCTCATAGGCATGGCCGTGGCCGCGACGCTGTGTCCAACGATCGCTGTGGCGGCACAGGAAAACAACGCGCAGACGCGCCTGGCACCAGTTACCGTTCAGGCGGATGCGGTCATCGGCGCTGACGAGCCGACCGATGGTTATGCGACCGAGTCGAGCCGCTCTGCCACCAAGACCGATACGCCCCTGATCCGTACGCCGCAGACGGTGGATGTGGTCACCCGCGACCAGATCGAGGATCAGGGCGCACTGACCATCAACAATGCTCTGCGTTATACGCCGGGCGTGTTCACCGGCCTGGCCGGTTCCTCGTCGCGCCAGACCACGGTATCGCTGCGCGGTTTTCCCGGCGGTGATGTCAACAACACCTTCCTCGACGGTCTGCGTCTGCAAAACGATGCCGGCGCCTATGCCAATATCCAGATCGATCCGTTCTTCCTCGAGCGTATCGACGTGGTGAAGGGCCCCAGCTCGGTGCTCTACGGGCGTGCCCAGCCGGGTGGTCTGGTGAACTTCGTCACCAAGAAACCGCAGGCCGAACAGCAGGGGCTGCTGCGTTTATACGGCGGCAGTTTCGGCACCTTCGGCGGCGGTTTCGATATCACCGGCGCGCTGCCGGACGAAAGTATGGGCAGTTATCGCGTGGTCGCGAAAGCCGATACCTCGGACACGCAATACGACGTGGTCGAGAGCGAGAGCTACACGATCATGCCGGAGGTCAGCTTCAATCTGGCCGAAGACACCACGCTGCTGCTGCAGGCGTATATCCAGCGTGAGCCCGAAGGCGGTTTCCACGGGTCGGTGCCTTATGACCTGAGCGTGAGCAGCGCGCGCTTTGGTCGCACGGTCGACGACGAATGGGTCGACACGTCGAAGGATTTCGAGACGTTCGATCGCGATACCGATATCTTTTCCTACCAGCTCACCCATGCCGTCAATGACGACGTGACGCTGCGCTCGAAGGCCCAATACACCGAGGTTGATGTCGATCTCGAGCAGGTCTATCAGAACGGGTTTACCGGCAACGGTGCGGAGTTGCTGCGTTTCGCAACCGCCGCGAAAGAGCATTTGAAGGGTTTTTCTGTCGACAACAACGCCCAGTTCGATTTCGCTACCGGTGCGATCTCGCACACGCTGCTCGGCGGCTTCGATTTTCAGCGACGCGAAAACAGCGTGCGCTATGGCGGCGCCGCGGCCACCACGCTCGATCCGTTCAATCCGAACTACGACAACGCAGTCGCCGGTCAGGCGAGTTTCGCTCCACAGGATAATCGCGAGACAAGCCAGCTCGGTTTCTATCTGCAGGACCAGCTGGAATGGAACCGCTGGAATCTGGTGCTCGGCGGCCGTCAGGACTATCTCAAGCGTGAATACACCGTCGGCGGTGACGACTCGCGCGTACAGCGTAGCGACGACGCGTTCTCCGGTCGGGCCGCGCTGCTCTACGAATCCAGCTGGGGCGTGTCGCCCTATGTCTCCTACAGCGAGGCCTTCAACCCAAGCGCCTATGCGCCGTCCAGCGGGCAGATCTCGGATCCGGTCGACAGCGATCAGGTCGAGGTGGGCGTCAAGTATCAGACGTCGGGTGTAGAGGCGCTGTTTACACTCGCGCTCTATGATCTGACCCAGAAGAACGTCCAGCAGCGTACCGGCGTCACGCCGGTCATCTTCACGGGCGTCGGCGATGTCGAATCCAGAGGCGTGGAACTGTCTGCGCGCGCCGATCTCACCGACAGGCTGCACGTGATCGCCTCCTACAGCCACAGCGAAGTCGAGTACCAGGACAACGTCACCGACGACGGATTGAATGTTCGTGCCGGCAACACGTTCGTGCGTACCCCGGACGATCTGGCCTCGGCGTGGATGTCGTACGACTTCCCGCGCGGTATCAATGCGGGTGCGGGCGTGCGTTATGTCGGCAGCAGCTACGCCAACAGCGCCAACACGCGCAAGGTGCCCGATTACACGCTGGCCGATGCGTCGGTCAGCATGGAGCTGGGTGAATTCGTGAATGCGCTGGATAACACCACGCTGCGGGTCAACGCCAACAACATCTTCGACAAGGAATACGTCGAGGCCTGTTTCAGCGAGCTCAACTGCTATTACGGCTACAGCCGAACGATCATCGCGTCGCTCGACTACCGCTTCTGAGGCAGCCGAGGTCGGGCGCCGTGGCTGCGGCGCCAGACCCGTATTTCATTTATTCAGAAACGGGCGGCGAGACCTGCACTCAAGGGGCGGCGGGCATGTGTTTGTCTGGCCTGTTCGGCCTGCTACAAGCGCACGACTGCGCTGCTCCGCGCGGTCGATTTCGTCATCGAAGCGGCGATGACCGAAGGCCACCCGGCGTTCGTGGCCAACGATGGCCGGATCGGACCCGATTGCAGTGACTGTGCACGCGGCCCAGGAAGCCGACGACTTCCTGCCGGCTTACGAGGCCTTCATCAATACCGATTTCTATGTCGGCGTGTATCGACAGGGCGACGAAACGCCGACACGGGATTTCCGTTTTGATGTCATCACCAATTCACAGGATGGCCAGCCGTACGTGGCGGTGGCACCGGCGCTGGATCACCTGCACAAGGGCCAGGCCGAGAACGTGATACAGATCCGCGGCGCGCAGCTGATACGCGAGCTCGATCCCGCCGTGGGTATTCCGGTGAGCCTCGAAACCGGCGGTGCCATGGGCCCGACGAAGGAGAACGTGCAATAGCTGCGCGAGAGTATCCAGCCCGCCGAGTCAAGCGCGTACCGGCCCGATAATCGGGCCGGGCGTCGGCTGCCGCGGCCTGAAACATCCGGCACAACCCGCCCGCACGGCCCGACGGCTCGGCTGGCCTGAATCATCGCCGTGAGCGACGGCGGCTGACTCTAGCGCGGCGTGTCGGATACGCTCCGCTGTGCCACAGGCGCGCTGGTCAGGGTGATGCCTACCAGTACCACGATCGAAACAGGCAGCCCGACGTACACCGGATGCAGGCCCAGGGGATGCCCCAGGAACTGCCAGGCGACGGCGACCACCAGGCCCGACCACATCGAGGCGACCCCGGCTGTTGGCGTCACGCGTGACCAGAACAGCCCGAACAGTACCGGGGCGAGAATGCCCGACACGAGCATCGCCGTACCGACGACCCAGAGCGTGACGAGCTTGGGGATATACAGCGCCAGCAGCGTGGCGATGATGGCGGTCAGGCCGACCGACAGTTTGCTGTAGGCCAGCATCCGGGCGCTATCGGGGTTGTCCAGGCGCGGGCGGATGATGTCGTTGACGATCGATGCGCTGCCGGCCAGAAAGAACGAGTCGGCACAGGAGATCACGGTCGCCAGCAGGGCCAGCACCATCACCACAACCAGCGGGAAAGGGAATACCGCCGCCACCGTCTGGTAATAGATCAGCCCGGGGTTGTCGGTTTCCAGCTGCAGGCCGTAGCGGGCCATCACACCGATGGCCACGATCGCAAAACCAATGACGGTCTGCAGAGTGATCGCGATCCAGAAGCCGAACTGGATGGTGCGCATGGACTTGGCCGCCCAGACGCGCTGCCACAGATCCTGTCGCACCATCTGATAGGCGCCGATGGTCAAAAGCGCCACTGCGACCTGGCCCGGCGGGATATTCAGCCAGCTCAGCTGATCGGCTTCGCCCAGAGTCTGTGCACGTTCGGCAATGGTGTCCCAGCCGCCGGCTGCCAGCAGCACGGCAAAGAACAGGATAAAGATACCGATGGTCTGCACGGTGCCGTGAATCGCATCCTGAAAGACCACCGATTTCAGGCCGCCCAGATAGGTCTTGATGGTGAGCAGCACCGCGCCGAGCAGGATGCCGTAGGTCATATCCAGTTCCACGGTCAGATTCAGGATCGTGGCCACCGCCACGAACTGCATGCCGGTGATCGCGCAGTACGCCACCAGCATTGACAGCGCCGTGGGAAAGCGCGCCCTGGGGCCGTAGATCGCGCTGGTGAAATCGCCGATGGTCACCAGCTGCCGTGTGTTGCCCATCTCGCGAATCGGCCGGATCATGAAAAACGCCATGAAAACCGACGGCAGCAGGATCACGATCAGCAGCCAGACCTGGCCCATGCCGAGCTGATAGCCCTTGGTCATGAAACCCAGCAGGATAGAGCCGCCGATCGCGGTGCCCACCAGCGTAAGGGTGATCGGAAAGATGCCAACAGAGCGCCCGGCCACGCTGTAGTCCTCGTAGGTCTTGACGCCGCGGTTGATGACGTACGACACCGCGACCAGAAACAGGAAGTACACGCCGATGATCACGGCAAGCACTGTTTGATCGAATTCGGAAAACATGGCCATGGATGGTTACCCCTGAGCGTGGCGAGGCGTCTACCACGCCTGATTGTTCTCGAAATGGACAAGCAAATACCGAGCCCGTAACGGCATTCCGCGCGTCGCGTGATGACGCGCTGTGTCGGCTTGTTGTCAAAAGCCGCCCGCCTGAATCACTTTGAACCTAAGCTGATCACGACCATGCCGGCCAATACTTTTTATTGCTATTATTTATGCCGTTTAGGCATGGTGCTGTATGAACTATCGTCGTCTGAGCTATTTTCTGGCCGTAGTCGATGCGGGTACGGTTACCGCGGCAGCACAGGCGATCCCGGTCGCTCAGCCGGCGCTCAGTCGCCAGATCAAGACACTCGAGCGCGAGCTGCGATTTTCGCTTTTCGAAAGCCACGGCAACCGTCTTGTGCTTACTGCCGCCGGCCGTGCATTCGTGCCGGCGGCGCGCACTCTCATCGCCCATACACGCGGGCTCGAAGGCACCGCCGAAACCTTGCGCAGCGGGCGGGTCGATTCGCTTACGCTGGCGAGTACGTCGGCCTCGGTTCGCAGTTTCATTGCCTCGTTCATCGCCACTACCACGCCGGCAGACCCGATCCTGCTGGTGCATGAAACCGGGCATTTCGATCTGGCGGATGCGCTGACGCTGGGCGCGGACTTCATCGTTTCGCCCGCACCGCCAGACCCGGCGCACGCGGTGTTCGCGCTCGGCCGTGTCGCACTCGCCGCGTTCGTGGCCCCCGATCACGCCTGGGCTGTGGCTGGTCGGCGTGAGATTACACTGGCCGAATTGGCGGCCGAGCGCGTCATCGTCCATTCGCACCAGAGCGTGAGCCGCCAGATACTGGACCAGGCGCTCAGCCGCGAACAACTCGGTTGGCGCGAGGCCCATGAGTGCGACGACGGTCAAACCATCCTCGCGCTTGCTGCAGCCGGCCAGGGCGTCGGTGTGACCACCGAGCTCTCACAGTTCGATGCTCATCCGATGCGTATCATCGCCGCCGGCACGAACGCGCAGCTAAAGGCCGGCGCGCTGGATCTACCTTTGCATGTGGCCTGGCCACCGGATCACTTCGCCGCCGACATTATCCTTGCGCTGGCCGGTCGGATTCGCGCCCATCTGGCCAGTCGTTATCGTTCGATAAGACCCGATATTGCTACGCCCATGCCGTAACGGCATGGACAAAGAAATATCATGGCATTGGACAGCATGGTGCGAGCCTTGGACACTCGAAGCCATACCGTTCACGCCTGATCGCCCGCGTGCAGTGTCCGCACCTGCACCGCCGACGACCGAGACCTTCGCCATGACTCAGTACGACACTCGCAGCGCGCCGCCGTCCCATGCCGGCCAGATTATCGTCGACTCGCTTGTCCGCCACGGCGTGACGCGCGTGTTCTCGGTGCCGGGCGAGAGTTTTCTCGCGGTGCTCGACGGCCTGTTCGATACCGCTATCGACACCATCGTCTGCCGCCAGGAAGGTGGGGCCGCCTATATGGCCGAAGCCCACGGCAAGCTCACCGGCGAACCCGGCGTGGCCATGGTCACGCGTGGCCCGGGCGCGGCCAATGCCATGATCGGAATCCATACGGCCTGGCAGGACGCCACGCCGATGATCCTGTTCGTGGGCCTTATTCCGGTCGCGGATCGCCGGCGTGAGTCGTTTCAGGAGTTCGATATCCAGGCGTGGTTCGGCACGCAGGCCAAGCGCGTGTTCGTGCTCGACGAGGCCGAGCGCGCGGCCGAGGTGATAGCCGAAGCTTTTTTCGCTGCGAAGTCGGGGCGGCCGGGGCCGGTCGTCATCGGGCTGCCGGAAGACATCATCCGGCAGACGGTGGAAACAGACTCTTATCCCGTACTTCCAGTCGCCGAAGGTGCGGTGTCTGCGGATGATCTGTCCGCACTACGCGATGCGTTGGCGAGCGCCGAGCGGCCCCTGATCTTCGCCGGCGGTCCGCGTTGGACGCCGGCGGCAGCAGCCGCGATCACGCGCTTTGCCGAAACTAACGGCATTCCGGTCATCCACGACTGGCGCGCCAGCGACCGTATCCCTTTCGATTCGCCCGTCAACGCCGGCTGGCTCGGCTACGGCCGCTCCGATGCCGCGGCGCGGTTGTTCGCCGATGCCGACGTGTTGCTGGCGATCGGTGCGCTGCCCACGGATGTGCCGACCGATGGCTACACGCTGCGCCAAACACCGGTTGCGATCAATTTCCTCGTCAATATCGACACCGCGCTGCTGGGACGAAGCGGCCCGGTAGCGCGACACATCATGGCCACGCCGGTCGCGCTGGCGGACGCTGTCGCCGACCTGGCACTGGATCGAATCCGCGACGACCAGCACTGGCTCGAAAGCGCGCAAGCCGTGCACACCAAGCGGTCGACGATTCCCGCCTACGACACACTGTCCGACACGGCTCCCGGCACCGCCCATATGACGCGCGTGGTCGGCGAGATCGTCGCCCGGATGCCCGATAACGGCATCTACTGCTTCGGGGCCGGCAACCATTGCTTCTGGGCCCAGCGTTATCTGCCTACGCGCGTGTTTCCCAGCCAGCTCAGCGTGCGCAACGGTGCCATGGGCTATAGCGTGCCGGCCGCGGTTGCCGCCTCACTGGAATGCCCGGATCGACCGGTCGTTGCCATTGCCGGTGACGGCGAATTCGGTATGAACGGCCAGGAGATCGCCACCGCTGTGCAGCACGGTGCGGCCATGCTCATCGTGGTGATGGACAATCGTCAGTTCGCCACCATTCGTGCGCATCAGGAAAACCATTATCCCGGGCGAGTCAGCGGCACCCAGTTGCATAATCCCGATTTCGCTGCACTGGCGCGAGCCTATGGCGGCATCGGCGAAACCGTCACCGACGACGAACAGGCGGCAGCCGCCGTCGAGCGCGCGCTCGATGCGGTGATCCGCCGTCGCAAGCCGGCCCTGATTCATGTGATCACCGACCAGGCACTGGATAGGCCCTGATTGCGCGTGTGCTATCAGCGCTCGGGCCATAACGCATCGCGCATAATGGCGTCATGCCGATAGACTTTTCGCACGCCAGGCCCGCGGCCGCATATGCCCAAACCCTGCACTTCCGATGGCAGCGTCTGGACGACATGACAGCGGGCGAGGCGCACCGGCTCATCCAGCTGCGAGAATCGGTGTTCGTGGTCGAGCAGGCATGCGCCTATCAGGAAGCCGACGATCTGGACTTGACCTGTTGGCATCTCACGGCGCTCGCGGATGACGAGATCGCGGGCTATCTACGTGTTGTCGATGCGGGCCATAAGTATCGGGAACCTTCGATCGGCCGGGTGTTGACCGCACCTGCCTATCGCCGACGCGGCGTCGGTCGTGCGCTGATGATCGAAGGCATACGCCGGACCCGCAACGCTTATCCAACAGCATCCATTCGTATCAGCGCACAGCAGTATCTTGCTGGTTTCTACGCCGAATTGGGATTTGAAGCGATGACCGCACCCTATCTGGAAGACGGCATACCGCATATTGAAATGTGGCTGGCGGGCGACGCGTGACATTTCGCATCGCAACCCACATATCGACCGTGCATCACCCCGCGATGCGCCGATAACGCCCCGCCAGACGCACTACCGTGGCGTACGCGGCGCGGCCACGCGCGGCCCGCGACTGGCAATGGCCACGCCGACGGCCGCAACCACCATGCCGCCGATCTGCAGCGTATTGAGTGTCTCGCCGAACAACAGGAAGGCGAATACAGCCACGACCGGCGGCACCAGATAGAACAACGAGGCCACGCTGGCGACCGAGCCGCGGCGGATGAGAAACAGCAGCAGCGAGATCGCGCCCACCGACAGGCCCAGAGACGACCACAGCAGGCCGGCCCAGGTCTGCCAGACCATTTCGAAGCGGCCGTTCTCCGTGAGCAGCACGACCGGAATCGTCACGATGGCGGCACCGATGAATTGAACACAGGCATTGGTGCGGATATCGGCGGTTGCGCCCGTGTGTTTCTGCCAGATCGTGCCGAAGGTGATTGCGAGCATGGAGGCGAACACGGCGATCAGCGGCGCCGGGGTGAGCTGGCCGATATCCACGGCCAGTCGTGGTTCAAGCACCAGCAGCGCGCCACCAAAGCCGAGCACGATACCGACCCATTTGCGCAGCCCCACGGTTTCGCCGAGCAGCGGAAAGGCCAGCACGGCGGTAAGCAGGGGTTGCAGGCCGACCACAAGGGCAGCGATGCCGGCCGGCAGGCCATCGCGTACTGCCCAGAACACGCCGCCCAGATATATGCCTTGCAGCAAGACCCCGGCGATCAGCGCGTTCGCCCATGCTCGGATATCGCGCGGCCAGGGTGCGCCGAGCGCGGCGGCGATCACGATGAACGCCACGATGGTCAGCAGGTAGCGGTAACACAGGAACGTAAGCGGGTCGGCATAGGGCGTGACCAGGCGCGCAGCTATGAAGCCGGTCGACCAGATCAGCACGAAGAATAATGGCAGCAGACGTTCTACCATCAGGGTTGCGCCGCGGCGATCCGTATCGAGCGGTTATTCTCGGAGGGCGAGGGCATCAATCGTTGCCGGCGCTGGTGGCCCAGTTGGGCATGAGATCGTTGCTGGGCTGTTCCTTGTCGAGCAGCTTGCGGGCGGTTTCGATGCCGGCGATCGGCAGGCCGGCCGCATCCAGCTTGCCGATCTGGACCAGCACCGAGGCCTGATCCCAGTAGAGATGCTCGTTGTAGAGCTTGTCGCCGCGGAAGGTGACAATCGCCACGAAGGGGATTTCCACGTATTTTCCGGTGGGTGCCACGCCCGGCAGCAGCCAGTCGATCTCGCAGTCGTGGGTGAAGCAAAGTACGAATTCGTCGACCATGCGGTCGACCCCGACCGTGCGCGAGATCGGCTTCATCTGCAGGTCGGCCGGGTTCTTCGGGATGAAATGGTGCTTGTAGAAGCGCTTGAGATCGGTATGGCCGGTGCCGCCGGTCATGGTCGGCACGTGGTTTACATACGGCTCGGCGACCATGGTCTTCATGGTCGCATCGACATCGCGGGCGGCGAATTCCAGCTCGAAGTGATGGTCGGCCAGCGCAGACAGGTCGTAGTTCGGGCCGAGTGCGGCTCGCAGCACGCCCAGCGTGCGCGTATGGGCCAGTCGCGCGGCACCCGGATTGTAGTGGTCGTTGCCCCAGCGGTTGAAGGCATGATCGGCGTTGTCGTAGACATGGATCTGCACGTTGGGCCGGTCGGCGCACGCACTGCGGATTCTGGCGATGGTTTCCGGCGGTGAGAATTTATCCACACCGCCGAAATGCAGCGCCATCGGGCAATTGATCTGGTCGGCCAGGTTCAGTGCGTCATCGATGCCCACGCCGTAATAGCCCACCGCACAGTCGACGTCGCAGTGCGCGGCGGCCAGGTAGGCCAGCTTGCCGCCCAAACAGAAGCCGACCACGCCGACGCCGCCGGTGTTATCTTCGGCGACTACGGCGTCCATCGCTCGCGCGGCAGTCACGGTGGCGCCGATATCAGCGATTGTCCGATCCATGTCCAGACGCTGGAAGTAGCCAAACGCCTGCTCGAAATCCTCCGGCGTATAGCCGAGTTCGATACCCGGCTCGAACTGATGGAACAGATCGGGTGCGATAGCGACATAGCCTTCCTCGGCGTAGAAATCGCAGACCTCGCGGATATGCCGGTTCACCCCGAAGATTTCCTGCAACACGATCACGGCCGGCCCGTGGCCGCATTCCGGCAGAGCGCGGTAGGCGTCGAAGCGGCTGCCGTCAGGGGCATCAAGAGTGATCGTGTCGGCGGTCATGGCGAATCCTATTGGCTTATACAGCGGCGTCGTATTATCGAGGCAGTCGCAGGGCGGTGCAAAGTCGCGCGCCGACGACGAGCGCAATCCGCTGAAACTATCAAATGAGCGGAATTTTGTATAAAGTGATCATATGATCAATGCATGGAAGCGTTCCCATGTCTTCACAGACGGCTCGACAACTCGACGCACGCCCGGATATTCACGACGCCCAGCTGCGCCGGCGGATGAGTCCGGGCGCGCTGCGAACGTGGTTCGGTATCGCCAGGCAGTGGGCGCTCACTGATATACAGGCCGCGCGCCTGTTGGGCACGCCGGCCAGCACCTATCGCCGCTGGAAACGCGCCCCCGAGGTGGCCCTCGACGTGGGCCAGATCGAACGGCTGTCGCTGTTGCTGGGCATCTACAAGAGCCTGGAAATGTTGCTGCCGCGTCCGGATGCGGCTGACGCATGGATCAAGCAGCCCAACAGCAACGCGATCTTCGGCGGCGTCGCGCCGCTGGAGCGCATGCTTGCCGGCCATATCGAGGATCTGTCGATAGTGCGCCGGCATCTGGACGCCGAGCGCGGCGGCTGGGCATGAGCCGGTCGCGAACAGATCGGTTCGCGCTGACCTGTATCGACTGGCGGCCTGGCTATCGTATCGTGCCGTCGCGTTTTCCGCCGCGCGGCCTGTTTGATCGGGTCGCCGATCCGGCTGATCTGGAGGCCACGATCGCGGTCGAGTCGCTGACCAACGATCGCCTGCGCGACGAGGTGGGCGATCTGTCGCTCGTGCCCAAGGACGAGCGTATGGTCGGGCCGGGCACGACACCGATCATGGCTGCCTTCACCCATCTCAACCCCGCAGGTTCGCGGTTCTCGGGTGGCTCGTTTGGCGTGTTCTATGCCGCACACAGCGAAGCGACCGCGGTGCGCGAGACGGTCTTCCATCGCGAGCGGTTTCTGGCCGACAGCGCCCAGCCGCCGATGACCGTCGAGATGCGGGTGTATCACGTCGACGTGGCCGGTGATCTGCGTGACCTGCGCACAGACACCATCGCGGCACAGCCGCTGCTCGACGCCGACGACTATAGTGCGGCGCAGGCGTTCGGCGGCGCCGACCGGGCCGACGGCAGCAATGGCATCGTCTACCCGAGCGTGCGCGACCCGGACGGTGAGTGCGTGGCCGTGTTTCGCCCGCGTGTGCTGACACCGGCCGTGCAGGGGCGCCATTTCGGCTATATCTGGAACGGCCAGCAGATCACCGACGTGGTCACGCTTGGCGATAGTGGTATTGCGCCCCACGGTTGAGCCCATCGCGCCGGCCCGCGGCCTGCGACAATTTGTCCTATCGGCGTAACCATCTGCTGCGGCTAGACTTTCGCCACCGTTTGTCTGAAGCCGTTGCCCATGTCTGTCTTACCGTTCCGGCGCGTGTCGCGGCGCGCGCTGTCTGTCGCCACCATGGGCCTGGTTGCGACTACGAATCCGGCTTTTGCGCAATCGGCGGCCGAGGCGACGGATATGCTGGCGCCGCTGACCATCGAAGGCCGGACCATCGAACCGGCGTTTCAGGGCGATACCGAAATCAGCAATCGATTGAACCTGGCGCCCGAGGAGACGCCGGCGACGGTGAATACGCTCACCAGCGAGACCATGGAACGTCGGGGCCTGCGTACCTTCACCGAAGCCGCTCGTACCCTGCCGGGCGTGACCGCCGGGAATATTCCCGGCTCGCCGGCTTCGCTGTCCATGCGCGGTTTTCCGCGGGGCAACGTCAGCTATCTGTTCGACGGCATGCGCGCGGCGGATTCCGAGTTGGTCGCCCGCGATTACGATACCTTCAATTTCGAACGCATCGAGATCCTCAAGGGGCCGGCGTCAGTGCTGCACGGCGATGGCGGCCTCGCCGGCTCGGTGAATTTCGTGACCAAGAAGCCGTCGCTTGAAGGCAACAGCGCCGAGGGCCTGGCCAGTATCGGCCGCTTCAATACGCTGCGGGTAGGCATCGGTGGCAATCGCGTGCTGTCGGATCGCGTCGCCGTGCGTGCGGATCTGTCGCACAGCCGCTCCGACGGTTTCATCGACGATACCGATTCGCGCACGACACAGTTGACGACAGGTCTGCTTTTCGAAGCCACCGATCGGCTGTCGTTGTCGGTGGCCTACGATTATTTCCGCGACAACTATGCCGCGTCCTATTACGGCGCGCCGCTGGTGCCGCGCTCGGTGGCGGGTGATCCATCGGGAATAGTCGATGCGCCGAACGGTTTCGTGATCGATGCGGCCGAACGCGACACCAACTACAACCCGCGCAACGCGGTGATGGAATCCGAGAGCCACTGGCTGCGAACGCGTGCCGCTTATACGATCAGCGACAACTGGGAGTTCATCAACGAACTGTCCTACTACACGGCCGATCGCAACTGGGTGGAAACCGACAGCTATACCTACAACGATGCAACGGGCTTGCTCGATCGCGCTACCGGCCGTATCGCCCACGATCAGGATTTCATCAGCGAGCGCGCCTATACGCATTTCGACGGCGATCTGCTGGGCCTGCGCAACCGTTTTACCCTGGGCGGCGAGTACAAGCATACGAATTTCAGCACGCCGCGGCGTTTCGGTAGCGCGACCTCGGTCGAGGTCCGTAACCCGGATCGTGGCAATGTGCCACGTGACACCGCGGCCAACTTCGCCACCCGCGTGGATTACGACAGCCAGGTCGACACGGTGGGCCTATTCGCCGAAAACGCGCTGAACCTCACCGATGATTTCATTGCCATCGCCGGCGTGCGTTACGAGCATATCGATCTGGACCGGCGGATCGACGACCTGAGCGCGGACACCACGGATCGTTTCGGGCGCTCGTTCGACCCGGTGTCGTGGCGGCTGGGCGCGGTGTACGAGCTGTCTGACGATGACCAGATCTATGCTCAGTTCAACCATGCTGTCTCGCCGGTGACCAATTTCGTGTTGTCGAACAGCGCTCGCGCCGAGTTCGATCTGTCCGAGGGTGACGCGATCGAAATCGGCATGCGTAATCGGTTCTGGAATGATCGCGCCACGCTGACCACGTCGCTCTACCAGATCAAGCAGAACGATATTCTCACGCGCGATCCGAACGATCCGCAGTTGACGGTTCAAGGCGGCAGCCTGCAATCGCGCGGCGTCGAGGTCGACCTGGGCGTGGACGTGACCGAGCGCTGGCACGTGGATGCCAGTCTGGCCGTGCTCGACGCCGAATACGCCGCGCTGGTCGACGGCAACGGCCAGAACCTGTCGGGAAACACCCCGATCAACGTGCCCGAGCGCGTGGCGAATCTGGCCTCTTATTACACGCTGGCGCGGCTGCCGTTCACGCTCGGCGCGGATGTCCAGCACGCCGGCGAGTTCTATACCGATCAGACCAATACGATTGAAGTGGATGGGCACACTATCTTTGGTGCGTCGGTCAGCACGCCGATGGCAGGCGGCACATTGGCGTTGCGTGGACGCAATCTGTCCAACCAACTGTATGGCGAATGGTCCGGCTATAGTTCCAGCCAGATCTATATCGGCGCGCCGCGCAGCGTGGAACTGGCCTGGACGGGTGAGTTTTGAGCACGACCTTCGTACAACCTGCGACCGTCGCCAAGGGGGTCGTGCGCCAATCCGGGCGCTGGTATGCCACGGTCTGGCGCTGGCATTTCTATGCCGGGCTGATGGTCGCGCCGTTTCTGCTGATTCTGGCGGTGACCGGCGCGATCTATCTGTTCAACACCGAGCTCAACGACGCCATTTATCCGGATCTGATGTTCGTGGACGCCAGCGCCGAGGCACTGCCGGCCAGCCGCTGGATCGACAGCGCCGAGGCGGCGTTTCCCGGATCCCGGGTGACCCGGATCGACACGCCGCGCGAGGCCGGTCGCAGCGCCATGCTGTTCGTCACACCGGCCGAGGGCATGCCAAGGCGCGTATTCGTGGACCCGACCACGGCCACGGTGCTCGGGTCGTTCGTCTACGAGCGCACGCTCGTGGGCCTGGCCGATACCATCCACGGCTCGCTGATGCTGGGCTGGTTCGGCGACGCCATCGTCGAGATTGCGGCCTGCTGGGCAGTGATCCTGATCGTCACCGGGCTGTATATGTGGTGGCCGCGGCGTGCCAGGACAAAAGGCGGTGTCTGGTATCCCAGAGTCGCGGCGCGCGGGCGGCGCTTCTGGCGTGATCTGCACGCGGTAACCGGGCTGTATGTCGCCGGGCTGATCCTGTTTCTGGTCTTCACCGGCCTGCCCTGGGCCGGTGTATGGGGCGGACAACTGCTGAGCCCCGCAATCGAGGCACTTGGACTGGGTTATTCCGGCGCGCGCACGCCCATCGCATCGAGCGCACAGCCGGATACGCGACTGACGGCCGCCGAGCGCGGTCGCGAGAGTCCCTGGGCGCTGGAGGGCGTCGCGCCGCCGACGTCCGCGGCGCATGCCCATCACGGCGGTGCCATGGCCGCTGATACCACGCTGGCAGGCGCGGATATCGGCGTCGATCGAGCGCGCCAGATTTTTGCCGCGCACGGTATGGACAGCAGCTACTGGCTGATGCTGCCGATGGGTCCGACCGGGGTCTACAAGGCACAGAGCTATCCGGATCGGCCCCAGGGCCAGCGCTCGCTGTTCGTCGATCGCTATAGCGGGTCCGTGCTGCGGGACGTCGATTTTGCCGAATATGGCCTGGCAGGTAGGGCCATCGAACTGGGGATCGCGCTACACATGGGTAACTATTTCGGGTTGATCAATCAGTTGGTGATGCTGGCAACGTGCCTGGCGATCATCGTACTCGTGGTGAGCGGCTTCGTGATGTGGTGGCGACGCCGACCTGCGGGACGTCTCGGCGCGCCACCCCGACGTGCGCCGATGCGTACACGCTATCTGGGCGCCATCGTGCTCACGATGATCGTGGTGCTGCCGCTCGCGGGTGCCAGTCTGGTCGCCGTACTCATCGCCGACCGTCTCATCCAGCGCCTACGTCTCGACACGACTGCAGCCGGCTAGAACTTGACCGGCTTCTTGTCGAGCTTGCGCTGCAGCGTGCGGCGGTGCAGGCCGAGGCTGCGTGCCGCTTCCGAGATATTGCCGTCATGTTCGGTGAGTACGCGCTGGATATGTTCCCACTCCAGACGCTTGAGCGACATGCGCTCGCCCGGTTCGGCCGCCGATTGCGGAGCGTGCTGGGTCAGGGCGGCGATTACGGTCGGTGCATCCACTGGTTTGGCCAGATAGCCGGCTGCGCCGCGCTGCATGGCGGTAACGGTTGTGGCGATACTGGCGTAGCCGGTCAGCACGGTGATGCGCAGCGTGGCGGTTATCTCCAGCAAGGGCTCGATCAGGTCGAGGCCGGATGTCTCGCAGTTCAGGTTCAGATCGAGCAGGACATGGCTCGGTGCCCAGTCCCGGGCCTGTTCGAGCGCGGTCGCAGGGTCGTGAGCAGTAGCGGTGGCCATGCCGCGCCGAGCAAGCGCGCGGGCCATGGTCGCGGCAAACGTCGCGTCGTCATCAACAATGAGCACGCGCATGGCCGGGTCGAGATCTTGGATACTCACGTGGGTATTGCCATGCCTTTGATCGACAGGCTGATGCGCGTGCGCGTGCCGCCGGCCGCCCGGCGTGCCAGATTCACCTCGCCGCCGATCCGCTCCAGGCTCACATGCGACAGGATCAACCCCAGACCCAGGCCGTCCTGCTTGGTCGAGAAACGCAGTCGCCCGGCGCGTGCGGTATCGGCGCTGGCGATACCGCGGCCGTTGTCGTCGATGACGATCTCGAGTCGGTCGTGGTGGCGCGATGCGGTGATGAAGACTTCGTGGCTGTCGTTGCTCATGGAGGCGTCGGCGGCGTTATTGAGCAGGTTGTTCAGCGACTGTATCAAGGGCGCCTTGTGGTGGATCATCGCGCTGCCCAACGTCGTATCGATATCCAGTCTGGCCTGGATTTCCGGGCGCATGAGCCGCCATTGCGCGATCGTGTGTTTCAGCCAGTCGTCGAGATCGGTCAGCTGCACGCCTGCGTCGAGCGTCGGCTCAGCCACGCTGAGCAGGCGCGTGATCTGGTGCCTGCATAGCGTGATCTGCTGATCCAGCACGGCCAGCTCATCGCCGAGCTCCTGGTCTGTGGCACGCGTTTCACGCAGTTCCGATACGATCGTGGCCATGGTGGACAGCGGTGTGCCGAGCTCGTGGGCCGCGCCTGCGGCCAGCGCCCCGAGTGCCGTGACCTGCTCGTTGCGTAGCATCTGCTCCCGTGCCGCCGCCAGCGATCGATCGCGGCGGCGTACGGTGGCCGCCATGCCGGTGACAAAGACAACCAGCAGACTTGCGCAGATGATGAACGTCGCCCACATGCCGAGCACGTGAATCGTGAAATTGCCGTGCCCGGAGCGCATCGGATACAGAAAACTGACAAGCAGAATCGTGTAGGCAACGGCTGCGAGCAGGGCGATGACCCAGGCATGGTGGCGCGGCAGACTGGCTGCGGCAATACCGATCGGGACGAGATAGAGCGATACGAACGGGCTCGCCGAGCCGCCGGCCCAGAGCAGCACCACGGTGAGGGCCAGAGTATCCAGAAACAGATGAGCAAGCAGTTCGACTTCTGTGGCCGGCCGCCCGCCCCGCAGGCTCAGGCCGATCACCCCGTTGATAACAGCCAGCACTGCGGAGATCGCCAGCAGCGGCAGCAGATCGAGCTCGACGCGTGGCGTGAGCGCGGCGGCCAAAGCGGCGCCGAGCACCAGAGCGATCCCGCCCCAGCGTAGCCAGTAGAGCCACGCCAGCAGCTTGACCGGGGTCAGTCGAAAGACAGCCTGCATGCTGCGATTGCCATTAAATCCAGCGTTCAGGATACCGTTCGGCGGCGTGCGCGTGCGCCTGCCGCGACAAAACGCCGCAGCGCATCATCGCCGTGGTCATCCTGGGGTTCAGTATTCCGGGTCAGGCCCGACGGTGCTCAGCCAGCGCTATGCCCCCCAGCACCAGGCCAAGGGCTACCACATGAAAGGCTTCAAGTGTCTCGCCCAGCAGTGCCACCGACAACAGCGTGCCGAAGATCGGGATCAGGTTGAGAAACACGCCCGCCCGATTGCCGCCGATCAACTCGTTGCTGCGGATGAACACGGTCTGTGCGATCAGACCGGGCACGAGGGCGGCAAACAGAGCCACGGCCCAGCCGCGCAGATCCGGCAGGATCGCGTTGTGGCTGGCGAACTCCCAGGCAGCGAACGGCATTGAACCGAGCCAGGCGGCGCCGGAGATGACGGCGATGAAGCTCAGCCAGTGCATGCGCGGCTTGATACGCAGGGCGGCCGTATAGCTGCCGTAGCAGAGAATGGCGACCAGCATGAGCGCGTCGCCGCGATTGAGTTGCAGCCCAAACAGCCGCGACAGCTCACCACCGGAGACGATCAACGCCACGCCTGCGACCGTGGTCACAAAGCCCAGCAGCTGGGCACCGGTCACGCGTTGACGCAGCACGAGGAAGTTGAGCGCGAAGATCACGCCGGGCATGCCGGCCTGTTCAATGACCACATTGATCGCGCTGGTGTGGTTCAGCGCGCTGTAGAGCGCGGCGTTGAAACCGGCAAAACCGATGACACCAAAGCCGACCAGCAGCAGCCAGTGCCGTCGGATCACCGGCCAGTCGCGCTTGAGATACGGCCAGGCGAAAGGTAGCGCGGCCAGAAAAGCCAGGCCCCACCGCATATGGGTGAGTAGCAGCGGGCTGACATGGCCGACCGCGAACTTGCCGGCGACGGCGTTCGCCCCCCAGGCCATTGTGGTGAGCACAAGCAGCGTATAGGCGCTGTAGGCTGCCGAAGGCCTGAGTCTGGCGCGTCGACCACGCACAGCAGGCGGATTGTGTTCACTGGACTGCTGAATGGGTCCGCCTGCTGTTCACCGCCGAAATGCGGCTGGAATGGTCGGCTGCTATTGTCGCCCGGCTTGGGGCAGTTGTGCCATGAACGCGGCCAGGCGTGGTTCGTACAGTGCGGCCGACAGGAACACCGTACCGTGCCCGGCGGTCTGCGCACTGCCGGGTACCTGATAGAACTGGCCGTGCGGAATCTGCTTGAGGCCGGCCTGCATTACGCCCAGTTCTTCCGGGTTGCGTTCGTCGTCGTCGGAATTGATCGCCAGCAGGGGCGCCTTGATCTTGCCGAGCTCAGCCGAGGGATCGAAGTCCTTGGACGACTTCCACTGATACAACGTGTCGTTGGCGTCGCCGACCTTGGCATCGGCCAGTTTTTCATCCACATAGGCGTCGGCTTCTTCGCCGGTGGGGCCCAGACGATGCAGACGCTGCGTGCCGCCGGACGACGCCAGCGCAAACCAGACCGCCATGGTGCGCAGATTCGGCGGCTGCTCGGTGTAGTTGCCGTGATTCCAGGCCGGGTCGGTGCGCACCGCGTCCACCATCATGCGGCGCAGCATCCAGTTGCGCCCGGACATCGGGCCGGGCAGTGACGCCATCGGTACCAGCGCGTCCATGTAGTCGGGGTGATATATCCCCCACAGCCAGGTCTGCATGCCGCCCATCGAATAGCCCATGACCAGCCGCAGGTGGCTGATGCCCAGACCCTGGTTGATCAGAAGATATTGCGCCTTGACCATGTCGTCATAGTTGTAGTCTGGGAAATCGGCGCGCAGTCCGTCCGACGGCTTGCTGCTGTCGCCGGCCCCGATCGCGTCCGGCAGGATGATGTAGTAGCGACTGGCGTCCAGCGCCTGGCCGGGCCCGAACAGCGCGTCGGCAAAGCCTTCGCGCAGCATGCCGTTACCGGAACCGGTGGTGCCGTGGAGCATGAGCACGGGTTCGCCGTCCGGGTCGCCCACGGTGGCGTAGTGGATTTTCAGCTCGTCCAGATGCTCGCCGTCATGGAACGTGAAGTTCTGTGCAACGAACTCGTGCTGCACCGGGTCTGGATAGTTGGCAGCGAAAGCCGGCGCGGATAGCGCCAGAATAAGAATAATGAACCCGCAAAAGCGAGGAGCGGATATGGCATGCATGGCGGGGCCGACAACGAGTTGTACCTACAGCAGTAACCCTGATGTGGCGGGTTGCCTACTCAACCTTAGTGTTAGAGCCGGTTGGCGTCGTCGACTCACCGATGAAGCCGCCGGACTGCATATGCCAAAGCCGTGCATAAAGCCCGTTGGCCGTGACCAGCTCGGTGTGAGTCCCGGATTCGACGATCGCGCCGTCGTCGATCACGATCAGCCGGTCGAGTTCGGCGATGGTAGACAGCCGATGCGCGATCGCGATCACGGTCTTGCCGGTCATCAGACGATGCAGATTGTCGGTGATGGCGGCCTCGACTTCGGAATCCAGCGCCGAGGTGGCCTCGTCCAGCAGCAGGATCGGCGCGTTCTTGAGCATCACGCGGGCGAGTGCCACACGCTGGCGCTGGCCGCCGGAGAGCTTCACGCCGCGTTCGCCCACCATGGCCTCGAGCCCGCGCCGGCCCTGCGAGTCGACCAGATCGTCGATGAAATCGCGCGCATGGGCGGCAATGAGCGCCGCTTCCACCTCGGCGTCGCTCGCATCCGGCGCCCCGTAGCGCACGTTGTCGCCCACCGAGCGGTGCAGCAGGGCGGTGTCCTGCGTCACCATGCCGATACTGGCGCGCAGCGAGGCTTGGGTGACGTCGGCGATGTTCTTGCCGTCGATGGTGATTGCACCCGATTCCAGATCGTGAAAACGCAGCAATAACGACAGCAGCGTCGACTTGCCGGCGCCCGAACGTCCGACCAGCCCGATCTTCTCGCCGGGCGCGATATGCAGCGACAGATCCTCGATCACACCGGTACCGCGGCCGTAGTGAAAGCCGATGCGATCGAACACGATCGCGCCGTCGCTCACCTTCAGTGAGCCGGCGTCAGGTGCATCGATGAGGGTCTGCTGGGCCGAGAAACTGGCCATGCCGTCGCGCAGCGTGCCGATGTTCTCGAACAGCTGCGAGACCTCCCACATGATCCACTGCGCCATGCCGTTGATACGCAGCACCAGGCCGATCGCTGCGGCAATGGCGCCGGCACTGATCAACGCCGACTGCCAGAGCATGATGCCGAGCCCGGCCACTGCGATCAGCAGCAGCGAATTGAGCAGATACAGGCTGGCATAGAAGCCGTTCACCTGGCGCATCTGGGCGTACACCGTGGCCAGAAACGCCTGCATGCTGGTGCGTGCATAGTCGCCTTCGCGCTCGGTATGGGCAAACAGCTTGACGGTGGCGATATTGGTATAGGCATCGACCACGCGGCCGGTCATCTCGGCGCGGGCATCGGCCTGGCGCTCGGCCACGCGTCCGAGCCGGGGCACGAAATAACGCAGCAGCGCGGCGTAGCCGATCAGCCAGAACAGGAACGGTACAGCCAGCCGCCAGTCGGCGCTCGCCACCAGCACGACCACGCCAGTGAAATACACCGCGACGTAGAGCATGACGTCCAGAAACTTCATCACCGTCTCACGCACCGCAAGGGCGGTCTGCATGAGCTTGGTGGCGATTCGCCCGGCGAAATCGTCCTGGAAGAAACTCAGCGACTGGCTGAGCAGCCAGCGATGGGTGGCCCAGCGAAACCGCATGGGAAAATTGCCGGACAGTGCCTGAAACGTGATCAGCCCTTCGACGAATACCAGCAGCGGCAGGGCGACGAGCACGACGACTGCCATGCCCGTGAGCGCCAGGGCGTTATCGGCGAGGAAGGTCTCGCGCGGTGAGTTCGCGAACCAGTCGACGATATGGCCGAGAAAGGCGAACAGCGAGACCTCGATGACCGAGATCGCCGCGGTGAGTAACGCCATCGCGAGCAGCAGCGGCCAGACCGGCCTTGCATAAAAGACGATATAGCGCAGCAGCCCGTCGCGCGGCGGTGTACGGCCATCGTCCGGGAAAGGTGCAACCAGGCGTTCGAAGAAGGAAAACATCCGCGGTATACGCGTTTTCACGCGGGGTCGTTGCGATCAGCGCGGCAGTCTAACCGGTCCACGATAACGCTTGTCGGTAGGCCCACTTTGAGCGTGCCGGTCATGGCCAGCACGTTCTGCCGGGTGACTGGCCTCGACTGCAGCCGGGCCTATTCACCGATCTGGCTCGCCGGAATGGCGCTGCGCATGCTCGCATGGCCATCGCCTGCGCGGTAGTGGTCATTGATACGGCCTGTATAGAGCGTGTGTGACGCGGCTGTCTCGCCGGCTCGTTCGGCGGCAAGTGGCTTGCGCATGCTCGAGCGCGGATCGTCGCCCATGCGCTTGGTCGAGCGCTGAAACGGCGCCGAATACACGACATGGTTATAGGCGGTCTCGCCGAGTTGATCGGCCGGAGTGGCGCGACGCATGCTGGAGCGCCAATCGTCATGGGCGCTGTGCGCGCCTGGATTGGCGAGCGTCGTGCATCCGGTAACTGTCAATACGGCAGTCGCAAGGACGATATACCGTAGTAGTGCGGCAGGTGATGTCATGGCCGGGTCCTCATAGGAAAAGCGTGTATGAATGAGCGCATAAAATTCTATGCAACATACATGCAGTTAGATAGCGCACAATCAAGTGCTGCAGTGCAAAATATTTCCGGGAAACGGCCCACCACATGCCTATGCGACTTTGATGCGACGCATGTAGCGGTGCCCATTCGAGTGTGGCGGCGGGTTTCGCAGGCAGGCGGGCTGGATATCGACCGGTTATTCGCACGGCGCCGGGCGGCACGAGTGCCTACGAGGGATCGTCGTGCCTGCGGTCGGTTTCGTAGGCTACGAGGCGCGCGACCGCCATAGCGAACCTGGAGCGATATCGCGGGCGGGGCCGCAAGGTGAATATGTGGCCAGGATATTCAGATCGGCAGAGCGATCACTGGAGAGTTCGTAACCAACGCGAAGCTGGAACACCGCCGCGCCGTACGCGACGACGACGTCGGGCAGCGCTCGGTAGCCGTCAATACCGGTGAGCCAGGCGATGTGCGCGTCTATGTACAGGGGCGCGGCTAAGGCTCATACGGCGATGAGCCTGGAAATCAGACCGTGGCGCGTCGTGTAGCAACCTGGCCCAGCGCATAGCTGGCGCCGACATACACCACCAGTGCGGCCACGATGGCGTTGATCGGCGGAATGCCGGGCAACACGTTGGCCGCACCGAAGCCGATGGCCCAGGCGATAATGGCGGTCCAGTTGACATCCTTGAGTCGCGCCGCGTCGAGGGCCGCATAGCGCCCGCGTGCAAGGATGAAGAAATCAGCGAGCAGGATGGCGCCGATCGGCGGCAGCGCCGAGCTGAGGAAGCCCAGCCAGCCCACGAAGTTGTTGTATAGCCAGAGCGCGGCCAGCGTGCCGATGGTGCCGTTGACCAGCACAATCCAGTGCTTCGGCCAGCGGGTGATATTGGAAAAACCCAGCGACGACGCATACAGCGCGTTGTCGTTGGTCGTCCAGATATTGAGCCCGAGCACGATGATCGCCGGGATGATCAGCCCCTGGGCAAAAAGCACCTGCGAAATATCGGCCTCGCTGTAGACCAGTGCGCCCACTGCACCAAAGGTGAACATCAGCGAGTTGCCCAGAAAGAAGGCGATCAGCGTTGTGCCGACGCCGATGGCCGGTGTTTTCGCAAACCGCACGAAATCGGGCGTGAGCGTCGCACCGCTGATGAACGAGCCGATACAAGCCGTGAGCGCGACCGCCAGGGTCAGTGAGTTTTCGGGCTGGATGGCGGCGAGCGCGTCGAGTCCGCCGGCGGAATTCACGGCCATGCCGACCGAGAGATTGCCCAGAACAAAGATGGCAGGCACCGCGATGAAGCTGAGCACGGCCAGCGCCTTGAAGCCCAGATACGCGGTGGCGGTCATCAGCACGCCGGCCACCCCGATCAGCAGATAGATATTGGCGCCGGTGGCGGCCTGTACCGGCAGTGCGAACATGACAACGCCCACGCCGAACCAGCCGACCTGGGTGCCGCCAAGCAGCCCCGAAGCCAGCCAGGAGCCGCGTACGCCAAACGCATAACGGCTGAGTAGATGCGTGGACAGGCCGGTACGACTGGCGATGAGTGCCAGCAGCGCCGCATAGATGCCCAGCACCAGGTTGCCCAGCAGCACGACAACGGCAAACCGTATCAGCGTCAGCCCCTCGCCCAGCGTGCCGCCGGCCCACATGCTGGCCGAGAAGAAGGTGAAGCCAAGCATGACCGACAGCATGGTCCAGAACCCGCGTCGGGCCGCTGCCGGGACCGCGCTCAACTCGTAGTCCTGGGTCGTGGCGTCGCTGTTACTCATGAGCGTGTATTCCGATAGAGGCCCAAACCTCGCTCATGAAAGCAAAATCCGGGCCGCTATGCACTACAGGCGTGAAATCTGCCTGCACGGCGTCGGCACAGTCATCAGAACAGCCGGTTCGGCAGCCACGTTGCGATAGACGGGAATACCATCACGATGGCCAGCCCCACGAGTGCGACAAACACGTACGGGATCACCGACCGATAGATATCCTGCATGCTGATCGAGTCCGGCACGACGCCTTTCAGATAGAACAGATTGAAGCCGAACGGCGGCGTCATGTAGCCGATTTCCATGTTGATCACGAACAGGATGCCGAACCAGATCGGGTCGAATCCCATGCCGGTGACCATCGGCATGAACACCGGCAGCGTGATCAGCATGATACCGATCGGATCAAGCACCATGGCCAGCAGGAACAGGATGACCATCATCGCGACGATCGTGCCCCAGGGCCCGCCCGGGATATTGCTCATCAGCCCTTCGATGAGCGCCTGCGCATCCATGCTCTGGTAGGCCGCGCTGAAGGCGTGGGCCGCGAACAGGATCCAGATGATCATGCCGGTGAGCGAGAACGTGCGCAGTGCAGCGTCGTTGATCAGAGGCCAGGTGAGCTTGCGGTAAGCGGCTGCCGAGATCAGTGCGCCGAGTACACCTACAGCAGCTGCCTCGGTCGGCGTGGCGATGCCGAACATGATCGAGCCCAGCACCATCACCACGATCATCAGCGGCAGCAGCACGGAACGCAGGGCGCGCAGCTTGTCGGGCCAGTTCGCGCGCTCCTCGGGCGGCAGCGCCGGGGCCAGCTCCGGCTGAAGCCAGCAGCGGATGAAGATATACAGAGACACCAGCACCACCAGCAGAACGCCCGGCAGTACGCCCGCGGCAAACATCTTGCCGACCGACACGCCGGTGATCGTCGAATACAGGATCATGATGATGCTGGGCGGGATCAGAATGCCCAGGCCGCCGCCGATGTTGATCGCGCCCAGCGCCATATGCTTGTCGTAGCCGCGTTCGAGCATCGACGGCAGGGCGATCGACCCCATGGCCACCACGGCCGCGCCGCTGATCCCGCACATCGCGGCGAAGATCGCACAGATGAACACCGTGCCGATCGCCAGCCCGCCGCGCGTGCCGCCCGACCACAGATACATCATGCGGTAGAGCGAGTTCGCGACCCCGGTGCGTTCTAGCACCATGGCCATGAACACGAACAATGGAATGGCAACGAGCGTGAAGCTCTCCATCGTGCCCCAGATCTGGGAGGCCACGAGATAGAACGAATCGATTCCCCATGTGAAGTACAGGAACACGACCGATACGCCGCCCAGCACGAAGGCCAGCGGCAGCCCGAGCACGAGAAAGAAGATCAGCGCGCCGAAGAACAGCAGGGTGGTGAGTTCGATGCCCATCAGTGCGGTGCCTTGTGCTGGCCGTCGTCGCCATGACTCGGGTCGCTTGAGCTGGCGTCATGCTGGTCATGGGTTATCGGCGGATACCCACAAGCGATGACGATATCCTCCAAGAGCTTTGCCAGGCCCTGCACAAGCAGCAGTACGGCGGCGATCGGAATCATCGCCTTGAACGGATAGACCGGTGGATTCCACGACGAATACGAGGTTTCCATGTTCTGGATCGACTCCCAGGCGATCTGACCACCGAAGTAGACGAGCGCGCCGGTGAACAGAAAGAACAGGATGGATGTGAAGATATCCAGGCCCGCGCGAGCGCGCAGCGGAAGCGCCGAATACAGCAGGTCAACGTTCACGTGCCCGCGATGCGCCAGCACATAACCGCCCGACAGCAGTCCGTATATGCCGAACACGAACTGGGTCAGCTCGGTGGTCCACACGGTCGGTGCGTTGAGCATATAGCGATAGAAAACGCCCAGCAGCAGCACCGCGAACAGCACGAAGATCAGCAGTGCGGCGGCCCGGCCGATGAATTCGTTGAGCCGGGTGATGGCCTTGATGAAACCGTAGACGATCGACATCGCTTACTCCACGAAAAGACGGTGGCCAGGTCAGGCCGTCGCGACGCGACGCCGACCCCGGATCAACGGGGTCGGCGTGGCTTTGGCCGTTTTCAGGATGCTTCGATATAACCGAGGTTGGCGAGCATCTTGCGCAGCCGGCTCAGCGCTTCGGCCGCGTTGTCGCTGCGCTTGCCCATCTCGTTCCAGGACTTCTGGGCGATCTCGGTCAGCTTATTCTGCATTTCCGGCGGCAGCGTGTTGATCTTCACGTCGTGGGTAGCCATCTCCTTGGCGAGCGCGAGCTGTTCCAGATACTGATACTCGTTGGTGCGATACCAGAACTGCTCGTCGAGCGCGTCGCGAACGGTCTTGGCGTCGGCGTCCGAGAGCTTGTCCAGCGCCTTCTGATTGATGATGAACACGTCGGTACCGGCAATGTTGAGCGCGGGCTTGACGTGATACGGCGCGACCTCATAGAGGCTCATGCTGGATGCGCCCTGGGCTGCGCCCCAGTGCGCGCCGTCGACCACACCGCTCGAGAGTGCGGTGTAGAGCTCGCTGCCCGGAATATAGCTGGCCGAGGCGCCGGCATCGGTCAGGAATGTCGCGAGTACGCCCGATGAGCGGATCTTCAGGCCCTTCAGGTCGGCCATGCTCTTGATCGGTTTGTTGACCACCATCTCGGTCGGATAGACCTTGTCGGTGGACCAGTAGACGCCGTGCTCGGCGGCCTCGGCGCGCAGCATGTCCTCGAAACCCAGGCTCTTGTGGAAATAGGCGACTTCCCAGACGTTACGGAACGCAAACGGCAGGCCGGATGCGATGCCGGCAAGGCTCATCTGGTTCTGGGCATAAGCCGGCGAGATGGTTCCCATCTGGATGATGCCGCGCTTGACCGCGTCGAACGTCTGTTCGCCCTTGAACAAGGCCCCGGCAGGGTAGAGCTTGAGCTTGACGCGGCCGTCGGTGCGCTCTTCGATGATGTTCTTGATGCGTACCAGGCTGCCCTCGTAAGAACTGCTGGCCGTGGGCCAGTGCGACTGTACGCGCCAGGTTGTGCTTTGCTGCGCGCTGGCGGTGCCTGCGAACAAGGCAGCGGTGGTCAGGCTGGCGGTCAGTGCGATGGCGATAAGCCCTCGGCGTACGGCCGGACGGGTCGATGGTCGGTTTAACAGGTCCATAAGGCTCTCCACGTGCGTTTGTTGTTATCGAGCGGTGACATGAACACTTCGTCTGCGAGCAGAGTACCGATGGAGTGTTCGCTTAGTGAAATCGAGTTTCACAAAGTTAGCACGCGATGCGTGGACGACACGACTGTCGCTGGCAGATGCACAGAGCAGGAAACACAAGTTTATACAGCGTGTTGGGTTGTAGCAGAGCAAGAGCTATACGAGATAAGACTAAAGTCGTATACGGTATTCGAGCGTCAAGCGGGCCGGCCGCTACGCGTTTGTCCTGCCAGTGCTCAAGTCCCCTCGGCTGGCATCGTCATTGCCAGCGCACGCATGATGTCGGCGCTATCAGCTCTGTATGGGCGCGACGATCAGCGGTTCGACGTCAGCCGGACAGAACGTGGCCGGTAGCGCTCTGCGAAGCGACTCTCGAGCGCTTCGACAAGGGGCGCGTCGTACATGCGCACATATAGATTTGCAGGAAAGCGTGCGGCGTAGTTCTGGTGCAGTGTCTCCGCCACATGGAACGGCAATGCCGGGATCACCGTTGTTGCAATGCTCCGGTGAAATACAGCGGACGCATCAAGCTGATCGATATAAGCGCCGGCCAGGCGCGCCTGCTCCGGCGAGACAGCAAAGATCGCAGACCGATACTGGCGGCCGATGTCGGGTCCCTGGCGATCTAGTTGGGTGGGGTCGTGTGCCACCGAGAAAAAGATCTGGAGCAGGTCGGTGTAGCTGATCACGCCCGGATTGAAGGCGATGCGTATCGCTTGGGCGTGCCCGGTCTTGCCCTCCGAGACGTAGCTGTAGGTCGCGGTCTCTGACCGCCCGCCGATATAGCCGGAGACGACATCCTCCACGCCGCGCACGTGCTCGAACACCGATTCCATACCCCAGAAACAGCCGCCCGCGAATATCGCGGTGTGCAAAGCGTTGGTATCGGTTGGCGATGGATCATGCAGGCCGGTTACGGCGCGCGGCAGATCCACCCCGCCGGGCAGGGCGTTGATCGCCGTAATCCCCGCCAGGCCAGCGACGAATAACACAGTGCACCACAGCAGGCCTGCCCGTTGCGGCACGAGGCGTGTCACGCCGACTCGCTACCGGCCAAGGTCAGGTCATGGGCAGCGGCAGGCTCATCAGGCATTGGCGGTTGGTACGAAGCGCAGTGCGACCGAGTTCATGCAATAACGCAGCCCGGTGGGGCGCGGGCCGTCGTGGAAGACATGCCCCAGATGCGCGTCGCAGCGCTTGCAGGCAATCTCCGTGCGCCGCATGCCGAAGGTGGTATCGGTGTTCTCGCTGATGTTCTCGGCGGCAATCGGCTGCCAGAAGCTCGGCCAGCCGGTGCCGGAATGAAACATCGTGGCCGCGTCGTAGACCGCCGTATCGCAGCAGATACAACGGTAGATGCCCGGCTGATCAGGTTTGTCGTAGTCGCCGCTGAAGGGTCGCTCGGTGCCCTCCTCGCGGGTGACACGATAAGACGCGCTCGACAGCTGTTTTTTCCACTGGGCTTTTGTCTTCTCGACCTTGGGCAGCGTTTGTTCGCCCACGCGCGCACCGTCGTTATCGAAGATCACCAGCCTGACGCTCGCCGGATCGGCGGCCGCCGCGATCCGTGCCCATCCGATCGAGCCCAGGGCAAGCAGGCCGCTACCCACGGCAGCGGTCTTGAGAAGTTGTCTGCGACTGTGGTTGATCATTGGACGTACTCCTTGGCCAGGTTCCGGCCGACGTTCGGGCAGGGTGCCGGATCGGGGCGGGTACCGATCAGATACCGGCCCACCATTCATAGCCGCGGTCTTCCCAGTAGCCGCCCATGCCGCCCTGGATATCGGCAAAATCCTCGACCAGTTCCAGACCCACGACGTACTTGGCCATCTTGTAACCGAGTTGGCGCTCCGCGCGCAGGCGGATCGGCGCGCCGTTGGCCACCGGCAGGTCGCTGCCGTTCAGGCCATAGGCGAGCAGGGTCTGCGGGTGATGTGCCGTGACCATGTCGATACTTTCGTAGTATTTCACCGGGCCGCCGTAGGTATTGTCGGCACAGTGGAAGACCACGAAGCGGGCCTTGTCCTTGGGCCGCACCTGATCGAGCACGGGGCCGAGCACGGCCCCGGTCCACTGGCCGATACAGCTCCAGCCCTCTACGCAATCGTGGCGGGTGATCTGGGTACGCGACGGCATGGCCTTGAGCTGTTCCAGCGAGAACTCGGCAGGCCGGTCGACCAGGCCATTCACTTTCAGCCGATAGTCGGCGAAGTTGTTCGCGGCCATCTGCTGGTAGTCGTCGTTTTCCGGATTGGTGGTGCCGTTGGCGCGGAAGGTGTCAGCGATCATGGATTCGTCGAACTCGCGCGCCAGTGCTTCGCGCGAGGCCACCAGCCGCTGTGCATAACGCGTCAGCCACTGGGTGTTATCCAGGAAGCCCTGCACCTGCTCGTTGCGCGACAGGCTGTCGCAGCCGGTCAGAGCGGCGGTTGCGCCGATCGCGCCCAGGCCGGTGATCAGGCGCCGGCGGCGCGGATCGGGAAGTATGAGTTTACGATCAGCCACGGGTGCGATGCTCCGTATGGGTCGGGGTCTGCTTGATGCGATAGCCGCCGGTGATCATCGAGCGCAGGTTGTTGAACACCCCCGATACCAGCACCAGCAGGATATGCACGACGAAGAATGCGAGCAGCGCGAACGCACAGAGAAAATGAATCGTGCGTGCGCTCTGACGGCCGCCAAACAGGTCGAGCAGCCACGGCCAGGCCGCGTTCATGGTGGGCGACATGGTCAGCCCGGTGAGAATGACCAGCGGCAGGATGCCGAACAGCACCAGAATATAAGTAAGCTTCTGCAGGCCGTTGTAGTCGCGTTCGTGATCGAAACGGAACCGCATGTGATGCCAGATCGTCGCAGGCAGTGTCTTCAGCTGCGTACCGGTCGGGAAGATCATGCGCCGGCGACGTCGGCTGATGAGCGTATACAGCAGATACGCCAGCAGCGACGGCGCGAATATCCACGCCGTAGTGAAATGCCAGTTGCGGCCCATGCCGAGCCACTGGCTACTGGGCAAGGTCGCCCAGCTGGGAAATCCACGCTGGGTCGGCTCGCCGTCCAGATCAGACAGGCCGAACACGCCGGTCGTGGTGAACTGGTGGCCCAGCACACGCACGGCACCCTGTGGTTCGCCGTCGGGGCCACGGAATGCGCCCATGGCCAGCAGCGGCGAATCGAAATGCGAGGTATCGCCCCAGTACAGCGCCGGATGCGCGTTGAAGATCTGCAGCCCGCTCATCAGCAGCACCAACAGACAGATGGCGTTGAGCCAGTGCCAGGCACGCGTGGCCCAGCCGTGGCGCTTGACCACGGCGTCTTCGCGCTCGCCTGCGGCCTGTGAAGAGTCGGGGGTGGAATTGTTCATGGTAGGCCTTGAATGGGAAAAACCGCTGGCAGCCCGGCGGCTGCCAGCGGGAAGCCATCATTACATGCTGTCTTCTTTGTCTTTCATGTCCTTATCGTGCGACATGCCGTTGTCGCCTTTCATGGCGTCGCCTGACATGGCATCGTCCTCGGACATCTTTTCGCTCTTCATCTTGTCATGGGACATGCTGTCGTCGTGCTTCATGCCCTGCGGGTGACCTTCTGCAGCCTTGTTATCCTGCATGCCGGTCGTGCTCTGGCTTTCGGACATCTTGTCGTTGTCCATGGCGCTTGCCGATACCGCCCAGAGCAGGCTCGTCGAACAGATCAGCGCGGAAAGGATCGCAACGGTTCTTGATTGGCTTTTGACTGACATCTCGCAATCTCCTGATTGTGGTTATTTGCACTCCGACAACGGTACGGCACGAAGCCGGGGTTGGCGGATACCGTATCGAGCGATACGGCTGGACTTGACATTACGAGGCGCCCGTCGATCAATCATCACAAATCGATCACGGATTGGAGGCGAATCGGTGACGATGCGTGTCGTGTGGATGAATTCTCACCAATCCCGTGCGCAGTTATCATTTTGTGATGAGCCAACCCGGCGCGCGCATTAGACTTGGTGGCATGACTCCGCCCGTGCTGCCAGGCAATCCATGAGTGCATCGATACTATGCGTCGAGGATGATCCGGATATCGGCCGTCTGCTGATGGCTATATTCGGCGACGCCGGGTTTGCAGCCGAATGGGCGCGGACCGGCGAGGAAGCGCTTGAACGCTGGCCCCAGGCCTCACTGGTGGTGCTCGATCTGATGCTGCCCGGCATCGATGGCCTGTCGGTCTGCCGCGAGATCCGTGCACGGGACAGCGCGTTGCCATTGATCATGCTCACCGCCAAGGCCGGTACCTCGGATATCGTGCGCGGGCTCGAGATCGGCGCCGACGACTACATGACCAAGCCGTTCGAGGCCGCGATCCTGCTGGCACGTGTCCAGGCGCTGCTGCGCCGGCGCAGCGAGGCCACTGGGGCCAATGACGCCGTGGCCGCTGCCACCCCGCTGGTGTTTGGCGATCTGGTTATCGACAGCGCCGCCCACCGTGCATCGCTTGGCGGCGAGCCGCTCGCGCTCACCGCCAAGGAATTCGCGCTGCTGTCGCTGTTTGCGAGTCATCCCGGCCGTGGCTTTTCACGCGGCGAACTGCTGGACGAAGTGTGGGGGCCAGAGTTCGACGGCTTCGACCACACCGTCAATACTCATATCAACAGGCTCAGAGGCAAGATCGAGGCGGATCCGGCCGAGCCGCGCTATATCCATACCGTATGGGGCGTGGGCTACCGGTTTGCCGACGCGGTGAGCGAAGCCGTGCGTACGCGTAGACGCCAGGACCCCGACCAGCGCCAGGGTGCAGCGCGCAAGAGTGCGGATCTGGGCGCCACCGAGGGTTCTGACCAGAGCGCCGACCTCGACGCTGACCCAGGCAAGCACTCATGAGCGACGCGCCGGCGCGCCTGGCCGGTGGGCTGCGTACGCTCTGGCACAGCCTGTATGCGCGTATTGCGCTCGTTTATCTGGCGAGCCTGCTGGCGCTGTCGGTAGCGACCGCGTGGATTGCGGTCAGCCAGTTCGATCAGCTCGGGCGTGAGTTCCAGCAGCGCATGCAGATCGACCTGGCCGAGAATCTCGTGCAGGTCATGCGCGAGCCGCTGGCGGCCGGGCCGGGCAGCGTCGCGGCAATCGAGGCCGCGCGTCTGATCCTGTCGATCAATCCGTCGCTGTCGCTCTACGTGGTGGATCGCAACGGTAATGTAGTTGGCGACTATGCCCGGGCCGACTGCGCCGACAAGGCGCATATCGACGTGAGCGCCATCAACAGGCTGCTCGGCGAAGACCCGATGCTGCCGGTGTTCGTGACCGCCCCCTGTGGCGGTCAGCCGAGCGTGTTCTCGGCCGCACGAGTGGCCTACGGCGCCGACGCCACGCCCGGCTATCTGTTTGCCGTGCTGGATGCCGGCACGCGCATGTCGATGTTCGCGATGCTGCGCACGAGCAGCATTACCCGCACGCTCATCTTTGCCGGGCTGCTCGCGCTGCTGTTTTCCGGAATCGTTGGGCTGGCCTTGTTCGCGCTGCTTACAAGACGCTTTACGCGCCTGACCAACGCCGTGCAGCGTTTTGCCGATGGCCACTACGGCCAACGCATCGAGCCGGTGCGCGCCGACGAGATCGGACGCCTGGGCCGTGCCTTCAACGACATGGCCGCGACCATCGAGCTTCAGCTCAACGCGCTACGCGAGAACGACCGTCAGCGCCGGGAGCTGGTTGCCAATCTGTCGCATGATTTTCGTACGCCACTAACCTCGCTGCGCGGTTACGCCGAGCAGCTGCGCAGTGGCGAAACGCTGTCGCCGGCCACTCGACACGGGCACCTGGATGCCATTCTGGCGAACGCGCGCCGGCTGACCGCTCTGGCCGAGCAGCTGTCGACGCTCGCACGTCTGGATGCCCACGAACGGCCGCTGTGCGTCGAGCCGTTCTCGCTGGCGGAGCTGGCCTACGATATTGCCGGCAAGTTCCAGCCCCAGGCTGAAGCCGCCGCGGTGCGTCTGGAAATCCGGCGGATGCCCACGGCCATCCAGGTCGTGGCGGATCTCGCCCTTATCGACCGCCTGCTGACCAATCTCATCGACAACGCCCTGCGTGCAACGCCGCCGGGCGGTGCTGTCTGGCTCGAAACCGAGGACGTCGGCGATACGATTCGTGTCGGCGTTGGCGACACCGGCGTGGGGCTGGCCGACAACGAGCTGGCCCTGGTGACCCAGCGATTCTATCGAACGCCCGCCGGGCGCAGACGCGGCGACGGCTCGGGGCTGGGCCTGTCGATCGTCGGCGAGATCTGCGAACGCCACCAGACCCGGCTGGGTATTCAGAGCACGCCGGGGCGGGGCACGCTGATGGTATTCCAACTGCGGCGCGCATGACCCGAGCAAGGCGGGGCGCTCGCCCGGCACCGGAACCAACGCAAAGAGCCCGCGGGACGCGGGCTCTTCGGTGTTCAGCAACGCGACACTCTGTGTCGCGTTACGTTATTGCTCGAAATCCTGGCCCTGCTGGGTGCCGGCCTCAGATTCCGGTACGGATGCTTCGCCGGTGTTCGGCGCCTTCGGCTCGATCTCGTTCTCGTCGCGGCCGTAGTTGTCGTCGCGGGCCTCGTCAGCGCGATCCGCCGACTGTGATTCGGTCTCGTTGTCGTAGGTCATGCGCTCGTTGCCGCGATCCAGCTTCTGCTGTTCGACGGTCTGATCGCTGGAGGCGTCGTTCGTCGGTGCGGCTAGCGCGCCGGCACTGACGGCAAGCGTGACGGCGGTCAGCAGGCTGGCAACGATTCGTGACGTGGAGGTGTGACGTATTGTCATAGTGGACTCTCTAGCAAGGTGAAAAATAGTGAATTGACGTGCATCGCCGGCGTATTCCCTATGAATGGCCCCGGCAATGCGTTATCGAAGTAATTGGTAATGCATATGTGAGAGCGCCATTCACGAAAACAATAGATGCCCGTAATTCTGCGGACCCGCGTCATATGCGGGCCCGCCGCGCCCGCCGCGCCCGCTGGGAACGCCCGCTCGTCATGGGCGGCATACCGCCGCGATGCAGTCATGTTTTTCGTTATGTAGTAAGCTATATAGCCAAATCGACCGCTCACCGTTTTGCCCCATCAGCGCGGAGCTCTTTATGCATCCCGATCCTCTGTTCCGTTTTCGAGTGTCCGGCCTGGCGGCTGTGCTGGTGGTCACGACGGCCCTGTGCCTGCCTGTCGGCCTGGTGCATGCCCAGACCCGGGCCGACAGCGACCCACTCATGGTGTTCGCTGCGGCCAGCCTGAAGAATGCGATGGACAGCGTCGTGGACGCCTACGAGGACAATCAGGGCGGTCGCGTCGTCGTGAACTATGCCGGCAGTTCCACGCTGGCCCGCCAGATCGAGCAGGGCGCACCGGCCGAGATCTATGTGTCGGCCAATCAGGACTGGATGGACCGACTCGCCTCTAACGATCTCGTGGATACAGCCTCGCGTGTCGACCTGCTGGCCAACGCGCTGGTGCTCGTGGCACCCACGGATAGCGATATTTCATTGTCGATCGCACCGGACTTTGCGATCGTGACGACGCTGGGCGATGAATATCTGGCCATGGCCAATGTCGACGCCGTGCCGGCCGGGATCTACGGCCGACAGGCGTTGACCGCGTTCGGCGTCTGGCAGGCGCTGCAGGGCCACGTTGCCCAGGCCGACGACGTACGCGCCGCACTCGCCCTGGTGGCCCGGGGCGAAACGCCGTTGGGCGTGGTGTATGCCAGTGATGCCGTCGCTGAACAGTATGTCCGCGTCATCGATACCTTCCCGGCCGACAGCCACGATCCGATCATCTATCCGGCCGCGATTGTGCACGGCGTTGACGATCCGCAGGCCCGGCCGTTCATGGTCTTCCTGCAGAGTGAGCAGGCCGCGGCGATATTCAGAAAGTGGGGTTTTCGTTCGGCTGACGGCCGGTCTGAGACCTTGCCCGAAAGCAAAAGCTGAGCGAACACATAATGCTGGATCCCGCGCAGGCCGAAGTCCTGCGGTTGAGCCTCTGGGTGGCCACGACGGCCGTCGCGGTCAGCCTGCCGCTCGCACTGGCCGTGGCATGGTTCCTGGCCCGCTCGCGCTGGCCGGGAAAGATGGTGGTCGAGGCCATCGTGCACCTGCCGCTGGTGCTGCCGCCGGTGGTTACCGGCTATCTGCTGCTCATAGCCCTTGGGCGCAACAGCGCGGTAGGCGGCTGGCTGAGTGACACGTTCGGGCTGGTGTTTGCTTTCCAGTGGACCGGGGCCGCGCTGGCCGGTGCGATCATGGGTTTTCCGCTCATGGTGCGCCCCATCCGGCTGTCGCTCGAGGCGATCGACCGTCGTGTCGAAGACGCCGCAGCCACCCTCGGCGCGCCGCCGGTCTGGGTGTGGCTGACCGTGACTCTGCCGTTGGCATTGCCCGGCGTCATCGCAGGGCTGGTGCTGGCCTTCGCCCGCGCGCTGGGCGAGTTCGGCGCCACCATCACGTTTGCCGCCAATATTCCCGGCGAGACGCGCACGTTGCCGCTGGCGATCTATACCTTCATCCAGGTGCCCGGTGGCGAGAGCCAGGCCGCGCAGCTCATCGTGATCTCGATTGCCGTCTCGCTGGCCGCGCTGATTGCCTCCGAGGTGCTCGCGCGCTACGTCAAGCGCGTACAGGCGACCGGCGGATGACTCGACCATGATCACGCTCGACGTGGCCCATCGGCTGGGCAACTTTTCGCTGGCCTACGATTTTGCGAGCACCGAGCGGGTGACCGGCCTGTTCGGGCCGTCGGGGGCGGGCAAGAGCACGCTGCTGCGTATCGTCGCCGGCTTGATTGACCCGGATCGTGGGCGGGTGGAGATCGCCGGGCGCTGTGTGTTCGACAGCGCGCGCGGTATCCGTATTCCCGCGCATCGCCGGCGTATCGGCTATGTCTTTCAACAGGCACGTCTTTTCGCGCATCTCAACGTCGATCATAACCTCAGATTCGGCGCATGGTTCGCGCGCCACCGGCTGGCCGCCGCGCGTTTCGATCAGGTGGTCGACATGCTCGATATCGGCGCGCTGCTCAAGCGGCGTGTGGCGGGCCTGTCCGGCGGCGAGCAGCAGCGTATCGCCATCGGTCGTGCGCTGCTGGCCAATCCCGAGATCCTGCTGCTCGACGAGCCGCTGGCCTCGCTGGACGCGGCCCGCAAGGCCGAGGTGCTGCCTTATATCGAGCGGTTGAGCCAGTCTGGCGACCTGCCGATCGTGTTTGTCTCCCACCAGCTCGACGAGATGCTGCGGCTGGCCAATCGGCACGTGGTGGCCATCCGCGACGGGCGCGTCGCGTTCTCGGGGGCCACGGCCGATTTTCTGGCGCGGCCCGATCTGCTGGGCACGCTTCACGCCCGCGATGCTGGTGCGCTGCTGCGCGCGCCGGTGGCCGAACATCTGCAAACCCACGGCCTGAGCCGGCTCGATCTGGACGGCCAGCCGTTGTTCGTGCCCCGGCTTGATCAGCCGGTTGGTCAAGCAGTCACGCTGCATGTGCGTGCACGCGACGTGATGCTGGCGCGCGAGCGCCCGACCGATATCAGCGCGCTCAACGTGATCGAGACCACAATCCAGGCTCTCCAGGCCGACGGCGACTATGCCGTGGAGGTCGTGCTCACCGCCGGCGCACAGCGTCTGGAAGCGCGCCTGACCCGCCGCTCGGCCGAAGCCCTCGCTTTACAGCCGGGCGATACCGTCTATGCCGTGATCAAGAGCCTCGCGCTCGCCGAGCAGGCCTGGGAGCGGCTCGGCGGTCTGTAGGGTGCTTTGCCGTCCAGCTCAGCCGGTATGAGCAGCGAAGCGCTCGTGAATCTCGAGCACGTGTACAAGACTCGGGAGCAGGGCAGCCAGCGTTTCTGTCGCACCCGAGGTACTGCCCGGAAAGGTGAGCACCAGCGTGTTGCCGACAAAGCCGGACACCCCGCGCGAGATCACCGCATACGGCGTGCGCTGCTGGCCGAAGGCGCGGGCCGCTTCCATAAGGCCGGGCATGGGCGTGGTGAGCATCGGCTCCACGGTTTCCACCACGCGATCCTTCGGGCCGATACCGGTACCGCCAACGGTGATGATGAGCTTGGTGCCGGCCGCAACGCCGGCGTTGATCGCATCGCGCACGCGCCGTTCGTCGTCGGGCAGGATCTGATAATCCAGCGGCTCGAAGCCCGCTTTGACCAGCCCGTCGCGAACGGTCTGGCCGGCCGTATCGGGCTTGTTGCCGTCGGCGACCGGGTTGGACACCATCAGCACGCTCGCCGCCAGCGCCTGTTTGAGCGTGCGCTTGAAGTGGCTCTTGCCGCCGGTCTTGTCGAGCAGGTGCGTCTCGCCGATGGCCAGCTCTTCGGGCTCCGCGTAGGGCTTGAGCATGTCGTAGAGGGTGAGAGCGGCCATGCTGGCAGCGGTCAGCGCTTCCATTTCCACGCCGGTGGGGCCGATGGTATGCACCTCGGCCTCGATCACCACGCGCTTGTCCTCGAAGGCAAAATGCACTTCTGCGGCGTGAATCGGCAGCGGGTGACACAGCGGCAGCAGCTCATCCGTGCGCTTGGCGGCCAGAATACCTGCAATACGGGCGGTGGACTGCGGGTCGCCTTTTTCGGTGTCGCGATTGCGGATACGCTCGATACAGTCCGCAGGCGCGTGGAATGTGGCCGTAGCGGTGGCCGAGCGCAGGCTATCGGGCTTCATGCCGACGTCTTTCATGCGTTATGTCCGTTGTCGTGGGGCGTGGTGTCGGCCCTGGTTGTGGCTCTGGTTGTGGCTCCGGGGCGCTCGGGGCGTGGGACTTCCGTGCCCTCCAGATAGGCGCTGGAGCCGTCGGCATAGTATTCATTCTTCCATACCGCGACGCGTGCCTTGAGTTCTTCCAGCGCATAGCGCGCGGCCTCGAACGCAGCCGCCCGGTGCACGGCCCGCACCACGATATAGACGCTCACGTCGCCCAGGCCGAGCCGGCCGGTACGATGCTGGATACGACAGGCCTGCACGCCGAATTCAGTCTTGGTCTCGGCCTCGATATCGGCCAGCGTGCGGGCCGCGAGCGGACCGTAGGCCGAGTAATCCATGGATTCGACTTCGCGGCCGTCGTTGGTCAGGCGCACGGTGCCGCCAAAGACCACGAGCGCGCCGCAGGTCTGGTCTTCGGTGTCGGCCATGAGCGCGGCCAGATCCAGCTCGGCGTCGGTGAGATACCGTTCGCTGCTTCTGTCGGTCTGGCCACCGGAAACCGGCGGAATGAGCGCGATGACGTCGCCGGCGGCGAGCGTATCGCCCGCGGCAAGCAGGCGATCGCCGCGGGCGCAGGCGGTCCGGGCCAGCAGGTCGGCGGCGGCCGGATATGTTCGCGCTGCCGCATCCAAGAGGGCGGCAGCGGTATGCGGCGCGTCGACGGCAAGCGCGACGCTGTCGCCGCCCATGGACGCGGCCAGCGCGCCGAAGCATTCGACGGTGATGTTCACAGGTTCTTGCATGCGGATGGCGACCGTTGGCGCGGCGTTGTGGCGATGATCAGGCGGCAAGGCTAGACGTCGATCGACGGCTGCGCAATCGCTGCGCCATCGACCCCTGGTCGCGTGCTCAAGGACTCTCAGCGTGTGTGGTTGCGGTGCGTGCTGTTTTCGGCTCGGTCAGCCAGAAGGCCAGTGCGGCACCTTCGAGTATGGCACCCACCGCCATCGCACCCGGCCAGCCGGCGATATCCACCGCGATGCCGGCGATCAGCGAGCCGGCCGCGCCGCCCAGAAAGAAGCAGCCCATATAGGCCGTGGTAATCCGGCTGCGCGCGTCCGGGCGTAGCGTATAGATCGTGCTCTGGTTGAGAATCTGTACGCCCTGTACGCCGAGATCCATCAGCACAATGCCGATCACCAGCGCGACCAGGCTGTGCGGTAGCAGGCCCATCAGAACGAACGCCACCATGGCGATACCGATAAATGCCGCAGTGCCGATCCTGTTACGTCCACGATCATGCAGCCCGCCGGCCAGCGAGGCGCCCACCGCACCGGCTGCGCCCAGCAGACTGAACAGGCCAATGGCGGTTTCGGTGTAGCCGTAGGGCTCGGGCGCGAGCAGAAACGGCAGCGTTGTCCACATGATCGTGAACGAGGCGAAGCTCAGCGCGCCGTAGACGATACGTCGACGCAGCACGGGCTCCTCGACAAGCAGCGCGGCGATCGAGGCCAGCACCTTGCGATAGGGCATGCGCGCGGTGGTGGCCGCCGTATCCGGCAGGTAGCGATAGAGCACCGCGGCCTGGGCGAGCATGACTACGGCAGCACAGCCGAACACCGTTCGCCAGCCGGCCAGATCCGCGATCGTGCCGGATAGCGCACGGGCGAGCAGGATGCCGATCAGCAGTCCGCTCATGACCCGGCCTACCACTGCGCCGCGCTGTTCATCAGCCGCCAGATGAGCCGCCATGGGCACCATGATCTGGGCACAGGTACAGCTCAGGCCGATCAGGAAACTGGCCACAAGAAAACCGCCGAAGCCGGGTGCGAGCGCGGCCGCGGCAAGTGAGCCGGCCGCAGCCACGCTCATCGCCGGCACCAGCCAGCGTCGATTGAAGAAATCGCCCAGGGGAACCAGGAAAACCAGCCCGCCGACATAACCAAGCTGAACGACGGTGACCGCCGATGCTGCGGCTGCGCTGGAAATTCCGAGCGTGCGCGAGAGCAGATCCAGCAGCGGCTGAGCGTAATACAGCCCGCCCACCGAGATGCCGCAGGCCACAGCCATGAGCCAGACCAGCGGCGTCGACGGCGTCAGTACGGGTGTGTTGGAAGGGTCGTGTGGTGGGTGGGTCACAGCGCTGGCGTCGATAGGAAGGCGCAATAGAATAACGCTGTACGATGCATCGGGTAAATGGAGGCGCACCCATGTCAGTCATCAATCAAATCCGTTGGTTTGCGTTGACGGCCTGTATCGGCTGAGCCTGTAGCTCGGACGAGCGCATCGCGCGTAATCCAGCGTCGCAACCGGCGGAGCCATGGTTTGCCGGCCGGATGGCAGTGCGAGCACCGTACTCAGCCTTCGTAGAGGATTGATCGTGGCGAAGGTTCCAACGCCTGCCTACTGGACACTATTGATACACAATAAAAAGCCCGCCTGAGATCACTCAGGCGGGCTTTGCGTGCGTTCGACGTACCAGGCGTCGAGCGGACGCTTTAAGGCGCGATCAGTCGTCGTCGCGTTCGCTGCGCAGCACTTCACCAGTACGGCCATCGACCACCAGTTCGACGCGCTGACCGTTCGGGTCGGTGGCGTCCACTTCATAGCGATCGAGGTCGCGGTCGATGCTGTCGATCTTGGTGTAGCCGTTTTCTTCGAGCGTCTGCACCGTCTTTACCAGCGACATGACCTGGTCGGACGAGCCGCTGTTGTCCTGGGCGAAGGCGACGCCGCTGCCGAGGGCCGAGACGGTGGCGATAGCGGCGGCGGCGGTCAGGGCGATAAGCTTGCGATTGTTCATGGAATGCTCCATTGGTTGAGTTCGGAGCCAAAGATAAAGACCGGCGGACGAATCAAAAGTGAACACCGCGTTCATCTCAAATTAATCGCTGGAAACGCGGTCTCGGAACAACGCACCGAGCGCCCTGACCATGTCTGAAGCCCAGCAGATGCCGACGCGCGTGCTGGTACGCCGCGATCGAGATGAAGCAGGTCCCACGCAAAGCCGCCAAGCTAAGACGTGCGCTCGGTCGCAAATCGCCTGCTGATCATGTCTCAAACTCGGCAACTTCAAGTCGCCGGACCGTAGTTACGGCACCGGCAGTTCCGCTTCGGTGTTGAATCGGCCCGGGATTTCGCGCTGATGCGCAAGATACTTTCATTCGCCTGGCTCACATCAGAATATCCAAAGCAAAGTGCACCGTGCACTGCGCCGTGCGTTAATCGGCAATTCATCGCGGCGGCCTCCCAATAGGCGGCATGAAAACGTCTACCCTTATCCTTATCGCGTCCTGTATTGCGTTGGCTGCCCTGCTGTTACCGGGCCTGTCGCTTGCCGACGACGATGATGCACAGGAGATGCGCGCCGCGCGGGCAGCGCTGGAGGCCGGCGAGATCCGCCCGCTGGCTGATCTGCTGGGCTTGATCGAAGCGCGCTGTGACGGTCGCTTCGTCGAAATGGAGCTGGATGAAGACGACGGGCGCTGGATCTACGAGATCAAGCTGCTTGGCCCCGACGGTGACGTCGCCGAACTGGAATACGACGCTGCCAGTCTTGCCCTGCTGGAAGCCGAGGGCCAGCGGCTCGACCTGCTGGGCTGCGTGCCGCCCGGCACCCCAAGCTAGAATTGCCCCATGCGCCTGCTTGTTGTCGAAGACGAACCGACCATTGCCGAACAACTGTGTGAGGCATTGACCGAGGCCGGCTATGCCGTGGACGTGGCCCATGACGGTGAAGACGCGGCTTATCGCGGTGCCACCGAGCCCTACGACGCGGTAGTGCTCGATCTGGGCCTGCCGCGTCTGGATGGGCTGAGCGTGCTGCGCAGCTGGCGCGCAGCGGGCGTGGATGTGCCGGTCGTTGTGCTCACCGCCCGCGGCGAATGGCACGAAAAGGTCGACGGCATCGATGCCGGCGCGGATGACTATCTGGCCAAGCCGTTCCGTATGGAAGAACTGCTGGCACGCCTGCGCGCACTGATCCGTCGTGCCAACGGCGCGGCCTCTGCGGTGCTCGAGCGCGGCGGCGTGACCCTGGATACCCGCACGGCGCGGGTGAGTGTGGCGCAGCGCACCATCAAACTCACCGGCCACGAGTACCGCGTGCTGTCGTATCTCATGCACCACGCCGGCGAGATCGTGTCGCGTAGCGAACTCATCGATCATATCTATGCTCAGGATTTCGATCGTGACTCCAACACTATCGAGGTGTTCATTCGCCGGCTGCGCACCAAGCTGGGTATCGACGTGATTACCACCGAGCGCGGCTTTGGCTACCGCTTTGTTGCCGCCACGCCGCCCGACAGCCCGAGCGCCGATTGAGTCGCGCCTCGCTACAGCGCCGGTTGTTTGTTGGTGCGCTGGCCTGGATTGTCGTGGCGCTGGTGGTGACCGGCCTGGTGCTGTCGCTGCTGTTTCGTGAACATATCGAGCGCGAACTGGCGCGGCGACTCGATGCCGATTTCCTGCAAGTCGTCTCCCAGCTGTCGGTAGCCTACGACGGCAGCCTGACGCACCAGCGCCAGATGAGCGATCCGCTCTACGAGCGCGTATTTTCCGGCCGCTACTGGCAGATCGAGGCGGCGAATGAGGCCTCTGCGCCGTTGTTGCGTTCGCGCTCGCTCTGGGAGCAGCGCCTGCGCGTAGGCGACAGCCACGACGGCAATGCGCAACCGATTCCTGGCCCGCGCGGCACGCCGTTGCTGGCTGTATCGCGCCAGATCACGCTGCCGCGCTATTCCAGGCCGCTGCGGCTGACCGTCGCCGCGAGTCTGCGCTCGGTGGATACGGCGGTCTCGGAGTTCCGGCGTATCCTGATGATCGCACTAGGCCTGCTCGCGATCGGGCTGATCGCCGCGGCAGCGCTGCAGGTCACCCTGGGTCTGCAGCCGCTGCGTCGGCTGCGTCGTGAACTAGGCGCGATTCGCGGCGCACTCATCACGCGTGTCTCTGGCGAATATCCGGGTGAGGTCGCGCCGCTCGTGGCCGATCTGAACACGGTACTGGCCGATAACGACGCGCTGATCGAGCGCGCCCGTCATCAGGCGGGCAACCTCGCGCATGCACTCAAGACCCCGCTGTCGGTCATGGCCAACGAAGCGGACCGGCTCAAGCGCGACGGCGATCGTGCACGGGCGCAGCGCCTGCAGCGCGAGGTGGCCTCCATGCAGCGCCAGATCGATTGGCATCTGGCGCGCACCCGTATCGCGGGCACGCGTCGGGCCGGGCGGGCCACGGCGGTCGAGCCGGTGCTGGCTCGCCTGGCGCGCACGCTGCAACGCCTCTACGGCGAGTCCGGACGGATCATCGATGTGGCATGCGACGACGAACCTGCGCTGCGCTTTGCCGGCGAGGCGCAGGACCTCGAACAGATGGTGGGCAATCTCATGGAGAACGCCTGCAAGTGGTCGCGCGGGATTATCGAGGTCGGCGCGCGGGTTGAAGACCGTCGGCTGCTGATCTCGGTGGACGACGACGGCCCGGGGCTCACCGGCGATCAGCGCACGGCCGCCGTTGTGCGCGGCCAGCGCTTTGACCAGGCCACGCCCGGTTCGGGGCTGGGCCTGGCCATCGTCAATGATCTGGCGCTGGCCTACGACGGTCGGCTGGTGCTGGCCAGCTCTGCGCTGGGTGGGTTGTCGGCGCAGCTGGTACTGCCAGCGCTTTGATCGACTCTGATTCGGGCCGGGCGGGTTGTGCCTACCGCGGACCAACCTGCTCAGGCGCCGCGTTCGCTCACCCGCACGCCGCTGGCGGCCCCCACGATCAGCACGTTCGCCGGGCGCCGCGCGAACAGGCCGACGGTAACCACGCCGGGCAGGGCGTTGATCGCATCTTCCATTTCGATCGGATTCATGATGTCGAGATTGTAGACATCCAGAATCGGGTGGCCGTTGTCGGTGATGAAACCGGTACGAAGCTCGGGCTCGCCGCCCAGCTTGACCAGCGCGCGTGCCACGCTCGAACGGGCCATCTCGATGACTTCGACGGGCAGCGGAAACCGGCCGAGCAGGTCAACCTGCTTGGACTCGTCCACCATGCAGACGAAGGTGCGGGCGGCCCCGGCGATGATCTTTTCGCGGGTGAGCGCGCCGCCACCGCCCTTGATCAGCTCCATATGCTCGTTGGCCTCGTCCGCGCCGTCGATATAGACGCCGAGCGCGCCCGAGCTGTTGAGATCGACCACGTCGAAACCGGCCGCACGCAGACGCTCGGTGGTGGCCTTGGAACTGGACACACAGCCGGGAATCTCCGGGCGACGCTCGCCCAGTACGTCGATGAAATGATTGACGGTCGAGCCGGTGCCCACGCCCAGATACTCTCCTTCTCGCACGTATTCATAGGCGGCTTCGGCCGCGGCGCGCTTGAGTTCGTCCTGCTTGCTCATGTTCTGTCCCTGAGTGTGTCGCAACGGAGTTTATAAGAATGGGCCGAGCGCTGTTGCGGTTGCACACGCGTGGGCACGTCCGCAAGCCGATTATCGGTAAAGGGTTGCACCGACGCCTGAACGCAACAGGCAGCCGACGGCTGTCGCTCAGCCGCGCGCGCCGAATATATCGGTGCCGACACGCACATGCGTCGCGCCTTCGGCCACGGCGGCCTCCAGATCCGCGCTCATGCCCATCGACAGCGTGTCCAGCGCATGCCCCGCGGCGTTGAGCTCCTCCATGAGTTGGCGTAACGCCGCGAAGGGTTTTCGCTGTGCGTCGAAATCGCTGGTATAGGCCGGAATGGTCATCAGCCCGCGCAGGCGAACGTTCGGCAGTTCTGCGATCTGACCGGCCAGTTCTGTCAACGCGTCGGGCGCGATGCCGGATTTGCTGTCCTCGTCGTCGATATTGACCTGTATACAGAGATTGAGCGGCGACATGCCCTCAGGTCGCTGATCCGACAGGCGGCGCGCGATCTTCAATCGATCAATCGCGTGTACCCATGCGAAGTGGGCGGCGATGTCACGGGTCTTGTTGGACTGTATATCGCCAATGAAATGCCAGACGGGCTTGTGCTCGGCCAGCGCTTCGATCTTGTCGAGCGCGTCCTGCAGGTAGTTTTCGCCGAAGTCGATCTGGCCGGCGTCGAGCGCGGCTTTCAGGAGAGCGACCGGCTTGGTCTTGCTCACCGCGACGAGACAGATATCGTCAGCGCTGCGGCCATGATCTGCAGCAGCCCTATCGAGACGTGTAGCAACGGCCGATAGATTGGCGTGGATGTCGGCGGGGCCGACGTCTTGAGTCGTGGATTGTGTTGAGTTCATGACAGCATCTTGTGTAATAGCCCCTAGGATAACGCCGCGCACGGCTAATCCAAGCGAGATCTCGAGGACGAATGGACATTTCCCAGCTACTGGCGTTTGCGGTCAAGCAAAAGGCATCCGATCTGCATCTGTCGGCGGGGCTGCCGCCGATGATTCGTGTCGACGGCGATATGCGGCGTATCAATCTGCCGGCGATGGAACACAAGCAGGTGTTCGATCTCGTCTACGACATCATGAACGATCGCCAGCGCAAGGATTACGACGAGCATCTGGAAACGGATTTCTCGTTCGAGATCCCCGAACTGGCGCGTTTTCGTGTCAACGTTTTCTATCAGAATCGCGGTGCGGCCGCGGTATTCCGTACGATTCCCTCGGAGGTGTTGACCCTCGAAGATCTCGATGCGCCGAAAATCTTCCGCGAAATCGCCGAGATGCCGCGCGGCCTGGTGCTGGTGACCGGTCCGACAGGCTCGGGCAAGTCGACCACGCTGGCGGCGATGGTCAACCACAAGAACGAAACCGAGATGGGCCATATCCTCACCGTGGAGGATCCGATCGAGTTCGTGCACAGTTCGCGCAAATGTCTGATCAACCAGCGCGAAGTCGCGCGCGATACACACTCTTTCTCGGCCGCCCTGCGCAGCGCGCTGCGCGAGGATCCCGACACCATCCTGGTCGGCGAGCTGCGTGATCTGGAGACCATTCGGCTGGCGCTGACCGCCGCCGAGACCGGTCATCTGGTGTTTGGCACGTTGCATACCAGCTCTGCGGCCAAGACCATCGATCGCATCATCGATGTGTTTCCGGGTGCGGAGAAGGATATGGTGCGGTCGATGCTGTCCGAATCGCTGCGTGCGGTGATCTCACAGACGCTGCTCAAGAAGAAGGCCGGCGGCCGTGTTGCCGCGCACGAGATCATGATGGGCACGCCCGCGATCCGTAATCTGATCCGCGAGGGCAAGGTCGCGCAGATGTATTCGTCCATCCAGACCGGGCAATCGGTCGGTATGCAGACGCTCGATCAGTGTCTGGCGGAACTGGTGCGGCGCGGCGTGGTGACACGAGACGAGGCGGCCCGGCGTGCGACCAGTCGCGACGCGTTGGGCAGCCCGGGTTAGCCCGGACGGAGCGACAGCATGGATCGATCCCAAGCCACGAAACTGCTCACCGTACTGCTCGAACGGCTGTCCGCCGAGGGCGGCTCGGATCTGTTCGTCACCAGCGGTTTTCCACCGGCGATCAAGAAGGACGGCCAGATCACGCCGCTCATGGAGCGCGCGCTTACCCACGAGCAATCCGCACTCATGGTGCGCTCGATCATGAACGATCGTCAGGCGCGCGAATTCGACGAGTTCAAGGAGTGCCAGTTTGCGATCTCGCCGCCGTCGGGGCGTTTTCGCGTGTCGGCGTTTGTGCAGCAGGGACGCGTCGGCGCGGTCATGCGCGTCATCAACACCGATATTCCGGACTTCGATTCGCTGGGCCTGCCGGCGTCGCTCAAGAAAGTCGTCATGGGTGAGCGCGGGCTGGTGATCGTGGTTGGGGGTACAGGCTCGGGCAAGTCGACTACGCTGGCGGCGATGCTAGGCCACCGCAACGCCAACTCGGCCGGGCATATCATCAGCATCGAGGACCCGATCGAGTTCGTGCATCCACACGGCAAGTCGATCGTGACCCAGCGCGAGGTCGGCGTGGATACGCAGTCCTGGGAGAACGCGCTGAAGAACACGCTGCGCCAGGCGCCCAACGTCATTCTCATCGGCGAGGTGCGCACGCGCGAGACCATGGAATACGCGATCAACTTCGCCGAGACCGGCCATCTGGTGCTCTGCACCATGCACGCCAACAACGCCAATCAGGCACTCGATCGCATCATCAATTTCTTCGACGAGTCGCGGCGCGAGCAGCTGCTCATGGATATGTCGCTCAACCTGAGCGCGCTGATCTCGCAGCGGCTGGTGCGCAAGGTCGGCGGTGGTCGTGCCGCGGCGGTGGAGATCCTGCGCAACACACCGCTGGTGTCCGACATGATCTTCAAGGGCAAGGTGGGCGAGCTGCGCGAGATCATGGCGCGCGGCAACGAGCAGGGCATGAATACGTTTGACCAGTCGCTCTACAAGCTGTTCGAGTCGGGTGAGATCGACTACAACGAGGCGCTGCGCAACGCCGATTCGCAGAACGAGCTGCGCCTCAACATCAAGCTCAACAGCCAGCGCGGCCGCCAGGATCTCAAGGCCGACGCCAGCGTGCAGTCGCTGCGCATGGACGATATCGATACGCCGCCGGGTGACAGAGACAACGATCTATGACGACGAGCGACAGCGCCGCCGAGACCCTCGACAGCCTCGATCCCTATATGCAGCTGGCGATCGACAAGAACGCGTCTGATCTTTATGTGACCACCCATGCGCCGGTGATGCTGCGCGTGGAAGGCGAGATCTATCCGGTCAAGGCGAAGAACCGCGATACGCTCACCCCGGAGGTGACCGAGCGCCTGGCGCGCGGGCTCATGGACGAGCGCCAGCAGGCTGAATTCGAAAGCGAGCAGGAGATCGACCTGGCGATCCGGTTTGGCAGTCATGGCCGTTTCCGGGTCAATATCTTCCGCCAGCGCGGCTCGGTCGCGATCGTGATGCGCAATATCGGCAATGTGCCGAGCTTTGGCGATTTCGACATGCCGGACGTGCTCAAGCGTCTGGCCATGCAGAAACGCGGGCTGGTGATGGTGGTGGGCGCGACCGGCTCGGGCAAATCGACAACGCTGGCGGCAATGATCAACCACCGCAACGAGAACGCCAACGGCCATATCCTGACGATCGAGGACCCGATCGAGTTTCTGTATCGACATAAGCGCTCGATCGTCAATCAGCGCGAGCTGGGCACCGATACGCGCGCGTTTGCACGGGCGCTGCGCTCGGCCATGCGCGAAGCGCCGGACGTGGTCCAGATCGGCGAGATCCGTGATTTCGCTACCGCCGAGGCCTGTCTGCAGCTGGCCGGCACCGGGCATCTGGCGCTCACCACGCTGCACGGCAACAACGCCTATCAGTGTCTGCAGCGGTTGATCTCGCTGTTTCCCGAGGCCGCGCGGGATGCGCTGTTCATGGATCTGTCGCTCAACCTGCGCGCGATCATCTCGCAGCGACTGGTCACCGGCGTCGACGGCAAGCGCGTGGCCGCCTTCGAAGTGCTGCTCAATACGCCCTATATTGCAGATCTGATCCGCAAGGGCCGTATCGACAGCGTGCGCGAGGCCATGGCCGAGGGCGACGGCGCCGATGGCATGACCACGTTTGATGATTCGCTGCTGGCACTCGTGCGCAGCAAGCGCATCAGCGCCGAACAGGCGCTGTCCTATGCGGACTCGCGGGAAAATCTGCAGAGCAAACTCGCCTTTGACAGCGTATGACGGTAGGCCCTAAATATCGTCTTGGATGTCTGCTCGGCTGCGGGCGTACCGCATGCTAATCTGGTGGTTTGATGATGCGCAATGCAATGACAGGCCAGCACATGCCGCCCGACAAGACTCTAATCGGCTGGCGCGAATGGGTCAGCCTGCCGCAGCTGGGCATAGGCTTCATCAAGGCCAAGATCGATACCGGCGCGCGCACCTCCGCGCTGCATACCTTCTCGCTGGACGTCGGCCACGAGGGTGGGCGCAAGATGGCGCGCTTCGGTGTTCACCCGTTTCAGCGCGATGACGAAACCGTGATCGGGTGCACCGCGCCCGTGGTGGATGAGCGTCAGGTTCGCGACTCCGGTGGCCACCAGGAATGGCGTTTCGTGATCGCTACCGATATGCGTATGGGCGACCGTCTGTCGGAAATTGAACTCACGCTCACCGCGCGCGATACAATGCTGTTCCGCATGCTCGTGGGGCGTACCGCCATGCGTTCCTACTGCGTCGACCCTTTTGCTTCCTTTATCACTGGCCCCGGGCCGGGAGTCGGAAACCTATGAATATCGTCATCATGTCGCGTAACCGCAATCTCTACTCCACGCGGCGGCTCATCGAAGCCGGCAAGGCGAAGGGGCACGAGATGACGGTCGTCGACCCGTTGCGCTGCTATATGAATATCGTGCCGCACGCGCCGGAGATGCACTACAAGGGCAAGAAGATCGAGAATATCGACGCGGTGATACCGCGAATCGGTGCCTCGATCACGTTCTACGCCACCGCGGTGCTACGCCAGTTCGAAATGATCGGCGTCTACCCGCTCAACGAATCGGTGGCCATCTCCAGATCGCGCGACAAGCTGCGTTCCATGCAGCTGCTGTGTCGCAAGGGCATCGGCCTGCCGGTCACCGGTTTCGCCCATTCGCCTGACGATACCGACGATCTGCTGGAACTGGTGGGCGGCACCCAGTACGTCATCAAGCTGACTGAAGGCACACAGGGCAAGGGCGTGGTCCTGACCGAGACGCGCGGCGCGGCGGAATCAGTGATTGATGCGTTCCGCGGTCTGGATGCGCATTTTCTGGTGCAGGAGTTCGTCAAGGAAGCCAGGGGTGCGGATATCCGCTGCTTTGTGATCGGCGACAAGGTGGTGGCCTCGATGAAACGCCAGGGCAAGGAAGGCGAGTTCCGCTCCAACCTGCATCGCGGCGGCTCGGCCACCGTGATCAAGATCACGCCGGAGGAGCGCTCGACCGCCGTGCGTGCGGCCAAGATCATGGGCCTGAACGTGGCCGGTGTGGATCTGCTGCGCTCCAACCACGGGCCCGTCGTGATGGAAGTCAACTCCTCGCCGGGTCTGCAGGGCATCGAAGGAGCGACCGGCAAGGATATCGCCGGCCAGATCATCAGTTTCATCGAGACCTACTCCAAGCACGGCAAGACGCGCACACGCGGCGGCGGTTGATCCGTCTGCAGGGCCCGGACCGCGCTATAATCGAGAACGGCAGTGCCTTGTGCACTGCCTTTTTCATTGTTTCTGCTGGCGTGATCCGCCCCTGCACATGAGCCACGACGTTCCCACCGCCTACGAGACCCTCGACAAGCCCAGGCCTGCCACCCATATCATCGAGATCGGCGGGCATAGGATCGAGCCCGGCACGCGTATGACAATCGATGTGCCGGTTGCCGATCTGTATACGCATGCCAAGCTGACCATGCCGGTCAACGTCATCCGCGGCAAGGCCGCCGGCCCGACCCTGTTCGTATCGGCCGCGGTCCACGGCGACGAGCTCAACGGCGTGGAGATCATCCGGCGGCTGCTCAAGCTCAAGGGGCTCAAGCAAGTGCGCGGTACGCTCATCGCCGTGCCGATCGTCAACGTGCACGGGTTTTTGCGTCATTCACGCTATCTGCCGGACCGGCGCGATCTGAACCGCTCGTTTCCGGGGTCGGCGAAAGGCTCGGTAGCCTCCCGGCTGGCCAAGGTATTCATCGACGAGATCGTCATGAACTCGGATTACGGTATAGATCTGCATACCGGTGCGATCCATCGCTCCAACCTGCCGCAGATCCGCGCCGATCTGTCCCAGGAGACGGTCAAGCGTCTGGCCGATGCGTTTGGCTGTCCGCTTCTGATTGACGCCGGTCTGCGTGAAGGCTCGCTGCGCGAATACGCTGATCGCAAGGGTGTACCGCTGCTGCTTTATGAGGCCGGCGAAGCGCTGCGCTTTGACGAGTTCTCGATCCGGGCCGGGGTCCGCGGCGTATCCAACGTGATGCGCGAGCTGGGCATGCTGCCCAAACGCAAGCGCAGCAAGGAGCCGCCCAAGCCGGTGGTGGCCCTGGATTCCAACTGGGAGCGGGCGCCGGAGTCAGGGATTCTGCGCTCACTGGTCGAACTCGGTGAGTACGTCAGCAAGGATCAGGTACTGGCCTATATCGCCGATCCGTTTGGCGAGACCGAAGTCGAGGTCAAGTCCGAGCATGCCGGTATCGTGATCGGGCGTTCCTATCTGCCGTTGGCCCATGCCGGTGACGCGCTTTATCACGTGGCCCGTGTGAAGGGCGCGCAAAAGCTGGCCAGTCGCGTGGAGGCTTATCAGACGGCCCATGAGCCGGACGATGGCAAGAATCTTACCGGCGAGTCTGGAGAGCCGCCGGTGGTTTGATCGGGTTCAGGTTGCCTTGAGAAGAAGAGATCGCGGTAGTCTGCGTGCGGCCACTATAATCGACTAACGGCTTGCGCTTTCGATTTGGCCTGGGGTTTCGCACTGATGTGCGACCTGCTTTCGTTTGCTCGTCCAAACGAAGGTAGGCAAAGGAAAAGACGCCCGGATACGCGCCGGCTGCGCCGGGAAGGCCGTGCTGCTCGCCTCGTACGGCGATGCGAAGCATCGACGCAAGATGGGGTGCCCTTCTGTTGGTTACTTATCCTGGGCAAGCAAGCTAAATCAAGACAGAACAGCTCCGAGTTACCCGCCCGTCGGTGAGCTGGCAGCGCTTTTCCTTGTCGTCGCTGCAGAGCGGCTCCGAGGTGCGCAGCTTGGGACTGGGCCGGCTCGAGTGCACTAAATCTAAACGTCTCCGGACCCCGACCCAGCCTGATTCCGATTCCCCGCAATAATGGCCATCACGGCCATGCGAACGGCAATCCCGTTACGCACCTGATCCAGAATCACCGACTGCTTGCCGTAAGCTATATCGGCGTTGATCTCGACGCCGCGGTTGATCGGCCCCGGATGCATGACCAGCGCTTCCGATGACGCAAAGGCGAGATTGTCAGCGGTCAGGCCGAACTGGCTGTGATAGTCGGCCACGCCGGCCAGCGCATCACCTTCGATGCGTTCACGCTGAATACGCAGGCCCATGACGACGTCGGCGCGGTCCAGTCCGGCCGCGGTATCGCTGGTGGCTGTAACGCCGAGTCGATCGGCGTTGTCGGGCAGGAACTGCTCGGGCCCGACTACGCGGATATCGGTCGTACCCAGCGTGCGCAGCGCATGAATTGTGGAGTGCGCCACGCGCGAATGACGCACGTCGCCAACGATGGCGACCTTGAGGCTGTCGAAGTCCGGGCGGTGCTGGCGGATGGTGAACACGTCCAGCAGGCCCTGGGTCGGATGGGCGTGGCTGCCGTCGCCGGCGTTGACGATCGCCACATGCGGCGCGGCGTGTGCAGCAAAACGCGCGGCCGCGCCGTTGTCGGGATGACGAATGGCAAAGATATCCGCGCCCATGGCCTGCAGCGTATAGAGCGTGTCGAGATCGTCCTCGCCCTTGGACTTGGACGAATGCGCCACGTCCATATTGATCACGTCGGCCGACAGTCGCTTGGCAGCGAGCTCGAACGTGGTCCGCGTACGGGTCGAGTTCTCGAAGAACAGGTTGAACACGGTCTTGCCGCGCAACAACGGGACTTTCTTCGATGGCGCGCCGGGCGTCGGCACGAAGGTTTCGGCCGTGTCCAGAATCCGCTGGATAAGATCGCGCGGCAGACCTTCAGTCGTCAGCAGATGGCGCAGACGCCCGTGCTCGTCGATCTGCAGCGACGCCGTCATCGCATCTCCAGGCGCAGCGGTTCAGGGCCGGTGAGCTTGATCCGGCGGCCGGGCTCGAGATCGATATTCAACCCGACCGCATCGGGTGCGAAGGGCAGTTCGCGCGCGCCGCGATCTACAAGCACGGCGAGTTTTACGGCCGCGGGCCGGCCGTAGTCGAACAACTCGTTGAGTGCGGCGCGCACCGTGCGTCCGGTATAAAGCACGTCGTCGACCAGGATGATGGTCTTGCCGTCGATATCTGCCTCGATTCTGGACGGACCCACGCTCGGATGCAGGCCGACCATGGAAAAATCGTCACGGTAGAAGCTGATGTTGAGCGTACCCAACGGCGCATTGATGCCGAGTACGGCATGCAGCCGCTCTGCGATCCAGGCGCCGCCCGTCTCTACGCCGATCATGACCACGTCCGGGGTGGCCGCCACTATCGGGCCGAGCTTGGCGCCAAGCGCGGTAATCGCCGCATCCACATCGTAATTTGTCTGGTCCGAGCTCATGTGTTGCCTCCGGCAAGCCAGCCTTCGAGTATGACCTGGGCCGCCATCGCGTCGGAGTCGCCCTTGGCCAGACGCTTGCCGCGGCTGCCGGTAGCACGTGCGGTACGCAGACGCTCCATGGCCTCGATGGTGGAAAAACGTTCGTCCATGGCATGGACAGGAATACTGAAATGCGCGCCCAGCTGGGCCATGAAACCGCGTGCGTACTCGGTCATCTTCTGCGAGCTGCCGTCAGCGGCCAGCGGCAGGCCGACCACGAGCGCGCCCGGTCGCCACTCGGCCACGATTCGCGCCAGGCCTTCCCAGTCGGGGCCACCGCCCTCGGCGTTGACGTTATGCAGCGTGGTCAGCGCCTGTGCGTTGCCGGTGATCGAATTGCCCACGGCAACCCCGATCCGCTTGGTGCCGAAGTCAAAGCCCAGCATCACATCGGCGTTACCGGCCATATCGATCTCTCGTCACGTTGTCGCACTCACGCATGGCCGACCATCCCCGATAGCTGATGCGCCTCTACGCCCAGCAGCCGTGCGGCCGCCGCCCAGCGTGTCGCGACCGGCGCTTCGAATAGGATCTGCTCGTTGCTCGGGGTGCTCAGCCAGCTGTTGGCGAGCATCTCGGATTCGAGCTGACCGTCGCCCCAGCCAGCATAGCCGAGCGTGATCAGATAGGCGCTCGGGCCGAAGCCGTTGCCGATGGCCTCCAGAATATCGCGCGAGGTGGTGATTGCCAGATCGCCGGCGATCTTGAGTGACGACTCCCAGTCGCCTTCATCGCGATGCAGTACGAAACCGCGCTCCGGCTGGACCGGCCCACCCCAGAAAACCGGTTGCGCCTTATCCACATGCGCCTCTATATCCATATGCGCCAGCATGTCGCGCACGCTCAGATCGCTGGGCTTGTTGATCACCAGACCCATCGCGCCGTCGTCGTTGTGCTCGGCGATGAAGGTCACACTGTCGGCAAAATCCCCGCCGACGCGGCCGGGCATGGCCAGCAGAAACTGGTTGCGGAATAGTCCTTGTGTCATTGATGCATTATCCGTTGCGGGGTTCGATGCGAGCAAATCGCGCGCGATCCGTGGCCCACGACTGCAGGCGTTGTCGGTCGGGTTCGGGCACGTTCTTCTAGCGCGGTCGGTATGCTGGCGCCATATCGTTTCAAAGCGCTCTTCATTACATGACCCGACAGATACGGCTGAACGCGCTGGACATGATGTGTATGGGCGCAACCCCGGGCATCTGGCGCCACCCGCGTGATCGTTCGCGCGGCTACAACACGCTCGAATACTGGACCGATCTGGCGCGCACACTCGAGCGCGGCCTGTTCGATTCGATCTTCATTGCCGATATCTACGGCGTCTACGACGTGTTTAGCGGCAACGCGGATTCGGCCTTCACCCACGCGGTCGAGTTTCCGGTGTGCGATCCCATGCTCACCGTACCCGCGATGGCCATGGTCACCGAGCACCTGGGGTTCGGGGTCACCAGCACGCTCACCTACGAGCCGGTCTATTCGTTCGCACGCCGTGCGGCCACGCTGGATCATCTCACCAATGGCCGTTTTGCCTGGAATATCGTCACCGGCTATCTGGAAAGCGCAGCACGGGGTTTCGGGCTCACCGAGCAGCTTTCACACGACCAGCGCTACGACTTCGGCGACGAGTACCTGCAGGTGCTCTACAAGCTATGGGAGGGCAGCTGGGAAGACGATGCAATCATCAACGACAAGCAGGCCGGCGTGTTTGCCGACGCCGGCAAGATTCATCGTATCGAGCATCACGGCAAATATCTCGATATGGAGGGTTATCAGCTCTGCGAGCCGTCGCCGCAGCGCACGCCGGTGTTGTTCCAGGCGGGGGCCTCGGGCCGCGGGCGCCAGTTTGCGGCCACTCACGCCGAGTGCGTGTTCACCGCCGGGCTGACCCCGGCCGCCACTGCCAGGACCGTGCAGGATCTTCGTGCACGCGCGGTGGAGCAGGGCCGTGCGGGCCATGATCTAATCATCTACAACGCACTCGCGCTCGTCTGCGGCGAGACCGACGCGGAGGCACAGGCGAAGCTGGAGGATTATCGCGAGCATGTGGATATCGAAGGCTCGCTGACGCTGTTTGCCGGCTATACCGGCATCGATTTTGCCGGGCTCGATCTCGACCACCCGCTGCGGTATTTCGAAAGCAACGCTATCCGTTCGTTCGTCGAAGGCTTTACGGTGGCTGATCCGGATCGGGAATGGACGCTGCGCGAGATCGCCAAGTTCCTTGGCGTCGGCGGCTTCGCCCCGATCGCGGTCGGCTCACCGGCCACGTTGGCCGACATCATGGCGCACTGGATGGCCGAGACCGATATCGACGGCTTCAATCTGCTGTATTCGGTCACGCCCGACGACTTTGAAGATGTCGTGAATCTCGTCGTGCCCGAGCTGCAGCGGCGCGGTTTGTATCGACACGAGTACGCGCCGGGCACGCTGCGCGCGAAGCTGACCGGCGCCGGGCGCAACCATCTCCCGGCCTCGCATCCGGCAGCCTGCTATCGGCGCTGAGGGTCTGCTGCTGCGTCCGGAAGACATCTTTGTCCGCCAATGCAAAGACAGATGAGCGCAAATAAGACAGACGAGAATATGATGACACGCCCGATAACCGATGGGTGGCGAAGCGCTCGAGATGCGCTGAGCCGCGGCCCGGTGTGGCGGTTACTGGTGCCGGTCGTGATATGTGCTCGCGAGTCCTGGGTCGCGCTGGATTCCGTGCGTCAGCGCAACGCGCCGGTGGTCTGCGTGTCGAACACCCAGTCGTAGGCAAATCGCAGCTCGTCGGTACGTCGCGCCAAGGTCGAGTCGAATACCGGGAACGGCGCCGATTCCTGCACGATACGACGCGCGAGGGCGTCAACCTGTGTATTGCCGGACGAGCGCATGACCCGCACGGCGCGCAGGGCGCCGTCAGCGCCTAGTTGTACCGCCAGCGTGAGCGAGCGCCCGCCGGCCGCGCTGATTTGTTTTGAATAGCGCGTGCTGGCGACGGCTTCGATCTGGTTCTGCCAACTGGTGAGATACGCCGCGCGCTGATCGGCCATGGCGCGACGCGCCTGACGAACGGCGTCGCGATCGGCGCCGGTGGTCTGCACGCTGGCCGGGCGGGCGGCGGCCGCGCCCGGCGTGGGCTTTGGCGTCGTGATCATCACGAATCGAGTGACCGCGGATGCGGCGCCGGCATCGGCCGCTGCAAGTCCTGTCGTCGCGGCCGGCCGCCGATCAGCTGATCCTGCGTCTGCGCCGCGCTGGCTGTGCGCGGCGCGGGTGACCGAGTGCATATCCGTGGCCTCGGCGCCGGTCGCACGCGTGGCTGTGAGCAGAGCCGGCGTGTCGCCACTGCGCGCCCATGGCAGCAGCCAGGCGAACACAAGGCCGTGCACCAGCAGCGCGGCGGTAACGCACAGCACAAACCGCGTACGGGCGCCGTCCACGTTCAGCCGGGCGCTGTCTCGATGCGTTTCTCGATGGCGTCGAAGAGCTTGCCGGCAATATTGATTCCGAACTGGGCATCCAGCTCGCGCACGCAGGTCGGGCTGGTCACGTTGATTTCGGTGAGATTCTCGCCAATCACGTCCAGACCGACGAACAGCAGGCCCTTGTCGCGCACATAAGGGCCGATCTCGGCGGCGATCTTCTTGTCGGTTTCGGTCAGCTCGCGGCCCACGCCGCGGCCGCCCGCGGCCAGGTTGCCGCGCAGCTCGCCGTCGGCCGGCACGCGCGCCAGGGCGTAGCCGACATGCTCGCCGTCGACCAGCAGAATGCGCTTGTCGCCGTCGGTAATCGCCGGAATATAGGCCTGGGCCATGGCGTAGTTGGTGCCATGCTCGGTGAGTACTTCAAGCACGACGCTCGTATTGCCGTCGCCCTGCTGGACACGAAAGATACGCGAGCCGCCCATCCCGTCGAGGGGCTTGAGCACCACATCCTGGTGTTCGGCGATGAAGCGCTTGAAGTCCACCGCGCGACGGGCGATCAGCGTCGGCCCGCACAGGTGCGCAAAGCGGTTGATCGCCATCTTCTCGTTCACGTCACGCAGTGCGTCACAGCGATTGACCACCAGCGTGCCCTCGTTTTCGGCGAGCTCGAGGATGTAGGTCGCATAGATGTATTCGGTATCGAACGGCGGATCCTTGCGCATGAGGATCGTATCCAGCTCGGCAAGCTTCATCACCGCCGGTTCGCTGGTGTAGGCGAACCAGTTGTCGTTGTCGTCGCGCACGCTCAGCCCGCGGCCATGGCCGTAGCCCACGCCGTCGGCCACGAACAGATCGGTCATGGTGAAGTAGACGATTTCGTAGCCGCGACGCTGCGCTTCGAGCAGAAGGGCGAGGGTCGTGTCCTTGTAGGGCGTGATGTCCTCGATGGGATCCATCACGACGCCGAGCTTGTAAGCCATTGGGGCTCCTTGAGATCGCCGACCATCGGTCTAGCGTTTGATTAGACAATTGCCGCATATGGTAGCGCAGGCGTCAGTGTTCGGATGAAGCCGGAACGACAACGATCCGCAGATTGACGTCGACGAATACAGATCGTGAAAAATGATCGAGATCGGGTTCATCGAAGCGCCTGACTCAATCGGGGCCGCTGCGACCACTATCTATTGTCCTTGCCTGCATCAATCTGTGTTCATCTGCGAAAAATAATGCTTTTGGGCCTGAGGGTTTGACGAAGGCCGTCATCCGGCCAGATCGCCCCAGGCGGTCTGTAGCGCGGCAAGTGCCGCCATGCCGGCGGTTTCGGTGCGCAGGATGCGCGGGCCCAGGGCCAGTGCCTGCCAGCCGGCGGCCGCAGCGCGCTCGATTTCCGCGTGCGACAAGCCGGATTCCGGGCCGACCAGCAGGACGACGCGCGTTGCCGGCTCGATTGTCGACACGCTGCGCGCGGCCTCGGGGGCCAGCATCAGGCGCAGGATGTCGGCGTCGATGTCTTCGGCCCAGAGCTCGGACAGATTGATCGCGGGTGCCACGCTAGGACAGATCAGCCGGCCGCTCTGTTCGGCGGCAGACTCCGCCACCGCCTGCCAGTGCGCCTGTTTCTTGGCCAGCCGTTCACCTTCCAGCTTGATCTGGCCGCGCTCGGTGAACACGGGTCGTATTCGGTCCACGCCCAGTTCCACCGCCTTGGCGAGCGCGAAGTCCATGCGGTCGCCGCGGGCGATGGCCTGAATCAGGGTCAGATCCAGTGCCGATTCCCGGATAGGTGTGGACCGGGTTTCGATGGCCACCGCGAGCTGCTTGCGGGTGGCGTCCAGCACGCGCGCGGCGTACTCGCCGCCGTCGCCGTTGAACAGCGTCACCGCGTCGCCCGGCGCTAGCCGCAGTACGGTACCCAGATGATGGCGCTTGGTATCAGGCAGTTCGAGGCGGGTGCCTTCGGCGAGCGGCGTATCCACGAATACGCGCGGGGTATGCTTCTGACGAGCCAAGATCAGGCGCGCGTGAGCGTTTTGATGAACACGGCCGAATTGCGCTGGTAGTTGTAGAGCGTGCGCTTGGCCAGCGGCAGGTCGTCGATGGCCGACGCCTTGAAGCCGTGCTCGATAAACCAGTGCGGCGCCTTGGTGGTGAGCGCAAACAGCCGGTTCAGCCCGGCCGCGTGTGCGCGTTTCTCGACCTCCACCAGCAACGCGGCGGCCCGATCCTGGGCGCGATAGGCCGGATGTACGGCGACACAGGACAGCTCGCCGATGGCATCACTCGCATAGGGCATGAGCGCACAGCAGGCTGTGATCAGCCCGTCGCGCTCCATGACCACATAGCGCTCGATATCCAGCTCGATGGCTTCACGCGAGCGGGCGACGAGGATGCCGGCTTCGGCGAGTGGCTCGATCAGCGCGAGCACGCCGCCCAGGTCTTCAGGCGTGGCGGTGCGGGTGGTGTCATAGGTATCGGCCGCGACCATGGTGCCCACGCCATCGCGCGAATACAGCTCGCGCAGGAGCGCGCCGTCGCGCTCGAAGCTCACCAGATGCGCGCGTGCCACGCCGGCGCGACAGGCGCTGAGCGCAGCCGAAAGACGGGCGCGGTCAGAGCCAGTCAGCGCGGCGTCGGTATCGGCCAGCAGTTTCTGTGCGGCGTCCGGGCGCAGCTCGGCGGGCGTATCCGCAAAGCGCTGGTGCAGCGCGTCGCCCGGATGCAGCAGCACGAACTTGTCCGCGCTCAGGGCCGTGGCCGTCGCGGTGGCGACTTCTTCGGCGAACAGGTTGAAGATCTCGCCCGACGGCGAATAGCCGATACAGGACATCAGCACGATCGCGCCGCGGGCCAGTTGCGCGTTGATGCTCTCGACATCCACCCGTCGAACCTCGCCGGTATGGCCGTGATCGACGCCGCCGGAGACGCCTACCGGGCGCGCCGTGACCAGATTGCCGCTCGCGGTGACAACACGGGCACCGCCCATGGATGTGCTCGCAAGGCTGGTCGAAAGCAATGCTTCGAGTTCCATCTGCAGGGCGCCGACGGCGCTCTTGACGCAGGCCAGCGACGCGCTGTCGGTCACGCGTACGCCGTCGACGAACTGTGTCTCCACGCCGGCCGCAGCAAGTGCCGTATCGATCTGCGGGCGTGCGCCGAACACGATCACCAGACGTACGCCAAGACTCGCCAGCAGGGCGATGTCGTAGACCAGATCGGCAAAGGCCGGCGAGGCGGCAGCCTCGCCCGGCAGGTTGATCACGAACGTGCGCCCGCGATGGGCGTGCACATAGGGCGCGCTTGCACGCAGCGCAGCGACCAGTCCGTGATCGGCGTCGGCTTCGGGCATGGCCACGGTACGCTGTACCGGATCATCGCCAGCGGTCATGCTGTGCTGCGGGGTCGTCATGGCAGTATTCGAGCGTGAATAGACGGCAAACGCAAGCGCGGCCGGCGTTCGTATTGTTTATCTGGCCCGACCAATGAAGCGCAAGGCCCCAGGCGTCGGCCAAACCAGGAGACAAGTGCATGACCCGATCGGATCGAGACCCGATACGAACCCATCTCGGCCGTCGACGCCTGCTGGCCGGCATGACCGCCGGCGCCGGGCTGGCCGCGACCGGTCTGCTGGCCGGCTGTGGAAGCGACGAGCCGGGCCGCGACGACGCCGCAGCGACGCGCAACCGCCCGTTCGAGGGCGAAACGCTCAAGGTCTTCATCTATTCGGGTTCCTGGGAGCAGTCGTTTCGAAGCGCGTTCATTCCCGCGTTCGAGGCCGCCACCGGTGCAACTGTGATCGCCGACCCCGGCTGGTGGGATTCGATCCCCAAGCTCAAGGCCTCGCCGCCCGATGATCCGGCTTTCGACCTGGTCCTGACCGACGCCACCCAGGGCTATCCCGCGATCCGCGAAGGGCTGTTCCAGACCATCGATATGGACAACATCCCCAATCGTGAGCGGGCGGCCGCCTCCACGCTCGACAACTGGGTCTACGCCGAAAACTATGGCGTGACCTTTCCCGACTCGGCGATGACGCTGGCCTGGAATCGCGATCTTATCGATTTCGAGCCATCCGGCTGGGCCGATCTGCTGCGCGAGGATATGGCCGGCACACTCGGCGTCTACAACTCGTTCTATATGTCGCTGTATACCTTCGCGGCGATGAAGGTTGGCGCTGCCGGCGCGCCCGGCACCGCCCACGCCGAAGTGCGTAACAATCTCGACGGCGTGCTGCAGTTTGCCCGCGACAACCGCGATCGCGTGGGGTACTGGTGGCCGACCTCCAGTGACATGGTCCTCAACCTGGCCCAGGAGAATGCGGCCATCGGCAATATGCACAGCACCGACATGTTGCCCGCGCTGCGCGAACGGCCCGCGCTTGCGGCCACCGTGCCGGACGTGGACCGGGCCTATATCCAGCTCATGTGGGTGGTGCCGGCGGCCACCCGGCGCAAGGCACTCGCCGAGGCCGCGATCGATTTCCTGTTTCGGCCCGACATGCAGGCCGCCTTCGCTCGCGGCGGGCGCATGACCGCACAACTGGATGTCGCCCAGCGCATCGCGGCGGACGATCCGCTCTATGGGCAGGTCTACCCGACCACGGCGCAAGGCGTCGCCGGAATCCAGTACTACCCCTATGAGGCGTATTTCAAGGACTGGGACCATATCGTCCAGGTGTGGGATCAGGAGATCCTGCGCAGCGCCGGCTGATGGCAGCGCCGAGCCCGCCGCCAGGCGACGACCCGGGCGCGGGTCTGGTCCTATCGAACCTGCGCCGGTCGTTCGGTCGCGACAGGGCGGTCGACGATGTCAGTCTCGAGGTCGAACCGGGGTCGCTGTTCTGCCTGCTCGGGCCGTCCGGCTGTGGCAAGACAACGCTGCTGCGCTTGATTGCCGGTTATCAGGCCGCCGATTGCGGCGCGATCCGGCTGGGAGGGCGCGATATCACCACCCTCGGTCCCGAGCATCGCGGTATCGGCATGGTTTTCCAGCACTATGCGTTGTTTCCGCATCTGTCGGCGCGTGACAACGTGGCTTTCGGGCTGGCTGCGCGCGGCGTGGCCCGCGGCGAACGCCGCCAACAGGCCGAGGCCATGCTCGACCGAGTGGGCTTGAGCGCGGCCGAACGCAAGCGCCGCCCGCGTCGGCTGTCGGGCGGCCAGCAGCAGCGCGTGGCACTCGCCCGTGCGCTGGTCATCGAGCCGAAGCTGCTACTGCTCGACGAGCCGATGGCCAATCTGGATCGACGCCTGCGCGAGCAGATGCGCGAGGAGATTCGTGATCTGCAGCGGCGCACCGGCGTGACCACGATCTTTGTCACCCACGATCAGGAAGAAGCACTCTCGCTGGCGGACAAGATCGGTGTGATGATGGACGGGCGCATGGCCCAGATCGGCTCGCCGGACGACATTTACAACCGACCGGTCGATGCGCGTGTATCGCGTTTTCTGGGCGATGCCAATCTGCTGGCGTTGCAGTCGTCGCACGCCGGGCAGTGGCAGTTGCCCGGCGGTATGGCGGTGGCGGCAAACGGCCGGGCCACACCCGCCCAGGTGATGATTCGTCCGGAGCGAATTCGCCCAGTCGAAGCGGGCAGGGCGGGGGTTGGTGCGCACGTGGTATCCACCACGTTTCTTGGCGCCGATCGGATCATCGATATGCAGCTTGGCGACGGAACGCCGCTGCGCATGCGCGCACGGCGTGAACGATACGATCGCCTAGCGCCCGGCGACACGCTGCGCGTAGCGCTTGACGACGACGCGGCCTGGCCGCTGGCATGAAAGATCGTGCGTCAAACGCAGCGTCCTGGCTGCTGTGCCTGCCGGTGCTTGCCCTGCTGATCCTGTGCTTCGTCATGCCGTTGGCCGGCATGGCGCGGCTGAGCCTGAACGCTGGCGGGGGCCAGAGTGGCTTTGGTCTCGGCGGCGCGCTGTTCGAGCCCGGTACCTGGACCGTGGCCGCATATGCCGATCTGCTGGCCAGCCCGTATTTCCGCGAGGTGCTGTGGTTCACGCTCTGGTTCGGGGTGGCCGTGGCGGTCGTCTGTGTGCTGATTGCTTATCCGCTGGCGCTGGCGATCTCGCGCTTGTCGCCGCTGGCCCGCGCGCTGGCCCTGGCCGCGATCATCCTGCCCAAGCTCGCCAACGTGCTGGTCGTGGTCTATGGCCTGAAGCTCATGCTGGGCAACGCCGGCCCGGTCAATGCGTTGCTGCTGTGGCTTGGCGTTATCGATTCGCCGGTGCGGCTGCTCAACAATCTGCTGGGCGTCTTCATCGGCAAGACCTATCTGATCCTGCCCTATACGGTGCTGCTGCTGAGCGTCGCACTCGCGCGTATCGACCCGGAGCTGAACCTGGCCGCACGCGGGCTAGGCGCCGGGCCGTTGCAACGCTTTGTGCGCGTCACGCTGGCGCTATCGTTACCGGGGCTTGCCACGGCGTTCTTGGTAAGTCTGGTGTTCGGTGTCGGCGCTTTCGTGACGCCGTTTCTCATGGGCAGCCCGAATCAGATCACGGTGAGCGTGGACGTTCAGCGCCAGACCTTCGAGAATCTGAACTGGCCCCGCGGCGCCGCCGAGTCGGTGGTGATGCTGGGCGTTCTGATGGCCGCTCTGGGCGGCGGTGCAGGGCTGCGCGCGCTGGCGCGCCGCAAAGACACGCGGTGATGCGATACGCCCGATTCGCACTGATCGCCGTGCTGGCCGTGATCATCTGGCCGCTCATTTATGCCGTGTGGCTGTCGTTCACGCCGGGCACGCTGCTGGAGCCGCCCGTGGGGCAGTGGTCGCTGCGCTGGTATGCGCAGTTCTTTGCTGATGCGCGCTGGGTCAATGGCCTGCAGAACAGTCTCGTGATTGCCGGGATGAGCGTGGGGGTGACGACGCTGGCCGGCACGGGCCTGGCGCTGGCGGTCGTGCGTTACCGGCTGCGCGGGGCCGGCCTGCTGTCGGCGGCGGTGATGCTGCCGCTGTTCACGCCGCACGTGGTGCTGGGCATGGCGCTGCTGCCATTCATGCGCCAGATCGGGCTGTGGGGGCACGGCCTGTCGATCGCGCTCGCACATAGTCTGATCGGGCTGCCGGTGGTCTATCTGCTGATCCGCGACGCCCTGGCCGACGCCGACCCGGATCTGGAACCGGCCGCGCGCGGACTCGGGGCGACGCCGATCACGGTGTTCTGGCGTGTGACCTGTCCGTTGATGGCCCCGGCCATTGCAGCCGGCGCGCTCACGGCGTTCATCCTGTCGCTCAACGAGTTCGTGATCGCCCTGTTTCTGGCTACGCCCAGCATCGAGACATTGCCCAAGGTAATCTGGCCGAACCTGCGCTATACCCTCACGCCCATTGTGGCGGCCGCATCGGCCATCTCGCTGGCCGTCACCCTGGTCGGGCTGGGAGGAGCGGCGCTGATCTGGCGCGGCTGGCGGCGCTGAGATGCGCCCGGCGCGATCAGGACAATCGGGCGCCCATTGACATCTGATGCGTTCATTTGCGGACTGTTCAGTGTTCCCGTTTCAATGACTCGAAAGACAGAATCGCTCGACCAGCCCGTGCAGGATTTTCTGCATGGGTTCGATCCGCTCCAGGCCGAGATATTCGTTGGGCTGATGCGCCTGGGCGATATCGCCGGGGCCGAGGATCACGCTGTCCATGCCCATGCGGTTGTAGAACGCGCCTTCGGTGCCGAAATCCACTGCACCCACGGAGTGGCCCGAGAGCTGCTCGCAGGCGGTGACGATAGGCGAGTCGCCGGCGGTCTCGAACGCAGGCGTGCCTTCGAACAGCGCCTTGAAATGCACGGTGCAGTCGCTGGACTCCAGACGTGCGGCCACGCGCTCGCGTAGTTCGGCGCGCAGTTCGTCGAGGGTCATGCCGGGCAGAAAGCGCAGGTCGATATCGAGTCGGCAGCGGGCCGGTATGCGGTTGGCGTTGTCGCCGCCGCGGATCGCGCCGAGATTGAGCGTGGCGTGCGGTACCGGAAAGCCTTCGGCGCGCTGGCGTTCGGCCAGCTCGTCGCGCAACTCGCGAATGGCGCTCATGGCCTGATGCATGGCCTCGATGGCGTTGGCCCCGAACGCCGGGTTGGACGAATGACCGGAGGCGCCGTGGACTTCCACGGTCTCCATGAAGATGCCCTTGTGGCGGCGAATGGGCTGCAGCCCGGTCGGCTCGCCGATCACGCAATAACGCCCGGGCCGGGTGCCGCCGGCCTGTTGCGCATCGAGCAGCGCCCGCGCGCCGTCCATGCCGCATTCCTCGTCGGCAGAGACCAGCAGGCTGACCGGGGCGGTCAGATTCCGCTGTGCATAGGTGCTGGCTGCACCGGCGGCGAGCGCGATAAAGCCTTTCATATCGCAGCTGCCCAGGCCGAACAGACGGCCGTCGCGCTCGACCAGTTGAAACGGGTCCGTGTGCCAGCCCTCGGCGTCGCAGGGCACCGTATCGATATGGCCGGCGAACACCAGACCGTGTTCGTCGGCGTGCTCGACGGCGCCGAGCCGGGCGACGAGATTGCACTTGTCGTGGCGCTCGGGCATTGCCTTGATCGCGCACTCGAAGCCGGCGGATTCCAGCCGATCGGCCAGCGATTCGACGGCCTCGCGATTGCCGCGGTCCAGGGCCGGATCGTCGCTGCTGATAGTGTTGTGGCCGATCATGTCGGCGAGCGTGTCCTGCCAGTCCAGCGTGGCCATATCGATTGCTCCTCTATCGGGTGCTGCGTTCACGTGTCGGTACGATTCGACGGGGTAGACTGTGTCAAGCCTGCTTCGACGAACCCTTTAGCATGAATGCCAATATACCGACTCTCGCGCTACGTCTTGTTCTGGTCGCCCTGCTGATTGCCGGTGGCGCGACCAGCGCTGTCGCATCGGACGCGGCCGACCAGAAGATATTTCTGGATCCGGACACGGGCGACGTCATGTCGACGCCGCCTGCCGCCGAGCCGGACACGGCAAGACGCCGGGCAGCGCTGCCCGGCGAATCGAGCGAGGGCAAATCCTGGGTCAACGACGACGGCGCCGATATGTATAGCCCCGACCCGTCTGCAGCCCCGGCGTTAAAGGCCGTGCACTGCCCGGACGGCAGCCTGCGGATGGGCCATGCGAAGACACGCCCGGGCCAGGGCGAGCGCGACGCACTGTGCGCCGGTAACCCCCAGTGAACCGGCAAGGTGCAGTGCCGCGCGCGCTCCGGGGGCTTACGCTGTTCGCCGGCCTGTTGTTGTCCGGCAGTGCCTGGACGGCGACCATGGTGCTGGTGATCGACGACAACGCAGACGGCGGCTTCAACGACAGCACGCCGGTTGCGCCGGTCGGGGGGAACGAGGGCGAGACACTCGGCGAGCAGCGGCGTATCGCCCTGCAGTACGCCGCCGACATTCTCGGCAGCCGTATCGACAGCCCGCTGCCGATACGCATCGCGGCGCGCTTCGTGGCCCTGGATTGCTCGACCAACAGCGCCACGCTCGCTCAGGCCTCGCCGGCCACCTTCACCGCCAACTTCGGTGCGGACCGGGCCAGCAGCGACGTGTTCTATCCGGTAGCGCTCGCCAACGCGCTGCGTGGTCGCCGTCTGGCCAACGTGCCCAACGATATCAACGCGAGCTTCAATCCGCGGCTGGATGCCGGCGACGCCGAATGCCTGCGCGGCCAGCGCTGGTACTACGGGCTGAACGGCGTCGGGCCCAGGCCCGGCACGAGTTTCGTGAGCACCGCTGTTCACGAGTTGACCCACGGCCTGGGCTTTGTATCGCTGGTTCGCCTGCAGGATACGAACGACAGCCGCGCCGGTCAGTTTCCGATTGCCCAATCGAGCGGGCTGCGTTTTCCCGACGTGTTCAGTACGTTCATCCAGGATCTTTCTCTGCCGGGCAATCCGCGTTGGCCGGCGTTGACCGACGAGCAGCGCCGCCGCTCGCTCACCAACGCGCCCAACGTGGTCTGGGCCGATTCGCTCACCAACAGCCGTGCGATGAGCGTATTGGACAATGGCTTCAATCAGGGGCGACTGCAGATGTATACGCCGGGTCTGCTGGCTTCCGGCAGCTCGGTCTCGCACTGGGACGTCTCGCTCAATCCCGATCAGATCATGGAACCGTTCGCTACCGGCGACGACCGGGTAACCGCGGGAATCGGCCTGTCGTCGTGCGTGTTCGAGAATCTGGGCTGGCAGTTGATCAACGGCGTGCGCTGCCCCGATGTCGGCGGCCCGGCCATCGCCGGCTCACAGGATGATACCGATCGCGATGAGGATACCGTCAACGATGCGGGTGCCACGCCGGCAACGCGCGATAGCGACGATGAGGGCGGCGGCGGTGGTGGGTGCACGATCGCGGCCCGGGCGGCATTCGATCCGATCTGGCTCGTGCTGCTCGGCATCGCAGCCCTGAGCGTAGGGGCGCGCCGTCGCAGGGGCTGAGCAGGGTCGGCGCAGCGCGCGCCGCCTGGCCGATCCCTGGTTGTTTCTGGCCGCGGCCGCGGCGTTGCCCGCGGTGGCGCTGCTGGCGGCACTCACATCGGCGACGTGGTCGCCGCACTGGCCGGGATGGTCACTGCTGCTGGGCGTGATCGTATCGCCGGTGCTCGAGGAGGTGGTGTTCCGTGCCGGCATACAGGATGCGCTGGCCGCGCGCTGGACGGGCCGATTTGGCGTCTTCACGTTCGCCAACGTGGCGACCGCCCTGGTGTTCTGCCTGATGCATCTGTGGCGGCACCCGCCGGCCTGGGCGCTGGCGACCTTGGTGCCGGCGCTGGTCCTGGGGTTGGCCTATGAGCGCCAGCGTCGGCTGATTGCGCCGATCGGGCTGCATGCGATCTACAATCTGGCCTATTTCGTGCTGCTGGCCGGCGCCTGAACCGTCTGCTTTGCTACCATGGCGTACCAGATAGAGAGGCCGCGATGACTCAGGATAATGCCAATATTTTCGATGCGCTCCAGCACGGCCTTACCGAGGCCGAGTCGGTCCAGACGCCGGGCGAGGTGCACGGCACGCTCACCGGCATGCTCTGTATTGATAACGCCACGCCAGGCGCACGCGCGCTCGACGACGTCGAGAACGATTCGCTCGATTCTGCCATGGATGCCCTTCGCGAGATCACTCTTGAAGGGCTGTTTGACCCGGACCTGACGTTCCGTCCGCTGCTGCCCGACGACGAGGTCGAGCTCGAGCGGCGCGTGGTGTCGCTCGCGCGCTGGTGCGCGGGTTTTCTCTATGGTCTGAGTTCACACGGAGAATTCGATCTGTCGCGGCTCTCGGCCGAGGTGCGGGAGGTGGTTGCCGATCTCACCGAACTGTCCAAGGCCGGGCTCACCGCCGAAGACAGCGATGCAGAAACCGCGGAAGGCGATTACGCCGAACTGGTCGAATATGTTCGGGTGGGCGTGCAGATGGTCTTCCTGGAGCTCCAGCCCAAACGTGAAGGCCCGCCGGTTCGCCGCGAGTCATTGCACTGATGGCGCCAACGGTGCCCGCGCTGCCGGATGTGTCGCATCTGGATCACGCCGATCATCAGCCCGAGCATGCCGCGCGGCGTCGACGCCTGGCGCAGCTCATCGGGGATGACGGCATCGCCCTGATCGCGGCAACCCCCGAGCGCAGTCGCAACAACGATGTCGACTACCCGTATCGCCCGAACAGCGATTTCCGCTATCTGACCGGGTTTTCTGAGCCGGAAGCGATTGCGGTCATCGCGCCCGGCTTTGCAGAGGGCAGCTACCTGCTGTTCTGCCGCGAGCGCAACGTCGAGGCCGAAACCTGGATCGGCCGCCGCGCCGGCCCCGAAGGCGCGATAGCCTGGTACGGCGCCGACAAGGCCTGGCCAATCGACGACTTCGAGGCCTGGCTGCCGCGCCTGCTCAATGCGCGCAAGCGGCTGTACATCACGCTGGGCGAGCATCACGAATTCGAACACGACGTGCTCGCGGCGCTCGAGAAGATGCGTAGCCAGGGCCGGCGTGGAACGCCGCCGGGGCATATCGATGCACTCGATCGCATCGTGCACGAGATGCGCCTGCACAAGTCCGACGCCGAGATCGCGCTCATGCGCCAGGCAGCGGCCACTTCGGCCCGTGCCCACGCGGCGGCCATGCGGGCGGTCGTGCCCGGTGCATACGAGTATCAGCTGGCCGCGGTCATCCATCACGAGTTCGAACTCGACGGCATGAGCTGGGCCTACCCGACGATTGTAGGCGCCGGCGCGAACGGCTGCGTGCTGCACTATATCGAGAACGCCATGCAGATCGCCGACGGCGATCTGGTCCTGATCGATGCGGGCGCGGAATATCGGGGCTATGCCGGCGATATCACCCGGACCTTTCCCGCCAACGGCCGCTTCAGCGACGCGCAGCGACAGCTCTACGCCATTGTGCTCGCGGCCAACGAAGCCGGCATTGCGGCCGCGCGTCCGGGCGTACCGGCGAACGCGCCGCATCAGGCCGCACTGCGCGTGCTGGTCGAAGGCCTGATCGCGCTCGGCCTGTGCCACGGCGAGGGCCAAGACCAGAGCCAGAGCCAGGACAGCATCGACGCGGTGATCGAGGACGAGTCCTATCGCGACTATTTCATGCACGGCACCAGCCACTGGCTCGGCATGGACGTGCACGACGTCGGCGATTACAAGTCCGACGATGAATGGCGCCTGCTCGAGCCGGGCATGGCGCTGACCATCGAGCCGGGTCTGTATGTGCGCTCGGGCAGTGAGCACGCACCGCCGGAATACTGGGATATCGGTATCCGCGTGGAGGACGATGTCGTGATCACGCCAGACGGCTGCGAGGTGCTGACCACCGGGGTGCCCAAGACGGTCGAGGCCATCGAGGCCCTCATGGCCGATGCAGCCGCGGGGCGCACCGCATGAGCCGCGACTACGACATCGTGGTGGTGGGCGGCGGCCTGGCCGGTGCGAGCCTTGCCTGCGGTCTGGCCGATAGTGGCCTGTCGATTGCACTGGTCGAGGCCGTGGCGTTCGATGCGCCGGCCGATGCCAATATGGCGGTCCGGACCACGGCAATCGCCTGGGGCACGCGGGCGCTGTTCGAGCAGCTCGATCTCTGGCCCGCCATGGCCCGCGACGCGGCGCCCATCAAGCGCCTGCATGTCTCGCAGAAAGATCATTTCGGCCGTGTGAAGGTCGACGCCGAAGACTACGACCTGCCCGCGCTCGGCTATGTGATCCCGAATCTGGCGATGATCGGCGCGCTGCGCGCTCGGCTGGAAACGCTCGACGGCGTGGACGTGATCGCCCCCGCACGCTTCGAAGCACTGGATTACGGCGCTGACGACGGGCGCGTGACGATCACGATCAGCCGCGCCGATGACAATCAGGCATCGATATCCGAACAGCTCACCGCACGACTACTGATCGGCGCGGATGGTGCGCGGTCCTCGGTCCGGGAAGCACTCGGTATCGGCGCCCGTGTCGATGATTATCATCAGCGCGCGCTGATTACGGTTGTGCGCCCGGATCGCCCGCACGAGGGCTGTGCCTACGAGCGATTCACGCCGGACGGCCCGATAGCCATCCTGCCGCGCACGCGCGATACCTGTGCCGCGGTTTGGACCTTGCCGAGCGCACACGCCCAGCGGCTGTGCGATGTCGACGAGGACGAGTTCGTCGACGCGCTACAGCAGGCCTTCGGTCAACGCCTGGGTGCGCTCGCCCTCGATGGCCCGCGCGGCAGCTATCCGCTGGCGCGTGTGCTCTGCAACCGCGCGGTATCACGTCGTGCCGCGCTCATCGGCAACGCCGGCCATTCGCTGCATCCGGCCGCCGCGCAGGGCTTTAATCTTGCGATCCGCGACGCGCTGGTGTTCGCGGCGATGCTCGCCGAGCGCCGGGCGGATACAGCCGATCACGATCCGGGCGACGCCGATCTGCTGGCCGCCTGGGCCGAGGCGCGCCGACCCGATCAGCAGCGCGTGGCCAACTTCACCGACGCCATCGTGCGCGTGTTTTCCAATCGTGTGCCTGGTCTGGGGCATGCCCGCGGTGCCGGGCTGGCCGCGCTGTCGCTGTTACCGGCCGTGCGTGATGACATGGCGCGGCGCAGCATGGGGTTGGCCGTCGCGCCCGCCATGGCTGGCCGAGGCCGGTCATGAGTCGCAGCAGCGCGCCGCGCTACGAAGTGGCCGTGGTCGGCGGCGGTATGGTGGGTGCGGTACTTGCCGTGGCGCTCGACCAGGCCGGGTTTTCGGTCGCCCTTATCGAGGCGAAACAGCCCACGCGATTTGACAGCAGCGCGGACTACGACCTGCGCCTGTCGGCGATCGCGCCCGGCCCGCGCCGGGTGCTGGATAATCTCGGCCTCTGGCAGACCGTGCTCGATACCCGTGCCTGTGCCTTTACCGGCATGAAGGTCTGGGACGCGGGGGCCTCGGAGGAGCTGTTTCTCGAGCACACCGCGGTGGGGCTGCCCGAACTCGGCCATATCGTGGAGAACGAACTGGTCGTCGACACCGCCTGGCAGCATCTGGGCGGCGTCGACGTGTATTGCCCTGCGATGATGGAATCGCTCACCGTCGACGACGACAAGGCCAGCCTGCATCTGGATGACGCCAGCGTGGTTACGGCCGCGCTGGTTGTCGGCGCCGAAGGCGCAAACTCGCCGGTGCGCGAGGCGGCCGGCATCGAGACCACCGGCTGGGCGTACGGACAGCGTTGTACGGTCGGCGCAGTCACCACCGAAAAGCATCACCGGCATATCGCCTGGCAGCGTTTTACCGAAACCGGACCGGTGGCGTTCCTGCCGCTGGCGGACGGGCGCTGTTCGCTGGCCTGGCACGCCGATGAAGCGCTGGCCGACGAACTCAAGGCCCTTGACCACGACGCCTTTTGTGCGCGCCTGACCGAGGCCAGCGGCGGTGTGCTCGGGCGGATCGAGCGCATGGATACACGTGCGGCGTTCCCGCTCAAGCTGATGCACGCGCGTCGCTACTGCGATCACCGGGTGGCGCTGGCCGGCGATGCAGCCCACGTACTGCATCCGATGGCCGGCCAGGGCGTGAATCTCGGCCTGCTTGATGTGGCCGAGCTGACCGCAGCACTCGAGGACGGACGCAGTCACGGTCGCGATGCCGGCGACCTGACTTATCTCAAGCGCTATCAGCGTGCACGCATGACTGAAAACATGATCATGATGGGCGCGACCGACGCGCTCAAACGGATCTACGGCAGTCGGGACCCGATATTGCGCACGCTGCGCCGGCGTGCGATCGGGGCTGCAGCCGGTTTTGGTCCGATTCGTCAGCTCATGATTCATCACGCGGTAGGCCTGTCTGCCGACGGGCCACGCCTGCTGCGCTGATCCACTAGTGTCCTGTAACGGAAGTTCGCAAACATGAATTCCGAGTGATTTTTTGTGTCAGGCAAGGCGCGACAACGAGTCATGGCCGGCGTCATGGCGAGACGTCGCAACGCAGCATGGCGCAAAAAAGCGCCGGAATTGTGCAGTGTATTTGCGTTACAGGACACTAGCTGGCCTTTGCATCAACGCTTGGCGTGGCGTGCCTGCCTCGGTATAGTTGATATTCGATCATCAATCGCGTGGGAGAGAGCGGGCCTGACCCGCCGCCGAAGGCGCACTCGCCCAGAAACGCTCAGGCAGACGGACCGCGCGACAGATCGGCTTGATAGAAGCCGGGCAAGATCGACTCTGGAGAGCAGCCGCCACATGCGGCTCACCGACGGGGCAAATCTCTCAGGTGCCAGGACAGAGGGGCGACACAGGCGAAAGCTGACGTCGCGTCGTGTCCGTCAACCACTGGCAACCGAGAACCCGCATGGCCAAACGCACACCGCTCTACGACGAACACGTCGCCCACAACGCCAAACTGGTGGATTTCGCCGGCTGGGACATGCCGATCGACTACGGCTCCCAGATTGCCGAACACAAGGCTGTGCGCGAGAACGTGGGCATGTTCGATGTGTCGCATATGTCGGTTGTGGATATCAGCGGGCCCGACGCACGTGAATTTCTATCCGGGGTGCTCGCCAACGATATCGCCAAGGCCGATGACGTCGGTCGCGCGATCTATACCTGTCTGCTCAATACGCGTGGCGGTGTGATCGACGATCTGATCGTCTATCACCTGGGTGACGACTTCTACCGGATCGTCGTCAACGCCGCGACCACGGAAAAAGACATGGCGTGGCTGTCCAGCCAGGCGCGCGATTTCGACATGAATCTTGCGCACCGCGAGGACCTGGCCATCATCGCGGTGCAGGGCCCGCGCGCTCGGGAGCTGGCCGGTGTCGCGCTCGACGACGAACTGGCCGAGCGTGCGCGCAAGCTCAAGCCGTTCGAGGCACTTTCCACCGATACGCTGTCCATCGGCCGCACCGGCTATACCGGTGAGGACGGCTTCGAGATCATCCTGCCGGCATCGGACGCCAGGAGCCTGTGGCGCCAACTCAATTCCGCGGGCGTTGTTCCCGTGGGCCTGGGCGCGCGCGATACGCTGCGTCTGGAGGCCGGGCTGAATCTCTATGGCCAGGATATGGACGAGGACCGCACTCCGCTCGAATCGGGTCTGGGCTGGACGGTAGCGTTCAAGCCCGCCGAGCGCGCCTTCGTGGGCCGCGAGGCGCTGGAACACGCGCGTGAAGAAGGCGTCAGCCACAAGCTGGTGGGCCTGGTGCTCGAAGAGCGCGGCGTGATGCGCAGCCACAGCGCCGTGCGTGAAGCCGGCAGCGACAACGACGATGCCGAGGCCGCCGAGGGCGAGGTGACCAGCGGCAGCTACGCGCCGACGCTCGCGCGCTCGATCGGGCTGGCGCGTGTGCCGGTCGACTGGGACGACACGGTCGAAGTCCGAATTCGCGACAAGTGGCTGGCGGCGCGAATCGTCAAACCGCCGTTCGTACGTAATGGCAAGAGCCGGCTCGAACAAGACTGATTCTTCGGCCACCGCCGTGGCCCCCTGCAAGATGTGAAGGAAAACCGATGAGCGACATCCCGAAAGATCTGTCCTATACCAAGACCCATGAATGGATCGGCAACGACGGCGACGGCACCATTACGGTCGGGATCACCGATTATGCCCAGTCCTCGCTTGGCGATCTGGTGTTCGTGGAACTGCCGGAAACCGGCACCAAGGTTAGCGCTGGCGATGCGGTGGCCGTGGTCGAATCGGTCAAGGCGGCCTCCGATATCTATGCGCCGGTCGACGGCGAGATTGCCGAGATCAACGAAGAACTCGCCGACTCGCCCGAGCGCGTGAACGAGGATGCGTTCGGCCAGGGCTGGCTGTTCAAGATCAGCATCGAGGACGAGTCCGCGCTGGACGATCTGCTCGACGCCGATGCCTACAAGGCCATCGTCGAAGACGAAGAAGACTGAGCCGCAAAATTCTGTCTGGCAAAACCGTGTCGCCGGCCGACGCGGATCGGGCCGGCAGCCCATCACGTACGTGTGGTAACCGCACTTACGCACCCGCGTTCCAACGCTGAGAGATCATGCCCTTCATCCCGCATACCGAAGACGATATCCAGGCCATGCTCGACACGATCGGCGTGGCCGGCATCGACGATCTGTTCGACGAGATCGATCCGAGCCTGCGCAATGTCTCGCTGGACTCGATTCCGAAAGGCGCCAGCGAGCAGGCCATCACCCGACTCATGCATGAACGCGCCAATCAGGACGCGGGCGGGCTGTGTTTCATCGGCGCCGGCGCCTACGAGCATCATATTCCGGCTGCCGTATGGGAGCTCGCAACCCGCGGCGAGTTCTATAGCGCCTATACGCCGTATCAGCCCGAGGCCAGCCAGGGCACGTTGCAGCTGGTGTATGAATATCAGTCCATGATGTGTGGCCTGACCGGTATGGATGTGGCCAACGCCTCGCTCTACGACGGGGCCACCGCGCTGGCCGAAGCCGTGCTCATGGCCGTGCGGGCCAATCGCAAGTCGAAGACCGGCCGCGTGCTCATGCCGGCCGCGGTCCATCCGTTCTATCGGCAAGTGGCCCGTAATATCTGTGCAAATCAGGGCATTGTGTTTGAAACCCTGGCCTACGACGCTGCCACAGGCGCGATCGATCCCGATGCACTCGGCAAATGGGCCGGGGAGGACGTCACCGCGCTGGTCATCCCCCAGCCGAATTTCTTCGGCCATATCGAAGACGTCGATGCGCTGACCGACTGGGCGCACGACAACGGTGCGATCGCGATCGGCGTGATCAATCCGGTCGCACTGGCCGTACTCACCGAGCCCGGCCAGTGGGGCAGCGGCGAGGGTGCGGATATTGTCGTCGGCGAGGGCCAGCCGCTCGGCGCGCCGCTGGCCGGCGGCGGGCCGTATTTCGGTATTCTGTGCTGTCGCAAGAAGCATGTGCGCCAGATGCCGGGCCGTGTGGTCGGCAAGACGCGGGATATGGAAGGTCGCGACGGTTATGTGCTCACGCTACAGCCGCGCGAGCAGCATATCCGTCGATCCAAGGCGACCTCGAATATCTGTACCAATCAGGGGCTGTTGGTCACCGCGGCAACAATCCATATGAGTCTGCTCGGTCCGGCCGGACTGCAGGCCGTGGCGAGCACGTCAATGGCCAATACCGCGGGACTGGTCGAGCGCCTGAGCGCGATCGACGGCGTGGAGCGTGTATTCGACGGGCCGATCTTCCACGAGTGCGTCCTGCGATTGCCCGGCGACGCGGAGCAGGCGCTGGCCGCGCTCGCCGCTGACGGTATCTTCGGGGGGCTGGCGCTGGCGCCGTTCTATTCCGAACTGGGGAACACGCTGCTCGTATGTGCCACCGAAACCAAGACCGCCGCCGATCTCGACGCGTATGCCGAGGCGCTGGCGCGGGTATTTGACAAGAACGCGACGCACGCCTCGGTTGCCTGATTTTTGTCTATCAAAGGATTCATATGAGCCAGACCATCACTCTGCGCGGCACGCCCTGCAACGTTGCCGGTACGCTGCCCAAGCCCGGCGATTCATTGGCCGACTTTGCCCTGACCACCGCCAAGCTGGCCGACGTTCATCTGGCTGACTACGCCGGCAAGCGCAAGATCTTCAATATCTTTCCGAGCATGGACACGCCGACCTGTGCGCTCTCAGTCAAGCGTTTCAACGCCGAAGCCGACGCGCTGGATAACGTCGTGCTGTTTCAGATCTCTGCTGATCTGCCGTTTGCGCACAGCCGTTTCTGCACCGCCGAAGGGCTGGAAAACGGCGTCACCCTGTCCATGATGCGCGACAAGCGCTTCGCCGAAGACTACGGCGTGCTCATGGCCGACGGGCCGATGACCGGGCTGTGCGCCCGCGCCGTGATTGTCGCCGACGAAAACAACACCGTGCTCCATAGCGAACTCGTCTCCGAGATCGCCCAGGAACCGAACTACGATGATGCATTAGCCGCTCTTAAGAGCTGAGCTTCGAGGCATCGAGTGGCAGATCAACGCAGACCACTTGGATAAAGGATGAAAACAGGATCGAGCGTGATGTCGCCGGCCGCTGAATTGCCGGAATGTCGATTGCGATCTGAACCCTGACGCTCTTTATCTGTGTCTATCTGCGGTTATCTGTCGATGAGAATGCTTTTTCTTTTTGAACTGATCGTCAGTCAACGCCCAGGCATACGCCATGACCGAAAAACTGATCTTTGAATACAGCCGTCCCGGCCGCCAGGCGCGCGCTCAGGCGCCGGCCGATGCGCCTGCGCTGGAGCACGCGCTTGAACATGTGCCGGCTGCACTTCGGCGCCAATCGGCGCTGGGCCTGCCGCAGGTCTCTGAGATGGATGCAGTGCGTCACTACACGCGCCTGTCCCAGCTGAATTTTTCGATCGATACGCATTTCTATCCGCTGGGCTCCTGCACGATGAAGCACAACCCGCGGGCCTGTAATACGCTGGCCTCGTTGCCGGGTTTTCTCGGTCGGCATCCGCTGGCGCCGGTGAGCCACGGCCAGGGATTCATGGCCTGTCTTTTCGAGCTGCAGGAAATGCTCACCACCGTGACCGGCATGGCGGCGGTATCGCTTACCCCCATGGCCGGCGCCCAGGGCGAGTTCGCCGGGGTGGCCATGATCAAGGCCTACCACGAGCATCGCGGCGATACCGAGCGCACCGAAATCCTCGTGCCCGATGCCGCGCACGGCACCAATCCGGCAACGGCGGTCATGTGTGGCTGCACCGTGCGCGAGATTCCGACCGATGCAGACGGCGATGTGGACGTGGCCGCACTCAAGGCCGCGGTCGGGCCGAAGACCGCCGGTATCATGCTCACCAATCCATCCACGCTGGGCGTGTTCGAGCAGGATATCCTCGAAATCGCGAAGACCGTGCACGATGCCGGTGGCCTGCTCTATTACGACGGAGCCAATCTCAACGCCATTCTTGGCAAGGTGCGCCCGGGTGATATGGGCTTCGATGTCATCCATATGAATCTGCACAAGACCTTTTCCACGCCGCACGGCGGCGGCGGGCCCGGCTCGGGCGCGATCGGCGTCGGCAAGCGGCTGCGCGACTTCATGCCAATTCCGGTCGTCGGCAAGGTGGGCCAAGGCCAGAGCCAGGGCCACGGCGAGAGCGATAACGTGCGCTATCGCTGGCTTACCGAACAGGACGTACCGCACACCATCGGCCGGCTGTCGGCGTTCATGGGCAACGCCGGCGTGCTGCTGCGCGCCTATGTCTATGCACGCCTGCTGGGGGCCGAAGGCATGACACGCGTGGCCGAGTTCGCCACCTTGAACTCCAATTATCTGATGACGCGTCTGCGCGAGCACGGTTTCGACGTGGCTTTTCCCGAGCGTCGAGCGAGCCACGAGTTCATCGTCACCCTCAAACGTCAGAAACAGCAGCTCGACGTCACCGCGACCGACTTCGCCAAGCGCCTGCTCGACTACGGCTTTCATGCGCCGACCGTCTATTTCCCGGTGCTGGTGCCCGAGTGTTTTCTCATCGAGCCGACCGAGAGCGAGTCGCGCGAGACGCTGGACGGATTCGTCGATGCCATGGTCGCGATCTGGGATGAGGCAAAAGAAGACGCCGCAACGCTCAAATCGGCGCCCATGACGCTGCCCGTGCGCCGTCTCGACGAAGTCGGCGCGGCCAAGAATCTCGATCTGCGCTGGCAAGCCGATTCCGACGAGGCCGCCTGACGTGGCGGATGGCCTGCACGGTCTGACGCGGCTCGGGCGCGCCACGCGCGTATCCTACGTCGGCCTGGCCTGGGCGCTGCGCAACGAAGAGGCCTTTCGAATCGAGGCGGTGCTGTTCGTCGTGCTGTTTCCGCTGGCGTTCTGGTGGGGCGAGACCGGCCTGGAGCGTGCGGTGTGTATCCTGTCGCTTCTGGTGGTCATCATCACCGAATTGCTCAACACCGGTATCGAGGCGGCAATCGACCGTATCGGTAGCGAACGCCACCCGCTGTCAGCGGTGGCCAAGGACGTCGGCTCGGCCGCCGTACATATTTCATTGCTCCAGGTGCCGCTTATCTGGGGCCTGATCCGTTTCAGCTAGAGGTTACTTGATGTCTGCATTGATCTGCGGCTCCTTCGCCTACGACACCATCATGGTCTATACCGGCCACTTCAAGAACGAGATCCTGCCGGATCGCGTGCATATGCTGAACGTGTCGTTTCTGGTGCCGGAGCTGCGCCGCGAGTTCGGCGGCTGTGCCGGCAATATCGCTTACAGCCTGAAGCTGCTGGGCGGGCAAGGCGCGCCCATGGGCACCGTCGGCAGCGATTTCGATGATTACGCCGAATGGATGGATCGTCACGAAATAGACCGCACCCATCTCAGGCAGATCGACAGCGCCTATACCGCACAGGCCTATATCACCACCGATCTGGACGACAATCAGATCACGGCCTTCCATCCGGGCGCGATGAATCATGCGCACGAGCAGACCGTGCCGACCGACGGCAGCGTCACGCTTGGCATCGTCTCGCCGGACGGCCGCGACGGCATGATTGAGCACGCCGCCCAGTTCGCAGAAGCCGGCATCGATTTCATCTTCGATCCGGGTCAGGGTCTGCCCATGTTCAACGGCGCCGAGCTCAAGACCTTCATCAGCCAGGCCAGCTATGTTGCGGTCAACGACTACGAGTCGGAGATGATGCGCGAGCGCACCGGTCTGTCGATCGACGAGATTGCGGACCAGCTCGAAGCATTGATCGTGACCCGCGGACCGCGCGGCTCGATCATCCGTGCCGGCGGTCAGACCTACGAAATCCCGTCGGCCAGCCCGACGGCGCTGGCTGACCCGACCGGCTGTGGCGATGCGTATCGCGCCGGCTTGATCTACGGTCTGCAGCAGGGCATGGACTGGGACACGATCGGACGTATTGCCTCGCTCATGGGGGCCATCAAGATCGAGCGTCCCGGCACGCAGAATCACCGTTTCTCGATGAGTGACTTCAGCGCCCGCTACAAGCAGGAGTTCGAGCGCGAGCTCGGCTAGTCTTCGACGCCAAAGATCCGTCCACGATGATCATCATGCCCACACGGCTCCAGACCGAGCGTCTGCTGCTGCGGCCGTTTGTAAGCGCCGATGCGCCCGCTGTATTTGCGTATGCAGGCGATCCGCAAACCACGCGTCTGATGGATTGGGCCCGGCACGAGGATATCGCCGATAGCGAGCAGTTCGTCGAGGACGTCATCGGTGGCTGGGAGGACGGCGGCGACTATTGCTGGGGCATCGAGGATCTTGCGACCGGGGGCATTATTGGTGCGATCGGTTGTCAGTTCGACGAGCACGGCATGACGATCGGTTATATCGTGGCGCGTGAGCGCTGGGGGCAGGGCCTGGCCACGGAAGCCGGTCGGGCCGTGTTCGACGCTGCGCGCGAGATCGACGACGTCTACCGTTTTTCGGCAACCTGCGACGTGGATAATCACGCCTCGGCGCGCGTGCTGGAAAAGCTCGGGATGATCCGCGAGGCGCGTCTGGCGCGCTGGTGCGAGTGCCCCAATCACGAAGACGACCATGGCCCGCGCGACGTGTTCATGTATGCCTGGACGCGCTGACGCCGCACCGCCGTCTGTCATTCTCTGCTGCTAGAATCCGCACCCATGTTCGTACACCCCGATATCGACCCTGTCGCTTTTGCTATTGGCCCGATGGCTGTTCACTGGTACGGGCTGATGTACCTGCTGAGCTTTCTCATCGGCTGGGGCATGGGCATCGCGCGCACCAAGCAGCCGCATGTGCACTGGAAACGCGAAGAGGTTGGCGACTTCCTGTTCTATGTCGTGCTCGGCGTGGTCATCGGTGGGCGCGTGGGCTATATGCTGTTCTATCAGCCGGGTCTGCTGCTCGACAATCCGCTGCAGCTGTTCTATATCTGGCAGGGCGGAATGTCCTTCCACGGCGGCATGCTCGGCGTGTTCGCCGCTGCCGGCTGGTTTGCGCGAGCGACAAACCGCAGGTTCTTCGATATCACCGATTTCGTCGCACCCATCGTGCCGATCGGGCTGTTCTTCGGGCGTATCGCCAACTTCATCAACGGCGAACTGATCGGCCGGGTCACCGATGTGCCGTGGGCGATGATCTATCCGCATATCGGGCCCGGGCCGCGTCACCCGTCCGAGCTCTATGAAGCCGGCCTGGAAGGCGTGTTGCTGTTTGCAATCCTGTGGTGGTTTGCCAGCAAGCCGCGTCCGCGCATGGCGGTTTCCGGTCTGTTCCTGCTCGGCTACGGTTGTTTCCGGTTCTTTGCCGAATTCTTCCGCCAGCCGGACTCGTTCCTCGGCTTTGTTGCCTTTGACTGGATGACCATGGGCCAGGTGCTGTGTGTGCCCATGATCGTGGGCGGCGTGCTGCTGCTGGGCCTGGCTTATCGGCGCAAGACGGCGACGGCATGAGTATCGTTGAGACACCGTATCTGGACTTGATGCGCGAGGTCCGCGATCACGGCATCGAGAAGTCCGACCGTACCGGTACCGGCACGCGCTCGGTGTTCGGCCGCCAGATGCGCTTCGACCTGAGCAAGGGCTTTCCGGCCGTCACCACCAAGAAACTGCATCTGCGCTCGATCATCCACGAACTGCTGTGGTTCATCGCGGGCGACACCAATATTGCCTATCTCAAGGACAACCGTGTCTCGATCTGGGACGAGTGGGCCGACGAGAACGGCGACCTGGGCCCGGTCTATGGCTATCAATGGCGCAGCTGGCCGGCGCCGGACGGCGCATCGGTCGATCAGCTGGCGAAGGTGATCGATTCGATCCGGTTCAATCCGGATTCGCGCCGGCATATCGTGTCAGCCTGGAATCCGGCGCAGGTCGACGACATGGCGCTGCCGCCATGCCATGCGTTGTTCCAGTTCTATGTAGCGGACGGTCGGCTGTCCTGCCAGCTCTATCAGCGTAGCGCCGATATCTTTCTCGGTGTGCCGTTCAATATTGCCTCGTATGCGCTGCTGACCCACATGATTGCGCAGATCTGTGGGCTGGCGGTCGGCGATTTCGTGCATACGCTGGGAGACGCGCATCTGTATCTGAATCATCTCGAACAGGCCGATCGTCAGCTGGCGCGTGCGCCGCTCGACGCGCCAACGCTCTGGCTGAATCCCGATATCGACGATCTGTTTGCGTTCGCGTTCGACGATATTCGTCTCGACGGCTATACGAGCCACCCCGGTATCCGTGCACCTATTGCGGTGTAACGCGCGAATTCGAGCCCGAGCGCCAAGTCAGGTTATTCAGCAGCCGGCAGTCGATACGCCGCACGGTGAAAGCGCCTTCGGGTAGCGGCGTTCCATCGGTCATCGGTTGGTTTGAGAAGTGCTGCAGACTGGGGCCGAGCCGATCCCCCGGAAAGGCCTGTTGTCGTTTCGTACGACACCGCGTCAAGGGCTGCCCGAAATTAACCAGGGGCGGCAAGACGAGGCGCCAGTAAGTACTGCGTAGTCATTCCAGGCAAGCACGCGGCACCGTTCTCTTGCCGCCTATCGCTACTTTTGTGCCCTCGTCCCGAAGGGGTGGCTCTCCCGAAAAACCTAACAGGGGCCTCATGCGGCACGGCTAGTCTTGATCGTGGTCAGCTTTGAGCCGCGACTCGCGCCGTGCCCCAGATAATTTGAGTACTCGCACGCGGCGCTCGCACGAAACAGCAACAGGCCCTAGACTCGGCGGATTCTGCGTTGACCCGTGGCCCCCCATGTCGCAATCCCGTACCATTCGTGTCCTTATTGTGGACAAGAATCCTGAAGAGCGTCTGCTGATTGCAGAGCTGCTGGCCGGCGCGCATCGGTCTCGCTACGAGTTGACGATGGTCGACGGCTATGAGGACGGCCTGGTGGCAATGCGTAAGGGCGATATCGATATCTGCCTGCTCGACTACGAACTCAACGGGCATACCGGCGTGGATCTGATTCGCAGCCCTGCGTCGGCGGATCTCGATGCGCCGATCGTGGTGATGAGTGGCCACGACGATTACGATATCGATATGGCGGCGATGGAGGCGGGCGCCGTGGAGTTTCTGCCGAAGTCCGACTTATCGTCAGCGCTGCTCGAGCGGGTGATCCGCTATTCGATCCAGCAGCACGAGAGCCAGAAGACATTCACCTACCTGGCCCGCCACGACCAGGTCACGGGTCTGTTCAATCGCAGCGTGCTGCTCGAACGCATGACGTACATGATCGAGCGCCCCGCGAACGCACAGCGACCCTTCGCGGTGATGTACTTCGACCTCGACGGGTTCAAGACGATTAACGACAGCCTAGGCCACAGCATCGGCGATAAGGCCCTCTATACCGCGGCGCGCCGGCTCAAATCCGAGTGCGGGCCGGACGCCTTGCTGGCACGGCTCGGCGGCGACGAGTTTGTCGCGGCTATCGATACCGGCGATCTGAAGACGCTCCATACGATCCTCAAGGCGGTGCTGGAGGCGTTTCGCCAGCCGGTGCTCATTGACGGTCGCGCCATCTTCGTGACCACGTCCATCGGTATTGCTTTGTATCCCGAGCACGGTAACACCGCGAGCGCGCTCATCAATAACGCCGACGCTGCCATGTACCTGGCCAAGCAGGGCGGTCGCGATACCTACCATTGGTACGACAGCGAGCAAGACGGCCGCTCAGCGAGGGGCGCGGGCCTGGAAAACGAGCTGCGCGCGGCCATCGAGTCCAACGAGCTGCATCTGGTCTACCAGCCGCAGTTTGATCTGGATACGGGACAGGTCGTCGGCCTCGAGGCGCTGGCCCGCTGGAAGCATCCGCAGCTGGGGCTGGTGCCGCCCGAGGAGTTCGTGCCGTTGGCCGAATCGCGCGGTTGTATTCGTGCACTGACGCGCTGGGCGCTACACACGGCCTGTGGTCAGTATCTGTCCTGGCGCGACGCTGGCGTGATTGATAGCGCCGTTGTGCTGGCCGTGAACGTATCGTCGCAGCACGCACACGATGAAGACTTCCTGCCCATGGTGCGGCAACTGCTCGAGCGGCTCGCGATGCCGGCCCACCTGCTCGAGCTCGAATTCACCGAGAACGCGCTCATGCTCGGGCCCGACGACACGAACCCGCTTGTCGAACAGCTCAAGGGCCTTGGTGTACAGATCGTGATCGATGATTTCGGCAAGGGCTACTCGTCGTTGAGCTATCTCACGCGCCTGCCCGTAGATTCGCTCAAGATCGACCTGAGTTTTCTGCGCGGCGTGGCTTATAGCGCAAGGGATCGCGCCATGGCACGTGCAATCATCGCGCTCGGCGCCAGTCTCGGGTTGCGTGTTGTAGCGGAGGGCGTAGAGACGGACCAGCAATGGCAGTTTCTGGTGGATAACAAATGCGCGTTCGGCCAGGGCTTTTACTATGCACCGGGCCTTCCGGTCGCCGACTGCACACGGCTGCTTCAAGATGGCCGCGTAGCGCGGCTGAACTGAAGGACGGAGCGCGTCTTGAGTGTTCCAGTGCCGTGTGCGTGGTCACAGTACCCGTGCGGACGGGCTGGGCGATCACAAGCTAGGCGCCGAACCCGCGGATAAATCAGAATAGACGATGCGCGCCCGGGCACCGGGTATCATCGCGAACCACTGCGACATCAACCTTCTTGCCATGTCTGAACACACGCTCGAAATCACGCTTATTGCCGCCATGGATCGTAACCGTCTCATTGGCGCAGACGGCGGCATGCCTTGGCATATTCCGGGCGACTTGCCGCGCTTCAAGCGCCTGACGCTGGGCAAGCCGGTGTTGATGGGGCGGCGGACGTTCGACTCGATAGGCCGGGCGCTGCCGGGTCGGCGCAATCTCGTGCTGACGCGCGATGCCGAGTTCTCTGCACCTAGCGTAGAGACCGTCTCGAGCGTGGACGAGGCGATCAATGCGGCCCTGCATGCCGGTGCCGAAGAACTCATGGTGATGGGCGGCGCGCAGGTTTATGCGCTGGCGCTTGCGCGGGCGACCTGTCTCGAGATCACCCATATTGACGCCACCTATGAAGGTGACACCTGGTTCCCTGCGTACAACGCCGAGAACTGGACGTGTGTGGCGCGGCAGAGCGTCGCCGCGGATCAGGACAGCCCGGCACATCGTTTCATGACATGGCGACGTTCGAGCCCGTAGACTGACTGTACTAGCGATCGCGCAGATGGCGACGGTCGGCGCATCGATAGACGCCCCAGGAGACGACATATGGCAGACGATCTTAAATCCCGCTTCGAGCAGGCCCAGAAAGACGTGGAGACGCTATCGGCTCGCCCGAATAATAATGATCTGCTCGCGCTCTATGCTCATTTCAAGCAGGCCACTGCAGGTGATTGCGAGGGTAAACGACCCGGCATGACCGATTTCAAGGGCCGCGCCAAGCACGATGCCTGGACCAAGCTCAAAGGCATGGATGAGGAAAAGGCGATGACCGGCTATATCGGAAAAGTGGACTCGCTCCTGGATGCTGAAAGCTGAAGTTGCAGGACCTAACCATTAGGGGCTGTTGCCGTTTCGTACGAGGCCACGCCAAGGGCTGTTTTGCGGCAAGACTAGGCGTCAGCACGTGCCGCGTAGTCATTCTACGTCAGCGTGCTGCAACGCTGTATTGCCGCAAAAAAGCCCTTGTCCCGAAGGGTTGGGCCTCAAATCGCCTCAGACGGCGTTGCAAGTCTTGATCGTGGCTCGCCACGACCTGCAACTCGCGCCTTGCCTGAGACGATTTGAGGACGCCAACGCGGCGCTCGCACGAAACGGCAACAGGCCCTAGAGCCCAACCATAAAAAAACCCGGCGCAAGGCCGGGTTTTTGTTGTCACAACGCGGCGAAGCCACGTTTTCAGCCGTTATTTCAGCTGTTGTCGGCCGCCGGTGACGGCATCGCCGACTGCAGCTTGCCGCGCAGCGATTCCATGTCGTCGAGCAGCTTTGTGGTCTGGCTATCCTGCTTTTTCATGGCAGTCAGCGTATCCGACTGCAGCTTCTCGCCGGCCGACTGGATCTCCGGCTTCTCAAGCGCGGCGTCCCGGGCCTGGACCATCTGCTGGCGTTCGGCCTGGAAATCCTTCTGCAGCGCCTGGCGCTCGGAGTCGCTCAGGTCGCCCGACTGCATCTTGGCCGCCATCTCCTGGACGCGCTGCTGGCCCTTGTCGACGTCGTAACCCTGGTCCTGCACCGCAGAACGCACCTGCTTCTCGAACTTCTCCTGCTCGGCCGCGAGCGACGGATTGGCCTTGATGGTTTCTTCGTGAATCTGCTGAAGCTTGGCCGCTTTCTGGCGGTATTCCTGCATCAACTGCTGGGGTTGCTGATCAGTCGCTGCAGCAGAACCCTGGGCACTCGCGACCGTGGATACGCTGCCGAAAGTCAGCGCCGCAAGGGCAATCGCCAGGATGGATGTTGTACGTTTGATCATAGTAAATCCGTTGTTCGTGTGTCGTATGGACAGATTCAGACCGCCATATAGCCTAACAGTGCCTCAACTTGGGCTCAAAAACCGACGATACAATGGCACGAGCCTTCAATCCGGTATCAGGCGCGATTCGAGGCCAGCTTGTCCGCCTGTCTGGTCGTTTCCGGCAACTTGTAGCCATCAAGGGCCCGACGCGTCCAATAGAGCGCACTGTCCAGACCGATACGATGCCCGCTTGAGATGAAGATCGGCTTAACGCCGGCACGCGATCGGTAGACCAGGCCGATTACCTGTCCGTTCTTCGCCCTCAAGGGAACGTGACTGTCGCGAGGCTCGGGAACCGGGTCGAACACGCCGGTCAGGCGTTTCTTGGCCACACCGATCGTAGCCAGTCCGGTCAAAAGCCCCAGGTGCGTGGCCACACCCAGGCCGCGCGGATGGGCGATCCCGTGGCCGTCGACGTGGGTCAGGTCCGGCTTGATACTCAGACGCTCCAGCGCGGCCATCGCCGCAGGCACTTCCCGAAACGACAGCAATCCCGGGATATAGGGCATGCGTGTGGGTTGGCGCACCAGAACACGATCGACGACCTCGAGGCTCTGGGCATCCAGCACCACGGCCGCGGCACGCGTGGTCTGGCCGGCGTCCTCGAAGCCGATATCCACTCCACCCAAGTGGCGTACAGGGCCGAAGTCGTCGTGGGTGATGGCGTGCCGTGCTAGGGCAACCTGTATTGCGCGGCAACGGGCGGCTTCGGCGGGCCAGTCGTGCTCGATACGCAGGCGGCCGTCGATATGCTCGATGCGCAGTTCGTCTGCAGGGCTCACGTCGTCGCTGCGCCTTAAATCAGCTGCCGGCTTCGTGGCTGTCGGCATAGCGCCGCATGATATCGATGGTTTCAGCGCTTACGTGGTGTTCGACGCCCTCGGCGTCCTTGCGCGCCGTGCTTTCGGATACGCCGATCGCCCGCAGAAAGCGCAGCACCACGATATGGCGATCGCGCGAACGCGCGGCCATCTGCTTGCCGGTTTCCGTCAGGAAGATCGATCGATACGGCTCGCTGGTGACCAGGCCCGCTTCGCTGATGCGTCGGATCATCTTGCCCACAGTGGCCTGAGTCACGCCCATGCGCTGAGCCAGTTCCACGGCCCGGGCTTCGCCCTTGGCGTCGATCAGGTCGGCAATCAGCTCGACATAATCCTCGACCAGCTCGGTTTCATGTGCCTTGCGCACATAGCTGTACTGGCGTGCGTGTACCTCGGGATCGAGCAGTTCGCCGGAGGTATCGCCGCGCAGCACGTGATCGAGTGTACGGACAGGCTTGGTAGCGCTCATGGGCAAGATTATACCGCGGATTCGTGTATCCCTGCCGACGTGCCCGAAGCGCCGCGATACGGCCACGGCCGCGGGCTCCACGGGTTACTTTGCAGGTCGCAGCGCCTCGATCACCGCTGCGGTGGACGGACGCACGCCGCGCCACAGGGCAAATGACTCAGCCGCCTGCTCGACGAGCATGCCGAAGCCGTCGCGTGTTGGGATATCCGGCCGATACGCCTGTACCCACCGCATGAACGGCGTGGGCTCGACCGCGTACAGCATGTCGTAGGCCGCGATCGCGTCGTCGAGGATGGTGTGCGCCAGCGCCGGCATATCGCCGTGCAGGCCGGCGGAGATGGCGTTGATGACCAGATCCCAGCCCGGCCCGGCGTCGTCCAGCGCGCTCGCATCGATTGATCCCATGGCAGCGAAATCCCGGGCAATGGCCTGGGCCTTGTCGATACTGCGATTGGCCACCCGCAGCTTTGCCGGGCGCTGGTTCAGCAGCACCGGCACCACGCCGCGTACGGCGCCCCCGGCACCCAGAATCAGAATCCGACGGTCCTCGATCGCAATGCCCAGTCCGTCGACCAGATCTGCCAGCAGGCCCGCGCCATCGGTGTTGTCGCCGAAGATGCGACCGTCGTCCCGGCGGGCGAGGGTATTGACCGCGCCCGCCCGCGCCGCCCGGTCACTCAACTCGTCTGCATACACCGCCGCTTCCTGTTTGAACGGCAGGGTCACATTGAGTCCGGCACCGCCGTCGTTAAAAAAACGGGCGACGGTTGCCACGAACGCATCTGGCTCGGCGGGCAGCCTGTCGTAGGTCAGCGTCTGCCCGGTCTGGCGGGCAAAGGCAGCGTGGATCTCGGGCGAGCGGCTGTGGGCGACGGGATGGCCGATGACGGCATAGCGATCGGGGTGTGACGACATTCGTGATCCTGCGGATGAGACGGTTCGACAACACCGGATAGTACCCGGCGTGATCAGTTGGCGTAGTGCAGCCCGGCCAGGTCTGTCATGTCCTGGTCGAGACAGGCACGCAGCACGTCTGCAACCCGGATATCGCGCATGCAGTTGTTGTGGCCGAGCGGGCAGATCCTCTCGCGACAGGGCGAACAGGCAAGGCCCAGCCAGAAGCGCGCCTCGCGCGGCGCCAGCGGTGGAGCGTAGTCAGGATCGGTGGAGCCGTAGATGGCGATGACGCGCGCGGCGGTGGACGCGGCCAAATGCATCACGCCGGTGTCGTTGCCGACAAAGGTCGTGGTCAGCGAGGCCAGATCGGCGATATCGGTCAGCGACGTGCGTTCGCACAGATTCACACCGTGACGCGGCGCGGAGGCGCTCAGATGCGCGGCGAGCGCACGATCCGGCGTGCTACCGAAAATCCACACTGCGATGCCCTGTGCATCCAGTGCGCCTGCAAGACGGGCGAAGTGCTCGGCCGGCCACTGCTTGGCACCGCCATAGGCCGCGCCCGGGGCAAAACCGATGACCGGACGATCGCAGTCCAGCTGCAGATCGGCCACGAGCTGGCGGCGTCGATCTTCATCCACGGCGAGCTTGGGCAGACGCAGCTCGCCGAGGCTGTCGCGGTCGTTGTCGAGCGCGAGCAGCGCATAGTGTTCGACCTTGCGTGGATATCGGGCCGTATCGATATGACGCACGTCGTTGATCAGCCCATAGCGCAGCTCGCCGCGAACGCCGGTGCGGTGGGGGATCCCGGCCAGCCAGGGGACGAGGGCGGCCTTGGCGCTGCGCTGGAGCACGATGGCCTGATCGTAGCGCGCTGCGGCGAGTTGACGCGCGGCGTCACGGCGCTTGCCCAATGCAAACGTGCCGTGGCCGATGTCCATGCGCACCGCGGAGTCGACCTGCGGCATGCGCGCGACCAGCGCTGCCGTGATCGGTGGCGCGAGCACGTCGATGACGGCCTCGGGCAGACGCTCGCGCAGGCGCATGAACATGCTCTGCGCCATCACCATATCGCCGATCCAGCTTGGACCGACGACAAGAATGCGTGACGCCTGCGCCCAGCGGCTCACCGGGTGCGGCCCGGCCTCGGCGACCCTTGATGAGCCGTCGTGCGGATCGGCCTCATGTGTTCTTGAGCCAGCGTGCCGCATCCTTTGCGAAATAGGTCAGGATGCCGTCGCAGCCGGCGCGCTTGAAGCTGCCGAGAATTTCCAGCACGGCCTTGCGCTCGTCCAGCCAGCCGTTGTCGATAGCCGCCTTGAGCATCGAGTATTCGCCCGAGACGTGATAGGCGAACGTCGGCACGCCAAACGTCTGCTTTACACGGTGGACGATATCGAGATACGGCAGCCCGGGCTTGACCATGACCATGTCCGCGCCTTCCTTGAGATCGAGCGCGACCTCACGCAGGGCTTCATCCGTATTGGCCGGGTCCACCTGATAGGTGCGCTTGTCGGCCGCACCGAGATTGGCCGACGAGCCGACCGCCTCGCGAAACGGGCTGTACAGGCTGGATGCGAACTTGGCGGCGTAGGACATCACGAGCGTATTCACGTGGCCCTTGTCTTCCAGCGCTGTGCGCATGGCCTGTATACGCCCGTCCATCATGTCCGACGGCGAGACGATGTCGGCGCCCGCGTCGGCGTGCGCGAGCGTCTGCTCGACCAGTATCTTTATGGTCGGATCATTGAGCACGTAGCCGTGGTCGTCGATCACGCCGTCCTGACCGTGGCTGGTATACGGATCGAGCGCGACGTCGGTCATCACGCCAAGCTGTGGAAACTCACGCTTGATGGCACGGATCGCCTGCGGCACGAGTCCGTCCGGGTTCGCGGCTTCCGCGGCGTCCGGTGTTTTCCTGTCGGCATCGATCACCGGAAACAGCACGATCGCCGGAATGCCCAGATCCACCACGTCGGTGATCTCACGCATGAGCGTGTCGAGCGACTGACGACGCACGCCGGGCATCGAGGCGATATCCATCGGATCGCCTTCGGTGACAAACAGCGGGTAGATGAGATCGTCGACGCTCAGGCGCGTCTCGCGGGCCAGTCGCCGCGAAAAATCGTTCGCGCGGGCGCGGCGCAGACGCGTGGCGGGATAATGGCCTGGAAAACTGTGTGGCATGAGAGGCTCGAAGGCTTGGAATTCTGTGCCTGATCATAGGCACGCACAGGCCAGTTTCAACTCCTGATAGAATCAGGCAATTGTTGCTACGCCATAGAAAATACCATGCAGACCGCGCTCAAATCGCCTGCTCGGACTGATTTTCCGCCGATACGCCGTGACGTGCTGCATACGCTGCAGATGAACCTCGGCTATCTGTGCAATCTTGCCTGTACCCACTGCCACGTCGAGGCCGGGCCGAAGCGCACCGAGCTCATGGATCGCCAGACTATGGATATTGCGCTGGAATTCATGCGCCAGCACGGGATTCGCAGTCTTGACGTCACCGGCGGGTCGCCGGAGATGAACCCGCATTTCCCATACCTGTTGCGCGAGGCCAAAGAACTGGGCGTGCATCTGATGGATCGCTGCAATCCGACCATCATCGAAGAGCCCGGCTACGCATGGGTTCCCGGGTTTCTCGCAGAACTGGAAGTCGAAGTCATCGCCTCGCTGCCGTGCTATACCGCAGACAACGTCGACGCCCAGCGCGGCAAAGGCGTCTTTGACGCCAGCATCAGCGCGCTGCAAAAGCTCAATGCCCTGGGCTACGGCCAGCCGGGTAGCGCGCTGCAGCTGAATCTGGTCTACAACCCGGTATCGCCAAGCCTGCCGCCGCCGCAGGACAGTCTCGAGTCCGACTACACGCGTTTTCTGTACGACGAGTTCGGCATCGTTTTCCACAACCTGTTCACGATCGCGAACATGCCGATCAAACGCTATGCGCACATGCTCATGCGGGAAAAGCGCATGGGTGAATATATGAACCTGCTCCGCGGCGCGCATCGGCCGGACAACGTGGCCGGGGTGATGTGTCGCGGGCTGATCAGCGTGGATTATCAAGGCTATGTCTACGACTGCGATTTCAACCAGATGCTCGACATGCCGCTGGGCGGGGGCAACGCCGTGCACCTGCGTGATCTCAAGGGCGTCGATTTCCCGCAGCGCCCGATTGCTGTGGGCGAGCACTGCTACGGATGCACCGCCGGCCAGGGCAGCAGCTGCGGCGGGGCGTTGAGTTAAAGCCGTCCTGAGCGGCGTATCCCCAGGTCTCGGTTAGCCGTTTCCCTTGCCGACTATGGGCAATGATTCGGCTAACTCGCGCCTCACTGTGTGCGCTTCCTACGGCCGGATCGTCGGCAGAAGAAGTACTGATATCCGCCAGCCTCAATCGGCGCTGGGCGAGACCATAGGCACGCGTCGTGGCAACGCGATTGAGTCAGGGGCCGTTTGCGGCCACACTAAGCATCATAATCAGGAGCCTGATCCCCGAATGAGCATTGTCCCTGTATGCGATCCAACGCGCTGTTGTCACGCGCCGATCGCCGTGTCGCGGTATCTATACGCCGATCTGCCCGGCCGGATGCAGTAGCCCATGGCAGAGCGTGAACAACTCGCCGAATGGCTTGCCGCTACCGCTCGTGGAGATCAGCTGGCGTTCCAGAATCTCTACGCTGCCACATCGTCGCAACTTTATGCGCTGCTGCTACGTATCCTGCGTAATCCCGAACGGGCGCAGGATGCGCTACAGGATGCTTACGTGAAGGTCTGGCAAAAAGCCGATACCTATGCGCCCGACCGGGGCGCGCCGCTGACATGGCTTTTGTCGATTGCGCGCTATCGCGCACTCGACATGCTGCGTCGCAAACGCCCGGAAGTGGCCATGCCGGAAGAGCCGGACATGGTAGCGACGCTGCTCGAAGATCAGCAGTCGCTGTCGCCTTCCGAAGAAAACGAGAATCAACAATCGCTCGATGCAATACAGGTCTGCTTGAAAACGCTACAACCCCAACAACGCGATAGCGTGCTGCTGGCCTACTACGAAGGCCTGACGCACCAGGAACTGGCCGAGCGCCTCGACGCGCCGCTGGGCACGGTCAAGAGCTGGATTCGACGCGGGCTGATGCGCCTGCGCGAGTGTCTGGCGGAGCGGGCGTGATGGCTGAATCCGAACCGAACGAGATCACGCTCACAGCCGCAGAGTATGTCCTGGGTACGCTTGACGAGGGCGAACGCGCTGCGTTCGATCAGGAGCTGGCCCACAGCGCCGAGGCGCGCCGTGAACTGGACTACTGGGAAGCGCGTCTGAACGCGCTGGCTCTGGCATTGACGCCGGTAACCCCGCCCGATCAGGTCTGGCACGACGTGCGCGACAACATCGCCCGCGACGTCAGCGCCGACAGGGCCTCGGTGACACCTATCGGCTCTGCGTCCAGCGCTACCCGCAGGGATTCCGGCAAAGGCTGGCGGTCGTTGGCAATCGCCGCGTCCGTAGCCGCGCTCGCCATGGCCGGCGTGCTGATGATCGGCACCGGTGATTCGCCGCCGAGCGACGATGGCGCGGCTCCGGCTTATGCGAGCATGGTGTATGACGCGCCGACCGGGATCAGCTGGCTGGTTACCGCGCCCGAGGATGGGCGTGCCATGTCGGTGACCGCGCTCGGTAGCTATCAAGTGCCCGAGGGCAAGGTATTGCAGGCCTGGCTCGTGCCTGCTGATGGCAAGCCGATCCGTATCGGCGAGTGGCCCAACGCGCAGGGCAGCTACAGCATGGACGTTTCCGAGGCTGGAGCGCGCTATATCAGCAAGCAGGCCAGCCTGATGGTGTCGATGGAGGATGTTGGCACCACCGATCAGCCGCTGCCGACCGGACAGCTCATGTGGACATCGCCGATCGCGCGCCGGACGAGCTGACTCTGTTGTATTTGATTCAGGCCTGATAACGCCTGATCAGAACGCATGCTCGGCATTTGATCTGACTCGCGAGACGGCCGATCAAGACAATTCAGACACACCGCAGCGGGTCTCTCCGCGGACCCGCAGATATCGTCTGTATGGCCGTGCCGCGCCGTGCCAGCACTGCGCTCTGGCGCAATGGGTCGCCGGCCGTGCGCGCGATCCTCAATCAGCTGATTTCGCGGCCTGGCGGCGTACGACGGCGTCTACTGCGTCGCTAGAATTGAGCGACCAGTCATAAGCATAGCCATCGATACGGTTCAGCTCGTCGAGGCGCGCGGAGAGCCCGGGCCGTGCGAATTGGCGCAGGTGGCTGATAACCGAGGCCACATCGCTGCCGAAGTCCTGTCCGTACCAGTCGTAGATCTGCGAGACCGTGACTCGGCCGTCGCTGATCGTCACGCCCTGTGGACTGTTGACGTAATCACGGGCGTTGGTTCGCAGCGCATCGTTGACGTTGGCACCGGTATAGGCCGTAGCGCGCAGGCTGGGGCAGCTGATCGACGCACAGTTGACGCCGTAGTGGGTCATGCCGTCGTTCCAGATCGGGCGCAGGATACGATGCTCGATATCGTTGAGCGTGAGTTTGCTGCCCTCGACCGTCACGACTTTCTTGTCCCATGGGCCTGACGAGAACAGGCCACCACCGATATCGCGGATCGAATCGACCGGCCAGGCGTCCAGAACCACTGCAAGCGTTGCCGCGTTATACAGATTGATCCAGTAGGCGCGCTGAACATCGCGATTGTAGTGGTCGATCTCGATGCTCTGCAGTGCGTCCAGATACGCGTCGAGCCGCCCGCGATCCGTATCGGTCACGCCCGCATAGTCGACGCCGTTGGGGGCGTTGTCTTGGGTTTCGACATATGCGCCCAGAAACGTATCGAATACGCTGTGATCGATCGTTGTCGTGGCCTGTTCATCGTGCGCCTGCCACCGCGGCCACAGGCTGGCCTTGGGCGCGGCAAGGACGCTGCTGGAGACAACGATCAGCAGTACAAATACGAGTATGGGGCGCATCGTGGCTCATCCGGAATGAAGACATGGCGTCCAGTGTAGCGATACCGGCGCCGCACCACCGGGAACCGGACGTGGTGCTTGTACCCAACACGCCGCGGTGTGGGGCGGACAAGAAAAAACCGGCACGCGGCCGGTTTCTTCTTCTCAGGCGTATCGCCTTACTACAGGACACTAGATCAGATTGGCGACGGCCTCACGCTCTTCACGCAGCTCGGCCTCGGTGGCCTGCATGCGCTCACGGGCGAAGTCGTTGATCTCCAGGCCCTGCACGATCTCGTACTTGCCGTTGGCACAGGTGACCGGGAACGAGTACATAATGCCTTCGGCGATATCGTAGCTGCCGTCCGAAGGAATCCCCATGCTCACGATATGGCCATCGGTGCCGGCGACCCAGTCACGCACGTGATCGATAGCCGCACTGGCGGCACTGGCGGCACTCGAGGCGCCGCGGGCATCAATGATCGCCGCGCCGCGTTTCTGCACGGTGGGGATGAAGTCGTTCTCGTACCAGCTCTGGTCGATCAGCTCGAGCGCGGCCTTGCCGTTCACGGTGGCATGCGACAGATCCGGAAACTGGGTGGAGCTGTGGTTGCCCCAGACAATCATCTTGTCGATATCGGTGATCTGGCTGTCGGTCTTCTGCGCCAGCTGTGACAGCGAGCGGTTGTGGTCCAGCCGCATCATGGCCGTGAACTGGGTATTGTCCAAATCCGGCGCGTTGGCGGCCGCAATCAGGGCGTTGGTATTGGCCGGATTGCCGACCACGAGCACCTTGACGTCCTTGGAGGCGTTGTCGTTCAGGGCCTTGCCCTGCACCGAGAAGATCTCGCCGTTGGCCTTTAGCAGATCAGCGCGCTCCATGCCCTTGCCGCGGGGACGCGAGCCCACCAGCAGCGCGATTTCCACATCCTTGAAGGCTTCCTCGGGCTTGTCGGTGCCGGACACGCCGTGCACGAGCGGGAAGGCACAGTCGTTGATCTCCATGATCACGCCCTTGAGCGCATCCATGGCCGGCGGAATCTCGAGCAGCTGCAGGATGACCGGCTGATCCGGTCCCAGCATGTCGCCAGCAGCGATACGGAAGATGAGCGAATAGCTGATATTGCCGGCACCGCCGGTAATGGCTACGCGTACGGGAGACTTTGTGTTTGATTTGGGCATGGCTGCTTCCTGTATGAAGATGAATCGGGTCGCGATACTGCGTTACGACAGGCGAATCCGGTTTTTCGATAGACTCGGTGTCCGGCCGTCCATGACGCTGAGTGTCCACGCGACGTCCAAAGCCGGGTCAGAGCATAGCGGAAACGTTAAAACGGGTACAAAGCATCGCTCCCGGACGCTCGGTCGTATCAGTGCGGTCTTGTGTACATTCAACGCATCGATCATTCGGGAACTTCATGCAGCGAATCGCCATTGTCGGTAGCGGAATAGCGGGGCTGGGCGCGGCCTGGCTGCTGGCTGATCGCGCCGATGTCACGGTATTCGAGGCCGCCAACCGTGCCGGCGGCCATGCCAACACGGTGATGGCCGGCGAACAGCCGGTCGATACCGGCTTCATTGTGCTCAACGACCGCAACTATCCGTATTTTGAGGCGCTGCTCGCGGATCTCGGCGTCGACACGATCGATAGCGACATGTCGTTTGCGGTCTCGATCGGCGATGGCCGTATCGAATGGGCAGGCGATAACTGGAAGACGCTGTTTGCTCAGAAATCACTGATCGGCAGTCGCGCCCACTGGCGCATGATCCGCGACATCCTGCGCTTCAATCGGCAGGCCAGCGCGCTGGTGGCAACCGACGCGGTGCCGGCCGTCACGCTGGGCGCTTTTCTGGAGCGTCATAATTACAGCGAGTCGTTTGCTGCACGCTATCTGCTGCCGATGGCGTCTTCGATCTGGTCGACGCCGACCGCCGGAATACGCGAATTTCCGCTCGGCTCGTTCCTGCGGTTTTTTCATAATCACGGGCTGCTGGAGATCACCAATCGCCCGCAGTGGAAAACAATTGCCGGTGGCAGCCAGCGCTATGTACAGGCGATCGCCCGCAAGCTGGGCGGCCGGCTCCGCCTGGCCACGCCTGTTCGATCCGTGCGCCGCGGCGAGACCGGCGTGTTCGTCGACGTGGGTGGCGGCGAGCCACAGCACTTCGATCAGGTCATATTTGCCTGCCATGCAGATACCACGACGCACCTGCTGAGCGATGCCACCCCGGCAGAGCAGAAGATCCTCTCAGCGTTCTCTTTTCAGCCCAATCGCGCCATTCTGCATAGCGATACTAGCCTGATGCCGAAACGGCGCTCGGTGTGGGCATCGTGGAATTATCTGGCCGATCGCGATGTGATCGACGATCAGCGCGTATCGCTGAGTTACTGGATGAACCGGCTGCAGTCGATCGACGGCGATACCGATTACATTGTCACGCTCAACCCGCTGCGTGAGCCGGCGGCCTCCAGGATCATTCGCGAGGTCGCCTACGACCATCCTGTCTTCGATGGTCGCGCCGTCGATGCGCAGTCTCAGTTGCCGGCGATTCAAGGCGTCGACGGCGCCTGGTTCTGTGGGGCCTGGTGTACCTACGGCTTCCACGAGGACGGGCTGGCCTCGGCCGTACGTGTAGTCGAGGGGCTGGGCTTCGATGTGTCCTGGAGCGGCTGACATGGGCACGGCTGGCGATCTTTATCGATGCCGGGTCATGCATCGCCGCCCGGGCAAGCCGCGCTATCGGTTCGTCTACCGCAGCTTCTATCTGCTGCTGGATCTTGCCCGGATTGATGCGGCCTGTGCGGCATCGCCGCTGATCTCGCGCAATCGTTTCAATCTGTTGTCGTTCTATGACGCCGATCACGGCGAACATCGCACCGGCGCGGATCTGCGCGCCTGGGTCGACAAGCGGCTGATCGAGCAGGGCATCACGGCACCGATCGGCCGGGTCCGTCTGCTGGCCATGCCCCGAGTGCTGGGCTACGGGTTCCATCCGATCAGCGTGTTCTATTGCGACCGACCCGACGGCGCACTCGCTGCGATCCTTGTCGAGGTCCACAACACTTTTGGTGAGCATCATGTTTATGTGCTGCACGCCGATAACAGGGCGATGGACTGGGGCGTTCCACAGGCCAAGGACAAGCGTTTTCATGTCTCTCCGTTCTTTGATCGCAGCGGCGGCTATCGGTTTCACTTCGCCGAGCCCGGCGAACGCCTGGGCATGGGGATACGCCTGTACGACGCCACGGGCGACACCCTGCGCATCACCACGACGCTGACCGGCCAGCGGCTGCCGATGACCAGCAGCCAGATCCTGCGCCTGGCGCTTGCCGTGCCGCTGATGACGTTCAAGGTCACGGCTGCGATTCACTGGCAGGCGCTCAAGATCTGGCTGCGCGGTGGGATCTTTCATCGAAAGCCCGATCCTGATCGGCCCAATATTTCCTAGTTGATGTCCATGAGCGCAATATTTCATGCCACCAAGCAGAGTGGCAACCCTGAGAACTGGCGTGAGCGCCAGGTCATCAAACGCCTGGACCGGGTGCATACCGGGCGCCTGGAAGTCACGCTGCCCAACGGATCGCTGGCGATCTTCCAGGGCCATCGGCCGGGCCCGGCGGCCGCGATCTCGATCCGCTCGCCGGCAATGGTCACGCGTCTGTTCAAGGCAGGATCGATCGGCTTCGCCGAAGGCTATATGGCCGGCGAATGGGATTGCCCTGATCTGGCCGGCCTGATTTATCTGCTGCATCTCAACGAAGACTCGCTGGAGCCCGATTTCTCTCGGCTACAGCATCTATACACGTTCGTCAGCGCGGTCCGCCATCGTCTGCGCAGCAACTCCAAGCGTGGTTCGCGGCGCAATATTGCCTATCACTACGATCTGGGTAACGACTTCTATGCTCACTGGCTCGACGAGACATGGACCTACTCGTCTGCCATATTCGAGCACGCAGACGAAGACTTGGTGGCCGCCCAGAATCGCAAGTACGCGTTGTTGCTCGCGCGCCTGGACGCCAAGCCCGGCGAACATATCCTCGAGATCGGCTGTGGCTGGGGCGGGTTCGCCCGCTATGCCGCCGAGCACGCCGGTGTGCGCGTTACCGGGCTGACGCTGTCGACTGAACAACTGCACTTTGCCGAGGACCGCACGGCCAAGGCCGGACTGTCCGATCGCGTGATGTTCAAGCTCCAGGACTATCGCGACGAAAAAGATCGCTACGATCATGTCGTCTCGATCGAGATGTACGAGGCGGTCGGTGAGGCCTACTGGCCAGAGTATTTTCGTGCCATACACGACGTGCTTCGGCCCGGCGGGCGCGCGGCCATCCAGGCGATCACCATCGAGGACTCGCGTTTTGCCTATTACCGCGCCAACGTGGATTTCATCCAGGAGTATGTCTTTCCCGGCGGCATGCTGGCGTCGCCCGAGATCTTCCAGGCCAAGGCCGGTGAGCAGGGGCTGCGCACCCGCGCGACCGATTTCTATCGCCGCGACTATGCGCGCACGCTCATGCGCTGGGACATAGGAGTACGGGCGGCCCACGATGAGATCGTGGCCGCGAGAGGCGAGCCGTTCTATCGGATGTGGCGTTATTATCTGGCCTACTGTGCGGCCGGCTTCACGTCCGGCAACATCGACCTGATGCAGATCTGTCTCGAACGCCCACTGGAGCCCGGCACTTGAGCCGCCAGCGCTATCCGTTGTCCCAGCTGTTGCCCTACGGCCTGCTGGGCTTGCCGCTGGCCGCGCTCGGCCTGCCGTTGACGGTGTTTCTGCCGCCGTTCTATTCGCAGATGCCGGGGCTCAACACCGGTATCGTCGGCCTCATGATCTTCGGCGCGCGGCTGTTCGACGTGATCACCGATCCGGCCATCGGCACACTATCGGATCGCACCGGCCTGTCGATGGGGCGCCGGCGCCCCTATATTGCGCTCGGCACGCCGATTCTCATGGTTTCGGCGTGGTTCCTGTTTGTGCCGGGACAAAGCGCGAGTGCCGTATATCTGCTGATCTGGAGCATGCTCGCCTATCTGGGCTGGACCCTGATCTATCTGCCCTATACGACCATGGGCGCGGAGATGTCGAGTGACTACGACGAGCGCACGCGGATCACCGCATGGAGAGAGGGGTTCTTCGTGCTCGGCACCATGGTCGCGATCATGCTGCCGGCGGGCGTGAGCAAGGTGGCGGGCGGCCAGGCGGCCGGGCTCGAGGCGATTGCGATATTCCTGCTCATCGCACTGCCGGTCACGGCTATTCTGTTTCTCTGGCGTGTGCCCGAGCCGCGCGGCGCGCGCTCGAACGTCAAATGGGCCGAGAGTGCGAAACTGCTGGCGGCAAACGCGCCATTCCGGCGTCTGTTGCTCGCCTACCTGCTCAACGGTGCCGCCAACGGCCTGCCGGCGGCACTTTTTCTGTTCTTCGTGACCGGCATCCTGGGTGCCAGCCAGGCTACGGCCGGTATCTATCTGGCGATCTATTTCCTGTCGGCGGTGCTCGGGCTGCCCGTGTGGTTCTGGATCGGCAAGAACTGGAGCAAGCACCGGCTGTGGTGCGCGTCCATGCTGTGGGTGGCGTTTGTATTCATCTTCACCGTGACGCTGTCAGCCAATACCTACAGTCTGGTGGCCTATACGCTGATCTGTATTCTCGGTGGCTCGTGTCTGGGCGTGGACCAGGCCACCGCTGCCTCGATCCAGGCCGATGTGATCGACGAGGATACGGCGGCCGGCGGCGACGGTCGGGCCGGGCTCTATTTCGGGCTCTGGGGCATGGCCACCAAGCTGGCGTTTGCGATAGCACTGGGCATCGCCTATCCGTTGCTGTGGCTGGCCGGCTTTGAAGCAGGCCAGCAAAACGACGCCACCGCGCTCTGGACGCTGGCTGCGCTCTATGGCCTGTTGCCGGTGGCGATCAAGCTCGGCGTGGTGGCCTTCATGTGGAATTTCCCCCTGGATCGTGAGCGCCACGCCCAGCTACAGCAGACGATTGGTCGCCGCGAGGATACAGCCAATCCACGTGCCTGAGCCGCCGTTGCCGTCTCCAGCCTGGTCAGACGCGTCTGTTGTGCTCCGATGCGCGTTGATACAAAAGACGCATCGTTTGCCAGTCGTGGACCGAGCGCAGTCCCTAGCTGGCGTTTAATCAAGGCACTAGGCGTTTTCGGCAGGCGGCGCTGTGTCGTCGAGATGCTCGAGCAGCGTCTTCAGATCCTGGGTCAGGCCGTCGACGCTTTCGTTCTGGTTGACCAGCAGCCGAACCCGGCCGTTCGGATCGAAGACGAAGATCGCGCTGCTGTGTGACACCAGATAGAAGCCGCTGTCGTTGGGCTCGCCGTAGCCGTAGGTCACGCGATAGCGCTTGGAAAGCGCTCTGAGCTGCTCCTCGGTGCCGGTCGCACCGACAAAATCCGGGCCGAAGCTGGTGGTGAAGCGTTCGATACGTTCGGGCGTGTCGCGCTCGGGATCGACGCTGACAAACAGCACATCGAAACGCTTGCGCTGCTCTGTGTCCAGCCCGCCGAGTGCGGCGCGGATACGGGCCATGGTGGCGGGGCAGATATCCGGGCAATTGGTGTAACCGAAGAACAGCAGGGTGATATCGCCTGCGAAATCATCGGCGTCCAGCGGTTTGCCGCTTTCATCAGTGAGGTTGAACGCCAGATCCGGCATTACGCCCTGGATATCGTGCGCATTGTAGTCGGGCGTGTCGCTCCCACAGCCGGCAAGCAGCAGCGATGCGGCGACGACAGCAAGGGCGATGCTGCGGGCAAATGGAATTCGGATCATGTCGGAGATCTCTCAGGGTGTAACGACGCGGGCCCGCCGGCGTTGGCCTTGGTTTGATTCCCGGCCTCGCGCTCGTGTACGAAGGCAAGTCGCAGAAGCGCCAACGTGGCGACAACACTCATCATCGCTGCCGGGATCCAGGTAATGAGTCCGCCAATTTGCTGATCGACGATCGGTGAGATCGGAAACGCACGGCCGCAGACGGCATAGACGTCGTAAACCGTATGATCGGCCAGCGCGATATAGGCGCCCAGCACGATCTGTGGCGGCATCACCGCCCACAGCACGATGATACGCAGGCCGATCGAATAGGTGGTTCGGGTCGTGCCCGGCCGACGCGGATCGAGCATGAACCACCAGAACAGCAGCCCGTCGACTGCCATCGACAGGTTCATCACCCAGTAGTCCCGCGCCGAGAGCATGGCGGTGAAATGCACCGCCGGCCAGAGCCAGAAATAGATCAGCCCGACGAACAGCAGGGCGCTGATCAGCGGATGCTGCAGGAAGCGATAGACGAGTGCGACGGGCGGCAACTCGCCTATAAAGCGCGTGCCGCGATTCACCCAACCCGGCGCGCCGGCTGCGAGCACGGCGGTGGGCATCGACAACGCAATCAGAAACGGGCCGAGATGATGCAGGATCAGGTGCTGGCCGCGATGTATGAAGAACATGTACTGGGCGTAGTAGTCGACGTACGTCTGCATGACGACATACATCGCGCCCAGGCCGATGAAGAACGCGATAGCCGGCAGAATGTCGCGCGCGCGCCGACGCCGGGCCAGACCGCAGACATAGCAGATGGCGACCAGTGCGAACACTGCAATCAACCACGGCAGCGGTTCCCAGGGCGTGGCCCAGTGGATGATTTCGGACAGCGACATGACGGGTTGGACAGACAGCAGGCAGGGAGGTTGCGACTATTGTCGAGGTTCTGGCCCGCGGCGACAAAAGCCGATGGAATTGGCAACGATCAGCTAGAGGAAGGCCAACCGTCCTGAGTCGTCTGGCGCTCCGAGGTTATTTTTTACCCCAGTCGTCTTTTTCGCGCTCTTCCTCGGCCCAGGCGTCGTGCTCCATATCCTTGAGCTTGCTGCGGTCCACGCTTTTCAGATCCTCGCGGCTGGCCGCGATCTGGCGCCGTACCCACTGCAGGATGCCGAAGGCGGCCACCAGTAGCACGACGACAACGATGATCCAGACAATAGTGTTCATGTGCTGCGTCCCGCGATACGTTGGATGATTGGAAAATAGGCGGCATACGGCAGCCGCTGCATGATCTTGAGGATATACGACAGACGCCGCGGAAAGGTGATCTCGAAACGTTTCGCTTCCAGGCCTTTTCGAATCCGTCGGGCCGCGTCATCGGGTTCGATGATGAACGGCATGGAAAAGCGGTTCTTGTCGGTGAGCGGGGTGCGCACGAAGCCGGGCGTGATCACGGTCATATCGATGCCGTGGGGCGCCAGATCGGGCTTGAGGCTCTCGGCCAGCGCGATCATCGCCGCCTTGGAGGCCGAGTACGGGCCACCGCCCGGCAGGCCGCGAAAACCGGCCACGCTGGCGGTGAGCGCAATATGCCCTTTGCGTCGGCTCATCATGCCGGGCAGGACGCCACCAACGCCGTTGACTGCGCCGCCGTAGTTGATGGTCATGCGCGAGATCACATCGGCGGCGTCGAAGGTCTCCACCGAAAAGCCGCTGCCCACACCGGCGTTGAACACCGCCAGATCGATCGGGCCCAGCCGATCTTCAATGGCAGCGACGGCTGCCGCGTTGGCCGCCTGGTCGGTAACGTCCAGTGCAAACGCGTGAATCGAGCCTGGTGTGAAGGCGCATAGCGCGTCGAGCCGATCCTGATTACGCCCGCTGGCGGCGACCTGCCAGCCGTGATCGGCCATTTCACGCGCCAGTGCGGCCCCGATACCCGAGCTGGCGCCCGTGATCCAGACAACGCCGGGCCCGCTCATGTCGACGACTCGATCTGGGAAAAGCGGGTCGCGGACTGGCTCGGGTCCTGCAGCGCGGCGACTTCGACATCCTTTTCTGCCCAGACGCTCTCCAGCCAGCGCTTGAAGCGGGCCCGGTAGTCGGCGTCGCCCATATAGTCGCCCGACATCAGATCACTGGGCACGTGGAGCTTGCGCATGCGTATCACGATCTGTGGCACCCGTCCGCACAGCACGTCCCAGAATTTCGGCTCGGGCTGATTCACATAGGCAAAGGTCAGATCGAGCACGCCGTCGAGCACGCCGTGCATCGCGTTGAGGGTGAAGGCGGTGCCGCCGGCCTTGGGCGGCAGCAGCGCCTTGTATGGTGAGTCGACTGCCTTGCGCTTGGCCGCATTCGAGCGCGTGCCCTCGGCAAAGTTGACGACCGACACCGGCTGGTCACGAAACACGGCACAGGATCGCCGTACCGTTTCCATATCCCTGGTGCGCAGCGCCGGATTGTTCTCGATCTCGGCGCGGCTGTGGCGTTTCATGAACGGAAAATCCAGTGCCCAGCAAGCCAGGCCTACGACTGGCAGCCAGCGCAGCTGCTCCTTGATGAAATACCGCGGAAACGGCAGCTGCGGCTCGATCACATGGCACAGCAGCATCACGTCGGCCCAGCACTGATGATTGGCCACCACCACATAGCGCCCGTTCGGATCATCGGGCACCTGCTGGTCGTAGGTCACGCGTGAGCGGCCCATGCCCAGAATGGCGGCGTTGATGCCGCGTGCCCACCACACGGCCACCCACAGCACCGCACGCCCGGCCGGATCGCGTACCGAGGGCCAGGGCGCGAGCAGTTTCACCAGACAGGTCGGCAGCAGCGGAATGAAACCGATCAACGTGACCAGCACCATCAGGATCACGGCAATCACGCCGCGAAGATTTTGCAGCAGGCGCTTCATGGACGTTCCAGCTCGGGTTTTAAGACAGCAGATACGCGCAATGTAGCGATTGTCGTGCCCCAGACCAAGCGCAGGCCTATGCCTGCCCGGTCAGCGTGCGGAGAATTCGTGCACCGCGTCTACCAGGGCTGCGACGTGTTCCGGGTCCACTTGCGGTGTCACGCCGTGGCCAAGATTGAACACATGGCCGGGATGATCGCCAAACCGCTCCAACACGTCGCGCACGTTGTCACGGATGACCTCGGGCCTGGCATAAAGCATGGCCGGATCCAGATTGCCCTGCAGCGCTACCTTGTCGCCCACGCGTCGACGCGCCTCGTCGATATCGATCGTCCAGTCCAGACCCAGCGCGCTTGTGCCGGTATCGGCCATGGCTTCCAGCCACGGGCCGCCGCCCTTGGTGAACAGGATCGTGGGTACATGCGAGCCGTTGTCCGGCGACTTGAGCTGCCTGACGATCTTTTCCATATAGGTCAGCGAAAATTCACGATAGGCTGCCGGCGTCAGCACGCCGCCCCAGGTATCGAAGATCTGCACTGCCTGGGCGCCGGCTGCGATCTGTGCGTTGAGGTATTGCGCAACCGAACGCGCGAGCACGTCGAGCAGACGGTGCAGGGCGGCCGGGTCGTTATACATCAGCGCCTTGATATGCTGATAGGTCTTGGATGGCCCGCCTTCGACCATGTAGGTGGCCAGCGTCCACGGACTGCCGGCAAAACCGATCAGCGGCGTCTTGCCGTCCAGTTCACGCCGGATCATGCTGACTGCAGCCGGCACATAGCCCAGTTCGTCGGCCATATCCGGCACGGCGAGATTGTCGATTGCCTCGGGCGTGCGCACCGGCCGCTCGAAGTGCGGCCCTTCGTTGGTCTTGAAATACAGGCCCAGGCCCATGGCATGGGGAATCGTGAGAATATCCGAGAACAGGATCGCGCCGTCCAGCGGAAAACGCCGCAGCGGCTGCAACGTGACCTCGCAGGCCAGCTCCGGGTTCTGGCACAGATCCATGAAGCTGCCGGCCTTTTCTCGCAGCGCGCGATACTCCGGCAGATAACGCCCGGCCTGGCGCATCAGCCAGACAGGGGTCTTGTCGACAGGTTCGCGTCGGAGGGCGCGCAGGAGACGGTCGTGGGACATGCAATGGCTCAAGCAGGCAGCAGCCAGCACCGGCCGGCTGCAGAAAATGATGACGGCAGTTTACCGCCTGGCTAACAAGTACGGATACCGCCGGCTGTCGGGATGCCGATAGCTGGGATCGCGCGCCTGGCTATGCGCTGCAGGCGGCTACGGTGTCGGCAATCTCGCGCTGGATCGCGGCCGCTGCGGCCGCCGGATCGGCCGCATCTCGGATCGGGCGGCCAACGACCAGATAATCGGCCCCGGCAGTGATCGCCTGCGTTGGCGTCATCACCCGTTTCTGATCGTCCGGCGGCGTCTCGTCGTTATGCACCGGCCGAATGCCCGGCGTAACGGTAATCAGCCGGTCGGGCGCATGCGCCCGTAGACGCGCGACCTCCATGCCGGAAGACACCACGCCGTCGCAGCCGGCCTCCAGCGCGCGTTTGGCACGCGAGAGCACCAGCGATTCGATATCGCAGGCAAAGCCCATATCATCCAGATCGCCCTGATCGAGGCTGGTGAGGGCGGTCACCGCAAGAATACGCGCCGAACCGGATTTGGCGCTGGCCGCGGCCTCCATGACCTGCTGGTTGCCGTGCACGGTGATGAAATCCACATTGCGCGCACACAGCCGTCGCACAGCCGCCGCCACTGTTGCCGGCACGTCGAACAGTTTCACGTCGACGAATACTTTCTTGTCGCGCGCCTTGAGCCAGTCGATCAGCTCGAAATAGCCGGGCGACATCGCCAGTTCCAGGCCGACCTTATAGAAGGTGACGGTCTCGCCCAGGCGCTCGACCAGCGTACGCGCGGCATCGGCGTCGGGTACGTCCAGGGCAAAAATGAGGCGGTCACGCTGGGCAATGACGGGTGGCATCAGAATCCTGTGAGCTACTTGGGTCCGGTCGATTAGACCTCGAGATAATCAAGAATGCCCTTGCCGGCTTCACGGCCTTCGAAGACGGCGGTAACGACTAGATCCGAGCCGCGAACCATGTCGCCGCCGGCGAAGATCTTGGGGTTGGTGGTCTGATGTCGGAAGCGGCCTTTCTCGGGGGCGATCACGCGACCGCCATCGTCGATATCGATACTTTGCGGGTCGAACCAGTCCTGGGGGTTGGGGCGAAAGCCGAAGGCGATGATGACGGCGTCGGCATCGATGACTTCCTCGGTGCCGGGGACCGGTTCCGGGCGCTGGCGGCCGCGCTCGTCCGGCGCGCCGAGCTTGGTGGTGACGACTTTGATGCCTTCAACATGGGTATCGCCCACGATCTCGACCGGCTGACGGTTAAACAGGAACTTCACGCCTTCTTCCTTGGCGTTCTGCACTTCGCGTGCCGAGCCTGGCATGTTGTTCTCATCGCGCCGATAGGCACAAATGACTTCCTTTGCATCCTGGCGGATGGAGGTGCGATTGCAGTCCATGGCTGTGTCGCCGCCGCCGAGCACGACAACGCGCTTGTTTTTCATGTCGACGAACGGGTGCTCGCCCTTGAGCGACAGCTCGCGGTTGATGTTGCCGACCAGGAAGGGCAAGGCTTCATATACGCCTTTCAGGTCTTCGCCCGGGAAGCCGCCTTTCATGTAGGTGTAGGTGCCCATGCCCATGAATACGGCGTCGTACTCTTCCATCAATTCGTCTATCTGCACGTCCTTGCCGATTTCCACGCCAAGGCGGAATTCCACGCCCATGCCTTCCATGACTTCGCGGCGGGTCTCGACGACGCTTTTTTCCAGCTTGAACGGCGGAATGCCGAAGGTGAGCAGGCCTCCGATACGCGGATACTTGTCGAACACCACGGCCTTGACGCCGCTGCGCACGAGGATATCTGCAGCACCCAGGCCAGCCGGGCCGGCGCCGATGACGGCGACCTTCTTGTCGGTCCACACCACGTTGGACACATCCGGACGCCAGCCCTGCTTGAACGCCTCGTCTGTGATGTATTTCTCGACCGAGCCGATGGAGATGGCACCGAAGCCGTCGTTCATCGTGCAGGCGCCTTCACACAGGCGGTCCTGCGGGCAGATACGGCCACAGATCTCGGGCAGTGTGTTGGTGGCGTGCGAAAGCTCCGCCGCTTCAAACAGGTTGCCTTCGTTGACCAGCTTCAGCCAGTTGGGGATGTAGTTGTGGACCGGGCATTTCCACTCGCAGTACGGATTGCCACAGGAAATACAGCGCCCGGCCTGCTGCGACGCGGTCTCCTTGTCGAACTGCCCATAGATTTCGGCGAACTCGTGGATACGAATCGGCACCTCGACCTTTTTCGGGTCCTGGCGCGGCGTGTCGAGAAACTGCAGATGATTCTTTGCCATCGGTAACCTTTGTTCGTTGCACAGCCGCACCCGCGCCGTGCAGATGCATGGCGCGGGCCGGCGTCCCCAATACGCGTGCGATCAGGCCGCGCGGTTGAGCGTATCCAGAATCGTTTCCACGCTTTCGGCCTTGGGCTTGACCAGCCAGAACTGGCCGACATAGTCGCGGAAGTCCTCGAGGATTTCCGCGCCCCAGACACTGCCGGTCTCGGCCACATAGGCCTCGATCATCTCACGCAGATAGTTGCGGTGGGCTTCCATGTTCTCCGAGACCACGCGGTGGATATCGATCAGCTCATGGTTATAGCGATCGACAAACTCGCGTTTTTCGTCGAGCACATAGGCCAATCCGCCGGTCATACCAGCGCCGAAGTTAACCCCCGTATGCCCCAGCACGACCACACAGCCGCCGGTCATGTATTCACAGCCGTGATCGCCGATGCCTTCGACGACCGCGGTAGCCCCCGAGTTTCGCACGCCAAAACGTTCGCCGGCCATGCCGGCTGCATACAGCAGACCGCCGGTGGCACCGTACAGGCAGGTGTTGCCGATGATGGCAGCCTCGCGGGCCACATAGGTCGTCTTTGGCGACGGCCGGATGATGATACGGCCTCCGGCCATGCCCTTGCCGACATAGTCGTTGGCGTCGCCTTCCAGGTACAGATGCAGGCCGCCGGCGTTGAATACGCCGAAGCTCTGACCGGCGGTGCCGGTGAGCTTGAGCGTGATCGGCGCGTCTTCCATATCCAGATTGCCGTGACGACGGGCGATCTCGCCCGACAACCGCGCGCCCAGCGAGCGATTGTTGTTGTGCACGAAATACTCGAACGTGCCGCCGGACTTGTTCTCGATGGCATCCAGCGTGTCGAGCACCATCTGTTCGGCCAGCTCGCCCTTGTCGAACGGCTCGTTATGCGGGTTCACGCAGGACATCGGCACGTCGCTGGCCAGACCGCCGTCCGAGAGGATCGGCGACAGGTCCAGGCCCTGCTGCTTGGCAGTTTCGCCGGGCAGGATTTCGAGCAGGTCGGTACGCCCGATCAGCTCCTCCAGCGAGCGTACGCCGATGGATGCCATCAGCTCGCGTGTATCCCGGGCAATGAAGGAGAAGAAATTCTCCACCATTTCCGGAATACCGATGAAATGGCGCTTGCGCAGCGTCTCGTTCTGGGTGGCCACGCCGGTCGCACAGTTGTTCAGATGACACACGCGCAGATACTTGCAGCCCAGCGCGACCATCGGACCGGTGCCGAAGCCGAACGACTCGGCGCCCAGGATGGCCGCCTTGATCACGTCCAAGCCCGTCTTGAGTCCGCCGTCGGTCTGTACCCGCACCTTGCCGCGCAGCTCGTTGGCGCGCAGTGTCTGGTGTGTTTCCGACAGGCCCAGTTCCCAGGGCGTGCCGGCATAGCGTACGGAGGTGAGCGGGCTCGCACCGGTGCCGCCGTCATAGCCGGATATGGTGATCAGATCGGCATAGGCCTTGGCCACGCCGGCGGCAATCGTGCCCACGCCGGGCCCGGACACCAGCTTTACCGACACCAGCGCTTTCGGATTGACCTGCTTGAGGTCGAAGATCAGCTGGGCCAGATCTTCAATAGAATATATATCGTGATGCGGCGGCGGCGAGATCAACGCCACGCCCGGCTTGGAATAGCGCAAGGACGCGATCATCTCGTTGACCTTGTGCCCGGGCAGCTGGCCGCCTTCGCCGGGTTTGGCACCCTGGGCGATCTTGATCTGCAGCACTTCGGCGTTGACCAGATAATGCGGAGTCACGCCAAAGCGGCCGGAGGCGATCTGCTTGATCTTCGACATCTTGTCGGTGCCGAAACGGGCCGAATCCTCGCCGCCTTCACCGGAGTTCGAGCGCCCGCCCATGCGATTCATGCCCTGGGCCAGGGCTTCGTGGGCCTCAGGAGAGAGCGCGCCGAGCGACATGCCGGCCGAGTCGAAGCGGGGCGTGATGGCCTTGATATCCTCCACCTCGTCGATATCAATCGGTTCGATATCGGCCTTGAGCCGGAACAGATCACGCAGTACGGACACGGGCCGGCCCTGCACGATCGCCGCGTATTCCTTGTATTTGTCGTAGTCGCCGGTCGACACCGCTTCCTGGAGCGTGGCGATCACGTCCGGGTTGTAGCAGTGATATTCCTGGCCGTGCACAAACTTGAGCAGGCCACCCTGGTTGATCGCGACACGCGGATTCCAGGCCTCGTGGGCCAGTTTGGCCATATCCGCCTGCAGATGCGCAAAGCCGGCCCCGGCGATACGGCTGACCGTGCCGGAAAAGCACAGATCCACGACGTCGTCGGCCAGGCCCACGATCTCGAACAGCTGGGCGCCGCGGTAGCTGGTGACCGTGGAGATGCCCATCTTGGACATGATCTTGTACAGGCCCTTGTTGATGCCCTTGCGATAGGTCGCACACAGGTCATCGATACCGCGGCCTTCGAGCTGGCCGATACGCACCAGATCGTTCAGGCATTCGTAGGCCAGATACGGATGAATCGCGCTGGCGCCGTAGCCGATCAGGCAGGCGTACTGGTGCGCGTCGCGGGCGCTGGCGGTATCCACCACGAGATTGGCGTCGCAGCGAAGATTTTCGCGGGTCAGGCGATGATGCACCGCACCGGTGGCCAGCAGCGCCTGCATCGGCAGCTTGCCCTCGGCGATCTCGCGGTCGGAGAGCACCAGAATGGTCTTGCCGTCACGCACCGCAGCCACGGCCTGTTCGCAGACGGCCTCGACGGCATCGCGCAGATCGGTGGAGGCGTCGTAGTTGAGGTCGATGATTGTATGCGCGTAATCCGCGTCGTTCAGCGATAGCAGGCGACGGAACTTGCCGGTGGACAGCACCGGCGAGTCCACGACCAGACGCTTGGCGCGCTCTTCGCTTTCCTCGAAAACATTGCGTTCGCGGCCAAAACAGGTTTCCAGCGACATGACAATGCGTTCGCGCAGTGAGTCGATCGGCGGATTGGTGACCTGGGCGAACTGCTGACGGAAATAGTCCGAGAGCACGCGATCGACGCGCGAGAGCACGGGGAAGGGCGTGTCGTCGCCCATCGAGCCGGTCGCTTCCTGGCCGGCTTCGGCGATCGGGCGCAGGACCTGATCGCGCTCCTCGAACGACACATGGAAGAGTTTCTCGTAGACCTTGACGGTCCAGCGCTCCATCCACGGGTCGTCTCTGGTGTCGGCCAGGCGCGACTCGAGCATGCGCGCGTTCTTCTTCAGCCACTGCTTGTACGGAGCACGCGAGGCCAGCCGTTCGTCGATCTCACGCGGGTGGATCAGCTCGCCGGTCTGGGTATCGACCGCCAGCATGTCGCCGGGCTTGAGACGGCCCTTGGCTACAATCCGTTCCGGATCGTAGTCCCAGACGCCGATCTCGGAGGCCAGCGTGATATGACGATCGTCGGTGATCACGTAGCGCGCCGGGCGCAGGCCGTTGCGGTCTAGACAGCAGGCGGCATAACGCCCGTCGGTGAGCACGATGCCGGCCGGGCCGTCCCACGGCTCCATATGCATGGAGTTGTACTCATAAAATGCGCGCAGATCGGCGCTCATGTAGTCGACGTTCTGCCAGGCGGGCGGCATCAGCAGGCGCATGGCATAGAAGATATCCATGCCGCCGGCCAACAGGATCTCGAGCATGTTGTCGAGACTCTGCGAATCCGAGCCGTTCATCGACACCAGCGGCAGGATCGATTCCAGATCCGGCAGCTTGTCGGAGACAAACTTGCCGGCTCGTGCGGTCGACCAGTTCCGGTTGCCGGTTACGGTGTTGATCTCGCCGTTGTGGGCCAGATAACGGAACGGCTGGGCCAGACGCCACTGCGGCAGCGTGTTGGTGGAAAAGCGCTGATGAAACACACACAGCGAGGTTTCCATGCGCTCGTCGGCCAGATCTTTATAGAAGACCGGCAGATAGCTGGGCATGACCATGCCCTTGTACGACAGCACGTTGGCCGAGAGCGACGGCACATAGAACACGTCGTCGTCGGTGAGTGCGTTCTCGGTGCGACGCCTTGCGAATACGAGCTTGGACTCGAACGCGGCCTTGTCCAGGCCGGCAGGCGAATTGACGAATACCTGCTCGAGATGCGGCAGCGTGTTGATCGCCTCTGCGCCGCAGGCCTCCTCGGCGTTGGTGGGCACGTCGCGCCAGCCGGCGACCGTCAGGCCCTCGGCGTCGAGCTGTTTTTCCAGCTCGGCCTTGGCGGCGGTGGTCTTGTCAGCGTCCTGATTGAGAAAGACGATGCCGCTGGCGTAGTGATCGGCCAGCTCGATGCCGGCCTCGTCGGCCAGCACACGCAGGAAGGCATCCGGTTTTTTCATCAGGATGCCGCAGCCGTCGCCGGTCTTGCCATCGGCAGCGACTGCGCCGCGATGGGTCAGCCGCTCCAGCGCGCCAATCGTGGTCTCGACCAGCCAATGACTCGGCTTGTCGTCCATGTTGGCGATCAGGCCGAAGCCGCAGGCATCTTTTTCGAACTCGGGTGAGTAGAGTCCGCCCTTCAACTGATGCATTGTCGATAATCCTCGAGTCTGTTCGGCCCGCGCGCTGGCGTTGCCGGGTGCCGGACACGGTGTCCGGTCGTCACGCCACAGGGGTGATCACTCTAATACGCATGAACTGCGTTGCGGTGATGCGGCGGGTCTTGCGCACGCCGGGGCGTTCTTGCCGTGGGTTCAAGTATAAAAGGCGGCCCGTATGCAATCAATCGGAAGCATGAAACGCGCCAGATTAGGGATCAGCGATCGAAATAGCGCGCCAGTGTGGCTGCCAACGCATCGCCGTAGTCGGCGGTGACTACGGCTTTGCCGATCGCACGCATCAACACGAGTCGCAGCTGACCGGCCTTGACCTTCTTGTCCCGGCCCATCAGCACATGAATTTTTTCTGCCGACAGCTCCCGGGGCGGGGCGATCGGAAGATGTGCAGCGCTGAACACGCGCTCGATACGCAGACAGTCGTCGCTCGACAGCCAGCCCAGGCGCTGTGCGGTATCGGCGGCCATGCACATCCCGGCAGCGATGGCTTCGCCGTGCAGCCAGTTGCCATAGCCCAGCTCTGCCTCAAGCGCATGCCCGTAGGTATGGCCCAGATTGAGCAGGGCGCGTTCGCCGGCTTCGCGTTCATCGGCGGCCACTACCTCGGCCTTGTTCGCACAGGAGCGGCGCACGATCTCGATCATTAGCGCTGGCTCGCGCGCATTAATGGCCGTCATGTTGGCCTCGATCCAGTCGAAGAAGCCCGCATCGCGGATCAGGCCGTACTTGATCACTTCGGCCATGCCGGCTGCGAACTCGCGCGGCGGCAGGGTTTCGAGCACGTCGATATCAATCAGTACCCGCGTGGGCTGATGAAACGCGCCGATCATGTTCTTGCCAAGCGCGTGATTCACACCGGTCTTGCCACCGACCGATGAATCCACCTGGGCCAGCAGGGTGGTCGGCAACTGCACGAAATCGATGCCGCGCTGATAGCTGGCCGCCGCAAAACCGGCAATATCGCCGACGATCCCGCCGCCGAGCGCAATCAGCGTCGTATCGCGACCGTGGTTGGCTTCCAGCAGACGGCTGTAGATGAGGTTGAGTGTGTCGAGCGTCTTGTAGGCTTCGCCGTCGGGCAGGGCGAGCGTATCCACCTCATGCGTTTCGCCCAATGCTTTGGCAACACGTCCGGCGTAGAGCGGGGCAACGGTATCGTTGCTCACAATCAGCACCCGCCGGCCTCGAATCGCGCCGGTATACGCCTGTGTATCTCGCATCACGCCGGCTGCGATCACGATCTGGTAACTGCGCTCGCCCAGGGCGACCGTGAGTTCTGCGTGTTGGCTGGCGTCGCTCGTCATGGGTTCCCGTCCGATTGCGTACGGCCCGCGCCATCCCGGCTCGACGGCGTTATGAAACGGGCACGGGCCAGGGCGCGGTCACGATCACGCACCACCACCGTGCCCGCAAGCTTGTCGTGCCAGCCCTGCTTGCGCGCATCCATGCCCACCCAGAGCAGACCAAGGCAGAACGGAAAAGTCGACACGAAGTAGCCGAAATAGCGCCCGATCAGCTGAGCGCTGCTTGCTGCGACGCCGGTGCGTGCGTCGACAATACGTGCGCCGATCGCCATCTTGCCGGGCGTGGCCGCCCGCGCGATCCAGAACACCACGACGACCACAGCCGGCAGTATCCAGAACAACAGCACGTGCAGCGGCCCCGGCAGGGTCAGGGCGAACGCGTCGTAATTGACCTGGCCGTAGGCATCGACAAGCGAGCTCGAGCCCGCCCAGCTGTACGCCGCGCCAGGAATCATGCTCAACAACGGAAACAGCACGACCAGGATCAACACGCTGTCGATGATCGAAGCCCAGACCCGGATCCAGAAGCCGGCATAGACCAGCTCCCGATCCGCGTGGCCCTGGCCCTCGCTCATCAGGCCGTGCCGATAGCTTCGAGCTGCTCGACGATCTCGCGGGCCAGGCGGCGTGCCTGCTGTTCGCCCGTGGCTACCACGATATCCGCAATCGACCGATACAGCGGGTCGCGCTCTTCCATGAGCTTGGTCAGCGTTGCTTCTACGTCGTCGCTGCCCTCGAGAATCGGCCGGTTGTTGGCCTTGCGGGTGCGTGCCAGCTGCTGTTCCAGCGAGGTTTCGAGATATACGACCACACCTCGTGCAGACAGCAGGTCGCGCGTATCCGGGTCGAGCACTGCGCCGCCGCCCGTGGCCATCACCGTATTCGGCTCCTCGGAGAGCTCGGCGATCATTTCGCGCTCGCGCTTGCGGAAGCCGTCCTCGCCTTCCATATCAAAGATGAATGAGATATCGACGCCCGTGCGTCTTTCGACCTCATGATCGGAGTCGACGAACGACATGCCCTTGATCTCGGCGATCCGCCGGCCAATGGTTGTTTTGCCGGCGCCCATGGGGCCGACGAGATAGATGTTTGGATTTGCTGCCATTTACGCTATTTCGTTTTAGATAATGATCATTCAAGCCCAAGCACGGATCGTTTAGGACTGGTACAGGCTTACGTCATGCTTTGATCGCAGTTTAACGCAAGTCCATCCACTTGACGCGCTCTTCCAGCGAAACCAGAACTGTGAGAAAGCGACTTTCGAGAATTCATCCACCGCTAAGGTGTTCCGGATTGCGAGATCGGGGCCCTGCCTCTGCTTATGATTTCCCTCGGTGTTGTGACCGTGATATCCAGTCGACCAGTTTTAGACGTTACCAGATCGTTGGCGGGTTCAAGTTCAAACGTGGCGATATAGGGCCCGCGGGCAGCTGTGCTCCGCACGGTGTAACTGCTCGGGCCGACGATCGAACCCAGCGATGTGGTCGCGTTGATCGTGGTGTCGGCCGGCGGAACCTGCCCTTGCGTTCCGCCTATCCGCACGCTGACATTTACGTTGCCATCGCCAAGATCGATGTTCGACGGCTCGAACGAGATGGACTGTGTGCTCGCGCTGAATACGATAACAAGTTGGCCCCGTACATCGACAGATGTTGTCGTGCAGTCGAGTTCCGGAGGCATGCTGCTTGTTTCGTTGCAGCGAAGCCCGGTGAAGTCCCCGTCGCCAAAATTGTAGCTATTGTCGTTGCTGAAGTCGCGGTAGGGCTCGTCGGCGTCACGATCACCATCTTCATTATAATCGACGAACGCTTCAGAGAGATCGTTGGCGATGTTGAACTCACCGTCATCGAAGCGGCCATTGGAGGGGGATGTGTCGCTGAAAGATTCTTCGCCAATCGCCGTGGCAAGGATCGTGGCTCGACCATCCGCCGGACGTGGATTCTGTGTGGTAAAACTCACCGTACACGAGCCTTCGCTGGTGACGCAGCTGCCAGGGATCGAGCCGCCCTCGGTGGTGAACGTCACCGCTGTGCCGTCCGGAACCGGGTTGTTGAATCGGTCGGCTGCACGGATGGTCACGGGGGTGGAGACGCCGTCAAACTCTGCCCCCTCTAAGTTCAAAGTTCCGGCGCTCAACGAGAAGCTGTCGTTGTCTGGCAAACCGGTCGTAACTGCTAGCTGGCTTGATTGCGCACTCTGAGTCTGGCCGGGTGAGCCAATAGTGGCAGCGGTGACCCGAACTGATGTCGCCACCGTGCCGGAAGTGACAGTTGTGGTTGCCGTGCCATTGCTGTCGGTGATCGCGGAATCGTTGCTCAGCGATAAACCGCCGACTTTAGTATTCAGCGAGAAATTGACCGTCTGGTTGGGGATAGCGCCTCCCGCGCTATTCGTAACAGTGAATGCTATCTTTGACTGTTGGGGGAGTGCGCCGGTACCGCGGAGCCCGATCAATTGTTCACTGACGCTCGTAAAATTGATGGCGCCAAAGGTCGCCGCTGTCGTCTCAATATCCCCTGTCGCGGTTAGCGTCGTGGCATCGATACTGGTTCGTGCGATAACAGAGTCTGTGCCGACGCAGCCCTGCGCGGTATAAGTCGTATTAACCACGCCTGAAGTATTCGTGACGACCGCTGGGTCGATGCTTGCCTGATTATTTGCAGAACAAGCTGAAGAAAAGAAAATGTCTACTGGCTGTGTGAGGCCATTGTTAGTACTGTCCTGCAGCTGCAAAGTCAGGGCAGCGCTCTGGCCGGCACGTAATGCGGTTGTGGCGATGCCGATACGACCGTCTTGAAAATCACCGTTGCTATCCAGTGAACCGATACGATTCTCCCTTGTACCTGTACCTGTACCTGTACCTGTACCTGTACCGCCGCCGACCTGGCCGCCTCCGCCGCCGGTACTAGCGCCGCCTCCAGAGTCGCTGTCGTCGCTATCGGGCGATGTCGTTCCGCCGCAGGCGACAAGAGCCGCGGTCAGCCCGAATAGTAGGGTGTTTCTGAATTTCATTTATCCCCCAACCTTCAATTCGAAATACAACAGATTATTCAAGTCGAAGTTACGACTGAGCAAAATTTTTACTTCAAAGCCAGCTGTTCTCTAAGAATTTTCGGTGTTACGAAGATCAGCAGTTCTCGCTTGTCGCGCTGGCGCTGGGTGCCGCGGAACAGGGCGCCCAGTATCGGAATCTCGCTCAGGATCGGCACGCGATCGCTGACGTCACGATTTTCCTGTTCGTAGATGCCGCCGAGAACCACGGTCTCGCCGTCGTTGACAAGCACCTGCGTGGTCAGGCTGCGCGTGTTGATCGAGGGCACACCGCCGCCGCCCTGAACGTTGATGGTGTCGCCCTGGGTGTCCTGGGTGACGAACAGATCCATGATCACCCGGCTGTCGGGCGTAATCTGCGGGGTGACGGTGAGTCCGAGCACGGCTTCCTTGAATTCGACAGTCGCTGCACCGCTGGAGGCGGCTTCGAGATAGGGAATCTCCACGCCCTGTTCAATCTTGGCTTCCTTGGCGTTGGCGGTGATCACCCGCGGCGCCGAGATGATCTCACCGCGGTTCTCGGATTCAAGCGCCGACAGTGCGAGATCAAGATTGAAGGTATCGCCAATGATCGACGTGGTGATTGTGCCGGCGGGATTGGCCGCGGGCAGATTGATGGTATAGCCCGAATTGGCCAGATAGTTGCCGCCGGTGGGCGACTCGAACGCGGCGTTGTCGGTCACGCCCTGGGTGACGCCGAGATTGCGCGAGAATTCGCGATTGGCCACCACGATGCGGGACTCGATGAGCACCTGGCGTACTGGAATATCCAACCGATTGATGACCCGTCGGATCTCGTCGAGTTTGTTGCGGGTTTCGTTGACGAGCAGGCTGTTGGTGCGCTCGTCGACGGTCACCTGGCCTCGGGTCGAGAGCAGCGACAGATCGTTGTTGCTCGGGCGCGGGCCGGGTTGGCCGATTGGCCCGGCGGCCGCACCCAGTGGCCCCGCTGAGTTACCCGAGCGCAGCAGGTTTGCGATATCCCCGGCCCGCGCATAGTTGATCTGGATGATTTCGGATGTCAGTGGCGCAAGATTCATATTGGCCTGACGCGCGACGAGCTCGGCCTGTTCACGCGCGGCGAGTTCGGCCAGCGGCGCAATGGTGATGACATTGTTCTCGCGCCGCATGCCCAGGCCCTTGGCGTTCATGATGATGTCCAGCGCCTGATCCCAGGGCACGTCTTCCAGACGCAGCGCCATATTGCCGCTCACGCTGTCGGAGACCACCATGTTGACGTCGGCGACATCGGCGACGATCTGCAGCACGGCGCGTACATCGACGTTCTGGAACGACAACGAGATCTTCTCACCCGTGTAGCGCGGATTATCCTGCTTGCGCTGGGCCTGTTCGGCCTGGGTGAGCGGCTGTAGTTCGATGAAGAACTGATCGCCGGTCTGGTAGGCGATCTGTTCAAAGTCGGCGCCTGCGACGGGCGTGACGACTATACGGGTGCCGCCGTCGCGGGCCATGGCGTCGATGGTCTTTACCGGTGTGGCGAAGTCGAGTACGTCCAGGCGTTTGCCAAGGCGCGCGGGCAGGGTGACGCCCGGCAGCCGGGCCACGACCTGGCCGCCTTCCTCGCGTACGTCGATGGGCGCAGAGACATTCGACAGCGAGATCTCGACGCGTCCGGCCCCCTGCTCGCCGCGGCGGAAATCGATATTGCGTATTGACGGGCCTGCGGGCAGCGCAGGCGCCTGTGCGGTCGTGCCTTGGCGGCTGGTCGGCGTGGAGGTCGATGGTCTACCCGCGCTATTGCCGATGCCGATGATGATCTGATTGCCCTGACGGTTGATGTTGTAATCAACCATCCTGGACAGCTCCACGACCACCCGCGTGCGTTCCTCGCTGGCGGCCATGGCGATGGCCTCGACCGCGCCCTGGCCGATACGCTGATACTGGGGGCTGACGTCGAGTGCGGTCGCCGGCAGATCAATGGATAGCCGGGCCGGATCGTTGACTGTGAATACAGACGGTGTGGGTGCGGCCGAATCCAGCGTGAGCTGGATATCGATGCCGTTGCCGGCGGTGGTGACAGCATCCATGCCGGTCAGCCGATGCGCTGGAGCCGCCGATACGCTCGCGGCGGCTAACACAAGCGCCAACGTCAGCGAGGCCCGTGATCGGTTGGCCGCAGCCAGGCGTGAAACAAAGCGGGTGATCGATAGCTGCATGTTGGTTGTCTCTTTCAACCCGAAGGGGCGATCGTGGCTGGACGCTTGGCATAGCCGCCGGCGCCGTCGGGCACGATCTCGGTAAGCACGATGCCGCTGTCCGAGACGGCATCGATCTCGCCGTCGTTCTGACCGGCATGATTGCCGCGGCGCACGCGATGGACGATGTTGTCTGGCGCTGATATCAGGGCGTATGTCGTGCCGCCACGGGTGATCGTGCCGACCATGCGCAGCGCATCCAGCGAAAAGGATTCCAGCGGCTCGCGCGGACGATTGACATCAGGCGTCACGCCGCTGTTGCTCTGGGCGCGGCGCTCGGGCGTGGTGGGCGTGAACGGCGAGCGCCGGTCTTCGGCCCGATAGGTATACGGCGTATAGGAGGCAATCTGTGGGATCGGCTCGATCGGCGCCGCGGGCCGGGCCTGTATTGCGGCGACATACGGCGCCAGCGCCTGCTTGTCGCTGCCGCAGCCCGCGACAAGGCCGCATACCGCGCCGATCAGCACCATCCGCCGCATCGTCATCGCGCGCCTGCCGTGGCCGGCGCGCTCGTGCTGGCGTCGCTGTCCAGATAGCGATAGGTGTTGGCGCTTACGCTCATGCGCAGGCGGCCGCTACTCACGCCGCTTTCGGTGATCGGCTCGATTCGGACATCCTCAATGGTGACGATGCGCGACAGCGCGGCCACGCCCGAGATAAAGCGACCTACTTCATGATACCCGCCGGTCACGATCAGATCGTTGGGCAGCACGGCATAGAAATCCCTGAGCTCTTCCGGACGCGGCTTGAACAGCTCCTCCTCGAGGCCGCTGGCCAGGCGTGTTTGCGAGATATCGTTGAGCAGGCTGGGCACCTCGGTCTTGCTCGGCAGTTGCTGGAGCAGCTCCCCAAACTGGTTTTCCATGGTGGCCAGCTGTTGACGGTAGGCATCCAGATTGGCGACCAGGCGCTGCTTGACCTCGAATGTCTGCTTGAGCTCGATCTCAGCAGCGTCGGCGCGGGCCAGTTCGTCCTGCTTGGGAAGTACGAAATACCAGGTGCCGATAGCCAGAATAGTGAGCGAAACCAGTGCAATGGCCAGCCCATATGCCCAGATCGGCCAGCTGCCGATATTGTTCTGATCGAGGCTGCGAAGCTCGTCGAGATAGGCGCTGAGTTTCTTCATCGGGAGGCTGACCTGGCCGCGGCCGTCGTGGTCTGTCCGGTGTCCGGTGGCGTCGCGTTCGGATTGGTGCTGTTCACGGTCAGGGTGAAATCCGCAAAACGCTGCGGGCCGCTCTCGCTGGACTTGATGACGACAAGTTTCGGGTCGGCAAACCAGTCAGAGTCGTCGAGATTGACCATGTAGTCGGAAACGCGCGCGTTCGACTCGGCTACGCCGTCGAGGGTGGTGGTCGGGCCCTGCTGGGTCAGTCCGGTCAGATAGACGCCCCGCGGCAGCGTGGCCACGAGCTGATCGAAGTAATGCACGATCGACGAGCGCGACTGCTGGAGCTGCTCGATGATGCGCATGCGGTTGACCAGATTCTCGCGCGTCTTCTGCAGTTCACGGATCTCGACGAGCTGCTTGTCGGCCGTGGCGATCTGCTGCTCCAGATAGCGGTTACGCGCCTGCTGGGCGTCGATGAGCCCGTTGTAGTAGAGCATGGGAATCAGGCCGACGATCACGATGCTGGCCAGCGCCGATGCGGCCAGCATCGTAAGAAATCGCTTGCGCTTGGCCTCGCGCGCTGCCGCGCGCCAGTCAAGCAGGTTGATATGAATGGGGCTGTTCATTGCAGCGAGCGCAGCGCGAGCCCGGCCGCCACCATGAGCGCCGGGGCTTCCTGATCGACATGGTTGCGCCGTGCCGCAGAGCTGGCGAGCATGCCGGCCAGCGGATTGCCGATGCTCACTGGCCGTTGCAGACGATGCGCCAATGCCGGCTCGAGGCCCGGAAACAGGGTCGCGCCGCCGACCAGCAACACCTGGTCGATTGCCTCGTCGCGGGACGCGGCCGAAATATAGAACTGCAGGGCGCGCTGAATCTGGTTGGCCAGCCGATCGGCAAAATCGTTGATATCAGGCGCGAGGATGTCACTCGTGAGCTCGCCGGTGCGCATTCTTCCGCGCAGCTGGTCCATGTCCTTGAGCGCGTGACGCTCGACCAGGCGCGTGGCCAGCGTGTGTCCACCGAACGACAACTCCCGCGAGTACACGCTGCGCCCGCGATGCTGGACACTCAGGCGCGTCTGATGGGCGCCGACGTCGAATACGGCCACGTTGTTCTCGCCGGCCAGCGCCGGCGTCTGCGAGATGAGCAGCGAGCAGGCGTTCTGCAGCGCATATTCCTCGACGTCCACCACGCGCACGTTGACGCCGGCCATATCGAGCGCACCGATCCGGGTTTCGATATTCTCGCGTCGGCACGCGACCAGCAGCACGCGATTGACGCTGGGATTGTGCGGGTCTCGTTCGAGCACCTGGAAGTCGAGATTGACCTCTTCAATCGCATGTGGAATGTACTGCTCGGCGTCAAAACCGATCTGTTGCTCCATCTCGGTTTCGTCGAGATCCGCCGGCATGTCGATGATCTTGCTTATGACCGTTGGTCCGGACACCGCGATGGCGGCATCTCGCGTGCGCGTGCCGCTGCGTTCGAGTGCCCGGCGCATGGTGGCGGCCACGGCCTCCGGGTCGGCGATCTGATCATTGGCAACCGCGTCCGGCGGTAGTGCCTCGCTGGCATAGCTGAGCACGCGATAGCCGCCCGCACGGCCATCCAGCTCGAGCAGCTTGACCCGTGTCGTGCTGATATCCACGCCCATGCAAGGCCGGTTGCCGGGCCTGAGATATTGCGCGAAGAACCCCATCCGATCTCCCCTGGGTCAGCGATTTCACGCCCGCGCTGCGTGACTAACCGAGTTGCGTACATGCGCTGGTCGGCACCGTGTCTCCTGGCGCAACCCACTGTGCTGGATGGAAAATACCCACAGCGGCCCCACGATGGCGCCCACCTGCGATGGTGTATCGGCTCAAGCCGAGTGAGTGATATCGGCGCGGCTGATCGGAACTTGAGGGCGGCTCTTTCACGCATGGGCACGACGCGCAAAAATATGGCTTCCTCGGTATCATCTGCCCGGTATTGTTCTTTCGCGGCGAGCGTGCTGCGACCCAGCCGATGAAAGCGATGCCGCGTCTGTTCAAGTTTGTTGTGTTTCTGATTGCCGGATTGCTGTCTGCGGCCACGCTTGCGATCTGTGTGGTGGGCGGCGCGTATCTGTATTTCGGTCCGCAGCTGCCAACGGCAGGCGATATCGGCGATGCCGAGCTCAACGAGCCACTGCGGATCTATACCGCCGATCGCAAGCTGATCGGGGAGTTCGGCATCGAGCGGCGCCTGCCGCGGACCTATGATCAGATTCCCGAGACGATGGTGCATGCATTCGTGGCCGCCGAGGATGACCGTTTCTTCGAGCATCCCGGCGTCGATTATCAAGGCATCGTGCGCGCAGCGATCAACCTGGTCGAAACCGGCCGCAAGACCCAGGGTGGCTCGACCATCACGATGCAGCTGGCCCGCAACCTGTATCTGAGCAACGACCGCACCTATGTGCGCAAGATCAAGGAGATCATCCTTGCGCTGCGTATCGAGTCCAAGCTGACCAAGGAGCAGATCCTCGAGATCTATCTCAACAAGATCTATCTGGGCAACCGGGCCTATGGCGTGGGCGCGGCTTCCGAGGTGTACTACCACAAGCCGCTGAACGAACTCACGCTGGCACAGATCGCGATGATCGGCGGCCTGCCCAAGGCGCCGTCCCGATACAATCCGATGGCCAATCCGGAGCGCGCCAAGGAACGTCGCAACTATGTGCTGGCGCGCATGCACGATCTGGGTGATATCAGCGATGAGGCCTATCAGGAGGCGCTGGCTGCGCCGGTGAGCGCAACGGCGCGGGTTGCCGATGATCGCTACGAGGCGGATTACGTCGCGGAGATGGTCCGCCAGGACATCGTCGCCCGTTACGGTGATCAGGCCTATACGCAGGGCTTTGATGTCACCACGACGCTCGACAGCGGGCGTCAGCGGGCGGCCAATCGCGCGCTGCGTCGGGCCTTGCTCGGCTACGACGAGCGGCACGAGTGGCACGGTCCGGAGAAGAGTCTGGACGACGGCGTGGTCGACGACGCAACTGCGCTCAAGAACGCGCTCGAGCAGCTCACGGTGAAGGGGGGGCTGGTGCCGGGCGTAGTGACCCAGGTCGGCCAGCGCAGCATCACGCTGGAGACCGAGAAATACGGCGAACTCAATCTGTCAGCGGCACAGATTCCGTGGCTGGGCAAGGGCGATCCGGCCAGCAAGCTGGTGTCGCGCGGGGATGTCGTGCGCCTGGCCTATACCGGAGACAAGGACAAGAGCAAGGCCTGGACGCTGGCTGAAGTGCCGGACGTGCAGGGCGCGATCGTCGGGCTCGACCCCGACGACGGCGGTATCCAGGCGCTGGCCGGTGGCTTCGACTTCTCGCTGTCGAAATACAACCGCGCGGTGCAGGCCAGACGCCAGCCCGGTTCGTCGTTCAAGCCGTTCCTGTATTCCGCGGCGCTTGCCAACGGCTTTACCACGGCGTCGATCATCAACGACGCGCCGGTGGTCTACGATGCCCAGGGGCTGGACAACGCATGGCGGCCGCAGAACTACAGCGGCCGTGTGTATGGCCCGACGCGCTTGCGCGAAGGTCTGGTGCACTCGCGCAATCTGGTCTCCATCCGCCTGCTGCGCAGTATCGGCATCGGCACTGCGGTCAACTACATCAGCCAGTTCGGACTGCCGGCCAACCAGATGCCGCGGGACCTGTCGATGGCGCTCGGCAGCGCATCGTTCTCGCCGCTGCAGATGGCCCAGGCATATGCGGTATTTGCCAACGGTGGCTTTCGCGTCAAGCCCTACTATATTCACAAGATCGTGGACGGGCGCGGTGAGGAGCGGTTCCTGGCCGATCCCCAGGTGGCCTGCGACAGCGTGGCGGATTGTCCTTATCTGAACGCCAGCGCCGATGCGTCGCGGCTTGCGCCGCGCGCAATCAGCGCAGACAACGCCTATCTCGTGGGCGATATGATGCGCGACGTCATCAAGCGCGGTACCGGCCGCCGCGCGCTGACACTCGGCCGCTCCGATCTTTCCGGCAAGACCGGCACGACCAATGACCAGATCGATGCCTGGTTCGTGGGGTTCAACGCGGACCTGGTCGCGATCAGCTGGGTCGGTTTCGATCAGCTCACGCCGATGGGACACAGCGAAACCGGTGGCCATGCCGCCTTGCCGATGTGGATCGATTTCATGCGTGATGCCTTGAAGGGCAAGCCGGAGGACCCGCCGGCGCGACCCAACGACCTGGTCAGCGCGAGGATCGATGCCTCCACCGGCCAGCGCGCGATCTATGGCGGCGGTATTACTGAATGGTTCGAGCCCGGCACCGTACCCACGGAGGAGGAGGCCCGCCATTCGGGGCGCAACGCGCCGTCCAACGAGGTCGAACAACTGTTCTGATCGGTGCGGGCGACACCCGCACCGGCAATTACTCGGAGTATGGATCATGGCCAGCGCCCGCAAGCAGAACGCGCAGCGTCAGCATATGGCGCAACTTGCCGCCCGGCTGATGTCGGAACAGGGCATTCGCGATTTCCGGATTGCCAAGCAGAAAGCCGCCCAGCATCTGGGCATCGATGTGCGTAACAGCATGCTGCCCCGTAACAGCGAGATCGAGGCAGCGCTGGCCGAACATCAGCGGCTGTTCGCCGGCGTGGAGCAGCCCGCGCGGCTGCGCGCCATGCGCGAGGCGGCCGCTCAGGCGATGCGCCTGTTCAAGGATTTCCGGCCACGCCTGGTCGGCGACGTGCTGTCGGGTCTGGCCGACGACCACTCGGATATTCAGCTGCATGTATTTGCCGAACAGTCGGTGACGTTCGACTTCTTCCTCGAGCGCCAGGGTATTCCCTTCGAGATCGTCGAGCGTCGCTATCGCGTGGGCCGTGATGGCCATCGTTTCTATCCCGCGTTCCGATTCGCGGCCGGCGATCACGGCTTCGAGGCCACGTTGTTCGCCGACACCGAAATCCGCGAGGCGCCGCGCAGCCTGGTCGACGGCGGGCCGATGGCGCGGGCCAGTCTCTCCGACGTCGAACGGCTGATCGCCGATATGGATCTCGATGAGCAACTCGCCCGCCTCTGACCAGCGGTCGGCCAAGTGGCCGATCACCATCACCGTCATCATGGGCACGGTGGCGGTGGTGCTCAACGCCACCGTGGTCAATGTGGCCATCCCGTCGATCATGGCGGACTTCGGCATGGGCCAGATTGCGGCCCAGTGGCTTGCAACAGGCTTCATGGCGGCGATGACCGCGACCATGCTCGCCAGCGCCCGGGTGATGGAGCGGCTGGGCCAGCGCCGGACATTCGAGTGGTCGATCTGGCTGTTTCTGGCGGCCTGTGTCGCGGCGGCACTCAGCCCCAACACCAGCGTCATGATCGGCGCACGGATTCTTCAGGGCGCCACGGCCGGTATCATCCAGCCGTTGGCGCTGGTACTGATCTTCGATGTGTTCGAAGACAGCGAGCGTGGCAAGGCGCTCGGGCTTTATGGCATGGGTGTGGTGCTGGCGCCGGCCCTGGGTCCGGCGGTCGGGGGCGTGCTGATCGACTGGTTTTCCTGGCGCGCGATCTATCTGGTGGGCATTCCATTCGGCCTGCTGGCGTTATGGGGCGCACGACGCTACCTGCCGGACGGCGCACGCAGCGACGCCGTAGCCTTCGACTGGTGGGGGCTGGTCTGGCTGTCCATGAGCCTGGCGCTGCTTCTGATCGGCTTGTCCGAACTGACCGACACGCCGGCCCGTGCCGGCCTGCTGCTGGGCGGCGGTGTGCTGGCGCTGGCTGCGTTTGTCCGACGCATCATGACCGCGAGCGCGCCGTTGATCGATCTCGCCGTGCTGGCTTATCCGCGTTTTGCGCTGGCCAGCGTGCTCGCGGTGATCTACGGCGCCGGGTTGTACGGCTCGACATATCTCATCCCGCTCATGGCCCAGAGCGTGCAGCAGTTCTCGCCGGGCCTGACCGGACTGGTGATGATGCCGGCCGGCCTGGCGTTGACGGTGATCTTCCCGGTTGCCGGTCGACTGGCCGATCGCATGCCCGCGCATCGGCTCATTCTTATCGGCTGTGCCGGCTTTGCCGCCGGTATTGTCGGCGTTGCCCTCAGCGGCCCGGTCACCGCCTTTGCGACGCTCGCCGCCTGGATCGCCTTCGGACGCATGGCGCTGGGCATCATGATGCCGGCGCTGAATATCGACGGGCTGCGCAGCCTGCCGTCGGCGCTCACCCATCAGGGCTCGGGCGTGATCAACTTCGCGCGCCAACTGGGCGGCGCGTTCGGTGTCAATCTGTTCGCGTTGCTGTTGCAATGGCGGGTGGGCGCAAGCCTGGGCGACACGGTGGATCTGGCACATTTCTTCAGTCGCTCGGATTATCCGCGCGAGGCGCTGGAGGCCTTGACAAGCGGCTTCCGTGAGACCTTCATAGTGTTGGCGCTGCTGTTCGTGCTCGCCATGGTGTTCGCAGCAATGATGGGGAGGTTGCATGCAAAATTTCGAAAGGATACTGCTGGCGTATGACGGCAGCGAGCAGGGCCGGATCGCGCTCCGGCGGACGCTGCCCTTGCTGGGTGCCGGCGAGGTGGAGGTTCATCTTCTGGCAGTGGTGCCGTTGACGGGGGCCGTGGCTGCCGCCGAGGGGTTCTATACCGAGAGCATGTACGAGGCCGAGCGCGAGCGCATCGAAAAGATTCTTGCCGAAGGCGTCGCTCTGCTCAAACAGCGCGGCGTGGACGCGGAAGGCCATCTGCGTGCCGGTGAGCCCGCCCACCAAATTGCCCGGCTCGCCGACGAACTGGGCGTGAATCTGGTCGTGGTCGGCCACCAGCGCCGCGGCGTACTGGCGCGCTGGTGGCAGGGCTCGGTGGGCGCTTCACTGCTCGACCGACTCAACTGCAGCCTGTTGGTGGCCCAGGCCTGTGAGGCCGATCAGCCGTCGAGCGACTGATCGGCTTCGCACGGGTTCCCAGGCCCTGGGCTTGCACAGCTAGGGCAGATAGGCGCGCCAGTCGTGCGCGTCATCGCCGAACGCGATGAACCAGTCGTTGAGGATGCTTTCTGTGGCGTTGTAGGCCAGTGGCGTGCCGTGGACGTCGGTGATCTGGCCGCCTGCGACGGCCAACACGGCGTGGCCGGCGGCTGTGTCCCATTCGCTGGTCGGGCCCAGACGCGGGTAGAAATCGGCCGAGCCTTCGGCGATCACGCAGAACTTGAGCGACGAGCCCATGGTGATCGGTTCGTAATCGGGCATGCGCCCGAGCAGTTCGTCGATCTCGGGGGATCGATGCGATCGGGACACCAGAACGCGTGGCTTGGCGGCGTCAACCGGGACGACCCTGATCGCTTGCGGCGCCTCGTCGCCAACCTCCCGAAAAGCGCCGATGCCGTCGGCGGCAAACCAGAGCGTATCCAGCACCGGAGCGTAGACCACGCCCAGAATCGGCTGGTGGTCACGGATCAGCGCGATATTTATCGTGAACTGATCATTCTTCTTGACGAATTCCTTGGTGCCGTCGAGCGGATCAATCAGCCAGTATTCAGCCCACTTCGAGCGCTCGTCGAAAGCGATGGCGGCGCCTTCTTCCGATAGCTGCGGCGTGTCGGGCGTCAGTTCGGCAAGCGCGGCCTTGATGCTGCGGTGCGCGGCCAGATCCGCCTGGGTCAGCGGGCTGTCGTCGTCCTTGGTCTGCACGTCGAAGTCGCTGTGATAGATCGGCAGCGTCTTCTGACCGGCAGCAACCGCGATATCGCAGAGGCTATCGAGCAGGTCGCGGGTGATGTCCATGGCAATATCTTCAGAGGGGCGATCCGACGCATGATACCTGTCGGAGTCGAATCGCCCAATTGAAGCGCCGGATATCAGTTGCGCCGCGTTCGCGGCCGGCGTGAGCCACCCTTGCCGGGGCCGCCGCGGGGCTTGCGCGGGCGCCGCGCCGGCACCGTCACATCCTCGGCAAATGCGTCTGCGGTCGGCATTTCCGCGTCGATCTTGTGTTCGATATAGGCTTCGATATCCGGCAGGGAATAGACATATTCCTCGCAGGCGAACGAAATGGCATGTCCGGTATTGCCGGCGCGTGCCGTGCGCCCGATGCGGTGCACATAGTCCTGGGCGTCCTGGGGCAGATCGTAGTTGATGACATGGGACACGTCCGGAATATGCAGCCCTCGGGCGGCGACATCGGTGGCAACCATGATCGGCAGCTGGCCGGCCTTGAACTCCTCGAGCAGGCGCAGCCGCTTGTTCTGGGCGACGTCGCCGGAGAGTGTCGCGGCCATGAAGCCGTTGGCATTCAGGCCATCCTCGATAAACTCGGCGGTGCGCTTGGTATTGATGAATATCAGGGTACGGCCGCTGTCGATCGCGCGCAGCACGCCCACCAGAAGCGAGAGCTTGTCGTCCTTGGATACGTGATAGAGCTTCTGGGTGATCGCGCCGATATTCACCGTTTCCGTATCGGTACGGATCAGCGTCGGACTGTTCATGTGTTCGTAGGCCAGTTCCAGCACGCGATGGCTGAGGGTGGCCGAGAACAGCAGATTCTGACGATGCTCGGGCTTGGGCATCTTGCGAAACATGTAGCGGATATCGTCGATGAAGCCGAGATCGAACATGCGATCAGCCTCGTCGAGCACCGCAATCTCGATCGCCTGCAGGGTGTAGACCTTCTGCTTGTAGTAATCGATGAGCCGGCCCGGCGTACCGATGAGCACATCCACGCCGTCGATGATCGCCTGCCGCTGCTCTTCATAGCCGGTGCCGCCGTAGCAGACCACGCATTTCAGGCCCGTATCGGCGGCCAGGGGCAGGGCATCCTGGTAGATCTGGTCCGCCAGCTCGCGCGTGGGGGCAAGAATGAGCGCGCGCGGCTGACTGGCCTTGCTCGGCGCAGCGTCACTGGGTTTGGGGTCGTCACGCAGCAATCGATGCAGTGTGGCGAGCAGGAACGCTGCCGTCTTGCCGGTGCCGGTATGGGCCTGGCCAGCAATATCTTCGCCCTTGAGGGCGAGCGGCAGCGTCTCTGCCTGAATATGTGTGGCGTAGGAAAAGCCGCGTTGCGCGAGTCCACTCATGATCGTGGGGTGGAGCCCCAGGCTGTCGAGCCGGGTGTCGGTCAGCAGTTTTTTCTGTTCGGGGGCGCTGGCAGGGGAAGTCTGGGTCATAAGGGCCTTTACGGAACGAATACAGCAATCAGATTGCGGCGGAGTTGCACAGGGGTTGAAAAACGCGCCAAGATAGGCTCCAATGGCCTCCAACGTTGCGAATTCGCTAATTCGCTGCACTGTTCGAGTCGATCGAACTCGTACTCCGGCACTGTTTTTCTGCAGCCCGCACTATAACAGCTTGTGATGCTCACAGTTGTTGGATGCATGGTCCGGGCGCGGAGCCTGCAGCTTGCAAACATCCGTTCGTGCCCTAATTACCTGTCCGAAGTCCGCGATTGCCGTGTGTTGGCAAGGCGCGACACGCCATTTGTCCTTCTCAGATATTCGAGGACGTTCATGAGTGAAAACATCGTAAAAGTCAGCGACGACAGCTTCGATAAAGACGTGCTGTCGGCACCCGGACCCGTACTGGTCGATTACTGGGCCGAATGGTGTGGCCCGTGCAAGATGATTGCACCGGTGCTCGACGAGATTGCCGACGAGTATGACGGCAAGCTGACCATCGCCAAGCTCAATATCGACGAAAATCCCAATACGCCGCCGCGCTACGGCATCCGTGGTATTCCCACGCTGATGTTGTTCAAGGACGGTGAAGTGGCTGGAACCAAGGTCGGTTCCGTGTCCAAGACCCAGCTGGCCGAATTTGTTGACCAGCACATCTAGCCTGTATCCGGCCGCCGACAGCGCTCGGCGGCCGGTCCGATCCGACCTCCCCGGTCCGATCCGCATGACGCGATTCGCGCATCCTGCCTTCAATTCCTGCGAAGCCAATCGCCTTCGCTGCAACCAGTAGATAGCTGTGTCCGAAGAAACACTCGACGAACGCCAGTCCAAGGATTCCAACAACAACGACGGCGGTAACGGCGGCGGTGGCAACCGCGGCCGCGGTCGGCGTCGCAAAAGCCCGAACGGCGGTGGGGGTGGAAGCAGCGGCAGCGGCGGTAACAACAAGCCTCGCAATAACAACAGCAGTAATAACAACAGTGGTGGTGGCCGCGGCCGTGGCGGTCCTGGCAAGGGTGGCAACAAGCCGCCGAACGAGGATATCGACGAGGCCGAGTTCGAAGCCTATGCCGGTGTAGCCGGCGATGGCCCGATCCTCAATCTGGCCGATCTCAAGCGCAAGACAGCCGCCGAGCTGATGGACATGGCGCAGGAGATGGAGCTCGAGAATCTGTCTCGCCTGCGCAAACAGGACCTGATCTTTGCCATCCTCAAGGGGCATGCGAAATCCGGTGAGCGGATCTACGGCGACGGCGTGCTGGAGACCCTCTCGGATGGCTTTGGCTTTCTGCGTTCCAGCGAAGCCTCCTATATAGCCGGGCCTGACGACATCTATGTGTCGCCGAGCCAGATTCGTCGTTTTTCGCTGCGCACCGGCGACACGGTAAGCGGTCGCATCCGTCCGCCCAAGGAGTCCGAGCGGTACTTCGCGTTGCTCAAGGTTGACGAGATCAACGAGGACCCGCCCGAGAAATCCAAGGGCAAGGTGCTGTTCGAGAACCTGACGCCGCTGTTCCCGACGGAGCGGCTGGTGATGGAACTGGGTAACGGATCGAGCGAAGATATCACTGCACGCACCATTGATCTGGTCGCTCCTTTCGGCAAGGGTCAGCGCGGCCTGGTGGTTTCGCCGCCCAAGGCCGGCAAGACCATGATGCTGCAGAACATTGCCCAGTCGATCGCCCAGAACAACCCAGACTGTCACCTGATCGTGCTGCTCATCGACGAGCGGCCCGAAGAGGTGACCGAGATGGAGCGTTCGGTGCGCGGTGAAGTGGTCTCGTCGACCTTCGACGAACCCGCCTCGCGTCATGTACAGGTGGCCGACATGGTCATCGAGAAGGCCAAGCGCCTGGTAGAGCACAAGAAAGATGTGGTGATTCTGCTTGATTCGCTGACCCGTCTGGCGCGCGCCTACAACACGGTCGCACCGTCGTCCGGCAAGGTGCTCACCGGTGGTGTGGATGCCAATGCGCTACAGCGTCCCAAGCGCTTCTTTGGTGCCGCGCGTAACGTCGAGGAGGGCGGCAGCCTGACCATCATCGCCACCGCACTCGTCGAGACCGGCTCCAAGATGGACGAAGTCATCTATGAAGAGTTCAAGGGCACGGGCAATATGGAAGTCCATATGGACCGCCGTATCGCCGAGAAGCGTATTTACCCGGCGATCCATGTCAATCGCTCGGGGACTCGCCGCGAAGAGCGGCTGGTGTCGCAGGATGAGCTGTCGCGGATGTGGGTGCTGCGCAAGTTGCTCCACAGCATGGACGATGTCGCTGCCATGGAACTGCTAATCGATCGCATGAAGCAGACCAAGACCAACGCCGAATTCTTCGATTCGATGCGGCGGTAGACGGCGCGTCTGGCGTATATCTGAAAAAACGGGCCTCGGCCCGTTTTTTTGTTCGCGGGGATGGATGCGATACGACAGAACCGGTAAGCGGTCGGCAAATACAGCGGTGCCGCCGTTATCCTGAGCCAGAAGAGTTGCTGGCAGACGGTGCAAAGCCGACGGTCAGCATCGAGTGGGCTCGATAAAAGAGCCTGAAACCCGCGCGCAGGGTGGGGCGTTTGTGCGTCGTCCCTATCTGCGCGTTACTGCGTGTTCACTGGTAGGGGAGCTTGCGGCCTGATTCCCGACGATGCGTGACAGCTCACTCGCATCGTAATCCGCTGACGCGGGTTTGACATGCCGTGTTTCTGCTGGCTCATCGAGAGCGCATCATCCGATGCCGGGCCGCCTATCTTCACCGACATCCGGACTCGAGCCCGGTTGTCGTCGGTCAGTCGAGCGACGAGCCCGCGGCGTCGATGGCGTCGTCAAGCGCGGGCGCCATGTCGTCTGCGGTATTGCGCCACCCGCGCGACAGGCTTCCCACCAGGGCGTCGTAACCGTCGCTCGCAAGTGGCAGGCGTTGGCTGAACTGGCGTCCCACCAGTGTTGTGCCATCGGGGCCGATCAACTGCCACCGGCCGGTGATATGGGCGTGGCCGTCGTAGTGACCCATGAATTCGTCGACCTGTGTCGCAAGATGCATGGCGCTGGCGCCGGTCTGTCGGCCGTAGTGACGCACGGATACGTCGCTCAATGCATCCGAAAGTGCCGTATAAAGGCCGTCGGTCAGCTGGCTGTCGAGCGGCGAGGCCCAGCGGTTGTTGTTGGCGATCACCACGCGATGCGGGCCGGTCTGGTAGACGATGCCGCTTTCACTGAGAAACGGTGCGACCGTGACCGGGTCGATCACGAGCGTCGGTCCGCTCACGCGGCTGGCGCCTGTGGTCGTGTCGGCGTTTTCGAGCAGAAACATCGACGGCGCGCCGGCGCTGCCGGCACAGCCGGTCAGCCAGACGACGCTGGCCAGCATAACGAATCCGATGATGTGTCGCGGAGCATTCATCGCGCGGCCTTTGGTGTGGGATCGTCGCCGCCGGGCGGTCCGAAGATCAGGGCGTTGGGGTCGTTGCGCAGGGTACGCGTAAGCGGCACGGCATCGTCGAGCACGCGATTCAGGCGTTCCATGGTGCGGTTGAACTTGTCGTAGGCGGGCGCGCCCTGCTGGAAACTGTCGAGCGTGGACTGCAATTCGCCCAGCGACTGACGCATTTCGCGCGGCAGGGCGCGTGTATCACGATCCGACAACAGCGTATTGATGCTGCGCGTGGCCTTGTGCATTTCGTCGAGCGTGGCGTTGGTGGTCTCGAGCGTATGCTTGAGATCGTCGACGATCGGACGCACGTCGATCGCGTTGAGGCGGTCCATCAGGCTCGAAAGCTGCTGTTGAATACTGGTTATGCTGCTCGGTACGCTCGGAAAGACCGAGTACTGGCCCATGGTTTCCGGCTCGTAGTTGTCGCTGTTCTCGAACTGGGTGTCGATGAAGGTGCTGCCGGTCAGCAGATTGCCGGACTTGATGGTCGCACGCAGACCATTACCGAAGAACCGCTGCATGTTCTTGCGCCACTCCTCGTTGGTCCAGTCTGCCCAGGCGTTGGACGGCCGTTGCGGCTCGATGGCGATGAGCACCGGAATCTTGAAGTTCTTGTAGCGCCCAAAGTCGAATTCTTCGCGGAAGAACGGCACTTCCTCGACGCTGCCCACGCGCAGTCCTCGGTATTCGACCGGCGCGCCGGGATTCAGACCCCGCACGGAATCGTCGAGCAGGATCACATATTGGATCTTGTCGTCGTAGCGATCCTCGGTGGCGGCATTGCGGGTGGCATAGAGCTGATAGGTCGACCCGGATTTGGCCTCTTGGCCGTTTTCCACGTCTTCGGGCGTACCGAAGGTGACACCGCCTGCCAGCACGCTCTGAATCGAGCCGAGCTGGATGTCGACGCCGTCCGAGCCCAGATGGAAATCGATGCCCGAGCGCAGCCAGAACTGGGTGGTATCGCTGACCAGGGTAGAGAACGGTTCCCGAATGAAGATCCGGTAGTCCATGCGCTTGGCATTGACGTTGAACTGCGCGGACTCGATCTGGCCGACGCTCTGACCCTGATAGATGATCGGATCGCCGACCGCAAGCGAATTGTCGTTGTCGCTGATCAGATTGAGCGCCAGACCCGGTTCGTCGGTAGCGATCGCCGGAGCGCTGTCGCGTACGTCAAAACGGCGCTTGGACTGGTCGTCGCTGCCCGGTTGGAGCTGGATATAGGCGCCGGACAGGATCGTGCCGAGCCCGCTGATGCCCTGCCGGCCGACGCGCGGCTTGACGATCCAGAAGCGGCTGTCGGCCACCAGCAGCTCGCTCGTATCCGGGTCCATCTGCACGGTCACGACCGCACCGTTGTAGTCGTCGGCCAGATGCACGCGGGTCACGTGGCCCACCTCTACGCTGCGGACTTTGATCAACGTACTGCCGGCCTCGATGCCGTCGGCGGTGTCGACGCGCAGCGTGATCTCCGGGCCTTTCGACATCACGTTCTGGTAGATCAGCCATGCGCCGATGAGCGCAGCGCCCAGGGGAATCAGCCACACCGGCGACAGCCGGAACCGCCGTGGCTTGCTCAATACGGCCTGATGATCGTTGTCTGCAGAGGTCTCGGACGAGTCGCTCATGAGGTCGTGGGCCTGTCGGACGAGCCGCTGGGCGCATGCCAGAGGCGTCGGGTATCAAAGGTCAGCGCTGCGATCATGGTGATCACAACCACGGCAGCGAAGGAAAGTGCGGCAGGGCCGGGATGAATTGCCATCAGCGCACCGGCCTGGACCAGCGAGCCGAGAATGGCGACCACGAAAACATCGATCATCGACCAGCGGCCGACTTTTTCAGTAATACGATACAGGCGGGTCTTGTCATAGGCGCTGGCATACCAGCCGTACTGGGCGGCCAGACAAAGCCAGCCCATCGCCAGGATCTTACTGATCGGCACCACAATACTGGCCACGAAGATCACCAGCGCGATAGGCCAGGAGCCGTGCGCCACCAGACCGATCACGCCGCCGATGATCGTCTGTGGCTCGGCTTCGCCAAGCGTGACCGTGGAGAGAATCGGATAGACATTGGCCGGAATGTACAGGATTAGCGCTGCAATCAATAGCGCCCAAGTCAATTGCAGGCGATCGACGCCGTGGCTGATATGGCGCTTGCCACAGCGCGGACAGCGATGAGATTGGTTGACGACGAAGGGCGTATCGCAGGCGTGACAGACCATCAGCTGCTGGCTGTCGCCGCTGCGCTGGTAATCCAGGGCCTGTCCGAACGTATCCGCCGAGACCGGATGTGGCGCGATCGCATCCCAGAGGGTGATCCAGTCGACCAGGCTGAAGGTCCGGATCAGCAGCAGCGAGTACACACAGAAAGCGACGAAGGACGGACCGACATGCACATCGGCGAGCGACACGATCTTGATGAGTGCGACGAGCACGCCGACGATGAATACGTCCGACATCAGCCACGGCTCGAGCGGTCGCAGCGAGCGCGCGAGTATTACGGCGCCCGGTAGGCGAGCGCCGGCCCGCGCGCCGGTACACAGATAGATCAGCGAAAACAGATAGAACGCGGGCAGGCCAACCGTTGTGGCCAGTAGCAGAATCGCAAGCGACGGATAATGGTAGTCGGCCAACGAGCCGGCGGCGTCGACAAACGACATCGTATGGCCGATGCCGCGGGTCGAAAAACTCAGGAAGTCGAACGCAAACACCAGGCCCAGCATGATCGCCGCGGCGATTGCCCAGGCCAGCGTCTTTTGTACATCACGTTGAGCGGCCGGCGCGACATGGTGATGACAGCGCGCGCAATGGGCCGACTGGCCGGGTGCCCGCGGCGGCAATGTCATGAGCTGGTCGCACTGTCGGCACAGCAATACGCGTTCGGATTCGGACGCGTTCGCTGAACTCACTCTTGTCCCCGTGCGTCTGCCGACTCGGCCGGGCGTCCATCGTGCCCGGCCGATATCGTCGATTTATCGCTTGTCGATATTGACGTAATCGCGCAGCTCGTAGCCGGTATAAACCTGGCGCGGACGCGCGATACGCATGCCCGGATCGGCCATCATCTCGGACCAGTGCGCGGCCCAGCCGACGGTGCGCGCGATGGCGAACATCGGCGTGAACATGTTGATCGGGATGCCCAACGCCTGATAGATGATGCCCGAATAGAAATCGACGTTCGGATACAGCTTGCGCTCGATGAAGTAGTCGTCTTCCAGGGCGATACGCTCGAGCTCGAGCGCCAGCTCGAACAACTTGTTGTTCTGCATGCCGAAGTGCTCGAGGATTTCATGGCAATAACCACGGATGATCGTCGCGCGCGGGTCGAAGTTCTTGTAGACCCGATGACCAAAGCCCATCAGACGGAACGGATCGTCCTTGTCCTTGGCTTTCTCCACGTATTTGCCGACCTGCGATACATCGCCGATCTGGCTGAGCATGTTGAGCACCGCCTCGTTGGCGCCGCCGTGTGCCGGTCCCCAGAGGGCGGCGATGCCGGTGGAGATGGCCGCATACGGATTCGCACCGGTGGAGCCGGCCATGCGCACGGTCGAGGTGGACGCGTTCTGCTCGTGATCGGCGTGCAGGATGAACAGCACGTCCAGTGCCTTGGCGGCCACCGGGTCGATCTCGTATTCCTCGGCCGGCACGGCAAAGCACATGCGCAGGAAGTTCGAGGCGTAGTCCAGATGATTCCTGGGGCCGATCTTGGGCTGGCCGATGGAATGCTTGTAGGCCGCTGCCGCAATCGTGGGCATCTTGGCGATCATGCGACGTGCAAAGATCTCGCGATGCTCGGGGTTCTTGACGTCTGTCGTGTCGTGATAGAACGCCGACAGCGAGCCGACGATGCCCGTGAGCATGGCCATCGGATGCGCGTCGTAGTGAAAGCCGTCGTAGAACTTGACCAGCGACTCGTTGAGCATCGTGTGATGCGTGATCGCATCGCGGAACTCGTCCATCGAGCCGGCCGTCGGCAGCTCGCCGTTGAGCAACAGGTAACAGACTTCCAGGAAGCTCGACTTCTCGGCGAGTTGGTCGACCGGATAGCCGCGATACATCAGGATACCGTTCTCACCGTCGATGAAGGTGATATCCGAGGTGCAGCTGCAGGTGGCGGTGAAGGCCGGGTCGTAGGTGAACACGCCCTGCTTGGTGTTGAGCCCGCGCACGTCGACCGCAGGCGTGCCGAGGCTGCCCTCGATCACTGGCAGGTCGGTGGACTGGTCATTGCTGAGGTTGCTCAGCTTGAACGCTTTTTCGGTCATCTACGATCTCCCGGTTTCTGCCCGCAGTGGATGGATGGTTCAGCCGTTTTCGGGCTGAGCATCCACCACCGGCTGCGGATAATGCGAAGGATATTCGGTGCGGGCCACGCCGGTTTCGATCGCGGCGTGCGCGACGGCGGGCGGTATGAAATCGATAAGGCGCGGATCGAACGGACTGGGAATGATGTAGTCCGGTCCGAACGCCATATGGTCCTGTTCGTGGGCTTCCAGCACGCTGTTGGGCACCGGCTGACGCGCGAGTTCGCCCATGGCTCGGGCTGCGGCCACGCACATCTGCATGTTGATACGGCGCGCGCGGACATCCAGCGCGCCCCGGAATATATACGGAAAGCCCAGGACGTTGTTGACCTGGTTGGGGTAGTCGCTGCGTCCCGTGGCCATGATCAGATCATCGCGCACGCTCTTGGCGTCCTCGGGGCTGATCTCCGGGTTCGGATTCGACAGCGCGAACACCACCGGTTTGGCCGGCATCGAGGCGATCTGATCCTTGGAGACCGTATCCGGGCCGGAAAGGCCAACGAACACATCGGCGATTGCCATCACATCGTCGACGCTGCGCAGGTCGGTCTTGGTGGCGAACTGTGCCTTCTGCTGGGACAGATCATCACGCTCAGCGTGAATGACGCCCTTGCTGTCGCACATATAAATGTTGTCCAGATCAGCGCCCATTTCGAGCAGCAGATTCATGGACGCCACACCGGCCGCGCCCGCGCCCATGCACACGATTTTCGCATCGCTCAGGTTCTTGCCCTGCAGCTCGAGCGCGTTGATAAGGCCCGCGGCCACGATTATCGCGGTGCCGTGCTGGTCGTCGTGAAAAACCGGGATATCGAGCCGCTCGATCAGGGTCTGCTCGATCTCGAAACAGTGCGGGGCGGCAATATCTTCCAGGTTGATGCCACCAAAGGTCGGCGCAATGCGCACCACCGTTTCAATGAATTCTTTCGGGTCTTCGGTATCCAGTTCGATATCGAAGACGTTCACATCGGCGAATTTCTTGAACAGAACCGCCTTGCCTTCCATGACCGGCTTGCTGGCAAGCGCACCGGTATTGCCCAGGCCCAGCGTGGCGGTGCCGTTCGAGATTACCGCGACCAGATTGCCCTTGGACGTGTACTTGTACGCGTCTTCCGGATTGTCGCGGATCGCCTTGACGGGCTCGGCCACGCCCGGCGTATAGGCCAACGACAGTTCACCGTGGGTGGTGAACGGCTTGGTTACCGAGATCGCCAGCTTCCCAGGTTTGGGTTTGGCGTGGTAATCCAGCGCTTCCTGTTTGCGTGAGTAGTCGGCCATGCGTTGTTGCGTCGTGTCCGGCGAGGTGGCGTTGCAGTGTATAAGAAACACCGAGTGCCAGCATAAGCTAATCGCCTAGTATACGGTTGCCACCGGGTCGCGACCAGCAACGCAGCGTTTGATCAATCGTTCTCGGCCTGCGTCTGGATGCCTGCGAGCGCGCCCTCGCTATCCACGTCGATGATCAGCTCTATGGGTTGGCAGCACACAAAGCAGTCTTCGGTGTACCGCTGCGGGCCGGCCGAGCAGTCAACCAGCACCGTGATTGATTCGCCGCAGTACGGGCAGCTGACGGTCGGCTCTTCAAGCGTGCTCATGAGTCTCGGGCAACAATTCGGCAAGGATCGAGTCCAGGAAATACCAGCCGCGTGGACTGGCCGCAAGGCTGTCATCGTCAATATCGACCAGACCGTCGGCAATCGGCCGCTGCAGATGAGCGATCAGATCGGCCCAGTTCAGGCCGGTGCGTTGTTCGTAGTCGCCGCGTCTCAGGCCCTCGCGCCGGCGCAGCGCGCCAAGCAGGCACTCGAAGCGCGCATCGTCAGCGCTCAACAGCCGGCGTTCGGTGATGGAGACAGGCTTGCCAGCCGCTGTCATATAGCCGGTCGGCCAGCGCATGCGGGCGCTGCGCTCGATGAGCCCATCGGCCCGCGTACGCTTGCCGTGGGCGCCGGCACCGATACCCAGATAATCACCAAAGCGCCAGTAATTGTCGTTATGGCGACACGCCATACCGGCCTGGGTCCAGGCGGATACCTCGTACTGGCCGTAGCCGGCCGCGACCAGACGGGCGCTGGCTGCCTCGAAGATATCGGCGACCGTATCGTCCGCCGGCAGCGGCGGTGGGCGCTTGTAGAACGGCGTATTGGGTTCGAGTGTGAGCTGGTAATAGGAGATATGACCGGGCGCGCGCGCGAGAATGGCATCGACATCCGCCAGAGCCCTGGCCATATCCTGGCCGGGCAGGCCGAACATCAGGTCGCAGTTGAGCCGGTTGAAGCCGGCCGCCTGGGCGTCGTCGATCGCGGCGAGCGCCTCGGCCGCACCATGGATACGCCCCAGCGCTTTCAGACAGTCTTCATCCAGGCTCTGGATGCCCAGCGACAGACGATTGACGCCCACGGCGCGCAGATCGGCAAAACGCGAGCGCTCGGTGGTGCCGGGATTGGCCTCGAGCGTGATCTCGCAGTCCGCGGCCAGGCCGGGACCGCTATCGAGGGCGGCCAGTATCCGACCGATCGCGTCCGCTGAGAACAGGCTTGGCGTGCCGCCTCCGAAAAAGACGGTGTCTATGGGTCTTGGGTCGTCACCGCGAGTCAACGCCCAGTCGGCCAGCAGCGCATCGACATAGGCGGTTTCGGGCAGGGTGTCCGGGGCGCGATGCGAGTTGAAATCGCAGTACGGGCATTTCTTCACACACCAGGGCAGATGCACATAGACCGACAGCGGCACGGCGTCGCGCGCGGCGCGCGGCGCATCGACCGGCGTCGGCGCCTCAACCACGCGCGGACATCTGCTCGACCAGCTCGCGCATGGCAATCGCGCGGTGGCTGATCGCGTTCTTGCGTTCGGCGGGCATGCTGGCCGCACTCGCGTTCTCGGTGGCCAACCAGAACAGCGGGTCGTAGCCGAAGCCGGCCTTGCCGATGGGCTCGCGCAGTATCGAACCGTGCCACTGGCCGTGAGCGATAAGCGGCACCGGGTCGGTGGCGGTCAGCGTGGCCGCCAGACAGCAGTGAAACGCGGCCTGTCGATTGGCGTCGGGGACGTCGACCAGATTATCGAGCAGCAGGCGGTTATTGGCCGCGTCGTCGCCGTGGCGGCCGGCGTAGCGCGCCGAGTACACGCCGGGCGCGCCGTCAAGGGCAGCCACGGCCAGGCCGGAATCGTCGGCGATGGCCGGCAGGCCGGTGTGTTCGGCCGCATGGCGTGCCTTGATCAGCGCATTGTCGACAAAGCCGATACCGGTCTCGTCGGCATCGGGCACGTCGAACTCGCGCTGTGAGACCAGCTCGATATCCAGATGCGCCAACAAGGCGCGCATCTCGGCGAGCTTGCCGGCGTTGCCGGAGGCCAGTACCCAGCGGTTGGGCTGTGCGCGGCTCATGATCAGGTACGCGCGGCGCGCTGGATTTCGATGAGTTCGCCGATGCCTTTCTCGGCGTGGCCCAGCAGGGCGCTGAACTCGTCGCGCGAGAAGGCGTGGCCCTCGGCGGTGCCCTGTACTTCGATAAAGCCGCCGGCTTCGTTCATCACCACGTTCATGTCGGTCTCGGCCTGACTGTCTTCGGCGTAGTCGAGATCCAGCACTGGCGTGCCGTCGAAAATGCCGACCGACACCGCGGCGATCTGGCCGTGGATCGGGTTGCTCTTGAGCTTGCCGGACTTGACCAGCGTGTCCATGGCATCAAGCAGGGCGATATAGCCGCCGGTAATCGATGCCGTACGGGTGCCGCCGTCTGCCTGGATTACGTCGCAGTCGATGGTCACCGTGCGCGAACCCAGCGCGTTCATGTCGACCACGGCACGCAGGCTGCGCCCGATCAGGCGCTGGATCTCGACAGTGCGTCCGCCTTGCTTGCCGCGCGCGGCCTCGCGCCCGTTGCGGCTGCCCGTCGCGCCCGGCAGCATGCCGTATTCGGCGGTCAGCCAGCCGGTGTTCTGGCCGCGTAGCCACGGCGGCACGCGCTCTTCGACGCTGGCCGTGCAGATGACCTTGGTATCGCCGAAGCTCACCAGCACAGAGCCGGCTGCGTGCTTGGTGAAATGGCGCTCGATGGTAACGGGGCGCAGTTCGTCGACGGCTCGGCCGCTGGGTCGCGTGGTCAAGATCAAATCCTTGGGTCGTGTAGCGTTTGAAGACCGCCGATTGTACCAGTGGGACATGGCGACGCGTCCCGGCGCCGGTGCTCGAGAGCCGGTTGGCTATGCGATACTGCGTCGCCGATCAGGCGCGATTGCGCGCGTTGTTACCAACTCAGGCCAATTCAGGCCAACTCAGGGCAGGCCCATGACACGTAGCATGACCGGATTCTCACGCAGCCAGGCGCAGGGCGAGTGGGGTGAACTCGTCTGGGAAATGCGCAGCGTCAATCATCGTTATCTTGATATTCACCTGCGTCTGCCCGAGGCGCTGCGCTCACTCGAACCGGCCATCCGTGAAGCGGTCGGCAAGCGGCTCTCGCGGGGCAAGGTCGATATCGGGGCCAAGCTGGTCGCTGCTGATACGACCCAGACGATCGAACTCGATTACGACCGGCTGGACGCGCTGGGCGTCGCCCTGGCGCAGGTGCGCGAGCGCGTGATCGACTGCCAGGCGCCCGATGCGCTGCGGCTGCTGAGTTTTCCCGGTGTGCAGCGCGAGCCCGAGACCAACACCGATGCACTCAATCGCGATGCGCTGGCGGCCCTCGAGGTGGCGCTGGCCGATATGCAGCAGATGCGTGAGGACGAGGGTAATCGCCTGGCCACCATGCTGCGCGAGCGCGCAGCCCAGATTGCCGAGTACGCCGACGCGGCCGCCATTCGCGTGCCGCAGGCGCGTGATAGCTGGCACCACAAGCTGCGCGCACGCCTGGCCGAGCTCGAGGTCGAGGCCGATCCTGCGCGTCTCGAGCAGGAGCTCATCTTCACGGCGCAGAAAATGGACGTAGCCGAAGAAGTCGATCGTCTGCACAGCCACGTAACCGCATTGGAAAGCGCGCTCGACAAGAACGAACCCATCGGTCGACGTCTGGATTTCCTCATGCAGGAATTCAATCGCGAAGCGAACACGCTCGGCTCCAAATCACAGGACGCCGAGCTCACTGCACATGCCGTGGAGATGAAGGTGCTCATCGAGCAGATGCGCGAGCAGGTGCAGAACATCGAATGAAGGGGTGATGCGCTCGTCTGCCCTGCTCGAATCATATTGAGCGAACGCCAGCCCTGGCGATCACGAGCCTGGTCTCTAGGAACTAGGCGCAGGTCGACAGCGATTGGCTGCCGACCGGCGGCATGCGCTGGCTTGTTGCAGGGAATGGGGAGTACGCTGCAGGCAGGCATTTCCTGAAATGCACCGCTCGATAGCGCCGCCTGGCTGCAACCGTCGTGCCGCCAACACTCTTCATACGCCTATACAGGTGTCGCCACGCGACGAACCCGCCCATGACATCCCGCTCTTCCGGCAGACGTGGCTATCTGGTTGCCGTAGGTGGCGCCGAAGACAGAACGTCCGAGTCGAACGTTCTGTCGCGGATTGTCGCGCTGGCGTCGGTCGATAACCCGGAAGTCACGGTGATTGCGACCGCCAGCGGTATTCCCGACGAAGTGCTGCCGGCTTACGAGGCGGTATTCACGCGCCTGGGCGCGAGTCGGGTTCATTGCCTGCCCGTGAGTACCCGCGAAGACGCGGCCAGCAAAAAGGTCGTGCAGGCGGTCGAGGCCAGCGATATCGTGTTCTTTACCGGCGGCGACCAGCTGCGTCTGACCTATGTGCTGGGTGGATCGAGCCTGCTCAGCGCAATTCGCCAGCGTTTCTTGTCGGGTGGCGTGATCGCAGGCACCAGCGCCGGGGCCATGGCGCTATCCACAACCATGATCTACAACGGCAACGCCGCTGATGCGTTGCGCAAGGGGGCCGTGAACATGAGCTCGGGGCTGGGCTTCGTGGACGGTCTGATCATCGATACCCATTTTCTCGAGCGCGGACGCTTCACCCGCCTGATGGAGGTCGGCGCGACCAATCCCAACGATCTCGGCGTGGGCCTGGGCGAAGATGCGGCCGTCATCGTGCACCCGAACGGGATGCTGGAAGCCGCAGGGCCGGGCCATGTCATTCTCATCGATAGTCGTGATCTGGCCCTGTCGAACGTGGCCGAGCTGTCCATCGGCGGCGCGGTGGCAATCTCGAACGTGGTCATGCATGCGCTGATCAGCGGCCATGGTTTCGATGTCGGCGCGCGCAACTATCTGACTCCGGCCGAAGTCAAGGCTCGAGCGAACCAGGCGATGAATCCATGAACATCCTTGAACATCGGGCGCTGCGCGGCCCGAACTACTACAGCCGTTATCCGGCGATGTTGATGCGCCTGGATATCGGCGCGCTCGAGGACAGCCCCACCGATTGCGTGCCGGGTCTTGCCGATCGGCTGCGCGAACTGATGCCCAGCATCGAGGAGCATCGCTGTTCGGTTGGCCGCACCGGTGGATTTCTTGAACGGGTCACGCGCGGCACCTGGGCCGGGCACGTCGTCGAGCACCTGGCGATCGAGCTGCAGAACCTGATCGGGTTCTCGGTCGGTTATGGCAAGACCGTGGATTCATACGAGCGCGGTATCTATAACGTGGTCTACCGCTATCGCGACGAGGCCTGCGGGCTGGCGGTCGGGGTAGAGGCTGTGGCCATGGCCGAGTGCCTGTTCGCCGATCATGCGATCGATCTGGACGCGATCCTGGTACGCCTGAAGCGCATTCGCGACGCACATATGCTCGGCCCGTCGACTGCGGCGATTGTCGATGCGGCCAAACGGCGTGGTATCCCCTGGGCACGATTGAGCGAGGACAGCAGCTATATACAACTGGGTTACGGGCACCGCCAGCGCCGTATCCAGGCCACGGTGACCGCCGCCACCAGCCTCGTCGGCCACGGGATTGCCGACGACAAGAGCTGGACCAAGCAGATCCTGGGCGACGCCGGTATTCCGGTGCCGGCAGGCAGCCTCTGCCACGACTTCGAGACCGCGCTCGAGGTCGCCCGGGATGTGGGTTATCCGGTCGCGGTCAAGCCGTTGGTTGGCAACCACGGGCGTGGCGTGAGTACCGACCTGGGCGATGAACAGGCGCTGCGTGCGGCCTATGACGCGGCCCGTCTGCGCCACGACACGGTCGTGGTCGAAAAGCATATCAACGGCGAGGATCATCGCCTGCTGGTCATCGACGGCATCCTTGTCGCGGCCGCCCGGCGCCGGCCAGCGCATGTGGTCGGTGACGGCCAATCCACGCTGGCCGCGCTGGTCGAGGCCGAGAATCGCGATCCACGGCGCGGCGTCGGCCATGAAAACCTGCTCACCCAGATCCATCTCGACGAGCAGTCGTATCGGCTGATTGCACAGCAGGGTCTGACTCTGGACAGCGTGATCGCCGCGGACGAACTGGTCTGGCTGAAGTCCACCGCCAATCTGAGCACCGGCGGTACCGCGACCGATGTCACCGATGAAGTGCATCCGGCGGTGCGCTATACCGCTGAACGCATTGCGCGGCTGATCGGGCTCGATATCATTGGTATCGATCTACTCGCCGAAACCCTGACCCTGCCGCTGGAGGAACAGTCCGCGGCGGTGGTCGAGGTCAACGCCGGCCCCGGTTTTCGTATGCATCTGTCGCCCACGCACGGCCAGGGCCGCGATATCGGCAGGCATGTCATCGACATGCTGTTCGGGCCTGATTCGGGTGCGGGCCATGAGACAGGTCAGGCCGACGGACGCATCCCGATCACGGCGGTGACCGGCACCAACGGCAAGACCACCACGGTACGGCTGATCGCGCATCTGCTGCGCCAGGCCGGGCGCAAGGTAGGCCTGGCCTGCACCGGCGCGATCGAGATCGACAACCACGTGATCATGCAGGGCGACTACAGCGGGCCACAGGCCGCCGCCATCGTGCTGCGCGAGCCCACGGTCGAACACGCGGTTCTGGAAGTGGCACGCGGCGGCATCATGCGCCGGGGCACGGGCTTCGACGAGTGCGCTGTCGGCGTGCTGCTCAATATCGCCAGCGATCATCTGGGCGATCACGATATCCAAACGCTCGACGAGCTGGCGCGCTGCAAGAGCGTGGTGATCGACGCGGTACGCGCTGGCGGCACGGCGGTGCTCAATGCCGATGACCCGCGCGTGCTCGCCGCCCGGCAATGGGCCCGTGGCAGTATCATATTCTTCAGCCTCGATCCCGACTCGGCGGCGGTACGCGATCATGTTCGTGACCACGGCGTGGCGTTCACCGTGCACGACGAGTTCATCGTGCTGCGCCAGGGCCAGGTGGAGGCGCGCATCATTGCAGTGGCCGATATTCCCATCAGCTTCGGTGGCCATGCGCGCTTCAATATCGCCAACGCGCTGGCGGCAGCCGCGGCCGGTCATGCCCTGGGGCTGACCGTGGGCGATCTGCAGATGGGGCTGCAGACGTTTCATCCGACCCTTGGCCAGAATCCGGGGCGTACCAATCTCATCGAAGTCGACGGCCTGCGGGTGCTGGTCGACTACGGCCACAACGTGGCCGCGCTGGAGGCACTGGACGAACTGCTTCACAGCTTCTCGGCCACACGCCAGCTGTGTGTTGCCAGCGCCCCTGGCAATCGGCGCGATGCAGATATCGAGGCACTGGGCGCCCAGCTGGCGCGTATGTATGACGTGCTCTATATCTGTGAGACACAGCCGCGTGGCCGGACCTTCGGCGAGGCGGCCGAACTGATGCGTCGGGGTGCTATGGCCGCGAACGGCGCCTGTCGGCTCGAGGTCGTTCTGGATGAACACGATGCAGTCGGCGCGGCATTCGAGCAGGCCGACGCGAATGATCTGCTGGTGCTGCTGGTTGATGACGTGGATGCGGCTCTTGCACAGCTCAGGGCGCGCGGCGTTCGTGCGGCACCGGCGCCCGGCGCGTGATGACGATCCGTCCGATGCCTGCGGCGAGTGCTTCGATGACCGTCGGCGCGCGTGACAACACCCTGATCAAGCTGCTGCGCGTGGCACGGATCCTTGCGCCCGAGCCGCTGGACGCCACCGATATCCTGATCGCGGACGGCCGTATTGCCGCCCTCGGGCGCGATCTGGCGATCCCGGCCGGCTGGCCTGTCGAGGTGCTGGAACTCGGCGACATGACCGCGGTGCCGGCGTTCATCGATCAGCATGTGCATGTGACCGGTGGCGGCGGCGAAGGCGGCTGCGGCACGCGCTGCCCGGAGATCAAGGCCGCCGATATTGCGGCCATGGGTATCGCCACGGTGGTGGGCGTACTCGGCACGGACAGCGTCAGCCGCTCGCCGGCCGACCTGCTGGCCAAGACGCGTAGCCTGCGGGCCGACGGCATCAACGCCTATATGTATACCGGCGCGTATCGGGTGCCGCCGCCGACGCTCACCGGTGATCTGCAGAAAGATCTGGCCTGGATTCCCGAAGTGATCGGCCTGGGCGAGATCGCGATCTCGGACCATCGCTCCAGCCAGCCGCAGCCCCACGAGATCGCGCGGCTGGTAGCGGACGTGCGCGTCGGCGCGATGCTCGCCGGCAAGCGTGGTATCTGTCATTTTCATCTCGGCGACGGGACGCGTGGCCTCGAACCGCTGCGCGAACTGCTCCGCGAGACCGAAATACCCGCCGATCAGGTGATCCCCACCCACGTCAACCGCCGCCATGCGCTGCTCGACGAGGCTGGCGCTTTCGCCCTCGAGTTCGGCGCGACCGTGGATGTGACCGCCTTCGACGACTGTCCCGGCGATCATGAGTTCTCCGCCTTCAACGCGGTGTCTCGCCTGCTGGCGCTCGGCGTGCCCGTCAGCCAGATCACTCTGAGTTCGGATTGCAACGGCAGTCTGCCGGTGTTCGACGCGCACGGGCACTACGCCGGCATGCGCATCGCCGGCAACACCGTGCTGCTGTCCGACTGGCAGCGACTCGTGAATGAAGCCGTGCTGCCGCTGGAGCAGGCGCTGGGTTTGATATCTGCGAACGTGGCGCGCGTGCTTGGCCTGGAAGGGCACAAGGGGCGTCTGGCCGTGGGCTTTGATGCCGACATCGCGCTGCTCGACGCCGATCTGCAGCCGCAGCGCACGTTTGTGGCAGGCCAGTGTGTCTACACCGCACCCTGAAGCGGTTTTACGAGTGATTCCATATCGTCAGAAATACGCGCGCCGACTGCGGCGCGCCCAACAACGCCTATCTTGAAATCTGCGCCGTGGATAGCGGCGCTCATGGAGTGGTCACATGGCACGCAAGAATGTATTCGTACTCGGCCTCGACGACTTCAATCGGCGCAAGCTCGAGCGCACCAGTGCGGCGGCGCAGTGCGAGTTCATCGGCCTGCTCGACCCTGAAGAAATACTCGAGGCAGATTATTTCCCGATTGCCGATATGCTCGAGCGCGCCTGTGCGCAGATCGAGGCACACGACGGCACGCCGGATGCAGTGATCGGCTATGTGGATTTCCCGGTCAGCACCATGATCCCGATCATCGCCCGGCGCTTTGGCCTGCGTGCGCCGACGCTGGAAAGCCTGCTGCGCTGCGAGCACAAGTACTGGAGCCGTCTGGTGCAGCGCGAGGTCGTGCCCGAGCATATACCGCAGTTTGAACTGGTGAATCCGTTTGCCGACGACCCGGTCGGCGCGCTGACGCTGGACTACCCGTTCTGGATCAAGCCGGTGAAATCGGCCGGCTCGTTTCTCGGCTTTCGGGTGGGTGATCAGACAGAGTTCGAGCAGGCACTGGCCAAAATCCGCGAACATATCGGCATCTTCGCCGAGCCGTTCGACCATATCCTGGACTACGCAACCTTGCCGCCCGAGGTGGCAGACGTCGGTGGCCACTATTGCATAGCCGAATCCTTGATCGGTGGGCGCCAGTGCACGCTGGAAGGCTATGTGTTCGATGGCTCGGTGTGTTTCCACGGCGTCATCGATTCCATCCGTGCGCGCAATGGCTCGACGTTTCTACGCTATCAATATCCGTCCCGCCTGCCGCGCCGCGTGACCCAGCGCATGCAGACGATTGCACAGACCGTGCTTGCACATATCGAATTCGATCAGTCGGCCTTCAATATCGAGTTCTTCTGGGACCCGGCAACAGATCAGATCTGGCTGCTGGAGATCAATACGCGCATCGCCCAGCATCACAGTGACCTGTTCGAGAAGGTCGACGGCGTATCCAATCATGAGGTTGTCGTGGATGTGGCCCTGGGCCGCGCGCCGGACTTCGTCCACGGGCAGGGCGATTTCGCCTACGCCGCCTGCTGTTTTCTTCGCCATTATCAGGACGGCGTGGTGGGGCGTGTGCCCGATGCGGCCGATATCGACGCGCTCGCGGCGACCGCGCCGGGTATGATATTCGAACCGCATGTGGCGCCGGGAACACGCCTGTCGGAACTCACCCACCAGGAAACCTACAGCTACGCGCTCGCGGTGTTGTATCTGGGCGGTGATGATCCGGACATGCTGCGTGAACGCTATCGTCTATGCCGGCTTGGCCTGCGTTTCGATATCCAGCCGACGACCCACGAGGACAAGCAGCCATGAGACGCCTGCGAATTTTCCCGAAAAAAGTACGCGAGATCGACGGCGTATGGATCACCATGGCCGACGGCGTGCGGCTGGCCGCCCGTATCTGGATGCCGGACGATGCCGAAGCCGAGCCGGTGCCAGCGATTCTCGAGTACATCCCGTATCGGAAAAGCGACCATACCCGTGCCCGCGACGACCTGAACCACCCGTATTTCGCAGGCCACGGCTATGCGTCGGTGCGTGTCGATATACGTGGCAGCGGCGACTCCGAGGGCGTGCTCACCGACGAGTACACCATCCAGGAACTCGATGACGGCGTGCGCATCATCGAATGGCTGGCCAGCCAGCCCTGGTGCGACGGCAATGTCGGCATGATCGGTATCTCCTGGGGCGGCTTCAACGGCCTGCAGATCGCCGCCCTGCAGCCCGAAGCCCTCAAGGCCGTGATCACGGTCTGTTCCACGGACGATCGCTATGCCGACGATGTCCACTATATGGGCGGCTGCATGCTGCTCGACAATCTGTCCTGGGCGTCGGTCATGTTTGCCGGCAATGCCAGCCCGCCCGACCCGGCCGTGGTTGGCGACAACTGGCGAAGCATGTGGCTGGATCGGCTCAAGGGCAGCGGCCTCTGGCTGGACCAGTGGACCCGCCACCAGCACCGCGACCCGTTCTGGAAACACGGCTCGGTATGCGAGGACTTCTCGCGTATCCGCTGTCCAGTCTTTGCGGTCAGCGGCTGGGCGGATGGCTACTCCAACGCGGTGTTCCGGCTGCTGGCGCGCCTCGAATCACCCTGCAAGGGCCTGATCGGGCCGTGGAGCCATCGCTACCCGCATCTGGGTGAAGCCGGTCCGGCGATCGGTTTCCTGCAGGAGTCGCTGCGCTGGTGGGATTACTGGCTCAAGGGCGAGGAGACCGGCGTCATGGAAGAGCCGGCGCTGCGTGCATGGATGCTCGACAGTATTGCGCCGGCGCGCCGCTACGACGTGCGGCCGGGCCGCTGGGTGGGCGAGACTGGCTGGCCGTCGGCGCATATTGACGAGCACACCCTGGTGCTTGGCCGCGGCACGCTGACCGGCGACGACGAACCCCGCGAAGAGCAAGACCCGCAACAGATCTGCTCGCCGCTCAAGACCGGGCTCATGGCCGGCAAGTGGTGCTCTTATGCTGACGGGCCGGATCTGGCCGGCGACCAGCGCGACGACGATGCCGGCTCGCTCGTATTCGACACCGCGCCGCTGGCCGAGCCGGTAGAGATTCTCGGACAGGTCGTGGTGGAACTCGAACTCGCGGTCGACCGACCGGTGGCCATGATCGCGGCACGTCTCAACGATGTGCGTCCCGATGGCAGCGTGACCCGTGTGACCTACGGCGTACTCAATCTCACCCACCGGGACGGGCACGATAATCCCGTGCCGCTGGTGCCAGGCGAGCGCTATCGGATACGCGTGACGCTCAACGATATCGGCCAGCATTTCCCGGCAGGCCACCGCATCCGTTTGTCGTTGTCGACGTCTTACTGGCCACTGACTTGGCCCTCACCGGAGCCGGTCACGCTGACGGTCTGGCCGTCCGCCAGTGCCGTGCGCCTGCCGGTACGGCCCCCGCGTGACAGCGATCGCAAGCTGCCCAAGCTGGCACCGCCGACCGGCTCGATGCCGACCCCGAACACCGTGATCGAGCCCGGAGACAACGACTGGCAGATCGTGCACGAACTGGCCAGCGGGCGTTTTCATCTGGACGTGACGGATGCGGCGGGCGTCTACCGGCTGGAGAACACCGGTACCCAGATCGAGCAGCGCGGCACCGAGCGCTACAGCGCGACCGGCGACGACGTGCTCTCTGTGTCGGGCGAAACCCGGTGGACGCTGGGTTTTCATCGAGAAGGCTGGAGCGTGCGCACGCACACGTATACGCATATGCATGTCGATGCGAACTACTTCTATATCCGGGCGACGTTGACCGCCGAGGAGGATGGCGAGGCGGTCTACCATGATGAATGGAACGTCAGCGTGCCGAGGCATCACGTCTGATGGACGATCGGACCACGCTTGTAGACGGTCAGCGCCTGCGCGAGCGCCTGGTGGACCTGGTGCGAATCCCGTCGGTAACCGGCGACGAGGAAGCCGCCATCCGCCGTATCGCCGACTGGCTGAGCGCCTGCAACGCCGAGGTGGACTACTGGTACGACGGCATCGGCAAGCTGGTGGTCGACCCGGACTATCCAGGCCACGAGATCGAGCGTGCCTGGGTGCCGGTGGTTGCCGGCACCATCCGTGGCACACGGCCCGGGCCGACCATCCTGCTTACCGGGCATGTGGACGTGGTCCCACCCGGCGATTATGCCCAGTGGACGCGCGATCCGTTTGCCGGCTTCATCGAAGGCGACAAGCTCTACGGGCGCGGTGCGGCGGATATGAAATCGGGCCTGGTCGCGGCCCTGGAAGCCTTTGAAGCGTTCGCCAACGGCCCGCGCGACTTTCCCGGCCGGGTCGTGTTCGTAGCCGTGCCGGCCGAGGAAGACAGCGGCCTGGGCACGCTGGCTGCGATCCGCCGTGGCTGGACGGCCGACGCCGCCATCGTCACCGAGCCGACCTGTCGCAATGGTCGGCCCGAGCTGATCGTGGCCCATGCCGGGGCCATGTCCTGCGTGCTCGAGATCAGCGGCCTGTCGGCGCATGCCAGCAAACGGCTGATGGGCGAAAGCGCGCTCGATCATTATCTGGCGGTGCACGCCGTTCTACGTGAAGGCGAGCGGGCGCTCAATGCCGACGAACGCCATCCGCTGATGCAGGATCTGAAGCTGCCTTATGCCACCAGCGTGGGCACCATTCACGGCGGCACCTGGTCATCGAGCGTGATGGACAAGCTGGAAGTCGAGATCCGGATCGGGGTCGCGCTGGACGAGACCACCGCCCAGGCCAAGGCCCGCTTCGAGCGCACCCTGAGCGAAGGCCTGGCGAGCAACGCCTGGCTGAGCGCGCATCCGCCGCAGGTGCGATGGCGGGCAGCCGGCTTCGGCTCCGCCGAGACGCGAGCCGATCATCCGCTGGTCGCAGCCTTGAGCGATGCGGGCGAAAACGTGTTCGGCGCGCGCCCAGCGGTGTCGGCCGTGCCGTATGGCTGCGATATGTCCGCGTGGGTCCGCGTGGGCCGAGTACCGACCGTGGTCTACGGCCCCGGCGATATCGAACAGGCGCATGCGCCCAATGAATGGGTTTCGCTGGCAACCACCGAACAGGTGGCCCGTACGCTCGTACAGGCCACGGCGAGCCTGCTGGAGTCTGATCCGGTCACCCTGCGCGATCGTTGAAAAAGCAGCGGGCTCGTGGCTAATCGACTGCGCCGGCCGGATAGGGCTAAGCGCGCTGCGTTCGTGGCTGAACGAAGCAGATGTGATCTTCCAAATCAGCGTGTTTTGCGACCGCCGCGCCGCGCAGTCGTTTGAATTCGACAATCGCCCGGCCCGACAACCGACAGAGCATCGCTCGAATCGGGATCTCCTGAGCGGATAGATGCCCCGTGGGGCCTCTTTATTCACCGTATTTCATCATCCCGGCGTGGCTGGATTGCACAAGACCAGCACATATTCAAGCGACGCCAATCTGGCTGTGTTTTCAGTGCTGTAGGAAAGTGCCGAAGGGTGTTTCGTGTCGTACGCGTGTTATGCGCGATATCGCACATACGCATCCGTATATTGTTGAGATATTGGCGGCGTCTTTAAACACATATTTCCACGGAGGACACCATGGACGAAGACCGCACCAAGGGCACAGGCAAGAAAGTTGTCGGCACGATCAAGGAAACGATCGGCAAAGTCACGGGCAACCAGAAGCTTGAAGACGAAGGCCGAGCCGACAAGGGCGAAGGCAAGGTCCAGAACAAGGTCGGCGAGACCAAGGACACGGTGCGCAAGCACACGCCGTAGCTTTTTCTGACAGAACCGGTGGAAAGATCCCCTGGCCAGCCGCGCCACAAGGCTACGCTGGCAGGACAGATAGCGCTTTACTGCATATGGATTCGCTTCAAGTTTTGCGTTCATATGCATCGGCTACGCCGGCGAGGCCAGAATAGACAGATTTCAATTTAACAAGTCAATACGACTGGAGAACAGTATGGGTATTCTTATTTGGATCGTGCTGGGCGCGATTGCGGGCATAGTAGCGAAATTCATCATGCCGGGACCGCAGCCGGGCGGCATCATCCTGACCATAGTGCTGGGTATCGTGGGTGCGCTGGTGGGTGGCTTCATCGCTTCGCTGCTGGGCATCGGCGCCGTTGGTGGTGCATTGAACCTCGGCAGCGTGGTTATTGCCATTCTGGGCGCCGTGCTGGTGTTGTTTATCTACCAGCTCGTTGTCGGCAAACGCGGCCGCACGATATAAAAAAATCCCCGCGGCTTGCCGCGGGGTCTTTTTCGCGTGCTCGGCCACATGCGCCGAATGGGCTGTGTCCATAACCAGCCCATCCCGCTGCGCTGGCGTTGCCGTATCGGCTCCCGATCACGAGTGCTAGCAGTTCGCCACTGCGAAACAGCCGTCCATAAGACGGCATTGGGATATTGTGCCGCGGTACGCCGCCAGCCGATGTTTGCCGCGGCTGGCTTGCGGCTGATGCCATCATTCCAGGCGCTACGGACGGCACGCTGTGGCGCGCGTGCGGAAAACGGCCACTTCGTTCTGGATATTGCTACTGCCGTGAAGCGTGGCGGTGGTAATGCGCGGGCCTCTTTTGATATTGAACGTCGTCCATCGTCCTGACCAAGGCGCTCCGGCGCTAGCGTTCTGTCACGCAAATACAACGCGCGAGTGCGGCGCTTTTTTGCTTGCGCCTTGCCGGATAAAAAAATCACTCGGAATTCATGTTTGCGCGCCTGCATGACAGGACGCCGGGAATTTCTGTGTGTATCTAAGGGGTTAAATCGGGGCCCGCCAGTTCTCGCATCAGGTCGAGCACGCAAATATGGTCCAAGTTCGACGCGCCTCGCGGTGGTTTTTCGCTTTTACGTTCGCTAACGCACAGAGCGGCTGCCGCACCGGCAATAGCATATGTGTGGTCCGGATTCGTCGCGTAATCCTCCGTCAGCAAACTGCCTTACCCCCCTCCCTTTAAGGTCTTTGCTCTGCACGGATCCGGTCGTTGCCCGTTGGCGCTCCCCCCGCCAACGGGCTCTTTTTTGTCTGTGGCACCATGGTTCAGGCCAACTAGTAAGGGCAAACTGATCTTTGGACTAAAACCTGCGTTTGTATGGAGCAGACGAGTTGCAAGCCGCGAGAATGAAGATTTTTTCCCTCGTGCGGGCGTCTGCCGACTCGAGCGTATGGGTCTATATTGCTGCAGGCCTATTTCGCTCTCGATACTTGCGCATACAGATGTCCTTTTTATAAAATAAAATTTCAGGGGCGATTTAGGGTAATAGATCGTTGATAAGTAAAGATAATATTGTCTTGGCCAGGCAGAATCTAGTGCTGGCCGCGCTTTCAGATGATGCCATGGCGCGGGTGTTACCCGACCTCGAGCTCGTGACACTACCGCTGGGCACAGTGCTCTACGAGTCGGGTTCGCGCCAGGATCATGTGTATTTTCCGGTGTCCAGCATCGTTTCCCTGCTCTATCTCATGGAAGACGGTGCGACCGCCGAGATGGCGGTCACAGGTTATGAGGGCATCGTAGGTATTGCCCTGTTCATGGGCGGGGGCAGCATGCCGAGCCGCGCCGTCATTCAAAGCGGCGGTCGGGCGCTGCGGATGTCGGCACGGGCAATGCAGGCCGAGTTCGAGCGTGGCGAGACCTTCCATCGAGCCCTGCTGCGCTACACCATGTCGTTGATCACTCAGATGTCGCAGACTGCGGTGTGCAATCGCCTGCACAAGCTTGATCAGCAGCTATGTCGCTGGCTGCTGCTCAGCCACGACCGGTTGCAGACCGACGAACTGATCATGACCCACGACCTGATCGCCAACATGCTGGGCGTGCGCCGCGAAGGCGTCACCCTGGCTGCCGGGCACCTTCAGCGGGCCGGGCTTATCCGCTATACCCGCGGTCGGATCACGATATTGGACCGCGCCGGGCTCGAGGCGCGGGTATGCGAGTGCTATCACTTGATCAAGAAAGAAGGCGATCGTCTTCGGGATCTGGATGTTGCGTGAATGGGCAGCGTGAGGCAGGCGCCGGACGCCCGCCTTGCGCTGACCTCATACGGATTCCAGATCGAACCCTAGAATCTCTACCGCCTGCTCGTAGCGACGCTGCAGCTGGCGCGGCGAGCTCGCGCCGATCCACAGCAGCGCCAGGGTATAGCTGTAGCTGTCCTGATCCATCATGTCGGACAGGCGCTGTCCGGGCTCGGCCATGATGCGCACAATCGTGTCGGGCATGAGCTGCTCTACTCGAGCGAGCGCGTCGGCGTCCGGCACGCGCTTGACGATCGCATCGTTGTAGGCCCGGATGAAGAACTTGCCGGCGCAGCTGAAGTCGCCGTCGCGATAGGGCAGCCGCGGGCGCGCACCCAGCGACAGGTCGGCAGCGATCTCGTGGTGCGAGGCGCCGTCGACCTTGCGGAACAGATCGGCGTGCGATTCGGAAATGCGGGCGTTGACCTCGAGCAGCCAGATCTGATCGGTGTTGGCGTCCCAGAAGAACTCGACGTTGAACGCGGCGTTGTCGTAGTCGATATGCGCCATGAATGTTTCGATGATGCGCGTCATGCGCTTGCGCACGGCCGCGGGCAGTCGGGAAGGGTACTGGTAGCTGGCGAACGACGAGCCGTTGGGCTCGCGCAATGAGTCGACCGTGCCATAGACCCGCAGCTTGCCCTTGTGAACATAGCCTTCCTGAGTACACATGCGTCCGCCGATAATCGACTCGGCGATACAGCTGCCCCCGCCGATACCGGCAACCTCGGGCGGCATTTCCACGCGCGATAGAAGACGGTCGAAGGGCGCCTCGAAACGGCCGATATGGGCACGGATCTCGACGATCGCCGCCTGCCAGTCGGTGTCGTTTCGGATCATGAAACCCAGATACGACGAGAACGACTTGATCGGCTTGACCCAGAACGGGAAGTCGAGCCCGAGCGTCGATAGGGCGTCGTCGTCGAACGGATCGAAGGCGGCGAAGCGGGGGATATGCTCGGCAATGCACTGTTGCTGTTCGATACGGCTCCAGTACTTGTGCTCGCACTTGAGCACGGCCTCCAGCGACGCGGACGGCAAGCCGTATTCCTTGCACAGGATCGGTACCGTGGTGCTCACCGGGAAGTCGATATAGTGAATCAGCCCATCGACGTGGCCGGGGTAACGCTCCATTTCGGCGCGTGCCTTGGCCAGAATGGCGTCGATATCGTAGTGCTCCTGTTCGAGCACGTCCGAAGCATCGAGCAGTTTGATGAAGTTGTAGTTCTCGGCGTTGCGGATAGAGCGCAGGCGCCCGAGATTGAACTCGTTGAGGTTGACCACGAACACGTTCTTTTCGCGCAGGGCAGGGCGCGCGCTGGCCTCGAGCGGGAAGCCGCCGCTTTCATCCAGGCGCTCGTCGCCCGCCAGCGGCGGTGTCATCGCGCAGATCAGACGCAGGTCGGTATGGGCGTGCAGCTGAATCCGGTCCTGGCTTTCCAGGCTGTAGACGGTGCCTGGCGTGATCGGATGGCGGGTGGCGTGGACGAGATCCTCGAGTTCGCCTTCGCCCTCGATGCAGTACGCTGATTCCAGATGATGCGGGTAATCGATCAGCGTATGGCTGCCGGCGCGCATGAGGGTGTCGTGCAGTGAGTACTCCATACGGTCGCGTGCGAGCACCAGCCGTCGGCTTACCCAGTCGGGTGTATCTACCGTGACATCGGACTGCGCTATTTCATCGAGATGCCGAACAAGCATGCGTCTGACTCCACCCGGATCGGGTCGTGGAACGAACAGGTTAGGGGGCAGGAATGCAGGATCGGCATGGTCGGTACGAGCGCCGGCTCGGCCGAAGGATGACAACGACAGCGGCGCGCTGTATCAATCGGGCGGGCCGCCACGACCGCTATCAGCGGCCCGGTAAGCGCGGTCAGCCTGTACACCGTGTGGGTTACCCATCCGCGACCCAGATCGTTGAACCGTACCAAGCGACAATAGCCCGAGAATAGTCTCAATATGGGGCCGAGTGAATCAGTAATCGCCGCAGGCCGGTGTGGCCGGCGAGCCAACTGCCCTCGCTGGCAGCCAATCGCGGGCGTGGGGCAAGCATTGGCTGGCGTTCAGCAATGATGTTGTTCAAGTCCGGTTCGGGGCATGGCGCCGGGCGGCGCCGGCGGGCCGTGTGGGGGCCGTGTGGGGGCCGTGACGGCCTGTTAAACTTTCGTGCTGTCTGCGCGAAAAGAGCCCGCAGGATGCGTTCTCACAGCCGAGTCTTGCAGTGCTCTCTCTTCACTGTCAGATGTGTCTGTACAAGACGCTCGCGCACGCCTGCCAGCACTGTCAACAACTTGAGAGCAATCGAGGCGCTTCTTGTCCGTCAAACACCCCAGTAGACCGCATCGCGGCCAGCTCTATGTCATCTCGGCGCCCTCGGGCGCGGGCAAGACCAGCCTCACCCATGCGTTAATCGAGCGCCTGGAGCGCGTCGAACGGCAAGCGCGCTTTTCCGTGTCGTATACCACGCGTTCAGCGCGCCCCGGTGAGCGCGACGGCGTGGATTATCATTTTGTGTCGATGAACCGTTTTCAGGCCATGATCGAAGCCGGCGCGTTTCTGGAGTATGCGCAGGTTTTCGATCGTTACTATGGCACCTCGGCCGTCGAGACACAGCGCTGGATCGACGACGGTCAGGACGTGGTGCTGGATATTGACTGGCAGGGCGCACGCCAGGTCCGGGCGAGTGCGCCGGATACCGTAAGCATCTTCATTCGACCGCCGTCGCGCGCAGAGCTCGAGCGCCGATTGCGTGATCGGGCTTCGGACGACGAGGCGGCCATCGCGCGTCGTCTGGCCGAGGCCGACGACGAACTGGCGCACGCCGACGAATACGATCATCAGATCGTGAACGATCATTTCGATGATGCGCTCGACGCGCTGGAAGAGATCTTTGTCGGCTAGCCACGCGCTTGTGGCGCGACAGGCATCAAGTCGCTACACTACGCGGTTTACCACGTCCTGAGCGAGACGCAAAGCATGGCACGAGTCACCGTCGAAGATTGCCTTGAGCATGTGAACAACAAGTTCGAACTGGCCACGATAGCGGCCAAGCGGGCGCGTCAGCTGGCCCGCGGCGCGAACGCGTACCTGCCATGGGAGGACGACAAGCCCACGGTCATGGCGCTGCGCGAGATTGCTGCCGGCTATATCTCGATCGATATCCTCGAGGAGCCCGATCTGCCGCCGCTGTCCACCAGTATGGAGAGCGCGCGTCCGAGTGAGCCGGTTGAAGACGAAACCGAAGGCGAGGGCGTGAAGAAGGAAAAGCCTGCCCAAGGCACCGACGGATAAACCGCGGCGAGAGGCATTGCCGCATCCGCCAGGTTCATGATGAAGGCCGCTGCCAGTCAGCGGCCTTTTTCTATTCTGGATATTCGCGTTTTTTGCGCACCGCTCGTGGCGCGCTCACCCTGTTTACTCAAGCCAGATCGGACAAGCTGCTGTCATCGTTTGATGCCTGCCTGATTCCGCGGCGGGATTTCGGCACGGGCAAATCGTCCGGAGCCGCTGCTCGTAGCTGCGAAACGCGACCCGGCTATGTGGCTTGATCCAAGGAGCTGAGTCGTCGATGGTTGCCTGAGCCGTCGATAAAGTCGTCATCTGCCTGTTTTGGCAGTAATCTGGCGATATGGAACTTACAGGAAGTCTTACCCGGATCCAGAGTCGTATTCGTACGTCGCGCATATCGCGCGAGTTCGGCATCGATACGCTGGCCGAGCATCTGGAGAGCTATCTGCCGGAGCCGGTGATCGCGCGCGTGCGCGCCGCCTACGAGTTCGGTGAGCGCCAGCATCGCGGCCAGTTCCGCAAGACCGGCGAACCCTATATCTACCACCCGCTGGCCGTGGCCCGGATCCTGGCCGAAATGCGCCTGGATGCGACCACGCTGATCGCCGCGATCCTGCACGACGTGATCGAGGACACCGACGCCGCGCGCGACGAGGTGGCCGAGCGCTTCGGCAAGGAAGTCGCGCATCTGGTCGACGGCGTAAGCAAGCTCGACAAGGCGCAGTTCCACACCCGCGAACAAGCCAGTGCAGAGAGTTTTCGCAAGCTCATGCTGGCCATGACGCATGACCTGCGCGTAATTCTGGTCAAGCTGGCCGATCGGCTCCACAACATGCGTACGCTCGACGGCATGACGCCGGCCAAGCGCGCCATGATTGCGCGCGAAACGCTGGATATCTACGCGCCGATCGCGCGCCGGCTCGGCATCAACAGCATGCGCGAGGAACTCGAGGAGCTCGGGTTTCGGAACCTGTATCCACGGCGCTACGAAGTGCTGCTGCGCTCCAGCCGCTCGATCACCGGCGATCGCCGCTCGCTGCTGCGCGAGATCGAGGAAACGCTGTCGCGCGGTCTGGCGGCCGAAGGCATCGGGGCCAACGTCAAGGGCCGGCGCAAGAATCTGTACAGCATCTATCGCAAGATGCGTGAGAAACATCGGCGTTTTCTGGACGTATTCGATCTGTATGGCGTGCGTGTGATTGTTGATGCCGTGGACGATTGCTATCGCGCATTGGGCATCGTGCATCATCAATACCGGCCGATCACCGAGCAGTTCAACGACTTCATCGCCAACCCCAAGCTCAACGGCTATCAATCCCTGCATACCACGGTGATGGCACGCGGTGGCATCAAGTTCGAGGTCCAGATCCGGACCCGCGAGATGGACCAGATTGCCGAATCCGGCATCGCGGCCCACTGGCAGTACAAGCTCGGTGAGCGGGTCGGCAAGCTCGGCACGCTTGACGCCGAGGAGTGGCTGGGCCATCTCACCGAGATGCACGCAGGTGAATCCGACTCGCTGACCTTCGTCGACGATCTGCGCATGGATCTGTTCCCCGACGAGGTCTATGTATTCACGCCCAAGGGCAAGATCATCCGGCTGGCGCGCGGCTCGACGTCGGTGGATATGGCCTATGCCGTGCACACGGAGCTGGGCGATCGCTGTGTGGCTGCGCGCGTCGACGGCCATCTGGTGCCGCTCAACAGCCAGCTCGAATCCGGACAGACCATCGAGATCATCACCGCCAAGCACGCACGGCCCAACGCCGCCTGGCTGCATTTTCTCAAGACGGCGAAGGCGCGCAACGGCGTGCGCAACTTCCTCAAGAATCAGCGCTCGGACAAAGCGCTGCGTCTCGGCCAGCGGCTGCTGGAGAAGTCGCTGGCCGATCTCGGCCTATCGCTGCGCCGGCTCTCGCGTAGTGATATCGACCGCGGTCTGGCCGAGATGGACGAACCCAGCCTGCCGGCGTTGTATACCGATATCGGGCTCGGTAATCGGCTCGCGCCGCTGGTTGCACGTCATTTCCTGTCGGGCGATACGCCAGTCGCCAAGGGTCGACGCGCCAAGCCGCTGGCCGTGGAAGGCACCGAAGGGCTGGTGGTCGAGTTCGCCAAATGCTGTCACCCGGTGCCCGGCGACGCGATTCATGGCCAGGCCAGCATGGGCCGCGGACTGGTTGTGCATCGTTTCGGCTGTGCCTACTCCAAGCGTAAAGGCGCATCGGCCGATCGGGTGGAGTTGACTTGGGCCGACAACGTGTCGGGCGAATACGATGTCGAACTGCGGGTGACCGCGTCCAACAAGCGTGGCCTGCTGGCGACGCTGACCGCCCGCTTTGCCGATTCGGAGTGCAATATCGAGAACATCACCTTTCCCGAGCGGGGCGGGGCGTTGATCACGATCCGCTTCCTGATTGCGGTCAAGGATCGCCATCATCTGGCCAGCGTCATTCGGCGTGTCCGGCGGGTGGCGGCCGTGGAGCGGGTCGAGCGATTCTGAATGATTCCGAACGATTCGGAGCGATGCGATCGGCGCGTCGCCTGTGGGACAATGACGGCGTCACTTTGCTGCACGAACAGGCATGACCCAGTCCGCTCATCTACAGATCATTGAAAGCGCAGATGCACCTGGCGCTATCGGCGCGTATTCGCAGGCCGTGAAGGCCGGCCAGACGGTGTACATCTCGGGCCAGATCCCGCTCGACCCCGCCACCGGCGCGTTGGTCGAAGGCGATATCGAAGCCCAGATCGAGCGCGTGTTCGATAACCTGGCCGCGGTAGCCAACGCGGCAGGCGGCTCGCTTGCCGATGTCGTCAAGTTCACGATCTATCTGATCGACATGAACGACTTCGCCTCGGTCAACAAGGTCATGGAAGCCAAACTGGACACGCCGTATCCGGCGCGTGCCGCGGTCGGTGTGGCTGCCTTGCCCAAGGGCGCCCGCGTCGAGGCCGATGCGATCCTCGTCCTCGGCTGACACGCGCCGCCCGGCCGGCGCCAAGGCCGTGGCAAGGGTCGGCGCAGGCGCGACGTCCAAGCCCGAGCGCACCGCCACGTTGCGGGCAACCGATGCCTGCACGCGGCTGAGCGGCGTCGGGCCCAAGGTCGCCGAGCGGCTGACCGGGCTGGGCATCGAGCGTATCGGCGACGTCCTGCTGCATCGCCCGCTGCGCTACGAGGATCGCAGCCGTATCACGCCGGTTATCGAGCTGCCGTTTGTCACCGGGCCGGCGTTGGCCGTGGTGCGCGTCGAAGCCGCCGAAACACGTCAGGGCCGTCGTCGCAGCCTGCTGGTTACAACCAGCGACGGCAATGCGCGCCTGTGGCTGCGGCTGTTCCATTTCGCGCCGGCGCAACAGGCACAGCTGGCGCCCGGCGTCTGGCTGCGCGTGTTCGGTGAGCCCAGACCCGGCGTGTACGGCGCCGAGATGGTGCATCCCGAGTATCAGATCGTGGCCGACGAGGCCGCCGGGCATGTGTTCACTCCGGAACTGCGCGCGGTATATCCGGCGACCAGCGGCGTCACCCAGCCGCGTCTTCGCGATATGACAGCCCAGGCCCTGGTCCTGCTTGATGCGCCGGGTTTCTGGCCCGAGGCGCTGCCTGCGGATTTGCTGGCCGAACTGCGCGCCGCGGGTATCACGCTGGACGTGCCGAGCGCCCTGCGCCGTATTCATCAGCCGCCGCCCGGCAGCGATCTGGCTGGCCTGATCGAAGGGCGTGATATGGCGGTCACACGCCTTGCGTTCGAGGAATTGCTCGGTCATCAGCTGGGCCTGCGCTCGCGCCGGCGCCAGATCAAGACCGAACGCGCGCCCAAACTGGGCGATGCCGGGCGCGGGCTGGCGCCGTTGTTCGAACGGCTGGGCTTTGCGCCCACCCACGCCCAGCGCCGTGTGATCGGCGAGATTCTCGCTGATATGGCGGTGCCTGCCCCCATGCTGCGCCTGATCCAGGGCGATGTCGGCTCGGGCAAGACGGTAGTAGCGGCCGCGGCCGTGCTCACGGCCGTGGAAAACGGGTTTCAGGCCGCCTTCATGGCGCCGACCGAACTGCTGGCCGAACAGCACTATGCAAGTCTGGCGAACTGGCTGGAGCCGCTGGGGATCACGGTGTGGTTGATCACCGGCAAGCGCAAGCGCGACGACGCCCAGCTGGCCGCGATCGAGGCCGGCACGCCGGGGGTCGCGGTCGGTACCCACGCCTTGTTTCAGCAGTCGCTGACATTCGGTCGGCTCGGCCTGTGCGTGATCGACGAGCAGCATCGTTTCGGGGTGGACCAGCGCCTGGCGCTGCGCAACAAGGTCAGCGTGCGTGGGGTCACGGCACATCAGCTGATCATGACCGCTACGCCTATTCCGCGCACGCTGGCGATGAGCGCCTATGCCGATCTGGATACGTCAATCATCGACGAGTTGCCGCCCGGGCGTACGCCGGTGGTCACGGTGGCCGTGCCCAACACGCGTCGCGATGAAGTCATCGAGCGGATCGGCCGGGCGGTGGCCGACGGCCGCCAGGTCTACTGGGTATGCACGCTGATCGAGACCAGCGACAAGCTCGAAGCCCAGGCCGCCGAAGCCGCCGCAGAAGCGTTGTCGGTGGCGCTCGACAAGGTGCGCGTTACCCTCGTGCACGGGCGCATGAAAGCCGCCGAGAAAGCCAAGGCCATGAACGCCTTCAAGTCCGGCGCGATCGACGTACTGGTGGCCACCACGGTGATCGAAGTGGGTGTGGACGTGCCCAACGCCTCGCTGATGATCATCGAAAACGCCGAGCGGCTGGGCCTGGCGCAGCTGCATCAGCTGCGCGGCCGGGTCGGACGTGGCTCGGTGGAAAGCCATTGCGTGCTGCTCTATCAGGCGCCGCTGTCGGATACCGCGCGCCGTCGTCTGTCGGTGCTGCGCGAGACCGGCGACGGCTTTGCCATCGCGCGCGCGGATCTGGAACTGCGCGGCCCTGGCGAGGTGCTGGGCACGCGTCAGACGGGTGCGGCGACCTTCCGGATTGCGGATCTGGTACGGGACGGGGCCTGGGTCGAGCGCGCGCTGGCCGTGGCCGACGACGTGCTGGTCTATCATCCGCGTGAGGCGGAACTGCTCATTCAGCGCTGGGCGGGTGCCGGTGGCGCCTACGCTCGCGTGTGATTGTCGCGAGCGCCGGCTCGACAGACTCTGACCACTCTGGCCGGCCAGCGACCGGTTTTCTTCAGCGAGACAGCTCCCGGCCCAGACAATCGAGGAGAACAGGCCGTGAAAGCATGTCATTTCCGCCAAGCCCGGTCAGACGATCTTGCTGGCCTCGTCGAGATGCTCGCTGACGATGATCTCGGTCGAACGCGCGAGGCGCCGGGTCAACCGCTCGATAGCGGCTACGCGTCAGCCTTCGAAGCGATCGAAAACGATCCGAACAATGAGCTCATAGTCTGTGAGGCGCAGGGCGAACTGCTTGGTATGCTGCAGATAACCTTCATTCCCTGCTTGACCTATATAGGCAGCTGGAGAGCCCTGATCGAGGGGGTTCGTGTGGCTTCATCGCAAAGAGGGTCGGGCATCGGCGGCAAGCTCTTCGAATGGGCCATCAATAGAGCTGAAGAAAAAGGATGCGTTATGGTCCAGCTTACAAGCGACAAGAAACGGCCGGACGCGATCCGCTTCTATGAACAGCTTGGCTTCAAGGCGTCGCATGAAGGCATGAAACTGTGGCTTGGCCAACATCGGTGCAGGTAGTCGCCACGGCCTGGGGGTAATCGGACTTTGGCGATGGCTCTCCACCAACTGGTCCTCGTGGCGGGATGCCGGCGTTGGATATTCACTCGTGAAACACGGGCAAAGTGTCGGCTGACGCAGACACGCGCGGCTCGCCAACGCGCCATATGGCAACGGGGAGCACGCATTAGCGCGTCTTGCGGGGCCCAGAAATCACTCGGAGTTCACGTTTGCGAACTCATGATAAAGGACACCAGGCGATGACTCTGATCACGCGCGTACGCAATCTCATGCAGTTCCGGCTGGAACAGTTCATTCTGCGCGGCGCGCTGTCACGGCTGATGGTTATCGCCGTGGCGATGATTCTGATCGCGGGCGGCGCCGGGCTGTTTGTGTATGCGTTCACGCCGGCGCCCACCGAGGCTTATCCCGATGCGGGTTCGGCGGTGTGGTGGGCCTTTCTGCGGCTGACCGACTCGGGCTATCTCGGCGACGACGAGGGCGCGTTGCTGCGCACGGTGTCCTCGATCCTCACCGTGTTGGGGGTGGTGTTGTTCGTCGGCGCACTGATCGCGACCATGACCCAGTGGCTCAACGACACCATCGAAAAACTCGAGGCCGGCTATACGCCGATCGCCCAGAACAACCACGTGCTCATTCTGGGCTGGAACAACCGCACCGCCAGCATGGTCGAGGATCTGGTCCAGTCCGAAGGTCGCGTTGCGCGTTTTCTTGACCGCAACGGCGGTGGGCGGCGGCTGCAGATCGTGATTCTGGCCGAGCGGGTATCGCCGGCGCTCATGCAGGAGATCAAGGACAAGCTGGGCCGTGGGTTCGACTCGCGCCGGATCACGCTGCGCTCGGGCACGCCGCTGCGTCTGGACCATCTCAAACGCGTGGATTACATGCATGCCGGCGTTATCCTGCTGCCCACGCGAGAATTCGTGGCCGACAGCTCACCGGACGAACTCACCATCAAGACACTCATGAGCGCGGCCCATTCGGACGACGACGTAGCACCTGGAGACTTGCCGCTGGTGGTCGCTGAAATCTTCGACGCCGACCGGCTGGAGACCGCGCGCAGAGCGTATCCCGGCCCGGCCGAGTTCATCGGCACGCCGCTGATCATCAGTCGACTGCTGGTACAGAACGTGCGACACAGCGGGCTGTCGTGGATCTACAACGAGTTGCTGGCCAGTCAGGATCAGCCCGATACCAACAAGATCTTTGTGCGGCGCTGTCCGGAACTGGCGGGCAAGCGCCTGGTCGACGTTGCAGACTGTTTTTCGCATGCGGTTCTGGTTGGTATTGCGCGCGACGGCGAGTTGCAGCCGCTGTATGCGGATAACGCCGATAGCGTGCTCGAGGATCAGCCGCTGGCGTTCATCGCCCGCGACTTCGAGGAGTGCACGCCCGATCGGGAACCGCTGGCGCAAGCGCCGGTGCGCGATCAGCCGCCGTATCGAAGCCGCGAAGACAAACATACGCGGCGCGTGCTCGTGCTCGGCTGGAATCAGAAGCTGCCGTCGCTGCTGGCCGAGTTCGATGCCTATGAGCGCGAGGCCGTCGATGTCGACGTGTTCTCGTTACTCGACGTCGCCGAGCGCGAAACCATACTCAAGCGCAAGGGCGTGCTGCTGGACCATGCCCGGGTTCGTCATCTGGAAGGCGATTTGACCTCCCACTACGAAGTCGAACGGCTGGGCGTCGAGCGTTACGACAACATCATCCTCGTGGCCAGCGACTGGCTGGGCTCGGCGGACGCGGCCGATGCGCGCATGCTGCTGGGCTATCTGGTGCTCACCCGCGTGCTCGAAAACGTCGAACGCCGACCGGGCATTGTTGTAGAAACGATGTCGACCGATAATCCGGGCCTGTTCGACGTGGCGGGCGTCGAACGCGTGGTCTCGCCCGATCTGCAGGCCAGCATGCTCACCCAGATCGCGCTGCGCCGAGAATTGCACTGGGTGATGGAGGAGCTGTTCGGCGCCGGCGGCGCCGAGATCGAATTTCGCGATGCCAAGGCGCTGGGGTTGCTCGGCTCGGGGCGGAACTTCGACGAGATTCGGCGTGAACGCGCGGCTTTTGGCGAAGTACTGATCGGCACCATGACCAATGTGTCTGCCCCGGCGCCGCGCCTGCGCATGAACCCGCGCGACAAGCAGGCAGCGATCCACCTGAGCGCCGGCGACGAACTCGTGGTGCTGGCCATCGATTGAGCGAACGGACCGGCTGCACGCCGCCGGCCCGCTATGGGCGTGCGCGTGTCGGCTCGTCGTGGCCGACCAGGCGCGCAGTTCGTCTCGACACCGCATCCTTGATGTCTTCGATAATCACATAGAAGCAGGGCACCAGCGCCAGCGTGATGCCGGTCGCAAACAGGATGCCAAAGCCCAGCGAGATGGCCATCGGGATCATGAAGCGCGCCTGCACCGAGGTTTCGAAGATCATCGGGGCCAGCCCGCCAAAGGTCGTGAGCGTGGTCAGCAGGATCGGCCGGAAACGCCGGATCGCAGCCAGCCGCACGGCGTCCATGGCGGTTTCGCCGCTGTTGCGCAGCGTGTTGGCATAGTGGATGAGAACCAGCGAGTCGTTGACCACGACGCCGGCGAGTGCGACCACGCCCATCAGGCTGATCACCGATAGCGAATAGCCCATGATCTCGTGGCCGATGATCGCCCCGACCACGGCAAACGGAATCGCGATCATCACGATGATGGGCTGGATATAGCTGGCAAACGGAATCGCCAGCAGCATATAGATGCCGGCCATCGACAGAATGAAGCCGATGAACAGCGCATGCATGGAATCGGCGGTGTCTTCCTGGCGCCCGGAATAGCCGTAGGTCAGCCCCGGGTAGTCCTCGGCGAGCTGCGGCAGGGCCGTGGCGTTGAGCGTCTGGGTGACCCGGCTGGTGGCATCGAACGGGGTCACGTTGGCGGTCACCTCGACGCTGCGCCGACCGTTGCGCCGCGTGATCGAGGTATAGGCCCGGGTATAGGCGATATCGGCAATCTGGTGCAGCGGTACATAGGTGCTGTCGGCCGTGCGGATGAGCAGATCGCGGATCGCAGCCGCGCTGTCGCGCTCGGCCTCGGGCAGGGTGACCATCACTTTCACTTCGTTGCGACCCCGTAACTGGCGCAGGGCCTCGTCGCCGTAGAAGGCCGCCCGCACCTGGGCGCCCACCATTGTATTGGTCAGCCCGAGGCTGCGCCCGGCGTCGTTGAGCTCGAAGGTAACCTGATTCTTGCCCTGGGCCACGCCGCTGTCGATATCGGTCACGCCGGCGAACTCACCCAGATCTGCGGCGAGCGATTCGGCCGCCCGGTCGAGCGTGTCCGTGTCTCGATGCGACAGCTCGACCGTGATCGCCTTGCCGGCGCCTGGCCCGCCCGCGTCCGACTGGAATTGTGACGATTGCAGGCCCGGGATCTCGCCGAGCTCGCGGCGCCAGTCGGCGATGAATTCGCTGGTGCTGATCGGGCGTACGTCGGCGCGGGTCAGATACACGCGCATCTCGATGCTGTTTTCTTCGATCGTGGCAAACACGCCGGTGGCAAGGGTGTCGCCGCCGTGTGCTGCGATCACGCGATCGGCGGCCGCTTCCAGGCGATCACGGGTGGCAGCCACGACCGGCATCGGGCTGCCGTAAGGCAGGGTCAGCGTCGCCTGGGCCCGATCGGATTCGACCTTGGGCATAAGCGAAAAGCCCATGCGCCCGCTGGCCGCCCAGGCCAGCACGATCAGCAGAATACCCACGCCGATCGCCGAGGTCATATAGCGATGACGAACCAGCGTCGAGGAAAACGGTGCGTAATAGCGCGTCACCATCGTCGAAAATCCGCGCGAAAACGCCTGCTGCCGATCATGGATGGCCGCAGACACGCGCCCGCGCTGGCGCTCGCGGCCGTGCGCCAGATGCGCCGGCATGATGAACAGCGCCTCGATCCACGACACCAGAAACACGGTGATCACCACCATCGGGATCACGCCGAACAGCTTGCCGAGAAAGCCGGGCACCAGAAGCAGCGGCAGGAACGCCACGATATTGGTGAGAATAGAGAACGATATCGGCATCGCCACGTCGCGCGCGCCGCCGATGGCGGCCTGCATCGGCGTGGCGCCGCGCTCGCGGGCCTCGTAGATGTTCTCACCGGCCACGATCGCATCGTCGACCACGATGCCGAGCGCAATCAGAAAGGCGAACATCGAGATCATGTTGATGGTCACGCCGATCAACGGCAGGAACAAAAATGCACCCAGAAACGACGTGGGAATACCCATGGTCACCCAGAACGCCAGGCGCATTTCCAGAAACAGGCTGAGGACCACCAGCACCAGCACCAGCCCCATGAACGCGTTCTTGAGCAGCAGTTCCAGACGTTGCTTGTAGATCTGCGAGCTGTCGCCATTGATCGCATAGTGCAGCGCGGCCGGCAGATCGGATTCCATATCGGCCATGGCTGCTCGAGTGGCTTCGGAGACCTGAATCGGCGTCTGCTTGGCCACCCGGAACACTTCCAGGCCGATCGAGCGCTGACCGTCGTAGGTGGCTTCGGTCTTGGAATCCTCGAAGCCGTTGATGACGGTCGCGACATCGCCCAGGTGAATCACCGTGCCATCGGCGGTGGTCACCAGCGGTACGCGCTCGAACTCGCGCGCACTGTCGCGCCGCCCCTTGAGACGCAGCAGCACCTCGCCGGACGAGGTATCGGCGCTGCCGCCGGCCACGTCCACGGCGGCGGCGGCCACGCGATCGCCTACGTCGTTGAGCGTGAGGCCGTAGCTGCGCAGGCGCTCCTGCGAGATGGCGATACGCGTGACGTAATCGCGCGCGCCCTCCAGCTCCACCTGGGTGATATCACCCGACTGCAGCAGCCGGTCGCGTACCTCCTCGGCGTAGGCGCGCAGGGCGGTTTCATCCACGTCGCCGTAGAGCTGGATATCCAGCACGTCGCGCTGATGATCCGATAGCGAGATCACCGGTCGCTCGGCGTCATCCGGGAAGGTGGTGATCTGGTTGACTGCCTGCTGCACGTCCTGAAACACGGCCTGGCCGTCGGCGGACTCCGACAGCTCCAGTGTGATCGTGCCGCTGCCTTCCGAGGCTACGGCCGTCATGTCGTCGATGCCGGTCACATCGCGCACCTTTTCCTCAACCGCCAGCACGATGTTCTGTTCGACCTGCTCGGGCGTTGCCCCCGGATAGGCCACGCTGACGGTGACCATATCCAGGCTGAATTCAGGGAACACTTCCTGCTTGATCAGCGTGGTCATCAGCAGGCCGCCGGCAAGCAGGGCGAGCATGAGCAGATTGGGGGTGACCCTGTTGGCCACCATCCAGGCGATCGGCCCGCGGCGTGCGCTCTGGTCAGCGGTCTGGCTCATGAGCGTGGCGCCTCGGCCGTGCTGCGTCTGGCCTGCTGTGCTGCTGTATCCGGCTTGCCGAGCGTCGTGTCCATACGCAGCATGAGGCTGCGATCAACGCCGCCCGGGCCGGTAGCGGCTGCCTTCGAGCTATTCACGTCTGTCGTGTCTGTCACGGCTGGCGTGGGTTCGGCGGTGTCGGCCGTGGTCGTATCTAGCCGTACCGTCATACCCTGGATAGGCGCGGTCAGTTCGCTGGTGATCACGCGCTCACCGGGTTGCAGGCCTGCCGCAATCACGGCCTGGGTGGCATCGCGATAGGCGATATTCACGCTGCGGATATCCAGCGTCTCTGCGCTGCTCATTACCCAGATCTGGTTGTTTTCATGCACGAACGCGGCGTCGAGCAGCACGCTGCCGCTGGGGATGTTGGCGCGGATACCGGCCTGAACATAGGCGCCAAGCAGCAGGCGCGCGCCGTCGGGGGCGTTGCGGCCCAGCGGATCGGGCACACGCAGCAGCACGCGCGCCATACGGCCTTCGCTTTCCAGCGACGGCTGAATGCGTAGCACGCTTGCGTCGATGAACGCGCCCGCGCCCCAGGCGTCGGGATAATAGACTTTCGCCGCCGAGCCGCCGCTCCGGTCTGTATTGTCGCCGCCGTCGGCCGCCTGCAGCCAGCGCAGCTGGTCGACCGGCAATGAGACATTCACCCAGTACACGTCGGTGGCAGCGATCGTGGCCAGCGTGTCGCTGGTGGTCACGACATTCCCCACGGATGTACTGCGCTCGGTGACGATGCCGGCAAACGGCGCGCGTACCTGTGTGCGATCGAGATCGAGCTGGGCCTGATCGACAGCGGTCTGGGCGGTCTGGACATCGGCTCTGGCCTGTTCGAGCTGCGGGCCACGCAGGGCCAGATCGCGCTCCTCGGCGCTGACGTCGCTGCCCACCAGCGCCAGTTCCCGGCGGGCGACCGCCTGCTGGCCCTGTTCGACCCGGAGTGCGGCACGCGCACTGGCCAGATCGCCTCTGGCGTTAGTCAGCGCCAGTCGATAATCGCTGGGATCGATGGTGGCGAGCACGTCGTCTTTGGCAAAGCGCGTACCCGGCGCGAGCTTGTCGGCAAGGCTTGTGATCTGGCCCGACACGCGGGCGCGCAGCTCGGTGGCATCGGCGGCCTCGACCGTGCCGTTGGCCGAGAGCGTCAGCGTGGCCGGCGCGGCCTCGGCCGGGGTGACGGTGACCAAACGCGCCTGACGCGGCTGGGCCTGGGCACGCGATGCGGTGGGCTTGCTGTTGAGCACCGCAAACGCGATCACCACGCATACGGCCAGCACGACGATCGGCAGGATCAGCTTGAGTAGACGCACGACAGGGCGGCTTCGATTGTTGGATGTTTTCATGGGCGGTTGTCGGCTGTGGCCTCGTCGGGCGTTGCAATCGGCACGGGCGCAGCGCTTGTGGCCGGATCATCGCGCGCGAGCAGGCGTGCATTGCCGACGCCGCCAGCCAGTGCGCGATAGAGATTGATCCGGTAGTCGAGCAGCTGCCGACGCGCGGTAAGCGCGTCGACCTGCAGGCTCTGGCCGGTGAGCAGTGCATCGAGCACGTCCAGATAATCGGTGGCCCCGCGCAGATAGCGCAGGCGCAGGTTGGCCACGGTCTTGCTCGACAGATCGAGCTGCCGGTCCAGACGCACCAGAAAACGCTGCTGGCGAAATTCATTGGTGAGCGCGTCTTCGGTTTCCTGCAGGCCTTCGAGCAGCGCCTGCTGATAATCGGCAACCTGTTCGTCCACAACGGCCTGCGTGCGCCGGACTTCGGCCGCCCGCGCGCCGGCATCGAACAACGGCTGGGTCAGCGAGGCACCCAACTGGGTGATCCAGTTGCTGAACAGCGGTGCCGAGTCGGTCGTGGTCGAGGTGTTGGCGCTCAGCGACAGCTGCGGATACTGATTGGCGATCGCCACGGCGACGCGCCGATCCGCCGCGGCCACGCTATAAAACTGCTGGCGCACATCCGGGCGCTGCATGAGATTGGCCACGGGAACGCCGGTGTCGGGTAGCGCCGGCACATCGACCAGCTGTCCGGGTGGGGCCACGAAACGCGATGGGGCGATACCCACCAGCACCGCCAGCGCATGCTTGACCACGTCGGCGCTGGCGTGCGCCTGTTCGAGCTGGCCGCGCACCGATTCCACCGCCTGGCGCTGGCGCAGCACGTCGGCGGCGGCGGCCTGGCCGTGGTTGAACGAGAAGGTGGTCAGATCGAGCACGTTTTCGTTGGTCTCGATCTGGCTCTGCAGCAGCGCGATACGCGCATCAAGCTCCTGATAGGAATACCAGTTGCTGGCGATATCGCCAGCCAGGGTCACGGCGGCGGCCTGCAGATCGGCGGCACTCGCCTGCATGTCGAACTCGGCGGCGTTTCGCGCATTGCGAACGCGCCCCCACAGATCCAGCTCGTAGCTGGCCGAGAACTGCAGCGTGCGGGTGTCACTCCAGTTTGAGTTGTCGCGATCAAAAGAGAACGCGTTGCCGCCGGTGCTGTTGACGAAGCTGTTGTCGTTATTGGATTGTCGAGTCGCGCTCTGGTCGAAGGTGGTATCGACGCTCGGGAACAGATCGGCGCGCGCATTGGCCAGCGTCGCCCGGGCCTGCTCGACGCGTGCATAGGCCGAGGCCAGCGTGAAATTCTGGGTCAGTGCCCGATCGACCAGGGATGTCAGGCCCGGATCATCGAAGGCGCGCCACCACTGGCCGTCCATCGCGGCATCGCCGGATCGAGCGAAGCGTTCGGGTATGACGAACCCGGGTTCGGCCAGTCTGGGCAGGGGCGTGGTCGCACAGCCGGCCAGCACCACCACAGCTGCGAGCGCAGCGATTCGCTGCAATAGGTGTCTGGGGCGTCGGGCGGGGCTGCGGATCATGGACAGTTCATCGGCGGTCGCGGGCTAAAGACGAGGGCGCCGGCAGACCTGGCCTGCCGGCGCCCTTGCTTATGGGATGACGCAATCAGCGATCGTCGCGGTTTGTGTCGTCGTGGCGGTCGTGCATTTTCTGCATGGCCGTGGCCCATTCGTCGCGCGAGATCTCGCCGTTGCTGTCGGCGTCCATGCGATCAAACCAGCGCTTGCCGTGATCCTTGTCGCTCTTCATATCCCTGGCACCGTCGGCTTTCTTGTCGTGATGCGTGTTGTCCCCGTCGCCGTGGCGCTTGCCGTGATGGCCCTTGTGGCCGCGGTGAGCGTGGTGCGCCCGCATGGATTCCTCGGTGCTGAGCGTGCCGTCGTCGTTGGCATCCATGCGTTTGAACATCGCATCGGCGCGCTTGTCGGCCTGGGCCATGAACTCGTCGTGGTCGATACGGCCGTCACCGTTGGTATCGGCCTTGTCGAAACGCATCTTCGCCATCACCTGGCGCATCTGCTTGAGCTCATCCGGGCTCAGACTGCGGTTCCCGTCGGCGTCGAGGCGCTCGAACATCTGGCTGCCTTTATTCGTGTCGCTGTTGTCTTCCGGCGCCTGAGTTTGCGCCTGGGCTTGGGCTGCACCGAAACCGACGAGGCCGGCGGCGAGTGCAGATATCAGAATACGGTTGTTCATGGGGGCTCCGTTACGCGTTTTGAACCGTCGACGGCGGCATGCCGTGACGTTGCCCAGCTATTAACGCGCTCAAATGTCGTGCAAATCTGTCGGCCTACGTGTTTTTTGTCGCAAAGTGTGTCGACAGCCGCCCGTGACAGAGTTCGATACACGATCGGGCGCTCGCCCGATGCAGCGCAGGCTATATTGGCGATGCCGTCCACTTGCTCCCTGTCATGTCAGAACAGCCGCATATTCTTGTCGTCGACGACAACCGCGAAATCCGCGATTCGCTGAGCCGCTATCTGCGCGATCATGGTTTTCGGGTGTCGAGCGCCGCCGATGCATCGATTGCGCGTCAGCAGGTTCGTGACGCCGCGATGGATCTCGTCGTGCTGGATATCATGATGCCCGGCGAGGACGGCCTGAGCCTGTGTCGCTGGCTGCAGGAGACCACCGATATCCCGGTCATTCTACTCACTGCGGTCGCCGACGAGATGGATCGGGTGATCGGCCTGGAGATGGGGGCAGACGACTATGTGACCAAACCGTTCTCGCCGCGTGAACTGCTGGCGCGGGTGCGCGCGGTGCTGCGCCGGGCTGCAGCCCTGCCGGCGCAGCGCAATCAGGCCGACGATAACGCGGTGCGCTTTGATCGCTGGGTGTTCCGGATCGCCCAGCAGGAGCTGATCGACGACGACGACGTCGCCGTGGCGCTGTCTACCGGCGAGTTCCGGCTGCTGCTGGCTTTCGTGCGCCACGCCAATCGCGTGCTCTCGCGTGATCAGTTGCTGGATCTCACCCAGGGGCGCGAGGCCGAGGTGTTTGATCGCAGCGTGGACAACCAGGTGAGCCGGCTGCGCCGCAAGATCGAGATCGATCCGAGCCAGCCGCGTCTTATCATGACGGTCTGGGGCGGTGGTTATCGGTTTACGGCCCCGGTCGAGCCCGTCGAATGACGATCTGGCGCCGGGCCATACCGGCCAGCCTGTCCGCACGTATCGTGCTGGTGATGCTGCTGGCCCTGATCGTGTCGCAGTTGGTCAGCTTCTTCATCTTCATGCATGAGCGTGATCGCTTTCTCGAGCGCGTGATTCTGTCCAACGTTGGCGAAAACGTAGCCGCGGCAACACGCACGCTTGATTATATCGCCCCCGATCGACGGGGCGAGGCACTGCGCGGCCTGTCCACTCGCGATCTGCGCTATCGGCTGATCGACGCGCCCGGACGGCGCATGCAGAGCCAAAGCCCGCAGGCGCGCGGGTATGCCGACAATCTCGCCCGGATTCTGGGCGTGGACGCGGCACGCGTACGCGTCGCGATTGGTCCAGGGCTTGCCCGTGGGCCGGCCCGTGATGGGCCCGATGCGCTGGTCTTGGTGGTGCGCCTGGACGACGGCCGCTGGCTGGCAGCGCGCCAGCGCCTGTTCGATCCGACCCGGCGCTGGGCGCGATCGTCGCTCACGACGCTTGCGGTCAGCGCGCTGCTGATGATCGTGGTCGTGCTCGTCACCAGCCGGCGCATGACCGCACCGTTGCGACAGCTGGCCGGTGCGGCCGAGCGTTTTGGCCGCGGCGAGGCGGTGCAGCCGCTGGCCGAGACCGGCCCCGACGAGATCCGGCGTTCGATCGCGGCGTTCAATCGCATGCGTGAACGCCTCGTGCGCTTCGTGGCCGATCGCAGCCGCCTGATCGCGGCGATCGCGCATGACCTGCGCACGCCGATCACCGCGCTGCGGCTACGGCTGGAATTTCTGCCCGAGGACGACAACAAGCGCGCCATGGCGGCCACACTCGACGATATGGCCCGCATGAGCGAAGCCTCGCTGACCTTCATGCGCGAGGACGCCGCCGCCGAGGCGACCCGCAAGGTGGATATGAGCGCGCTGGTGGATGCGCTGTGCGAGGACTACCGCGCGATCGGTTCCGACGTCGATTTCCGGCCGTCGGCGCGGATTACCCTGGTGTGTCGACCGGTAGCGATCCGCCGCGCGCTGCGCAACCTCATCGACAACGCGCTGGCCTACGGCGAGCGCGCCCGGCTGAGCCTGATCGAAGACGGCGAGCATGTGATCGTCGAGGTGGCCGACGACGGCCCGGGTATCGCCGAGGCCGATCGGTCGCGGGTGTTCGACCCGTTCGTGCGCCTGGAGGACTCGCGCAATCGCGATACCGGCGGGTCCGGGCTGGGCCTGTCGATCGCCCGCTCGGTGGCCCAGGGTCACGGTGGCCGCATCCAGCTCGCCAACCGGCCAACCGGAGGTTTGTCGGCAAGCCTTTGGCTGCCGCGGGATACCACGCGCGGTTAATCGGCGATGACAATTCCCCATATACCGGGTTGATAGCGCCGCGTGTTGCGGGCCTTCGGGCAGGTAGGCCCTGGTTCGGTAGTAATACGAGTATTTCTAATTGCCGCTCCGGCGATACGGTATTCGCAGCTGTTTCGAGGCCGGATGAACCGGCGTCTGCGATCGCCGGCATGGCGATCGATCTACCCGCGAGAGGCGAAGATGAAAGAATCCAAGGTACAGCGGCGCCGCGAAGACGCGCCCGTGGATACCCAGGCGGCGGCGTCTTCGTTTGAAACGATGCTGGCACTGGAGGCTGTGCATTCCGACACCGACCTGGCACGAAAGCTCGATACCGATATGGCTCGAATCTTTTCCGTTAACCAGAACGACGGCATGCTGCAAACGGCGCCAAGGCCGGTCTCTCGGACCGACGTGTGGGAGTTGCTCAATCAATGTCTCGCCAACTGTGTCGATCTGCACAATCAGTGCAAGCAGGCGCAATGGAATGTGACCGATACCGTGACGTTGGCGCCATGTTTCGCGCAGACTGCTGAAGCCGTCGAAAACTATGCTGATCGTCTGGCCGCCTGTCTGGCGAGCCTGGGCGGTGTGCCGGCCGGCGCATTCGATACGGTTGCCGAGCGCTCGGGGCTGAATGCCTACCCGTCGACGCGGGTACGCGATCACCAGCACGCCGATGCCGTGGCGTCGGCGCTCGCGGTCATGAGCGTTTCCTTACGCGCCGATCTTGTCACTATGGGCCGGGGGTGCGACCGGCAGACGAGCGCGCTGCTGCAGGCGTTATCGCGGAGCATCGACTGGCATCTGGACCGGGTGACGACGCACACACAACCTGTGGAGGTCGGGTGAGCACGGCGCGTGCCGGCAGATTGCCGGGTTCATGCCGTCGTGCAGTGTCAACGCCGTTTATCGGTGCCCGAAAACACGGGTTGATCACCGAGCTGCAGGCGCTGAGAGTACGCTTGGCGAACGACGAGGCGAGCGCCGATTTCGGCCACGGTAAGCGCGTCACCAGGGCCGCTTTTTCGCCGGCCAGGACCGGCCTCGCGGTCGTGAAGAGTGTGGGCGTCCGGTTTGCCGATATCCCGATCGTCGAACGCACGACCGAGCGCAGCGACGCGTTGTCGGCGTTCGCCGTTCCACCCCGCTGGAACAAGCCGGGTCGAGACCTACCAAGGAGTATTAGCTGATGATCGAAAACCCGCCTGCCCCGGAAAGTAATCGTTACCCCACGTTGTTTTCGTCCGTGCGTATCGACTCGCTACGGCTGGCCAACCGCGCCACCGTGGCGCCGATGACCCGCACCAGCGCCCATCCCGACGGTACGGCTACCGATCAGATGGTCGACTATTATCGCCGCTATGCGCGCGGTGGGTTCGGTCTGATCATCACCGAAGGCGTCTATACCGACACCGCGCATGCGCAGGGTTATTTCCAGCAGCCGGGCATCGCTACCGATGCCCAGGTCGCGGCCTGGCAGCCGGTGGTCGACGCGGTTCATGGCGCAGGCGCTGCGATCGTGGTTCAGCTCATGCACGCCGGCGCCCAGGGCCAGCATGCGGACACCGCGACGGTCGCGCCATCGGCGGTGCGGCCCTACGGCACGACCAACCCGATCTACCACGGCGACGGCACCGCATATCGGCTGCCCGAGGCGCTCACCGAGGCCGGGATCATTCAGGTCATCGACGGTTTCGTGGCATCGGCCCATAACGCGCGCCAGGCTGGATTCGACGGCGTCGAGATTCACGGCGCCAACGGCTATCTGCTGGATGAGTTCATTACCGATTACCACAACCTGCGCGACGATGAATACGGCGGTGGCATAGGCAATCGTGTACGCATGGTTCGGCGTGTGATTCAAAGCGTGCGCGATGCCCTCGGCCATGATTTCACCGTCGGCGTGCGCCTGTCGCAGATCAAGATCAACGACATGGAGCATCGCTGGGCTGGGCCCGAGGACGCGGCGATCATCTTCCGTGCGATGGCCGAGGCTGGTGCCAGCTATATCCACGTCACCGGTGCGGGCGCGGTCGAACCGGCCTTCTCGGAGGACGGGCCCACGCTGACCGAACTGGCCGCAGAACACGGCGGCGGCATCGCGGTGATCGCCAACGGCGGACTGCACGATGCCGACAAGGCCGAAAAACAACTCGCCTCGGGCGGCGCGGATCTGATCGCCATCGGGCGCGGCGCGCTGGTCAACCCGAACTGGCCGCAACGCATCGCCCAAGAGTGCGTCCAGCACGCCTTCGATGCCGACCTGTTGCAGCCGCTCGCCACGCTCGATAGTCAGGTGGACTGGGAACAGGTCCGGTCCGATGTTTTCGAACCGCTGGGCAAGTCGGACTGGCTCGGCGGCGACCACCAATGACAAGTTTGGGTCTCGTTACCGGGCATGACGCAGGGGCGCTGCCCAGACGTCGAACCTACCCGTGGACAGGCTTCCTGTCGAGGCCTGTCGGTCAAGCAATGAATGTCCGTTCGTACAGGAGCAAGCCATGCGTGCAGTCGTTTATAAAGGTCCCCACGACGTCCAGGTAGAAAACGTACCCGATGCGACGCTGGAGCACCCCACCGATGTGCTGGTGCGTATCACCAGTACCAATATCTGCGGTTCCGATCTGCATATGTATCAGGGTCGCACCGATTTCGATGAAGGTCGCATCATCGGACACGAAAATCTCGGTGAGGTGATCGAAGTCGGCAAGGGCGTGCACAAGGTCAGAAAAGGCGACCGGGTCTGTCTGCCGTTCAATATCGGATGCGGTTTCTGCAAGAACTGCGAGGCCGGCAAGACCGCGTTCTGTCTTGAGGCCAATCCGGGTTTCGCCGGGGCCGCCTACGGTTACGCCAAGATGGGCCCTTACAGCGGCGGCCAGGCCGAGTATCTGCGTGTGCCCTATGCCGACTTCAACTGCCTGATTCTGCCGGAAGACGCGGCAGAAAAAGAAAACGACTATGTGATGCTCACCGATATTTTTCCCACCGGCTGGCACGCGACCGAACTGGCCGGCATGCGCGACGGCGATTCGGTGCTGGTCTGGGGCGACGGGCCGGTCGGCATCATGGCCGCGTACTCGGCGGTGCTGCGCGATGCACGCCAGGTGCTGATCGTCGGCCATCACGCCGACCGCCTGAAGCTGGCCGAGGAGTTCGGCGCCATCACTATCAACGAGTCCGAGGTCGATCCCCAGGACGCGATCGCCGAATATACGCAAGGCAAAGGCGCCGACCGGGCCTGCGAATGCGTGGGCTACCAGGCGCACAATCAGGACGGCGAAGAACAGCCCAATCTGGTGATGAACAATCTGGTCCAGGCAGTACGCCCGACCGGTGCGATTGGCGTGGTCGGGTTGTTCGTGCCCGAGGACCCGGGTGCCGCCAGCGAGATGAACCAGCGCGGCGAGATCGCATTCGATATGGGCCTGTTCTTCGAAAAAGGCCAGCGCATGGCCACCGGCCAGGCCGATGTCAAGGCCTATAACCGGCAGCTGGCCGATCTGGTGTTCCACGACAAGGCCCGGCCGTCGTTTTTGCTGTCGCATGAACTGGGGCTGGACGAAGCACCGGACGCGTACCAGAACTTCGATCAGCGCGCCGAGGGCTGGACCAAGGTCGTGCTCAAGCCGGGAAAGGACGCCTCGTGATGAAGAACGTCGTCGCAGACTGATGTGCTGATACCAGTGAGTCAGCACTCCAGATCTGTGTTCATCGGCTGATAAATAGCCGTTTCGATATGCTGAGGTTGGGCCGCGTGTAAAACAATAATCAGGAGAAAAGGGCTATGGCCGAACCGCAATATTTCGATATCGTCGTCATCGGTGGCGGCTCGGGCCTGACGGCGGCCTATTTCGCGCGCCAGGACGACAAAGCCGTCGCGCTGATCGCCGATCGACCCGACGCGATCGGCGGCACCTGTGTCAATTTCGGCTGTATTCCCACCAAGACGCTGGTTCAATCCGCGCGCACTGTGGATGCGATACGCAGCGCGGCGCACTTTGGTGTGCACGTCGATCAGGACAGCCTGCGCGTCGATTTTGCGCAGATCATGCGCGACATGCGCGCCGCCCGTGCCGATAACGCCGCCGGGGCCCGCCAGTGGGTGGAATCAGACATGACGCCGTTTTTCGAGCGCGTGCGTTTTGTCGGCGACAAGCTGCTGGAAACCGACAGCGGCACGCGTATCACCGGCGACAAGGTCTTCATCGCCAGTGGTGCGCGCCCCGCGATTCCGCCGATCGACGGGCTGGAAGATACCGGCTACTGGACCAACGAGGACGTCCTCGAGCTCGACGAACAACCGGCCAGCCTGATCGTTATCGGCGGCGGTTATATCGGCGTCGAACTCGGTTATTTCTTCGCCGCTCTGGGCACCGAGGTCACGGTGGTGAATCCGGATGAAAAGCTGCTGGCCGAGGACGACGACGTGCGCGCGCTGTTCACCGAACAGTTCGGCAAGCGGGTACGGCTGGTTACCGGCCGGGCGACCGGTGCAAGCGCGAATAGCTCGACGCGGCGCGTTGCGGTCGAAACGAATGATGGCGAGACGCAGACGCTCGAAGCCGAACGGATACTCGTGGCCACCGGTCGCACGCCCAATACCGAGTCGCTCGATCTGAGCCAGACCGGCGTGATGGTCGAGCGCGGCGCGATCGTCGTCGACGACCATCTACGCACCGATCATGAGGATATCTATGCCTACGGCGATGTCATCGGCCAGGGCATGTTCAAGCACACATCCAGCACCGAAGGCGAGCTGGCCTATCGCAATTCGCAGAACGATGGCCATCGTGCCCTTCAAGCCATGTCCTATTACGCCAATCCGCATGCGGTATTCAGCGACCCTGAGGTCGCAGCCGTTGGCCTGACCGAGGCCGATTGCGGCAAACAGGGGCTGGATTACCGGGTCTCGAGGTTGCACTACGCCGATATCGCCAAGGGCAAGATCGTCGGCGCGCCCGCCGGCTTTGCCAAGCTGCTCATAGAGAACGACAGCGAACGGATTCTGGGCTGTCATATCGTCGGCCCCGATGCCGCGCTATTGATTCACGAGGTGGTCGTAGCCATGAATACGACATCGGCCGACGCCAATCTCGTGCGCCGTGCCATTCATATTCATCCGAGCCTGTCGGAACTGGTCGGCACCTTGTTCGACCAGACCTGACCGGCTTGCAAGGAGATCACCATGACAAAAGCCATCCGTTTTCATCAAACCGGCGGCCCGAATGTTCTCAAGTTCGAGGACGTCGAGGTCGGCGCGCCGGGCCAGGGCGAGGTTCGTGTGCGCGTCGAGGCGATCGGACTCAACCGCGCCGAGGTGATGTTCCGCTATGGCCAGTACCTGGAAGACCCGAAGCTGCCGGCCGGCCTGGGCTATGAAGGCGCCGGCGTGATAGAAGCGGTGGGTGCCGGTGTCGATGGTCTTGCCGAAGGCGACGCGGTCAGCGTGATGCCGGCTTTTTCCATGAACGAGTACAACTTTTACGCCGAGCAGGCGATCGTGCCGGCTTATGCGGTCACGCCCCGACCCAAAGGCCTGGATGCAGTACAGGCGTCGGCGGTGTGGATGCCGTATCTGACCGCCTACGGCGCGCTCATCGATATCGGCGGCCTGTCCGCGGACCAGGCGATCATCATCCCCGCAGCTTCCAGCAGCGTCGGCCTGGCCGCGATCCAGATCGCCAACAGCGTGGGCGCGATCTCGATTGCGGCGACACGCACGTCGGCCAAGGCTGATCGCCTGCGTGAAGCCGGTGCCGCGCATGTGATCGCCACCGAGGAACAGGATCTGGCTGCCGAAGTGATGAAGATCACCGACGGCGCCGGGGCGCGTCTGGCCTTTGATCCAGTGGCCGGGCCGATGGTGGACACCCTGGCCAATGCCATGGGCCAGGGCGGCATCATCTTCCAGTACGGCGCTCTGAGCGGTGAGCCCACCCCGTTCCCGCTGTTTGCAGCCCTCGGCAAGGGCCTGTCGGTGCGTGGCTACACGCTGTTCGAGGTGGTGGGCGATAACGACCGGATGACGCGTGCCAAGGCCTTCATCTATAACGGTATCGAAGCCGGCGATCTGGTGCCGAGCGTGGACTGCACCTTCGCATTCGCCGACATGGTCGAGGCGCATACGTATATGGAGTCCAATCAGCAGCTCGGCAAGATCGTGGTGACGGTGCCCTGAGCCGATGAGCGCGGTGTCTTATCGGCCAGTCGTGGATTGAAGAAAAAGCGGGAACACAATGAAGATACTCATGGTGCTGACATCGCACGCCACGCTCGGCGATACCGGCCGCAAGACCGGCTTCTGGCTCGAGGAGTTTGCCGCGCCTTATTACAGCTTCGTCGACGCCCGTGCAGAAGTCGTGCTGGCCTCGCCGGCCGGCGGTCAGCCACCGCTGGATCCGGCCAGCGACAGTGACGATGCACAGACTGAGGCCACCCGCCGGTTCAAGCAGGATGAGGCGGCACAACAGGCGCTGGCAAGCACGCAGAAACTGGCAGATGTCTATCGACAGCGCTTCGATGCGGTCTTTTATCCGGGCGGCCATGGCCCACTATGGGATCTGGCCGAGGATGCGCATTCGATCGAGCTGATCGAGACCACCTATGCCGAGGGCACGCCTCTGGGCCTGGTCTGTCATGCGCCGGGTGTATTGAAGCGCGCGACAAACGGTGCGGGCGGACCGCTCGTCCATGGGCTGAAGGTCACCGGCTTCACCAACAGCGAGGAAGACGCGGTTGGTTTGTCCGACGTGGTGCCGTTGCGCGTGGAGGATATGCTGGTCGACCAGGGCGCGAATTTCGTCAGAGGGGCCGACTGGAAACCCTATGTGGTGAGTGCCGGGAATCTGGTCACCGGCCAGAATCCGGCGTCGTCGCTGACCGCCGCGCGGATGCTGATCGCCCAGCTGCAGCCCAAGTAATAGATGGCTGCACTTGCTGTCCGTCCGGCCAGCGTTATCGATCTGGACGGCATCGAGGCGCTGGAGCGCGAGTGCTTCAGTCTCGATGCGCAGAGCCGGCGCAGCCTGCGGTATCTGCTCACACAGGCGCATGGTCAGATATGGCTGGCCGAGCGGGACGCCACGCTGCTGGGCGATATCATCCTGCTCTATCGCAAGCGCTCGGCCATCGCGCGGATCTACTCGATCGCCGTATCCCGTGCCGCACGCGGTCAGGGCGTAGCGGCGGCCTTGCTGGCTCATGGCGAGGTCGCCGCGCGCCAGGCTGATTGCAGCCGGATGCAGGCCGAGGTGCGTGTATCGAACGAGGCATCGCGCGGCTTGTTTGCAGCCCACGGCTATGCAGAAATTGCCACGCTGGCGGCGTATTATTCTGCCTCCGGCGGCGGCCATGAAGACGGCGTGAAGCTGGACAAACGTCTCTGCTGATAATGGCTTTCTACCGAGGGTGGCATGGCCGAACCGATCGTCGTCGTTGAATCGCTTAAAGACTGGAAATCCGATCATCGCCCCGTGCGGCTGGTCGAGGCCGACGAGTATCTGGCGGATCCGGCGTTTGCCGAATCGGGCCTGCATGTGATCAATCTCTGTCGGAGTACGCGCTACCAGAGCCTTGGCTACTACTGCTCGCTGCTGGCCGAGGCGCGTGGCCATCGTGTGCTGGCCTCGGTGGCGACGCTGCAGGATCTGTCACGCAAGATTCTCTACGGCAGCGAGATTCCGGCACTCGCGCGCTATCTGGATCGTCTCGACGCCCCCACGCGCGCCAGCCTGCCCGAACATTGTCATGTGTTTCTGGGCCAGTGCGCTCATCCGCAGCTGGCCAAGCTCGCACGACGGTTGTTCGAGACCTTTGCGGTACCGCTGCTGGACGTGGAACTTCGATATAAAGACGGCGTGGTGCGGGTGGCCGGCTTGCGCACCTTGTCCATCCGGTCGCTGGAAGCCGGTGAGGCCGATTTTCTGGCTGATGCCGTAGCGGCCTATGTGACCCGCGGCTGGCGGGCGGCGAGAAAACGCAAGACCTCGCGTTTTGATGTGGCCATGCTCGTGGACGATCAGGAGGAGCAGCCGCCATCCAATCGCGGCGCGCTCAAGGCATTCGTTGCCGCCGGGCGCAAGCTCGGCCTGGAAGTGGAAACCGTCGGCAAGCGCGACTTCGGCCGGCTGGCCGAGTTCGATGCGCTGTTCATTCGCGAGACCACCCGGCTGAATCACTACACCTACGCGTTTTCCCGCCGCGCCGAGCAGGAAGGGCTGGTGGTCATGGACGACCCGACCTCGATCCTGCGCTGTACCAACAAGGTCTATCTGGCCGAACTGCTGACCCGCCACAGGGTGGCCGCGCCCAAGGCCTGTATCTTTGGCGAGCACGAGATTGACCGGCTGCCGGAGCTGCTCGGCTTCCCCATGGTACTCAAGGCGCCCGAAGGGGCGTTTTCCAAGGGCGTGTTCAAGGCCGAGAATATCGACGAGCTCCAGCGTATCGCCGCTGATCTGCTGGACGAGTCCGAGCTGGCACTGGCACAGGAATTCATGCCCACCGAGTTCGATTGGCGCGTGGGTGTTTTGGGCGGCAAGGCGCTGTATGTCTGCCAGTATCTGATGGCTGGTGGCCACTGGCAGATTGTGGACTATGCGGCCGAAGGCGGTGCCGCCGAGGGCGACTCGCGCACGCTGGCGGTCGAGGATGCGCCTGCAAATGTGGTACGCACCGCGGTAAGAGCTGCCAACCTCATCGGCGACGGGCTCTACGGCGTTGATCTCAAGCAGACCGCGCACGGGCTCAAGGTCATCGAGATCAACGACAACCCGAGTATCGACGCCGGCATCGAGGATCTGGTCGCGGGTGAGGCGCTCTATGAGCAGATCATGGGCGAGTTCCTGCGTCGGCTCGAACGGCGCACCGAAGCCCGCCCGCGCCGGCGCAGTTGATCGATACATAAGACGCCACAGATTGCGCTGATTCGCAATGAGGACGCGGGCCGTCGGCCGAGAGGTCGCTGCAACGACGGGAGTGACCACTGCCGAGCCGCCTCGCATGCGGGCCCGGCGTCGCGTCCTGGTCTCGCGCTGGCTGCGCGATGTTCGTCTGCGGGCAGGTTCTCGCCTGCCTGCCAACGGTCTTTTAACCGGTGCCGAACCTTTTGGTATCATGACCGACTGACGTTTTTCGACGGGCAAGCCGCTCGTCGTTCCCGAAAACAAAGGCGAACCATGACTGACCGTATCGAAAAAGCTGGCCTGCAGATCGGCAAGCCGCTGTATGACTTGATCGAGAAGGCGCTGCCGGGCACCGGCGTAGAGTCCGAGGTGTTCTGGACCGAACTGGCAGAACTGGTCGCCGAGTTCGCGCCCCAGAACGCGGCCCTGCTCAAGCACCGCGAGGACATCCAGGAAACACTGGACAAGTGGCACCGCGAGCATCGTGGCGACAAGTTCGACTTCAACGAGTACAAGCAGCTGCTCACCGAGCTCGACTACGTCGTGGCCACGCCACAAGACTTCAAGGTGTCCAGCGACAACGTCGACCCGGAGATTGCTACGGTGCCGGGCCCGCAGCTGGTGGTGCCGATCACCAACGCGCGTTTTTCGCTCAATGCCGCCAATGCACGTTGGGGCAGCCTGTACGACGCGCTGTACGGCGCCGACATCATTGCCGAGAGCGACGGCGCCGAGAAGGGCACGAGCTACAACCCCAAGCGCGGCGAGAAAGTCGTGGCCTGGGCCGCGAAGTTTCTGGACGACAACTTTCCGCTGGCCGAGGGCAGTCACGCCGACGCGAGCGCCTACAAGATCGATAACGGCAGGCTGGCAGTAGATGTCGGCGGCGAGCACACCGGCCTGAAGGACGCCAAGCAGTTCGCAGGTTTTCAGGGCGATGCGACCGCGCCGAAGGCTGTGCTATTAGTCCATAATGGATTGCACGCCGAGATCCAGATCGACAAGACAGCACCCATCGGCCAGGATCACGAAGCCGGGGTGAAGGACGTGCTCATGGAAGCCGCCGTCACCGCCATTCAGGACTGCGAGGATTCGGTTGCCGCGGTCGACGCCGAGGACAAGGCGCTGGTCTATGGCAACTGGCTCGGCCTGATGAAGGGCGATCTGGAAGAGAAGATGGAAAAGGGTGGCAAGACGATCACCCGCAAGCTCAACGCCGACCGTGAATACACCGCAGCCGATGGCTCCACGCTGACCCTGCCGGGACGCAGCCTGATGCTGGTACGCAACGTCGGCCATCTGATGACCACGCCGGCCGTACTCGACGCCGACGGCAACGAGATTCCGGAAGGCATCCTGGATGCGCTGTGCACCGGTGTCATCGCCCTGCACGACCTCAAGGGCAACGGCCCGCGTACCAACAGCCGTGCCGGATCGGTCTATATCGTCAAGCCCAAGATGCACGGTCCGGCCGAGGTCAACTTCACGGTCAAGCTTTTCGAACATATCGAAAAGGCCGTGGGCATGAAGCCGAACACGCTCAAGGTCGGCATCATGGACGAGGAGCGTCGCACGTCGCTCAATCTCAAGGCCTGTATCCATGAGGCCCGTGAGCGCACCATCTTCATCAATACCGGCTTTCTCGATCGCACCGGCGACGAAATGCATACCTCGATGGAAGCCGGGCCGATGCTGCCCAAGGGCGAGATGAAGGCGCAGCCGTGGCTGAAGTCCTACGAGGACAACAACGTCGACACCGGCCTGGTCTGTGGCCTGCGCGGCAAGGCACAGATCGGCAAGGGCATGTGGCCCGCGCCCGACAACATGGCCGACATGATGGAAGCCAAGATCGGCCATCCGAAGGCCGGTGCCAACTGCGCCTGGGTGCCGTCGCCGACCGCGGCCACCCTGCACGCCGTGCACTATCATCGCTGCGACGTGCTCGAACGTCAGGCGGAGCTGGAATCGCGCCACGAGGACTATCTCAACGATCTGCTGACGATTCCGCTGCTCGATCGCGAGCTGAGTGCCGATGAGATTGCCAAGGAACTCGACAACAACTGCCAGGGCATCCTCGGTTATGTCGTGCGCTGGATCGACCACGGCGTGGGCTGCTCCAAGGTGCCGGATATCAACGACACCCAGCTCATGGAGGATCGAGCCACCTGTCGTATCTCCTCCCAGCATGTCGCCAACTGGCTGCATCACGGCATTGCCAACGAAAACGACGTTCGTGAAACGCTCAAGCGTATGGCCAAGGTGGTCGATCGCCAGAATGAGGGCGATGCGAGCTATACGCCGATGTCGGCAGACTTCGACAAGTCCATTGCCTTCCAGGCGGCCAGCGATCTGATCTTCAAGGGCCGTGAGCAGCCGTCAGGTTACACCGAGCCGGTTCTGCACGCCCGTCGTCGCGAGCTCAAAGCCCAGCGCGCCGGCTGATGCCGAGACTTTCTATAGTGTGATGGGAAAAACCCGGCTTCGGCCGGGTTTTTTATTGGAATGGGTGCTCGTGGACACAAGACCGAGCTTCGGGATGGGTCTCGGCGTCTCTGGGCGAAGGGCTGTGCGGCTATCCTTTCCAGCGATAGAAAACGCATGGCACAAAAATGTGAAAGAGTATGCATGCACACTGCAGACAATCATGATAACCGTTATTTCGACGCGCCTTTGGCCTGAATGGCGAAAATAGCCAAAAGTCTCATTGCCGGTTTGGTACTGGTGTCGCAACCTGTGCGCATTCGCAATCACAACTATTAAGGGAGGGGATTATGTCCGATCGTCCCGGTCGCACTGCGGCCGATTACTGGCGGGCCAATATCCGGCTGCTGCTCAAGCTGCTGGTGGTGTGGTTCATCGTGTCTTACGGCTGCGGCATCCTGTTTGTCGATCTGCTGAATAACTTTCATATCGGCGGCTATCCGCTGGGTTACTTCTTTGCCCAGCAGGGTGCGATCTATGTATTCCTTTTCCTGATCTTTTTCTATGCCTGGCGTATGAACAAGCTCGATCGGGAATTCGGCGTAGAAGAAAAGGAATAGGGCGGGATAATGGATACACAGACCTGGATATATCTCGCGGTCGGCGGCAGCTTTCTGCTGTACTTCGTCATCGCGATCATGGCGCGTGCCGGGAGCACGGAAGAGTTCTATGTCGCCGGCGGCGGCATCGGCCCGATCGCCAACGGCATGGCTACCGCAGCCGACTGGATGAGTGCGGCATCTTTCATCTCCATGGCCGGCCTGATTGCCTTTCTCGGCTACAACGCCTCGCCGTATCTGATGGGCTGGACCGGCGGCTTCGTGCTGCTTGCACTGCTGCTCGCACCCTATCTGCGCAAGTACGGCAGCTTCACGGTGCCCGCGTTCATTGGTGAGCGTTACTACTCGAACGTGGCCCGTACCGTGGCCATCATCTGTCTTATCATCGCGTCAGTCACGTATGTGATCGGCCAGATGAAGGGTGTGGGCGTCGCCTTCGGTCGCTTTCTGGAAGTGGAGTTCGAGACCGGCGTGATGATCGGCATGGCCGTGGTCTTTGTCTATGCGGTGCTCGGCGGCATGAAGGGCATCACTTATACCCAGATCGCCCAGTACATCGTGCTGATCTTTGCATTCACGGTGCCGGCAATCTTCATCTCTATCCAGCTTACCGGTATTCCGCTGCCGCAGATCGGCTTGGGCTCGACGATGGCCGATGGCAGCGGCGTCTACCTGCTTGAGAAGCTGAATACGGTGATCACCGAGCTCGGATTCGACCGGTTCACGGACCCCGCCCACTCGACGCTCAACATCTTCCTTCTGACCTTGTCGCTGATGATCGGCACCGCGGGCCTGCCGCACGTCATCATTCGTTTCTTCACGGTTCGCAAGGTCACCGACGCACGCAAGTCGGTCGGCTGGGCGTTGTTCTTCATCGCCATCCTCTATACCACCGCCCCGGCTGTGGGCGCGATGGCGCGCCTGAACCTGATGCAGACAGTCCAGACCGGCCCGGTCGGTGAGCAAACCTCGAATCTCGAGTACGAACAACGCCCGCAGTGGTTCAAGACCTGGGAGTCCACCGGTCTGCTGGGCTTCGAGGACAAGAACGGCGACGGTCGTATCCAGTACTACAACGACCAGAATCCGGAGTTCCAGGCCACGGCGGAGGCCAACGGCTGGCAGGGTAACGAGATGACCACGGTCGACCGTGACATCATGGTGCTGGCCAATCCAGAGATTGCACAGCTGCCATCGTGGGTGATCGCACTCGTGGCTGCTGGCGGTGTGGCTGCAGCGCTATCTACTGCAGCCGGTCTGCTGCTCGCTATTTCGTCGGCGATCTCGCATGACCTGCTCAAGAGCATGCTCAAGCCTGATATTTCGGAGAAGGGCGAGCTCATGGCCGGTCGTATTGCCATGGTAGGTGCGATTCTGGTCGCAGGATATCTCGGCATCAATCCACCGGGCTTTGCCGCCGAGGTGGTCGCACTTGCTTTCGGGCTCGCGGCCTCGTCGCTGTTCCCGGTGCTGCTGATGGGTATCTTCTCCAAGCGCATGAACCGTGAAGGTGCGATTGCCGGCATGCTGGCCGGTCTGCTGGCCACCATTGCCTATATCTTCATGTACAAGGGCATGTTCTTCATCCCGGATACGAATCTGTATCCAGACTCGGTCGAGTACTGGATATTCGGTATCCAGCCGGAATCGTTTGGTGCTATCGGCGCGCTGGTCAACTTTGTGGCGGCCTTCCTGGTCTCCCGTGTAACGCCGCCGCCGCCGCTGGAAATCGAGCGGATGATCGAGAACATCCGCGTGCCGGGCGCTCTGCAGCACGCCTGATGGAAGGCCGATAGAAGGTCCAAAGCCCCGCTTGATGCGGGGCTTTTTTGTCTGGTCTATTGTTCCCAGGCTTCGGCCCAGGTGCGCGGCTGTCTCTAAAAGAATAACGTCGGACCGTATGGTCACGCATGGATGTCCTGCGACTGCTCCCCGATCCAAGCATGGCGATCCGGGGCGAAGTCGAGGGATCTTAAAGGCGCATCGCTGGATGCTGTGTGCGGGCGGCGTGGCCCGGCGTGGATGCGAGCGACGACAGCTTTTCTGCCTGCGAGGAAGCTGCGCGGGCGAACGCCATACGCGCAGCGATCAAACAGGCGCGGCCTGGACAGAGTGTTTGGGTCGCCGACTGTGTCTTGAGGCTTTGCAAACGAAGGGCACACCATCAGGGCGTTTATCTTGCATGACGGAACAATGAAGCATATTGCGATCGACGTGCTGGAAAGACACACGCGCGGTGGAACCTGGTCGCTGGATACGGCCAATGGGGATGTGTGGTGGTCTGCGGGCATCTACGCGCTCTACGGCGTGACGCCGGCCACCTACACGCCGACGCTCGACAGCTCGCTGGAATTCTACGAGCGCGAGTCCGCCGAGTGCCTTCGAGACGCGATCAGCCGGGCCGTGGACAACGGCGAAGGCTGGAGCACAACCGTAGTGCTTCGTCGCGCTGACGGCGTGCGGCGTTTCGTGCATGCCGTCGGTCGGGTGCAGGTACGCGATAACCAGGCGCCGTTGCTTGCGGGCGCGCTCATTGATGTTCATGAGCAGACGCTGGAACGGCGTGCGCGTGAAAGTACGAGCCCAGCCAACGAATCTCAGGGCGAGCGATGGCGGATCGCCGCCGAATTGGTGGGCCTGAGTCTGCTGGAAATCGATTTCGAGCGATCTGTTTATCAGGTCACCGGCATGATCGCCCGTCTGCTGTCGCAGGGCAGTTCCACGGATCTGATCATTGACCGCGATGACTGGCAGGCGTTGATTCACCCTGATTATCGCATGCTGTATGTTCAGCGCCTCGACGGCTGTCGGGCCGGCGCGTTGTCTTATCACGCCTGCGAGTATCGCCTGTGCCCACCGGGCGTCAGCGAAATACACGTCAGTGAAACGGGGCGCCTGGTTCGAGACGATTCCGGCGAACGCCTGGTCGGCACGCTTACCAATATCAGCGACCGCGTACGCGCTGAACGCGCGATTCAGGCGTCCAGGGAACGGCTGATTCAGACGCTCGACAACGCTCCGATCGGCATGGCGCTCATCGCGCCTGACGGCCGCTGGGTCAGCGTCAACCGGGCGCTATGTCGCATGCTGGGCTATACCGAAGCCGAACTGCTGCGCACGTCGTTTCAGTCGGTCAGCCATCCGGACGACGTACGCGTCGGCTATGAGGGGGCACGCGCCATGCTTGCCGGCCGCGCCGATACTCATCAACTGCACAAGCGCTATATTCATAGAAATGGCGATACCATCGACGTACAACTCGATACTTCGCTGCTGCGCGACACGGACAGCAAACCGCTGTACTTCATCACGCACGTGCAGAATGTGACCGAGCGCAAGCGCGCCGAGCGCGCGTTGTTCGATGCCAAGACGCTGGCAGACGTCACCTTCGAGGCGATCGGCGAGGGGGTCATCCGCGTGGATCGTCACGGTGTGATCACCCAGATCAATCCTGCGGCCTGTGCCATGGTGCAGACCACGGCGGCCGACGCGCTGGGTCGATCGTTTTCCGATATCGTCGTGCTGTTCGAGTCGGAGTGCAATCGGCGTATGGCGGATCCGATCGCCGAGGTGTTCGCCACGGGAGAGCGGATCCGCGCGCCATTGTTTACGCGCTTGCAGGGCGCGTGCGATGGCCGCCAGATCGCCATCGTTGATTCGGCCTCGCCGGTGCACGATCCGCAGGGCGTGGTGTGCGGTGCGGTATTCGTCTTCCGTGATGTCAGCGATGTCAGCCGCATGACCGATGAACTGGATCATCTGGCGCGTCACGACTCGCTTACGGGGCTGCTCAACCGGCGCGGCTTCGAACAAGCCTTGGATCAGTCTTGGCCCGCAGTCGGCGAGAGTAGCTTGCCGCTGTATGTGATGTATCTGGATGTGGATCACTTCAAGGCGATCAATGATCTGAGTGGCCATTTGACCGGCGACGAGATGCTGCGACAGATCGCCATCGTCATGCGCGAGACCCTAACCGAAAGCGATGTCATCGGCAGGGTCGGCGGTGATGAGTTCGCCGCGGTCGTGCATGTGGCCGACCACGTCAGCGCTGAAACGCTCGCCACAAGCCTGCTGGCACGCGTGCGCAGCCTGTACTACAGCCTGGACGGGCGTCGCCATCACGCGAGTGCCAGCATCGGTATTGCTGCAGCCGGTGCAAGTGCGACGGACTGGGACAGCGCGTTCATGCGGGCTGATGCGGCGCTGTATTTGGCCAAGGAGGCCGGGCGCAACCGCTGTCAGCTGTACGGGGTCGCCGCCGATCACTCATCGCTGGCCGCGGATTATCTGAATACCACGCAGATGCTGCAGGCCGGCTTTGATCAGAACTTCTTTGTCCTGCATCTGCAGGCGATTGTGGATGCGCAGTCCCGGCTACTGGGTTTCGAGGCGCTGCTGCGCTACGACGACGGCCACGGCATCGTCATGCCCGACCTGCTGCTGCCCACAGCCAAACGTCTGGGCATGATGGGCCGTATCGACCGCTGGGCGATCAGTAGCGTGCTCGAGCTCATCCGTGATGCGCAGCAGGCCGGACACTGGTTCGATGGCTGCTATATCAGCATCAACGTCAGCCCGCTGACGCTGGCTGATCCGGATTTCCATGGAGAGCTCACCGCGCTGCTCGACCAGTACCCAGACCAGGCAGGCCACGTCGCCTTCGAGATCATCGAAAGTGATGCGCTGTTCGGCCAGTACTACGCTCGGATCGTCGCCGATCTGCGTGCGCGCAATATTCGCGTCTGGCTCGACGATTTTGCCCGGGGCTACAATAGCTTTGACACCCTCAAGCGTATCGGTGTCGACGGCATCAAGATCGACCGCTCGTTTGTGCAGGATATCGACAAGGACCCGATCGATCGTACCGTGCTGCGTTCGGTCGGCGATATCTCTACGGCGTTGTCACTCAGCGTTGTCGCCGAAGGCGTAGAGAATGTGCGCATGCTTGAGCTGCTCATCAAGGCCGGCTTCACCCAGTTTCAGGGCTACTACTTTCATCGGCCGCAGAAGGCCAGCGCGGCGCTGGAGTTCACGACACGCCATGACCGTCACGTCACCGGAGATCTGAATGCCTGACTGGCAGCGACCAGACAGTCCGCTGGGCATACTCGAACGCCATGCACGTGCGGGAATCTGGACGCTCGAGATCGAGAGCAGGTTGCTCTGGTGGTCGAACGGCATCTTCGGCCTGCACGGGCTCGATCCGGATGACGGCGTGCCGAACGTGGACGCCGCGGTCGGGTTTTATATGCCGTGGTCGCAGACATTGATTCGCGAGGCTATCGAACATTGTCTTGCCTATGGCCAGGGCTGGGACCTCACGCTCGAGATCCGACGTGCGGATGGCAAACCACGCTATGTGCACGCGATCGGCGAGCGGGAGCAGCGCCCCGACGGAACCGAGCGCCTGGTGGGCGTGCTCACCGATGTGGATACCCAGGAGCGCGAGCGCCAGGCGCGCGAAGCCCTGGAGCGCTCACTGGTCGAACGCAGCGAGCAGTGGCGCCGAGCCGCCCAGAATGCGGGGCTGGGACTGGTCGAACTGGATATCGCACGCGGTCGGTATCGTATTTCGGGCGCGTTTGCGGCCCTATTGAGCGCCACGTCCGCCACTGTTGTGGAAATCAGCCGGGTGGCTTGGCGTGAGCGTATCCACCGGGAGGATCGGCCACGCTGGGAGCTCGCTTTAGCTGCCTATCTTGACGGGCGCGTGCCGCGCTTCGAATGCGAGTATCGTCTGCGCCTGGAAGACGGCGAATACTGCTGGGTGCGCGGCGTCGCGGCCGCTGCGAGCGGCGGCGTCGCCCATGAAAACGAGCTCGCCGTCGGCACCATCGCTGATATCAGTGCGCGCAAGGCTGACGAAATGGCCCTGCGCGAATCTCGCGCACAGAGCCAGCGCACCTTCGATGAAGCCCCGATCGGCGTTGCGCTGGTCGACCTGGACGGCCGCTGGCTGGAGGTCAATCATGCGCTGTGCGAAATTACCGGTTATAGCGAAGCCGAACTCACGGCCACGACGTTTCAGGCCATCACGCATCCGGACGATCTCGACACCGATCTGGGCATGCTCAACGCGCTGCTCAGCCACGACTGCAGCCGTTATCGGCTCGATAAACGTTATCGCCACAAGGGCGGGCACTACATCACGGTGCAGCTCGATACCTCGCTGCTAAACGACGAGGTCGGTGATCCGATGTACCTGATATCGCATATTCAGGACATCACCCAGGCACGCCGCGATCACCTTGAGTTGTTCGAGGCACGCGAACTCGCCGAGGCGACCCTGCAGGCGATCGGCGAGGGCGTGATCCGTATCGATGCGGCAGGCGTGATCCGTGAGCACAATACAGCCGCGGCAGAGCTGCTGCGCCGGGAGGCCGGTACGCTGGCCGGGCAGCCGTTTACGCGCGTGGTGCGTGTGGTCGATATCGACACCGGCGGGCCGCGGCCCGCCCTGACCGAGAGCGTCCTCGAGCGGGGTGAGCGTATCAATGAGACCGGCTTTGCACTGCTCGAGCGTGCCGGCGGCGACCGGCTCCCGATCATGCAGTCGGCCGCGCCGATTCGCAGCGAGGACGGTCGCGTTGCGGGCGCTGTATTCGTGTTCCAGGATATGTCTGCAGCGCGTGCGGCGCATGTCGCGCTGGCCGATCAGGCGCGCCTGGATCCGCTGACGCGTTGCCCGAATCGGCGTGCCTTCGAGGAGGCCATCACCAAAGCGTGGCGGACAATCGACACGCGTTCGACGCCGCTATACGCCATGTATCTGGATCTCGATCGGTTCAAGGCAATCAACGATATCTGCGGTCATGCAGCAGGCGACGAACTACTCGCCCGGGTGGCTCAGGCCCTCACCGATGCATTGGGTGCGGATCAACTGGTCGCCCGACTCGGCGGCGACGAATTTGCAGCGCTGGTTGCCGCGGATAACGACGCAAGCGCCTTGTCGATTGGCGCAGCTGCGCTCGAGGCAGTGACTGCGCTGGCTGTTCATCACAAGGGTCAGCGTTATGGCGTGGGATTGAGTGTCGGCATCGCCCCGTTGCAGGCGAGTCTGGCCGACGAAAACGTGGCGCTTGCGCATGCCGATACCGCGCTGTATATCGCCAAGCGCAGCGGCCGTGGCCGCGTGCGCATGTATCATCCCGATGATCGCGGTGTAATCGCCGCCTCGCGCTATGTTGATACCGCACTGTCGATCGGAGACGGTATTGCGACCGAGCGTTTCAGCTTGTACGCCCAGCAGATATTCGATGCGGCCGATCGCTGTATCGGCTTCGAGGTCGTGTCGCGTTATCTCGCGCCCGACGAACGTCTGCTCAGCCCCAACGATTTCATGCCGACGGCTCGTCGCATGGGACTATTGCCCGAGATCGACCGCTGGGTGATTGCCCAGCTTGTCGATGCCGGTGTCCTGGCGGACAGTATTGCTCCAGACGTGCCTTTTGTGTCGGCCAACCTGGCAATCGAGACGATTCAGGACGCGGGCTTTCGCGACTACTTCATGTCAATGCTCGAGTGCGGGCGAATCTGTCCGCGCCGTCTTGTCATCGAGATCGTTCATCGTAAGGACGAGCTTGCCGAAGGTGAGGGGCGGGCCTTCATCGCCGAACTCAGACGCTATGGCATTGCCGTCTGGCTGGACGACTTTGCGCTGACTCAGGAGTCGTATGTGCTGCTGGGCACGCTGCCGGTCGACGGCGTCAAGATCAACGCGCGGACCCTTGACGCTGTGGCGGATCGCTCGATTGCCATGGCGCTGGCACAATGTCATATCGATATGGCCCGTGCTCTATCGCTGGATGTCGTGATCAAGGATCTCGAATCGTCCGAGAGTAGGCAGATGCTCTCGAAAGCGGGTTTCGTGCGTTACCAGGGCCATCTTTTCCACCGCCCCGAACCGGCCGGCCCGCTGCTCGACGCCTTGCGTCAAGGCTAGGCCCTGTCGACGCTAGGGCCTGTTGCCAATTTAGGCCCAATTTCTCAGGCCGCCGACAAAGGCCCAGAAAGTCACAACAACACGCAGGAGAAGAAATGTCCCATGATCCGGTCGTCATCGTCGCCGCCACCCGTACGCCGATGGGTAGTTTCCAGGGCGCGCTTAGCGCTGCTACCGCGCCCGAGCTGGGTGCGGCAGCGATCGCCGAGCTGTGCCGCAAGACGGGCCTGAGCGCGAGCGCCGTCGACGAGGCACTCATGGGCTGCGTACTTCCAGCGGGCCTTGGTCAGGCGCCCGCGCGCCAGGCCGTGCTCGGGGCAGGCTTGGCCGAGTCCACGCGCTGTACCACGGTCAACAAGATGTGTGGTTCGGGCATGCAGGCTACTATCCTCGGTCATGATCTGCTGATGGCCGGCAGCGCAGACGTCGTAGTGGCCGGCGGCATGGAAAGCATGAGCCGCGCGCCCTATCTGCTGGACCGGGCCCGTGAGGGCTATCGTATGGGCCACGGTCGGGTTATCGATCATATGTTCCTCGACGGCCTCGAAGACGCCTATGAGCCGGGCCGTCTGATGGGCACGTACGCCGAAGACTGTGCGCAGGCACAGGGCTTCTCGCGTGCCGATCAGGATGCCTTTGCCATTGCTTCGCTGGAGCGGGCTCGGACAGCGATCGAGTCGGGTGCCTTCGCCGACGAGATCGTGTCAGTCACGGCCGGGACCGGTAAACGAGCGCAGACTGTTATACAGGACGAACAGCCGCATCGTGCGAGCATCGAGCGCGTGCCCGAGCTCAAGCCGGCGTTTCGAGAGGGCGGCACGGTGACGGCCGCCAATGCCAGCTCGATTTCCGACGGTGCGGCCGCGCTTTTGCTCATGCGCCGCTCCGAGGCCGATCGTCACGGGCTTGCGCCGCTGGCGGTCATTCACGGCCACGCGTCCTTTGCCGACAAGCCGGGCCTGTTCCCCACGGCACCCATTGGTGCCATGGAGCGGCTGGCCGAGCGCACCGGCTGGTCGATGGGCACTGTGGATCTGTTCGAGATCAACGAGGCCTTCGCGGTCGTGCCGATGGCCGCCATGGCGGCACTCGGGCTGCCGCACGAGAAGGTCAACGTACGCGGCGGGGCGTGTGCGCTCGGGCATCCGATCGGCACATCCGGTGCGCGCATCATTGTGACGCTGCTTTCGGCCCTGCGTGAACGCGGCGGCCACCGCGGGGTGGCCTCGATATGCATTGGCGGCGGCGAGGCGACCGCACTGGCCGTCGAACTCTGTTCATAGGACATCACCATGCAGTCATCTGACGAAGCACAACAGATCGTCGACGCCGTTCACGACTTCGCGCAGTCGCGCCTGAAGCCATTCTCGGCCGAGTGGGATCGCGAGTCTCGCTTTCCTGCTGAAGCGGTACGCGAGATGGGCGAACTGGGCCTGATGGGCATGCTGGTCCCAGAAGCCTGGGGCGGCTCCGATACCGGTTATGTGGCCTATGCGCGCGCCATCGAGGAGATCGCCGCCGGTGACGGCGCCTGCTCCACGATTGTCGCCGTGCATAACTCGGTCGGCTGTGTGCCGATTCTGGACTTCGGCACCGACGCACAGAAGGAGCGCTTCCTGCGCCCGCTGGCCACCGGCGCCATGCTGGGCGCGTTCGCGCTCACTGAACCGCAGGCCGGCTCGGATGCGAAGAATCTCAAGACCACGGCGCGCCGCGACGGCGATCATTACATCATCAACGGCGCCAAGCAGTTCATCACCTCGGGCGCGAATGCCGATATCGTCAACGTATTCGCGCGTACCGGCGAGCCGGGCGCGAAGAACGCCATCAGCGCGTTCATTGTGCCGACGGATACGCCCGGCTTCTCGGTAGCACGCGTCGAGCACAAGCTCGGACAAAAAGCCTCCGACACCTGCGTGCTTCATTTCGACGACATGCGGCTGCCGGCCGACTGTCTGCTGGGTGAGCAGGGCAGCGGCTATAAAATCGCGCTGGCGAATCTCGAAGGTGGACGCATCGGCATTGCCGCCCAGGCGATCGGCATGGCCCGCGCGGCGTTCGAGGCCGCCCGCGACTATGCCCGCGATCGCACGAGTTTCGGCAAGCCGATCATCGAGCATCAGGCCGTGGCATTCCGTCTGGCCGATATGGCGACACAGATCAGCGCGGCGCGTCAGCTCATGCTGCACGCCGCACAACTGCGCGCCCCCGGCCTTCCCGGGCTGGAAGCGGCCTGCATGGCCAAGCTGTTTGCGGCCGAGATGTCCGAAAAAGTCTGCTCGGACGCGATACAGACACTCGGCGGCTACGGCTATCTCGTCGATTACGAGATCGAGCGTATCTATCGCGACGTGCGGGTCTGCCAGATCTATGAAGGCACGAACGATGTGCAGCGCATGGTGATCGCGCGTGGCTTGTAGCGTGTTTGCTGCGGGCGACGGGCGCCTTGTCGCCAGTAGGTTCGACCCGATAGTCCGCGCGCAGCCACAACCACGGCATGTACCCACCCGTGCAGATGACCGGATGATCACACCATGAACTCGACACGGATTCGCCGCGGCTTGACCTGGCCCGTCGGGCTGCTTTGGCTGTTGATGCTCGGATGCGCATCGGCGGGCCCATCCGCGTCTTCGATCATCTTTCCAGCGCACGTCTCCCAGGGGGCGATGGTGATTGGCAAGGTGCCGCCGGGCAGCCGTGTGGAATACGACGGGCGCGTCTTGCGGGTGACCGACTACGGGTCGGTGGTGTTCGGTGTCGGCCGGGACGCCACCGGCCCTGTGAATGTGCGGGTGACCCCGCCCGGCGCAGCCGCCCGATTCGAGCGCATCCGTATTACGCCGCGCGATTGGCCGGTCGAGCGTGTCAACGGTGTGCCGCCGAAAACCGTGTCGCCGCCGCCGGCGATTGCGCGCCGAATCATGCAGGAGCAGGCCGAGGTATCACGGGCGCGCCGGGCCAGCACCGATGACCTGGGCTTTGCCGAACACTTCGTATGGCCGGTCAAGGGGCGGATCAGTGGCCGCTTCGGCAACCAGCGTGTCTATAACGGCACGCCCGGCTCGGCGCATTCCGGCATGGATATCGCCGTGCCCAGCGGCACGCCGGTCGCCGCACCCGCCTCGGGCGTGGTCGTGCTGGCCGAGCCCGATCTGTATCTGACCGGCGGTACGCTGCTCATCGACCACGGCCACGGTATCGGCTCCAACTTCCTGCATCTTTCCGAGTTGGATGTAGGAGTCGGCGATCGCGTCGAGCAGGGCCAGATCATCGGCAAGGTGGGCGCCACCGGTCGTGCGACCGGGCCGCATCTGCACTGGGGCATGACCTGGTACAGCGTACGGATCGATCCGCTGCTGGTGCTTGAGCGCAGCGGCGGGTAGGCACGCCTACGGTGCCGGGCCCGCATCGCGGCGGTTCGCGCGGTCGAAAATAGCGCTTTGTAGAACGCGCGGGAGCCCAATGGCAGAGCGCGCGTGACGATAAGGGGCGCTCGACGGGTTGCTTGAAACGTTCTTCGCCATGGGTTGACTACGTTTTGTCCGGCGTCTGTTTGCGGATTTTTCCAGCGGGCCGCGCCGTCCTCCGGCGAACATGAAAAAGCCCGCTCGTGCGGGCTTTATATTTTCCGGGACGATGATCGCGGCTTACTCCGCGCCTTGCTCGGCATCGAAATACTTGGCATGGATACGCTCGTAAGTGCCGTTCTCCTTGAGCGTGGCCAGCGCGGCGTTGAACTGGTCGGCCAGCGCCTTGTCGCGCTTGCGAAAGGCAATGCCGAAGCCTTCGCCGAAATATTCCTTGGGCTCGGTCAGCTTTTCGCCAATGCTCTTGTACGCCTTGTCTTCGGGCTCCAGAAGAGCGGACAGGCCGGTGGGGAAGTCAAAGAAGGCCGCGTCCAGACGCCCGGTGTCCATATCCACCACCACATCGTCTGCACTGGCGTAGCGCTTGATGTTGACGTCATCGCCGAAGGTTGCCGTGACATAGTCATCCTGCACGGTGCCGCGCTGGACGCCGACATCCTTGCCGGCCATCGCTGCCTTGGTCGGTGTGGCGATATCGCTGTCGTCGGGCACGAACCAAGCCGAGGGCGGCACGATATACGGGTCGGAAAAGAGCAGCGTCTTGCGGCGATCCGCGTTGATCGTCATCGACGACATGATCGCATCGAAACGACGCGACATCAGGCCCGGAATGATGCCGTTCCAGGATTGCTCCACCCAGCTGCAGTTGAGCTCGGCCTGCTTGCATAGCGCATTGCCCAGGTCGATATCAAAACCGGTCAGCGTGCCGTCAGGCTTCTGAAATTCCATGGGCACGTAGGGCACGTCCACGCCGATACGCACGTCCTTGCCGCGCGCCTGGGCAGTGCCGGCGCTGGCAATCAGGGCGCTCGTGATGAGTACGGATAATACGGTCTGCTTCATCGAAGATGTCCTGTCCTGGGGGCATGAGCCGTGTATTACGCGCCGGCTCTGGCCGGTTTCTGTTTCTTCATGGTCTCACAGGCTGGCAAAAGCATGAACCGGGCCAATCTGGAAGCCCGCGCTCAGCGATCACTGGCCAAGTGCCGTAGCAACCGTTTCTCCAGTGACCGAAAAAGACCCTGGATCGCAAAGCTGAGCGCCATATAGATCAGCGCCACGAGCATGAACGCCGTAAACGGCGCATAGAAGCGCGAATAGATCAGTGACGCGGCGCCGGTGAGATCCATGATGGTGACCACGCTCGCAATCGAGCTGGCATGCAGCATGAAGATCACTTCATTGCCGTAGGCCGGTAGCGCACGGCGGAAAGCGCCCGGCAGCACGACGCGGCGATAGGTGGTCCACGGCGACATGCCGTAGGCGCGCGCGGCCTCGATCTCGCCGCGTGCGGTTGAACGGATCGCGCCGTGGAATATCTCGGTGGTGTAGGCGGCGGTGTTGAGCGTGAATGCAAACAGCGCCGGATAGATGGCGTCTTCGAGAAAGAACCACAGCCAGGTGTCCTGAACACCGGGAATGAAGGCGAAGCCGTAGTAGACCAGATACAACTGGATAAGCAGGGGCGTGCCGCGAAAGACATAGGTGAACGCCCAGACCGGCGCATTGATCCACCAGCGCCCGCTGCCGCGCAGCACGGCCAGCGGCACGGCCATCAGCAGTCCAATCACCAGCGAGGCAAAAACCAGCTGAACCGTATGAACAAGCCCCTGCCAATAGATATCCAGCGTCTCGACGCTGAGTATTGGATTAGCGACCGCCCAGGCCGAGATGTCCTGCCACCAGCCGCTCATCGCGCGTGCCGGAACCCGGCATCATAGCGGCGTCGAAGCCACAACATGGCCAACTCAGAGGCGCTGCTGATCGCCAGATAACCAAGCGCGACCGGAACCATGAACAGGAAGGGCTCGTGCGTATCCTTGGTCGCCTTCTCGGCGACCAGCACCATATCGGTCAGGCCGATAATCGACACAAGTGCGGTGCTCTTGAGCAGGACGAGCCAGTTGTTGCCAAGCCCCGGCAGCGCATGACGCATCATCAGCGGAAACCGGACTCGGCGGAATACCAGCCACGGGCTCATCCCGCAGGCGCGGGCGGCTTCCATCTGACCAACGTCCACGGCTAGAAAAGCGCCGCGGATGGTTTCGGCCATATAGGCCCCGTAGATCACGCCGAGCGTGGCCACGCCCGCGACAAATGGATTGATAAGCACGAAGGCATCGATTCCGAAGCGATCGTAGATTTGGTCTGTGACCATGTTCATGCCCATCTGTCCGCCGTAGAACAAAAGCAGCATGAGCACCAGATCGGGCACGCCGCGAATCAGCGTCGTGTAGGTGACCGCCAGCCCGCGCGCGATTGCCGAGCGTGACAGCCGGGCGCTCGCTGCGGCCAGCCCCAGCGCAAGGGCGAGCACGAGCGAGAGCACGGCCAGTTCGACGGTAAGCAGGGCGCCGTCGAGTAGCCGCGGGCCATAGCCTTGGAAATCGAGCCAGTTCACTGATTGATCAGAAGCGCGGTGCGAGGAATTGCTGCAGGCGCGCCGAGTCCGGATGGGCCAGTACCGCAGCCGGCGGGCCTGCTTCCTCCACCTGGCCGGCGTGCAGGAACACGACCTGTGAGGCGACATCGCGGGCAAAGTCCATCTCGTGGGTCACCACCACCATGGTCCGCCCCTCGTCGGCGAGTTCCCGCATCACCTTGAGCACATCGCCGACCAGTTCCGGATCGAGCGCAGACGTGGGCTCGTCGAACAGCATCACGCTGGGTTCCATGGCCAGCGCGCGAGCGATCGCGCCGCGCTGTTTCTGGCCGCCCGACAGCTGCGCGGGATAATGGTCGGCGTGCGACGTCAGGCCCACGCGCTCAAGCAAGGCCATGCCTTGTTCACGCGCGGTCTTGCGCGGCGTGCCCAGTACGTGAATCGGCGCTTCGATCACGTTCTGGATCAGCGTCATATGCGCCCACAGATTGAAATTCTGGAACACCATCGACAGCCGCGCGCGGATACGCTGTACCTGTTTCCAATCCTGTGGCTGTCGCTTGCCGTGCTTTTCGGCGAAGGCGATCGACTCACCATGGACGACGATATCCCCGGAATCTGGCTGCTCCAGAAGATTCATACAGCGCAAGAACGTGCTCTTGCCCGATCCGGACGCGCCGATCATCGTGATCACATCGCCCTGATGTGCGGTAAGTGATACGCCCTTGAGCACCTCGTTGTTACCGAAGCGCTTGTGCAGATCACGTATTACCAGTGGCGTGGAACCGTCGGACATTCAGATATGGTCTCACAGGTCGCTGTCGTGGCGCCGCAGGCCGTCGCGTCAGCCTGTTTGCGCAGTCAGGAAGGCAACAGCACAGATACAAGACTAGCGGGCATCGTGCAGAGGCGGGCAGTAAACCAGTTCTACCCCGTCCGGTAAATCAACTGTCAAGGTTATCCAACCTAGCTTTCGCCAAGCAACCGAGCGGCGTGCTTGATCGACATCCTCGCTACCTTGGCGGCAGCTGGGCTGTGCGCGCGCCGGAGATGCCATCGGCGGCGCGGGGCGCAATGGATCGTCAGGGTGACTCATTGCCGAGGGTGAATACTGGTTCTGTGGAACCACAAATCCGGGCGTTTGAGTCATTGTCACGCTGGCGCAGCAGACTCAACCTGAGTCCTGTGTAAAGCTACTCCATTGTTCACGGGCACACCCAATCGCCTCATGCGGCGTTGCAAATCTTGATCGTGGCTATCCACGCCACGACAGGCAACTCGCGCCTTGCCTGAGACGATTTGAGCACGCCAACGCGGCACTCGCATGACACGGCAACAGGCCCTAGCTCCCCAGCAAGCGTGGAACGGCGTCTCTCCAACCGGAAATAGCCGTGTTGCGCTGGAGTTCTGACATGCCAGGCTCGAATCGTCGCTCGAGTTGCCATTGATCGCTCAGGCACTCCAGAGACGGCCATATGCCGTGTTGCAGGCCGGCCATGTAGGCGGCTCCAATAGCAGTGGTCTCGGTGATGAACGGCCGTTCTACCGGGGTGGAGGTGATATCGGCCAGAATCTGGATAAGCCAGTCGTTGATGACCATACCGCCGTCGACGCGCAGCGATTCGACCTGGCGCCCGGCGTCGGCGCTCATTGCGCTGATGAGATCGTGGGTCTGATAGGCCACCGACTCGAGCGCGGCCCGCGCGAGATGGCCGGGGTTGGTATCGCGGGTCAGCCCGAACAGCGCGCCGCGCGCGTTGGGGTCCCAGTACGGCGCGCCCAACCCGGTAAACGCGGGTATGAGATAGACGCCTTCGTTGGAACTGAGCTTGCGCGCAAGGCCCTCGCTCTCCGCGGCGTGGTCGATTAACCCCAGGCCATCGCGCAGCCACTGGATGGCTGCCCCAGCGACGAAAATGGATCCCTCCAGCGCATAGGTTGGTACGCCGTTTACGCGGTAGGCCAGTGTCGTGATCAGCCGATTTTCGGAGCGCACTGGCACATCACCGGTGTTCATCAGGGCGAAGCAACCGGTGCCATATGTGCTCTTGACCATGCCGGGCGTAAAGCAGGTCTGGCCGACCATTGCCGCGTGCTGGTCACCGATCATGCCTTCGATGGGCAGGGCCTCCCCGAAAATATCGGGCGTCGAATAGCCGTAGGCGGCAGCGCTGTCGCAGACTTTCGGAAGCACCGATTCGGGGATTTCAAACAGGTCTAACAGATCGTGATCCCAGCATTGTTCATGGATATTGAACAACATGGTGCGGGAGGCGTTGGTGGCGTCTGTGGCATGGCATTGGCCACCTGTAAGACGCCATAGCAGCCAGGAATCAACGGTGCCAAACGCCAGTTTGCCGGCTTTCGCGTCCTGATGAGCGCCGTCAACGTGGCGAAGGATCCATGCCAGTTCGGTTGCCGAAAAGTAGGGGTCGAGCAGCAGACCGGTACGCTCCGTTATGCCGCTTTCGTGGCCGGCCGCTTTCAGATCGCTGCACCACTGCGCAGTGCGGCGGTCCTGCCAGACGATGGCGTTATAAATCGGCTCACCTGTGGCTCGATTCCATACGATCGTTGTTTCCCGTTGGTTGGTGATGCCGATGCTTACCGGCGTGTAGCCCTGTCGCCGCGCCGAATCCACGGCCTCTCGCGCAGTGGCGAGTACCGTTGTCCACAGGGTCTCGGCATCATGTTCGACCCAGCCACTGTGCGGGTAAAGCTGGCTGAACTCGCGTTGCGATGCCGCAACCACACGTCCATGGGTATCGAATACGATGGCACGCGAACTGGTGGTGCCTTGGTCGATCGCCAATATGCATTCCTTGCGTTCCATGATCTCCTCTCTATGTGCGCTATTATTCGTTTTGTTCGAATGCGAACATATCACTGTGGGTCGAGATGAGCGACCCGCAGTTGCGGATACGAAGCCCGGCATTCGAATCCGAACTCGCTCGGCTATACTTTTACGAGGATTTTCAGCATGGAGCGATGGAATGCATGTCCATGATCAGACGGCTGCATTGAATACCCGCCAGGAAGAGATGCTAGGGCTGGTGCGCCAGCGCGGTTTTGTTTCGGTCGAGGAATTTGCCCGCCATTTCGAAGTCACGGCACAGACGATCCGTCGTGATATCAACGAACTCTGCCAAGGTGGCCTGCTGCGCCGTTATCATGGCGGCGCCGGCTTGCCCTCCAGCGTGGAGAACGTCGAATACTCGACGCGCCAAGTCATGTATCTCGAAGAAAAACGCCGCATCGCGCAGACGTTGGCGCAGCATATTCCGGACGAGGCGTCGCTGTTCATCTCTCTGGGGACAACCCCGGAAGAGGTCGCCAAGGCGCTGATCGGGCACCGTGGCCTGCGCGTAATCACCAACAATCTCAACGTGGCCATGATTCTGAGCGACAACCCGTCGTTCGAGGTCATCGTGGCTGGTGGTGTAGTGCGTCATCGGGACCGGGGTATCACGGGCGAGGCCACGATCGATTTCATCCGCCAGTTCAAGGTCGATTTCGGCATTCTCGGCATATCCGGCATTGATGCTGAAGGGGCGCTTCTGGATTTCGACTATCACGAGGTCCGGGTGCAGAAAGCGATCATTGAAAATTCCCGCTCCGTGTTTCTTGCCGCCGACCACAGCAAGTTCGGTCGTGACGCGCTGGTGCGCCTCGGTGATCTGTCCGATGTTGATGCGTTATTCACGAACAGAGAGCCGCCGCGGGCCATGCGCAGCGTGCTTGAAGCGTTCGGGCACCCGGTGATTCTGGCCGAGGAGACTGTGTAGCTTCTATTTTCGAAAACGAACTAAAAGCAGTTTGCAAACGAAAACGAACATGCTATGTTCGAAACCGAACCAGTTTGGCGTGCTTCCCGGAATGTCATGGGAAAGCCGCGGTCAACGGAATTCGAACAATAATGAACAGTGCGAGAGAATGTGATCTTCTGATTGTTGGCGCCGGCATCAACGGCGCGGGAATCGCACGTGACGCCGCCGGGCGCGGTCTGAGCGTCGTGATATGCGACCAGGGAGACCTGGGCAACTACACGTCGTCGTCCAGTACCAAGCTGGTCCATGGCGGGTTGCGCTATCTGGAATATTACGAGTTTCGTCTGGTGCGAAAAGCGTTGAAGGAGCGGGAGGTGCTGCTGGGCATTGCACCCCATGTGATCTGGCCGCTGCGGTTCATCATGCCGCACGTTCGTGATCTGCGGCCCGCCTGGATGATCCGACTCGGCTTGCTGCTGTACGACAATCTGGGTAGCCGCGATCGTCTCCCCGGGTCACACGGGGTGGACCTGAGCACGCACGAGGCCGGTGGCCCGCTCAAGGCTGATCTTAAAAAGGGTTTTGCCTACTCGGATTGCTGGGTTCAGGATGCTCGGCTGGTTGTGCTCAACTGCCAGGATGCAGCTGCCCGCGGCGCGCAGGTGATGCCGCGGTATCGGTGCATCGGCGCGGAGCGCGCTGATAGAGACTGGCAAGCCACGCTGGAATCCACCCAGGATGGTAGCCGCGTGAGCGTACGTGCCAAGGCGATCGTGAATGCGGCCGGCCCATGGGTGGCTCAGTTTCTGAGCAGCGGTACACGCTCCGTAGCCGGGCATGACATCAAGCTCGTCAAGGGCAGTCATATCGTGACTCGCCGACTGTTCGAGCATGACTATGCCTATATCTTCCAGCACACCGATGGACGGGTGATCTTCGCGATTCCCTATGAAGACAAGTTCACGCTTGTCGGTACCACCGACGTCGCCTATGACGGAAACCCTGCGGATGTGTCAGCCTCATCTGAAGAGGTCGAGTACCTCTGTCATGCGGTCAGCCGCTATTTCGAGCGTTCGGTCACGCCCGATGATGTGGTCTGGACATATTCCGGGGTGCGTGCACTTTACGATCAGGACGACGCAGAGAACGCCTCGGCGCTGAGCCGGGATTATCTGCTCGAGCTGGATACCTCAGCGGCGCCGTTGCTGTCGGTGTTCGGCGGCAAGATCACCACCTATCGCACGCTGGCCAAGGAGGCCATGGAGCGCCTGCGCACCGTCATCCGCTTCAGCGGGGGGGAATGGACCGGCGACGAGGCTTTGCCGGGCGGCAATATCCCTGACGGGGACTTCGAGCGTTATCTGGCAACCATGCAGCAGACCTATGCGTTTCTGCCTGCGGCCCTCGTTCGGCGTTTGACTCGAAATTACGGCACCTGTGTACGTGATCTGCTCGCGAACGTAAGCAATGTCAAGGGTCTTGGTGAATGCTTTGGGGCTGATCTTTACGAAGCGGAGTTGGCGTATCTGCAGAAAAATGAATGGGTGATACGCGCCGAGGACGCGATCTGGCGCCGCAGCAAGCTGGGCCTGCATCTCAGTGATGCACAGGTTGCCCGTGTTGACCAATGGCTGACCGAGCGCGGTGGCTTGAACGACGCCGTGCCGCAGCAGGGCGCAGCAGCACAGTAAGAGTAATTACGCGCCGTCGGCATGCTCGCGACAGACGAGCAGCCAGTCGGCACGACGACACGCGAATGAGGAGGAGCACAGTGACACTTTCACTGGAGCACGTGCGCAAGGTGGTTGCGGGTGACACGCATATCCACGACCTGTGCCTGTCGGTGGAGCCCGGCAGTTTCAATGTCCTGCTAGGGCTCACGCTGGCGGGCAAGACCACCGTCATGCGCCTGATGGCTGGGCTTGACGAGCCCACCAGCGGGCGCGTGGTAATGCACGGCCGCGATGTGACCGGCGTGCCGGTACGCAAGCGCAACGTCGCCATGGTCTATCAGCAGTTCGTCAACTATCCGTCCATGACGGTGTTCGACAACATTGCCTCGCCGCTCAAGATTGCACGCATGAGCAAGCAAGAGATCCGCGAGCGCGTACAGCGTGAGGCCGAGCGCCTGCATATCGAGCATCTGCTCAAACGCATGCCCCAGGAGCTGTCCGGTGGTCAGCAGCAGCGCACAGCGATGGCGCGCGCACTGGTGCGCGACGCCGAGTTGCTGCTCATGGACGAGCCGCTGGTTAACCTCGACTACAAGCTGCGCGAAGAGCTGCGTGATGAAATGCGCGACATCTTCCGCCAGCGTGAGGCGGTGGTCGTCTATGCCACCACCGATCCGATGGAGGCGCTAAGCCTGGGCGGCAATACGGCCGTGCTTGATCAGGGCCGGCTGGTTCAATACGGCGCTACGCCGGACGTCTACCGCCAGCCCGCGAGCGTCGCTGTCACTCAGGTGTTCAGCGACCCGCCCATGAACATTCTGACAGGCCGGATCGAGGACGGTCAGCTGCATGTGGCTGGCGCTGATCCCGTGGCGGTACCGGATCACTTTCAGGATCTGCGGCCCGGTGCCTATCGGATCGGTATTCGTCCGGCCCATCTCCATGTGAGCAGTCCAGCCGGCAACAGCATCTCGATCGCCGGCGAGATCGACGTCGCCGAAGTGGCGGGTTCGGAAACCTTCGTTCATATCCATGTCGGCGATGCCCACTGCGTCGCCCAGGAGCCGGGCGTACACGACTTTCGAATGGGCGCAAGCGTCAATGTCCACGTGGCGTCGCGGCAGCTGTTTGCCTTTGGCGACGATGACCAACTTATTGCCGCGCCCGCGCCCGCGCCCGCGCTAAAGCGCGCGGCCGCCTAAGGGAGCGATAGCGATGGCACAAATCAATCTCGAACAGCTGGCCCATTCGTACTCGGCAAAACCGGCCCACGCCGACGACTACGCGCTGCGCCGCATGGACCATACCTGGGAGGACGGCGGCGCCTATGCGCTGCTGGGGCCCTCCGGCTGTGGCAAGACCACGTTACTCAATATTATTTCCGGGTTGGTGCGTCCGAGCGAAGGCCGTGTGTGTTTCGACGGTGAAGACGTGACCGATCTGCCGCCCGAGCATCGCAACATCGCCCAGGTTTTCCAGTTTCCGGTGATCTACGACACCATGACGGTGCGCCAGAATCTGGCGTTTCCGCTGCGTAATCGCCGGGTTTCCAAGAGCCGGACAGCCGACCGCGTCGAGGATATCGCCAAGATGCTCGATCTGGACGACGTTCTCGACGTCAAGGCCATCAATCTGGGCGCCGACGCCAAACAGAAGATCTCGATGGGCCGCGGTCTGGTACGAGACGACGTAGCCGCGGTGCTGTTCGACGAGCCACTGACCGTGATCGATCCGCATCTCAAGTGGCAGCTGCGTCGCAAGCTCAAGGAGATCCACGAGAAGCTGAAGCTCACGCTGGTTTACGTCACGCATGACCAAACCGAGGCGCTGACCTTTGCCGACAAGGTGGTCGTGCTCTACGACGGTCGCGTTGTACAGCTGGGCACGCCGCAGGATCTTTTCGAGCGGCCCGAGCACACATTCGTCGGCTATTTCATTGGCAGCCCCGGCATGAACTTCCTCGACTGTCGCCTCGACGGCAATCGCGCCGTTGTCGATGAGCAGGCCATCGAATTGCCGCCGCAGGTCACGTCGAAAGTGACCGACAACAAAGCACGTCTGCAGATCGGTATTCGGCCGGAGTTCCTCAGCTTCGCAGCGGAAGAGCAAACCGGCGTGCCGGCCAAGATCGAGAGCGTGTCGGATCTGGGTAACTACCGGATCGTGACCGCGATTATCGGCCATGATCGGCGGGTTCTGGTGAAGGTGGACGAGGACGCGGTGCTGCCTACCGACAACGCGCGGCTGCTGTTTCCCGCTGAGTGGACAAAGCTCTACGCCGACGACCAGTTGGTCGGATAAGGCGCCAGGGTAAAGGTGAGCACAATGCAAAAGCCCGTTTATCAACGTGCGTGGTTCATGGTTCTGCCGGTCGTGTTGATCGTATCGTTCAGCGCGATTATTCCGCTGATGACCGTGGTCAACTACGCCTTCCAGGATATCTTCGGCCCCGATTCTCGCTATTTCGTCGGCACCGAATGGTTTACCCAGATCCTCGGGGATCCCGATCTGCGCGAAGCGCTCGGACGTCAGCTATTGTTCTCGTCGGCCGTGCTGGCGATCGAGATCCCGCTGGGTGTCGGTGTCGCGCTGTGCATGCCACGCAAGGGCTTCTGGGTGTCAGCCTGTCTGGTATTGCTCGCGCTGCCGCTGCTCGTGCCATGGAACGTGGTCGGCACCATGTGGCAGATTTTCGCCCGTCCGGATATTGGACTGGCCGGCGTAGCGCTCAACAGTATCGGCTTCGACTACAACTACACCGGCGATACGCTCGATGCCTGGATGACCGTGCTGGTCATGGATGTCTGGCACTGGACTTCGTTGTCAGTGCTGCTTTGCTATGCCGGCCTGCAGGCGATCCCGGATGCCTTCTACCAGGCCGCGCGTATCGATGGCGCGTCGCGCTGGGCGATTTTCCGTTTCATCGAACTGCCCAAGCTGCAGGGCGTGCTGATGATCGCCGTACTGCTGCGCTTCATGGACAGCTTCAAAATCTACGCCGAGCCGTTCGTGCTGACCGGCGGCGGGCCCGGTGATTCGACCACATTCCTGAGTCAGAAGCTCGCAACCATGGCGGTGGGTCAGTTCGACCTCGGCCCTGCGGCGGCGTTCTCGCTGATCTATTTCTTGATCATTCTGCTGTTCAGCTACGTGTTCTACACGGTGATCAACAACCTCGGCAAAGGCGTGAGCTGAAAGGAGCAAGACAATGACAACATCGAACGCTGCCGCTACCGATCAATCCGCCGCTGAGCTTGAGAACAAGACCGCGGCACGTGCCAAGCCGGCTCGACGTAAGGCGTCGATCGGCTCACGCAAGCGCTTCATCGGACTCGGTCTCTACATATTCTTTCTGATGGTGCCGCTGTACTGGATGCTCAACATGTCGCTGCAGCCGAACAGCGAGATTCTGGGCACCTTCAGTCTGTGGCCGCAGACGCTGACTTTCGATAATTATATTCAGATCTTTACCGATCCGGCCTGGTACACCGGCTATCTGAACTCTATCAAGTATGTGGCGCTCAACACGATCATATCCCTGACGGTGGCACTGCCGGCCGCGTATGCCTTCTCCCGCTACAGTTTCATGGGTGACAAGCACCTGTTTTTCTGGCTCCTGACCAATCGCATGGCGCCGCCGGCTGTGTTTCTGCTGCCGTTCTTTCAGCTTTATCAGACGGTGGGCCTGTTCGATACGCCGCTGGCAGTGGCTTTGGCGCACACGCTGTTCAACGTGCCGCTCGCTGTCTGGATCCTCGAAGGATTCATGTCTGGTGTCCCTCGCGAGATCGACGAAACCGCCTATATCGACGGCTACACCTGGCCACGGTTCTTCGTTCGCATCTTTCTGCCGCTGATCAAGGCCGGCGTCGGTGTCACCGCGTTCTTCTGCTTCATGTTTAGCTGGGTAGAGCTATTGCTGGCGCGCACATTGACCGCCACCGAGGCCAAGCCGATCGCCGCCACCATGACCCGCACCGTAAGTGCGGCCGGGATCGACTGGGGGCTACTCGCCGCGGCCGGGATGCTCACGCTGGTGCCCGGGGCGCTGGTGATCTGGTTTGTACGCAAGAACATCGCCAAGGGCTTTGCTCTTGGACGAGTCTGAGGAGATCTGTAATGGAATGGATGGCTTGGACATTACCGACATCGCTGTTCTTCATATCGATCGCCGTGATGTTGGCCGTAATGGGCGTTCTGCAGGTGGTTTATCCCACCGTTGAACGCAAGGGTTGGCTGCCCATGCGCACCACGCGCGGCGACCGTTTGTTCATCGGCCTGCTCGGTAGCGGCTATATCCACCTCGCCTGGCTGGGTCTGACTGATGGTCCGGCCCTGTGGTGGGCATCAATCATATCCGTGCTCTGGTTGGCAGCCTTGCTGCGTTGGGGCTAAGCATTTTTCGAGCAACGCCGGAGACGGGAATCGGGCGCCGTCCTGGCTTATACGAATAAACGTCCGAATGACGAGGAGAAAAGATATGTTGTTGGCTAACAGTAGAAAACTCAGGCCGGCGGGCGCGACGCTGCTCGGCGCGGTCATGTTGGCAGGGGTTATCGGCACCGCGGGTGCTGCGACCGACGCCGAAATGAAACGAGCCGAGAAGTGGTTGCCCAAGTTCCAGCCGTCGACGCTGTCCGAGAAAGAGCAGCTCAAGGAACTCGAGTGGTTCATTGACGCAGCCAAGCAGTTCAAGGGCATGAACATCCGTGTCGTGTCCGAGACGCTGGCCACGCACAAATACGAGTCGAGTGTGCTGGCCAAGGCGTTTTCCGATATCACCGGGATCAACCTCAAGCACGATCTGATCCAGGAAGGCGATGTCATCGAGAAGTTGCAGACCGAAATGCAGTCCGGTCAGAGCATCTACGACGCCTATGTCAACGACTCCGATCTGATCGGTACCCACTATCGCTACGGCGACGTGGTGTCTTTGACCCAGTACATGAAAGGTGAAGGCAAGGACGTCACCTCGCCGACGCTGGATATTGACGATTTCATCGGCAAGGACTTCGTGACCGCGCCGGACGGCGAGATGTACCAGCTGCCGGATCAGCAGTTCGCCAACCTGTACTGGTTCCGCTACGACTGGTTCCAGAATCCGAAGTACAGGACGATGTTCAAAGACAAGTACGGCTACGAGTTGGGTGTGCCGGTCAACTGGTCGGCCTACGAGGATATCGCCGAGTTCTTCAGTAATGACATCAAGACCATCGACGGCAAGCGCGTCTATGGCCATATGGACTATGGCAAGAAGGATCCGTCGCTGGGCTGGCGCTTCACCGATGCGTGGTTTTCCATGGCCGGCGGTGGTGACAAGGGCCTGCCCAACGGTCTGCCCGTCGACGAGTGGGGCATCCGCGTCGAGGACTGCCATCCGGTGGGCTCTTCCATGTCGCGCGGGGGCGCTGCGAACGCGCCGGCCGCAGTCTATGCGACTCAGAAGTATATCGACTGGCTCAAGGCCTATGCGCCGCCGGCTGCGTCCGGCATGACGTTCTCCGAAGCGGGCCCGGTGCCGGCCCAGGGCAACGTGGCCCAGCAGATCTTCTGGTACACGGCATTTACCGCCAGCATGACCGAGCAAGGCAAACCGGTCGTCAACGAGGACGGTACGCCCAAGTGGCGTATGGCGCCGTCGCCGCACGGCCCGTATTGGGAAGAAGGCATGAAGCTGGGCTACCAGGACGTGGGCGCGTGGACGTTGATGAAGCACACGCCAGAAAAGCGTCGCAAGGCGGCTTGGTTGTACGCTCAGTTCACGACGGCCAAGACGGTATCGCTCAAGAAGACGCTCACGGGCCTGACCCCGATCCGCGAGTCGGATATCGAAAGTCAGGCGATGACCGATGCCGCTCCGAAGCTGGGTGGTCTGGTCGAGTTCTATCGCAGCCCATCGCGGGTGCAGTGGTCGCCGACCGGTACCAACGTGCCCGACTATCCGCGTCTGGCCCAGCTCTGGTGGCAGAACGTGGCTGACGCCGTCACCGGTCAGAAGACGGCACAGGCAGCGCTCGACAATCTGGCCAAGGAGCAGGACCGGGTAATGGAGCGTCTAGAGCGTTCCAAGGTGCAAAACGTCTGCGGACCCAAGCTCAACGATGAGCGCGATCCGCAGTATTGGCTCGAAAAGCCCGGTGCGCCGAAGCCCAAGCTTGACAACGAGAAGCCGCAGGGCAAGACCGTGCCCTACGACGAACTCGTCAAGAGCTGGGAACGGGGCGAGAAGGGCGCTTCCTAAGCGCGGAATGGTGTGGTCGTCGGGGCTCGCGAAGCTCCGGCGGCCGGGCTTTTGTGCGGCCTTATATAGTCCTAAAAAGAATATAAACGATATAAATAATATAAAAAAAATATAAAAACAATATAAAAACGAGGAGAATTCCATGCCTATCAAGACAACTGCCGCCAGTGCAGCGGCCGCCCTGACCATGGCCATGAGCAGCTCAGCGGGTGCTGCGCTGACGTTCGATACCGACAGCGGTTGGGCTTTCGGCCTCACCGGCTACGTGCCGGTCTTCGCAATCGCCTCTCAAACGGATAGCAAGGACAGCGTCGACGCAGACGGTACCGTCACGCGAGGTGCAGACGACAATTTCGCCATCTCCACCGGCTTCAATCCGGTCACTTTGCAGTTCAACATACAGGCGCCGACCACCGCCAACGGCATTGACGTGTCCGGCCATTTTCAGGTCAACAACCATATCGGCGGTGGCGGCACCGATGAGCTGAACGGCGGCTTTGACAACCCCGCCAGCGATGGCAACGGTATCGAGAGCCGTGTTGCCAAGCTGATGGTCTCTGGCAGCTTTGGTACCTTCGACATCGGCAAGGGTTTTGGCATCTTCGGCACCCCTGCGATTGGCGACGAAGGTAGCGCCATGGGGGTAGGTGACTTCGGCGGCATCGCCGGCGGCAGTGCGACGGGTGGTCGCATCGGTACGGGTTACTTCTACGCGAACTTCAACCCGCGCGTGATCTATATCGCGCCGGATCTCAACGGCCTGCAATTCAAGGTGGGTATATTCAACCCGACCGTGCCGACAGGAGGCGACTACAACGCCGGCACTCCACGCGTCGAGGCTGGCCTGACCTACAGCACCGATATGTTTGCTGTCTGGACCAGCGGCGGCTATCAGAACGTCGAGGCCGTGGGCGGGGAGCTCGAGGACTACACTCAGTCCGGCGTCGATGCCGGCGGATCCTTCAGCATCGGCGGTTTTGATATCCGTGGCAATTACTCGATCACCACGAACACCGGTGGTGCTGTCTGGGGCATTGCTCCGGAGGTGGATGCTGACGGCGAAGCGGCTGACGACGAATACCACCAATGGTACGTCGAGCCGACCTACACCCTCGGTAGCGCTACGTTCGGTGTCAGTTACGGCGAGGGTGAACTCGACGTCAGCGATGCCACGACCCGCGAGTTGACCATGGGTTTCGTGCACTACGACGTGACGGAGCAGTTCACGCTTATCGGCGAGCTCCAGCACTCCAACGTAGACGGCGACGACACCAGCGACGCCAATTACGATGCATTCATCGTAGGCTCGCAGTTCACTTTCTAAGGCGACCAGCGGGTCGACGACGGGGCCGCCTTCGGTCATGGCCACAACTTCTGGGCCCCAGATTTCGACAATCGGGGCCCAGGCGAATCAGGCCGATCGTGGAGAACCGGGATAGCCGGGGCTGTGATACCGGCCTGGTCCATGACCTGGGCGGCATCGCATCGACGCGAATCTGAAACGATTCAATATCCCGCACGTTGTGCGATTGATCGACTTCTACGCTCACGAGTGGTCTGCCAACAGCCTCGCGATTGCACGACAACTTCTGACTCACGACTCACGACTCGCGCCCGGTGCGGGCCTGCCGTGTCACGCCCGCAGCGCTGCTGTCCGTTGGCGTACACAGCGACGCCCTGAGCGTTTTATTCACCCATTGGATTAGCTATGGCAGCGTTCGTACCAGTCGAACCCTTCGACTTCATTATCTTCGGTGGCACTGGCGATCTGGCCCGACGCAAGCTGTTGCCTGCCCTGTTTCACCGCGATAGCGACGCCCAGTTCAGCGCGGACAGCCGAATCATTGCAATCTCGCGGGCAGATCGCTCGCAGGATGCCTACAGAGCCTGGGTGCACGACGCTGTAAGCGAGTCGCTGACGCGGGCGCCCGGTACACAGGTCTGGGAGCGTTTTTCGGCGCGCCTGGACCACTTGCAGTTCGATATCGAGACCGATGCAGACTGGTCCCAACTATCGGAATCACTTGGTGACGATCACAGCCGAACCCGCGTGTTCTACCTTGCGACGGGGCCAGAGCTTTTCGGCAGCATCGCCCAACATATCGAGGCCGCTGGCCTGTATACGCCAAGCGCCCGCATTGTGCTCGAAAAACCGCTGGGATCTGACCACGCCTCGGCGCGGCGTATCAACGACGCAGTCGGCGCCGTATTCGAAGAGCGTCAGATCTACCGTATCGATCACTATCTCGGCAAGGAGACAGTCCAGAACCTGCTGGCACTGCGGTTTGGCAACTCCTTGTTCGAGCCGCTATGGCGACGAGGGGCGATCGACCACGTACAGATTACCGTCGCCGAGGATATCGGAGTGGGTAACCGTCTGGAGTTCTACGAGCAGACTGGCGCGCTACGCGACATGGTTCAGAACCACATGTTGCAACTGCTCTGTCTGGTCGCCATGGAGGCACCGGCGAGCATGCACCACGACGATATCCGCAACGAGAAGATCAAGGTGCTGCGATCGCTGCGACCGATCACTCGGTCGCAGGTCGACCGAACCACGGTGCGCGGCCAGTATACGGCCGGCGTCATCGACCATCGATCGGTCGCCGGCTATGCCACCGAGCAAGGCGAACCCAGTGCCGGACGGCTTGGCCCTGAGCCGAGCGCGGAGACATTCGTCGCGCTCAAGGCCGAGATCGACAACTGGCGATGGCGTGATACGCCGTTCTACCTTAGAACCGGCAAGCGACTCGGGCGCAAGTCCTCCGAGATCGTATTCCAGTTCACACCGGTCCCACACTCCATATTTGGAGATGAACCCCTGCAGGCCAACCGACTCACTCTGAGCCTGCAGCCAGAAGAGGGCGTGCAGCTGACGCTGATGACCAAAGAACCGGGACCCGGGGGGTTTCGCATGCGCTCGCTGCCGCTGAACCTCAATTTTCCGGACGCTTTTTCTGTCCAGTACCCGGATGCCTACGAGCGTCTGTTGATGGAGATTCTGCGCGGCAATCCGGCGCTGTTCATGCGCCGCGACGAGGTCGAGGCGTCGTGGCAATGGATTGATCGCATCATCAACAGCTGGCGGGCCACGGGCACGCCGTTGCATCGCTATATGGCCGGTAGTTGGGGGCCCACCGAATCATCGTTGCTGGTGGATCGTGATCAGCGCCAGTGGTGCAACAATGAGTAGCCTTGGCCGTGATGGCTGACATACACCGCGCTCGTCCCGTGACCGCTAGCCGTTGATCAACGCTGGATATATCGTAGAAACGGGCAGGATGTGAACACGGCGCAGCGTCTGCCGAAAAGGCTGGTTGCGAGATGGGTGTGTACGGCCGATGGCGCTCGATTGGCCAGCGATTGTTCGGGTAATCAAGCGGTGTATCGATGGCCAGGTGCAGTGCCCCGCCGTCTTTGAGCGAATACGTGTGATGCCAAGACGCCCCGGCTCAACCTCGCCATATGGCCACGCGATAGCTACGGCATCGGCCTGACGTCAGACAACCACGCCGATAGCCAGTGCCTCTTGCGGCGTGTTCCCCAGCAGCTGGCGTGACATCAGAGCGAGCCAGTGCCGCCGTGCTTTCGTCGCATTTTAATGGTGGGCCCGGTAGGACTTGAACCTACGACCAAAAGATTATGAGTCTTCTGCTCTAACCAGCTGAGCTACAGGCCCTTCAAGGCCGAGCACTATAACCGGACAGCCGCAGGTCGCCAACTCCGAAGGTGCGGTCCGGCTCGGACGGCGGCGGTTCGGTGCCGACGATATCGTCTTTCATTGGGGCCAGCTGGGCGAGCAGGCGGTTCTGCGCGGAGACCGGGATATCGCGGCTCTCCATGGCCAGGATCAGATCCTCGACCAACGCGTTGAAGTCGGTATCGGTCACATGCATGTCGCGATGGACGTCGTACATGGTGCGGCCGGTGTAGGTGCACGGCCCGCCCGCCAGCGCACAGAACTGTTGAGTGAGCAGCCGGTGCAGGCGATTGATATCGGTGTCCTGAAATATCGCGCTGATTCGATGATCGCGGGCGACCTCGAGAATGAACGTCTCGTTGAGAGTGCTGATGCCCTCGCGTTCACCGAGTTGACGATACAGCCAGTCGTCGCGCTCCGGCGTGGTCTGGCAGGCGGACAGACCGACTATCGTGGCCACTAGCAGGACGGTTACGGAGATGCGCATGACAGTCAGAAACCGGTCTGGAGGGTGAGAAAATAGCCGGTCTGATCGTCGAAGCCGGCGATACTGCCCAGATCGACATACGCTGCGGCAATCGACAGGTGGCGCGACGGCACATAGACCAGATAGACCGATTTCCAGTCGTCTTCGTCGACCCCGGCGATATTATTCGGCTTCTGACGATATTCGGCGCCGACAAGCCAGCGGCGGGTCATGAAGATACCGGCACTGAACTCGCCCACGATGTGGTAACTTTTGTCGGTGGCGCTGCCAAAGCCTAGCAGGCCAAGCTGGTTGGCCTTGGTGGCTCGGGCAGCTCCACTGACCAGGATGTTGCGATTGGCGATGCCGGCAAGGAACACTTTCGTGGCCGCCAGATAGAAATCCACGCCGTGGTTGTCGGCCGCGCCGAGCAACGCCGGAATATCGAAATCGCTGTTGTGGGTATATTGGATACCGGCGCTGTACTGGCCAAAGCGATCATAGAGTACGTCGCCGGCCAGGCGTAGCTTGAGGCCGGCGGTCTGCTGGGTGATATGGGTGTCCAGCGGCTGTACGTCGAGCCTGCTCTGAGACACCGTTACCGCGATGCGATTGGCCCAGTTGAAGCCAGCGCTGGCCGTGTCTACGGTGAAATCATCGACGCCCGTGCGCGCGATCGAGGCGGTACCGGTGGTTTCGGTATCGCTGGCATAGCCGTTGAGCACCGACCAGGTGGTCAGTCCGCCGCCGCCGGCACCGTTGATATTGGTGATCCCGCCGGTCGCCCAGAGACGACTGCCCTGAGCATGGGCACTGGCGTGGGCAAAAATCATCAGCACGCCCAGCACCCTGATCAGGCGCGCCGCGGTGAGCCGCGCGGTCGCGTGTCTGGCGGCCGGTCTGGTGGCGGTATACGGGGTGTTCAGTGTGTTCTCCCGGCCAGAATATAGCGCCCCGACCACTCGCTCTGCCGATGATGATGGGCAAGAAGCCAGTCGGAGAGTGCACTGGCTGGCATGGGCCGGGCCAGATAATACCCTTGTATCAGATCGGCGCCGTGCTCGACCAGATAGCGCAGTGTGGCCGCGTTTTCGATGCCTTCGGCGACGACGTCGAGGCCCAGCTGATGACCGAGGTCGATCACGCTGCGCACGATATGCTGATCCACGGGCGTCGTGTCCAGTTCGAGAATGAGCGATTTATCGATCTTGAGCTCGTTCGCCGCCAGCTGCTTGAGCTGGGCGAACGACGAATAGCCCGTGCCGAAATCATCCACCGCAATACGCGCGCCGCTGGCCCGCATGGCGGCAAGATTATGCATCGCCGCTGTCGGGTCCCGCAGCAGCGCGCTTTCGGTGACTTCCAGGGTGATGTCGTATTCCGGGTCGCGCGCTTTGATCAGTGGCTCGATCATGGCGGGCAGATGTTCATTGCCCACTTCGTCGGCCGACAGATTCAGCGAAACGCCGAGTGGCGTACCCGCGCGCCGCCATTGGTGCATCTGGCGGATAAGCCGGGCGACCACCCATTCCGTGATCAGATTGATCTGCCCGGATCGCTCGGCCAGGCCGATGAACTCGTCCGGCGGGACGAAACCGAGCGCTGGATGCTGCCAGCGGGCGAGCGCTTCGACCTGGCGCACCTGACCGGTATCGATAGTCATCTGAGGCTGATAGGCCAGGGTCAGCTCGTCGCGCTTGAGCGCACCGGACAGGTCGCGGATGATAGTGAGTTCACGACGCTGGGTCTCATCCATGCCCGACTGATAGAAGAACACGCGCGCCTTGCCGGCACGGGAGCCATTGCGGGCGATCACCGATCGCCGCCAGACCGCGTCGATATCGTTGGCCAGCATGGGCGCCATCACCACGCCGAACTCCAGGGTGATGTTGATAGGCGTGCCCAGGATAGGCACGGGTTGCTGAAGCGCCTGGCGCAGGCTGTCGATCCAGTGTCCGACCTGGTCCTGATTGCCGCCGGTTTCGTAGAGCAGCAGAAAATCGTTGCCTTCCACCCGGCCCAGCGGATGATGCGCATCGATCGCGTCGCGCATTCTGGTGGCGACGGTCTTGAGCACCTCGTCGCCCAGCTGATATCCCAGCGTGTCATTGATTCGCGAAAACCCGTGAATGGCAATGCGTACCGCTGCGAAACGTTTCTCCGCGTGGAAATAATCGAACAGCGTCTCGCGGATGGACTCGCGATTGGGCAGCCCGGTCAGCGCATCGTTCATCGCCTGATGACGGATATGCTGCTCGCGCTGACGCACGGCCGCCTGCATGTCGTTGAGCGCCGCGGCCAGTACGTTGAGCTCGCCGATGGATTGGCTTTGTGGCGCCTCGATATAGTTGCCGGCGGCCACGGATTCGGCAAACACGCTCAGATTACGCACCGGGCGGCTGAGCTTGCTGGCCAGCCAGATCGCCACCAGTGCGCTCACGCCTAGGGTGACCAGAAAGATCAGCGCCAGATTCAGCACGAGCGCGTAGTAGCCGGACATCACCTCGCTGCGCGTAAGGCTCAGGATCATGCGCAGCTGGGCGTCGCCGGTATCCAGTAATACCCGACCGGTCTCGAGCCGATCGCTCGCCTCCATCGCGCGCGTAGCGTCGTCGGCGACGATGCCGGGATCGTTTGCATCCGCGTGATAGATCTCATGCCCGTCGCGGATTACGCTGAATTCGACGTTCACGCCGGTGATATTGCTCAGCGAACGTGCAAGGCCCTGGCGGATCTCGAAGCCCATGCCGGCCCAGGCAATCAGTCGAGGGGCGGTGACCGGTACCAGAACGAACTGGAACGGCCGGTTGTCGATCATCACCACGCCTGCGGCGCGTCCCTGCACTCGTGCGTCGGCCAGAACTTCATCGAACGGCTGGGTGCCGCCATCTTTTAGCGCTGCCGGAATACTTGCGATCAGTGTGCCGTCCGCACGCGTGAGCACGGTGACATCCGCGCTGACGCGGTTGCCGAAATTCGCGAGGCTCGAGCGCAGTGTTTCGCCGTCTTCGGTGGCGACCGCCGATCGAAAGCCGAAGTCGGACGTGAGGATATCGACGGTGGACAGCAGCTGGGTGCTGCGCAGGCTCATAAGGCGGTCGAGTACACGATCGGCGACGGTCAGACTGTTGTGAGCCTGTTCGAGCGTCCTGTTGTAAGCGCTGTGGAGTATCGCGGCCGCGACGATCAACTGGGCGGTGAGTACGAACCCGAGCAGGGTAAGCAGCAGCCGGGTCCGGAATGTCGACAGCCGATCCATCTCAACGGGCCAGGGCGTCAAATCGATCTTGCAGGCTGGGCCCTGTGCTTGTCGGTATCGTTGGCGGCGGTGTGACGTCCAGTTGAACGTCGACGCTTGTCTGCCCGTCTGCAACCGCCTGATGCACGCGTGTCTGTTCGCTCGTCATCCAGGGCTGCCAGAACGTCAGTTTCAGTGCCGTGTCGGGCAGCCCGTTGATACGGGCCCGCCCAAGTGCATCGGTGATGGCCCAACGCGGTTCGTCGCTGACCACGATATAAGCCTGCATCCGATCGTGGATATTGCAGCCAAGCGTCACTACGCCGGGCGTATCAAACACGATCGGGCGCTCAGGCCGACCGATATAGAGCTTGATATCGAACGTTTTGGCCCGGGAAAAGGAATAGACGTGATGACGCGTCTGATCCTGATTCGGAAACACCACAGCCGAGCCGACTGGCACGACGAGCATATGGGGCTCGAACTGCATGTTGTGCTGGTTCATGACCGGCGGAATCAGCGGCGCCGTCGGGGCGCTGGCTCCGGCCCAGCCTACGAGCACGGCTGCGTACTGCAACGGCTGGCCGCTCGTGGATGTCACCTGCACATCAAGCGTGCGCTGGGCCTGTGCACATGCGGTGATGGCCAGGCCGATTAGAACCGCGAGGCCGCGCACTGACGAGAATCCGGCCTGCTTCCTGTTCAAATGGTCTCCCCGCGTTGCGCTGTCGTTCGTACGTGGCGGCGGTGATGCTTGTTGCTACCGTGAAATGTCGGGCTGGGGATCAGCCTGGCCTGATAATCGTGTCGGCGTACGACACCTGAATCTGGCGCTATCAGTCGATGCTTATCATGACGTAATGGCGAATATCGTGCATGCATAAAAAAGCCCCCGGCAGGACTTGCCGGAGGCTTTCGCTCAAGCGATCAGCTTAGACGCAAGTGCTATTCGTCGAGAAAGCTTTTCAGGAAGGTCGCGCGCGAGGGGTGGCGCAGTTTGCGCAGCGCTTTCGCCTCGATCTGGCGGATGCGCTCGCGAGTCACATCGAACTGCTTGCCGACTTCCTCGAGGGTATGGTCGGTATTCATATCGATGCCAAAGCGCATACGCAGCACTTTGGCCTCACGCGGGGTGAGGCTGGCCAGCGTGTTGTGAGTTGCTTCACGCAGCGACTCACCTGAAGCCGAATCGTCCGGGGCAATGGCGTTCACGTCTTCGATGAAATCGCCCAGATGCGAATCCTCGTCGTCGCCGATCGGCGTCTCCATGGAGATCGGCTCCTTGGCGATCTTGAGGACCTTGCGCACCTTGTCCTCGGGCATCTCCATGCGCTCGGCCAGCTCTTCGGGCGTAGCCTCTCGGCCCATCTCCTGGAGCATCTGGCGCGAGATGCGATTGAGCTTGTTGATCGTCTCGATCATATGCACCGGGATACGGATGGTGCGTGCCTGGTCGGCGATCGAGCGAGTGATGGCCTGGCGAATCCACCAGGTCGCATAGGTCGAGAACTTGTAACCACGACGATATTCGAACTTGTCGACCGCCTTCATCAGGCCGATGTTGCCTTCCTGAATCAGATCCAGGAACTGCAGGCCGCGGTTGGTGTACTTCTTGGCGATCGAAATCACCAGGCGCAGGTTGGCTTCGACCATTTCCTTCTTGGCACGGCGGGCCTTGGCCTCGCCAATCGACATCTTGCGGTTGATCTCTTTGATGTGATTAACGATCAGGCCGTTGTCCGCCTCGATCTGGCGAATCCGGCCCATCGCGCGAACCATCTCCTCGCGACGTGTAGCGATGGTCGACGAATAACGACGCTTGGCGCGAATCAGCTTGTCGAGCCAGTCCACGCTGGTGAGATTATCCGGCAGCTGGCGTACGAAATCGCGACGCGGCATGCCCGCTTCGTTTACACAGATCTGGAGCATCTCGCGCTCGATGCTGCGGATATCGAGCATTGTGGTGCGCAGCTGCAGGGTCAGGTCGTCGGCGGTCTTGGGCACAAGCTTGAAGCGCATGAAGTGCGTGGCCAGCTTGGACAGCGCCTCTTCGGTCTCCTTGTGCTCGCGACCGTGCTCGCCCAGCGCCTTGACCGCGGCGTTGTGCAGGGTCTTGAGCTTCTTGAACTGGGTCTTGGCTTCTTCCGGATCGGGCCCGTCGTTGCCCGGCGCCGAGCCTTCTTCGTCGTCTTCTTCGGCCGCGGTCTCGTCTTCGTTGACGATGGGATCGCCCGTATCCGGATCGACAAAACCCACGAGCACATCGGTCAGGCGTTTTTCTTCCGATTCGACCAGGCCCCACAGCTCGAGCAGACGGCCGGTGGTCGCTGGAAAATAAGCCAGCGAGAACATCATCTCGGCCAGGCCTTCTTCGATACGCTTGGCGATACGGATCTCGCCCTGGCGATCGAGCAGCTCAACCGTGCCCATCTCACGCATGTACATACGCACCGGGTCGGTGGTGCGGCCGAACTGCGGGTCAAGCGCGGCAAGCGTTGCCGCAGCCTCCTCCGCGTCGTCGTCATCGTCTTCGTTGACGGTGTTCTCGTTCATCAGCAGGCTATCGTCTTCCGGTGCCGTCTCGTGCACCGTGATGCCCATATCGCTGATCATGTTGACGATATCTTCGATCTGCTCGGGATCGACAATATCGTCCGGCAGGGTATCGTTAACCTCGGCGTAGGTCAGATAGCCCTTCTGTTTGCCGTGGGCAATCAGTAGACGAAGCTGTGATTTCTTGTCTTTGCTCATGTGTGATCTGCTGCTCGTGGGACGTGACGTGCGCTGCGATAACCGTCCATGGTATCAATTTGGCCCTCTCGCAGCGAGTATGGCCGTCTTTTCTGTCGTGCAACGCGGCTCATGAAGACCGCCGCGAAGTTTTCTGAAGTGTTCGCCGCAGATCTTCGAGCTCTCTGGCGGCGTCCTGATCGAGTGGGCCGACTGCCAGCCGTGCCACCAGCGCATCGTAGTGCTGGCGGAGCGTTGATCGCGATGCGGTATTGCTCGTCAGTCGCGTGATCGCCTCCTCGAAGGCCTGGGCTCGCTCATCAATTTCGCCCGGCGGCGTTATGCTCGTGATCTGTTGCAAGCGCGCGAAGAATCGATGATCGCGATAGCGTTCCAGCCAGCGCGATACAGCAATAGTTGGGTTGGCGGCGAAAAACTCAATCGCTTCAGTCAATATTTCTAGGCCCGGCGCCTGACTCTCGCGCAGAGCGTTCAAGTCCTCGACGCGTCCGGCGAGCGTCGTATCGGCCAGCAGCAGCGACAGCGCACGGCTGACTGGAGTAATACGGATATCGGTTGCATCGCTTTTTGTATCGGCAGCCCGCCGCGCGGTTGAAGGCGTGCTGGCATACATCTGACGCAGATCGTCGGCGGGCAGCCGGGCCATGGAGGCCAGCTCGGCGATCATCTCGCTGCGAAAGGCCTCGGGCGGCAGTGCGTTGACCTGTGCGCGCGCATTTTCTATGAGCGCTGCGCGGCCGTCGGGCGAGCTAAGATCGGCACGGCGTGTGAGCCCGTCGATGAGCACCTTCGATGCCGGTACGGCCGACTCGATTGCGGCTTGAAAACGCGCTGCGCCATCGTCGCCGCGTACAAGCGAGTCCGGATCTTCGCCGTCGGGGAGGAACAGAAAGCGCACCTGACGCGCCCCGCGCATGACCGGCAGGCTCTGTTCCAGCGCCTTGTCGGCTGCGCGCACGCCGGCCGCATCGCCGTCGAAACAGAAGACAACTTCCTGGGTGTGTCGGAACAGGGTGGTCAGATGCGATGCGGTCGTGGCGGTGCCGAGCGTGGCAACCGAGTTGGCAAAGCCGTGCTGGGCCAGCGCGATCACATCCATATAGCCTTCGACGACCAGCAGGCGCGGCAACTCGCGCAGGGCCTGACGTGCCTCGAACAGGCCGTACATCTGATCGGATTTATGGAATAGCGGCGTTTCCGGGGAGTTCAGGTACTTGGCCTTGTCATCACCGAGCGTGCGCCCGCCGAAGGCGATAGTGCGGCCGCGCGTGTCGCGGATGGGGAACATCAGCCGGTTGCGAAAGCGATCGAACCAGCCACCCGAGTCGCGCTCGATGAGCAGCCCGGCGGTTTCGGCGCTCGACTTGTCGTGCATGCGTCGCGTGAGTGCGTCCCAGCCGTCGGGTGCGAATCCCAGGCCATAACTGCGGGCCATCTCGCCGGATACGCCGCGACCCTTGAGATACTCGATGACGGCGGGGCTGCGGCGCAGCTCACCGCGATAGAAGCGATCGGCGGCGCTCATCGCCTCGAACAGGGGATCCCGGCGGGGCGCGTTCGTGTCGTGATCCTGGGCGTCCTGCGGAATCTCGATGCCGGCCGCGTGAGCGAGCACTTCCACGGCGTCGCGAAACTCGAGACGGTCGTATTCCATCAGGAAGCTGATCGCCGTACCGTGAGCGCCGCAGCCAAAGCAGTGATAGAACTGCTTGGTTGGCGAAATGGTGAAAGAGGGCGATTTCTCGTCGTGGAAGGGGCAGCAGGCGGCAAACTCACGGCCGGATTTCTTGAGTGGAACGCGTGCGTCGACAAGCGCGACGATATCCGTGCGCTCGAGCAACTGGTCAATGAAATCCTGAGGGATCCGCGCCATGATCTATGCTATCCCGGCCTGACCAGGCCATGGGTTCCGGGCGACCCCGCGCAACCCAGCGCAACCGTGGCCGATCAACCCTGCAGGCGCGCCTTCAGGCGCTGACTCACCACTGCCATATCCGCCTGGCCCTGCAGTTTGGGTTTGAGCACGCCCATTACCTTGCCCATGTCGCGCATGGATTCGGCCCCGCTGTCAGCGATCGCCTGATCGATGGCGCTGTCGATCTCGGCGTCGGATAGCTGCGTGGGTTGATAGTGCGCGAGCACGATGATCTCGGCGGCCTCGACGTCGGCCAGCTCGTCACGGTTGGCGTCGCGATACTGGCTTTCCGCGTCGCGGCGCTGCTTGATCATCTTCTCGATCGCGGCCAGCACGTCGGCGTCTTCGAGTTCGATCCGCTCATCGACTTCGCGCTGCTTGATTGCAGCCATGAGCAGGCGGATCACGCCGAGACGCTCCTTGTCGCGGGTGCGCATCGCCGATTTCATGTCGTCTTGGAGCTGTGCCTTGAGACTCATGCGATTGTCCTCGTCATAGGATGCCGATCATGCAAATAAAAACAGCGGCCTAGGCCGCTGTTTCAGTGCGTCGAAGTAATATCGAAGCCGCTACGCCGCGCAGTATCTAGTACTGGCGGGTAAACTTCAGCTGCTCACGCTGGATCTTCTTGGCGTGACGCTTGACCGCAGCAGCGCGCTTACGCTTGCGGGTCTGGCAGGGCTTTTCGAAAAACTCGCGACGGCGTACTTCAGTGACAACGCCCGCTTTTTCACAGCTGCGTTTGAAGCGACGCAGCGCGACTTCGAACGGTTCGTTTTCTTTGACGCGTACGCTTGGCATTGAGCGATCACTCTCCGGGGATATTCGGTGATGTGGACAACCAGCGCTGTGAGCCGATGTGGCCTGCGCGCTAGAATAGGACGCAGAATATTAATCGCGTTCCCGCTGTTTTGCAACGACCGACCTCCGATCGACCTTCCATCATCCTCGGCATAGAGAGTTCCTGCGACGAAACTGCCGCCGCTGTGTATCACGGCGAGCGCGGTCTGTTGTCGGATGCGCTGTACAGCCAGGTCGCCCTGCACGCCGATTACGGTGGTGTCGTGCCCGAGCTGGCGTCTCGTGATCATGTCCGCAAGATCACGCCGCTGATCCGTCAGGTACTGGCCGACGCCGGCGAGCCGGCGATAACCGGTATCGCCTACACACGCGGGCCGGGCCTGGTGGGCGCGCTGCTGGTTGGGGCGTCGGTAGCGGCGGGCCTGGGCATGAGTCGTCATCTGCCGGTTCTGGGGGTGCACCACATGGAGGGCCACCTGCTGTCGCCACTGCTGGAACATGATGCGCCTGCGTTTCCGTTCGTGGCCTTGCTGGTCTCCGGCGGGCATACCCTGCTGGTAGCCGTGGACGGCGTCGGTGCCTATCGCGTGCTTGGTCAGAGCCTGGACGATGCGGTGGGCGAGGCCTTCGACAAATGCGCGAAGATGCTGAATCTCGCCTATCCCGGCGGGCCGGCGCTATCCGAACTGGCCACCCGCGGCGCGCCGGATGCGCACGCCTTTCCGCGCCCCATGCTCAAGCGACCCGGCCTCGATTTCTCGTTTTCGGGGCTTAAGACCGCCGTAATGCTGGCGGTCAAGGCCGCGCCGGACACGCCGCAGGCGCGGGCAGACATCGCGGCGAGCTTCGAGCAGGCGGTGGCCGATACGCTCGTAAGCAAATGCCGGCGTGCGCTCAAGACAACCGGCATGACGCGGCTTGTTGTGGCCGGCGGCGTCGGCGCCAATCGCCGCCTGCGCGCTGCGCTGAACCAGGCCGCAACGGACGACGGATTTGCTATTCATTTTCCCCGCCCGGCGTTCTGTACCGACAATGCAGCCATGATCGCGCTGGTTGGCTGTTTGCGCGCGGCTGAAATGCGGCCCGGCATTGCCACGGCTGATGCGACCCCGCGCTGGTCGCTCGAGAGCCTGGCCCCGCCGCTGGCGCCAGCGACGTGACCCGGCAGCCTACGGAGCCTGCGGCGAGATAATCGGCTGCCAGAAGTCGCAGTGATGGCGCGTGCTGAAGTCGCTGCCTGAAAGCGCCTGCGGCTCGGGCGCGACCAGTTCCTGATAGTCGCCGTCGTCGTCGCTGGCAAAAGCATTCCAGAACGGGCGATCACCGGATGACGGATTCGGGTCGCCGGTCTTTGCGAAGCTCGTCCAGTAATCGATCATCGCGTTGGACAGGGCAACCTGATCGTCGCCGGCGCCGCGCTCGCGCATCGCGGCTTCGGTGTTGAGTACGTAGACGATTTCATAGGCGTGGGCGGCCCCGTAGTCCGGAAAACTCGGCGCGGCAGGCAGCAGGCTCGGTGCGCCGCGATCGGCGAACTCGTATTGCCAGAGCGGTGTCTGCCCGCTCAGCCCCTGTGCTTCGGCGAGCGCGTTGCAGGAAAACCGATAGTCGGTATAGACAGCGGCGACCGCATGGGCCGTATTCGTATAGTCCGACAGTGGATACTCGTCTGTGACCGCAGTCACCATTGCATCGGTTGCGGCAACGCCGAGGTTCGAGGCGAGTGCGCCGCGATAGTCGTCCGGCTGCAACGCAGCGCCGCGTGTCAGCTCATCAATCGCCACGAACAGCTGGCCCTCGTCGCGGTTCGTACCCGCCAGTACCGGTACATGATTGAAATTGCCGGAGGCGATACTGGTCGCGATCGAGTTGGGCAGGATCCCCGGGCGAGTATTCGGGATGAAAGAGAATGCGCTCTGTGCCTCCAGAATATCGGCCACCGAGGCGTTGCGCAGACAGACCAGGTCGTCGCAACCCAGCTGGCTGGCCAGCGCGCTGCCCAAGCCCTCGGCCTGGACGAGCGAGAGCTGAGTCGGCGCATAGGAGCCGCTTTCTACCAGCGCTTTGTCGAACAGGCCGGCCGCCTCGGGCGAGGCAAGCTGCGACAACACGCTGTGGCCCCCGGCGGATTCGCCGAAGACGGTGACGTTGTCGGGGTCACCCCCGAAATAAGCGATATTGTCCTGTACCCATTGCAGCGCGGCCTGTTGATCCATCAGGCCGTAATCGCCTGAGCCGTTGTCGTCGCTGGCGGCGGTGAGCGCCGGGTGGGCAAGAAAGCCGAACGCGCCCAGGCGATAGTTGATGGTCACTACCACGACGTCCTTGTCGACCATGCGCACAGGGTTGTAATTCGCCCCACCCGAGCCGGTGACGAACGCGCCGCCGTGGATCCAGACCATCACCGGATAGCTGCCGTCGGCTTTCGGGGTATAGATATTGAGGAACAGGCAGTCCTCGTTCGTGGACGGAATGCCGAAAGTACCGCCGCCCTGCGGGCAGGGTGAGCCGAAGCTATCCGCCGCCAGCGTCTGGCTGCGTTCTGGCGCCGGTTGTGGCGGTGCGAATCTAAGCTCGCCGGTCGGTGCCCCCGCGTAGGGCACGCCTTTGAAACTCAGCTGGCCGTCCTGTTCAACGCCCACCACAGGGCCTTGCGCGGTGTCACGCTGCAGCGCATTCGCCTCACCGCCCCCATCCAGGCTCACAGTTGAATCGGAGTCGGAACAGGCGGCGATGCCGACGGTCAGCACTGCGCATGCCAGCCACTTGAGTACATGCCGCTCATACGGATTAACAATCGTCATCGCTATCTCCCTCGCACGGATCACAGAGCGCTTGGCTGGCCGGGGCCGCACACGCCTTTTCTGAAATACCGTTCTAGCATGGCGATTTGGCACTCGCAATACGCCATTAGAGCTGGAGAGCAGCCGGGTATGACGCGTCTGAACAAGGCCTAGTTGAACAAAGCCAGCCATAGCGGCAGCGTCAGCATGGCGATCAGCGTCTGACCGGTGATCAGTGCCGCCATCAGCTCGCTGTCGCCGCCCAACTGGCGAGCCAGAATATAAGACGCGGTCGCGGTGGGTACCGCCGTGAACAGCAGGGCCGTGTCGCGGGTGACCGGGTCCAGCCCCATAAGCATCGCGAGCAGGAGCGTCAGCGCCGGGAGCAGTGTCAGTTTCACCACGGACGAGGTCCAGAAGGCGCGGCCGCTACGCACGAGCGCGGCTGGGCGGAGTGCGACGCCGACCGCGATCAGGCCAAGCGGCAGCGCGGCGCGGGCAATCAGACCAAGCACCGGATCGCTCCAGCCCGGCAAACCGACGCCGGTGAGGTTCAGCGCGACACCCACAGCACAGGCAACGATCAACGGATTGCGCGGCAACTCCAACAGGCTGCGGGCCAGGCCGGTGCGGCCGAGCGTGCCGACGGCGATGAAACAGAGTACGCACAGCACGTTGACGGTTGGCACCATGAGCGCGATGGCCACCGCCGCCGCGGTCGTACCCGCGCTGCCATGCAGGGCGGTCGCGCCGGCGATCGCGACATAGGTATTAAAACGCAGCGCGCCCTGAAACACCGAAGTGAACGTGGCTTCGCTGAGATTCAAAGGCCGGCGCGCGATCCAGAGCAGGCCGGCGAATACGAGCAGTGCGCCGAGCACCACCACGCCGAGCCGCACCACGGGCACTTGGGCCACCGGCGCAAGCGCCAGCGTATGAACCAGCAGCGCCGGAAACAGCACGTAGTAGATCAGCCGCTCGGCGCGCGGCCAGAAGTCGCCGCCCGGATAGCGTGCCCAGCCCAGTGCTGCGCCCACCAGGATCAACAGGAAAAGCGGACCGAGCGCATTCTGTACTGCCGACATGAGCCATCCCGATGCAAGCGCGACGAATGGCTAACGCGCCGCCGATTGAAAGCGCGAATACTGCCATGCGCGCGCCCCTTGCGACGAGTGCTAAGCTTTGCTGCTCAAGACTTGGCATACGCAGGCCGCCTGGTTGTCAGGCGCGGACTTGCCCGATGGCATACGTCGCCCGAGGAGCGTTCTTGGATACTATTTTCATCGATCAGCTGGCCGTCGAAACCCTCATTGGCGTCTACGACTGGGAGCGAACGATCCGCCAGCGCGTGGTGCTCGATCTGGAGATGGATTTCGATATCGGGCCTGCGGCCGCGGCAGACGATGTCGAACTCACGCTCAACTACAAGGCTGTCGCCAAAAGTGTGATCGCGTTTGTTGAGAGCGCCGATTTCCTGCTGGTCGAGACGCTGTCGGAGCGGATTGCAACACTAATTCTCGATGAGTTTCCGGTCAGCCGCGTGTCGCTGCGACTCAACAAGCCGTTCGCACTGCGCGGCGCGGCGGGCGTGGGTATCCGTATCACCCGGACGCGTGCCCGATGAGCCGCGTATTCGTCGGCATCGGCAGCAATATTCAGCCGCAGGCCCATGTGCCGTTGGCCCTCGAGCTGCTTGAGCGCAGCTTTGCGGCGCTCGAGATCTCGCCGATCTACAGCTGCCCGGCGGTAGGCTTCGACGGCGACGACTTCGTCAATCTCGTGGTTGCCTTCGAGACCGACCAGGACGTGATCGCACTGCAGAGCGAGCTACGCGATATCGAAGCCGCCTGTGGCCGCGATCGCGCCGAGAAACACGCCTCGCGCACAATGGATATCGACCTGCTGCTGTTCGACGACGCCGTGATCGACGAGCCGGGCCTGACGCTACCGCGCGCGGATATCCTCGAATACGCCTTCGTACTGCGGCCGCTGGCCGAGATCGCGCCGGATGCGCGCCACCCGGTGAGCGGCATCTGCTACGCCCAGCTCTGGGATGCCTTCGATGCCCGGGCGCAGCCGCTCACGCGTATCGAACTGGCCGCGCGGCCTTATTTTCCGGCCTGACCGATATTTGCCGATATTTGCCGATCCTGGCCCGGCTCAGCGGCCCAGTCGGCGTCCGCCGTCCACGGGAATAACAGCGCCGGTCTGAAAGTCGTTGGCCATCAGCGCACGTGCGGCGATATAGATATGTTCCGGATGCCCCGTGCGTTGCATGGGCGTTGTGTCGATCACGGCCTGCCGGCTGGCCGAGTCATGCCAGGCCTCGAAACTCAGCGGGCCAGGCTGGATCGCGTTGACCTTGATACGCGGCGCCAGGCGCTTGGCCTGGGATAACGACAGGTTCTGCAGGCCTGCCTTGGTCGCGCAATAAATATCGTAGTCCGGCGCCGGATTGTCGGCGTAGATATCGGTGATATGGATGATATCGCCGGGCGCATCGACGGTGGCCTGCATGATGGGCGCCAGCGTGGTGTCGAGCAGGTACGGCGCGAGCATATGCACTTCGAAGAAAGCCAGGAACTGCGCGGCGGCGTCGTCCGCGCTGACGTGGGTCGGTGAGAACGCCGATGCGTTGTGAATGATGGCGGTCAGTGCCGTGGCGTGCTCGGCAATCTGACGGGCGATGGCAAGACAGGCCGCAGCATCGGCGAATTCGCCGCGCACCAGTATCGCGCCACGCGCACCGAGTGCGGCGATCTCATCGCTATGGCTGCGATACTGGGCGATAACGCCAAAACCGTCATCCAGGAAACGCCGCGCCAGATGGGCGCCGACGTTGCGGTTGGCGCCGGTGACCAGCACCTGTGATGCAGGATTTTGTGCAAACGACAAATTTACGACCTCTAGGTATAGTGCGATGCCATCGCGGGGCGCCAGCCCTTGTGCTGGCGCATCCTACTTGAACTTTCCCGGGCGGTTACGCGTATGGAGTGGTACCAGATGTTGTTGCTCGCTGTCGTGCAGGGCATCACCGAGTTCCTGCCGATATCCAGCTCGGCGCACCTGATCCTGGTTCCGCATTTTCTGGGCTGGCCGGATCAGGGGCTGGGTTTCGATCTGGCCATGCACCTGGGCACGCTCGTCGCGGTGCTCGCTTATTTCCGGCGCGACGTGGCGAGTCTGTGGACGGCCTGGACTCAGTCGATGACCCAGAGTCGACGGGATGGCGAAGTGGTCATGGCCTGGGGCTTGATCCTGGCCACGATTCCAGCCGTTCTGGTGGGCCTGGTGATCGGCCTGATGGGTGAATCCATGCTGCGTGCGCCGGGCATCATTGCCACGACCAGCATCGTTTTCGGCCTGCTGCTGGGGCTGGCCGATATGCGCCCCAGGCGCGACCGTGTACCCACCGATCTCGGCTGGCGCGAATATCTGGGTGTCGGCCTGCTGCAGGCGATTGCGCTGATTCCCGGCGCCTCACGTTCGGGCATGACGATTCTGGGTGGTCGTGCGCTTGGCCTGAGTCGACCGGCCGCCGCGCGCCTGTCGTTCTTTCTGGCGATCCCGATCACGACAGCTGCGATCGCTTTCGAGACGTTGCTGCTCGTCGAGGCGGCCGATCCCGCGCCGTGGGGGCAGATGGCCATGGCCGCGCTGCTGGCGTGCCTGAGCGCCATCGTTGCGATCCACTACTTCCTGCGCATGCTGCAATCCATGAGCATGATGGTGTTCGTGGTCTATCGGGTCCTGCTGGGTATCTTTCTGTTCGCCGTGTTCGGCTGGTCCGGGTAGAGCCGGTCCCGGTAGAGCGGGTCAGGTACGATATTCAGCCAGCACGGAAGCGATGGCGCGGGTGCGTTCGCGCGCCAGTGCCTGGCCGATCTCGGGGCCTTTCAGGCCGGCCTGGGCCAGGGGGCGGGCGGTGACTGCCGCAGCCGCGGCGAATACGGCACGGGCAAGATTGGTCTGCGGATAGGCGCGCTGCTCGAAGCCCAGTCGTCCGCGTACGTCGGCGTCGCATACGGCCAACAGCGTATCCAGACGCTCGGGCCGACGAAACGCATCGATACCCTCGAGTAGCTTGAGCACGGTTGCCGGGCGCAGTTCGGCCAGGCGATGCACATGGGTATGCCAGCGCGCGGTCAGCCGGCCGGCGTCGCGCAGCGCGCGCGGCACGCCCAGACGCTGGCTGGCCTGTTCGGCAGGGGCCACGCCGCGTTCTTCGTGGCCGTGATGACCGGGCAGCATGCGTACGGGGGTAAGCGCCTTGCCGTAATCGTGACAGAGCGCGGCATAGCGCGCGGCCAGATCCCCGCCGGCGGCGGCCACCTGGGCCAGCACCAGCAGCGTGTGCACGCCGCTGTCGATCTCCGGATGATGACGCAGCGGCTGGATGACGCCGAACAGCGCATCGAGTTCCGGGAACAGCCGTTCCAGTGCGCCGACCTCACGCAACAGATAGAAGAACAGCTGGGGCTCGTCGTGCATGAGTGCGCGCTCGGTCTCGGCCCAGACGCGTTCGGGCACGAGATGATCGACCTCGCCGTTATCCACCATCGCGCGCAGCAGGGCCATGGTTTCGTCGGCGACCTCGAAGCCCAGCGACCCGAAGCGTGCGTAATAGCGTGCCACGCGCAGCAGCCGGACCGGATCCTCGACGAACGCATCCGAGACGTGGCGCAGCAGGCGCGCATCCAGGTCGGCCCGACCGCCGTGCGGATCGACGAGGTTGCCGTCGTCGTCGCGTGCGATGGCGTTGATGGTCAGGTCACGGCGGACCAGATCGTCTTCGAGCGACACGCTCGGTTCGGCGTGAAACACAAAGCCGTGATAACCGCGACCGGACTTGCGCTCGGTCCGCGCCAGGGCGTGCTCCTCGCGTGTCTCCGGGTGCAGGAACACCGGAAAATCGCGCCCGACCGGCAGATACCCGGCCTCCACCATGCGCTCCGGCGTCGCTCCGACGACGACCCAGTCGCGATCGGCGCCGGGCAGGCCGAGTAGTTGGTCGCGCACCGCACCGCCAACGAGATAGCGTTGCATCAGCGCAGCGCGCGGGCCGTAGAGTCCGCGTCCTGTGGGCCAGTTTCCTTACGCATCAGTTCAGGCTGCCCGTATCGGAGTAGCCCGTCTGGACCGTGTCGATGCGCGTGTCCAGCGGCGTAATATCCTCGCCCAGTCGATGCTGGAACACGGTCATGTGGGACATGGCGCGCTGCACATAGCCACGGGTTTCGGTATACGGCACGTTGGCGATCCAGATCGCCGCATCCATGGGCTCGTCGGGCAGCCAGCGCGCGATCCGGCCCGGGCCGGCGTTGTAGCTGGCACTGGCCAGCGCGATATTGCCGCCCCAGCGCTCGAGCATGTCGGCCAGATAGCGGGTACCCAGCTGTACGTTGACATCGGGCACCCGCAGCATCGTGGCCGACGGCGTGGGCACGCCGATCTGGCGCGAGACAAGGCGCGCGGTGCCGGGCATGAGCTGCATCAGTCCGAGCGCGCCGGCCGGTGAGCGCACTTCCGGCTGGAACAGCGATTCGGTACGAATGATCGCCAGCACATAGGCCGGATCGAGATCGTTGTCGTCGGCAAAGCGTCGGACCGTATCGTCGAACGGCGTGGGATAACGGATATCCAGATCGTCCCAGTAGTCGGCCTTGGCCAGCGTGGTGATGGCGCGGGCATACCACTGCCACTGGTAAGCAATACGCGCGGCCTCGGCCAGCGCCGCCGGGTCCAGCCCGTCGATCAGGCGATTCCATTCCAGCGCAGCCTGGTGCTCGCGGCCCAGCTCGCGCAGCTCCTCGGCGCGGGCAAGCGCGGGCCGGGCTCGCAGGCGTGCCGCGGCTGCGGCATCGCGGGCCAGCGGGCGTTCGTTGAGGCTGTAGTCGACGCCCAGCGCGTCGGCGGCCAGATAGCCATGATAGGAACGCTCGCGGGCCAGCGGCGCGTAGAGCGCGTCGGCCTGAGCATCCTGGCCCATCTCCTCCAGCGCCCGGGCCTGCCAGTAACGCCATTCCTCGTCGGCCGCGATCGCGGCCGGCAGATCGTTGATCGCCTCGACCACCAGCGGCCAGCGTTGCTGATAGATCGCCGAGCGGATCTCCCAGCCCAGCGCATGCGCGTCGTCGGCCATACGGGCATGGTCGATACGCGTAAACCAGGCCAGCGCCTGGGCCTGATGATTCTGGGCATAGAGCAGGGCCACATAGCGCTTCATCTCGTAGCGCTGGTTGTCGTCGAGATTCATGCGTTCGGCGAGCACTGGCAGCAGGTCGGCGGCGGCGTCGAGATCACGCAGCGCCAGCCGCTTGAAGGCATGAACAGCGATATCGCCGTTCAGGTTGGACGCATAGATGAGATTGGCGGGCGTTTCGGACACCGACACCCACTGCTCGATGGTCGCCGCGGCATCTGGCGGTGCCTGTCGCGACAGATAGCGCGCCAGGCCGTTCTGATTGTCGACTACGGCCAGGCGGGCGCGGGTCAGCGTCTCCTGCGTGCCCAGCAGCCCCTGCCGGGATAGCCAGTCGAACACCCGATCACAGGCGTTTGGCTGGCTGCGGCCAACGCGCCATAGCGCGAGCGCCTCGGCGCGCGGGTTCATGCCGAGTTCGATACGGGCGTGGGTAGCCCGACACTGGGCGGTCCCGCCGTCGGATGCCTGGGTGTGCTCCAGCAACGTCTGCCAGCGCCCGCGTGCCGCCAGGCTCGGCAGCCAGTTGCGGCGCAGGCTCCGGGCCGGGGGCAGGTCCGGATTGGTGCTGACAAAGCCGGCAATCTCGGTGTCGAGCGTGGTATCGGCACCGCGATTCAGGCGATAGCGCAGATCGGCGGCAGCGATATAGTTGTAGAGCGGATAGGTCTGCAACTGGGCGAGTGCGGCCTGCTGGTCGGCGAGGCGGCCCTGCTGAGCCGCCGCCAGCACATCGAGGAACAGGCTGCGCTGGGCCGGCGTGGCGGCCTGGGCGACGCCGGCCAGCAGACACAGGCCGGCGATCAGGGACAGGCGCATGGCGGAGTGAAGACGAATACGTGACATAGGCGCCGAGTGTAACCCAGCCGGTCGCCCTGAATCGCCTGCGCGAGGTCAGGCCAATAAAGCGCACTGGCGACACGGCCGGTATGCCGTTCAGGCAGGCCGGCAGCGCCGCGGATGACGGGTCAGCCGTCGATGAATACGTCGTCGTCGATATTGAACGCCGGCTCGTCGGCGAGCAGCGTCACTCCGGAGGGATCACAGTTCATCACCGCTTCGCGCAGCATGTTGATAGCCTTGGGGCGGGGAAAACTCTTGCGCCAGGCGATGGCGACACGTCGCGTGGGCGATACGCCAGAGAAGGGCCGGGTTTCCAGCAGACGCGATTCCTCCGACAGGCCCGGAATGGACGAGCGCGGCAACACGGTCACGCCCAGGCCGCTGGCAACCATATGGCGGATGGTCTCCAGGCTCGAGCCGGCCTGAGACTGGCGCGAATCCTCACGATCGCGGCAGTCGGCGCACAGATCCAGCACCTGATCGCGAAAACAGTGTCCGGGGCCGAGCAGAAGCAGATCTTCGCCGGCCAGATCGTTGGCGTCGATCTCCTCGCGTGCGGTCCAGGGATGGTGCTGTGGCATGACCACCACGAACGATTCGTCATAAAGCGCCCAGGTCGACAGGCTCGCAACCTCGAACGGCATCGCCACGATCACCGCGTCGAGTTCGTTGTTGCGCAGCTGCTGGGTGAGGGTGCCGGTGAAGTTCTCCTCGATGATCAACGGCATGTCGGGCGTCGAATCACGCAGCTTGGGGATCAGATGCGGCAACAGATACGGCCCGACGGTGTAGATCACGCCCAGGCGCAACGGCCCCTTGAGTTCGTCACGGCCCTGCTCGGCGATCGATTCGAGTGCGCTGACCTCGCCCAGTACGCGATAGGCCTGCTCGATCACACGGCGCCCGATCGGCGTCACCCGGGCCTCACCGCGGTTGCGCTCGAACACGGTCACCCCGAGTTCGCCTTCCAGTTTCTTGACCGCGACCGACAGCGTGGGCTGGCTGACGAACGCGCGTTTGGCCGCGCGGCCGAAGTGGCGTTCCTTATCGAGCGCGACCAGATAGCGCAGTTCCGTCAGCGTGATATGCATATATCGAGCGGTTCTAGTTCTTGGGGGCAGCGTTGCCCGGGGCCTTGGCCGCGCCTGGCGTGAGCCAGTCCTGCGGTTTGAGATAGGTGTCGTACAGCTCGGCTTCGGCGCTGCCGGGTTCCGGCTTGTGGCCATATTGCCACGCGGCCAGCGGCGGCATCGACATGAGAATCGACTCGGTCCGGCCTTTGGACTGCAGCCCGAACAGGGTGCCGCGATCATAGACGAGATTGAACTCGACATAGCGTCCGCGTCGATAGAGCTGGAAATCCCGCTCGCGCTGGCCGTAATCGTGATCGCGCCGACGTCGGACGATGGGCTCGTAGGCATCGATAAAGCCCTGGCCGACGTCGCCAACGAAGGCCAGACAATCGTCAAAATCCAGTTCGTCGAAATCGTCGAAGAACAGGCCGCCCACGCCGCGTGTCTCGTTGCGATGCGGCAGATAGAAATAGTCGTCGCACCATGCCTTGAAGCGCGGATACAGATCAGCGCCGTGTGGCGCGCAGGCGCGGTATGCGGCCTGGTGCCAGGCGATCGCATCCTCGCGATATGGATAGTAGGGCGTCAGATCGAAACCGCCGCCGAACCACCACACCGGCGGTACGCCGTCTTTTTCTGCGATGAAGAAACGGACGTTCGCGTGGGCGGTGGGCGCATGCGGATTGCGCGGGTGGGCAACCACCGATACGCCGGTCGCCGTAAACGAGCGACCCGCCAGTTCAGGGCGGCGCGCCGAGGCCGAGGGCGGCAGATTGTCGCCGGTCACGCGCGAAAAATTGACGCCCGCGCGCTCGAATGTCGCACCGTCTGCCAGCACCCGCGTGTCGCCACCACCACCGGCTGGACGCTGCCAGGCATCAATCTCGAATGTTGTCTCGGGCTCAAGCGCGGCAAAGCGGTCACAGATGTGTTGCTGCAACGTCTGGAAATAGCGGATCACGGCGTCCGCATCGATCCTCTGATCGGTCATGGGCGAATCGATTCTGGAAATAGGTGAATGGAGTCGGGACTTTGCATGCCGGCGGACGATGGCGTATATCGAGCGCGCCGCGGGTGCATGCTCGACGCTAACCGCGCAGGATCTGGCCGTTGCGCATGTCGCGAATCTGGCTGGGTACGCCCGGCGCGTCCGCGCGGCTGCCCAGGATGAAATCCACGCCGTGGCCTAGACGCGCCCGTACCTGCCAGGCTGAGCGTACGGGCGGCCGGCCGGCGAGGTTGGCACTGGTCGACACCAGCGGGCCGCCGAAGACGCGGGACAGGGCCGCACTGGGGGCATGGGCGGTCTGGCGCAGGGCAATGCTGTTGTGGTCGCCGGTCAGCCACCACGGGGTATCGGCACGGGCCGGGAGGACGCAGGTCACCGGGCCGGGCCAGTAGCGCGCGGCCTTGTCCCAGGCGTCGGCAGCCTCGGGATCGACAAACGGCGCCAGATCCTCGGGCGTGGCGCCGATGACAATCAGCCCGCGCGCCACATCGCGGCGTTTGAGCGCGATCACCCGGAGGACCGTATCGACTTGCAACGGGTCGCAGGCCAAGCCCCACACCCCTTCGGTCACATGCGCCACGACGCCGCCCGAACGCAGTACCCGCGCGGCGCGCGCCAGTTGATGCTGCGATGGCACCGGGGCGCTCAAGTGGCCGCCGTGCCTGAGCTCAAGGCCCGTTTCTGAGCGATCATGATCAACAAGATCAGGCTTGCGACGCGCCGCCGGACTTCGGCGCTGCCGGCTTGCTCGCAGCCGACTTGGCGCTGCTCTTGCTGGCGGTTTTCTTTGCCGCCGGTTTCTTGGTCGTGGCTTTCTTGGCGGCAGCTTTCTTGGTCGCGGGCTTGGCCTTGGTCGTCGTGCTCTTGCTCGCCGGCTTGCTGGCCGCGGCCGTCTTGGCCGGTGTCTTCTTGGCGGCCGCGCCCTTGCGTCCACGCTTTTTCTTCTCCGGCGCCTTGGCGATGATCTCCTGACACTGCTCGAGCGTGAGATCTGCCGGTTCCTGATCCTTGGGTACGCTCGCGTTCTTCTTGCCGTCGGTAATATAGACACCGAACGGGCCGTGCTGGATCTTGATGTTCTCGGCCTCGAAGTGCTTGATCAGCTTCTTGGCATCGGCTTCCTTCTTCTCGGCGACGACTTCCAGCGCCCGCTCCTTGGTAACCGTGTAGGGGTCGTCTTCCTTGAGCGAGGCGAATTTCTTGCCGTAGCGGACATACGGGCCAAAGCGGCCGACATTGACCACCATCGGCTCGCCTTCGGGCGTCTCGCCGATATCGCGCGGCAGGTTGAACAGATACAGCGCGTCGTCGAGCGTGATCTTGTCCATGTCCTGGCCTTTGCGCAGGCCAGCGAACTTGGGCTTTTCCTCGTCGTCCTTGGTACCGATCTGCACGAACGGGCCAAATCGGCCGATACGCACGATCACCGGCTTGCCGGATTTGGGGTCGGTGCCGAGTTCACGTGCCTGGGCCACTTCCTCGCGGGACAGGTCCTGCTTGGACTCGATCTGCTCGGAGAAACGATCCCAGAACTCGCGCAGCAGCGGCTGCCATTGTTCTTCGCCGCGCGAGACCGCGTCGAGCCGATCTTCCAGCTTGGCCGTGAACTCGTAGTCCACATAGCGGGTGAAGTGATCGGTCAGGAACTTGTTGACGATCTTGCCGAGCGGGGTCGGCATGAACGCCTTGCCGTCCATATCGACGTATTCGCGATCCTGCAGGGTCGAGATGATCGAGGCATAGGTCGACGGCCGACCGATATCGTATTCCTCGAGTGTCTTGACCAGCGCGGCTTCCGTGAAGCGCGGCGGCGGCTCGGTGAAGTGCTGGGTGGGCACGATCTGCTGTAGCGCCAGCATCTCGTTTTCCTCGAGATGCGGCAGGCGCTTGTCGGCATCGTCGTCGCCCTTGTCGTCGTCCTTGCCTTCCTTGTAGACCGACAGGAAACCCGGCTCGCGCAGGGTGCGGCCCGAGGCACGAAACAGATGCTGGCCGTCGTCGCCGGCGGCCAGATCCGCCGAGACGGTATCGAACAGGGCGTGCACCATCTGACTGGCAACGGTGCGCTGCCAGACCAATTCGTAAAGCCGGAACTGGTCGGAGGACAAAGATGTCTTGATTTCGTCCGGAATACGCGCGCTGGCGGTGGGGCGGATGGCCTCATGCGCTTCCTGGGCGTTCTTGGATTTGGTCTTGAACGTGCGCGGTGCGTCCGGCAGGTTCTTGGCGCCGTAACGGCTGCTGATCATATCGCGCAGTTCGGCCACGGCGTCGTTCGCCAGGCTGACCGAGTCCGTACGCATATAAGTGATCAGACCGGTGGCTTCGCCGCCGTCGACCGATACGCCTTCATACAGGCTCTGCGCGGTGCGCATGGTGCGCTTGGCAGTAAAGCCCAGCTTGCGCGCGGCTTCCTGCTGCAGCGTGGAGGTCGTGAACGGCGGCGCCGGATTGCGCTTGCGCTGTTTCTTGTCGACCTTGGCTACACGCAGCTGGCCGGCCGCTGCCTTGGTCAGCGTCTCGAACGCTTGGTCGGCGCTGCCCTGATTATTGACCGTGAACTGGCTTACCTTTTCGCCGTTGAGCTGCGAAAGGCGCGCAGTGAAGGGCGTCGCGTCCTTGTCGACCTGGGCTTCGATCTTCCAGTATTCCTCAGCGACGAACGCATCGATTTCGGCGTCGCGCTCGCAGATCAGGCGCAGGGCCGGGCTCTGTACACGGCCGGCCGACAGCCCGCGCTGGATCTTGCGCCAGAGCAGGGGCGATAGATTGAAGCCCACCAGATAGTCCAGCGCGCGGCGTGCCTGCTGGGCATTGACCAGGTCGTAGGAGATCGTGCGCGGATTGTCGACAGCGTGGCCCACTGCCTTCTTGGTGATCTCGTGGAAGACCACGCGGGCGACGTGCTTGTCGCCGATCAGGCCGCGTTCCTTGAGCAATTCGAGCAGATGCCAGGCGATGGCCTCGCCTTCGCGATCTGGGTCAGTTGCGAGCAGGAGCGCGTCTGATTTCTTCAGACTCTTGACGATCTTCTCGACGTGCTTCGCGTTGCGTTCGATCACGTCGTAACGCATGGCGAAGTCGTGATCGGTATCGACGGCCCCTTCCTTGGGGATCAGATCACGCACGTGCCCGTACGAGGCCAGGACTTCATAGTCCTTGCCTAGATATTTTTCGATCGTCCGGGCCTTGGCCGGCGATTCTACAATGACGAGATTGCGGCTCATCGACTCACGCTGCTCAGGTGGAATTTTGGCGCCGAAGTACCGGCGCGCAGCACACTAGCACAGCCTTGGAAGCATGCGCGAGCGAAGCGCGTCAACGGTTGCAGCTGCACATGTCGCGCTGCAGCAAGTCCGGCGCCAGGGCGCCGGGGGCGATCCTCAGTGACTGGCGCCCGGCGATTCGGCATGGATCATGGCTTCCATGTGCGCATAGGCCTGATCCTGTCCGCTGGACGACAGCACCATCATCACGACCCACTTGAGCTGCTCGATTTCGGCGCCCTCGAAGGCATCTTCGGCAAGCGCCATGAGCCGGTCGATCACGATTTCGCGGGCGGCGGCCGACAGCACGCCGGACTGCTGGAGAAAAGCGAGAAAGCCGCGACACTCGGCGTCGAGCACGTGCATCTCGGATTCGGAATAGACCCGGATCGCGTCCTCGCTCGGTTTGGCGGCCAGCAACTGGCCGGCCGGATCGGTCGCACGGATCCACGCAAACGCGTCGTCGATCTCGTCCGGGAAAAAGCCAGCTTCGTCGAGATCGTCGCGGATATTGGCGGCGTGCTCCGCATCTGCAAGCGAGAAGTTCTCGAACAGATACAGGAGGACGTCGAGCAGGTTTTCGTTCATGAGCACAGGTCCGTTGCTGAACGGCAGGTGTGCTGGAGTGGTGCGTTCAGTTGACTCGCGTGTAGGCGCCGCCCGGCGCAATCGTCACGCGACCTTCCAACTCCAGTATGAGCAGGGTTGATGATACCGCATCTGCGGCCCAGCCGGTCCGGGCGATCAGTTCGTCGATACGGGCCGGCGCATGGCCCAGCGCTTTTAGAAGCACCTGGTGTTCCGGGTCGTCGGCTGCCGTAGGCTGCTGATTAGAATCGCGATCGCCGCTGGCGGCGCGATGCGTGGCCGGGGCACGGAAACCGTCGAGTACAGCGGCGATATCCTCAAGGATATGGTCGGTCGTCTCGACCAGTTTTGCGCCATCGCGGATCAGCTGATGACAGCCCCGGGCCAGCGGGTTGTGGATCGAGCCGGGTAGAGCGAAGACATCGCGCCCGGCGGCGCTGGCCATGCGCGCGGTGATCAGCGAGCCCGAGGCACGCGCGGCCTCGACCACCAGGGTGGCACTGCACAGGCCGGCGATGATGCGGTTGCGCCGCGGAAAGTTGCCGCGCGCGGGCTGGGTGCCCAGGGCAAATTCGGACACGAGCAGCCCCGCGTCGGCGATGCGTCCGGCCAGATCGCGATGCATGGCCGGGTAGACCCGATCCAGACCGGTCCCGCAGACGGCGATGGTCATGCCGTTGGCAGCCAGCGCGCCTTCGTGGGCTGCGCCGTCGATGCCGCGGGCCAGGCCCGAGACCACGACGAGCCCGGCCTCGGCCAGCGCAGCGCCGAATTCGCGGGCCGCATCCAGCCCGGCCGCGGTGGGATTGCGACTGCCCACGATCGCAACCGCCGGATAGCGCAGCAGATCGGTATCGCCGATCGCATACAGCCACGGCGGGGCGGGCGTGAGTTCGGCGAGCGTGTGCGGGTAATGGGGATGATCGGCAGTGACCAGATGATGGTAGTCGCTCTCGAGCCAGCGTTCGGTCTCCTCTATACGCGTGTTGGTGGGGTCCGCGAGTGCGGCTCGAACAGCGCTCGGCACGCCTACCTCGCGCCAGCCGGCATCGCCTGCGGCCAATACGCCAGCCGGGCCGCCGTAGCGCTCGATCAGCCGTGCACCAAGGCTTGCACCGATGCCGGACGTACAGGCCAGTCGCAGCCAGTCGCGCTGACTCATCGGTTTCGTCGTGCTGTGCAGGTGTCCACGGCGGGGCAGCATCAGCCTTGCGGCGCGCGCACCACGTCATTGACATGCACGGCCCGGCGGGCGCGCATGATCAAGGCAAAACTCACTGCTTCATCGGTCTTGAAGACCATCAGTTCGCCAGACTGCAATTCAGGCAGCTGCACCTGACCGCCGGCGACCGTGTCCCGTACGACACGGCCGGCCTCGTAGATATCGAGCACGTGCCCGCGTTCGATGCCGTCGTCGCGGCCCACGCTCAGCGTGACGACCTGATACTGGCCGACAGATGAAACGCCGTCGTAAACCGAGATGATCCGACCCTCGATCGGGCTGGCCGGCGCATGTGGATAGAAGTTGCGCACCAGATCCTGTGTTTCCATCGGCAGCAGGCGATCGCCGACCAGTGCCTCCCGGAAACTGCGGGTCACCACGCCGGTCGCGACATCGGCGAACTCGTCGATCGTGATTTCGCCCACCGGCAGTGCCTCACGCCCCAGCATCTGGCCGCTATCGGGGTCGGTGTAGGGGCCCGTATCACGCACGAGGCTGTAGCTCTCCAACGCTGCGGCGTTGTTGTCGAGCCCGCGCACATAGACTGTCGTGCCCTTGCCGCCGACCAGATGTTCGTCGATGAACGAGACCACATACGGGGCGTTGGCGAGCTGCTTTGCCGCGACCATCCGAGGCCCTGTGATGAAGGCACGGATCGCATCGAGCGGAATCGTGGCGATATTGTCCAGCGGCTGCTCACGGATACGCGGCGACAATCGCTGCGTGCGGCCGCGTGCGAGCACCGGCTGGCCGTCCGGGCCGCGGGTGAGCACCAGGACCTGGCCCGGATAGATCAGATGCGGATTGGCAATATCGGGGTTGTCGTCCCAGAGCTGCGGCCAGTACCAGGGATCACGCAGATAATAAGAGGCAATGCCCCAGAGCGTATCGCCTGACTTGACCACATAGCGCAGGGGCGCGTCGCTACGGAGCTGAGCTGCCAGATCAGGCGTGGTCAACGTGGGCGCGGGCCTGGGCGCCAGCGCCGCAGTTGCGGGCGCGTCGATCGTGGGCTCGACGTTGGGCGCGACCTGGGCGGGCCGCGACGCGCAGCCGGCCAGCATTGCCAGAGACAAAGCCATCGCCAGCGCCGTGGTGCAGCGGGCTGTTATGCCCGACGGGCACAGCGCGCGTCTCGGCGCCGTGGTCAAACCGTTATACTCTCGCATTCGAAACGCGCCCCTTGTGTTGAACCACCGATCCGCTGCAGATTTAACTGGGCGTTCGGCAACGCTGTGCGCCGTCCGGGTCGGCTTTCAGGTTTTGCCTATGCCAGCCCGAATCATCCTGCGACGCTTTCAGACCGACAGAATATGGCGATTCTAGAGATTTTGCATTTCCCCGACGCACGCCTGCGCGAGATCACGACGCAGATCACCGTGTTCGATGCGGCGCTGTCGCGCTTCATCGATGACATGTTCGAGACCATGTATGCCGCGCCCGGCGTCGGCCTGGCCGCGACCCAGGTCGGCGACACGCGCCGTGTCGCGGTGATGGACTGCTCTGATGACAATAACGAGCCGATCGTGATGTGCAATCCCGAGATCCTCTGGGCCGAGGATCTGGAAACCGTGGAGGAGGGTTGTCTGTCGGTGCCCGAGCACTACGACCGGGTCAAGCGCCACGGGCGCCTGCGGTTCGCCGCCCAGGATCGTCACGGGGAACGCTACGAGATGGAGGCCGAGGGCCTGCGTGCCCAGTGCGTGCAGCACGAACTGGCCCATCTCGAAGGCGGTCTGTATATCGATCAGCTGTCGCGGCTCAAGCGCGGGCGTATTCGGCGCAAGATGGAAAAGGCCGCGCGCCAGACCGTCGCCGATGCCGGCGCCCATACTGACGCTGACGCCGGTTGATCGGTCGATCATGAATATTGTCTTTGCCGGCACCCCCGAATTTGCGTTGCCTTGTCTGGATGCTGTGGCTGCCAGCGAGCATCGCCTGGTGGGCGTACTCACCCAGCCGGATCGGCCGGCCGGCCGTGGCCGACGCCTGAGTGCATCGCCGATCAAGCAGCGGGCGCTGGCACTCGACGTGCCGGTGCAGCAGCCCGAAACCCTGCGCGATGCGGCGGCACAGCAGGCATTGGCCGCGCTCGAGCCGGATCTGATCGTAGTAGTGGCCTATGGTTTGCTGCTGCCCCGAAAAGTGCTGAAGCTGCCCGAGCATGGCTGTATCAATGTCCATGCGTCACTGCTGCCGCGCTGGCGCGGTGCGGCACCCATTGCCTGCGCTATTCTGGCCGGCGACCGCGAGACCGGGATCACGCTCATGCAGATGGCGGCCGGGCTGGATACTGGCCCCATGCTGGTGCGCCGCGCCGTGCCACTCGACGATCAGACCACCGCCGGCGAGCTGCACGACGAACTCGCCGCGCTTGGCGCACAGGAACTGGCAGCACTGCTGAGCCGTATCGGCGACGGTGTTGTGGGCGAGCCACAGGACGACGCGCAGGCCAACTATGCGCACCGTCTCGACAAGGCCGAAGCCGCTGTCGACTGGACGCATGCAGCCGACGCCATCGCCCGCGCCGTGCGTGCGTTCGCTCCGTGGCCGGTAGCGCATGCACGCCTTGGCGGTCAGCCGGTGCGCCTGTGGCGCGCGACATCAGTGCCAGCGGCGGATAACGCCGCACCGGGCACCGTGATCCTGGCATCGGCCGACGGTATCGATATCGCCACCGGCCGCGGCGCGCTGCGCGTCACCGAACTACAGCTGCCGGGCAAGAAACGCATGGACGCGGCCGCCGCGATCAATGGCCGCGACTGGCTGGGCCAGCGTTTTGAGTAGAGCGCGGCGATACGCCCGCCCAATACACGGATTCGCGTGTCATCTGACTGGCGCGGTCCGTCGAATCCCCTATCGCGATATCCGTTCGAGGCCGTCATGAGCACCCAGCAAGATTCCGACAAACAGACACCGGCCGGCGCCGGCGCGTCGCAGCGTGCGTGGGCCGCACGCCTGGTATCGGCCGTGCTCGACAACGGTCGCAGCCTCGACAGCGCACTCACCGACGTGCCCGCGTCGTTGCTCGGCGCCGACCGCGCGCTGGTCGCCGCACTCGCCTACGGCGTATTGCGCGAATACCGGCGTCTGGATGCCATGCTGGTGCCACGCCTGTCGCGCGCACCGCAGCCATTGCTCAAGGCGTTGTTGCTCGTCGGTCTCTATCAGCTTGAATACATGCGCGTTCCGGCCCACGCGGCGGTTCATGCCACCGTGGCCGCGACCACCGAGCTCCAGCTCGCCAAGGCGCGGGGCATGGTCAACGCCATCCTGCGCGGGCACCAGCGTGAAGGCGTGCCCGCAATCGGCGACGCGCCGGGCGTGGTTCACTCGCATCCCGACTGGCTCGTGGAAGCCATCCGCCCGGACTGGCCGGACCAGTGGCAGGAACTGCTAGAGGCCAACAACGCCCAGGCGCCGATGCATCTGCGCGTCAATCTCGCCCGCGGCACGCGACAAGCCTATATCGAACAGCTCGAAGCCCAGAATATGGCCGCCACCCCAATGGCATTCTCCGATGCCGGGGTCACACTGGTGCAGCCGGTCAGTGCCGCGGAGTTGCCGGGGTTCGCTGATGGCGCTGTCTCGATTCAGGACGGCGCAGCGCAGTGTGCCGCGGCGCTGGTTGATGCCGGCGACGGCCAGCGTGTGCTCGATGCCTGTGCCGCACCGGGCAACAAGAGCGCGCATCTGCTCGAGCGCGCAAACATCGAGCTGTTGGCGCTGGATATCGACGCTGCTCGTATTGCCAGCCTCGACGATACGCTCGAGCGTCTGGGTCTCAATGCGCAGACCCGTGTGGCTGATGCCAGCGATATCGGCGCCTGGTGGGATGGCCAGCCGTTTGACCGGATCCTGCTGGACGCACCCTGCAGCGGCACCGGCGTGATTCGGCGTCATCCCGATATCAAGTGGCTGCGCCGCGACCGCGATATCGCCGCCGCCGCGCGCCGCCAGATCGCACTCCTGAGCGCCTTGTGGCGCACGCTCGCCCCGGGCGGGCGACTGGTATATGCCACCTGCTCTGTGCTGCGCTCCGAAGGCGTCGATATCGTCGCGGATTTTCTGGATCGCCGGTCTGATGCGCTCGAACGCGTGATCGACGCCGAGTGGGGCCTGCCCGAAAAGCACGGCCGCCGTATCGCGCCGGGCCAGCACGACTTCGACGGGTTCTACTATGCGGTGCTCGAACGCGCGCCGGATTGAGCACCGGTAACCAGGGCCGTCCGTAGCACTACGGATTTGAACCCAGGCGCGCCGTCCGCAGATTCCACGCATCGTACTCAACGAAGCAGAGGAACTCCCATGTCGGATGAACTCAACGGCAAGAAGATCGCATTCCTGGCCACAGATGGCGTAGAGCAGGTCGAGCTGACCCAGCCCTGGGCCGAGATCAAGGCCGCCGGCGCAGACGTCGAGCTGGTGTCGCTCAAAGACGGCGAGATCCAGGCCATGAAGGGCGATATCAACAAGGGCGATACGTTCAAGGTCGACAAGGCCGTAGACGGCGTAAAGGCTGAGGATTACAACGGTTTGGTGATTCCGGGTGGCGTGGCCAACCCGGATACGCTGCGCACCAACGATCGCGCGGTGCAGTTCGTGCGCGATTTCTTTGCTCAGCACAAGCCGGTGGCTGCCATTTGTCATGCGCCGTGGATGCTGATCGAAGCCGGCGTCGTCGACGGCCGCACTGTCACCTCGTTCCCGTCGCTGAAGACCGACCTTAAAAATGCGGGCGCGAACTGGGTCGATCGCGAAGTGGTCTGCGACCAGGCGCTTGTCACCAGCCGTACTCCGGACGATCTGGATGCGTTCTGTGCCAAGGCGATCGAGGAATTCGAAGAAGGCAAGCACGAAGAACAGACCACCTGATCCGACTATTCGTCGATGATCATCAAAGCCTGGGCTCCGTCCCGGGCTTTTTCATGGGTTCTACAAGCGGTGTGGCAGGTATTTACGAGCCTCGGTAGGCGAAGCCTGCAGGCGTTTCGGCCACAGGTGGACGCAAATAAGATAATCGATAGGGTTGGGGGCTGATTGGCATATGCGCAAATGTGGGACAGCAGGGGCTCTGGCGGTCAAGAATCACGCGCTGTCTTGTATCGCTAGTCGACACCAAGCGGGACGAGAGCCCACTCGCGTCGGCAAAACACAGTCAGCCAGCGAAATGTCCTGCCTGCTCTTCGTTTTATCTGCTTTTCTTCTTATTTACGATTTTCGCGTTCATTTGCGGATAAAATTCTCAAGACGCAACTCGCGATCCAGCGGGCTCGATCAGTCGTCCAGCGCGTAGTCGATAGTGGTGACAACGCGCACTTTCTTGATATCCGGCGTGTAGCTGTCCAGATCCTGGATCGAGAAATAGCCCTGGCTGGCGCTGCGGATCTGGCCGACCTCGCTGCCCGAGTCTTCGGCAAACTGGCGGGCGGCGGCCCGGGCATCGGCGGTTGCAGCGGCGATCATGTCGGGCTTGATCGATTCCAGGTCGGTGAACAGGAATTCGGTCCGATAATTATAGTTGGGCGACAGCAGCACCCCTTTGGCGATAAGCGAGCCCACCCGCGGCATGGCCTGCTTGACCGCGTCGATATTGTCGGTCCGGACCAGCATGGTCGACTCTGCCGAATAGCGGTTGTCCGGGCGCTGATTGCCGTAGTTGCTGGCGTACTGGTCGGTGACCTGTGGCGAGGTGAGGGTGACCTGCTCGTCGGCGAAGCCCGCGTCGCGCAGGAAGACGCGAATAGTGGCGGCCTGGTTGTCGATCTGGCGCTGTACGCCGGTAAGATCGTTGCCGGTCACCGTGAAGTGCAGCGGCCAGAGCGCCAGATCGGCGCGGATCTCGCGCTCGGCGAGGCCCTTGACGGTCACCGAACGATCAGCTGCCTTCCAGCTGACCGCTGCGCTGTTGAAATAGCTGCCGCCCAGAACAAGGCCGACGGCCATGAACAGCCCCAGAATAGCCGCAGCAAGCACGTTGTTGTTCATTGTCTGTCTCCCCGGCCGGGTCTGATGCTGTGGCGCGGTCAGCGCAGAGTGAGCCTGCTCATCGATAGATCGGGTCGCGTACGATCACGCCGCGTTCAGCCAGAAAGCCCTTGGCCTGCTGGATGGTGTAGGTGCCGAAGTGAAAGATCGAGGCGGCCAGTACCGCGTCTGCGCAGCCGATCTCGAGGCCGTCGTGCAGATCCTCGAGACTGCCCACACCGCCAGAGGCGATGACCGGTACATCGACGGCATCGGAGATGGCGCGGGTCAGCTTCAGATCAAAGCCGGATTTGGTGCCGTCCTTGTCCATGCTGGTCAGCAGCACTTCGCCGGCGCCCAGAGCCACGAGCCGCTGGGCCCATTCGATTGCGTCGATACCGGTGGGCTTGCGTCCGCCGTGGGTGAATATCTCCCAGCGCGGCGGCTCTTTCTTCTTGGCCACGTTCTTGGCATCAAGTGCCACGACAATACACTGCGAGCCATAGCGATAGGCCGCTTCGCGCACGAATTCGGGATTGGCGATCGCGGCAGTGTTGATAGAGACCTTGTCGGCCCCGGCCTGAAGCAGGCGCCGCACGTCGGGCAGGGTGCGAACGCCGCCGCCGACCGTCAACGGAATGAAGACTTCGCCGGCAACCTTCTCGACCACTTCCATGAGGGTTCCTCGATCCTCGCTGGACGCGGTGATATCGAGAAACACCAGTTCGTCGGCGCCCTGTTGATCATAACGACGCGCGATCTCCACCGGGTCGCCCGCGTCCTTGATCTCCAGGAACTTGACGCCCTTGACGACGCGGCCCTTGTCTATATCCAGACAGGGGATGATGCGTTTGGCCAAGCCCATCAGCTGCTCTTCTTGTTGTTGACGAGTTCGCGTGCGGCTGCGAGATCGAGCGTGCCTTCATACAGCGCGCGGCCGATCACGGCACCGGCGACGCCGTCTTCCTCGGCGCTGAGCAGGGCATGGATATCGTCAATATTGGTGACGCCGCCGGAAGCGATCACCGGAATCGTGAGTGCAGCGGCAAGTTCACGTGTGGCTTCGATATTGAGGCCCTGCATCATGCCATCACGGCTGATATCGGTATGGATGATGGCAACCACGCCGTCCTCCTCGAACTGCTGGGCCAGATCGGTGACCGTGTGGTTGGACAGCTTCGACCAGCCCTCGGTAGCCACCATGCCGTCACGGGCATCCAGGCCGACGATGATGCGGTTGGGAAATTCCACGCCCACGTCGGCCACGAAATGCGGCTCGGATACGGCACGAGTGCCGAGAATCACGTATTCCACACCGCGATCAAGATAGGTCTCGATTGCGGATTCTTCACGAATGCCGCCGCCGACCTGCACCGGTATACGCCCGGCTGCGTCGACGATCTGGCCGATCACGCGGGCATTGACCGGATAGCCGGCCTTGGCGCCGTCGAGATCCACGACATGGATACGATCCGCGCCGGCCTCGATCCAGCGGCGGGCCACCGCGACCGGGTCGTCGTCGAAGACGCTGATGTTTTTGTCCATGTCGCCCTGACGCAGGCGGACACACTGACCGTTCTTGATATCGATCGCGGGGATGAGTAGCACGTGAGAATTCCTCTTCTACGGCTGGGTCTTGCAAATGACAGACGAATAACAAAGGCTCGCGTCCCGACTCAGGCTGCGCCGTCCCATTCCAGGAAGTTGGCGAGCAGCTGTAGCCCCGCTGACTGACTCTTTTCCGGGTGGAACTGCACGGCGAACACGTTCTCGCGCAGGATCACCGAGGCAAAACGCACGCCGTAATCGGTGGTGCCGGCTACGTGGCGTGGGTCTTCCGGAGCGACATGATAACTGTGCACGAAATAGAACCAGCTGGCCGGCGCGATGTCTTTCCACAACGGGTGATGACGTTCCTGACGAACCTGATTCCAGCCCATATGCGGAATCTTGCGACGTACGCCGTCGGGCTGAGCGTTGGGTGCCGCAAAGCGCACGGCATCGCCCGGAAAAGCGCCCAGACACTGCACGCCGCCAGACTCTTCGGAGTGGCTCATCAGGGCTTCGATACCCAGGCATACGCCCATAAGCGGCTTGGTGCCGAGATGCGAGCGGATCATGTCGTCAAGTTCCAGGCGCTGCAACTCTTCCATGCAGTGGCCGATCGCACCGACGCCCGGCAGCACCAGCCGGTCCATCTTGGCGAGCGCGTCCGGATCGAAGCTGACCTCGATCTGTTCGTCCGATGCGACATAGCGCAGCGCCTTGGCAATCGAGTGCAGATTGCCCATTCCGTAATCAATGATGCCGACGGTTGACATAAGCTCGCTTTGAGAAGGAGTTAGAGACTGCCCTTGGTCGAAGGCATGGCCTGGGCGGCGCGCTCGTCACCGGCGACAGCCATGCGCAACGCGCGGCCGAACGCCTTGAACAGCGTCTCGGCCACGTGATGTGCGTTATGGCCCTTGAGCGCGTCCATATGCAGCGTCATCGCCGCGCCACTGGCCACGCCCTGAAAGAACTCGCGTACGAGTTCGGTATCGAAGCTGCCGATCTTTTCGGCGCTGAAGGCTGCCGTAAAGAACAGGCCCGGCCGACCGGACAGGTCGATGACCACGCGTGACAGCGCTTCGTCCAATGGTACGTAGGCGTGTCCGTAGCGGATGATGCCACGCTTGTCGCCAAGCGCATCGCGCAGGGCCTGGCCGATACAGATGCCGACATCCTCGACCGTGTGATGATCGTCGATATGCAGATCGCCGGTCGCTGCCACGTCCAGATCGATCAGCCCGTGACGGGCGATCTGATGAAGCATGTGATCGAAGAAGCCGACGCCGGTCGCTGCGTGGAACACGCCCTGGCCATCCAGGTCGAGCGTGACGCGGATATCGGTTTCTGCAGTCTGTCGTGCAATCGTGGCGCGGCGCGCGGTCATGGTGGTGTACAAGCGTTAGATCCCCCGGAGACGCAGAATAATACGCGTATTACCGGGGCGACGCGACCCGCGGCACCGTGGCCGCAGGCTAAGCATCAAGCCAGAAAGTGACCGGGCCGTCGTTGACGAGCGCGACCTGCATGTCAGCGCCGAATATGCCGCAGGCCACCGGCACGTCGTGCTGACGCAGGCCGGCGACGAAGGCGTCGAACAAAGGCTCGGCCCGGTCTGGGGGGCAGGCGGTCGAAAAACCGGGACGATTGCCGCGTCGGGTATCGGCGGCGAGCGTGAACTGGGGCACGGCCAGCACGCTGTGGCCGCAGCTCATCACGCTGTCGTTCATGCGCCCATCGACGTCGGCAAAGATCCGGTAGCCGGCTACGCGGTCGGCCAGACGCGCGGCGCGGGCCGGGGTGTCGTCGGGCACCGCGGCCACAAATACGACGACGCCCGTGTTGATTTGGGCCACCTGTTCGCCGGCCACGGCGACCGAGGCATCCAGCACCCGCTGGAGCAGGGCGATCACGAGGCGGGGCGGGCCTGGGCGGCGGCCGCCGGGTGCTCGAGCAGCACGGGCGCGGCGTGGCGGTGGCTGCGCAAAAGACGCTCGAACGGCGAGGGATCGTGCACATGGGTCACGTCGCCGTCCATGGGGAAGTGGTAGTCGACCAGACGCGATGCCCAGAAACGCAGGGCGGCGGCGCGCAGCATGGCGGGCCAGGCTGCGTGTTCCACGCTCAGCAGTTCGCGTCGGCGCGCGTACGCGCTGATGAAGGCCTGCCAGTGTTCGGCGTTGTAGTGGCCGTTGTCATCAAAGGCCCAGTCGTTGCAGATCACGGCCAGGTCGAACAGCAGATAGTCGTGGCAGGCATAGTAGAAATCGATGACGCCGGATACGCGATCGTCGTCGAACAGGACGTTGTCGCGGAACATGTCCGCGTGCACCACGGCTTCGGGCAGATCTGCGTAGCACGTATTCAGACACTCGCGCTGGAAGGCGATCTCGTCGTCGAGCAGGGCCAGCGTATCGGCGTCGAGCCGCGCGGCCAGCCGATCGCGGGCGCAGATGATCCAGTCCAGGCCGCGGGAGTTGGGCTGCCGCTGGTCGAAGGAGCGCACGGCCCGATGCATCTCGGCGACCACGCCGCCCAGCGAGCGGCAGTGGATGGCACTGGGTTCGACCAGGCTGGCGCCGGTCAGCCGATAGACGAGCGCGGCCGGGCGGCCGCGGATCTCGCTGAGAAACCCGCCGTCGTTGCGGGCCACCGGATGCGCGCCCGGCACGCCGTGGCCGGCCAGGTGATCCATGAGCTGCATGAAGAACGGCAGCGCGCCGGTTTCCATCTGTTCGAACAGGGTGAGCACCCAGCGACCGGAGGTGGTGTCGACGAAATAGTTGGTATTGGTGATACCGGCAGCGATGCCCTTGTGGCTTTCGAGTTCACCGATCGAATAATCGGCGAGCAGGCGCTCCAGATCAGCATCGTCAACGCGCGTATAGACTGACATCAGCCCGGCTCTTGGCGCTTGCGGGCACGCTTTGCGAACACCTGCATTTCCCGCGCGGCCTGATTGTCGCCGCGCGCCTCGGCCACCATGATGCCGTGGTCCAATGCGTCGATGCCGGCGCTTATCGCGCCCGAGTCGACCAGCGTCTTGCCGTAGAGCTTCCACGCTGCGGAGTAGTCGGGATCGAATGCCACCGCGTGCCCCAGATGCTCGGCGGCGCCCGCGTTGTCGCCTTCCTTGGCCAGCAACTCACCGAGCGAAAAACGCAGCAGTGCGTTGTCCTGGCCGCTGTCCAGCATGTCCTGCAATCGCTGTTTCATGGTCATGTGGCGCAGTGTAACCGAGGCGTTGCGATCAGCCTATGGCATGGCGTTACGCCGGATGGCCGCTGCGCCGAGTGGGTCGGTCAGCGCCGCCAGAAGGCCGGCGAAAGGATAACCAGCAGGGTGAACACTTCGAGTCGGCCGAGCAGCATGGCCAGGCACAGCACCCATTTGGCAATGGCGGGCAGGCCGGCCATATTCGATGACACTTCGCCCAGACCCGGGCCGAGGTTGTTGATCGATGCCGCCACCGCCGAGAAGGCGGTGAGTTCGCTCAGCCCGGTGGCCAGCAGGATCAGGAACATCACCACGAACACGGTGATATAGACCGCAAAGAAGCCCCAGACCGCCTGCACGACACGATCCGGGATGACCTTGCCGCTGATCTTGATAGGAATCTCGGCGTTGGGATGAATCAGCCGGTTGATCTCGCGCAGGCCCTGCTTGGACAGCAGGATGAAGCGCACGACCTTCATGCCGCCGGTGGTCGAGCCGGCACAGCCGCCCACGAAACTGCCCAGCAACAAAAACATGGGCAGAAAGCTTGGCCACAGCGAATAGTCGGTGGTCGTAAAGCCGGTGGTGGTGCCGATGGACACCACCTGGAACATGGACCGGATAAACGCACTGGGCAGCGAGACATAGGTACCGGCGATCATCAGTACCACTGTGGATAGCAGCGTCGCGGCGATCACCATAATCAGGAAGGTCCGGGTTTCCGCGTCTTTCCAGTAGGTCAGCGGGTTGGCTGCGCGCCACACCATGAAATGCATGGAGAAACTGATGGAGCCGGCAATCATGGCCACAATCGCGGCCATCTCGATCATCGCGCTGTCGTGGTGGCCCAGCGATAGATCGTGGTTGGAAAAGCCGCCGGTTGCGATCGATGAGAACGCGTGGCTTATGGCGTCGAAGCCGTTCATCCCCGCCAGCCAGAACACCAGCGCGCAGAAGCCGGTCAGCGACAGGTACAGATACCACAGCGCCTTGGCCGTCTCGCGGATTCTGGGGGTGAGCTTGGAATCCTTGACCGGCCCGGGCGTCTCGGCTCGGTACAACTGCATGCCACCTACGCCCAGCATGGGCAGCACGGCCACGGCCAGCACGATGATTCCCATGCCGCCCATCCAGTGCAGCAGCTGGCGCCAGAACAGCACCGCATGCGGCAGGGTGTCGAGCCCGGTGAGAATGGTTGCGCCCGTAGTGGTCAGGCCCGAGACCGATTCAAACACGGCGTCGGTAATGCCGATATCGGGCCGGGTGGCCAGATACAGCGGAATCGCGCCGAACAGGCTCAGCACCATCCAGAACAGCACCACCACCAGAAAGCCGTCGCGGATCTTGAGTTCGCGACGCACATGGCGCACCGGCAGCCACATGATCAGGCCGGTGAACAGCGTGATTGCAAAGCCGGCGGCAAAGGCGTCCACCTCACCGTCGCCGTAGCCCAGTCCAATGAGCATCGGCACCAGCATGCTGGTGGAGAACATCATCAGCAGCAGTCCGAGTACGCGCTGGACGACCGCGAAGTAGTAGTTGAGCTGGAGTTTCATCGAATGCCCAATGGGGCGCTAGACGATCGCTCGCGCATGGACGACGGGCTCATACATAAGACACACCGACCTGGAACAGTTTTTCCACGTCCGCTGTGTATTTCTTGTCGATGATGAACAGCATGACGTGATCTCCGGACTCGATCACGGTGTCGTGATGGGCCATGAGTACTTCCTCGCCGCGGGCGATCGCACCGATGGTCGTGCCTGGGGGCAGCTTGATCTCGTCGATACGCCGGCCGACCACGCGTGAGTTGTCTCGCTCGCCGTGGGCGATGGCCTCGATCGCCTCGGCCGCGCCGCGCCGCAGGGTATGCACCCGCACTACGTCGCCGCGGCGAACATGCGCCAGCAGCGCCGAGATGGTCGACTGCTTGGGCGAAATGGCGATATCGATCTGGGTGCCGGACGACTCGATCAGATCCACATAGGCCAGGCGGTTGATCAGGGACATCGCCTTGCGTGCGCCCAGCCGCTTGGCCAGCATCGCCGAAAGGATATTGGCCTCGTCGTCGTTGGTGACCGCACAGAACACATCCACCGACTCGATGTTCTCTTCGAGCAGAAGAGACTCGTTGGCGGCATCGCCCTTGAGCACGATCGAGCGGTTGACCTTCTCCGAAAGCCAGCCCGCGCGCGCCGGATTGTTCTCGATGATCTTGACCTGGCAATGGTTTTCCAGCGCCAGCGCCAGCCGCAGGCCGATGTTGCCGCCGCCGGCGAGCATCACCCGCTTGACCGGCTTGTCGATCTTGCGCAGCTCGCTGATCACCTGCTTGATATTCTTGCGTGCGGCGACAAAGAACACCTCGTCGTCGGCCTCGATGACCGTGTCGCCCTCGGGAATCATCGGCTTGCCGCGGCGATAGATCGCCACCACGCGTGTATCGGTCTCCGGCAGATGCTCGCGCAGCGTGCGCAGTTCCTTGCCCACGAGTGGGCCGCCGTAGTAGGCCTTCACGCCCACGACCTGTACCCGGCCCTCAGCGAAATCCACGACCTGGAGCGCGCCGGGATACTGCACCAGGCGTTTGATGTGCTCGGTGACCAGCTGTTCCGGGCTGATGCTCATATCGATCGGAATGGCGTCCTGGTTGAACAGGCGATTCTCGACGAGATACTCCGATGCCCGGATACGCGCGATCTTGGTCGGCGTATGGAACAGCGTATAGGCGATCTGGCAGGCCACCATGTTGATCTCGTCGATGGCAGTCACTGCGATGATCATGTCGGCGTCGTTGGCGCCGGCGTTGCGCAGCACATCCGGATGCGCGGCATAGCCCTGTACGGCGCGAATATCCAGCCGGTCCTGAAGCGGGCGCAACAACGACTCATCGGTATCGACAACCGTGACGTCGTTATCTTCGTGTGCGAGATTCTCGGCGAGCGTGGCGCCGACCTCGCCTGCCCCCAGGATGATGATCTTCATGCGGCGCAACAGTAGAGCGCGCCCCGGCCACTTGCAACAGCTTTATGGTGAAGACGCGCCGGTCGAGCGGTGGACGTTTGTACCGCTGCCTGTGTCGGTCCGTGGCCGCTAGGCGTAACATGAGTCATCACGCACTGATCGATGTTCTGACCGTGAGTCTATTGTGAGCGACACTGCCGATCCCGACACTGCAGCCCCCGATTCCGCCGGCTGGCTCGACCGGGTGGCGTGGAACGCCGATGGTCTGGCGCCCGCCATTACACAGGAGGTCAGTTCGCGACGCGTGCTGACACTGGCATGGATGAGCCGCGAATCGCTGGCCGCCACGGTCGATTCCGGCTATGCAACGTATTGGTCACGTTCGCGTGCCAAACTCTGGCGCAAGGGCGAGACGTCGGGCAATCTTCAGCGTATCGCCGATATTCGTCTGGATTGCGACAACGACGCGATTCTCCTTATCGTCGAGCAGATCGGCGGTGTGGCCTGTCATACCGGTCGTGAATCCTGTTTTTTCCAGGCGTACGATAACGGTCGCTGGGTCACACGTGATCCGGTACTGATCGATCCTCAACAAATGTACGGTCTGCACAAGTAACCATGGCGATTCTCAACAAACTGGACGCCGCACTGGCCGCAAGGCGCGACGCGGATCCGGCGAATAGCTATACCGCCGCGTTGTACGCCGGCGGGGTTGGTGCGATCACAGCCAAGGTCACCGAAGAAGCCGCAGAAGTGGTTGAGGCTGCGTCCGAGGATAACGATGCGCATCTGGTCCACGAAGTCGCAGACCTGTGGTTTCACTGTATGGTATTGCTGCAGTCGCGTGGGCTTGATGCCCGCGCGGTAGAGGATGAGCTGGCACGGCGCTTTGGCATATCCGGCATCGAGGAAAAAGCGGCGCGCACACGCTGACGCGCCGTTCACTCAATAGACGAGGTAATCATGATTGGTGGTATCAGCATCTGGCAGCTTTTGATTCTTCTTGTGATCGTCGTGCTCGTATTCGGCACCAAGCGTATTCGCAATCTGGGCGGTGATCTGGGCTCGGCGCTAAAGGATTTCCGCGGCGCGATGAAGGACAGCGACGGCAACGACGTGGATGAAACCACGCAGGACGCGCGCAAACGCCCGGACGATCCGCAGCTGGTCGACGAACTCGGCAAGACCAAGTCCAATACCGGCCCGGTCGAGGAAGCAGAGCAGCGCAACGCCAAGCGCAACGAGGCCGAGCATCGCGATTGAGCCGCTGAACCCGGCTTCGGCCATTTCACGACAGGCATAGCATGTTCGATATCGGTTTCTGGGAACTCGCGCTGATCGCCGTCATCGGTCTGATCGTGCTCGGGCCCGAGCGTCTGCCCGTAGTTGCGCGTACGCTCGGGACATGGATCGGCCGCGCCAAGGGCTATGTTCGCGGGCTGACCAGCGAACTCGAGCGCGAGATCGACGTCGGCGATCTGCGCTCGCAGGTCAAGCGGGCCCGCGAGCAGATCGAGGCGGATACGCGTGAGACCGCCAATCAGGTCAAGACATCGGTCGACCCGAACACCCCGCGTTCGCGCTCCGAGGCCACCGCGCAAATGACCGGCAAGGCCAGCCCTTCCGATACGGCCGAACCCGCCGTATCGGCCAGGGAAGCGGCGCCTGCCGCTGATCCGTCTCCCAATCCTGTTGCCGATGCGGCAAGAACAGACCACGAACAAGAACGCGAATGAGCGACGAACCCTTCGACGCCGAAGAACAGCCACTAATGGCGCATCTGCTGGAGTTGCGCACGCGGCTGCTGCGTGTGGTAATCGGCATCCTGATCGTTTTCGTGCCTGCGGCTTATTTTTCGCGAGACCTGTTTACGTTCCTTTCCGGCCCGCTGCTCAGCCATATGCCGGTGGGTAATAGCCTGATCGCCACCGGCGTGGCCGCACCGTTTCTGGCGCCGTTCAAGCTCGCCATGTTGCTCTCGGTGGCTGTCTCGCTGCCATGGACGCTCTATCAGATCTGGATGTTCGTAGCTCCCGGCCTGTACGCGCAGGAAAAGCGTCTGGTCACGCCGCTGCTCATGTCCAGCACGGGGCTGTTCTATCTGGGTATGGCGTTTGCCTACTACGTGGTCTTTCCCGTGGTGTTCGGATTCTTCATCTCGGTAGCGCCTGCCGGCGTCGCGGTGATGACCGATATCTCTGCGTATCTGGATTTCGTGCTCAGCATGTTCATGGCCTTCGGTATTGCCTTCGAGCTGCCGGTCGCCATTTTCCTCATTGTATGGGCGGGTTTTGTGACCCCGCGCCAGTTGGCCAGCTATCGCGCCTATATTGTAGTGGCCGCGTTTGGCGTCGGCATGCTGCTCACACCGCCCGATATCATCTCGCAGACGCTTCTGGCCGTGCCCATCTACCTGCTCTACGAGATCGGTATCTGGATGGCGCGACTGTTTGTGCCGGGCATGCGCGAGGTCGAAGCCCAGCAGGACGAGCAGCACCGCGACTGATCCGAGGAAAGCCTGTCCGTCATGGGCCGCCTGCCGCCGAGCCGCGGCGCTGAAAGCCATTACCTGGCTTAAGCGTGTATTCATTCGCTTGATGTAGAGTCAGTCAGGTTACTTAGATAAGCCCACAGGACGGGTACTTATGTTCAAGAAAACCGCGATTGCCTTGAGTCTTGCCATGGTCGCCGGCAGCGGCATGGCCGCGCAGAGCAGCACCGCTGCGACCACGTCGTCGAACGGTTCTGGCGACAGCGTTGGAACGAATACGTCGATCACTACCGAATTTCGTGCGCTTGATAGCAACGGCGACGGCGTGATCAGCCGTGCTGAGGCAGCCAAGAGCCCGGCGCTCGCCGAGGCGTACGACTCGTTCGATACGTCAGACACTATCGAGGATGAAGGCAAGTCGAGCATGCCCAGCGGCATTACCATGGAGCAGTTCGAGGCCGGCATGCAGGCGGCGCACGGCAAGACAGGCGTCGTGGGCAGTGCCGTGAGCGGTGGCGAGACCTACACGCAGATGAAAGACGGCTCGATGAAGCTCAAAGACAAGACGTCGGCCATGAAGAGCCAGATGGACGACGGTCGGTCGAACATGAAGTCGCGCACCATGGGCAGCGACTCCTACGATCGCAACACACAGGAGATGCCCGCTTCCGATCGCATGCAGCAGTCGCGCGATTCGATGATGAACAAGGGCCGTGAATCCGGCAGCGCCATGCGCGATAACGTCAAGACCGAGGCCGGCGGGCGTATGGGCCAGGGCCGTACGATGGGCAGCGACGCCTACGATCATGGCGGCAATACGTCGGACAACATGGGCGCGCACGGCGCAGCTGAAATGGAGCGCCGCACGCAGACGCCGACCAGCACCGGCGCCGGTATCAAAGCCGAACCCAAGGCAAATTACTAGGGTCGAAGCCCTGACTGCCTGACGCAGCATATGAACCCGCAGCCGATCTCGGCTGCGGGTTTTTTATGCGTCAATGAGGTGAACGAATACGTGACGCCGCGGGGCGCGACCGAATGCCTGACGAGGCAGGGGATTGCGTACTGAGACTGTGCGGCCTTGGTGCCGGGACTTGGAACGGCCCAGCTATCCAGGGCGTATGCATCCCGGCTGCGCCCTGGCACGTAGAATCAGGCCCATGAACAACGTCATCGACTGGTTCGTTTTCGATCGCGGCGGCGCGCTCGTCGAGATCGCCCCGCGAAAGCGGAGGCTGGAACGCTGGGCGCAGCTGACTCAAGGGGCGCCCGAGACGTTCGCTTTGCGGTGTCTGCGGGTCGATGGTTATCAGGTCAACGTCGACAGCGTGAAAGAGCTCGGTTTGCAGGTGATGCCATGCATTGATCTGGCAACGCTGGGAACAGAGCTGCGCGCGCTGTCAATCCGGTCCAGGGAGGCGCCTTCATGACGGACGAGCAACTATCGGCGCCGGTTACCGCGAGTGCAGCGGCCATGGCTGACAGCCACGATGTCGCGGCGCTGCGCGCGTTTCTGGCGCGTCATCGCCGGGTGTTCGTGCTCACCGGGGCCGGGATCAGCACCGGCTCGGGCATTCCGGATTACCGTGATCGCACCGGCGGCTGGAAAGGCGCTACGCCGATTCAGCATCAGGAGTTCGTCCGCTTGCCCGCCAAGCGCCAGCGTTACTGGGCGCGCAGTATGGCCGGTTGGCTGCCGGTCGCCCGTGCGCGGCCCAACCCGGCACACCTGGCGCTGGCGCGTCTGGCTGCGGCCGGCGCCACAGCGCTGCTGGTGACACAGAACGTGGACGGTCTGCATCAGGCGGCTGGCTCGCGCGGCGTGGTCGATCTGCACGGCCGTCTGGATCGGGTGATCTGTCTGGATTGCAGCACGCGGCTGTCGCGCCATCGCGTGCAGGAAATGCTGGTCGCGAACAACAGCGGCTGGCTTGCGGATGCGAGCGCGATCCGTCCGGACGGCGATATCGAACTGGGCGACGTCGATTACGGCGCGTTCAACGTGCCCGGCTGCCCGGTCTGTGGCGGCGTTCTCAAGCCGGATGTCGTGTTCTTTGGCGGCTCGGTGCCTAAAGCCGTGGTCAACCGGGCGTGGGCCGGGCTGGAGCGCGCCGACGCAGTGCTGGTGGCCGGCTCGTCGCTCATGGTGTGGTCAGGCTTTCGCTTTGTGCGCGAAGCGTCGCGTCGCGGCCTTCCGATCATGGCGATCAACCGTGGCCGGACCCGCGCAGACGACATGATCGATACCAAGCTGGGCAGCGAATGCGGCGCACTGCTGGATGCGGCCATCGACTGACGCGGCGCCGTTCCCTCGATGGGTCGGGCAACGCGCGCTGTTATCCGTCGTCGGCGGTGCCGTCGATACGACCAAACACAATCGCGCCCACAACGAGCCGGGTCGCGATAACATAGGCGAGGAATTCCAGACGCTGTCTAATCATGTCCGTGATCACCGTTGTCATACGGCCAGCCTGCCGCTCGAGTCATACCATGCGCACGCTCGATGACGGGCGTATGACATGACGCTGCGTCTGGGGATTGATCTGGGCGGCACCAAGATCGCCGGCGTCGTGCTCGACACCGACAGCCGTGTGGTGGCCGAGCACCGTATCGACACGCCGCAAGGCGACTATCGTGCGACGATCGAGGCGATTTCGCAGCTCGTGGAACAGCTTGAGCAGGGCGCGGGCTGTGCGGCGCTGCCGCTGGGCATCGGTACGCCGGGCAGCGTGGTGCCAACGACCGGGCGCATACGCAACGCCAATTCCCAGTGTCTGAACGGACGTCCCCTGCAGCACGATCTCGAAGAGCAGCTGCAGCGCGAGGTGCGTATCGCAAACGACGCCGATTGTCTTGCAGTTTCAGAGGCCTGCGACGGTTCTGGCCGTGATGCGAAAACCGTGTTCGGAGTCATTCTCGGGACCGGCATCGGCGGCGGCGTGGTGGTTGATAAAAAGCTTTTGCTCGGACACAACGGACTGGTCGGCGAGTGGGGTCATATCAGCCTGCCGTGGGCGAGCGCGAGCGAGGCGCGACTGGCGCCGCGCTGCTGGTGCGGCCTGCATGGATGCCTGGAGAGCTGGCTGTCTGGGCCTGCGATGAGCGCCGATTACCAGCGACGGGGCGGCACCGAGAAGACGCCCGCCCATATCATCGTCGAGCGTGCCGAGAGCGGCGAACGGCTGGCGGGTGCGACGCTGCGCGGCTGGCTGCAGCGCTGCGCCCGGGCGTTGGCCATGGTGGTCAACCTGCTGGACCCGGATGTGATCGTCGTTGGCGGCGGTTTGTCGAACATACGTTGGCTATATAGCGAAGTGCCCAAGATATGGGCCGAGCATGTGTTCGCCGATGCGATCGAGACGCCGCTCGTCGCCGCGGCCCACGGCGATGCCTCCGGCGTGCGCGGTGCTGCGCGTCTCTGGCCTGTAGAGCGATAACCGGTCCAGACTGGCCCGCTGTTGCCTCTGCAGAAACCAGCGATCTGTCGGGACCCGCAATATTTGTAGCCGCAATCGTCTGTTTGCCTCACGGCAGGCGTATGCTGACGTTCGCACAGCAACGCGGTAGCCAGACACGGCGCCGTCTATGAAAATCTGCCTGTGTTAGGGTCGTCAACGAATTCGAATTTAGAGGTCGCTTATGACAGAGAAGAATCCTGACAAGGGTTATGTCGCACTGCTGGGCTGGTCGCTCGGGGCCATCGAGGCCGCCGATAGCTTCGACCGCCGGTATATTGTGGTAGCCCCGGATTGGGCCGAGACCTACTGCAAAGAGCACGATATTCCCTATATCCCGTGGAACTTCGAACTGCTCAACGATCGGTCGATGGAAATCGCCGAGCGTTTGAAGGAAGAGGGCGTCGACGTCTCGATCCCGCTGTTCGAGGAAACGGTCGAGTGGGCCGGTGCGATCAACGCCGTGCTGATGGACAACCCGCGTCTGCATGGCCAGGCCGTGCTGTTCCGTGACAAGGCCCTGATGAAGCGTCGCGCCCAGCTGGGCGGTATCCGCGTGGGTATCTTCGAGGAAGCGCACGAGAAGGACGATGTCTATCGTTTCTTCAAGCGCGTCAATCAGACGTTGCTCAAGCTCGACGGCGACACCGAGGATCCGATCCATCTGAAGGCTTTCGATAAGGCCGGCTGTCTGGGTCATCGCATGATCAAGTCGCCAGACGAGATCGAGGGCATTCCGGACAGCGAGTATCCGCTGCTCATGGAAAGTCATCTGGATGGCTGGGAGTTTGCGGTCGAGGCCTGGATCTGGGACGGCAAGATTCAGTTCCTGAATATCTCCGAGTACGTGACACTGGGCTATTCAGTGTTCGTGCCGGCCACGCCCGAGCTGGAATCCTGGCGCACGCTGATCACCGAACAGATCGAAAAGCTCATCAAGACTTTCGATATCAAGTTCGGCCAGATCCATCCCGAGTACTTCGTGACCAGCGATGGCACCATGTACTTCGGTGAAGTCGCCTATCGTCCGCCGGGCTTCAAGGCTTTCGAGCTGATCGAGCGTGCCTACGGCTTCAACGCCTACCAGGCCAACATCTTGGTATTCGATCCGAAGACCAAGGCCGAAGAAGTCGAGAACTTCTTCCCGAAGGAAGTCGAGGGCGCCAAGGGCGTGGCCGGCTGCTTCGGCGTGTACCCGCGCAAGCGCGTTGTCTCCAAGCTCGAGATTCCCAAGGAGGTCGAGGATCATCCGTACTTCGATCGCCATGAGCTGACGGCGCCGCTGCAGGAGACGGTAACCAAGCGCAGCGCATTCGGCACCCACTGGGGCCTGGTGTTCTTCTTTGGCGATGATGCGCACACGATGCGCGACTGGCTCAAGCATCAGGAAGATCTGGATTACTACATCTGATCTCGACCTGAGTTGAAGCTCTGAAAGAGCCCCGTGCCGATTGATCGGCACGGGGCTTTTTACTGCGCGCCGTTAACAGGCGGAATGGTCTCGAACCCGGGAGACGGGGATGCCAGTGCATGCGAACGCCGTAAGCGGCGGAACGGCAACAGGCCCTAGCAGATTAATCCGCCCATGGCTTTTTCGCCGCCCAGCTTTCAGCGATCAGCTGGCGTACTCGTGCGATGGCGTCATCCGGCACCACATTCTTGTCGCCGGTTTCGCGGCGTTTGTAGTGAAAGACATAGACGCGCGCCAGGAACTGCTCGAACGGCAGTGAGGATTCGCCTTCGAGTTCGCCGTGGTAATGGGTGGACGTAACGATGTCCTGGCCCCAGTTCTGGCCCTTGTCGCGATTGGGGTTGAAGAAATATACCCGCCATTCGCCGGCCGGATCATAGGCGACACGCTGGATTGAGATCGCGTGCCAGCCGACGAGTTCGGCGTTGAAGTTGGTGGTGGCAATCCCGCAGGGCTGGGCATAGACCAGATCCCGCCCGCCGTTGTAGAGCGGGTGATAGGCCACAAAGAACGTGCGCAGGAAGTCGTCGCAGCCGGTGATCGCGCCGGTGGCGGTGCTGATCAGCTCGCCGAACCCCCGATGGACCCACCAGCCGTGCAACTCGGGATTGACCCAGCGATGGCCGTCGCCTTCGCGGCCGATCGTCATGCGACTCATCTCCATATACACCCGGTCCAGATGGGTGGTGAGCAGCAGTGATACCGGGTCAAGCTCGGTGTGCAACGTCGTGGCCAGTCCGAACGACAGTTCGCTGGAACGGATCTGAGTGCCTTCGAAGTCCATCACCACTTCGTTCTCGCGGGCGGCATAGGCAATGAGCTCGAGCAGATAGCCGATATCGTTCTGTGCCCAAAGGCTGATCGCGCGCGCCGACTGACAGGTGGGGTTGTGGCCCTGATCGACGCCGCGCGGCTGCCCGAGCACCGACAATGTGCCCGCGAGCAGCAGCACGTTGGCATCGGGCGGGTCGGCCCATTCGCTGGCGGTGCGCAGCTTGTCGGCGACGTCCGGATGGATCGACAGCACGATAAGACGGCGCAGACCCGGGAGCACCGGACGAATGAAGGTCATGCCCTGCTCGAGCAGCTTCGACAGGCCATAGATCGAGCGTGCCGTCTCGCGCCAGATACAGAACCGGATCAGGTCCGAGATCAGCGTCTGGTGGGCGCCGAGGCTTACCTTGCCGACCGCGTTGAGTGACAGCGCGGGCCCGATCAGCTCGGGCGCGTTGTCGACCAGATGCCGCAACAGATCGGCGTGCTGGGCCGAGACCAGCCCGGTACGGGCCATGGCCTGACCGAAGGTATGGGCTTCCTCGGCCAGTGCGTTGATATCCAGCTGTTCCAGGCCGGCAACATAGTCGTCGCGGCTGCCGGCCCGCGATAGCGGGCTGGGCCCGTTGAGGGCATTGATCCATTCGCGCGCGCGAAATACGGCGGCGTCGTCGTCTGGCAGGTCGGTGGTGGCGCGATAAGCGGCGCGTAGCAGCGCTTCGGCGCGCTGGACCATGATCGGGCGCTGCATCAGCACGCGCTCGATCTCGAATATCAGCGCGTTGAGAATAGTCGCCGCGCCGATGCGGTTCAGGATGAAGTCGAACAGGTTCTTCACCCGCTCGGCGGCTTCCGGATCGGCCTCGCGGGCTTCCTCGGTGGCGACAGGAAACAACAGATCCAGATTCCCGGCCAGCACGTGCTCGAGATAGGATCTGGCCTCGGCCGGCATCATCGCCGCGTTGCTGGACGCGCCTTCGGCGATGGCGAGCAGACGCAGTTCGCTCAGGCACTCGAGCATGGCGATCGGCCCGCCGGCCCGCAGGGTGCCGCTGACAAGGGCGACCTGCAGCGTGCTCGGATCGAACCAGTCGCTGCCTTCGAACAGGCCGGCGCTGTCGAAGCGCGGCGCGAACTCATACAGCTTCTCGATTCCCTCGGGGCTGCGCAGCAGCTTTCGGGCGCGACTGAGCAGCTGTTCCTGATGGGTGAACTTGGCAAAGGCACGCGCCGCCTCGAGCCGCTGCAGGACGGACTCGAAGTCCTCGGCAAGACGCGCGGGATCGTTCATGGGGTTAGCGTGGGCCAAGGCCACCTCCGTTGAAGACATCGACAGCCGGGTAGCACGAGCGTGTCGCTGGGATCGTCATGCGTGGATCGAACCGATGCGGCTCAGCGCGCATGCCTCGATCGCGCGACGCATGGTGGCGCCGCCAATTCGTCCTTGATAACGCCCGAAAGGTAACACAGGCACAGTGGATCGCGGCGCAAGGCGTCAGGCCGGGCGTCTATCGGCCCAGCGCAGCCAGCCCAGGATCACGCGGATACTCAGCCACAGCGTGACCAGCACCCAGCCGGCCACGGCAATGAACGCAGCGAACATCAGTGTGCCCACGCCCAGTTCGGGCCAGGCGGCGGCCAGGGTCTCGGCCGGATGCGGCGCGTAGGCCATCGTGTTGAATACGGTCATGGCCGTGGAGCGCAGCGTGGGCAGAGCCAGTAGTGGCACGGCCAGCACGCACAGCAGAGCGACTACCGACAGCGCGTGGTGTCGGGCCAGCCAGCGGTGGTGAGATGTCACCACTGCATCGGACGCGGAACCGGCTATCCAGTGCAGAAGGGCAAGCACGGCCATAACGGGCATGAGCAGCACGCCGATGCCGATCCAGAGTGCGGCCGCGGCCGCGCCCGCCAGCAGATAGCCGACGGTCACACCAGGCGCGTTCAAGAGGAGGGCATGGGCATGGGCCGTCGCTCAGCGAAGGCGAGTAGGCCGCGCACGACTCGATACAGACACCACAGCCACAGGATCGCGAAGCCGACGATGCCCACAATCACGAAACTCAGCACCGTACATACGGCAAACCACAGCAGGCCGAACCAGAATGTGCGCATCAGCCAGCGATGGTGCGACCGGGCCACGCCGTCACGGCAGTCGCCCAGCTTTACGTGGTTGATGATCACGCCGGCCACGGCCGTGATCAGGGTGAAGAAACCCAGCCCGTACAGCACATAGGTGACGAGCAGCACGTTGCGCTCGACCTCGCTGCGCGGCACCAGATCGGATTGGTCGGGCTCGTACGACATGCGGCAATACTCTCGATTTGTCTTTGCTGGGCGAGCCCGTTTGCTAGACTCGACGGCTATCGGGTAAGCCAACCGGATCGCTACTCATGCTTCAACTATTCACGCACCATCGCAGCGTGTCCGCACATCGCGTGCGTATCGCTCTGAACTACAAGGGTGTGTCGTACAAGTCGATATTCACCGACCTGGACGGCGCCAAGGGCGACCGGCTGAGTTATCTGAACGTCAATCCGCAGGGGCTGATTCCTGCGCTCTGGGCCGAAGACGATCTGGTCATCTCCCAGTCCTCGGCCATTCTAGAATATCTGGAGGAGCGCTATCCTGAACGGCCGCTGCTGCACGGCGATATTGCCCAGCGTGCGCGGATCCGTTCGTTCGCCCAGATTGCGATTGCGGATACGCATCCGCTCAACAACCTGCGTGTGCTGCGTTATCTGCGTGATGGCATGGATGTGGTCTACGAAAAACGTCGTCAGTGGTTCGAGCACTGGATCGCCAAGGCGTTCGGGCCAATGGAGTCGATTCTTGCCGCCGAGGCAGGTCACAACGACGAACTCAGCTACTGTTTTTCCGACAAGCCGAGTCTGGCCGATGTATGCCTGGTGCCCCAGGTCTCCATGGCCGAGCGCTACGACGTGAACCTGGCGGATTACCCGACGATTCGGCGTATCTACCGATCCTGCATGACGCTCGCCGCATTCCAGGCCGCTGATCCGGATACCCAGCCCGATACACGCTGAACGAAAGCGGGCGGCGTGAAGCCTGTGCGCGCCGGGTCGTTTCGCGCTTGTTCTTGTCATCGTTGCGGGGCTAGGGTGGCGGCTATGGTCAATCGCTACACTCCAAGGGCAGACAATGCGTAACACCGCTACCAGAGTCGCAGACGTCCGAGCGCGCGCCGAGGCGCGTGAGAACGGGGATAGCTCGCTGCTGACCGATTTTGTCGACGCCTGTTTCGACGGGGCGCGGCCCGACGCACTCGCGCCGCGTTCGGCGGACGCCCTGTACAGCGCGACCTGTGATCTTTTCGACCTGCTCAAGCAGCCGCGCCGTCGCGGCGAGGTGCTGGCCACGACCCAGGCGCTCGACGGTAGCGAAGGGCGCTGTGACATGGCGCTGATCACGGTCGTCGACGATATGGCCTTTCTGGTGGATACGGTCGCGCTGGCCGTGCGCGAGACGGGCGCGTCCGTCGATTGGATGATGCACCCGGTGGTGCGTATCGCACGCGACGAAGACGGACGCCCGAGTGCGATCTGCAGCGCGGCGGAGACCACCAATCACGGCGACGAGGAGTCGCTGATACGGCTCGAATTCGCCGCGGCTGCCGGCACCGACACCGACGCGCTGGTCGCACGGGTCAAGTCCAGCCTGGCTGATCTGGCCCGCGTGGTGGCCGACTGGCAGCCCATGCGCCGTCAGCTTCAGCGCGTGGTCGCTGATCTGGACACCGTGCCTACCGGCGTCGACACCGACGAGTGCGCCGAGACCCAGGCCTTCCTGCGCTGGCTGGCCGACGATCATTTCACACTGATGGGCTATCGCTGCCGCCAGGTTGTCGAAGGCGACGGCGACGAGGACATGATGGCCGATATGCCGGGCACCAGCCTCGGCCTGCTGCGTGAGGATCGCCCGGACGTGGATCCGGATGGCTATGTGGCACCGGCCGCCGCACTCGACAAGTACACCCAGTCGTCCCGGGTGCTGGTTGTGGCCAAGGCCAACATGAAGGCATGGATTCATCACGCCGAGACCATGGACGTGATCGCCATCAAGCGTTTCGACGATGTCGGCAACGTGATCGGCGCGCATCGGTTTCTGGGCCTGTTCTCCGGCGAAGCCTATGCCATGAGCCCGCGCCAGATCCCATTGCTGCGCCAGAAAGTGCGCGACGTGATGACACGCTCGGCGCTGCGTGTGCGCTCGCACAGCGCCAAGAGCCTGCGTTACATACTCGAAACATTTCCGCGCGACGAACTGTTCCAGTCGTCCGAAGACGAACTCTATATCACCGTGATGGGTGTGCTGGGCCTGCGCGAAACCGAGCGCCTGCGCCTGTTCATGCGTCTCGATCGCTACGGGCGCTTCTATTCGTGCCTGGTCTATATGCCGCGCGACCGCTACACCCTGGCGCTGCGTGATCAGATCGAGGTCGAGCTCGAGCGGCGGCTGGGCGGCGTAACCCATGAGTCCGATGCCCAGTTTCTTCGCGGCGACCTGGTGCGTGTCTATTATCAGATCGCTATCGAGGCCGGCGCGGGCGCAGAAATGGATACCGCCGCCCTCGAGACCGAACTGATTGCCGCCACGCGGGCCTGGCCGGACCGGTTCGCGGCGGCCGCTGACGCGGCCGGCACGCTGATGCCGGCCTATGCGCGCGCCTTTGATACCGGTTATCGCGAGCGCTTCGGCGGCGCGGACGCCGTAGGCGATGCCCGTATTCTGGCCGATCTGAACGACGCGGCGGCCCCGGTATTGCGGGTCACGTCCGCATCCGGCGCCAACGTCACGCTCAAGCTCTACGGCGCCGGCGACGAGATTCCGCTATCGACCGTGCTGCCGATTCTCGAGAACTTCGGCCTGTCGGTACACACCCAGCGCCCATACGTGGTGGAGCGGGCCGCGCGCACACCGCAGTGGATTCACGAGTTCGAGGCCGAACATCCGCACGGGTCGCGTCTGGCGGATGGCAGCGCACAGGCTGATGTGATTCGCCGCGCTATCGGCGAGGCCTTTGCCGCAATCGTGACCGGAGCCGCCGAAGACGACAGTCTCAACCGGTTGATCATTGCCGCGTGCTTCACGCCTAGACAGGTGGTGCTGGTGCGCACCATCGCGCGCTATCTGGTCCAGACCGAGCTGCCGTATTCACCGGCCTATATCGAGACGCAGCTGACCGCGCACGCAGATCTGGTGGCAAGCCTGGTCGAGCTGTTCGAGCAGCGCTTCGATCCGGCGGGTGCCAGCCCCGACGGCGCCGGCCGCGAGGATATGGATCGTCAGGCGGGCATCGACGCCGCCCTGGATGCCGTAGCCAGCCTGGACGCCGATCGCGTACTGCGCGCCTTCTACGGTGTGGTGCTGTCGGCGCTGCGCACCAATTATTATCAGAAAGACGACGCCGGTGCCTTCAAGGCGTATGTGAGCATCAAGCTCGACCCGTCGCGCATGCCCGAACTGCCGCGACCGCTGCCGATGTTCGAAGCCTTCGTCTATGCGCCCGAGGTGGAAGGCGTGCATCTACGTGGCGGCAAGGTGGCCCGCGGCGGCCTGCGCTGGTCGGATCGACGCGAGGATTTCCGTACCGAAGTGCTGGGCCTGATGAAGGCGCAGATGGTCAAGAACGCGGTCATCGTGCCTGTCGGTGCCAAAGGCGGCTTCGTGGTCAAGAACGCGCCGGCCAGCGAATCACGCGAGGCCCGTCAGGCACGGGGCATTGCGTGCTACAAGACCTTCATCCGCGGGCTTCTGGACGTCACCGACAATCGCGTGGGTGAGGCTATCGAGCATCCGCAGGATGTCGTGCGCTTCGACGAGGATGATCCATATCTGGTTGTCGCCGCCGACAAGGGCACGGCCACGTTCTCGGATATCGCCAACGGTCTGTCCCAGGAGTACGGCTTCTGGCTCGACGACGCGTTTGCCTCAGGCGGTTCGGCCGGCTACGACCACAAGACCATGGGCATTACCGCACGCGGCGCCTGGGAAGGGGTCAAGCGTCATTTCCGCGAGATGGGTCGCGATATCCAGTCCGAGCCATTCACCGTAGTCGGCGTGGGCGACATGGCTGGCGACGTGTTCGGCAACGGCATGCTGTTGTCCGAACATATCCAGCTGATCGCGGCCTTCAATCATCTGCATATCTTCATCGATCCGACGCCGGACGCGGCGGCCAGCTTTGCCGAGCGCAAGCGCCTGTTCGAAGCGCCGCGCTCGAGCTGGACCGACTACGACGAGTCCATCATCTCGGCCGGCGGCGGCATCTTCGAGCGCTCGGCCAAGGTCATCGAGCTATCGTCACAGGCCCGGGCTGCGCTGGGTATCGATGCCACACGACTGTCGCCGAACGCGCTCATTCACGAGGTGCTGCGCGCCCCGGTGGACCTGCTCTGGAACGGCGGCATCGGCACCTATGTCAAGTCGCGCGCCGAGTCGCATGCCCAGGTTGGCGATCGGGCCAACGACGGTCTGCGCGTAGATGGGCGCGAAGTGCGCGCCAAAGTCGTGGGCGAGGGCGGCAATCTCGGGCTGACCCAGGCCGGGCGTATTGAATACGCGCTGGCCGGCGGACGACTCAACACCGACGCCATCGACAACTCCGGCGGCGTGGATTCGTCGGATCTCGAGGTCAATATCAAGATCGCGCTCGGCACCGTGGAAGCCACCGGCACGCTAGGCCGTGAGGACCGCAACACGTTGCTGGCCGAAATGACGCCCGGGGTGATCGATCTGGTGCTGCGTAGCAACTATCTGCAGACCCAGCAGATCAGCCTGATGGAAGCCGAAAGCCTGACGCGCTTTGATGAGCAGGTCAGCTTCATGCGTACGCTCGAACGCGACGGCCGGCTGGATCGTCGTCTCGAACGCCTGCCTGACGATGAAACCATCGAGGAGCGCGGGCGCAATCGGCAAGGCCTTACACGGCCCGAACTCGCGGTGCTGATTTCCTACAGCAAGATCGCGCTTGCCGATGCCGTGCTGTCCAGCGATCTGCCGGACGACCCCTGGATGGAGCGTACGCTTGCCGAAGGCTTCCCGGCCGAACTGGCAGCGCGCCATGCCGATGCCGTCGCAGGCCATCGGCTCAAGCGCGAGTTGATCACCACGCTCGTAACCAACCAGATGGTCGATCGGCTGGGCATTGCCACCGCGCATCGTCTGCCGGCGGGCTTCGGCGCGCGGATGGATTCAGCCGTGCAGGCCTATGTGCTGGCCGACGCCTGGCTGGGCGGCGAGTCGCTGTTCAACGCCATCGAGGCGCTGGACAACCGGCTCCAAGCGCAGGCCCAGTACGAGCTGCACAAGATCGTCATCGCGCTGCTCAAGCATGCCATGAGCTGGTGGCTGGGCACGACCCATCAGCAGACCGATCTGAGCCAGCTCATCGAGCTCTATCAGCCTGCAGCAACACGCCTGCTGGAGGAACTGCCGGGCTATCTGGCCGGAGGCTACGCCGAGCGCTGGCAGGCCGACAAGGCCGTCTGGCTCGAGGCGGGTGTAGACGAGGCGTTTGCCGAGCGCATCGCCAGCGCGGACGCCGGCGGCGGCATCATGGATGTGGTGTCGCTGGCGGCCGAGTACGGGCGTGATGTGGGCGACGTGGCCGGTATCTATTTCGCCGTGGGCGATCAGCTCGCCGTCGACTGGCTGCAGGAGGCCATTCATGCGCTCGCCGCCGACGGTCGCTGGGCCGCGCTGGCGCGTGCCAGCCTGCGCGGCGACAGCTATCGTATTCACCAGCAGATCGTGGCCCAGATTCTGAGTACCCCGGGCGCGACGCCGCTCGAGGACTGGCGCGCAGAGCACGAGCGCACGCTGGCCTTCATCGGCGCACGCATGGCCGAACTGCAGGCGATCGACGCGCCGGGCCACGAGCATCTGACCGTGGCCGTGCGCGATATGGCACGCCTGGCCAGCGCCCGTCCGACCAGCCTGAGCGGCGCTGCCTGATAACGCCGCTGCAACAATCGACGCGCCGCGGGCGGACGCTGGGCAGCGCGCCGCGCCGCGTCGGCTGTCTCGCGGCGCTGCTCATAGCCGCGATGGTCGTGGGTTTTGCGATCCAGTACGCGCTGGCAATCGTGGCCCACGGCCAGCCGGGCTCGGACGGCGCCGCGCCGCTGTTCAGCAGCTTCAATGCCGCACATTTTCTGCCGAACTATCTCGAGCAGGGCTTCATCAAGCGCGCTCTGATCGGCACCCTGTTCACGCCGTGGTCGGGCGCGGCCCAGGCGGTTGCGGTTATTGGCTTTAACATCGCGGTGCTCGTAACACTCGCGGTCTTCATTGCCCGGATACTGGCTGTATGCAGCCCTCAGATTGATCGCAGCGGGCGCGTGCTTCTCGCCGTGTTATGGATCGGTGCCCCGGCCGGCGTCATCAATCTGGGCTACGACTTCGGCCGGCTGGATCACGTCAACTTCATCCTGCTGGGCATGAGCCTGGTCGCGCTGCATCTGCGCGCACGCATCTGGCCGATCGCGCTGGTCTGTATCTGCACGATCACGGCACTGCTCGTACACGAAGCGTATCTGTTCTACGGCGTTGCGCTGCTGATGGCTGTCGCTCTGGTTGGTGTCGATAGCCCGGCGTTTTATCGGCGTCTGGAACGCTCGGCCTGGATCGGTCTGAGTGCTGTACTCACGCTGCTGGTGTTATGGCGATGGGGTCGATACGAGGCCGGGCGCGCGGCATTCGTGGCGAGTCTCGACGGCGCTGTCGAGCCGTCACACAACGTGCTCCACGTGTGGTTTCGCAGCCTGCCGGAAAATCTGGCCTATGTCGGCGCGCGTCTGTCGCAGGGCCTGTTCACGACCGCCGAGCTTGGACTGTGCGTCGGCCTGCTGATTGCCATGTTCGCGCTGCTGATTGCGATCTACCGGGCCAATGATCGGCGGCTCGATCTGGCTGCGTTGGCGCCGCTGGGCGTATTGCCGCTGTTCGCGCTCGGGGTCGACTATGCGCGCTGGACGGCCCTGTTCTGGCTGGCGATCGTGACGATCATCACCCACGGCGTTGCTACCGGTCGTTTTCAGCGGCTGCTCGACGCGCGCGTCAACGTCGGGCTGGCTGTCGTGATCGGTGCGAGCCTGTTGCTGGGGCCCATCGGGACGGTTCATCTGTTTCCCTTGGCGCGTGCCGCTCTGGGCGCCGATTGATCGGTGGATTGTCGCCGGGCCGTTAGCGTTGGCCTGCCTGGCCATCGGTCGGCCGCGCCTGGCCTGTGTTTCCAGTTCGCCAGCAGCCGATGCGCGCACTCGCCCAGGCGCGTTGTGCCATCACCGCCAGCAGCGCGGCGATGAACGGATTCACAGAGAATCGGAAGCGCTGATTCTCGTCGACTTCGAAGGCGTTGCCGATCACGCTGACATACATGATGTTCAGCCATAAGAAGATAATGACCGCGTCAGCCGCGCTGGCCTGGCGACGCCACCCACAGCGCAGGAGCACCCAGAGTCCGTAGAGTACGGCCAGCCCATAGCCAAGGCCGATCAGCCAGCCGATCTGGCTGGCCTCCAGATCAAAACCGGGCTTGTGCGGATAGCTCGGCTGCATCGCAAGCCAACTCGAGAATGCCCGGCTCCAGGGCTCGATCTCGGCCCGGTTGTCGGCCAGGAACGGATAATCGCTGGCCGGGCGCAAGAACATCAGCCACGCGGTCCCCATGGATTGCAGATAGACCTCGGGATGGGCTCGGATCGAGACCAGCGCATCGGCCAGCGCCTGGTCGGAAATCGCAACATAGGCCAGATGGTTGTAGTTGATATGGTCGGTGGACCGGCGCGGGCTGTCGAGTACCGCAATGCCGGTGGCCGGGGTGGCCTCGAACGTCTGCGGGTATTGCTCCGGCGGACTGAACGCCTTGAGCGATGCCAGCTCTGACAGCTCACCCGTGTCGATCATGCGCTGGCGCTCGGCGTCATCGATGGCCAGCGTGGTCAGCTTGGACAGGCTCATGCCCATCCAGTCGGAGGTGGCGAAATGACCGGTGATGACCAGATTCTTGCCGTACAGGGCGAACACCAGCAACAGTGGCAGTGCGGCAGCCAGCAGCACCTGGCGACGATGGCCGGGCAGTACCAGCGCGGTGAAGATCGCCAGAACCACAAACCATTGCCACTGAAACATCGAACGGGTGTAGATCAACACCGCCATGGCCATGAACAGTGCAACCGCGCAGGGCAGGGAAAAGCGCTGCATGCAGGCCTGGAACAGCCAGGCAATTGCGCCGAGCAGGGCCAGAATCGGCAGGGTGTAGTAGGGAATGGCCTCGTAGAGCACGAGCGCCGGGGTGAGCATGAATACCACGGCGACCACGAAAGCCAGTGTCTTGCCCACGCCCAGGCGCCGCATCACAGCGTAGAGCAACAGCACGCTGGCCAGCGCCATGGCGCTGTAGAGACCGCGGAATATCGCGGCGAGCACCATGTCGTCGTCGCTGATCTTGAGCACCAGCCCGAGCATGAGGTTGTACAGCGGCGGCTGGCCCGGCATATAGAACACGCTTTCCAGCAGGTTCGTGCGGAGCAGCACCGGATCCAGAATCTGCCAGGACGTATCGATCGGGCGCAGGTCGAAGCGCACGCCGACCAGCCAGAAACCGATGCGCGAGGCGATATAGATCGCACTCAGCCACAACAGCGCGGGAAAGCGCGGCAGCGTGTCGCCCGCTGGTTTCACAGGCCGGTGCGATGGAAGATCGCGCGCGGCAAGGCCGTGATGATGGTCATGATCAGCCGCCAGAAGCCCGGCGTGTAGAGCACGGCGCGGCGCTTGTCGATCGCGCGATGGATATCGGTGGCCACGCGCTCGGGCTTGGCGAACAGCGGGCCCTTGTCGAAATCGGCGGTCATGGGCGTATCCACCATGCCCGGGCGAATGCACAGTACCTGCACGCCGGCCTTGAACAGCCGATGACGCAGGCCGTCCAGAAATGCGTTCAGCCCGGCCTTGGCGCTGCCATAGACATAGTTGCTGGCGCGCCCGCGATCTCCGGCCACGGACGATATGGCCGCGATCAGGCCGTGGCCCTGGGCCTCGAAGCGATTGGCCACCGCCGTAATCAGCGCGATCGCGCTGACGGCGTTGGTATGCCAGGCGGCGACGGCCGTAGCGGGGTCGGCCTGACAGGCGGCCTGGTCAGGCAGGGTGCCGTAGGCGACCAGCAGTGTATCGAGCCCGCCGAGCGAGGCAGTGGCGGCCTCGATCATGGCGGCGTGCGCCTCGAGGTCATCGGCGTCCATGACATGCGTGTCGACCGTGGCCGCGCCGCGCACGCCCAGGTCGGCGGCGATCGCGGCCAGCCGGTCGGCGTTGCGCCCGACCAGGAACAGGCTGTCGCCGTCGGCGGCAAACAGGCGGGCGGTGTGCTCGGCGATAGTGGACGTGGCGCCCACGATCAGGATCTTTCTCATGTCAGGGTCTCATGTCGGGTTGTGGCGTGCGCCGGTCACCCGCCGCCAGAAATCGGAGCTGAACGCCGGATCGACATGGGTCTCGAATTGTCGCCAGGCAGGAAAATAACAATCGAAGGCCGCCGCACTCATGCGCGCGTCCTTGGCCGGATACACCGCGCCGCCGGCGGCCATCACGACGTCGTCCAGTGCGTCGAGCAGTTCGAACGTGGACTTGCCGCGATTGGGGAAATCCAGCGCCAGGGTGATGCCCGGTCGAGCAAACGAGAGCATGCCGGGCGAGGGAATATCGCCGAACATCTTGAGCACCGACAGGAACGAGCCGGCACGCGCGGCGGCAATACGTTCCAGCAGTTCGATGATTGCCGCGCGGCCATCGGCGTGCGGCACCACGCACTGGTATTGAAGAAATCCGTGCGGCCCGTAGGCACGGTTCCAGTGGCGAATACCGTCGAGCGGATAGAAGAACGGCTGGTAGTGCTGATTGGCCCGATGATGGCTGCGCAGGCTGCGGTGATAGTAGAGCGTATTGAGCGGGGCCAGGGTGGCCCGGTTGATCATCGAAATCGGGGTGACGAAGGGAAACGTCGGCCCCGACCGATGGCCCGGGTCGGGCTGCTGGCCCAGCGCCGGGCGATGATTGGCGCGCATGAACCAGCCGCGGCCGAGCTTGTCGCCGCGCGCGCTGCAGTCCACCCAGGCGACCGTGTACTCGTAGTCGGCGTCGGATGCCGCCGAAAGCGAGAAGAAGCCGTCCAGATTGGCAAATCGGCGGGTATCCACATCCATGAACGGGCCCTGGATACGCCGCAGCGCAATCGTTGCCCGTGTGATCAGCCCGGTCAGGCCCAGCCCGCCGACGGTCGCCGCAAACCGCTCCGCGTTGTCGGTCGATGAGCAGACCAGTCGGCTGCCGTCGCTGCGCGCAAGCTCCAGCGCCCGCACGTGGTGGCCGAAGGTGCCGGCGACGTGATGATTCTTGCCGTGTACATCGTTCGCGATGGCACCGCCCACCGTTACAAACTGGGTGCCCGGGGTCACCGGTACGAACCAGCCCTGCGGCACGACGAGCTCGAGAATATCGGCCAGCAGTACGCCCGCCTCGCACTCCAGCAGGCCGGTGGCCGGGTCGAAGTCGATGAAGCGATCGAGCCCACGCATGTCGATCAGGGTGCCGTCGTTGTTCAGGCAGCTATCGCCGTAGCTGCGCCCGTTGCCGTAGGCCAGCACCGACCCGGTCTGCGGCGCGAGCGCGTGGGTGCGGCGTGCCGGCCGGCTGATACCGGCTGGCGTGCTGGCCGGGTAACGGCCCCAGGACGGATAGTCTGGCCTGGCCATGCCCGGCTACACCGCGAAGAACATGATCGCCAGGCCCAGCAGTACACACAAGCGGCTGCCGTTGTCGCGCGCGGCGAATACGATGGGATCGTCATGCATGCCGCCGCGCAGCGTCGTCATCCAGATGCGGCTGATCCAGTACAGCACGACCGGGCACAGCAGCCAGATCCGGGTCGGATGGCTGTACTGATCGGTGATGTCGGGGCTGTTGATATACAGCGCCAACACCACGACGCTGGTGTAGCCGGCGGCCGTGCCCAGACTGCGCAGGATGGGCAGATCCGAGGCCACATAACCGCGGCCGAGCGGCGCGCCGCCGTCGCGTTCGGCCATCACCAGAAGCTCGGTGCAGCGCTTGGCCATGGCCAGACTCAGGAAAATCGACATGGACAGCGCCAGCAGCCAGAACGACAGGTCGATGCCGGTGGCTGCACCGCCTGCCATGATGCGCAGCGTATAAAGTGCGGCGAGCGTGAGCACGTCCATGAGCGCCACGCGTTTGAGCCCCAGTGAATAGGCCAGCGTGACGATGTAGTATATCGCCAGTACGACCCCGAAAAGAGGCGGCAGACACAGGGCTATGACAAAGGCGACAGCGAGCAGGATCGGAATGGCGACCACGCCATGGGCGATCGGCAGCCGGCCCGAGGCAAACGGGCGTTCGCGCTTGCGCGGATGCTGGCGATCGTCGCCAAGATCGACCAGATCGTTGAGCAGATACACGCTCGATGCCAGCGCGCTGTAGGCGATGAAAGCCAGCACTGCCATGGTGATCATGCTGGCGTCTGCGTACCGGTGCGCTGCCAGCAGCGGCACGAATATGAGCGCGTTCTTGGCCCACTGATGGACGCGCATCGCACGAACCCAGGTGCGCCAGCCGCCGCCCTCGTGGGCGAAGCTGCGATCGATCTCGGCCTCTGCCGCCACGCGGGCCGAGAGCTTCGGCGCAGCGTTGACAACGATCGCGCGGCGCGCCTGCCGCCAGATCACCCGATCCACGTCGCCGTCTGCGGCATAGTCGAACGCGCCGCCGTCCAGATGCTCGCGCAGGGCGTCGAGCTTGGCCTGGCCGGCGAGATTGACCGTGTCGGTACTCGCCAGCACGGTATCGAACAGCCCGAGATGGTCTGCAATCTGCTCGGCGTACTTCTGGTTCGAAGCGGTCGCCAGAATCAGTCGCCTGCCGCTGGCCTTCTCGGCCTGCAGGAACTCGATCAACGGTCGGTTGTAGGGCAGATCCTCAACGGCGATGGCAGCGCGGCGCGCGAGCTGGGCCTTGAGCGTGGCCTTGCCGGCGCGTAGCCAGCGCGGCACCTTGAGCAGGCTCTGAGGGCGCGTATGCGCCACCAGAAACGCCGATTCGATCAGCAGATCGCTGTTGACCAGCGTACCGTCGAGATCCACGACCAGCGGCACAGCATCTGTTTCGGGTAAAGTCTGACGCATAGCCATTACGGCGTCCTGTCCTGTGGCAAGGCATCGGTAGCGGATTTGTTGCGGCGACCGGCCAGTTCCATGCCACCCAGCGCAAACAGCCCGAGCACCACCGCAAACCAGAGCGTGGCGATACGGGCTATCAGGGTGATGGCGATCGCGGTCGAGGCGTCCACGCCCGACAGCTTGAGCAGCAGCGCCATCACCGCTTCCGTGCTGCCCAGCCCGCCCGGGATGAACGACAGCGCGCCGACCAGCATGCTGACCGCATAGATTCCGATCGCTGTCGCCAGAGAGAGTTCAATACCAAGCCCGTGCGCGATGACGAACAGCGACACGCCTTCGGCAGCCCAAGCCACGAGTCCGATCGCAAGCCCGGCGTAGAGCGGCCGGTTGGCCATCAGCGCAAACGCCTGATCCCACGCCTTTACGGCACTGGCGATCAGCGACTGAATACGGCCTTCAGGCGCTGCATAGCGCCGCTGCATCGCAGTCAGAAGACGACGCTGTCGAATCGCGATCAGCAGCAGGGCGAGTGCGGCGATGGGCGCGATCACCCACCACACATAACCTGAGAAGGCGACCAGCACCAGCATGGACAGCAGCGCGATCGCCAGCAGGTCGAGAAAGCGTTCGGCAAAGAAGGCGGCCAGGCTGTGCGGGTAGGGCACACCGAGCCGCGCGAGATACACTGAGCGCAGCCCTTCGCCGGCCTTGCCGGGTGTCGTGGTCAGCGCAAAACCGGCGATATAGATCACCGCGTGCCGCACTACCGGCACGTGTTCGCCGAGCCAGGCGAGATAACCATGCCAGCGCACGAAACGCAGGCCATAGTTGAACAGCGACAGGCCCAGGATCGCAGCCCACCACTCGAACTCGAGCTGGCGCATGGCAGCGAGCGTGCGGGTGCCGTCGATACCCGCGCCCAGCGTTGCATACAGCAGCACGGCCAGGCCCAGCGACAATACGATCGTTCGAATACGGGGCAACGCAACGCCTCTGTCGATCACAGTTTCATGGGTTCGGCTGTCGTCAGCCGATATCGAGTTCAAGCGTTGCGGCGAGCCGCCGCCACGCGTGCTAAGTGTCCCGGTTCCCCTTGGCTTGCGCCTTGCCCTGTACGCCGGTTTCAGCGATGCCAGCTTAGCGCAAAAGCAGGGCGAGGCGACACAGCGTGTGTTCGCGCGCTTGTTCAGATCACCGCGAGCAGATTGCCGGCCGCGCGGTCCGCCTGTGCGTAATGATTGTTACCTTTACTATGTCAGCCGTGCCACCGGGGCACTCTCGTACACAGCACACCAATCGCTTCAAAAGACAAGAAAGAGACCTTTCCATGGCCGACTATCGTGCACCTGCCCGCGATCTGCTTTTCGTATTACAGGAGGTTCTGGACGCCGACCGTATTCGCCAGCTGCCCGGCTACGACGACTACGATCCGGACACGGTGGCCGCCATTGTAGAGGAGGCGGGGCGTTTTGCCGGCGAGGTTCTTGCCCCGCTCAATCGAATCGGCGACACCGAGGGTGCCACCTGGTCTGCCGACGGCGTTTCTGCAGCACCGGGCTTCGGTGATGCCTATCGACAGTACGTCGCCGCTGGCTGGAACGGGCTCACCGGCGATACCGAGTTCGGCGGCATGGGCATGCCGCGCGTGCTCGGCTCGGTGGCCATGGAGCTGTGGAACGCCGCCAACATGTCGTTTGCGCTGTGTCCACTGCTGACCGCGAGCGCGGTGGAGGCATTGACCCACCACGGCAGCGACGCACAGAAGACGACCTATCTGGAAAAACTGGTCACGGGTGAATGGACCGGCTGTATGGATCTGACCGAGCCCCAGGCCGGCTCGGATCTGGCGGCGGTACGCACCCGCGCTGAAGTCGACCAGAGCGCTAAAGACGCCTATCGCCTGTTCGGCCAGAAGATCTATATCACCTGGGGCGAGCACGACATGGCGGACAACGTCATCCATCTCGTGTTGGGGCGCTTGCCGGATGCGCCGGCGGGCGTGAAGGGTATTTCGCTGTTTCTGGTACCCAAGTTCGTGCTCGACAACGACGGCACGCCCGGCGAGCGCAATGATATGCGCTGTGTCTCTATCGAACACAAGCTGGGTATTCATGCCAGCCCGACCTGCACGATCGCCTACGGCGAAAACGGCGACGGTGCGCGGGGCTATCTGGTGGGCGAGGAGAACCGCGGCCTGGCCTGCATGTTCACCATGATGAATGCTGCTCGTCATAAGATGGGGGTGCAGGCATTGGGCGTGGCCGATCGGGCCTATCAGGCGGCACTCGCCTATGCGCGCGACCGTCAGCAGGGCGGCAGCGCCATCGTCGAACATGCCGACGTCAAGCGCATGCTGTTGACCATGCGCAGCCAGATCGATGTACTGCGGGCGCTGTGCCTTGATACGGCCAGTCAGATGGATATCGCCGAAGCCAGCGCTGACGCCGGCGAACGCGAGATCGCCCAGGCGCGTGTCGACGTGCTCATTCCCATCGTCAAGGGCTGGGGCACGGAACTGGGCGTGGAACTCACCAATACCGGGATCCAGATCCACGGCGGCATGGGTTTTGTCGAAGAAACCGGTGCGGCGCAGTATTTGCGCGATGCGCGTATCGCACCGATCTATGAAGGAACCAACGGCATCCAGGCGATTGATCTGATCGGCCGCAAGCTGCTGCGCGATCAGGGCGCGGCAATGCAGGCGCTGATCGCCGATCTGCGCGCCACCGCCGACGGCAGCGCCGCCGGCGCCAATCCTCACCCCGGCCTGGCTGACGCACTCGATCTGTTCGAACAGGCCACCGACACGCTGCTACAGGGCGGGCGCGATGCAGCGCTGGCCAACGCTTTCAACTATATGATGCTGGCGGGATACGTGGTTGGCGGCTGGTACGCCGCGCGTATAGCCGACGTGGCCAAGGCCGCGCTCGACGACAACAGCGACGAAGCCGACTTCTACGAGGCGCGACAGGCCTGTGCCCGCTTCTATATCCGCCAGATCCTGCCCAAGGCGCGTGGCTATGCGGCGATGATCGCCGGTGGGCCGGACGTGGTTGATGCGGTGGACCCCGCGCGTCATTTGTAGTGGTGTCGCGGCTATCGGACCAGCGCCATCTGTGGGCCAACAGCGTCGGTTTGAACATACGGCGTATTGATCGTGTTGCTAAAAGACCCGTGCCGGGAGCTGGCGTGATCAAGGCGTTCAGTTTGGCACGTCAATCGGATGGATGAGCTTTGGATAGGAACAGTGGAAAGTCGGATTACGCCCGGTGCGCTAATCCGACTTGGGTTCAAGCCACCGGTTGGACAGCGAAAGTCAGCTGCAATGGCTTGAGTTCCGATTGAACCTGCCATCAGATTGGCAGTAACGTCTTATAGCCCCATTCGTGATCAACTTATAGAAAATGTCGGCTTGCTGTCGAGAACAGCGCCGGTCCAATAGCGTGTTGCGCCCGGCCGCGGCACGATAGCAGCAGGTAGGCGCATGACCTAAGACGAAACAACTTGAAGCGACTGGCAAACCTGCGTCCAGGTCGCCTCGATGGCCTTGTATTCCTTGTATTGTTTCATCTTTGCGTAAAACGATTTTTGACTCCAACGTTGCTCGGCTTGTATGACAAAGAGCACGCTAAGGTTTTTTACATAATCAAGAGCCCGCATGAAGTGGGCTTGTCATTCCAATGCCAAGTTCTTATTCATCGCCGACAAAAAAACCAGAGCCCCGGAGCCACCCATATTCAAACGCTGGCTGTCTTAACGCCCGCAGCCGGGCGACGGCCGGCCTGCGGGTTTATCTTGGATCTATCGGAGTATCGATATGAAAGTCAGCAGAAACGGCAGCAGGGCATCAAGGCCTGGTCCAGCGGATTATTTCACCGGCACGGTGCGTATCGACCCATTGTTCGACGCGCCCGAGCCGGCACGCACGGCAGGCGCTTGTGTGACGTTCGAGCCGCGTGCGCGTACGGCCTGGCATACCCACCCTTACGGCCAGACGCTGATCGTGACGGCCGGATGTGGCCGTATCCAGCGTGAAGGCGAGCCGGTTCAGATCATCCATCCGGGTGATGTCGTGTGGTTTGCGCCCGGTGAAAAACACTGGCACGGCGCCGGTCCGGATACCGCGATGACGCACATCGCGATCCAGGAGAAAAAAGACGGCAGCCCGGTGGATTGGCTGGAGCATGTCACGGACGCGGACTATGCCGGGCCATCCGATTGAGTAACTGACTGGCTAACGGCTTCGCATCGCAACAGGCCTCTTGATTATGTACCAAGCTCAGCAGCGGTCAGCTGGCGCTCGGTCCACGGTCGTGTGGTCGCCGCTGCTCGCAGCAGTCGCGGGAGTATTGAGCGTAGGTTGTAACGTCGATTGAACCGATACTGA